>ERZ827108.127-NODE-127-length-123824-cov-15.018922_pt1 | contig 123824 bp, 96 predicted proteins | sample MGYA00519921_ERZ827108 | MGnify/ENA primary metagenome ERZ827108 (study PRJEB31778, sample SAMEA3449258) | human gut metagenome | biome: human gut; feature: human-associated habitat; material: faeces | place: United Kingdom | collected 2010/2012 ... | reverse complement strand
CGTGTCAAGGACTTTTTTTGAGAAAGCTTCCTCTTCCCGGCCCCGCGCCCCGCCTCGCGGGCCGCTCGCCGACTCGGTGCCGCCCTCTTGGGGGCGCCCCCTCGTCAGAAGGCTTAGCTATAATACCCCGCCCTGGGCGCTTTGCAAGCGTTTTCCCCGACTTTTTTCGATTGGGCTGCAGCTTTTTTGAATAACCCCAGGTCAGAGCGTTTCGGCTGTTCTCAATTTCTTCACATTGTTGGCAATTGAGCTTCCTCAATGAATTCGAACGCTTCCCTTAAACATTCTTTTAGCTTCGGATTCTCCCTGTTCAATCCTTTGATAATTAACCTTATTCTTTGTTTACTCGGGGATATTGCTTACATTTGAACGTTCGAGCATCTTGCCTGTGGCTCGGCAACTCTCTTTTCATGCGTCCTTTGTTTTTTACCTCCACAAGGTCATCAAATTGAATAGTCTTCTTTCTTTTCAACTTTGCCCGAGCGGCGGAGCCGCTTTGTTGGCAAATGAATGCTCATTGCATTGCTTTGCTTCCCTATTGGGCCGCACATGCAACCCATCTCTATATATAAAGAAAGGGAGCCGCGTTATTGCGACTCCCTTGATACCTATATATAGGTTGATATTTAGTTGCAAACCTTGCCTGGGTTCAGAATGTAATTCGGGTCGAACACGCGCTTGATGCCCGCCATGAGGCCGATGGCCGTATCGCCTACGGAATCATGCAGATATTCCTTCTTTGCGTGGCCGATACCATGCTCGCCGGATACCTGACCGTTAAGTTCAGTGCACTTTTCATAGCTCTCCTTCATTACCTTCTGGGACTTCTCCAAGAATACGTCCTGATCTACGCCGTTTGCAGAAGCGTAAATATGAAGGTTGCCGTCACCAGCATGACCGAAGGAGCGAATGCCAACGCCGTACTTTTCGCCGATCTGATGTACATGCTCCAGGAATTCAGCAACCTTGTCTACGGGAACAACCACGTCCATTTCATCGAGATGCTCGGTGTCGGCCTCGATTACCGTAAGGAATGCGCTGCGGGCAGCCCATACGGCACGCTTGTCGTCAGGGTGGGAAAGAACCAGCGTGTTGAATGCGCCAAGCTCGTCGCCGATTTCTGCCAGCGTTTCTGCACGCTGGAAGATTTCGTCCTGGTCGTTACCGTCAAGGGTTACCAGGATATAAGCACCAACTTCATGACCATCTACATTAGTTGGAATGATCTTGTTGCCGGTATAGTCGGCAGAAGAGTCGACGATGTCGCGCTCCATGAATTCAATGGACTGCGGATCGAGACCAGCAAGCTTGATCTTCGGAACAGCGCTAATGGCAGTTTCGAGATCCTCGAAGGGAAGGATGAAGCTGATGTCTTCCTTCGGAACGGGGATGAGTTTAAGGGTGAGTTCGGTGATAACACCCAGCGTGCCCTCAGAGCCGATCATCAGGTGAAGAAGGCTATAACCAGAGCTGGTCTTAGAAACCGCACGACCGATTTCCATGATTTCGCCCGTGGGAAGAACCACGGTCATTGCCAGCACGTAATCGCGCGTGGTGCCGTACTTAACAGCACGCATGCCGCCAGCGTTGGTGCTTACGTTGCCGCCCAAAGAGCCGGTTTTCTCGCCGGGATCAGGGGGATACATAAGATCATGCTCAAGGGCGTCTGCAGCCAGATCGCACAGGCGAACGCCGGGCTGAACGCGAACGAACAGGTTGTTCATGTCGTACTCGAGGATTTCATTCATGTGCATGGTGCACAATACGACGCCGCCCTGCAGCGGGGTACTACCGCCAACCAGGCCAGTGCCCGCACCGCGAACCGTAACGGGAATCTTGTTCTCGTTGCACAGCCCCATGATGGCAGCAACCTCTTCGGTGCTGCCGGGGAAGCAAACGGCCTCGGGCATCTTAGTGCCGTAGATGGGCATTTCGTCGTGAGAGTAATCCTCGCTGATGTTTTCGCCAACGTGGCAATCTTCCTCGCCGACGATAGCCTGGAGCTGGCTGATCAATTCGGGAGTGAGTTCGTTGTATTCAGTCATGCTAACTTTTCGCTCCTGTGGACGTTGAGTAATACTGGTTTACCGCGTTGACACTAGCGCTCATCGCGCTTACACGAAAGGGAGGCAACGCACATCCCTGACGAAAGGCATCCAGGCGCGGTCAGTGGCGAACACACTCAAAACGCCCCAGGCTCGCATTCGCAACGAGCCTGGGGCGCAGCAAATAGCGCTTAATCGGCCTCGGTTGCGCTGAGGAATTCGCCAATTACTTCCTTGCGCAGCGCTTCTATCAGTTCAGGCTGCATCCCACCGACGGGCTTACCGTCAATCTCGTGAGCATGCAAGCACAGATTGCTGGAGCTGGTAACCAATACCTCTTCGGCGGCAAACAGATCCTCCAAGTAATACGGCTCCTCGTGCACGGAAATGCCCAGACGGGCACACGCTTGAATGAGGTGCTTACGCGCGATGCCCGGCAAAATGAGGTTGTCGAGCGGCGCTGTATACAGCGCTCCGTCCTTGATGATGTGCACATTGCTATGCGCGCATTCGGTAACACGACCACCTTCACGGTAAAACACCGTCTCCTGACAACCGGCGCGCTTGGCCTTCTCCGATGCCATTACCGAAGGAATAAGGTTGAGCGTTTTGATGTTGCAATGAAAGAAGCGCGTATCGGGCTCGGTGATCAGCTTAATAGGCTCGATGCCGTCGGATATGGTGGCCGGCTTCAACATCACCCACAAATTGCCAGGGCCCTCCGTAAACGCATGATCTCGAATGCCTGTACCGCGCGTTACTTGGTAATAGACGAACTGGCTACCCGTATCCACCTTTTTCACCAGTTTGTTCAGCAGGTCTTTCAGCTCCTGCTTAGTGCAGGGCATTTCAATTTCGAGAAGTTCAGCGCTGTTGAAGAAACGATCAATGTGTTCATCAATCGCAAATATCTTATAGTTGCGCGCTGGGCCAGCGTCATACACGCCGTCGCCAAACCAATGAACGCGATCGTTCATTGGGATGCTCATTTCATTCAGGGGGCCGAATTTTCCGTTGTAGTAGCCCAAGTTTTCCACGTTGGAAACTCCTTCATTAATTAGTAGGCGATTACAAGACCGAGTTACCGCTTTGCCGATAAACGCTTGCGTCATGCTTTCCCACCCTACCACTAATGGGAGTTTCCAGCCGCATGTTTGCAGGACCGACGATTCGCGCCGCCCTCCTGCAACACCACCCAACTAGCGCAAGCGGTCCCGGAATTCTCCCATTCCGGGACCGCGACTAGGGGGAAGTTCGCTTACCGAAAACGCCCAACAGCGTTTTTTTGTTGCAAAACAGCGTTCAGCAGTTATGCTCTCGCTTTTCCGCGGCGAGCATTGAGGCGGGGGGTTCGAGCTTTGGCTAAACGTTGGGATGATCGACCGTGCCAACCGTGGGAATCGGCGTGGTGTCCTCTTCTTCCAAACGGCCCTCATAGATCCAGTACTTTGTTCCCTTGGCAATCACGCCAGAAAGAACCAAGACCGCTATACAGTTCGGGACAGCCATAAGGGCATTCGAAATATCGGAGAGGTTCCAAACCAAGTCGCCACCACCGATGCAGCCCCAGAATACAAAGAGCAAGAACACCACCTGATAAGGACGGATCCCCTTGGTGCCAAACAGGTACGTAATGGCGCGATCACCGTACTGAGACCAACCGAGCATGGTGGAATAGGTGAAGCACAAAAGGCCAACTACCAACACTAGGGGCCCCAGCACGGGAATGCTCTCAAAGCAAGCCGTCGCCAAAGCTGCACCACCAGAGAAGATTCCAACAGCAGTATCGATGGAAAGATCGTTGCTTGCCAGCATGGTGTTGTTGTAGATAGCTGCAAGGTCAGGATTGGCAAGCAGCGAGGTTACCAACATCAGGCCAGTAATCAGACAGATAACCACCGTGTCCCAGAACGTACCAGACATCGAAACCAGCGCCTGACGAGCAGGATTCTTGGAAATTGCAGAGGCGGCAACCAAGGGAGCAGAGCCCAGGCCGGATTCGTTGGAGAACAGGCCTCGCTTAAAGCCGTACTGAAGCGCCAGCATAATACCAGAGCCAACCGCGCCACCAAAAGCTGCCTGACCGGTAAACGCACAGGTGATGATAGTCACGATGGCATCCCACAAATAGGCGCCGTTCATGCCGATGATCACAAGGCAACAGGCAACGTAGAAGATAGCCATGACGGGAACCAGCTTCTCGCACACCTTGGAAACCTTCTTCAAGCCGCCGATGATAACGATGGCAACCAAGACGGTAACTACAATGCCAATAAGCCACGTGGGGATTTCGGAGGCACCGGGAATCAAGCTTGAAGAAGTAAGGGCGCCTGCCAGGGAGTTCGACTGAACCGAAGCGCCGATACCAAAGGAAGCGATGGCGGTGAACAGGGCAAACAGCACAGCAAGAAGCTTGCCCAATCCCTTGTGCTTGAAGCCGCGCTCCAATGCATACATTGCGCCGCCGAGCATTCGGCCATTGGCGTCCTTCACGCGATACTTCATGGATATATAAGTTTCGGAATACTTGGTTGCGATACCAAAGACGCCGGTAAGCCACATCCAAAAAATAGCGCCTGGACCGCCGCACAGAAGGCCCGTAGCAACACCGACGATGTTGCCCGTACCGATAGTTGCAGCGAGCGCTGTGGTAAGGGCGCCGAACTGCGAAATGTCACCCTCGGCATAGGGGTCGTTCTTAGAGACCGAGAGTTTAATCGCCGTGGGGATCTTCCTCTGAATGAAGCCGGTCCTGATGGTCATGAAGAGATGGGTGCCCAACAGCAACCAAATAAGGGCCCAGCCCCATACGAAACCATCGACAGCATCGACGCCAGCCGAAAAAGATTCGATGAATGCCTCCATGGCTACTTCCTTTCTACTCGTTTGACGCAGAAAGGAAGCGTGCCCATTGGTTCAGCAAGCTTGCGAAGTGGCGGCTTCGCTATCTGCACGAGATAACGAAGCCGCTGCTTCGGGGGAGAATGAAAGCCTTCGGCATGCGCCATCGCAAAGCAGCTCATTCCCGCGTCAGGGGGAAACGATTTTTGAATGGTCGCAATCCAGCGTTACCCCTTTGTTACACAACGGGAAAATCTGGGCAAAATTGCCGCCCACGGACGATGAACGGCATCCATACGCCGTTCATCCTTGACGAGCGGGGCCGCAAACTAACTCACAGCTACACCAAAGGTAAAAAGAAAGGGCGCCTTCCCTTAAAAGAGAAGGCGCCCTTGAAGCAACTAGGTTATGCCCTATTCTTGGCCACCCAAGAATCGCTCGGCCTGGGCAACGATGTCGTCGCCAGCATTCAGCTCATGGCGGTTTTCGACCTTAGAGCAATACTGGCCTTCGCCATCGATATCAACCGTTACCGTTGCACCATCGTGAACGGTGCCGTTGATGATTTCGGTGGCAACGCGGTCGGTTACCTCACGCTGAATCAAGCGACGCAGCGGACGTGCTCCATAGACGGGATCGTAACCGTCAATTGCAAGATGCTCCATAGCGGCAGGAGTAACCACCAGGTCGATACGGCGATCGGCAAGACGCTCGCGCACGTCGGCCAACTGCAAACCGACAATTGGCTCCATTGCGGCAATGGAAAGCGGGTTGAAGGTGATTACCTCATCGATGCGGTTCAGGAACTCGGGGCGGAAAGTATTACGCAGAGCATCGTTGATCTTGTTGTTCAGCTCAGCCAGGCGCTTTGCCGCAACCTCAACATCTGCGGTCATAAGGTCTTCCATGACCTTGCCCATGGAATTGCCAGACCCCTGATTCTGATCTTCGCCTGCGAATTCGCGAATCGACTGCGAACCGATGTTGGACGTCATGATGATAATGGCGTTCTTAAAGCTCACCACGCGGCCCTGGCCATCGGTGAGGCGACCATCGTCCAAAACCTGAAGCAGGATATTGAACACATCGGGATGAGCCTTTTCAACCTCGTCCAGCAAAATCACGCTGTACGGCTTACGGCGTACCGCTTCGGTAAGCTGACCGCCCTCGTCGTAGCCCACATATCCCGGAGGCGCTCCGACCAAACGAGCAACCGAATGCTTTTCCATATACTCGGACATATCGATACGGACCATAGCGCGCTCGGTGTCAAACAGATACTCGGCAAGAGCCTTGGCCAGTTCCGTTTTGCCAACACCGGTGGGACCCAAGAACAGGAAGCTGCCAATGGGACGGTTCGGGTCGGAAAGGCCTGCACGGTTGCGACGAATTGCGCCCGCCACGGCAGCCACGGCTTTATCCTGACCAACCACGCGTTCGCGAAGCTTGTCTTCCAGGTCAACCAGCTTGGCCATTTCGCCCTGCATCATCTTGGTAACGGGAATACCCGTCCACGTGGATACAACCTCGGCGATTTCGTCTTCGCCAACCTCTTCCTTGAGGATCGCGCCGTCCTGCTGGCGATTTTCCAGAACCTCTTCAGCCTGAGCAAGTTTCTGCTGCAGCGCAGGAATGGTGCCATAGCGCAGCTCGGAAGCACGGGCCAGGTCGCCTTCGCGGGTGGCCTGCTCTTCTTCGATCTGGGCAGCCTCAATATCAGCCTTCAGGTTCTGAACGCTGACAATGACGTCCTTTTCGTTCTTCCAAAGCGCCTTCTGCGAATCCAGCGCTTCACGGGCAGCGGAAATCTCCTTGCGGAGAGCCTCCAAGCGCTCGCGGCTCGGCTCATCCGTTTCCTTCATCAGAGCCTGCTCTTCAATCTGCATTTGAGTGAGCTTGCGCTCAGCCAGATCGACCTCTTCAGGCATGCTGTCGATTTCGATACGTAAACGACTTGCTGCCTCGTCCATCAGATCGATTGCCTTGTCGGGCAAGAAACGATCGGTGATGTAGCGGTTGGAGAGTTCGGCTGCAGCAACCAGCGCGGAGTCTTTGATGCGGACGCCATGATGGATCTCGTACTTTTCCTTCAGGCCACGCAGAATCGCAATGGTGTCTTCGACTGTCGGCTCGCCCACCAGCACCGGCTGGAAACGACGCTCAAGCGCAGCATCCTTTTCGATGTACTTGCGGTATTCGTCGAGCGTAGTGGCACCAATGGCATGAAGCTCACCACGAGCCAAAGCAGGCTTCAGCATATTGCCCGCGTCCATGGAGCTATCGCCCGTGGAGCCAGCGCCCACAATGGTGTGCAACTCATCGATGAACAGGATAATCTGCCCATCGGACTGCTTCACTTCGCGAAGAACAGCCTTCAGGCGGTCTTCGAATTCACCACGATACTTAGCGCCAGCGAGCATCGCAGGAAGGTCAAGCGCAATAAGCTCACGATCTTTCAGGCTGGAGGGAACGTCGCCCGCAACGATGCGCTGGGCCAAGCCTTCAACGATTGCCGTTTTGCCCACGCCAGGCTCGCCAATAAGCACAGGGTTGTTCTTCGTACGACGGGAAAGAACCTGAACGGTACGACGAATTTCCTCGGAACGACCGATTACCGGATCGAGTTTGCCATCACGTGCCTGCTGAGTAAGGTTCTGGCCATACTGCTCCAGCACCTCGAACTCAGTTTTCGACTCCGCATCGGTTACGCGAGTGTCACCGCGGAGATCTTGATAAGCCGCCTCGACTGTTTCACGTGTAACACCAGCATCGTTCAGGATGCGGCCCGCCTGCCCCTTATCTTCAGAAAGGGCAATGAGCAAATGCTCGGTGGTGATGTAGCTGTCGTCCAACTTTCCGGCGATTTTCTCGGCGTTGTTCATCAGGGCATCGAATTCCCTTGAAGGGGCCACCATGCCCATAAAGGTTTGACCGCTCACCTTCGGCTGATGTTCCACCTCCGCATCGACGCGCTGCTTCAAGACGGCAGGGTCGGCGCCAATACGCGTAATGATGGCCTTCAGGTTATTCTCATCCGCAGAAAGGATGGCATCTAGCAGATGAAGCGGCTCTGTGGTGGCTGCTTCATGCTTAGACGCAATGTCCATTGCAGATTTAAACGCCTCTTGGGCAGTCACTGCTAATTTTTCAATCCACATATAAGTCTCCTTTCTTCTACTTGCAGCAAAAGAAATGGCTAGTGTCTTACATCAACCTGCGCAATACAATTGCGTTAGTATCGGTTACCAAAGAATTGACGCTTTCCCTGGTTTCGAGTTCGTGTACACGGTCGGCAAGCTTGCGTACACGACGATGCAGGGCATCGAGCTCGTCATCACGCTCATCCAGGCGCCCTTTAAGGTCGAGGATGCGAATAACGCCCGCAAGATTGATGCCTTCGTCGGTAAGCTCATTGATCAACTGCAAACGCTCAATATCGGCCTGCGAGTACATGCGCGTGTTGCCCCGTGTGCGCTGGGGGGAAACCAGGCCCTTTTGTTCATAGATGCGCAGAGTTTGCGGGTGAACGCCAGCAAGTTCGGCAGCAACACTGATCATATACAGCGGTCTGTCTTTGTCTTCCATTACCATGCCCTCACCTCTTCCTTAGTAGCTTCCTGGAATGCTTCCAGGGCCTTCTTCTGTTCATCGTTCAACGTCTTCGGAACCGCTATCTTGATGGCCACGCGCAAATCGCCGTTACCCGTTGAGCCCTTGCCCAACCTGGGAGCGCCTTTGCCACGCACCGTAAGAACCGTTCCGTCCTGACACCCAGCAGGTACCTTCAAGCGCACTTTCGTGCCATCGGGAGTGGGAACCACCACTTGAGCACCAAGAGCCGCTTCGGCAAACGTTACGGGCAGGTCCATCAAAACGTCCGCCTTATCACGCCGATAGAGCGGATGAGCGCCTATCTTGATGTTCACCAGCAAGTCGCCTGCGGGGCCGCCATTTGCTCCCTGGCCGCCTTTGCCTTTTAAGCGAACACGACCGCCGTCGATGGCGCCAGCGGGAATCTTTATGGTGAGCGTTTCTTTTTCGCCTGTTCCCGAGCGACCAATGCGGATGCGCTTTTCGCATCCATTAAAGGCTTCGTCGAAGGTTACCGTCATGGACACTTCTTTGTCGGCGCCCTTCTGCGGCCGAGGCTGAGCATAGCTACCCGCTCCGCCGAAATCCCAGTTGCCGCCGAAAGCGCCTTCACCGTTGCGGATGCTCTCGAGAATATCTGCCCAGCTACCGAAACCAGATGCTCCGCCAAAGCCCGCGCCGGCAAAGGGGTTACCGCCCTGGCCTTGCCATGCCCCGCCATAGGGAATCTGGTTTTCGTTGGCGGTGCCATACTGGTCGTAGAGCTTACGTTTCTTTTCGTCGGAAAGGACCTCGTACGCCTCGTTGATTTCCTTGAACTTCGCCTCGTCGCCGCCCGCATCAGGGTGGTGCTTGCGGGCCAGTTTGCGAAATGCCTTCTTGATGGCATCAGCATCGGCGTCACGTGGAACGCCTAGCGTTTTGTAGTAGTCGGGAGTTGCCATTCGCCCCACCTTTCCTATTCAGACGGGATAGTGATGCAGTTGCTTTTCCAGCTGAGCGACCTGTTCGCCTCGGCACGATCGAAAAGCCAAAAGCCTTTCGGTATCAGCCGTTGCGACAAAAATGCAACCTGCTTCAATACCCCTGTTTTCTCTTCTTATTGATCAGCCCGAAAGAAACCCGCCCGTATGCCCAACTTTGACTGACAGGACATTCTTGCCAATTCCCTCGAGCTGCTTACAACAAGGGCGGACTTGCGAGCCCGCCCTTGCGTTTGCTATTCGTCTTCTTCTGACTTGGTCTCGCGCTTCGGACCGCCCACGGTAACCGTTACCATTGCAGCACGGATAACTTTGTTACCCATGCGATAGCCCTTCTGGTAAACCTGGGCAACCGTTTCATCGGGAACCGAAGGATCGTCAACCGTGGCTACCGCCTGAGCCTCAAGGGCATCAAACGCTTCGCCTTCAGGATTGATGATCTCGACGCCTTCCTTCTTCAGCACCTCGCCGATCTTGTTGTGAACGGCTTTGATGCCACCGAGCAGACCCTCTTCGCCATTGCCTTCCGCATAAGCGATGCTGCGTTCAAAGTCGTCGATCACGGGGATCAAGCTTTCAACCAGCTTTTCGGTAGCGCGAAGCTTTTCCTCTTCACGCTGCTCGTTCATACGGCGGCGATAGGTGTCCCACTCGGCATGGAGCCTGAAGTACTTATCCCTCCAGGCATCCGCCTCGGCCTTAGCTGCTTCCACCGGATCCTCCTCGGGCTCTTCGCCCTCGGTGTCATCTTCGATGACATCCGCTTCGACCTCTTCGGGGGCAGCAGCCTCGGGCTTAGCCTCGGCTGCTTCCTGATCCTCGCGTGCCTCGTCTTTTTCAGGCGCGGTCATGATTACTTGTCCTTCTTCTCGTCGTCGTCGACAACCTCGAAGTCTGCCTCGATGGTGTCGTCGTCAGTAGGCTGCTGAGCACCAGCTGCACCAGCGGCTGCCTGAGCTGCATCCTGGTTGCCGTATACAACCTCAGCCAGCTTGTAGCCTGCCTGCTGCATTGCCTCGATAGCCGCCTTGATAGCTTCGATGTCGTTGCCCTCGAGTGCAGCCTTGCCCTGAGCAACAGCGCTTTCTGCCTGCTGCTTAACCTCGGCGCTTACCTTGTCGCCAACTTCGCCCAAGGTGGTTTCGGTTGCGTTGATTAGAGAGTCGCAGTTGTTGCGGACCTCAACCTCTTCCTTACGTACCTTATCTTCCTCGGCGTGAGCCTCAGCGTCCTTGACCATGCGATCAACTTCGTCGTCGGTAAGGGCGGTAGAACCGGAAATGGTGATCTGCTGCTGCTTACCGGTGCCCAGATCCTTAGCGGAAACGTTCACGATGCCATTTGCGTCGATGTCGAAGGTAACCTCGATTTGAGGAACACCACGACGTGCAGCAGGAATACCGGTGAGCTGGAACTTGCCCAAGGTCTTGTTGTCCTGGGCCATCTGACGCTCGCCCTGCAGAACGTGGATCTCTACCGAAGTCTGGTTGTCGGCTGCGGTGGAATAGATTTCCGTCTTGCGGGTAGGAATGGTGGTGTTGCGGTCGATCATCTTGGTCATTACGCCGCCCATGGTTTCAACGCCAAGGGAAAGCGGGGTAACGTCAAGAAGAAGGATGCCCTCAACGTCGCCAGCAAGAACGCCGCCCTGAACAGCTGCTCCCATTGCAACAACCTCATCGGGGTTAACTGACATGTTGGGCTGCTTGCCCGTCATGTTCTTCACCAGCTCCTGAACAGCAGGCATACGGGTGGAACCGCCAACGAGGATTACCTCGTTAACATCGCCCGTAGAAAGACCGGCGTCGCGCAGAGCCTGCTCAACAGGCTTCTTGCAGCGGTCAAGCAGATCCTTGGTGATGCGCTCGAACTCAGCACGGGAAAGGGTGTAGTCCAGGTGAAGCGGGCCAGCTGCACCAGCAGAGATGAAGGGCAGGTTGATGTTGGTCTGGGTGGTGGAGGAAAGCTCCATCTTTGCCTTCTCGGCTGCTTCCTTCAGACGCTGCAGAGCCATCTTGTCGGCACGAAGATCGATTCCGTTTTCAGCCTGGAACTTATCGGCCATCCAGTCGATTACGCGCTGATCCCAGTCGTCGCCGCCCAGGTGGTTGTCGCCAGCGGTGGAGCAAACCTCGAATACGCCGTCGCCCAGCTCAAGAACAGAAACATCGAACGTACCGCCGCCAAGGTCGAAGACCAAAACCTTTTCATCCTTGTTGGTTTTGTCGAGACCGTAAGCAAGAGCCGCTGCCGTAGGCTCATTGATGATACGCATAACCTCGAGACCAGCGATCTTGCCTGCGTCCTTGGTTGCCTGACGCTGAGCGTCGTTGAAATAAGCAGGAACAGTGATAACTGCCTGAGTGATGGGCTCGCCTACGCGCTTCTCAGCGTCGGACTTGATCTTCTGCAGAACCATTGCGGAAATCTCTTCAGGCATGTAGTCCTTGCCGTCAATGTCCACAACAGCACGGCCACCATTGCCGTTCTTTACCATGTAAGCAACGGTCTTCTGCTCTTCGCCGGTCTCAGCATAAGAACGGCCGATGAAACGCTTTACCGATGCGATGGTGTTTTCAGGATTGGTAACAGCCTTGTTCTTTGCGGCCTTGCCTACCGTGCGCTCGCCGTCCTTGCCGAAGCCAACAACGGAAGGCGTGGTGCGGTCGCCTTCTGCGTTAACCAAAATTTCAGGCTCTGAGCCCTCCATCACTGCCATTGCCGAATTGGTGGTGCCCAAGTCGATGCCAATGATCTTTGCCATCTTACTATGTCCTTTCAGTTGCGACCGCCCGCTGTTGCCGAGTTGTGCGATGCGGCCATTCTGTTCTTACCTAAGTTAGAGCCGAGATATTCGTTTCGCCTTTGCGGGCTTGCAGATCGCCTTCGATGCCTTGCGGCCTCGTGGGCTTTCACGGATACCAGTAAGGCCCACTCGCGTGGACCTTTTCGACAATTGGAATAATAAAATCTAAGTGCATCATTGTCAAGTTTTGTAACCTTCCTGTTGAAGATTACCTGAGCTATATCTGTTTTCCCAGGTCAATAGCTTACCGACTGATTCGCTCACTTGTCATTTTCGTCTATTAAGATCTAACAACGGTCCGCTCAAGGCTGAGCAGGCGCCGACCCGAGCAAACCGATCGGGTAAACAAAAACCCGCTCGGCATAAGCCACCCGAACAAACAAGAAAGCCCGCTGGCATGAGCCAAGCGGGCCTAGATGCAAAATGTCTGCTTGTGAAAACGAAGCAGAAAGCTATTTCTTAGCAACACCACCGATGAGAGACATCTTGGTACCGCAATCGGGGCAAGTGCCCTTGGTGATAACGCGGCCGTTCTTGGTGACGCCTTCCTGAGGGTCTACCATTTCCTTCTTTTCCTTGCACTTAACGCAATATGCAACAACTGCCATCGTAACCTCTTTTCCTTATTAATAGTCCTATAGGGCACGTGGCCCCTGGAGCACCCGACCCATTGTATAGGTAGTGCCTGCGTTTTACCAGATGGATGCCGATTCTTACGCAACCATAACGAAATAATCGCGTAGAAGGGGCTCCGCCTGGCGTTTATAAGCCGATCGCATCTGCCAAGAGCACAGAAGACAGGCGCCACAAGTAGGGAAAATAGCCCTCCTTTGGGCGAGCGCAGCTTGGCGAATCAGCGGGGCGGTGGCGGCGTGGATGCTGTCTCCACAGGAGGCGCTGTCGGCAATGACGGAGTTGTTCGCCGGGGCGACAAGCTACTGGCTGGTGTTGGCAAAGAGCGGTGGCGGCGGCGCGGGAGCTGCTGGCGGTACTTGCTGCCCAGGAAGCGACGGGGGCGCTGCCTCCCGGGCTGTGTTTCTTGGGCCGGGCGATCTAGCTCTGGCGGCTCGCACTGTTCGGCGGTGCCGGGGTCGCGGGCGCTCGGGCGGTTTGGCGCTGGTCAGCGGCACAGGGGTTGCGGGCGCTCGGGCGGTTTGGCGCCACGACGGATGGCAAGATCTGCGCGCCGTGCATGATTCGAGGGGCCCGTGCAGCGAAAAGCGCCCCTTCCTGGCAAGATCTTCGCGCGGTGCGTTCCCGAAAGGCGGTTTGCGGGGCTTTTCGGATGCATGGCGCGCATATCCTGCCAGAGCCAGCCCGTTTTCGGATGCATGGCGCGAGAATCTTGCCGCGAACTGGCGATTTTCCCGTCCGAGGCCGCTTTTGGGATGCACGGAGCGCAAAACTTGCCACGGATTGATGCCCGGGAACGCACCGCGGCGGAATCTTGCTACGGATAGACGCTTGGGAACGCACCGCGCGAGAATATTGCCACTACCAGTCGCCCGAGAGCGCATTCGCGAAGATCTTGCCATGGACGAACGCCTGGATTCGCCCCGCACCAAATAACTGCCGCCCTCCCCGCAAAAAAAAAACGGCACCGAAGGCAGGACTTGGAGAACGCCCCGCCAGAAGCACGAAAGACAGAGTGCTGGCGCGGCTGGGGCGAGCAGCGGGTACGGCGCGGTGCAGCGCCATCGCCGAACACTCGGGAACGCACCGCGGCGGAATATCGCCATGGCCGATAACGCGCCCAGAGACAAAAGAAGGCGAGCATTTTGCTCGCCTTCTTTTGCTGTTTTGTTTACGGCTCGAATGGCCATCGGGGCCTTCGCGGTAGGAAGCCGCCGGCATTTGGCAGTCTCCTTGATTGAGGCACACATTCGGTAACAGAGCTGAGCCCCGCACCTAACACGCCGATGGCCAGTCAGCGCGCGAAAATCCTTGCACGCATTGACTAGACTCTCGTCGTGAGCAGACTGTTAGTCTTCAACAATCTCCTCGATTGCGCCCATGGGGCACTCTTCAACGCAGTCGCCGCAAGCGATGCAGGCCTCTTCGTTTACAACCTTGCATACGCCGTCTACAACCTCGATGCATTCCTGAGGGCAAGCGTCGATGCAAATTCCGCAGCCAATGCACTCATCATCAATGATTACTGGATGAGACATGAAAACCTCTTCTCTCTTGGGCTTTTAGAGATGCTTTGTCATACTTGGGGACAATTCTTTTTCGGTTAATCCCTGAACGGGAAAATACCATAGCGACCCCAATATGCAAGATCCTTGCGCGGTTTTTCTAAGAACGGTTAAATTGCGTTGCATATTTGCCGCGTTACTGCCGTTCGCCGATGCAAAAACATCACAGACGCAGGACGGCACGGGAGTGCGGGGGCGCTGGCAGGGTCGCCGCGAGACACAACCGCAGCCGGGCACAGGCACCTGGCCGATGCAGAGCAACGGGGACAGGCTGCGGCACATGCCTAGCAGATGCGGGGCAGCTGTTCGCCTACAAGCATGTCCATGATGCGCAGGGCACCAAACCCGGTACGAATTGAAACGCGAGGGTCACGCTCTTCGGGCGTTTCCACCACTTCACCAATGATGGCTGCATCGGCTCCATACTTGTTCGCGCGCATTGCAGCCAGGGCAGCCTCTGCTTGCTCGGCGGGAACCACGCACACCATCTTGCCCTCATTGGCAACCTGATACACATCGTAGCCAAGCATTTCGCACGCTCCCAATACGGCATCTTTAACGGGAACTGCGCCCTCTTCAACAATGAAGTCGACACCTGACTGAGCAGCAAGCTCATTGAGCGTCGAGGCAAGGCCTCCGCGCGTTGGGTCACGGAAGCAGCGGGTATCGGGCGCTGCGGCAATTACCTCGGCGATCAAATGGTTCAGAGGGGCAGCATCGGTCTGGATGTCCGCATTGAACGAAAGCTCTTCTCGGCAGCTCATGATGGTGATGCCATGGTCGCCCATGGTGCCGGTAACCAGGACCTTGTCACCTGGTTTGCAGAAAGCGCCGGAAAGGCTCACCCCTTCGGGGATGAAGCCGATACCACTGGTGTTGATGAACACGCCATCGCCGTGGCCGCGATTAACCACCTTAGTATCGCCCGTAACAATATGGACACCAGCTTCTTTGGCCATTTCGGCCATGCTTTTGCAGATGCGCTTCAAATCGGCAACGGGGAAGCCTTCTTCCAGAATGAACCCACAGCTGAGGTACTTGGGGACAGCGCCACTGGTGGCAACATCGTTTACCGTGCCGCACACAGCCAGCCTGCCAATGTCTCCGCCGGGGAAAAAGTGAGGAGTCACCACAAAGCTGTCGGTGGAATAGGCAATGCGCTCACCGGCAGCTGGCGCTGGGAGCGACGCCGCATCGTTGCCTTCCAACAGCTCTTCGTCTGCGTATGCCTCGAAAAATACCTCGTCGATAATGCGCTTCATCATAGTGCCGCCGCTACCATGACCCAGCAATACCGTTTCGTCCATCTTGTCTCTTTCGTTCATGCAGCACTCAATAGAGCGTTGCGTTCCTCTAGAAAAAGAACGCCTTCGATGAGGCGTTCTAAGGGGCTAGATAAAGTCACCCGTGGTTGTCATGTTAAGACGCCCTGTTTTGACGCCCTTGGTGCCGATGATAAGGTTAGCGACATCCTGAACCTCGCCAGATTCACCCTTGAGGATGATTACCTCAAGGCAGTTGTCTTGATCGACATGCACATGCATGGAAGCTACCACCATGTCCAAATAGGTGTGCTGGATATGGTGCAATTTTTCCTGCAAGTCGTTGGCGTGGTGGTTGTACACGATAGTGAGCGTACCCATAACGATTCGCCCAGGCACGGAACACTCATCTTCCACCAGCGCTTCGCGCACTAAATCGCGTACCACTTCACTGCGATTTTTAGCCAGACCGCGGCGCGCCACCAGGTGATCAAACTTGACCAACAGGTCTTCGGGCATCGCCACAGAAAAGCGCATTAAGTCATTGCTCATGCTTTGCTCCTTGCGTTTATGCGATGCGGCCTAGGCCTATACCAAGTTAACCGTCACACCACTTGCGTTTTCGGCATCTTCATCAAGTGCATCTTTAGCGTCATCGAGCGTTGCGCGAACCTCGTCGAGCAACTGCATTGCAGCATGGAGCTTTTCGCCCACGGTGGTGAATCCAGCATCAGAAGCATTGTGGGCAAGATTGTGAGCCCAACGACGCTCCAGCTTAATATGATCGTCGATCTGGTCGATCATCTGCTCAAACTGACCCGTATTGATACCATTGGTGCACATAGCGACTCCTTTTATCGAGGGAAAGCATTGCTTTCTTTGTTTATTGGATTGAGGCGAAGCCTCTTTGACAGGCATCAATCGATGCATTGCGTCTTCCTATTATGATCCCGCCAAAGTGAAGTTATCACCGTTTTCGCTCAACGGTGTGAATTTTTTCACATTTTGTGTGACTGGCTGATTCTAAGGGCCCCAAAGCGGCTTCTCGCCCTCGGCAACAACAAATCTCGCTATTATCCTAAGCAGCGAAGGAGGACCTCATGCCCACGCCACAGCCAACAAAATACGAGCGCATCGCGCAGGGCCACGTTGACTCGTTCCAGGGAACCTACCATGGGTCCATAGGAGCTGCAGCGATTATCGTCTCTGTCGAAGAGCCTACCGAGGAAGCAAAGCGCGCGCTTACCGCAAGCTTTAAAGCTCTTGGGTACTCACCGCAGGCAATCGGTTGGGCCCAAACCGCCGCCCCAGGCAAATCCGATGCTTCTGGCGACCTGTTCACCCTTATCGAGGGCATCGACCCGTTCTGCGTTGTCTCTACGAGTCATGCCAGCACCGAGGTCCTTTCGCGCTGCTACAACACGCCCCTTGCCATTGAGGCGAAAACCCTTTTGCTAGGCCGCGATTGCCGCTGTTTCGAAAATCTTGATGCCCTTATTACCACCGAAGCAGGCAAACACAAAACCTGGGGGCTTTTGAAAACACTGCCTAAAATGTAGCGAACCCCCAACACCCAACAATCCATTGGGGACACTGCACGAAACGAGACGCAACGGCAATCGGACGCCCTATGCGCCAAAACCCAACGAACCTTTCTTTGCCGAACATCGCGCAAAGCCAAGCCATGAAACAATAGTTAACGAATCGCCGCCTCTGTTGAATTCCTGCGCATACCGCGCGTTGCACCCGCTGGTGGTATCCTTCTTGTGTCTATATACCAATGAAAGGCAACGCATATGTCCAACAAAAGCCTTGCCGGCGAGCACAACGCCCAGACCATCCTGGTTACCGGCGGTGCCGGCTTCATCGGCAGCCACACCTGCGTCGAGCTGCTTGAGCAAAACTACAACGTCGTTATCCTTGACGACCTTTCCAATTCCTGCGTTACTGCGGTCGACCGCATTCGCGAACTTTCCGGTGCCAACGCCGACCAACTGAAGTTCGTCGAGGCTTCCATCCTCGATCGCGAAGCATGCGAGCGCGTGTTCTCCGAGAACGACATCGACGCCATCATTCATTTCGCTGGCTTCAAGGCCGTGGGCGAATCCACGCAGAAGCCGCTCGAATACTACTGGAACAACGTAGCAGGCTCGCTGGTGCTCTTTGACGTGGCCCGAAACCACGGCGTAAAGAACATCATCTTCTCTTCGTCCGCAACGGTTTACGGCGAACCCGAGATGATCCCGATCACCGAAGAGTGCCCGCTTCATGAGGCAACCAACCCTTACGGCGAAACCAAGGTTATGCTCGAGCGCATTCTGGCCGACTTCTACCGCGCTGACAGCGAATGGAACGTTGTTCTGCTTCGCTACTTCAACCCCATCGGGGCCCACATCTCTGGCCGCATCGGCGAAGATCCGAAAGACATCCCGAACAACCTGCTTCCCTACGTTGCCCAGGTTGCCGTTGGAAAGCTTGAATGCATCCAGGTATTCGGCAACGACTACCCCACCCCCGACGGCACCGGCGTACGCGACTACATCCACGTTGTTGACCTGGCACGCGGTCACGTGAAGGCGCTCGATTTCATGGGCGGTAAGGTTGGCACGGGCAAGGCCATCGGTCTTGGTTCCATCGAGGGAGCAAGCACCGAAGACGGCACCCGCACCGGCGTTGCCATCTTCAACCTGGGCACAGGCACGGGTTCTTCCGTTCTTGACGTTATCCACGCCTTCGAAAAGGCATGCGGCAAGAAGCTCCCCTACAAGATCTGCCCCCGTCGCCCTGGCGATATTGCCACCAACTACGCTGCCTGCGACAAGGCACGCGAAGAACTGGGCTGGGTTGCCGAATACGATTTGGCGCGCATGTGCGAAGACTCCTGGCGTTGGCAGTCGAACAACCCCAACGGATACAAAGAGTAGGTTTTCCGACCGTCCGCTTCCGGGCGCTGGCTACTTCGGCTCGTCCGCCTTCAGGCGCCGGTGAGTCTGAAGGCTACCGGATAGGTAACACCAGCGCTCGCAAACTACCCGACTCGGGCCGCCCCCGTTAGGGTAGTTCTGGATTCTGCCGGGCTGAGGGAATGAAGCTCGGCAAGAGCGGTGCGGTTGCTGCGAATGCCACTCTGAACGCTCATCCTGTTAGATTTGCGAAGCAAATCTTCCTCTAAGGTATGAAGCAATGCAGCGCATGAGAAAAGGCTCGCGTCAGGCGAGCCTTTCTAAACAACGGGATGGAGCTTTGAACGGCAACTGCCCGCCCTTGCCGAGCGAACAGTGAAAAAACGAGTTACAGAAGGTCTTCGATAAAGCCGACGCGGTAGTCCTTGAACACCACGCCGTCGCCTTCTTGGGTCGCATCAAGATCGACATCGGCGCGGATGGCAAAATCATGATCGCCGTCAGGATCGCTGAAGGTTTGCTGCACATGCCATACGTGCTCCGAATCCTCGTCGGATTCATCGATAGCCAAGAATGCCATTGAGCGGGCATCCGCATCGACAAGCACGTCTTCATGAACATCGTAGTATTCGTCCAACGCCGCGCGCCATTTGTGAACAGAGAACCCGTTATCAACGTCGGCTTCGCCCAAAGCCTCATGATCATCTGCCGCAGCAAGACGCACTCGACGGAACAGGGCGTTGCGCACCAGCACGGTGAGGCCACGGCGATCATGGACCACAGCATCCTTTGCCTCGGGCGGACGGGCATCGAGCTCTTGACCCGCCTGCTCCCATTCATCCACCAAGCTGGAGTCGACCGAACGCACCACCAGACCGAGCCAAGCGATAATGTCTTCCATTTCTTCGCTGCGCTTATCAAACGGGAGCGTGCGATCAAGCGCACGATACGCTTCTGAAAGATAGCGAAGCAGCGCTCCTTCATAACGCATAATGCCCAGCTTCTGAATATAGCCCTTGAAATCGGCAGCTGATTCCAGCATGTCTCGTAGAACCGATTTCGGGCGCACGTAATAATCGCGCGCCCAAGGCACCGACTCGCAGTACTTGTCGAAAGCGGCGAACAGCAGTTCACGCAGGGGGCGCGGATACGTAACCTCTGCGATGCGATCAAGACGCTCCTCGTACTCCACACCATCGGCTTTCATGGCGGCCATGGCGGCATCTTTTGCTTTGCGCTCCTGCGCGCGCAAGACCTGACGCGGGTCTTCGAGCGTTGCCTCAACCATCGAAATGATATCGTAGGTGTAGGTTTCGCTTTCTGGGTCGAGCAGCTCAAGCGCTGCCAATAAAAACGGAGAAAGAGGCTGATCGAGAGCGAAATCTTCGGGCAAATCCATGGTTACGTAATAGTCGGGATCGCCGTTTTCGTCCTCTTCTATCTCAACAACCCCCGCATCAATGAGGGTGCGGAATACCTCGCTGGCGCGCACTTTCAACTTCAGCTTGTCTTCGGGCTTTTGGAGCGAGTCATCGATCAGCTGGTCGACGCGAGCACGGGCATCGCCGCCCTGTTCGACTTCAGCCAAAACCATCGAGTGGGTGATACGCATACGGGGCGTCAACGTTTCAGGCGCAGCAGCAATCAGGCGGTTGAAGGCATCTTCATTCCACACCACAAAACCCTCAGGGGGCTTCTTGCGTTTCACTTTGCGGCGCTTTTTAGGGTCGTCTCCCGCTTTTGCAAGAAGTTTCGCGTTCTCGATCTCGAATTCCGGCGCCAAAGAAACAACCACGCCCTCGGTGTCGAAGCCAGAACGGCCGGCGCGCCCTGCAATTTGGTGGAATTCGCGACTGCGAAGACGACGCATTTTATGGCCGTCAAACTTGGTGAGCTGCGTAAGCACCACGGTGTGAATGGGCACGTTGATGCCAACGCCCAACGTGTCGGTGCCGCAAATTACCGGCAGCAACCCCTGCTGGGCAAGCTTTTCCACCAGCAAACGATAACGCGGCAGCATTCCGGCGTGATGCACGCCAATGCCGCTAAGCAGCAAACGCTTCAGCGTTTTGCCAAATTGGGTGGTAAACTTGCCCGCCCCCAGCGTAGCCTTGATCTGCTCACGCTGCTCCTTGCTGGTTACGCCAAAGCTCGAAAGAGCCTGCGCCGAAGCGAGGGCGGCGTCTTGCGAGAAATGCACTATGTAAAGGGGTCCTTCGTTGTTACGCAAGGCCAGCTCTACCGTGCCTTCGAGCGACATAAGCTCGTACTTGTATTCCAGGGGAACGGGGCGCGGAGCATCGGCAATAATATCTACCGTTGTTCTCGTTTTCGACTCCAGCGCCTGAGCAATCTGAGAAACGTCTCCCAACGTCGCGCTCATAAGAAGGAACTGCGTATGGGAAAGCGTAAGCAGCGGAACCTGCCAAGCCCAACCGCGGTCGGGGTCGCTGTAGAAATGGAATTCGTCCATTGCCACGCAGCCGACATCCGACCATTCTCCTTCGCGAAGCGCCTGGTTTGCCAAGATCTCAGCCGTACAACAGATAACAGGAGCCTGTGGGTTGATCTGAGAATCTCCCGTGATCATACCCACGTTTTCACGCCCCAACATATTCACCAAGCCGAAAAACTTTTCGCTTACGAGCGCTTTGATGGGAGCCGTGTAGAACGCGCGTTTGCCCGAGCACAATGCCATGAACATCATGCCGATGGCGACCATCGACTTCCCTGAGCCAGTTGGCGTTCCCAAAATAACGTGATCTCCCACCATGAGGCTCATCAGCGCCTCGTCCTGATGAGGCCACAGATCAATCTCATGCTCGGCGAGCCACTCGTAAAACATCTCGAGGGCTTCTTCCTCGCTGATCGCGTCGCCTTCGCGCCAAACGGGAGCCAATGCACCCAATGAGCCGAAATCGCTGCTTGATTCGTCGATTTCGGAAGATTCCTCTATTTCAAATTCTGCAGAGTCCACCAAGGGATCCTTTCAATGTGTTTGATCTTCAAAGCTTTCACCGCGCCAACCGCTCAAGAAATGGAAGTCCAGCCTAGACGCTAACTGAAGCATGCTGAGCCTGCCCATGCCGAGCAGGCAAGCGTGTAAGGCGCCAGCCCCCTGCATCGCGCCATCCGAAAAAGAGCCGGTTACCATCTACCCGTTGGGGCACCAGCCAGATAGCGTCAGGCACCGCTTCGCACCAACCTGACACGAGGCAGAAGCAGCCAAGCCCAGCTCCATGCCAACCGAAGGCTGGCCAAAACATAGCAGACCTCGTCCCTCGCCAAGCGGGCATCAGCCAATTAGCGCGCCCCGAGCATTCTTCCCGCCAAACAACGCCCTAGGCAAATTGCAGGATATCGACAGGTGCATCTATAAGCACGTCGGGGCTGCCCGTTTTAAGCGTTTCGAGCGGCTGATAGCCCCATGTAACACCCACCGCAAGCATGCCAGCATTATGCGCTGCCATAAGATCGGTGTGCGAATCGCCGAAGTACGCACAGCGAGCGGGCTCGAGGCCCATTTCCCTTGCGCACAGCAAGAGCCCATCGGGATCGGGCTTGCGCGGGATAGTGTCGGTTTCACCGTGGGAAACATCAAACAAGCCGGGGAAGAACTTCGCCTCCACATCTTTCACGCCACCTTCAAATTTGTTGGACATGATACCTAGCTTCTTCCCGCGAGCATGGAGCTCTTTGAGGGTTTCCGTCATCCCCTCGAATTCGCTCGTCAGGCTCAAACCGAATTCGCCATACAGACTCTTAAAATTACGAAATACCTTTTCGGCCTGCTCTTCGGTAGCCCCATCGGGCACTGCCAAACGCGCTAGAGCCAAAGCACCATTACCCACAAACGTACGGATTTGCTCTTCGGTATGGGGAGGGAACCCTTCTAGTTCCAGAGCCTTGTTGGTGACCGCCGCCAAATCGGGAAGCGTATGCAAAAGCGTTCCATCCATATCGAAAATGAATCCGTCAATTTCAGGCATACCAGCCTTGGCACTCATAGCCCGCCCCTTTCGTTGGCAAATCGGAAAACGCGCTTCAACAGCAGCGCAACAATAACGGTTTCAGACTACCCCAACAAAAGATCGCTGAACGTTTCTCGCACCAGCCATAACACAAGAACCACGATAACGGCGCGCAGGGTGCGGGGACTGCGATGGCGGCGAGACAACGCAGGGCGCAGAGGCTGCGGCGGGCTGCGAGGCTGAAGGACCAGAATGGGGACCGCGGGGGTGGCAAGAAACCACAGTCTGATATGGCGAACAACGATGTCGGGGCAACGCGGGGAGGGTGGGGAGAGTGGCAAGATCTTCAGGCTATGCATGATTTAAGAGCTCCGGACAGAAATAACGCCCCTTAGTGGCAAGATCTCCGCGCGGTGTATTCCCGAACGGCGGTTTGCAGGGCTATTTGGATACACTGCGCGCGAATCTTGCCAAAACCAGCTCATTTTGGATACATGGCGGCGATGTATTGCCACTAAGGGGCGTTATTTCCGTCAGAGGCCTCCTAGAGAATACATGGCGGAGTTTTATTGCCATGGTAAGACACTGCAGAATGCATTGCGCACCGTTTGACTCGAGGCTGGCAAGGCGCTGTTCAGCCGAACGGCGGCGAGGGCGCAAGACGCTAGCGCCACGAGTACGGCCAGCGACAATGACGGCGGCGTCCGCTGGGAATCGCGGGACTGTTGAGCAGCGTCGGCGCTGCCCACCGGAAGTCGCGAGCCTGTTGGGCGGCATCGGCGCCATCCGTTAGGGGTCGCGATGTTGGACGGCAGCGGCGCTGTCCGCCCGAAAGGCGGCAAGGAGCCATTCAGCGAGAACGGGCTTTGCGTTTTGAATGGATGGGGTGGTTGCGGGCATTTATTGCTGGTGTTGTGCTAGCATTAGGTCTTGCGCGGGTGTCGCCAAGTGGTAAGGCACGAGCTTCCCAAGCTCGCATGCGCGGGTTCGAGTCCCGTCACCCGCTCCAAAAAAAGTTAAAGCCGGTCTTCAATTTAGAACTGCGCCCCACAGGTGGCGGTTCATTCGGAGACCGGCTTTTTTTGATGGGCGCGTCTAAGTTTTGTCAGCTCGCCTGGGATATAGGCAAAAACACATCCAGCCCTGCCTGCATCTCTCTTTCACAGGATTTATCTCATTGCCCTCGGTAGGGTTTTGTTGCTCTCGCTGAGAGTTATGCGCTTTTTTCGCAAGATTTACCCTGATGCGGCAATCCAACCATCGCGAAAATAAAAATCTCGGCTTTTTTGCAACTTTTTGCGATTGCGGATGTCGTTGTTCCGGGATCATACATGGCTCTTCCTTTCCGTTACGAGAAAGCTTTTCAGGGGGAGGGGAGCTCGTAACAACGGTTATTCTAGGAAGCGCTTGTTTTCCCTTAGGTTTCGTCGATTCACGTAGCAGCCTTTTGAATCAACGTCCACGCGAAGGAAACGGGGCATGCCTATAGTTCGTCGCCATACCTTGCTAGTCAAAACAGAGAGAGGTTTATTTATGAGCAATTCACTTAACGGAAGGAAGGTTGCAGTTATCGGCTGTGGCTTTGTGGGATCAACCACTGCATACAGCCTGATGCAGAGCAAGCTTTTCACCGACATGGTTCTTATCGATGTAGACACCAACCGAGCCGAAGGCGAAGCGCTCGACATCAGCCACGGCATTCCTTACTACAGTCCCATGAACATCTACGCTGGCACTTACGAAGATCTTTCCGATGCCTCCATCGTTATCATCACCGCTGGCGCTAACCAGAAGCCAGGCGAAACGCGTCTCGACTTGGTACAGAAGAATGTAGCAATCTTCAAGACCATCGTTCCCCGCATTATGGAACAGGGCTTTGACGGCATTTTCTTAGTGGTTTCGAACCCGGTAGATATCCTCACACAGGTAGTGATGGAGCTTTCGGGCCTCCCCCGCGAGCGCGTAATGGGTTCGGGCACCGTACTCGATAGCGCGCGCCTTAAATACACGCTGGGGCACATGCTCGATGTTGACCCGCGCCACGTCCACGCTCGTATTATTGGCGAGCATGGAGACAGCGAGCTGGCGGTATGGAGCGCTGCAAACGTTTCCGGAATCGGCATCAACGATTTCTTCCGCTTGCGCGGCATCGAAAACGCCACCGAAATCCGCGCATCTGTCGAAGAAAGCGTGCGCAACAGCGCCTACGAGATCATTGAAAAGAAGCGCGCCACGTATTTTGGCATCGCTCCTTCCGTAACCCGCATCTGTGAAGCAATCGTGCGTGATCAGAAATCGATTATGACGGTCTCGAATTATCGTACTGACGTCCAAGGCGTTCCCGATGTTGTCATGAGCTTGCCCGCTATCGTCGGAAGCAAGGGCGTTGAATTCCCTATTCCTCTGCAGCTGAGCATTGACGAAGCTGAACTGCTTCATTCTTCTGCACAAACCTTGAAAAACACCTTGAACCAGATCGATTTTTCTCTGTAGGCATTAAGCCATAAGCAAAACAATGCCCGCACCTGCAGTTTGAAGTGCCTCCTTTTTCTTTATGTTCAAGAAACGGAATGCAGTTCATCGTGCGGGTGCGGGCATTGTTGAGCCTACACGCAAGATTCTCTTGTTTGTTGCTTCATTATTCGGGGACGTGTCGCAGTTAAGGTGCGAGTATCGATGCGCCTTCGCACAAGAGGCTCAGTTGCCGTTCTTCACCATGGTGGCTACCGTAAACCAAGTACGCTCGTAAGGACGATAGAACGTCTTCATGTCCGTCACCTCAACGTCGTCCCTCGACTCCAAATCGCGAACGTCAATCGGAACGCCTTCTACCTGAGTTTGCCCTAGCACGATAAAGGTGCCTTGATAGCCGTCGAGTGCAGCGTCCCATGATTTCACACTGGTAAGCGTCGGAAAATACGACTGATATGCATGGGCCCAATTACCCGGTTGCCATGCTAAAAACGTTTGCTTAATATTCTCGCATTCCACCGCGGTAACCCCTTCAACCCCAATGTCCGAAGAGAGCACCAGCGGGCGACTATTGGACTTTGCCGTTTCCTCCAAATAGTTAAGCGGCTCTTCGTTTTTGCCGCTGTATGCATCTTGAACGAACAAAACCTGGTTGACGATCGACACACCAAGAAAGGCAGCGAGCAATCCGCGTACGCATACCTTGCTATTAACGTGAGAAAGCCAAATTGAAACGGCAAGGAGTAAGGGGCCTATGGTTACACAAAGATAGCGATAGTAGACAATCAGCGAGTCCATAACTATAGAAGCCACAAGGGCAGCGGCAAACACACTTGTGTATAAAGCAACGCCCCATATGGCGGGCAAAGTAGAGGGAGCAAGTGCCCAGTCTGCCAGGATAAGGGATTCTTTGAAGCCTGCGCTTTGCCGTTTGAAACGACACAGCCAATTCGCCAAACCATAGAGCGCCGATACAGCAGCCACCACCGCGCAAACCGTAAGAATCGCCACATACCCAAACCCATAGGTATCGGCAAATATCACATAGCTCGTGTAAACCGGGTAGAACAACCATTCCACTATAGTGCGGGGAAACGAAACATTTGCCCAATACGATCCAGACACTACTCCAGCCTGGCTTTTGAAAACCATGAGCCAGGGAGCATAAAGGGCTACCTGAATTACCGCCCCCACTATAAATACCGACAATGCCTTTTTTGCACGAGCGATAATGAAAATCAGCAAGTAAAGGTTGATGAACGATGCCGCAAGCACACCGTAATAATGCAAGTAGGCGCTCGCGAGACTCGACAGGAACATAACAAGCCACCATCTACACGGTACACCGCACCACTCACGACAGCCGTCCCCATCGTAGGCTGAAGACATCCACCAGTTTTGGCCTTCTTCGATAGACCCATCTCCTTCCCTAGGGTTTTTGCTACGTAAGGTGCATGCAATACGCCACGCATACAGAGCGCATAGCGTTACAGAAAAGATCACCCAAGAATACATGCGAATCTCAACCGATATATAAGCAAGATAAGGCGTAAACAGGGAAAAGAAACTAAACAGCACACCGGCCTTCCAGCCGAAATCATGCCGTACCACAGTGAAGCCCAGCATCGCCAATGAAAAGATTCCCGCTACCGTAAACAGGCGGTACACAAGGAGATTTTGCCCAAAAAGCAACTCGAGAACATGGAGGGCCCAGTAAAACAGAACAGGATGAACATCCCCTGACCCAATATCCCAAATTTCTGCGAAAGAGTTGTTCGCTATAGAAACTGAATAGCTTTCATCGAACCACACATTTCCGTGAAAAGACCCCGTTAACAGAAATGCAAGACTAATTATCAGCAGCATCACATGAAACCGCTTCGATTCGAGGTATTTCTCTAAACGGGATTGCGTCACAGTTTCACCGTCGCTTCTTTTAATTGTTCAACAACAAAACAACAGCCGAATCTGTCTCGGATACGAGCACCAAACTCTACACCGTTGATCACACTGGCGGCGATCCCTTTTCCGACAAACGCAAAGGTACTCCCAATCAAACAACGATGCATCCCCCTCATTCATTGTTTTTCTTATCGTTAAATTACAGCCACATTTCTGTCATGAGCTTCCAAAAACACGTCCATGCACGTCTGCGATAATAAGGTTGCTAGAGAAAGGCTCGCGAATGCAGATTGAACAACGCACTACTTTTATTCACGCAGATGATTTCGGAATAACACCTGGTCAGGCAAAAGCCATCTTATCGCTTAGCTCTTCCTGCGGCGGTAGCGGAGCGCTCAACAGTGTCAGTATTTTTGCAAATTCTCCCGCATTTTATGAAGCCGCCAGCCTTGCCCAGCCGTATGTCAGACGCGGCGTTCTGCGGGTATGCCTTCATCTGAATCTCGTGGAGGGGCCATCTGTCGCAGACCCGAAACGTATACCTCTTCTCGTTAACGAGAGGGGTATGTTCGATAACAATTTCATGGGATTGTTCAAGCTGGGTGTCACCAACAAAGGTGAGGCATTCAATCAGCTGGTCATTGAATGCCGCAGTCAAATCCAGCATTTTCTATCAGCGTTTCCCGATCAACAGCTATCGTTTCAATTGGACAGCCACCAGCATGTTCATGCCGTCCCTATCGTCTACAGAGCACTCGCGCAAGCTCTAGCTAAAGAAAACTGCCTGGTTAAGCGGCTGCGCGAACCTATCGATCCGCTTCCCCTTTACCGGACCTGCATCGAAGGCGACTCAAAGGAATCAGCCGGCTCCTCCACACCCCAAGCACGCAATACACCGACGCGAATCCCAATGGCTAATCGTGCAAAAATCTTCTTGATATCTGCCCTTTGGCGCAAATGCTCAGTCAACAACATTCCGTGGGCTCCCAACAGACCTGCTTCAACACCTTTGTTTTCAGGTGTTGCCCTCTCTGGACGCATGGATGAATTCAGCAAACCGCTTCTTGCTTCTTTTCAGCATGAAGCAACTCGTCAAAACAGAGATGTCGAAATCTTATTTCATCCTATCTCGGTACCGATCGAAAAGTGTCTTGACCCTCTGAACAAGCCATTTGCTGAAGCATGCGCTTCAGTATCAAGGAACCATGAAGCAGAACTGATTCGGAAGTTATAAGCACTTCATTGCATTTTTTTGACCCGCAAACATCAGCTCTATCCATTGTTCTATGGCATGTTTCACGTGAAACAGCGCTTTACGTTAACATATTTGATCCTGTTTGCCCTAGATAATGCAGAATATAAGAAAGGCCCAAGGTTACCCTTGGGCCTTTCGTTGTGAGAGCACTCTTGCTTAGATGCTCTTCAAAATAGCCATTACAAAATTCGAAGCATCCTCCAAAGCCTGAAGATCGACGTTTTCGATAATGTCGTTATCCGCAGAATAGAGCGCGGTGTTTCCGTCTGCCATACCGGCGATCGTCATCGCCTGAATACCATGAGCCATTGCAATCGATGCAGGCGTTTCACGTGAAACAATGCGATCGGTATGATATCCAACCCCCGAACGCTCGCTTGCCTGGCGAAGAACACGCTTTAAGCGTGAGGAAATCTTATAAGGCTTATAGGCACCTTCCTGTTCAATGCAAGAAAGCGCACCAGCACCAAGGGACTCAAGATTGATAACGATTGCGCCTTTCATCTCGTTGGCGTGCTCTTCCAGGAACGCATTAATACCCGAATGAGAATATTGATCTGCACCAAGGCCAACAAACCATACTTCGGTATCGATGTCGGGATGGCGAAAGTCCTGAAGCTTCTTGAGTTCGCGGTTGATTTGCTCGGCTGTGCCAGCGTCACCATCAATGCGCAATGCGGGGCTGGCATCAACAATGCCGTCAGTATCATAGACCGCCGATTCGTCATAGTAAGTATCCTCTACCTGAGCATCTTCGCCCTTGCGAAGACGATTCAAAGAGAATGCTCCACCGTTCCATCCACGACGATCATCGGATTCGCGGTAGTCAACGTCTACAAACTCATCATCTTCCTCACGGAAGCTCGACCAATCTCCACGAGCTTTGCCGACGCTGCGGGCATTATAGTCCTCATCAACATCTACCCACTCGTTTACAGAAACTTCTTCTTCCTTGCGCTTCTTGCCCTTGCGGAACCGGCTGAAGAGGCGTCCAGCACGGGACTTAGGCATATCAACGTATCCAGGACCAGCAAAAGCACCTGTTTCGGTGTATTCCTCGTCGTAGGCGGAATCATCCGCATCATCGACATAACGCTCTTCGGGGGCTACGTCAGATACCAGCTCATCCCCTACAGGGGCGAATGAGCCAGTGCCACCAACAGTCGAAAAAGAGCCAGTTGCAGACACTGCCGACTGCGCGCCCGTATCAAACGAAGGGAGGTTGAGGCTTCGCGCTGCAGGCGCTGTGCTAAACGCATCAGGATTTCCATCAATACGAGGAAGCATGTTGGAAAGCAACGATTTACCGCCTGTGGAGGTGCCTTCGTTTACCTCTGCCATAGGAGCGCGCTGACGAAGGTTTTCACCCGAAGCGCTGCGAGCAGGCGTTACGTCCGGCAACACGATAACCTGGCGAGAATGGTCCGCCTGTTCAGCAACAGGAGAAACAGGAGATACCATTTCTTCCATGCCCACAATCGGAGAAGCTACCGCAGGCTGAGGCGCAGTTCTTTCAAGCGGCTCTTCTGCGTACTCTCCACCCTGCACCTCATCCGAATAGCCGTAGGAGTAGGATTTCATTTCCTCCTGTACACGACCAGCAGGGATGCGTGCGGTTGATTCATCGTTGCTGTCGTGGAATGAACCCATGTTGACCACATTGTCATCGATACGGCGAATCGGCTCCTCTTCGTCGTCGAACTCTTCATTGTCCATAAACCGGGAGACATCGATTGGGGAAATTGAGGTGGTTACACTCGGAGATACCGCCTCTTCAGGCTGCTCAGCTGGATCATCAACGTATACTTCTTCGCTTTCAGATACAGTAGGCTCTTCATAGTAGTCCTCGTTGTAGGACTGCTCCTCCAGGTATTCTTCAGCGGGATATTCCTCTTCAACCGATTGCTTACGCGACGAAATCGACTTCAGGCGGGAAGCAAAAGAATGCTGCATCTGAGATGCTTTTTCGGAACCAGAATGGACCGCGTTATTGAGGAAATCGCCAAACGAACCGCTACGACGTGAGTGAACACTCCTCTTGGAGCTCGCTGCGGGGCGAGAAGCTTCCTCGTTTGCGGGGTAATACTCGGGGGTATCTGTGTACTCATCGACGGGTTCCATAGGCGAAGTTGCCGAATCAAGCTCCTCTTCGATTTCTTCAACTTCGTTATTCCTGGGAACTGAGCGATGAAGCCTCTGGGAATGACGCACCGAAGAGCGGGGGGAGGGCTTTCCTTGGTCATGAGAGCCGAAATGCTCATGCCCTTGAACAGTCTCTTCGACTATCTGCTGCTCAGGCTCAACAACGGGCTCGGGCTCTGCAGGAGCTTTTTCTGCAAGCTGATCTACCTCTTCAATTGCAGCCTCGTAAAGCGTCTCGTGCGACACAGGGGCAGGAGTGTCGTTTACAGCAGGATCATGTTCAGCTGCTTCCACAGAAGCAGGCTGATCTTCGGCGGCAACGGCAGGCTCGGGATCATGATCGAGCCATGGAGCAGGCGATGCAATGGGCTTCGGCGCAGGCTTGCGTTCGATGGGCGCTGCTGCAGTGTTGTTCAGGTGCCATTCTTGTTCAGCTGCCAAATCCTCTGCCGACAAGGCGGCAGGCTGACCATCAGCAATGGGCTCAGCGAAAGAGGCCGAGCTCTCTTCATGATTAGCATGGGGCGCAGAAAACGACTCAATCTCATCCTGCAACGCACGAACCTTTGAAGACAATTCGGACTGAGCAGCCTCGGGCTCAGAGACGGGAATGGCAACGGGAGATCCGTAGGGATTAGAAGCATGATGCTCCATCATGCGCGCAGCAACGGTATCCGCATAGCGAGAACGATTTACCTTCGGGGTTTTTCCTGCATCAGGCTTATTCGCACGTGCCTTCTCTTGAGCAATCTTTGCCCAAGAAGGAGTATCGCTCGTTTGAACGCGGGCTACAGGCTCTGGGGCAGCAGAACGGGCAGCCTCTTTAGCAGCCGCTGCCGCGGCTGCAGCTGCGGCCTCGGCCGCCTGCTTCTTTTCAATCTGCTGTTTGGGGATAATGACCTCGTCTTTTTCCCCAGAATCGGACTCTTTTTTAGGTTCTTCGTCAAGAATAGAGGAAACCATGGTGCGCGCTAGAGGACTCGGCGCCGACTCAGGGCGCTTCCCAACCTCAAAACGTACGCTAGAAACCTCATCCTCATCTTCAGCGATCAGGCCGCCACCCTTAACCAGGCGAGAAGATATATCGGTTACGGGAACCTTGTCGGCAACAGGCTTTCCAGTCAAAGCCGCAATAGCAGCTTTCGCTGCCGCAAGAGATTCCTGCGGCGACATCTCTGCTTCGTATTCAAGAGATGCACCTTCAGGCACAACGCCCGCAGCGCGTGCCGCCTCTTCGCCGTGTACGCGATTGCCCTCTTCAACGCTGCGCTCCAGAGCTTCCTCTTGGCTTACCAGGCCGTTTCCAACTTTGCGCGCAACATCAAGCAAAACCGAAACACCGGAAGCGTTATTATTTGCCGACTGGTTGAATGGAGCAACGATATGAAGCACAGAGCGAACCAGGGGGATAGCAAACAGCACCGCACAAATAACCAACAGGAAAGTAAGAATGGAAGACATAGCACCCGTATCAGCTGCGAACAGCGTGGAGCGAAGCAAGAGAACGAAAGCCGAAACCACCAATGCAATGGCGCTTGCCTTCTGAAGAATAGGCAATGCCGCAGCGAAGGGGGGCTTTTCCTCCGTCAAAACCTTGCCACTGTCATAATTGGCCACCAGGATCACCTTGCGGCGACGAGCATTGGCGCCATTTGCCGGGGTGGGCTGATATTTCGCCACCACATTCTGGCTTGCACCGGTCCTAAGCAAGCGTGAAAGAATAGGGCGCCCCGTGATCTCCATGCTATATAGAACCGCCGCAGCTATAGTGAGAAGCAACCAAAGTATGCCCAAAGAGGGAACAACAATAGAAAGAACGGCACCAAGCAAAGCAACACCGAAACAAATGATGTTCGGGAGCTGATCGTTGGTTACACACTGGAAGTCTTCCACCACCGTCGCGAAACCTGCCTCTTTCTGCATCTGGTCGGCAAGATAGAGCGCAGCCCTCTGTTCCTCCTCGGTACCCGCAGGATGCGGACCTATCTCTTGCGTGAGATAGGCGATATCGTCGATTATTTCAGCCATGGAGAGCCCCTTTTGTTTCCACGCTTATATAAGTGAGTAGCGATTGACATGGATATAGACTGTACAAGTATACGTCATTTGACTCGTTTCGCCTTTATATGAACCGTTTGTTCACCTTGTCTACCGCATTGCGCAAAGAAGTGCCTTTCTATCTGCATAAAATACCTCCCATCCACTTATCGCAGATGGGAGGTTTCACGTGAAACATATCAGTTAGCCTGCTGCTAATCCTGCCCAAGATACTCTCTTAAATAAGCATCGTTTGATGCAGCGTCCGAACGAAGACTGTCATAGCGAGAAACTAAATCGGCTGTTGCGCTGGCATAAGCATCAACCACAGGCTGGCTAAATTGCTTCGGCAACGCTTTTGCCATTTCCACAGCCTCCTGATCGGCTCTGTTATAAGCATCGTTGTGGGACTCGGCAGTCGCTTTGTCTTGTATAAGGATCGCCGCGTTTGAGGCAAGCGCTTCATTGGTCGCATCGATTCGCTTGTTGACATAAGCCAGCGAGGCATCGAAATTCGCCGCGGGATAGAAGCCCTTCGCCTTCGCAATGCATTCCTTCGCCTTTGAGAATTGAGCCTGGGCAGAAGTGGTGAACTCGGTTGATTTCGCCACGTTGTCCGCCGTTGTGTCCGAAACAACAGTTGCCGCCTGCGTCAAAAGGGCATTCCCTTCTTGGATGCAACTCCATGCCTCATTCGTGGCGTCGATGCCTTGCTTTGCCGCAACATCTTCCTTCATACGCTGATCGGCAACATCAAGAAGCTCCTCACGAACCGCAATAGCATTCAAGGCCCGTTGCGCCGCCTCTTTATCGCGCTGGGATCCGTCAAGCTCCGACTCTGCCTTCTGAGCATACACGCGAGCCGACTCAAGTTGGTCTTTGGCATCGGGAATAGCTGCACTTAATTCCTGCGCGCGAGAAACGGTATCGTCACCAAACGTATCCTGAAAATATTTGTCGATAGCAACCGTGGTTTCATCGCTTTGCTTAACAAGCTCGCAAGCTTCACGCAGCACACCGACGCTGGTATTCAGTCGCTCGTACTGCTGGTAGGCCCAATACCCCCCTACGCCAATCGCGCCTATGCAAACAACCGCCACGAGTGCGATGCTGAAACGGCGATACCATCTGCGGCGTTGCTTCCTGCAAGCTATTTCCGCCTGAGAATCTGCGCCTAAAAATGTTTTACGTTCAGAAGGCTGGGGCTTCACTTCAGCCGAATTTCGCTTGGTTGCTTTTTCTGCTGTTAGGTTCTTTTCCTTGCCCCCTGCGGTTGAAGCGCCCTTCCTGAAGCTTGGAAGACGCCACTTGGCGCCACGCGAGGGCTCATCCTGCGCTGCAGCTTTCTGCTCAAGGACATTCAGGGAAAGCTCGTTAGGCTTTCCCTGCGAGAATTCTTTCAGATGAAGAACCTGGGTTTCCTTATGCCCAAGGCCACGGCCGCTTCGCTTTTTCTTGCGGGCCATCACGAATGCGAACCTCCGGCTACGCGCGCAAGAGACTCGATCGCCGCACGGTCGGCAACCTCGGCAACGATATCCGAGCAAGGCATCATAACGATATTGTTGCTCGGCAACGAATTCAGGAATTTCTTGCCGTAATACTTGGTTATCAGGCGTTTGTCAGCCAAGACCACAATGCCGCGGTCGCTCGATTTACGAATAAGCCTTCCAACCGCCTGCTTTACCTCGATAACCGCATGGGGCAGCGAATAGTGAGCCCAAGCGCGATCATCACGTTGTTGACGTTCGCATGAAAGAGGATCAGTAGGCAGGCCAAAAGGCAGCTTGGGGATGATAACGCCCTTGAGCGTTGCGCCTGGAGCATCAAAACCCTCCCAGAAGCTCTTCAGAGCAAAGAGACTCAAATGCTCATCTTTCAAGAAGTCATCGCGAAGGCCCTTAACGGAAACGCCCCATTTTTGGCACACCAAACGCAAATCGTCTTCCTTCAAAGCGGGATGAACGCCATCAAAGCACTGTTCCATTTCGCGCCTGTTGGTAAATAGCGTAAGCATCGAACCTCTCTGGGCCTTGTGCAAATCAACAAGGAACGATTCCAGGGTTGGAAGATAAGCAGGATCCTGAGGTTCTGGCATATCCGTTGGAACGTAGACCCGCATATTGGCATCGAAATCAAAGCTTGAATCAACCTTCAGCACATCAGCCCGAGAATCTTCCCCTTCGTTGAAGCCAACTGCACGCTCGAACGCATCGAATTGTCCGTCGACCGCCAGAGTTGCCGAAGCATATATAACACTGCGCGTTTCAGCATAAAGACTCTCGTTTAGCGACTTGCCCACATCGAGCGGCTGAACCGTAAAGATTTCATCCAACGTACCCTTTGTCCGATTAAGGCGAACCGAATACACATGGTTATCGCTGTCATGGAAGAACATCTCATCAAGGGCATCGTATGCCTCCCTCAATTCAAGCGCAGCCAGGGCGAGTTCCCTCTGGGCGCTTGTTGTGTCTTCGATTTGTTCCGCATAAGCAACGATGTCGCGGCAAGCACGGATCAGCTTTTCCAAGGTGTCGTATACCGCGCGCGCACGATTCACGACACCTCGGTACGTATCACCATGGCGAATCTCGTCGTTTAGCCAGAGGTCAAAGTACTCGTATCCACGCGAGCGGGTCTTCGGATCGAACACCAGAAGATCTTTCGCTCCGAGACAGAACTCTTCCGTCGCCATCGCGAAGGCACCCGCACAGGTGCGCGCTTTGGCAATAAGCGATTCATACAACGCGCGGCCGTCCTCTGGAGCTTGAGCGCTTCGCTCCACTCGAGAAAGAACATTGTGTGAACCTTCCCCATTTACGCGCAAAGCAAGCGCCCTCAGCGAATCGGAAGACACCGAGAGGGCAAGTGCGCGGCGCGCTTCTTCCTCCGCACCATGAGCCTCGTCTACAGCCCAATAGCGAATAGGGGGCAGCAGCCCACCTTCGAAGCGGACATCCCAGAAAAGCAAACTATGGTTCGTTACCACGACATCGCATCGCTGGGCTTGCTCGCGGGCGCCATGGACAAAGCAGCTTCGTCCAAAGAAGGGGCACTTATGGCGCAAGCATTCGTTGCTTTTGGTCCCAATGCGCCAACGGGGAATAGCGCGGTAATCAATTTTCAGAGCGTCCATATCGTCGTAGTCGCTCTGTTCTACAAACGAAAGTAGACCCGCCAAAGCAGGTGCCTGATTGATTTCTTGCTTACGATAATGAATTACCGATGGCCCTTGGTTGACCAAGCTATCCACCTTGCGAAGGCAAGGATAGTGACTGAACCCTTTCAAAGGAGCGTACGTGATGCCGAGAGCCTTCGAAAGAAGAGGCAGCTCCTTATGAACCAGCTGATCCAGCAATGCATTGGTCTTTGTGGCTACACCCACGGTGATACCGTTTTTCTGTGCCGCCAGGGCAAGGGGAACCAGGTAGGCCATCGATTTGCCAACACCGGTGCCAGCTTCTACAGCAAGATTGCGAGACGTTGCCAAAGCGCGGTTTACCGCAAAGGCCATTTCGCGCTGTTCTTCGCGCGGCTCATATTCCTCGTACAAAGAGCCCAATAAACCCTCAACGGAAAAGGCTTCAGAAATTTCCGCATCGGTTGCGAAAGAAAGCTCGGGGGCTTCGCTACCCGCAGGAGGAAGCTCCTTGCCCACGGGGGAAGAATCAGGAACATTAACATCAGGGCGCAAGGGAGCCGAAGCCTGAGCCACTGCCGCTTTACGCGATGAACGCAAACTGTACGGCCCCTCGCTTTCCTTCATAGCGGCAAGGCACTTAAACACACGCTCGGTATTCCAAGTGTCGCTATCACACATATCGGCAATATGCTGGAGCAAAGGGGCAGGCATGGTGTCAACCGCAGCCAAAAGCACCCGATACACGAGACACGTTGCCGCCACATCATCATCAGCACGATGGGTGGAGTCGGGCCCGCCAAACGCACGCACTAAATCGAGCAAGCGATGAGAGGTTAGACGAGGTAGCGCGATTTTCGCCAGATCAAGGGAATCAATCCAGCAGTTCTGCTTCAATACCTCACCCGTGGGGTACTTCGTGCAGAAAGTTCTATCGAAATTTGCATTATGAGCAACCACATCGGAAGAACCAACGAACTCAACCAAACCTGCAACGGCAGTATTGGGGTCGGGAGCATTCGCCACATCTTCATCGCTGATGTTGGTAAGGTGAGCAACCTCTTCGGGGATCGGTTTCCCGGGATTTACGAACGTTACGTACCAGCCGACGATTTCACCATGAACCATACGCGCTGCAGCAATCTGAATCAGCTCATCGTGGTTGAAGGAGAAACCCGTCGTTTCGGTATCGATAACAACAACGTCTTCATCCAGTTCACCAAACGAGTGCTCTTTCGCATAGCTGCTAAGCGAATGGTAGCGATCGCGGATGCGCTGAGGGGTGTTTTCGAGAATGTAAGTGTCAAGCCTTGATGCGGCTTCTGCATTTTGTGTTTCCATACTAGTAAGACTATCATTTATGGAATTCTTTATCTCTAATGCCTGAATCACTTCTAGGAGAAAACATGTCAGATATTGGCTATTTTTCCATGTACGCCCGTTTTGAAACCGAAAGCAAAGAAGATGCTGCAGCATTTCTTGGCGCAGACAACATAATTGGCGACGCATTCTCTATCGAGCAGGAATACGTTGATGGCAAGCGCACGGCATGGATCGTGAATCCCTTCGGCAAGCGCATGGGCACCATCGACGAAAAAACCGCTGAAAAGGTTGATCTCTGCAACGCCAAAGGATGGAACACCGTTGCCTTGCTTGCACTCGTTGCTTTCACGGAAAAGCCTGAACCAGGCCTTTACTGGGGTCAGGTTCTTATCATTTCCTACGACCCGGAATATGAAGTCGCCTTCTCTACGTTTATAGAAAATGTCGGAAAGCAGCTCGGCGAGGGAATACGCCCCGACGTTTCCCTTGGTCGCGACTCCCTTAAGAAGGTTATCGAAACTCAGGGCGAATGGGTTCCTTCGGGACGCGTCCCCTTCCCCAACAAGAACAAGGGCACCGCTTGGGTGAAAACGCAACGCACCGGAACGGAACGTTTGGTAAAGCAGGCACGCAAGGGCAACATAGGTTGCACGGTAGTTAGCTGGATATTCCTTCTCGCCGTTGTCGCCCTTATTGTTTTCGGGCTTCATTCCTGCGGAGCGTTCTAGCCAATCTTCCGCCTAACCGCGCTATAGACATTCAGTGGCGTTTCACGTGAAACGCCACCATAAAGAAAACCCCTTGCCGCATTCCGGACCGCACCTCTCGAAATCGGACTTATTTCAATCCGAATCGGGGGTATGGTTCGTTTCGCGGACAAGGGGTTTTACGTTTGCGGCAGATATCTACTTAATTTTCCAAGGCATAGGAAATGAGCTTGGTGCAGAGCTCAGCAAAACTCATGCCAGCTGCACGAGCAGCATCGGGAAGAAGCGATGTTGCCGTCATGCCAGGAATGGTGTTCGTTTCCAAAACCCAAAAATTCCCTTCGCCATCCTTAATGAGGTCACTACGAGAAACACCGCGGCACTCAAGCGTCTTATGGGCGGCAACCGCAAGCTCCATAGCGCGCTTGGTATCTTCTTCGGATAGGGGCGCAGGGCAGATATGCTGCGACCCTCCCTGAGCGTACTTCGACTCAAAATCGTAGAACTCGTGGGAAGGAACAATTTTGATAACAGGGAGAGCGCACGGGTCCTCGTTGCCCAATACGGCAACGGTGAACTCTTCGCCTGAAACAAAGCTCTCAACAAACGCGCACGTATCTACCTGAAATACTTTATCGATCGCATCGGCAATTTCCTCAGCACCTTCACACAGATACACACCCAAAGCGCTACCTTCCGTAGCAGCTTTCACAACACAGTGCGAACCCACTTCAGCAATGATGGCATCAATGTCGATATGGTGAGAGTCGAGCATCATAGAACGAGGGGTAGGGATGCCGGCGCGCTCATAGCAAAGCTTCGTCTTGGGTTTGTCGATAGCAGTGGCGCTCGACCAAACGCCTGGACCAATATAGGGAAGCCCAATGGTTTCCAGAAATCCCTGGATGGTGCCGTCTTCGCCGTACTTGCCATGAAGAGCCAGGAAAGCAACGTCAAAATCACCTTGAATCAAAGCCAGCAAGTCTTCTTTGTTGGCGGGGTCGAAAACAGTCACCGGAAAGCCCGCTTCGAGCAAAGCTTCCTTCGCCCCTTCACCAGAAGCAAGGGAAATGGAACGCTCGCCACTCTTGCCTCCCGCAAGCAGAGCAACACGAATTTGTTTAGGATCGAAAGAACAAGACATGGTTCTCGCTTTCATACAAGTAAAACCCAGGGCACTGCTGCCGAAAGGCTTGATACGTTAACCGATAGTGAGTATAGCAAACGCACGTTACCACTCTGCTACCACCACGCGGTAACCACTTGGTTGCGTATAATACTGAGCATGAATAACGCAATCCAATCATTCAACCTGTCCGAAATTCCCACTATTCTGGAAAGTCTCGGACAGCCGCGCTTTCGCGCCAAACAGCTCACTTCCTGGCTTTACCAGAAAGGAGCTCACTCCTATGACGAAATGACCAATCTGCCCAAGAGCCTTCGGGATGTCCTGTCGGATGAATACCCTTTGATTGAGCCGCAAGTGGTTAACAAGCAAGTATCCAACGACGGTACACGTAAATACGTGTTCGAATACGCCGATGGCGCCAAGGTAGAAGCTGTCGGAATCCCCTCATTCGACAAGAAAGAGCGCAAAGACGAGCCCAAGCACCTTACCGTGTGCTTCTCCACTCAAGCAGGATGCGCCATGGGGTGCACCTTTTGCGCCACGGGGCACGAGGGACTTACCCGCAATCTTTCTTCCGCTGAAATGATTTGCCAGATCATAGCTGCACAAAACGATTTTAGCTGCCGCGTCACTAATTTAGTTTCAATGGGACAAGGCGAACCATTCCAGAACTACCAAGCAACCCTAGAAGCGCTTCGTTTCGCCAACGCAAAAGACGGCCTTGAAATAGGCGCTCGTCATATAACGGTGTCAACATGTGGCATAATTCGGGGAATTGAACGCCTTGCAAACGAGCCCGAACAATTCACGTTGGCAGTATCCCTCCATTCTGCTTTGCAGGATGTGCGCAATGAAATCATGCCGCGTTGCAGCAACATTCCCTTACCGCACCTAAAGAAGGCCCTTCGATCCTATATCGAGAAAACTGGCCGTCGTGTCAGCTTCGAATATCTCCTTATCAAGGGGGTCACCGACACAGAAGAAAACCTCGCAGCGCTAATCGATTTCTGCGATGGCCTCCTATGCCACGTCAACCTTCTTTCAGTAAACGAAGTCGAGGGAAGCCCCTACAAGCCAAGCTCCACCGCAACGCAGCAGCGCTGGGTTAAGGAACTGAAAAGCGCAGGCAAGGAAGCCACTATCCGCAATTCGCGCGGAAGCGATATCGACGGAGCCTGCGGTCAACTGAAAAACAAAATGTAGAGAACGGGAAAATGGGGACAGGCACCAGATTCCCGCCTAACAAACAGGGCCCCGCTTACGATGAAACTCGCGAGCGGGGCCCTGGTTTTGTTCACTATGGCGCAAGGGGGAATCTGGTGCCTGTCCCTACTTTCCCGCTTGCGACTCTTCAATAAGATGCAGGATACGCTGAAGTTCCTCTTCATCCTTAAACTGGATCTCGATTTTGTTCTTGCCCTTAACGGTCTTGACGCGAACCGGAGCGGAAAGGAAACGGGTAAGCCCCTTCGCAGCCTTCTTGAAACTTGGAGGAGCAGGAACGCGTTTTGCAGCTGCCGAACCAGCCTTCTCACGACCATTCATCAGACGAGCCAGTGCTTCGGTTTCGCGAACGCTCAATTTTTCATTCTTAAGCTTTTCGGTAAGTTTCTTCCTGCCCTCCGCGTCATCAACAGAAAGGATGGCGCGAGCATGGCCGGCGGTGATCTTCTCCTCAAACAAGAGTTGCTGAGCTTCCTCAGGCAAATCAAGCAGACGGAGAGCATTAGCGATAGTAGACCGTCCCTTGGAAACCGTCTGGGCAACCTCTGATTGCGTCATCCCCTTGCGCTCCATAAGGCGCTTATAACCATAAGCCTCTTCAATAGGGTTAAGGTCGGATCGCTGGATATTCTCAATCAAAGCAAGTTCAAGGGCTTTGTCGTTGTCGGCTTCCCAGAAACGAACGGGAACCTCTTCCATACCCAAACTCTTGCATGCTCGATAGCGGCGCTCACCAGCCAAGATCTGATACTGGTTCCCAATTTTGCGAACCAAAATAGGCTGAAGAAGGCCTTCCTTTTTGATAGACCCTGCAAGTTCCTCAATTTCACCTGGCTTGAAATTGGTGCGAGGCTGATCAGGATTGGGGTGAATCAGGTCAAGCTTAACCGTTGCCGTAAGCCCCTTGGAATCAAATGGCTTGTTTTCCTTCTTCGAAACCTCCAGTGCAGGCTCGACAACCGGCTTAGCGGGCTTCCTAACCTGACGCTCCTCTGCAACGCGCGGCTTAGGAGCGGGAGTTCTCATAGACACCGAAGCGGAGCTGAAAGTACCAGAACCAGCACGCATAGCGGGTTTGCGCGCCTCGCGTGAAACAACTTTGGCATTTTCAAGCGCATCTTCAGAAATATAGATATCAGAAGACGGATCAACCGGTTTCCCCGAAGAACGCTTAGCGGTACGTTCCTGAAGAGCTTGATGAAGAACACCAGCGGATTCCTGCTTCTTCTGAGCAGGTTCTTCGCTTAACGGTTCGGGCACGCTCCTTTCCTGCTCTTTGAGAGTCTCAGGAGCAGAAGGCTTCTGGGTATAAGCGGGGCTATCGTCAAACAAAGCATTGAGGCCACGCCCCAAGCCACTTTTCTGCTTAGCCACGAGCAATCACCTCTTTGGCAAGATCGTTGTAGGCAAGGGCTCCCTTGTTGTCGGGAGCATATTCGAGAATCGACTGTCCGTAACTAGGAGCTTCGGACAGTTTAACGGTACGGGGAATCAACGTCTCGAAGACCTCGTCCCCAAAGAACGAACGGACCTCATTAACCACCTGGTTGGCAAGATTGGTGCGGGAATCGTACATAGTGAGAACAATTCCAAAGATATCCAAGCTCGGGTTTAGGATGCTTTTGACACGTTTCATCGAATCAAGGAGTTTTGTCACACCTTCCAATGCGTAGAACTCGCACTGAATGGGAACCAGGAGCTTATCCGCAGCAACCAAGGCATTGATGGTGAGCAGACCGAGGGAAGGCGGGCAATCGATAAGGATGTAATCATAGCGGCCGCGCAGGCTGCCGAGAGCGCTTTTCAAGCGGTTCTCTCGCGCCATCTCGTTAACCAATTCAACCTCTGCGCCAGCCAAGCTGATAGTAGAGGGCAGAACATCAACACCTTCGGCAACACAAGACAGAATTACCTCTTCGACGGGCGTTTCACCAAGCAGCACGTTGTAAACACACCCATCAAGAGCTCGTTTGTCGATACCATAACCGCTTGTTGCATTACCCTGAGGGTCAAGGTCGACCAAAAGGACTTCTTTGCCCATAGCACCTAAAGCAGCGGAAAGATTCACCGCAGTGGTCGACTTACCAACGCCGCCCTTTTGGTTGATGATAGCAAGGATTTTTGTCTGCCCGATCGCATGAGCCACCTTGGGCTTGTCGCGGAAGGGGATAAAGGTGCGAATATCGTCGTCATCTTCATCTTCGGCTTCAACGCCGTCTTCCGAGGAAGTAGACTCCATTTCCGGATCAGTTTCCTCTGCAGCTTCTTCATGCTCGGAGGTTCGCTCGACCACCTCTGCATGTTCATTGATTTCGTCGTAGCTGCTCCGAAGAACCTCTTCTTTGATCTCTTCAGGGTTCTGACTGCGCTCAGTCACGGAAGTCACGGGAACATTTTTTGCTTTTTTTCGACTACCGAACAGCCCCACGAGCTCTCCTCTCTTTTTTGCCTACCAGACAAACTATTGCTTCACTTGAATACCCTATAAAGGGTAAGCAAATGTTTGCTGTTTCACGTGAAACAGCAAACATAAAAAATAACAAAATGCCCCACATCTCATCGAACAAAAAACAAGATTGACGCTATACAACAAAATCAGCGAAACACAACTCCGTTTGACGGACAGCATAATGGGATAGCCCAGAAGCAGAGCAAAATGCCCCTTTGTTTCGATTATTTGATAATACCCTTGCCATACCCTTTAGAAAATAGAAAGGTATACGGTTTTTCCTCGAAGCACCGCATTTCCATTCCCAAACAACGATCAAGCAAACGTCGGTTTCCCGAAACCAGTACACAAAAAGGAACCCGAGAAAAAACGAGGCCACACGAAGCTCTATAACAGCCAAACAGAAACAGACTTGAATAGATACTCAAAATATAGAAAACAGGCTCTTACAAAGAGCCTCAAAGCCCTTTTAGCGCAGTAAGTTCAACACAGGACCCTTCAGAACGCTCAAAGAACAAAAAAGAGTCCTTGGAGTAATACCAAGGACTCTTTTCTTAAAATGGTTTCTTTTGTGCCATACCGACTCTTCGGGGAAGCTTCATCGAAGGATTACATCGCTTCCGAAATACGATGATGGCTCGACTCGTCTCTCCATCGGAAAGCGTGAATCCTCTCGAAGAAACGAATTCCATTCCCAATTTGCGAGCAATTTCCCGAGCATGCTCAAGTTCCTCTGATTCACTGTGGGTCTTGTAGCATACCAAGCGTCCGCCTTTAGTCAACAAGGGCGATGCGAGCTCGAGCAGTGAAGCCAGGGAGGAAAGCGCGCGGGCAGTAACCAATGAGAAGTGGTTAGGCTGCTGCAACGCAAGATCCTCAATGCGCCCATGGTAGGTTGAGACAATGTCGTCAATACCAAGCTCGGCGGCAAACGAATCAAGGGCGCGCGTCTTCTTGCCAACGGAATCAGCAAGAAGGGTTTCCCTCCCCGTCATGATCGCCAAGGGAATACCGGGAAACCCAGCGCCCGAGCCCATATCGAGATACGGACCTTCCAGCGCCTCCTCAACTTCAGGAAGGCCAGCGAGCGAATCCTCAACGTGAAGAACCTGAGCGGACTCCCAATCAACGATTCGGGTAAGGTTCGTTACCTTGTTTTCCTCGATAACCAGTTCAAGATGCTTATCGAGTAGCTCCCTCTGCCTTTTGTTGGGCGCATGTTGTTCAGCACTCATGCCAGGATCCCTATCGTGGGCTTACCACGACACGACGGGCGCGACCTTCACCCTCGGAAACGGTTTCGACGCGATCATCTCCGCGCAGAGCAATATGCACGATGCGACGCTCGTAGGGAGTCATGGGGCGGAGCTTGATGCTGCGATCCTGGTCTACTGCCTTATCGGCTGCATTCAAAGCAATGTCCTCGATCTTCTGACGCTGACGAGCCTTATAGCCTTCAACGTCGACCACGATGGGATAGCGATGACCAACAATGCGAGACGTAATAGACGAAATAAGGAATTGAAGCGAATCGAGCGTACGACCGTGGCGACCGATCAAAACAGCCAAATCGTCACCAGTGATGTCAAGGATAAGCTCACCTTCATCACCTTCATACTCTTCGATGGTCACTTCTCCGACATTGAAATACTTCAAGATATCCTGAATGGCCTCGATAGCCGTATCGGCGATCCTGTCCACTTCCTCTTCGGAATATTGGCCCTCACCTTCGTATTCCTGAGACGAGGATTCATCCTGAACCATGTTCTCTTCTTCCATTAAAAACTCCTTACATTCAAATCTCCCCTCCGCGGTAGAACCACGAAGGGGAGGAGACGGCAAAAAATATGTGAAGTAGCGTTACTTGCTCTTCTTGTGAGGGCGAGGCTTCTTTTCCTTGCGAACCACGTTGACTTCCACGGGCTTAACCTCAACCTTTTCAGCTTCGACTTCTTCGTCCTTATGCTTCATAACCTTAGTAGAGATTACCTGCTGCAGAACGCCGAATACAGAAGAAGTTGCCCAGAACAGCAAAACGCCGGTGGGAGAACCCCAACCAAGCCACAGCATGAACAGGGACATGATGCCCATCATAATCATGGTCTGCGTCTTCTGCGGGCTGTTCGTACCCATCTGCTGAAGCAAGGAGGGCAGGAAGGTGCAGAATGCAAACAGAAGGAGAAGGATGCCGTAGGGCAAGAACTCCAAGAAGCCCTGGCCGAACATCGCGGAAGGCGAAGAGAGCAGCGAAGGCAAAACATTATAGAAGGAGTAGGTCATACCTTCGGTACGGGAGCCCATTTCCTGCAATACCTGGAACAGGGCAACGAAGATAGGCATCTGAAGGAACAGGGGCAAGCAACCAGTAATGGGGTTGAAGCCGATCTCTGCATAAACCTTCTGCATTTCCTCAGCCTGACGCTGCTGGTCGTCAGCGTACTTTTCCTGGATCTCCTGGATGCGAGGAGAGAACTGCTGCATTCGATACGAAGAGCGGATCTGCTTCTGCATAAGGGGGAACAGGATAAGACGGAGAATAAGCGTCACGATGATGATCGCCAAACCCCAGTCGGCAACGAAACCATACATAGCATCGATGCACCAGAATATGGCGTCTTTAAACGCGTCCCACATGTGTACCTTTGTCCTCTCGGTTCGGGGGTTGATTATTAAAGATGAAAGGTATCCGGCACGGGGTCATACCCGCGGCCTCCACCTGGTCTGCAGCGCAGAATGCGCTTGCAGGTAAGATACAGACCTTTAAGGAAACCGAATCGCTGAACCGCAACAAGTCCATATTCCGAACAAGTGGGAATAAACCGACAAGTTGCGGGGAGCAGGGGCGATATAGCAAGACGGTAGAACTTGATCATCAACAACAGAACCCCCTTGGGGATAGCTGATATTTTCGACCAGACCTTCAAGACCAAATACTTGCCTTAATACGATTCCATGATCTTCTTGCATGTGGAAACCAGCTTCTGGTATTCAACACGCGTTGTTTTCCTGTTAGCCATGAAAATGACATTCAACTCCGGCCAAGGGCCACCGATATCGTGGCAAACAGCACGCAAGCGGCGCTTCGCTGAGTTGCGCCACACCGCATTACCGTTCTTCTTGCCCGCTATAAAAGCAACACGGCCACTAGGGCCGTGTTGGGTATCTCCCCGGTACACGATCATAGTTACGCAGGGAGTTGCATGTCTTTTTCCGTGCGAGAACAGGTAGGAGATCTCAGTGCTGGATTTGATGGTTCCTAACACGGTTTCTCACAAGGAAAGTTAGGCACAGAGACGCTTGCGGCCCTTTGCACGGCGAGCAGAGAGAACGGCGCGGCCGCTCTTGGTAGCCATACGTGCACGGAAGCCGTGAGTCTTTGCGCGCTTGCGGGTGTTCGGTTGATAGGTGCGCTTCATTACTTTTCCTTTCAGATTTACAGTAACTTCGAAATTATACGATGAAGAAGCCGCGCGTCAATAATAAAGAAAGAAGTCAGGCACCCTATTTCACGGGTCAACACAGAATGAACACGCAAACGGCGGCTGCGCTACGCCCTACTAACGACATTTAGTTCGTCGCTATCGAGGACATGACCCTGCAAGGCCCAGTGGAGCTCGTTGAAATAAAAGCCAGGTTGCAAATCCAGCTCGCAATCAAGCGCATACACCGTAAGCGTATAACGGTGATCCTTATCAGGCGGGCACGGTCCGATGTACCCACGAATCACTTCTTCGCTTGTCTCCTCGGCGCGAGACAAGCAGCTGTTTGAACCCTGCACGAAGGAAAATTCACCGCTATGGCTGGCGTTTTCGGGAATCAAGGCAGTATCAGGGCTCACTCCGCATGCAGCCCAGTGAATCCAGGCAAAGCCACATACGGGAATGGAGTCATAATCAACGAACGAAAGAGCAAGGGACTTAGCCCCCTCAGGCACACCCGACACCTCGATGGGGAACGAACAAATATTGTTGCCGTCACGACGCAGTTCCGGAGACGAATATTTTCCAAAACGATCGGGCAGCATGCCTTTTTCATCCAACGGGATAGCGATCTTCATAGTTTGTCCACCTCACTTTTCCCCAAGGAAAGCAACTTATACACAATTTGTTTATATAGCATTGTGGATAATGTTGATAACTTTCCAGGTGTTTCAGGATACTTTCCCACCATTATCCCAGAGGTTGCAGCAACCCTTTCAGGAAACAAAAACTCGTCTCCGTAATATAGGTGGAAAAGCGGTTCAAATTTCATAAAATACAGGCTTTTAACTGGTCTTTTATTGTTATCAACACCTCAATTTGTCTGCTGTATGCATATCAGCGAAGCGGTTTAAACACCTTGACTTCAACAGCTAGAAGTGAAAGCGCAAAAACTACTTTTCCAAAATAGTTTTCCAAAATGCCTTTCAAGTTTTTCACATTTTTCTTCAGGCGTTTTCAATGTTTTCCACATTTTATTGAAAGAATGTTGAAAACTTCGAAAACACGAGGAAAAGACGGTGGAAAGTTTGAAAAAGTGTGAATAACCGTCTAGAATGAATGAAAAATCAGCTCGATCTATGCCTTATAAAGGAATATCGGTCGGGCTCTTTTTCTCATGTTTTGAAAAAAAAATCGGAAAGCATCATGAACCAAGAAAACGCACCACATATGCAGCCGATGGAACAAGCGGGGGAACAAGGGTCGGTGCCATATCCTTCCTATAACGAGGAGAGGCCTGCAACCGAAGCGACAGCGCCAAACACTCAGCCCGCCCAGACATCCACTCCTCCCTACGGGTACGGACAGGGGCAATTCCCTTCCTATCCTGCTCAGGGTGCCCAAATGCAGCCTTATCCAGGCATGCCCTACGGCATGCCTTATGGCGGTTATCCACAACCTGGCTACACCGTACCAGCGCACAACCTGCCCCCCACGGTGCAAACGGCAAACGTCAACGGCCAACCATCGCAAGGGCAACCGTTTTCCGCCAACATGGCCAACAACCCAGAGCCGCAGGTCGCAGCCCAGGGATTCCCAGGCTACCCTATTGGATACCAGCAACCACAGACTGGCTATTCACAACAAGCGTTTCAGCAGTTCGCCGCAGCAGCAAACCCACACGTTATGCAGCCAGCGGCGGCGCAGCCCTACCCTCAAACGACGCAGCAACCGGCTTCGGATGCCTACCAGGGCGGGCAGCCTTTCGTGCCCTCCTTTGTGGAACCAGCAACGTATGGCGAAGATTACGCCCACACAATGAATGGCGGCATCATTGAATCCGTCGAAGAGACGGCACCTTCGCAGAGCTTCGATTACCATCACATAACCACGCCCGCGCGCATTGCAATATATGATTCGCTGAAAACAGCGCCACGCGTAATACAAGTGCAGGGCGGTCCCACACACGAATACATCGAGCACATTGCTTCCTTGACCTACAAAAACGCCAAAGAAGCAGGCGGGGTGATCCCTTACACCGTGATCAGGGAAGTATCCGAAAATTTCATTCACGCCAACTTCAACGAAGTGGTGGTATCAATTTTCGACCAAGGCAATACCATTCGCTTTGCGGATCAGGGCCCAGGCATCAAGCATAAAGATCTCGTGCAAGAACCAGGATTTTCCTCTGCCATCGAGCCGATGAAACGCTACATACGAGGCGTGGGGTCGGGCTTACCCATCGTGAAAGACTACTTAAGCACCTCCCACGGGCACATTGAGATCAAAGACAACGTGAATCAGGGCTCGGTGGTGACCATCAGCCTGGTTGCGTCGCGGACAACAGACGAAGAAATTGAGGCGGCTCAGATCCCCGACCTCACCGAAAACGAAGCTGCCGTGCTTAAAGCCCTTCTTCCGAACAACACCCTAGGCGTAAGCGAGGTCAGCAAGGCCACCGACATCGCCGTGGCTAGCGTTCATACCGCTTTTTCAAAGATGGAAGAGGCGGGTCTCGTGGAAAAGGTGAATAAGAAGAGAACGCTCACCCCACGAGGCACGCAGGTTGCCCTATCCTTGTAAACGACAGACGGCGCATCCCACGCCAACGGAATGGAACTACGTAGAACCTTATGGATATCGAACAGACGTGGACAGACCTGATGCGACAACTGAAGTCGTATCCCACCATCAACGCATCTCAAATCGATGCGTTCTTCTCGCGTGTTCAAATCCAGGCAGCAAGCCCTGGCTTCATCATGCTCACCTCGGACAATGCCTTTATTAAAGATTGGATCGAAAAGCATTATCTGAAAGATATCCAGAAGGCACTCAGCGATCTGTACAACCTGGACTTTCAGGTGCTGATAGAGGTCGACCCCACTGCAGCGGCACCGGCACCTGCGGCTCAGCCTGCACCCACAGCGACCCCTTCGGCCCCTGCTGTCGCACCGCAAGCGGTCCAACCGCAACCGAAACCCGCAGCAACAAGCGCACAGAACGCGCCTGTTCCAGCCGTCCAGTCCGCTAACGCCGGCGCACCCCAGCCCACCCATTCGGTAGCGCAGGCAGAAGCATCTGAGCCGCAATCGCAGAAAACAGAGACGAACGGCAACGACAACGAGGCAACAGGGGAAGCAGCGCTCACCTTCGACTCCTTCGTTATTGGAGAGTCGAACCGCATGGCCTACAACATGGCAGTGGAGGTAGCGGACCGCCCCGGTTCGTCCGAGTTGAACCCACTCTTTATATATGGGCGATCTGGCGTGGGAAAAACGCACCTTATGTGCGCGATTCAGAACTACATCAAGGAAACCCGCCCAGAGCTCAACGTGTGCTACATCGATTCGATGGAACTGGTAAACCGCTACTCAGACGCAGCAATAGAAAAGAGCGTCGATAAGCAAAGCTTCAAGAACTTTGAGGGCTATTTCCAGCAGGCGGATGTACTGCTCATCGACGATATCCAGGGGCTCCAGAGCAAACCCGGCACGCTCAACGCGTTGTTCCGCATCTTCAATTCGATGATCCCGAAGGGCAAGCAGTTTGTATTCTCCGCAGACCGAGCGCCGAAAAACATCGACCTCGACGAACGCTACGTGTCCCGATTCAACTCGGGAGCCACGATAGATATTCAGCCACCCGACGACGAGACGAAGCGCAACATCATCAAGAGCCTTATTCGCCACTACCAGAGCCGAGAAAACACATCGTTTGTTATCACGGACGAAATCCTCGACTACATCGTGGACAACTCCAGTTCAAACATTCGCGAACTGAAGAGCGCTATCACCAACGTGATATTCGCCATGAAGATGAACAAGGACCACACACTTTCGGAAGGCCAGGTAAAGGAGCTTCTGGGCAATCACTTTATCGGCGGAGGCAAAAAACGCATCACGATAGAGATGATCCAAGCCGCCGTTGAAGATTTTTACGGCGTTTCGCACAAAGACATCGTGGGGCGCGGCAGGGCAAGAAGCATTGTTCGGCCGCGGCAGGTTGCAATCTATCTGTGCCGAGACCTGTCGGAAACCACGCTGAGCAATATCGGCAAGGCCTTCAATCGCGATCACACTACGGTGCTCCATTCGTGCGAGCTCATTTCAAGTCAGATGCAAGAAGACCGAAACCTACGAGAAGAGCTGGAAGCAGTGCGCGAAAAAATCCGCATCCAGCAGTATTAAAACCTGTTGATAAACGGTGACAAAACATGGGGATTACCCCATACCTTTGTGGAAGAAGTTTTCCCCACGTTTTCCCTGTGGATAACCAAGGTGCTTTTCCACAGAGTTCCCGACAGGTGTTTTTCTGCGTTCATCAGGCAAAAGAGAAGTTATCAACATATCCACCCTGGTTACTACTTCTATTATTAGTTATTTATTAAAGAATAAAGAAGGAATTAATGGGGAGGAAAACTCGATTGTGCAACTCAATTGCCAATCGAGAATCAGCTTGGCTAGAACAGGTATCATAGCCAAGAGGAACAGAGGACAGGAGCAGCAATGAAATTCAGCGTTAACCAATCGGAGCTTCAAAACGCCCTAGCGGTTGTAGTTAAAGGATCCTCCACCCGTTCTACGCTTTCAATTCTTGCTGGTGTGTATATCAAGGCAGAAGAGGGAAGAATCACCCTTCAAACCACCAATCTGGAACTCTCCATTAAGGTAACGTGCTTCGCTATGGTGGAAGAGCCCGGAGAAACGGTAGTGCCAGCAAAACTCTTCGGTGACATCATTAAGAACCTTCCCGATATGGCGGTTCGTGTTGAGGCAGACGAAACCACCGCAACGGTATTCTGCGATAGCACCACGTTCTCATTGAAAGCGCTCAATCCTCTTGACTTCCCCGCTTTCCCCGAAATCGAAGCCGATCAGGAAGCCTCGTTCCCCTTCAATGCGTTTTCTTCGATGGTCAAGCGCACGGCTAAGGTCGTTTCTCACGATGAAACGCGTATTGTGCTTACGGGCGTACTTGTTTCTTGCGTAGGTTCCACTTTAAAAATGGTGGCGACCGACTCCTATCGCCTGGCTGTTTCCGAAACTGAGCTCGATTCGCCATGCCCTGAAGAGTTCGAAGCGGTTATTGCCGGTTCTTTCCTTCAGGACATTGCTTCGCTTCCTCAGTCAGAAGATCCTATTACGATTGCGCTTAACGACAACCAAATCGTGGTTACCTACCGTGACACCACTTTTATCAACCGTCGTATCGAGGGAACCTTCCCGAATTACAAACAGCTTATTGCCGAGGGTCATTCCACCCGCGCAACGCTTTCGACTCATGCGCTTACTGATGCAGTTCGTCGTGTTTCTCTGCTCAGCAATAAGGTTTCCCCTGTACAGGTTCGCGTCGATGCCGAATCCGGCGTGGTAACCCTGCTCACCAACTCTCAAGACATTGGCAACGCTCAGGAGAATCTTATTTGTGAGGTTGATGGCGAATCGGTTGATATTGCATTCAACTTTACCTTTATGCTCGATGGTCTGAATTCCATTGATACCGATGCGGTTCATCTTGATTTGTTCGGACCCATGAAGCCTGGCATTCTGCGCGCCGCGGAGGGCGAGAACTTCCTTTACCTCATCATGCCCGTACGCGTGTAGATTGCGGGTTTCTGGCTTCATGGGGCTCACTATCGAAAACATCGCGTGCCGTAATTTCAGGTCGTATGAGCAGTTCGAGCTTGATGGCATCGGGGGGCTAACCCTAATCGTCGGGCCGAATGCGGTGGGCAAGACAAACCTTCTTGAGGGTATCCAGCTTGTCACGGCTTGCTCGTCGTTTCGCAGTTCAGTGCTTAGCCACTTGGTTCGTGCTGGTCAAGATGTGGGCATATTTTCCGCGGCAATACGCGGCGATGGACGATATCTTGATATGGAATTGCGTGTTTCACGTGAAACACGCGAGTATTTTGTCAATGGGAAGAAAAAACGCCCCCGCGATATCCGGGGCACGTTGCCTTCTGTGCTGTTCTCTCCTGAAGATTTGGAGCTGGTGAAAGGCTCCCAATCGTTTAAGCGCGCGCAGGTTGATCAGATGGGTGCTCAACTGAGCACGAATTACCATACGGTACGGAAGGACTATGAAAAGATCCTTCGGCAGAAGAATCGCTATCTGAAGGAGAACGTTTCGCCTCTATTCCTTCAGAGCATCAACGAGGTTGTTGCTACGGTCGGCTCGCAGCTGTACCGTTTGCGTTGCGAGATGATTGCGGCGCTTTCGCCTTATCTGAAGGAATGTTATCGAGAGATTTCGGGCGGACGCGAATCGGTCGAACTAGTGTACGTTCCCTCATGGCTCCGCAAGTCGTTCGATCTCGACCGCATTCCTTCGGTTGAGGCGATTGACAGGACCGCCGCTCAGGAGCGACTCATTAGCGCAATGGAAAAGGATGCTCATAGGGAGCACGAGCGACGCATATCCCTTTATGGCCCCCAGCTCGATCTGGTAGAGTTTTACCTTGATGGGCTCAATGCTCAGCAGTTTGCATCGCAGGGGCAGCAGCGAAGTTTAGTTCTGGCGTTTAAGATGGCACAGGTTGAGCTTATCGCGGAACGATTGGGCCAGAACCCCGTTTTGCTGCTCGACGATGTGATGAGCGAGCTTGATGCGACGCGCCGCGATGCGCTGCTTTCTCTGATCTCCGGCGAGGTGCAGACGTTTGTGACTGCTACCAATGCGGAAAAAGTAAGCCCGGCGCTTTCCTCGTTGGCGCGTGTGGTGCAGATTGGCGGCGAATAGGTATGGTTGAATTCGATAGCGATTGGGGGTCGTCACGCGATCCTCGCCGTTATATCGCCGTGGTGAATGAGCGGAATAATTCCCTCCGCCCCGTTTCGTCTTCGCTTTCCTCTTTCGCTTCGTCGATGCCCGAAGAAGTTAAGAAGCGCGTTCTTGTGCAGCGCAAGATAGAAAAGACTCATGCCCAGTTTGCCGAACTCGTGGATCCCTTTATCCTCAAACACACCAATTCGGTGTATCTGCTCAAAAGCCAGGCGGTTGAGGGAGCGTACGATCTGGTGGTGTATCTGGACAACTCAACGTGTGCCGCTGAGCTGAATGCCCGCAGGGAGTTGCTTCGCTTTGAATACCTCGATCGCTTTAATACGACCATAGATGTGTTTGAGATTCGTATTTCAAGGGGTCCGTATAGGGACAAGCACCCCTTTGCTGAGCCCCTTAGCTCAGATACTCAGCCTAAAGAACGAAGTCTCAGTGAAGAAGAAACGGCGCGAATAGAAGAAATGACGTCGGCTATCGAGGATCCTCGTTTAAGGGCTTCGTTCCAACGCGCTATGACGGCTCAGAAGCGTCGAAATGAGTCTTCTTCATAAAAAATGCCCAACACGATGGCTTTTATACCCGCAGAAGCGCTCTGAATGCCCTCTGACGCTGATAGATGGCAAGGTATCTTGCCTACTCTGCTATAATAATAAGGTTCTAAATCCCCTCGATACGTCGCTTTAGGCGTATCAGATAGCAGAAAGAGGAGGAAATACGTGGCTTCAGACGAATCCCACTACAGCGGCCAAGACATTCAGATCTTGGAAGGCCTTGAAGCAGTGCGCAAGCGCCCTGGTATGTATATCGGTTCTACCGGTCCGCGCGGCCTTCACCATCTGGTGTACGAGGTTGTAGACAACGCAGTAGATGAAGCTCTTGCTGGCTATTGTGACCACATTGAGGTTACCATCCATGAGGACAACTCCATCACCGTTGTCGACAATGGCCGCGGCATTCCCGTAGACAAGCACCCCAAGGAAAAAATCCCAACCGTCGAGGTTGTACTCACCATCCTCCATGCAGGTGGTAAATTCGGCGGCGAAGGCTATAAGGTTTCCGGCGGCTTGCACGGTGTAGGCGTTTCTGTTGTGAATGCGCTTTCCACTCAGGTTATTGTGCGCGTGCGTCGCGATGGCAAGGAATATGAGATTTCTTTCGACCATGGCAAAACCAAAGAAAAGCTCCATGAGGTAGGAACCTCCAAAACCAGCGGTACTACGGTAACCTTCTGGCCCGACCCTGAGATTTTCAAAGAAACCACCATCTTCGATTACGAAACGCTGAAAACCCGTTTCCGTGAGATGTCGTTCCTTAACAAGGGTTTGAAGATCACCCTAGCCGATGAGCGCACCCCCGGCGAAGACGGCAAGCCCCGTACCGAGGTGTTTCAGGCGCTTGGCGGTCTTCAGGACTTCGTTAAATTCCTCAATGAGGGTAAGGAAACGCTGAACAAGCCCATCTACTTCGAGGCTGAAAACGAAGACGGCATGGTGGAAGTAGCAATGCAGTGGTCCTCTTCCTATTCTTCCAATGGCGTGCTCTCATTTGCGAACAACATCCACACCATCGACGGTGGTACTCATCTCGACGGCTTCAAGCAGGGTGTTACGCGTACCATCAACGATTACGCTCGCAGCAAGGGAATCTTGAAAGAAAAGGACAGCAACCTTTCTGGTGACGACACCCGAGAAGGTCTTTCGGCTGTTGTCTCAGTTAAACTCCGCGACCCGCAGTTCGAGGGTCAGACCAAGGGCAAGCTGGGCAATACGGAAATTCGTGGCTTGGTTCAGACTGCCGTAACTAAGGGCTTGGCTGAGTATCTTGAAGAGAACCCCACGCCTGCTAAGCGCATCATCAACAAGGCCTCTCAGGCATTGAAGGCCCGTGAGGCTGCTCGTAAAGCGCGCGAGATGACGCGCCGTAAGGGTGTTCTTGATTCTTTCAGCTTGCCGGGAAAGTTGGCTGACTGTTCGAGCAAGAATCCTGCCGATTCCGAAATCTTTATTGTTGAGGGCGATTCCGCAGGTGGGTCTGCTAAACAAGCTCGCGACCGCAAGTATCAGGCCATCATGCCCCTGCGCGGTAAGATTCTGAACGTCGAGCGCGCTGGCTTGCACCGCTCGCTTTCTTCCGACACCATTTCTTCGCTCATTACCGCTATCGGTACGAATATTGGTGAGGATTTCAACGCGGATGCTGCCCGCTACCACCGCATCATCATCATGACCGATGCTGATGTTGACGGTGCTCACATTCGCATCCTGCTGCTCACGTTCTTCTATCGCTACATGCCCGAGCTTATTACACGTGGTTATATCTACATCGCCCAGCCTCCGCTGTACGGCCTGAAGAAGAAGGGCAGCAAGAAGTTGGAATACATCTTCAATGATGACGCTCTAGCCGCCCGCTTAGCAGAGATTCCCGACCGAGATAGCATTTCGCTGCAGCGTTACAAGGGTTTGGGTGAAATGGATCCCGAGCAGCTCTGGGAAACCACCATGGAGCCTTCTACCCGCACCATGCTCCAGGTAAGCATTGAAGATGCAGCTGAAGCTGAGCGTGTGGTAAGCGAACTTATGGGGGATCAGGTTGAGCCCCGTAAGGAATTCATCCAGAAGCACGCCCATGACGTGCGCTTCCTCGACTTCTAAGAGGGTTGCCGGGTAGGAACCCGGCAAAGTGTTTCACGTAAAACATTCAAGCAACAAGACAGAAGGAGTCTTCGTGGCAGAAGATAAGAACGAGACAGATAAGAAGGACGAGCAGCAGGCCGCTGCAGCAAACGTTCTTCCTGCTGAGCTCAGCAAAGAGATGCGCACGTCGTTCCTCGAGTATTCGATGAGCGTTATTGTTTCGCGCGCGCTTCCCGATGTTCGCGACGGCTTGAAGCCTGTTCATCGCCGCATTCTGTATGCGATGAATGAAAGCGGCATCACCCCAAAGCGCCCCCATGCTAAGTCCGCCCGTACCGTTGGTGACGTAATCGGTAAGTATCACCCGCATGGCGACTCTGCGGTGTACGACACCATGGTTCGTTTGGCGCAGCCATTCTCCATGCGTGTTCCGCTGGTTGACGGCCACGGCAACTTTGGTTCGATCGACGGCGATTCGGCAGCTGCAATGCGTTACACCGAGGCTCGCTTGGACAAGCCGGCAATGGAATTGCTGCGTGACCTTGACAAGGAAACGGTAGATTTTCAGCCTAACTATGACGAGAGCTTGCAGGAGCCCGTTGTCTTGCCTTCGCGCTTCCCGAACCTGTTGGTAAACGGCTCTTCGGGTATTGCCGTTGGCATGGCAACAAACATCCCCCCGCATAACCTCGGCGAGGCAATCGACGCAACCTGCATGATGATCGACAATCCTGATTGCACGGTAGACGATTTGATGAAGGCTCTTCCCGGCCCTGACTTCCCGACGGGCGGCATCATCATGGGCCGCAAGGGCATCCGCGATGCCTACGAAACGGGAAAGGGAAGCCTTACCATTCGCTCAAAGTGCCGCATTGAAGAGGGTAAGAACGGCAAGCATTCCATTGTTGTTTCCGAGATTCCCTATCAGGTAAACCGTACCAATCTCCTGAAGAAGATCGCCGATCTGATTCGCGACAAGAAGCTTCCCGAGGTTTCAAACGTTCATGACGGCGCCGACCGCCACGGCATCGACATTATTATCGAGCTGAAGCAGAATGCTATCCCTCAGGTCGTACTGAACAAGTTGTATAAGCATACCCAGCTGCAGGTTGGTTTCGGCTGTAATATGCTGGCGCTGGTCAACGGCGTCCCTCGCGTATTGTCCCTGAAGGAGATCCTCCACTACTACATTCTGCATCAGGAAGAGGTTGTGGAGCGCCGCACGCGCTACGACTTGGCCAAAGCTGAGGCCCGTGCGCATATTCTGGAAGGTTTTGTGATTGCCCTCGACAACATCGATGAGGTGATCCAGATCATCCGCTCGTCCAACACCGATCGCGAAGCGAAAGACGTGTTGATGGAGCGCTTTAAGCTTTCCGAAAAGCAGAGCGAAGCTATCCTCGAAATGAAGCTGCGTCGCCTGACCGGCTTGGAGCGAGAGAAGATCGAAGCCGAATTGAAGGAGCTGCGCGAGAAAATCGACTACTACAAGCGTTTGCTTTCCGATAAAGACCTGGTAAAGCAGGTAATCAAGGAAGAACTTACCGAAATCAAGGAAAAGTTCAGTTCTGCTCGTATCACCAAGATTACCGACGAAGCGAAGGACCTCGATGTGGAGGATCTTATTGCTGAAGAGGAAGTTGCCATTACCGTAACCAAGGCTGGTTACGTGAAACGCCTTCCCGTGGCTACGTATCGCCAGCAGAAGCGCGGCGGCAAGGGCATGCAAGGGGTGAATTTGAAAGAAGCCGACTTCGTCGAGCATCTCTTCATTTCCTCAACCCATGCTTATCTGTTGTTCTTTTCTTCGCGCGGACGGGTGTACCGTCTGAAGGCCTACGAGATTCCTGAGGCATCTCGTCATGCTCGAGGAACCGCAATCGTGAATGTTCTGCCCTTGGAGAAGGGTGAAACCATTGCTGCGGTTATCGCTACCAAGGATTTCCCCGAAGACGAGTACCTGATGTTTGCAACTTCGTCAGGCATGGTTAAGAAAACCTCCATGAAGCTCTACGACCGCACGCGCCGAGATGGTTTGATTGCGATCAACCTGAAGGAAAACGACACGCTTATTAGCGTCCAGCGCGTTGCTGAAGGCGAAAAGGTCATGATGGTTTCCTCTGCAGGTAAGGCTATTATGTGGGATGAGTCCGAAGTTCGGGCTATGGGTCGCGACACCATGGGTGTACGTGGCATGACGGTTAACGCCGATGCTCGCGTGCTCGGCATGGAAATAGCGCGTCCAGGAACCGAACTCTTGGTTATCACTGAGCTCGGCTATGGCAAACGCACGCCGGTAGAGGAGTATCCTTCCCATCATCGCGGAGGCCAAGGCGTATACACCATTACCATGACGGCCAAGAAGGGCTTGCTCTCGGCCATGAAGATCGTTGAAGAGAACGACGAGATCATGATTATCACCGAAGAGGGCGTAGTTGTTCGCACACCGGTTTCCGGCGTGTCGCAGCTGGGACGCTCCACTCAGGGCGTTCATGTGATGAATGTTGCTGGCAAGGACAAGGTTTCTGCTGTGGCCACTTCCACTACCACCGAAAAAAAATCCTCTAAGACGGCACCTGCCACCCATAAGGACCAGACCAGTCTGCTCGATGAAGAGTAGAAGAAGACACTGATACTTACCGAAGTTGGGACCCGGATTTTCTGGGTCCCAACTTTTTTTTTTCAAAAAATTTATTACTAATTTCAGACAACGAATTACCAAGGAAGAGGGCGACTTTTCTTCTAAAGGAGCGGCATTGCCATCTGTTTTCGAGAAAATATATCTTGCTGTTTAAATGAAAAACATTGTCCTGAACTGGTATTATTCAAATAGAAAGCAGTCAAGCGGAACCCCAGCAAAAACTTTTTTAAGAAAATGCAAAATTCTTCTTGACCCGTATGGGGGTAGGAAGTATATTAATTGAGCGCGATTTCGGGCCCATAGCTCAGTTGGTTAGAGCGCACGCCTGATAAGCGTGAGGTCAGCAGTTCAAATCTGCTTGGGCCCACCATTTTTTACTGATAAACGCTCCACCGTGAGCCGAGTTTGCCGGTGGAGCGTTTATTGATAACGAAATCGCACATAACCTACGTGGGGCATTAGCTCAGCTGGGAGAGCGCGGGCTTTGCAAGCCTGAGGTCAGGGGTTCGATCCCCCTATGCTCCACCACGAATTTTCGAAGCCGTCCGAATGGACGGCTTCTTTTTTGTGTAAAGAGACTGATCTGCCCTGTTTGGGCTCTTTCGCGCTGGTAAGCTTTTACCGCTTATGGGTTAACAAGACAACGTCTTTAAGAAGGAAGAAGTAGATGAAACAGGAAAACATCCGCAATGTGGCAATCATTGCGCACGTTGACCATGGTAAAACCACCCTGGTTGACCGCCTGCTCTGGTCCTCGCATGTATTCCGCGAAAACCAGGAAGTCGCCGAACGCGTACTTGACTCAAATGATCAGGAGCGCGAGCGCGGCATTACCATTCTCTCTAAGAACATCTCCATCCATTACAAGGATACTAAGATCAACGTTATCGACACCCCCGGTCATGCCGACTTTGGTGGCGAGGTGGAGCGCGTTCTCAACATGGCAGATGGCGCATTGCTCATTGTTGATGCTTATGAAGGCCCCAAGCCCCAGACCCGTTTCGTTCTTTCGCATGCCCTTGAGCGTGGTTTACGCATCGTTGTTGTGGTCAACAAGATCGACCGCCCCAATGCTAACCCCGATGCTGCTGTCGACAAGGTATTCGACTTGATGGTTGAGTTGGGTGCAAGCGACGAGCAGCTTGATTTCCCTGTTGTTTATGCCTCTGCAGTTAATGGCTACGCACGCTACGACGTCAATGACGGCAACATGGACATGGTTCCCTTGCTGGATACCATTCTGAAGGAAATCCCCTGCCCTGATGTAGACGTAGACGGCCCTGTCGCCCTTCAGGTTTGCACGGTTGACCACAGCAGCTACGAGGGACGTATTGGCATTGGCCGCCTGCAGAGCGGTACCATTCACGAAAAAGAGCAGGTTCTGGTAATCCAGCCCGACGGCAACCGCTACAACGCGCAGATCCGCAAGGTGTATACCTTTGAGAATCTTGGCAAAGCCGAGGTTCCTGAGGCCAGCGCAGGCGATATTGTGGCTGTTATCGGCGTGGAGCAGACCGACATCGGCGATGTTATCACCGACCCCGAGAATCCTGTCGAGATGGAGCCTTTGGCCGTTGAAGAACCCACCATGGCTGTTGTGTTTGAGGCTTCCACAAGCCCCTTGGTTGGTCGAGAGGGCGATATCGTCGGCGCTCGTCAGCTGAAGGAGCGTCTGATGCGCGAAAAGGAGAGCAACATCTCCATGCGCATTGAGGAAACTGAAGACAAGTCGGGCGTTCGCGTTGCCGGTCGTGGCGTTCTTCATCTTTCTGTTCTCATGGAAACCATGCGCCGTGAAGGCTTCGAATTCCAGGTTGGTCGTCCTCAGGTTGTTTATAAGGAAGATGAGGCCGGCAATAAGCTTGAGCCCATCGAGGAAGCTACCATCGACGTTCCCAATGACTACTCCGGCAAGGTAATTGAGGTTATGGGTACGGCGGGCGGCATCATGGAGGACATGGTGTCCGACGAAACCATGACGCATCTTACGTTTGCTATTCCTTCTCGCGGCACCATGGGCCTGAAGACCAAGATCCTGAATGTAAGCCACGGCGAAGCAGTGTTGTTCCATCACTTTCGCGAATATGGTCCTTATTCCGGAGAGATGATCGGCCGTAAGAACGGTTGCATGATTGCTATGGCCACGGAGAAGTCGGTTGCATATGCTCTTGATACGTTGCAGGAGCGTGGCAAGCTGTTCGTTGGTCCGGGCGAGGATTGCTATGAGGGCATGATTGTTGGCGAATCCGCTAAGGAAGGCGACATGGTTGTAAACGTTGCCAAGGCTAAGCAACTGGGCAACCAGCGTTCTTCTGGTGCCGATAAGGCTATCTCCCTTACACCTCCCATCACGTTTACGCTCGAAGAAGCGCTTGAATACATTGAAGACGACGAGCTGGTAGAGGTAACGCCTCAGTCTATTCGTCTCCGCAAACGCACCCTTTCCGCTACTCAGCGTCGCAAGGAAGCAAAGAATAAATAGATCAGCTTCTTTCAACCCGGCTTCTCCCTACGCAGAGGGTTGTCTGGAAAGAAATAGATCAAGAAGACTGGCTAACTAAAAGGCTGGACGATATATCGTCCAGCCTTTCTGGTTTAAAGTGTCGCCTGCGATAAGAACTGCACAGATAAAGATGCGCCGTGTCCGGACTGCTCAGTTCCTGGTGCTATACAGGGTTATTCCGAGTTGCCATTCTTGGGGCTTTTCGCCTATAGCTCCATCCTGGGGCTGTCCTAGGGGTCTGAAAACAAAAATATGGCCGAATGCAACTTTTTTGCGATTACGGATTGTCACAGGGCGCAGAGGCGCAAATCGCGGCCCAGAATCGCAGCAAATCAGTTGTGGAGCAGTCCCCTTCCGCTTTGCAGATGGGGGAAAGGAGTCCGCAATCGCAAAAAAGCTGCAAGAAAGCCGAGATTTTTGTTTTCACAACGAGGAGTTGTGTGGTCATGCAGCAAAAAGTGGATTATCTGGGTGGAGTGCAAGATATTTCGTTTCACGTGAAACAGGACGCTGCGTCCGAATCGGGTTTTTCGGAGCGGTTGGCGCGCTGTTCGGAAATTTCGAGCGCCAGGGCTGTCGCTGTTCGCCGACTTCAATAGAGGGAGCTCCTTTTATGGAGGGGGTGTGATTAAACAGCGGTGATACGTGGGCAAATTGTGCGAACGAAATCACGAAATTGACGTTGTGCAAAAATAGCATGCGTTGCACCTGCTCATCGGGTGCGACCTCGTTTCGTACCGTAGGAAAAAGGAACATACATGAAGCACGGAGCTCTTCTTCGCAAGATTTCTGTTGTCGGCGTATCCGCTGCCTGCTGCATTGCCTTGGTTGGTTGTGGTGGCACGAATTACGGCTATACCGGCGGCGTTGCAGCAACGGTAAATGGCGCTGAGATTCAGGAAGACACCATCACTAAGTACATTCAGGACTTCCGCACTAGCTCAGACCTCACCAGCGACGACGACTGGGGCAATTGGATGAAGGAGAATTCCTTTGACCCTGCCACCGTTCGCGATCAGGTGATCGATTACTACGTCGAAAACGAGCTGAAGAAACAGGCGTGCGACGAAAAGGGCATCACGGTTGAACAGTCTCAGGTTGACGATGAGATCAACAACATGAAGGCCAATTACGACAGCGATGATGCTTGGAAGCAGGCTCTATCCTCTGCTGGTTTGACCGAGGATCAGTATCGCGAGTCCGTCGAAGCTGGCTTGCTTGATAAGGCCTTGGAGGATGCGGTTGCTGGAGATGCAGCCACCGCTGATGATTCTAAAGTTCTAGATATGCTGAACACGTATTACACCATGTTTAACGGTGCTAAGAAGTCTTCTCATATCTTGTTCGCTTCGGGTGACACCGAAAAGGCTCAGGAAGTGCTCGATCAGATCAACGCGGGAACGCTTGACTTCGCCGAAGCTGCCAAGCAGTACTCCACCGATACGGCCTCTGCAGCCGACGGCGGCAATGTTGGTTGGGACGCTATCAATTCCTTTGTAACCGACTACACCGACGCCCTTGATGGCCTTTCCGTTGGCCAGGTATCTGGTTTGGTAACGAGCGATTACGGCATTCACATCATCAAGTGCACCGATGAGTTCACCTGCGACGGCAAAGCAACCAGCCTTTCTGCATACCCTCAGGAGTTCGTTGACTACATTTCGAACATTGTGAAGGATCAGAGCAAGTCCACGGCATATTCCAATTGGTTCAACGACTACAAGGCTCAGGCGGACATCCAGAACAACGATATGCCCGAGAATGTCCCCTACAACCTTGATATGACCAAATACGACAACAGCGATTCGTCGAGCGATAACTCCGATGGCTCTAGCAATGGGGCTTCCGCTGATACCAATGCTGATGCGTCGGCTACGGAGGACTCGTCGGAATCTTCCAATGAGAAGAGCTCAGATTCCGAGAATTCTGGTCAGTAAAAACCAATTATTCAGGCTTTCCCAAGGCCACCTCGCATGAGGTGGCCTTGGTTTATCTAGAAAGGCAAGCAATGGAAACGAAACCGCCTCTTATTGAGCTTCACGACGCCGTGGTTCGTCGTAAGGGAAAAGAGATTTTGAATGTAGGGGACTTCACCCTGCAGCAAGGCGAAAGCATTGCCCTTATTGGCCCTAATGGCGCTGGAAAATCGACCTTTATCCACCTCATAACCCGCGAAGTGTTTCCTCTTCATCGCGATGAGCCCCCGGTGCTGTTCAAAGGAAAGTCGTTGGTCACCCTAGAAGAGGTTAAGCAATGCTTAGGTATTGTCTCTTCAACGATGCAAGATCAGATAACCGTTCATCTCCCAGCTCTTGATGTGGTGTATGGCGGGTTGTTTGGCGTTCTTGGTGTTCCCCGCCGCCACAGCATGACCGAAGCAGGTAAGGAAAAGGCCTTGCGTGCTTTGGAATTCCTGGGAATGAAGGAGCACGCCGATCGAGACATCATGACGATGTCTTCTGGCCAGGCTCGTCGCGTGCTTATTGCCCGTGCGCTTGTCCATGACCCTGAAGTATTGGTGTTCGACGAGCCAACTACGGCGCTCGATCCTGAAGGCATGTATTTTGTTCGCAAGGCAATGCGTGATTTAGTTGCTGCTGGCAAGTCGATTATTTTGGTTACGCACTATCCCGAAGACATTATTCCTGAAATCAAGCGTGTGGTAATGATCAAAGACGGCAAGCTTTATGGGGACAAGCCCAAGGAGGAAGCCCTTACTACCGAGTGTGTCTCCGACCTTTTTGAAGTTCCTTTAAAAATCTTGTCAGAAGATGGCTATTTTTCTCTTGTCAGCCGGTACTAAGATGGTGTAAAATACATCCTTGCATGCGCGGGAAGCGCTGCAGCTGGAGAGATGTCCGAGTCTGGCTTAAGGAGCACGATTGGAAATCGTGTATACGCCAAAAGCGTATCTGGGGTTCGAATCCCCATCTCTCCGCCAGTGATTTTTCGAAAGCGCCTGTTTGGGCGCTTTCTTTTTCACCAGCTCCTTTGGTGGCTGATACATATTTTGGAAGGGTGGCAGAGCGGCTGAATGCGGCGGTCTCGAAAACCGTTTTACCGGTACTCCCGGTAACGAGGGTTCAAATCCCTCCCCTTCCGCCAGTGTTTTAAGGTCTGCCTTTGGCGGGCCTTTTTTCGTATAGACAGCCAAAGCTACATATCTGGGAATATAGGGATAGGTCCATTTTCCCACCTAGTTGTAGCGCACTGAGGTAGCGCCCCTCCCTGCACAATCTCTTGCGGTGGGATCTTTTCCTTAGGCTGGGGATATGGGACCTGTCCCTATATTCCCAGCCTTCATGGATGGGTTGTGCTCGTTGGCGGAGTTTGGGTTGGGCTTTTTTGCTCGCGAGAGTACACTGGGCTGCATTGGTTTAGAAGAAAAGGGAAAGGACGACCATGGTAGATCGTGTGGTAGATCCCGAAAACGATATCCCCGTAGAAGACGTTGACGACGTGCTGAAGGCTGTTATCGTCGCTGTTTTGGACGAAGCTGCCGACAAGATGGAAGAGGGAAAAGACGTTATCCCCTTCACTGGTCTTGCGGTAAAGGAAAATCTCTTCATTGAAACGCATCCGGGCGACGATGCCGAGGAGTGCTTCCTGGCTGCCCGTAAAGAGGTCCAGGGCGCTCGCGGCGCTACGGCATACGCTTTCTGCTACGACGGTTATGTTGACACCGATGAAGGCCAGAAGGACGCGCTTATCGCCGAAGGTGGTTTGCCTGGCGAAGAGCAGGGGTACGCATTTGGCTACCTTTACGATGAGGACGGCATTGAACGTGAGGTTGTCTACATCGGTCCTGCTCCCAACTTTATGGAAAACCTCAAGCTTGAGCTTGAGGTGGAGGGAACCCTCGATCCTAAAGAACAGGGAGAAGCAACCGAGGAATAGAAAACTCGGTCGAGGGAGCCGGCTGCGATGCCGGCTCTCGTTTTTTTGCGCGCTGAATCCGTTATTCGAAAACAAGGTATGAGGCTTATGCGGAAACCGGGCCGCCGCCAAGCTTTCGCAGGAGTTTCGCATGCTTTTCGCACCAATTTCAGATAAGGAGAATAGGATGGTTTCAGGAAATCTGTAAGGCTAATGTGTGCAAACCGTGAGTTCTCGTAAAGTCATTAGTTCTTCCTTTCCTTGTTTGGTAACCTAACAAGGCTAATTTCCTGCTTCGGGGTAGCCTTTAAACCCGAAGCCGTAAGTCCAGAGGAGGTGAACTGATGAAGGCTTATGAACTCTTGTATTTTGTAGCTCCGTCTATCGACGAAGAATCTCGTCTCGCTGTTATGAAGCGTATCGAGACCGCCCTCGCAGAAGGTAACGGTGTCGTTGATAATGTTGATAACTGGGGTAAGCGCAAGCTCGCTTACGAAATCAACGGTCTGACCGACGGTGATTACACCCTTATCGATTTCCATGCAGAGCCCAGCAACATTGCTGAACTCGACCGCGTACTCCGCATCTCCGATGCTGTTGTACGTCACATGATCGTTGCTCGCACCGATCGCGATTAATTTTCAAGGAAATCAAAAGGTGGACGGACTAGTCCACGTTGTGAAAGAGGTATCGATATGAGTATCAATCGAGTTGTAATCAGCGGAAACCTTACCCGTGATCCCGATTTGCGTTCCACTGCAAGTGGCATGCCTGTTCTGGGCTTCGGTGTCGCAGTCAACGATCGCCGCAAGAACCAGCAGACGGGTGAATGGGAAGATTACCCCAACTTCATTGATTGCACTATGTTTGGTGCTCGCGCACAGAGCGTTTCCCGCTTCCTTTCCAAGGGTAGCAAGGTAGCCATCGAAGGAAAGCTTCGTTGGAGCCAGTGGGAACGCGATGGTCAGAAGCGTAGCAAGATCGAAGTCATTGTTGATGAGATCGAGTTCATGACTAGCCGCAACGATGGTGCTCCTCGCGCCGCGGCACCCATGGCAGCGCCTATGGCTCAGGCACCGATGGCGGCAGCTCCAATGGCCGCACCGGTTGTAGATGCTTCCGTTTACGACGACGACATTCCGTTCTAATCATTCGAAAGAGGTTAACATGTCTGACTACACCAAGCAGCCTCGTCGAAAGTATTGCCAGTTCTGCAAGGATCATGCGGAATACGTCGACTACAAAGACACTCAGATGCTGCGCAAGTATGTTACTGACCGTGGGAAGATCAAGCCCCGCCGTGTTACGGGCGCTTGCACCCAGCACCAGCGCGATATTGCCAATGCTGTTAAGCGCGCACGCGAAATGGCTCTCATGCCCTACGCTGTGCCTGCTGTAAGCGGCCGCGGCGATCGCCGTAATCGCTAAAGAGGAGGATGAAATGAAAGTTATCCTTCTTACCGAAGTTAAGAACAAGGGCGGCGAAGGCGACGTTGTAGACGTAGCTCCCGGCTTTGCTAACAATTATCTGCTTCCCCAGGGTATGGCCGTTCTGGCAACCAAGGGCAACCTGAAGCAGCTCGAGCAGCGTAAGCACAACATCGCCGCTCGCGAAGAGAACCGCATTGCTGATGCCAACAAGATGAAGGCTCAGCTCGAGGCTCTTACCGTTAAGGTTGAGGTTCGCGTAGGCGAAGAGGGCGTTCTCTTTGGCTCCGTAACCGCTCAGATGGTAGCTGACGCTGTTAAGGCTCAGGCTGACCTCGACATCGACCGCCGTCGCGTTGAGATCAAGAATGCCATCAAGTCCGCTGGCGAGCACACCGTTGTTGTGTCTCTCTATCGCGACATCAAGGCTAACCTCGCCCTGCTCGTAGGCGACGAGGCAACCTTCGCTGCCCCTGCTGAGGAAGCTGCTGAAGAAGCAGCAGAGGCAGAAGAGGCAACCGAAGAAGCTGCTGAGTAGTTTCTTATCTGCTTTTTTGAAAGGCCACCCGAAAGGGTGGCCTTTCTTTGTTTCTAGGTGAAAGGCAATAGCAAACCGCGCTTTGCAATGTGTGACTGTGCTCGAATTTTGACATGCGCAAGCTGGTCATGGGTCGTTTATCGAGTGGCATCGAGATGGTGGTTTGCAGTACGTCGCGCCGAATCATTAAAAAATGGTTCTTAAAAAAGATTTATAACATGTTCATATAGTTAATAAGACCAGTAGCAGGCTTTATTTCAGGTATGTTGCTTGCGGTGCTAGCCTGATTAAAAACAGATCTCCATATCGCATCCCATGCAAAGCGATTTATAGCGAAAGGAGATCGTTATGAGCGTATCAAGCTCCCTTCTGTTCGACCATTGTTTGTGGCTGCTTCTTCTTATGCCTTGCTTAGGGCTGATACTCACCTACTTCACCAAGAGAACGAAGCCCTATCGCAAGAATGGAAAGATCTATCGCCACGACGTTGCGGCTCGTGTGGAACACTGGCCTCATGCTTTAGGCACGCTGTTCCTGCTGATCTCGGGCATTATCATGGGATTAAGCTTCTTTATCAGCTTTATTTCAACTAGTGAAGAAGCTGTAATTGCCCTGAACGTCCATTTCGTAGCGGCATGCGCATTTCTGTTCGGGACGTTCTATTACATCGGCAATGCCATTTCCGAGCCGGCGCGTATGAAAGAACATCTTCCTAATAAGGACGCAATCTCTTCGACGCTGAACCACTATGGCGCTCAGCTGGGATTCAAAAGAGCAAAGTATCCAAAAGAAAAGAAATACATCCAGAGCGAAAACATGGCCTATGTCTTTGCGATTTTCGTGGGCGCTCTAATGGCTTTCACGGGCATTATCAAGTCGATCCAGCATTCTATCGATCTTCCTGGATTTGTGGTTTCGGCTGCAACGCTGTTGCACGATATCGGCACGGTTGCCATGCTCCTGTTCCTTCTTGCCCATGTGTTCTTTGCGGTTCTGGTTCCTTGGTCGTGGAAGACCTTTCCCTCTATGATCCATGGCTGGATGCCAGAAGAGGAAGCGAAGAAGGAACACCCTGGTTGGTATGAGGACATTGTTTCCGAAGAGCAAAAAGCAAAGTAATGCTTTAGGCGATTAAGTGACAACGATTCGCCTTTATCGAGAACAATTCCCTATTCGCCGAGCAGTATCCGCCATTCAATAGCTAACCCATAGATCCCAAACGTTTGACCCATATATTTTGCCTTGCATGGGTATGTCGGTATGGCGGTCTGCTCGTAATAGATTTTGAGATTCCCTTCCCCCCAAGGGAATTGCTCGAAACGAAAGGGCAGACATAATGTCAAAGCAGTATGAAGACTCCGAGCTGCAGAAAGATCCCCCTTGCAGTACGTCGGAGAACAACGAAGAGAATCTGACGTCCGAAGCGTCAGAGAACCAAAAACCCGAAGGGGTAACACGCCGTAAGTTTGTTGCGTTGGCTGGTACATTGCTGGCTGCTACAACGTTGGGTACGAGCGGCATCATGGCATTCGCGCGTAATAACAATATCGATGTGGCGTTTCCTGTTTCAGGTGGATATCTCATCGTAGATAGCATGAGATGCTGCGGATGTCAGAATTGCATGATGGCGTGCGCAATGACCCATTACGGGGTAACAAACCCTGGTCTTGCGCGAATCCAGATTGTGGGCGATTCATTCCAGCATTTCCCCTATGACATGACCATTTTCCAATGTCATCAATGCGCAGAGCCTAAGTGCGTTTCGGTGTGCCCTACGGGAGCTTGCCACATCGACGAAGAAAACGATAACGTGCGCGTGGTTGACCCAGACAAGTGCATTGGATGCATGCAGTGTATTTCCGCGTGCCCTAACTCTCCCTCTCGATTGCAGTGGAACAACGAAGATAAGCATTCTCAGAAATGCGACCTCTGCACTAATACGCCGTTTTGGGAACACGAGGTCGGACCCGATGGCGTCCGCGCCTGTGAATCGGTATGCCCTGAACGCGCCATTAAATTCGTTAAAGAACTCCCCAAGGAAACCGGCGGATCCCAATATGACGTGGATCTGCGAACGGGAACAAGTTGGCCATCGATGATGACGTATGCCGTTGGCGCTACCGGCAATCCTGGTAGTGAAGGCAGCTCTGCGAAGAAATAAGGGTAGGTGAAAACAAATGGCAAATGGATTTGCGGGCAAGATCTTGATCTTGCACCTCGACAAGGAAACGTACGAAACCGTCCCGACGTCTAAGTATGAAGAATGGATCGGCGGTCACGGAATGGCTGCCGCGTTGTTCTGGGATTATTGCGAGGATAAAACTATCATCGACCCTGCTGACCCAAAGAACGTGTGCGCTCTGGCAACGTCCCCTATTGCGGGCACGCCAACCCCCTCGGGTGGCGGCCGTGCCGAAATGGTGGCAGTTGGTACGCAGGGGTATCCTACCCCCTGGTTTACGCGCTCGAACATGGGTGGACGTTTCGGACCGATGATGAAGCACGCTGGATATGATGCTTTTGTCCTTTTGGGGCAGGCTAAGCGTAAGGTGTGGATCAGCGTTGTCAACGACCGAGTAACCTTCAATGACGCTGAGTCGCTCTGGGGCCTTGATACTCAGGAAACACAGGAAGCTCTGATGCCTCAGATGGTCCACGATTACCATGCGGGCGATTGGAACACCATCGCGTCTGGATGGCGCGATGCGGGGAAAACCACTCAGCGCCCTGCAATTCTTACCACGGGTCCGAATCCGGAGAATTATGGTCCGCTTTCCTCGTTGGTTTCCGATATGGCTCATGTTATTGGCCAAGGTGGTTTTGGCGGCGTATGGGCAGCTAAGAACCTGAAGGCAATAGGATTTTTGGGCACGAAGAGCATCGAGATTGCCGATCCTCGGGCGATGATGGACGCGCGTCTGTGGGCTCAGCAATATACCTGGGGCGGTCATGCCGATAATCCAAACAAATACATAGGCATGCAGGATATTTCATCACCTCCGGGTAATTCGACTCGCTTTTACGGAACGGGAGTGTCAAGTAGGCCCTATGGCTGCGTAGGTTGTGTCCGTGCATGCCGGGGTAGAACCTCAAACTATTACGGAAACGAAGCGATGTGTATCGGCTTCCACTGGTTTACCCCGCAGGACAAGGCAGCACATGATGGGGTCATCACGGAAAACACCGCCAAGGCAGCAACCTTGCTTAACCGTGTTGGCATGAACGCCAATTCGTTTATGCCCATCACCTTTTGGCTGATGAGGCTCTATGAAAAGGGGCTGATCGGACCAGGCAAGGAAATCGAATCAAACTTGCCATTCGAAAAGATGGGCACCATTGAATTTGCCAACGCCCTCATCTCATCGATCGTTAATTTGGCCGATATCGGCGCCGATCTTGCATTGGGCCTACAGCCATGTGCTGAAAAATGGGGACGCTGGGAAGAAGATTCGTCTACTGGCATGCTGCCTGTTCTTCAGTACAGCTATGGGCATCATTACGATCCGCGCACTTCGGCTGACTGGGGTTTCGCTTCAATCCTTACCGATCGCGATATCAACAGTCACGATTTGGACTTCCCCTGCTATTGGACTCCCTCCCAGAACTACGCTCAGGGTAGAGAGCCCGATGTATCGGCTGCTCGTCTGGCGGAAATCATGGGCAAGAAGCTGGTGCCGTTCTGCGATCCCGAAATGATCGACTATTCGGATGAAGGAATTTACAAGAAGCCGTGCGCAAAGGCGGTAGCCTGGACTATTTACTACAACCGTTCATGGAAAAACACGGTCGGTTTGTGCGACTGGGCGTGGACTGACCTGGTGAATCCGTATGGCAAGGACTTCGAGGGAATGACGCCTGACGGGGAGCCGAAATTCCTCAACGCTTGCACGGGGTGGAACAAGAGCTTCGAAGACGTCATTTGGTTGGGGAAGAAAGTCTACGACCTCGATCGCGCAATTTGGCAGCTTCAGGGGCGCACACGTGAGGTGGAGATATTCTCGGATTATGTCTATGACCAGCCTCAGAACCCGAAGGTGCCCCAAACCTCATACGAGATTGCCTACTGTCTGCCAACCTACAACGAGGAAACGCATGAATGGGCCTACAAGGATGTTTCGGGACGTCAGCTCGACAGGGAAAAGACTGAAGAATTGAAAAGCCATTTCTATCGCCTGGAAGGTTGTGACGTTGCCCACGGCTGGTTGAAGCGTTCGGCCTTGGAAGCTGAGGGTCTTGGGTACGTAGCCGATGAACTCGAGGCTCACGGCGTGCTTGGCCAGGAAGAGGATGAGTGATGCTAGATGGACGGCGAAAAGAAGCCCGGTAGCGATTCAGTTGACGCTCGTTCCTGGGGGAAAGAGGCGCTGAATCCCATCAAAAGCCAGCTGATGCAAGAAGAGATTGAGCAGGAGAAGGTGAGAAACGTCAATGCCCTTCCTCTTCCCAGCGAGGATCAGGTTCGTCATTGGAGCCGTTTTCTGCCGCTCGATGAGTCCGTTGTTGGCGTTTTGTTTTCCCGCTGCGGCGGCGCACAGCCAAAACATCTGCGTAGCTTTCCTGATAGTGTTGAGTTCCTGAAGCCTATAAGCCCGTATGTCGCTTATCAGGTGCATGGGGAAGCTAACCTGATTGGGGTTGAGTACTACGCGGGTTGGATACGGGACACCGTGGGTGATACCGACCTCGCCGAAGCTTTGCGGCCTTATGCGGAAAAGGAAACGGTAACGGGCAGGCAGCTGTCCAATATCCGACCCATCATCCGCGCACGCCTCAACCAATATAAAGAAGTGCTCCCCGACTTGGACTCCTACAAAACTTCCCCGCCACTGTACTAATTGCCAAGTTGAGTGGAGCCTGATTGCGGCCCTGTCGAGGACATTTCCTCGACAGGGTCTTGCTATTTGGTGTTGTTGCTTGGTCCTCTATAGGGACTGAACAGCAAAGCAGGTATTATGAGGGTGCAAACCATCGAACCACCAAGGAGCAGACCCCATGCCTGAAAACAATCAGCCAGCTTCTGAAGCGCGCAAGTCATTGCCTCAGAACATTGAGGCTGAGCAAACGGTTTTAGCGGCATGCCTTTTGTCGACGGGCGTGTTTGAGGAAGTGTCCTTGAAACTGAAGCCCGAAAGCTTCTTCCGACCAGCTCACAAGATGATCTTCGAGGCAATGCGCGAAATGAACGCGCGTTCCATCCCGATCGATGTTATTTCCGTTTCCGACAACCTGAAGGCAGCGGGACAGCTGGAAGCAGTTGGTGGCCAGCAGTATCTGCTGGAGCTTGCTGACAACACGTTTGCGTTCACCAGCTGGCAGCATCATGCTGAAATTGTAAGCCGCGACGCCATTCGTCGTGAACTCCTTATGAGTGCGGCTCAAATCACGTCGCTTGCCTACGATTCTCCTGCCGATCCGAAGGAGCTTATTTCTCAGTCGGAAGCGGCGTTGTTCGGCGTTACCGAGCAAACGGTAAATTCCAGTTTTAAGGGCATTCAGGAATTGCTGGTAGAAGCGAATGAGGAAATTGCCGAAATGGGTAACCGTGAAGGCATGCTCCAAGGCGTGCCCACCGGCTTCATCGATGTGGATAAGCTCTTCTGCGGTTTGCGCCCGGGTAACCTTATCATTCTGGCTGCCCGTCCTGCTGTTGGCAAAACATCGTTCGCCATGAACCTTGCGGCCAATGCCGCTAAGTCTGGCGCACCTGTGGCGTTCTTCAGCTTGGAAATGAGTTCCAACGAAATCACGCAGAGGCTTTTGGCGGCGGAAGCGGGCCTTGCTCTTTCGCGTATGCGCAACGGTCAGCTTACCGAAGGGGATTGGAGCCAGCTTATTCAGGCTTCCAGCGACCTTTCCAATTGCGAGTTGTATGTTGACGACTCAGCCGGTCTTTCTATTGTCGAGCTGCGCACCAAGGCACGCCGTATGATGCGCAACAAGAAGAACGGCTTGATCATTGTTGACTATTTGCAGCTTATGCAGCCGGTAATCCCCCATCCCAACAACCGCGCCGTTGAGGTTGCCGAAATCTCACGTGGTCTGAAAGTTCTGGCAAAGGAACTTGAAGTGCCCATTATTTCGCTTTCGCAGCTTTCCCGTGGTGTTGAGTCGCGTACCGACAAGCGCCCGATGCTTTCCGACCTTCGCGAATCGGGCTCCATCGAGCAGGACGCCGACATTGTTATGTTCATCGACCGAAGCACCACAGAAGCTGAGGCCGAATCGGACAGCCGCCCTGACTGGGGCATGGCAGAGCTTATTGTGGCGAAGAATCGTAGTGGCCCGACGCGCGATATTCCGCTTACATTCATCCCTGAATTCACCAAGTTCACCAATCATTTCGACGATTCGCGTTACTAGTCTTACGAGAGGCAGGCTGGGTTGAGCACGATTACGTTCATACATGCAGCCGACTTGCATTTGGGGGCGCCGTTCAAGGGGCTCCGCGCAAGCTCGCCCTTGTGGGCCGACGTGCTGCTGAAGGCAATCCCAGATGCGTATCGGCGCATTGTCGACACCGCCATAGAAAAGCAGGTCGATTTTGTGGTGGTTGCGGGCGACATCTTCGACGATTCGCGCCCTTCGTATGCCGATTTTTCTCTGTTTGTATCGGGTTTGGAAAGGCTCAACGATGCGGGCATTCCCGTGTACTTTGTAACGGGCAATCATGATCCCTTTACATCGTGGGATAACAGCTTTTCTGCCTTGCCGGAAAACGCCCATTTGCTGGGCGCGGGCAAGCCCAGCTTTGCGTTGTACGAACGTGAAGGCGAACCCCTTGCATTGATTGGCGGACGCGGGTACTTCAGCCAATCTTGGCCTGCTGGTGTTGATATCTCTGAAGGGGTTTCACGTGAAACTGCCCAGCGTGAGCTGGGAGTTCAGGCACCTTTTATGGTTGGCGTTCTGCATACAGGCCTCGATATTGATCCCACACGCTCGCCAGTGCAACCTAAAATCTTGCTTTCGCGAGATGTTGATTATTGGGCGTGCGGTCATGTCCATCAGCCGCGCCTGCTGCCCACTTCTCAATGCCCGCGCATTGCCTTTTCTGGGTGCCCTCAGGGCAGGAGTGTGGTGGAAACCGGCCCTCATGGGGTGTATCAGGTTACGCTTTCGCAGGGATCCCCCGTTCAGGCAGACTTCCTTCCCATGGCGCAAGTTGAATGGTGCCGGTTGGAGGTGGATGTGTCTGAGTGCTCAACGGTTGCCGATGTTCAGGAGCGCATTGTTTCTGCGCAGTTCGCCGCCAATGCCGATGCGTGCTGTCAGCGCATGATATTCCGTGTGATCCTTACCGGCAAGACGAGCCTCCATTCTCGCCTTGACGCTCGTGTGCTTGATGATCTTCGTCAGGCGGTGAACGACTCGTATCCGTTTTTCTTTATCGACGATATCTGGGGCCGCACTTCGGTTCCTTTCAACAAGGAGGCTCTTCGTACCGAGGGTCTGTTCCCTGCGGCATACCTTGGTGCGCTCGATGAGTATCGCAAAGGTGATGCGGCGGCGCTTCAGGGTGTGGAAGACGAATTCTGCAGCCGAGACCTTCCTTTGCCTAAAACCCTTGGTCGCGCAATGCCCTCTTTGTGCGATGAGGCTGAAACGCTTGTACTCGATCTGTTGGGGCGTGAGGCTTAATGGGCAAAAAGAAAAATACCAGTGGCGAGGCACGCATCAGCCCCTTATTTCTTGAGCATGTGAAGATGTCGAGTTTCGGGAAATTCTCGAACATTATTGTAGGCCCGTTTTCTCCTGGTTTGAATGTGGTATACGGCCCCAATGAAGCTGGCAAAACCACGCTCAATGAATTGGTGAAGGGCGTTTTGTTCGGTTGGCCGAGCTCTAGGGGTCAGGGTAATTCGTATCGTCCCGAATCGGCAGAGCGTGTAGGGAGCCTCTTCTTCCGCGACAGCTCGAATGGCGAAGTGTCCGAGGTCAAGCGCGCCAAGAACAGCGAAGGGATAACCGTTCCTACAGGGCTGCTTGCCGACATTGACCAGGAAACCTACAACACCATTTTCGCGTTAACGAGCGATGAGCTTTTGCGTCTCGATCGCCATAACGAAGTAACGGCTCATTTGCTTACCGCTGGTTCTGGTACAGGGTCTTCCCCTGCTCATGCGCTTGACGAAGTGAACGAACGTATCAAGCAGGAGCTTTCCCGCTCCGCTAAGAATCCGAATTCGGTGCCCAACTTAACGGAAGAGCGGCTTCGTTTGCGCGAGTTGGTTCATCAAGGGCGTGAAGAGGCAGATGCGCTGCGCGCACAGGAGAAAATGCTTGCCTCGTGGGGTCCGCGGAGAGATTTGCTTGCGCAAACGCAGCAGCAGCTTAATGCGGAAATAGAAGGCCTGAAAACACTCCGCGCTCGTGTGGAGGAAATTGATCGTTCTATCGAAGAATCGCGCACATCGCTCCATGAGGCGTTGCGTTTGGAGGATGAAGCCTCCATGCATGAGGGAGAGCCGCCGCATGAGCTCGCCGAACTGGTCGGCTTGAGCAGGGAAGATCAGTATCAGCTTGCAGATAGCCTTGAAGATTTCGAGCGCCGTCGCGCAAAATTGGAGCATTCTCTAGATGCTGCACGCATGGATGCTGTTCGCTCTCAGTCGGATTACGAAGTGTTTGCCGAGCAGGCAAAGGCCGCCGACAGCAAGATCCAGTTTGCTTCGCAGCGCAAAGTGAAACTCGGATTGGCTTTGGCGTTAACGCTGCTTATGGCGTTCGCCGGTTCGTTTGTTTTGTACAGCTCCCCTGATCATGGCGGTGTCTCTTATTTGATTGCCGGAGTGGCCCTGGTTGCGTTTGCCCTGGTAATCGGTGCGGCAGGTGTTTCGATAGCGTTGAAGCCGATTCCTGGCGAAGACGAGCTCGACGAGGAGCTGGAGAAGCGCGACTGGGTGGTTCAGCAGGATAAGAAAACAGTGGAAGCTTGCGAGCGGTCTCTCCGCGATTTCGACGTCCAAGTCGTAAGTTTCTTGGAGGCGAACGGCCTGAAGGCTGCTGCTGGTTCTCTTCGTCGTGCTCGCCGATTGCTGGATCAGCTTGACGATTACCACACTTCTTGCACAACAGAAAACCTGAACCATCAGGCACGATCCCTTCAGTGTGCAAGTATTCGCAAGGAGCTAGCCGAATGCAAAAACCAACGCGTGGAGCTGTGCCGCAAGGCAGGCTTCGACGATGGCGCATCGCTGGAGGCGATATCCCAAGCCATCGAGCGCAAAGAGCAGGACCGTGCTAAGACGGCGGCTGCAGCGGCCGAAACAGATCGCCAGCATGGAGAGCTGTCGGAACGTTTGGCTGCTGCTCGCAGCTCAACCGATTTCGACGAGGCGAAGTTCAAATGCGAAGAGGTGGAGGCGCGCCTGCGGGAAACGTACCGAAGGCTCTCGGTGCTGTTCATTGCCAAACGGTCCCTTGAAGCGGCAATTGCCGAATGGGAGCGCAAAAGCCAACCTGAGGTATACCGCACCGCTTCGCGCTTGCTCTCGCAGATGACCGATGGTGCCTGGCGGCAGGTGCGCATGAACGCCCAGGGTGAACTAGAAGTGATTGATGCGGTTAAAACCGTGCGCCCACCTCATCTGCTTTCGCTGGGTACGCGTCAGCAGTTGTATTTGAGCCTGCGTATTGCCCTTCTTCTTTCGGCTGTAAATGTTGGCCGCGGGCTTCCCGTGCTGTGCGACGACATATTGGTCAATTTCGACGACGAGCGGCGCGCGCAAGCTGCCCGTGCTTTGTCGGAATTGGCACGGTATCGGCAGGTGATTTTGTTTACATGCCATTCAGACGTTGCAGCCTTGATGGGAACTGTTGATCCGCGAAGCAATTTGATTCAACTGTAGTATGATTTTGGTTGCTAGGGCTTGTTGCGCGCTTTGGTGCGTTGCACCTGGCTAATTATTAAAACATTGAAAGGACCTTTCATGCCAAGCACGGTTCTCCTTGGCGCTCAGTGGGGCGACGAGGGCAAAGGCAAGATCACTGACCTTATTTCGAGCGACTACGATTACGTTGTTCGTTATCAGGGCGGAAACAACGCAGGCCACACGGTTATCCACGGCGATACCAAGCTGGCGCTTCATCTGATTCCTTCTGGCGTTATGTACGATCACATCACGCCTGTTATCGGCAACGGTTGCGTTATCGACCCGAAGGTTCTCGTTGAAGAGATGGACATGCTGCAGGGCGAAGGCTTCTCCTGCGATCGTCTGCGCATTTCCTGTGACGCTCACATCATCATGCCGTACCACATCGATCTCGATGGTGCGTCTGAACGCCATCTGGGCAAGCACAAGATCGGCACTACCAAGCGTGGTATCGGCCCTGCTTACGAAGATAAAATCTCTCGTTGCGGCATCCGTGTTCAGGACCTGCTCGATGAAAAGATCTTCCGTGAGAAGGTTGAAGCTGCCCTGTTCCTAAAGAACCAGATCCTTACCAAGATCTATGATCTTGAACCTTATACGGTTGATCAGATCTGCGAGATGTATCTCCCCTACGCCGACGTTATGCGCGATCATATGGCCGAAACCACGCAGCTGCTGAATGCGGAACTCCGTGCTGGCAAGAACGTGCTGTTCGAAGGCGCTCAGGGCACCATGCTCGACGTCGACCATGGCACCTATCCCTTCGTAACCTCTTCTTCCTGCTGCGCTGGCGGCGCGCCCACCGGTTCTGGTGTGGGTCCGAAGGCAATCGGCAAGGTCCTGGGCATTGCTAAGGCGTACATCACGCGCGTTGGCTCCGGTCCGTTCCCTACAGAGCTTCATGACGAAACTGGCGAGCTTCTGTGCAAGACGGGCGGCGAATACGGTGTAACCACTGGTCGCAAGCGCCGCTGCGGTTGGTTCGACGCGGTTCAGGCTCGCTACGCGGTAGAGGTCAACTCTATGACGGACGTGGCTCTTACCAAGCTCGACGTTCTTTCCTGCGTTCCTCGCATCAAAGTATGCGTTGCTTATGAGGCAGACGGTCAGCGTTACGACTACTTCCCTATGCAGCATTCGGTTATCTATCCGAAAAACGTAACGCCTATTTACGAAGAACTTCCTGGCTGGGAGGGCGTCGATATCTCCGATTGCAAGAAGTTCGAAGACCTGCCCGCAAATGCGCAGAGCTACGTTAAGTACCTTGAAGAGGTTTCTGGCGTAAAGGCGTCCATCATCGCTGTTGGCCCTGACCGCAACCAGACTATCTTCAATGGCTGGGAGAGCCGCTAGCAATATGGGCTTCACCCAGTAAAGCAAAACAAGCAAAGCACCTTCGCGGAATAACCTGCGGGGGTGCTTTTTGGCATCAAACAAGAAAGGTTTGAACCATGAACATTCTGGTTCTTGGCGGCGGTGGCCGTGAGCATGCTATTTCGTGGGCGCTTGCGAAATCGCCTCGTTACACCGAGCTGTACGTGGCTCCCGGTAATGGTGGTACGGCAAACATCGCTCGCAACGTTAAGGATCTCAATGCTGAAGACGCTCAGGCGGTACTTGCATTTGCCCAGGCTCACAACATCGAATTGGTTGTAATCGGCCCTGAGGCTCCCCTCGTGGCTGGTGTTGCTGACGTTCTCCGCGAAGCGGGCATTCCCGTGTTCGGCCCCGATGCGCAAGGCGCCCAGCTGGAAGGCTCCAAGACTTATTCCAAGCGCTTCATGGACGCAAACGGTATTCCTACGGCACGTTACCAGAGCTTCACCGACGCTGCTTCTGCTCGCGCATACTGCGAAGAGCTGGGCGCTCCATTGGTTGTTAAGGCTGACGGCCTTGCCGCGGGCAAGGGTGTTGTGGTTGCCGAAACGCTTGACATGGCGCTTGATGCCGTTGAGGCTTGCTTTGACGGCAGCTTTGGCGATGCGGGTCAGACTGTTGTTGTGGAGGAAATGCTGACCGGTCCCGAGTGCTCGCTTCTGGCTTTCGTTTCCAATGGCAAGGCATTTTGTATGGCTCCCGCGCAAGACCATAAGCGCGCCTACGATGGTGACCTTGGTCCCAACACAGGTGGCATGGGTGTGTATTCCCCGGTGCCTATTGTCACTGAAGAAGAAATGGCAACCATGATTTCCATCATGGAGCAGTCCGCTGCCGCTACGGCAAAGGATCCGTTCGAAAACGACTATCGCGGCTGCCTGTATGGCGGGTTCATGCTTACGCCCGAAGGCCCGAAAGTGCTGGAGTTCAATGCGCGCTTCGGCGACCCTGAAACCCAGGTGGTATTGCCTCGCCTTGAGGGTGATCTGGTGAACATCATGCTTGCTGTTGCAGAAGGTCGTCCCGAGGATATTGTTCTTTCCTGGTCCGATAAATGGGCAGTGAGCGTTGTTTTGGCAAGCGAAGGCTACCCAGGGTCTTATGAAAAGGGCAAGGTTATCCTTGGCCTGGAAGAGGCCCAAGACCTCGACGGGGTTATCGTTTTCCATGCTGGTACGGCTTTGAACCCTGATGGCGAGCTCATTACGGCTGGTGGTCGTGTTTTGAACGTAGTTGCTCTGGGCGATACATTCGAAGAGGCTCGTAACCGTGCCTATGAGGCATGCGAGCTCATCAAATTCGAAGGCGTTCAGTACCGTTCCGATATCGGCCGCCGTGCGCTGCAGGGTCGCTCTGCTTGGGAATAAGCTGTTTGTTGAACCGAGGTACCCATTGTGGGTGCCTCGATTATTTTTACCCGCATTAGTGTGCGCTGTAATTTCTTGCTCGTGTTTATCGGGGAAAATGGAATGGCCTGGAAATCCATCTATGGGTTGTTGTGGGTCTTGGTTAAAGCTTGAAATATTTGTTGCATAAAAGACTTGACGTATAGAAGACCTATCGGTAATATAACAACCCGCGTCAGATATGATGCTTTCGGTTGGGTAGCTCAGCTGGTAGAGCAGCGGATTGAAAATCCGCGTGTCGCGGGTTCAAGTCCCGCCCCGACCACCACAATTCAAAGACCCGCTTCGGCGGGTCTTTTTTTACGTTGTAAACACGGTTGCAACAAAACGCCCCTGAAAAGGGAGTTAATGTGTACTGCAGAGGCTCGGCAACATTCGAGTGGGTGTTGCCCATCCAAAGGAGATGCCCTAAGCCAATAACCAGCCACCTTCGGCAAATATAACCTGCCCTGTCAGATACGAGGACTCATCAGCCGCCAAGAACAGCACGCAGTTGGCGATATCGTCTTTGGTGCCGCGGCGGCCGAGTGGGATCTTATTGCACAAATCAATTTCGCGCTGCTTGTCGGCATAGAGTGCCGCATTCAAGTCGGTGGGAATACTGCCTGGCCCCACGGCGTTTACGCGGATGTTTGAAGGTCCCAGATCGCGTGCGAGCGTTTTAGTGAGCGTAACCACGCCTGCTTTGCTGATGTTGTATAGCAAGTTGTGCGGGATATAGGTAACGCTGGAAACCGAGGCGATGTTCACGATGCTGCCGCCCGTGCCGTGTTCCCGGTTGTAGCTTGCAAACCATTGGCTGGCGAAGACCATCGACTTCAGGTTCGTGTCCATTACGCGTTCCCAATCGGCTTCGGTAACGGTTTCGATGGTCTCATTTGTAAAGATTCCTGCGTTGTTCACCAGGATGTCGAATGAGCCGAACTTTTCCACTACCACTTCGAAGAATGCCCTGATTTGGTCGACCTGCGTCATATCGACGGGCTTTGCAACGATACGGCTGCGGTCGTCACCAGCGATTTCCTGCATCAGCTCTTCTTTGCCGTTTGGCGAAATGCTGCACAAGGCAACATTGGCTCCTGCCTCGTAGAATCGTTCCGCAATGCGCCGCCCGATGCCGCGCGCCGAGCCAGTAATGACAGCCGTTTTCCCTGAGAAATCGTACGTGATGGACATTTCTGTTCCTCCTGCCTTGAACGGGGTTGCGCCAAGTGCTTCGTTTTCCTGGATCGTAGCATGTGCCGTTGTTGGGTTTTTCTTTGAGGCAAATTCATCTGACCAGCGGCAATAAGATCGCTTAAATGGCACTTTCCATACAGCAACGGGGCGAAGGTGGCATATGTGTTGCCATTTGGTAAAATTGGAAGACCTATGAAAGAAGGACAAATGATCGATTTTGCCATTCAGGGGATCTACCCTCCCTCACTCCAGGCTCTGGTCGACGGCAAGGTTGCCAGTCGAGTTAGATGCAAGGACAGCTCTCTTTATGGCTTTTCCGAAGAAGCGCAGCAATGCGCCGCTGAATATACGGGATGGGCAACGCTGGCAAGTGAGCCGCCGTGCCCTATCGACGAGATCCAGAATTTTGCCGACGAGATGATTTCTCGCGGTTTGAAGACGGTAATCCTCATCGGCCAGGGTGGCTCCACCCAGGCTCCGATGACGCTTACCAAGTACAATAAGCCTGATTCGTCGCTTGTTACCTTTAAGACGCTCGATTCGGTATCGGCGGTGCGTGTTCGTACCATCTTGGCTGAATGTGACCCCAAAACCACACTTATCATTCAATCTTCCAAGTCGGGCGGCACCATTGAGCCTACCTTGGTTATGAAAGCGGTTCGCACCATTTTGGCGGAAACCTTGCCGGAGGAAGAAATCCCCTCTCACCTGATTGCCATCACCGATCCTGGCTCTGAGCTTGAGGCGCGTGCCAAGGAAGAAGGTTGGGCTAAGGTATTTTCTGGTGAGCCCACGGTTGGCGGTCGCTATTCCGCTCTTTCCGTTTTCGGTTTGGTTCCTGCCGCTTTGGTGGGCATCGACATCAAAAAGGTTATGGAAAGCGCGCGCAATGCCGAGGAGCTGTGTTCCGCCGACGACCTGGACAACCCTGCATCGAACTTGGCAGCGTTCCTGTTCGACAACTATAAAAATGGGCGCGACAAGTTTTCGTTTTTCACGCCAAAGCGCGGCCGCGTACTTGGTTTGTGGATTGAACAGCTGGTAGCTGAAAGCTTGGGCAAGAACGGCTTCGGTATCCTACCCAACATCGAGGTTGACTCGCTGGTTCTGCGCGAGGATCCGCACGATCGCACGGTTATTACCTACAACACCAAAACTGATCTGTGGGACGATCGCCAAAACTTCAGCCATGCGCTCGAGTTCATCGACCCTGCCATTCCGCGTATGAGCTTCAAGGTTCTAAACGTGGAGGAAGTGGCTGCCCACTTCGTTATGTGGGAATACGCCATTGCCATGGTTGGCTATCTGATGAAGGTGTGCCCCTTCGATCAGCCCGACGTTGCGGTTGCCAAGAAGGAAGTGCTCAGCATTCTTGCCAATGGTGCCCGCAGCCCTGAGTTCGTGGAAAAGGGCCTTGCCGGCATTCCTGTCGGCGACGTTGAGGTGCATGTGTCCGAAGCCCTTCGCGAATCCGTTGAAGATGAATCACTCGTTTCCGCATTGCGCGCCCTGTTTGGCAGCATTGTGCCTGGCGATTACTTCAGCTTGAATGCATTCCTTCCCTTCACGGGCGAAGGTCGTCGTGAAGCGCTGGAGGAAATTCGCCACTCGGTTGCCGACCGTTTGGGCGCAGCGTCGTGCCTGGAAATTGGACCGCGCTACCTGCACTCCACCGGTCAGCTTCATAAGGGAGGCCCGAATGAAGGGGTGTTCCTGATTATCTCGGCAGAAGAGCCGAAGGATATCGCCATCGAAGACTCCCGCGCACAGAGCTTGGGCGAACTTGCAAAGGCTCAGGCTTCGGGAGACTTCGCAATTCTTTCCGATCGTGGACGCCGCTGCGTTCAGGTGCATTTGCCTGACAACTCCGCGGTGTCTATTCGTGCCTTGGTTAAGGCGTTCAAGGAGGCAATCAACGCATGACGCGTGAAGCACTTGATCTGAAAATATCTGGCGTAGTACAAGGGGTGGGTTTCCGCCCCTTTGTCTATCGTGAGGCAAAAAAACGAGATATTACTGGTTGGGTTTTGAATGATGTTGAGGGCGTGAAGGTACATGCCGAAGGTGAAACCTTGCCGCTCGACAGGTTTGTGCTGGCTCTTTCTGAAGAGGCGCCCTCCGCTGCGCAAATAAGCGAAATTGAAATTGCGGAAGTCCCTGTGCAGGGGTTTGATGCCTTCGAGATTCGTTTTTCCGATGCGGCGGAACAGGGCGAAACTACGCTGGTTTCGCCTGATCTGGCAACGTGCGACGCTTGTGTGGAAGAATTGTTCGACCCGAATAATCGTCGCTACCATTACCCCTTTATCAACTGCACCAACTGCGGCCCGCGCTTTACCATCATGCGCAAGCTGCCTTACGACCGCCCCGAAACATCAATGGCGCAGTTTACTATGTGTCCAGCATGCAAGGAGGAATATTCCGACCCCGCCGATAGGCGCTTCCATGCACAACCCGATGCGTGCTTTGAGTGTGGCCCTGAAATTGGCTGGATTGAATCGGGTTGCGCGGACGGTCTTTCGCCCGAAGGCATTTCCTGGGCGAAAAACGTCGAGGAATCCGACGAGATTTTCCACCGTGCCGCAAAGCTTATTGAGGAAGGCGGCATCGTTGCCGTTAAGGGTTTGGGCGGATACCACTTGGTGTGCGATGCTGCCAACGAGGCGGCACTTGCCACACTGCGCCAGCGCAAACATCGTCCCGGCAAGGCGTTTGCTGTTATGGTTGCTTCAGTGGAAGAGGCTCGCGCTCTTTGTGGAGTAAACGATGCCGAAGCGCGCCAGCTCACGAGCTCTGCGCGCCCCATCGTGTTGCTGCGCAAGCGCTCCGATGCGACGTTTGCGAAGGGCCTGGCAGACAACCTGCCCGAACTGGGCGTAATGCTGCCCACTACGCCTGTTCAACACTTGCTGCTTCACGAATGTGGCGGCATGCTTGTTATGACATCGGGCAACATCCACGATGAACCCATCGTTATCGACGAAGAAACGGCCTTTTCCCAGCTTGCTGGCGTGGCCGACGCCTTCCTGGTGAACAACCGTGAAATCGTGGGGCGCTATGACGATTCCGTTATCCGCATCCTTAACGGCGGTGCTGCGGGCGATATTGTTCAGTTTATCCGCCGCGCCCGTGGTTATGCCCCGCTTCCCGTTTCGGCTCCGTGCCCCGAAGGCACAAGTGAAGAGCTTTTGGCGGTAGGTCCCGAGCAGAAAAGCACATTAACCTACGCACGTGCTGGCAAGGCATTCGTTTCTCAGCATGTGGGAGATTTGGAAAGCGCTGCGGTGTTCGACGCATGGAGCGAAACGCGCCGTCGCTATGCGAGCTTGCTGCATTTCGAGCCTAAGCGCATAGTGTGCGACTATCATCCTGAATATCTTTCCACCAAGTGGGCTTTGAGCCAGAATCTGCCCATAACGCGTGCGCAGCATCACCATGCACACATTCTTTCCGTTATGGGCGAGAACAATCTGGAAGGCCCCGTGTGCGGTTTCGCGTTCGACGGCACAGGTTACGGGCTCGATGGGGCTATTTGGGGTGGTGAAGTTCTGCTTTCGAACCTTCAGGCATACGAGCGCTTTGTGAACTTCGTCTATATCCCGCTGCCAGGTGGTGCGGCTGCCATCAAAGACCCCGCGCGCATTGCCTATGGCGCTCTATGGTCGTTTGATCTGCTGGAACACGAGCAGGCTAAGAAGTTCGTATCCGAATGCGTCCCGAATGCCGAAGTGTTTGAGCAGATGATCGAAAAGGGCCTGAATACTCCCGAAACGTCTTCGGTGGGCCGCATCTTCGATGCGGCGTCGGCTCTGTTAGGCGTGTGCACTCACCCTTGCTATGAGGGTGAAGCGGCCATTTTTTTGGAAGCGGCGGCTCATAGGGCCCAAGCAGAAGCTGCGGGCTTGCCTGCGGAAGATGAGCGTTATCGTATTGGGTTCATCAAGAACACGGCAACGGAAAACAGTACGGCAGCCGACACTTCGGTTTTGCTGATGGACGCGGCGCCCGTATTTGCCGCCATGCTCGACGACATGCAGGAGTCGGTCCCCATCCCCGTTATTGCCGCGCGCTTCCACAACGCCTTCGTTGATGCCATCGTGAATGTTGCTGAATTGGTGCGAGCCACCTACGGCATCGAGATTATGGCGCTTGCTGGTGGTGTGTTCATGAACCGCTATCTAATGGAGCGCACGCTTGCGCGCTTGCAGGAGCGCGGCTTTACGGTGGCGCTGAATAAAGAACTGCCACCTAACGATGCTTCGATTTCCTATGGACAGGCTGTGCTAGGATTGCAGGCGCAACATGAGGAGTGATGCAATATGTGTTTAGCTATTCCCGCTCAAGTCCGTACCATCAATGAAAATAATTTGGCGGTAGTGGATATTCTGGGCGTTACCCGCGAAGTGGCGCTCGATCTTACCCCTTCCGCCCAGGTGGGCGATTTCGTTCTGGTTCACGCCGGCTTCGCCATTGAGGTGGTAAGCGAAGAAGATGCCCAGGAAACGCTCGACCTGATCAAGCAGATTCCTGAACTGGCCGACGTCGAGGGATTATAGGCAGGCGATTCCAATGGATTTGTCTTCTTTCAAAGATCCGGAATTGGCCCGCGGCTTAATCCACTCGATTGAGAAATGGGCGCCCGAGCATGCAACCCTGATGGAGGTGTGCGGCACCCATACGGTTGCTATTGCCCGTAACGGCCTGCGCACCATGATGCCCGAAGGCGTTCGTTTGGCATCGGGCCCTGGTTGCCCGGTGTGCGTTACCAGCAACAAAGACATCGACACGGTAATTGCGCTTTCGCGCGTCCCTGGCGTGACCATTGCCACCTTTGGTGATATGACGCGTGTACCGGGCTCGACTTCCAGCCTGTTGAAAGAGCAGGCAGAGGGGCGTTCGGTAAGCATCGTGTACTCCCCGCTTGATGCGCTGAAACTTGCCCAGGAAAACCCCGATCAGCAGATTGTATTCGTGGGCGTTGGGTTCGAAACCACCACTCCCTTGGTGGCCATGGCTATCAAGCGCGCTAAGGCGCTGGGCCTTAAGAACTTCAGCGTGTTTGTGGCGCACAAAAACATGCCCGGTGCGCTGGAAACCATCGTTTCCGATCCTTCGTTGCGGATTGATGCGCTTATTTTGCCTGGTCATGTAAGCACTATTATTGGCATGAAGCCTTATGAGTTCCTGGCGAAGAAGTACGGCATTCCCGGCGTTATCACCGGTTTCGAAGCGGTGGATGTGCTTCAGGGCGTTGCCATGATCATGCGCCAACTCCATGAAGGCCGCGCCGAAATAGAGATTGCCTACACACGTGGCGTTGCGCCCGAAGGCAATCAGGTCGCCGTTGCTGCCATCAACGAAGTGTTCCATACCGTAGATGCAACATGGCGCGGTTTGGGTGTTATTCCCGGTTCGGGCTATGCCATTCGCCCCGAATTTGCCGAGTTCGATGCATTCCAGCGCTTCGAGCCCGCCGTTGAGCCTACGCAGGAACCGAAGGGTTGTCGCTGCGGTGATGTGTTGCGCGGCATGATGGCTCCAAACGAGTGCCCCTTGTTCCGTAAGGTGTGCACGCCTGAAAACCCTGTAGGTCCGTGCATGGTTTCCTCCGAAGGATCCTGTGCTGCTTACTTTAGGTATCTGTAGCGGTTTCGCTGGCAGCATCTGCGATGGTGCTGTTTGCAAATATATTTATGAAAATCCGCCTGTGCAACGGAGAAATGTTTTTTCTTTCTCCGATCTGCCAGGCGGTTTTGCTTATTTTTTGCTGGAATGCTGTCAAAAGCACGGATCGCGTCTTATTCGCGCATGCATCGGACACTTCGGCGCAGCGTGCATTATGCGACAATAATGCCAAAACCGATGATTAACTAGGAGATGGAAGCCTTATGCGCGCAGAACCTCGGGAAAAGCTGAATCCACGCATCAAGGCAGTGTGGCGCATCAGCGATACGTTGATGCTTACTGCGGCATGGCTAATTCTGGCGTTGCCGGGAGCCATCGCGTTGCTCGTCGACGCATCGGAAGCATATTGGGCGGAGCCCTATGTGCTGGCGTTTACCGTTCTGTATGCGGTTTTGTTGGTTGTATTCCTGTTTGCGGTAACGCCGCTGCGCTACATTCGCTGGCATTATGAGCTTCGCCCCGATTTCTTGGAACTGAAGTACGGCATCATTTGGCGCAAGCACATCGTGGTTCCTTTCATCCGTGTGCAGAATACCGACACGAAGCAGGGTCCCATTTTGCGCGCATTTGGCCTGGCAAGTGTGACGGTTTCAACTGCTGCGGGATCGATGGAAATCCCTGGTCTGCTAACCGAAGAGGCAGACAGCGTTCGTGATCGCGCTGCCGAATTTGCTCGCCTTGCCCGCGAGGACGTGTAGCTATGAGCTCCAACGGTTCGATTCCTCCCAACATGAACCCTGCGCCATCCGGCGCTTCGGCTTACGAGCCCGAGCAAACGGGCGTGCACCATTCGCTGCATCATTGCTATATCTGGCTGGGTGCGCTGCGTGCTGCGCCAATCATCTTCATATGCGGGCTTTCCTCATTGTCGGGGCTTATGAAATTAGCTGAAGCCCTTGGTTTCGTTTCGGTAGATGCGTTTTTCGTTGCGGTACTTTTGCTCCTGGCCGCCACGGTGCTTGTTTGCGGAGTTGTGATGGGTGCCCGTGCATGGACGTACCGTTACATCTGGTACGAATTTGACGAAACGGAATTCAGCTTCTACTCGGGGATATTGAACAAGCGGTGCACTCACGTGCCCTACTCGAAGATCCAGTCGGTAAACGAACGCGCTTCTCTTCTGCAGCGCCTGGCGGGCGTGCGCACAGTGAACATCGACACTGCGGGCGGTGCCAGCAACAAGGCGCTGGTAATTTCGTACGTGGAGCGAAGCGCGACAGAATATCTGCGCCGTGAACTTTTCCGCCGCAAGCACATCGAAGGCGAAGAGGGGCGTGTTGCAGCGGTTGCTCCAGGTTCTCTTGCTGGTCGGGGCAACGTGCTTGATGGTGCTGCTGCCGCTATTGACGATATTCGTGGCGTATTCGCCAAGGATGCAGTGAATACAGGTGTTGTTACTTGCGAATACTGTCTTGGCAACAAGGAACTGCTGCTTTCCGCCCTATGCGGAAGGGCATCGTTTGGCTTGGCTCTTGCAACAGTGATGGCTGCGCTTGTCGTTGTGGCAACTTTGGCCATCCTCGCGGTTTTGGTCGATGGCGCAACATTTTTTGCAGCGACGGGCGTGCCTAAGAGCGATCTTATACTCGTATGTGGGCTGACGGGCTTCTTGTTGCTGCTTTGCTTGACTATGACATGGGTTATCTATCTGGTTGGCGTGTGCCTTTCCTATGGCGGTTTCCAAGCGCGCCGTCGTGGTGGCCGCATTGAGGTTGAGCGGGGTCTTATAACGCATGTGTTCAACGGCATCGATGTGGACCGAATCCAATCGGTGCACATTCATCAAACTTTTTTCCAACGCCTTATGCGCTGCTGCTCAGTTTCGTATGGCAGGGTGGGGGTAGCCACTGGCGAAGAATCGTCCGGTTCCTCTTCTCAGTTAGAGACGGACAGACTGGTTGTGCATCCGTTTTTGCCCATCGCTGAAGCTTGGGGTGTCGTTCAAGGTTTGACCCCCGAATACGCTCATGCTCCCGTAGCAAGCACTCTTCTGCCGAAAGTGGCCCTGCGCCGCGCCATAACTCGAAGGGCGGTGCTGAAGGGCGTTGGGTTCTGGCTCGCCGTAGCCCTGCTTTTGTTGTGTGCCGCTGCTTTCGCTGCTGATGCAGCAGCTGCTCAGGGTCATGCCCAGCTCGGGGACTTTGCCGCAGCGACGCTGATACCAGGCCTTTTGCTGTGCGTTGCCATTGCGGCTATCGAAGTGGTGGGTGCGTTTCTGTGGCACCGTCGTTCTGCGTTCGGTTTCGACAACTCGGGAACTATCGTGGTAAACGGCGGTTACTCCACCGATACGGTAATTGTGCCTCGGAGGAAAATGCAGTACGCCTGCCTTCGTGCAAATCCTTTGCAGCGCCACGCTGGCGTTGCAACTGTCTTGGTGCGTACCGCAGCAGGCGTTCGCGGCTGCGATGAGCGTCTGATTGACGTTCCGATTGCAGAAGCATCCGCCTGGCTCGACTGGGCTCAACCGGAAGGTAGCCGCGCAGTATAATCGCAACATTAAGCATATGAACATGTTTCGCTTCTGGGTTGCAGTGAATATAACGCCCCGAATAGGGCAGTTGAAGGGATAACAATGGCACAATCGCAGGCTCCCTCAAGGGAATGGACACCCCGCCAGTTCAAGAAGCGTGATTCGGGGAACCCGAAACGCTCCAAGCATGAAAAGAAGAAGGATGGCGCTGGCGTGCGCAATTCCCGCAAAGCCATTCGCGCCTATTCGCTGGGAGAAGAGATTGCCAACTCGATAACCCACGGCGTTGGTGCGTTGCTGGCCATCGCCGCCATCCCGCTCTGCGTTGTTGCGGCTGTTCGTTCGGGCGGCGGCCTGCATTTGCTTGCTGCGCTGGTGTACAGCATCTTCATGCTGTTGGAATATGTGATGTCGACGCTGTATCACGCTATAGCGGCTGAAAAGGCCAAACGCGTGTTCAAGGTGCTTGACCACAGCTTCATATACCTGTTTATTGCGGCTTCATATAGCCCGTATTGCTTGGTTACCCTGGTTGATTGCCACGGTGTTGTCCTGTTTGCGTTTGTTTGGGCGGTTGCCATTATCGGCGTAATTGCCGAATCGTTCTGGGTGTTCCGTCCCCGCTGGATCTCGGCGGTGCTGTACCTGTGCTTGGGCTGGTCGGTTGTATGGTTTATCCCGCAGCTGTGGGCGCTGCTTCCCGCACCGGGCTTCTGGCTTCTGCTTGCGGGTGGACTCTGCTATTCCATTGGATGCATCTTCTACGTTCTGAAGAAGGTCCCCTATATGCATTCCATCTTCCATGTGTGGATCCTTGCTGGTTCAGTGTGCCAGTTCCTTTCCATCTGCCTATTCGTTTTGTAATCGCCGCCTTTAACATTTTCCTGACGAAGTAGTTACCTTGGCTTAGGGTGCTGTTAAATGGGGAGTGTTGGAAGGAGCAGTGTGGCAAAGGACGAAAAAAAGGGGTATTCCCTGTTTGGCCAGCCAAAGTCTCGGCCGGCGCTAACGCGCGGCGAAGACCGAATTATTGCTGGCGTCTGTTCGGGCATAGCCGAGCGCATCGATGCTGATGCGGTGCTGGTTCGTGTTACGGCCGTGGTGTTGCTCGTTTGCACCTTCGGTTTGGTTGCCGTTCCCTATATTGCCTTTGCAGCATTTCTTCCCACTTCGGGCGGGGAGGGCAAGCTCTTAAACGTCAGCCCACTTGATGTGTGCTCTGATCGCTATCACCGTGTGGTTGAAGCGGGGGTGGCAAGGGTGGAAGCGCTGCGAAATTATGGCATCCATGCCGATGCGGGCCATATACCTCCTATGCCGCCTGCGTCTTCGGGGGTTTCTCGTCCTATGCCTTCAGCGCCTACGCAAAGCGTGGTGGTTAGTGAAGGCAACAAAGCGCGTAAGCGCGCACCGGTGGTTTTGGCGCTGGTGGCGTTAACCACGCTATTCTTCGTTTTTGTTGCCAACTACTGGGTTTCCCGCATTCCTGGAGTAAGTTTTTTGGGCTTCTGGCCAGTCCTACTGATTGTCGCGGGTACAACCCTTCTAGTGTGCTTCGCGGATAAGGCGCCATTGCGTCTTCGCCTGTGCGGTTTGGTTGTTTGCATTGAGCTCTGCATTGCCTTGCTGCCCTTTACCCTCGGTATTTGCCCGCCCCATAGCTTGGAGCGGATCACTGATTTGTCGGCACTGATATGGCTTTCGGTGGTAGCCTGTTTCGTTATCGCTTGTGCCTTTGACCGTATTGATTTTCTGGCTCTGGGCGTTGGTCTCGTTGCGGTTGCTTTGGTGGTTTCGTACCTCGATATGGGTGTGTTTGACCGCTTAGTGGCGTTTTCATCATATTCCCACCATAATAATGCATTATCGCTGCTCAGAAGCTGATTTGGAACAAGTTCAGAGCCTTTACAACAGGGTAACCCCAGGACTTTTACGCCCGTTTGCCGATAGCAAAATTTGGAGCCTTTAGCGTAGGCAGGTATAATAGGCCATGCGCTTTTGTGTGCTCATTGCAGTCTGCTGGTTCTAATCTCGGTGGTTCTGCAAACAAGAAGGCCCGCGCTCTTTGCTTCCCAAAGGGCAACGGCGAAGCTTCGGCATTGGAGTTTTTTGGCTAAAGCCAGCGTACATACCAAAAGAAGGGTCGCGCCGTTTTTCATGGTTTGCTTCGTGCTCATCATGGCTATGACGGTGGTTGCTTTTTGCTCTGTCGGCCAGGCACAGGGTTCCAAGCAGGAAGATTCTTCCACTCTTGGCTTGGGCTCTTCCCGTGCGCAGGCCGCTGATACCCAGCAGCTTTCTTCGGCTCAGCGCGCTTCCGGCGTGGCCGATGCTTCTTCCAGCGTTGACGGGGTAACCGTCACTGAAGCAGCAGATGCTACGGAAGCAACCCAGCGCTCTATCACGGTTAAAGATCCCGACCCGGTTGTGGTGCCTATTGCGGTAGACGAAACCAACGCCTTGGCAAAGCAGAAGGCGAACGAAGTTTGCACGCTCGATCCGCTTCCTACTGCGCCCCGCGTTGCGCCTGACGTTAACGATGGCACTTGGCAGAGTGGCATTGCCTCGGCTTATTCCATCGAAACCAACGATGATGGTCAAGGCAACTTCGGTGTAACCAACACTGCTTCAGGCATTGCGCTCACGCATCAGAGCGTTACGGTTGCCGTTCCTGAAGACAAGGCTTATCTGGTCGGTAGCATTTGCGAGATTTGCTATAACGGCAAGGTTGTTATAGCTACGGTTACCGATACTGGTGGTTTTGCTAAGTACGGTCGCGCACTCGACCTGGCGCCAGGTGTCTACAAAGCCTTCGGTGCTAACAGCTATACCGATTGGGGCACGCGAAACGTGTATTACCGATTCATTTAATGTTCAATGCCGGCCTGCGGGTCGGCATTTTTATTTCCTCAGGGCATGTTTTCGATCGTTGTAATGCATGGGCTTTGAGTTGGGCTCTCTGATCTTCTAAACTATCCAGCAGAAGCGGTGGCAGCGGGAACGGTTGTTTTCGCAGTGCGCCGATTCTAACGGGGGTCGCTGTCTTCCGTGTGCTGACGTACACGCTGGCAAGCGCTTGCCCCAAGCAATAAGGACAACTGAAATTAGCAATAGCTGTGCGCACCATCCGCTCCTGGGTGGGCAGACAGGCCCGGGTGGCTGAGCCATGACTCAGCCCAAGGAGCATGCGCCTGTTCACCGCGGGGGGTCGCTCGGTTTCACTGCGATTAAGATGGAGGAGCGGCGCGCGTGATGCGTCGCGATAGATGTGAGCGACATTATTATTGTGGGCTGCGGCCGTGTTGGTTCGCGTTTGGCCCTGATGCTCTCTGAGCATGACAACAACGTATGCGTAATCGACCGTGATCCTTCGGCTTTCGCCGCGTTGGGCCGCGACTTCAATGGCTCAACCTTTGTAGGCGTGGGCTATGACGAAGAGATCTTGGTGAACGCCGGCATCGAGGAATGCGACTTTGTGGCTGCGGTAACCCAGAGCGACAACGCTAACCTCATGGTGGTAGAAATCGCCCGCCGCTTGTACGATGTGCCCCATGCTGTAGCACGTTTGTACGACAGTAGCCATGAGCGAACCTATCTGCAGTTGGGCATCGACTATGTTTGTGGCACCACGCTGGTTGCCGAGGAAATATTCTCGAAGGCCATATCGGGTATTGGCGACCATATTGCCACCTTCGGTGATTTCGAGGTGCTTCAGTTCGCCCTCAACCTTTCCGAAGTGGGGCAGAAGTCCATCAAGGTTGCCGACTTGGAAAGCCGCCACGGCATCCGCGTATGCGCCTTCGAGCGCGCCGATGGTACGGTAAGCTCCATTCCTTCACCTTCGAGCATTTTGTATCACGGAGATGCGGTGCTCGCCGTGGTTTCGCATGCGATGCTTCCCGCTATCGCAAAGTACGCACAGGATTAGGGGGGGGAGTTGCGGTGTACATCGTTATCGTTGGCGGCGGCAAGCTCGGCGCATATCTTGCAGGTACCCTTCTGCGCGAAGACAACCAGGTTGCCTTGATTGAAAAATGCGATGCCCAAGCGCGCCGCCTGGCGGAAACCATCGATGGTTCTTGCCTGGTTATCAGTGGTGATGGCTGCTCGGCTTCCGTTCAGGAAGATGCGGCTATGCAGTCGGCCGATGTGTTCGTGGCGGCAACCGGCCAGGATGAAGACAACCTGGCTGCGTGCGAAATTGCCTCGCGCGTATTTGATGTACCGCGTTGCATTGCTCGCGTGAACAGTCCTAAGAATCTGCGAATCTTCCGCCGCCTGGGCATTGAAAGCGTTTCTTCCACGGTAATGATCGCGAACATGATTCAGGAAGAGGCCATGCTCGGGTCTATGGGCGTTGCCGTTTCGCTTTCCAGCGATCAGATCGGCTTGCTGGACATCAAAGTTCCTACCATGCGCAACCACGACAACTACAAAGGCGTACGTGCGTTGGATATTAAATTTGATGAGGGTATCCGCATGATTGCCGTTTCCCATCAAGACGATGTGGAGGTAGTGAACAGCGAAACACGCATTTTCCCAGGTGATCAGGTTATCGTTGCAGCGGATACTGATCTTTTGGCCCGGGCTCGCGAAATCGTGCGTTCGTTGTAACGGTTGCCGTGGGCGTTCGCGTGATTTATGTTAGTAGAATATGGTCTCAGTCAGTTGCCTGGTAAGGCATACGTAAAGGGAGGAATCGAATGATCGGTCGCTACACCCGCCCCGAAATGGGTGCTATTTGGGAGCTCCAGAACAAGTTCGAGATCTGGAAGGAAATCGAGGTTCTGGCATGCGAAGCCCAGGCCGAGTTGGGCAAATCGGGCATCACCAAGGAAGAGGCTGCTTGGATCCGCAAACATGCAGACTTCACCGTTGAGCGCATTGACGAGATCGAAAAGGTTACCAACCACGATGTAATTGCCTTCACCACCAACATGGCGGAGTACATTGATGCCGACGTTCCCGAGGGAACCGAGCCTCCTAGCCGTTGGGTTCATTACGGTATGACTTCTTCCGACTTGGGCGATACGGCTCTTTCCTATCAGATTACCCAGGCGCTGGACATCATTCTGAAGGACGTCGCCCTGCTGGGTGAAACCTGCAAGCGTCGCGCTTTCGAGTTCCAGGAAACCCTGTGCGTGGGCCGCACCCACGGCATCCATGCTGAGCCCATGACGTTCGGCATGAAGTTCGGCAGCTGGGCTTGGGCCCTGAAGCGCGCCCAGACGCGTCTGCAGGAGGCTCGCAAGGTTGCAGCAACGGGCGCAATCAGCGGTGCTGTTGGAACCTATTCCAGCATCGACCCATTCGTAGAGCAGTACGTCTGTGGAAAGCTGGGTCTTACGCCCGACCCGCTTTCTACGCAGGTTCTGGCACGCGATCGCCATGCTCAGGTTATGACGGCGCTGGCTGTTACCGCTTCCACGTTGGAGTCCATCGCTATGCAGGTGCGCCTGCTTCAGCAGTCTGACGTTATTGAGGCCGAAGAGCCGTTTGCCAAGGGCCAGAAGGGTTCTTCGGCTATGCCCCATAAGCGCAACCCTATTACCGCAGAGCGTGTGTGCGGCCTTTCCCGTGTGGTTAAGTCCAACGCTCAGGTAGCGCTTGACGACGTTGCTCTGTGGTACGAGCGCGATATCAGCCATTCTGGCGCAGAGCGTGTTGCCATGGCGGATAGCTTCATTGCGCTGGACTACATGTTCGGCAAGATGCAGTGGATGCTTGACGGCTTGCAGACCTATCCTGCCAAGATGGAACACAATCTGTGGCGCACCAAGGGCCTTATCTTCTCTTCGAAGGTGCTGCTTGCCCTGGTTCAGACCGGTATCACGCGAGAAGACGCATACGTTATCGTTCAGCGCAACGCCATGAAGGTATGGGCAGACATCCAGAACGCTGTCGATGGTCCTACCTACCGCGAGAACTTGGAAGCCGACCCCGAGGCCAAGCTTTCCAAGGAAACGCTTGACGAGATCTTTGACCCGTGGGACTTCCTTACGCGCAAGGACGTGGTATTCGATCGCCTGAAGGAACTTGAGTTTTAAAGTAGGGCGCACCATCGTTTGAAAACATAGCGAGGGCATTCGGAGCTGGATGCCCTCGCTTTTTGTTTTTGTAGCGGGCTGCCGGGGCGGGACTGCGGGATGCCAACATGGCGCCGCATCGCTACGGATCGCCTAAAATGCGTTGTCGATGCTGCCCTTGATGGGCGTGAAGACGCGCACGAGGGCGTGGTTGTTGCCGCTGTCGTTGTCGTCGGTGATTTGCGAGAGGCCCACGAACGAAGAGCGGGTGCCTGTGGAAACCAGGTGCTCGCCGTAGGTGTCGCAGCCGCTTGGCGTGTCGATGGCAAAGTAACTCTTGCTGCCAAAGTTAACACCGCACAGGGCGGTGGTGGATTTCACCACAAACCATTCGCCCGACCAACAAGGAGCGGTGATGGGCGAGCGCGAGAAACGGAACCATTGCAGGTCGTTGTAGTGGTAGGCGCTCGCTGCCGAACGCGGCGTGTAGGTGCCCAAGTTGGCAATGCCGCCACCGAAGTTATAGATGCTGCTGAACCCAAACGAAAAACCGCTGCGGCCGTAGCTTGCCAAATCGGGCGTCATGGAAGAAGGGAGCGTCATTTGGTCGACGGTGGAATTGTCTTTGGCTGAAATCTTGGTGAGCTGGTAGTAGGTGCCCTGAGCCTCGGCGCGCGGCGTAATTACCACGCCATCGTCGGCAGCGGTTACGCGCGTGGCGAAGGGCTTTTTCGAAGTGTAGGGAACAGCCACATCGCCAGAGCCGAAGCGTGCGCTTTTGAGGGCGCTTCGTTCGGCGGCGGATTCTCCCGAGGTGTTGGGGCATACCTGCCAGAAGGCGGTTTCGCCCACGGCGGCAATAGAAGGAATAAGCCAATTGCCATCGCCCTGGTCAACCTGGGTGATGGAAGTGACGCTGCCGTTGGAAAGCTTTGCGGTGTATACGCGCCAAGCAGATTCGTAGGCGCTTGATTCCGTCCAAACAAGGCCGTTTTCGCTGCAGCGCACATCGACGATTTCGAATCCTTCGTCGGCGCCTTGAGCAGCGGAAAGCGCCGAAGCGGTTTTGCCGTTGGAAAGGTACAGCAGGCTTACCGTGTTTAACGGGCTTGCCGATTCACCTGGCACCAGGCAGGCAGCAACGGTGTCGTTGTCGGCCCATACCAGGGTTCCGTACGCAAGTTTGTAGCTTCCAGCAGCCTTCACGTGCTGTGTGTAGTCGGCTTGGCTGTAGTCCGAAAGGGCATTCACCGCATCTTCGGGGACGCTGATGCTTTCCACGGTGGCTTCCTTCTTGCCCTCTAGCGCGTTGGTGGCAAGCGAAAGCCCGCCGCCCAAAGCGGCAACGCCTGCGATGGCGCCCGCTCCAATAAGCAGGTTCCTGCGCGTAAGTAGCACTTCGGGGCCCGATTTCTTTGCAGAAACGCCGCTGGCGACTTGGCTGAATGCGGGGCCGAAGCCATGGGTGGAAGCGTTGGAGAATCCGCCTTTGCCCTTCGTTTTCGTAGACGGCTCGAACGTCGAGCGGCTTCTGGGCGCAGAGGTGGAAAAGCCCTGTGGAGCTGCTTTGCGGGCGGAATGAGCGCCGCGCGTGCTGCCTCCGCGAACCCCTGCGCTGCGGTTGTGCGAACTGCGAGAGGGGCGAGGGGCTTTGCCGGGGATATTTTGACTGCGTTTAGTGGGCACGTATTCTCCTGATGTGGTGCTTTCCCGCGCAACGGTTGGACGGGTACTGCTGAGGGGTATTGTGACATTTGGGTGTCCGCTTATACCTCCTGTTCTGGCAATTGATACAATAATTGCAAATGGCGCCTTGGTGCCTCTAGTGCGTTATGTGCAACAGCGCATCGTGCCGGTTGGCCCCAGAGCCCGCAGTCGTTTTGTTTGCAATTTGACTGTGCTGCATGTGCAGATAAAGCCCGTACGGGCTTTTCGATACCTGTCAGGAGGCATTGATGACTTCTTCAATGAACGAAAGCACTCGTCGTATCCTTCTCGTGGAAGACGAAAAGGCCATCCGCGATGCGGTGGCGGCATATCTCGAACGCGAGAACTATTGGGTAACTGCTGTGGGTGACGGTCAGGAGGCTTTGGAAGAGTTTTCCAAGCATCACTTCGATCTGGTTGTGCTCGACTTGATGCTCCCTCGTGTTCCCGGTGAGCGTGTATGCCGCGTTATCCGCGACAACTCCGATACGCCCATCATCATGCTCACCGCCAAAGGTGAAGTGGAAGACCGCATTATCGGCCTCGAACTGGGTGCAGACGACTACCTTATCAAGCCCTTCAGCCCTCGCGAATTGGTTGCTCGCGTACGCGCCCTTTTGCGCCGCGTACATTCCGAGTCTGAGCCTCAGCGCGAAGTGCTGGAGTTCGGCGAGCTCACCATCGACATTTCGGGTCATAAGATCCTCGTAAGCGGCGAAGAGGTTGACCTTACCGCCAGCGAATTCAAGCTGCTCACCACGTTGTGCCGCTACCCTGGTCGTGTGTACTCGCGCATGGAATTGGTTGAAAAAGTTCTGGGCTACGACTTCGAGGGCTACGAGCGCACCATCGACTCCCATGTGAAGAACCTCCGCGCCAAGATTGGCGACAATCCGCGTAATCCGAAGTGGCTTCATACCGTGCATGGCGTAGGATACCGTTTTGAGGATCCCACGAAGGCCAACTAATTTCCTTTGAACCTGCAGCGCGTTCTGCCTTCGGGCGGGGCGCGCTTTTTTATTGGGGCCGCCACAGAAAGGAGTTGCTGATGGCTGCAAATTCAACCGACGCTACCTGGACCCAAGCGAATAGCGAGGAGCCAGATGGAAACTCGGGAAAGAAGAAGGGTCTGAACCTTTCGTTCAACAAGCGCATCGTGCTGGTGATGCTGGCCGTTTCCCTTATCACGGTGCTTTCTTCCATTGCCGTGCTTTCCTTTGTATGGGAGCAGCACTTCCAAACCTATACGCGCGAAAATGTGCAGCGCGTTGCCGATTCCACCGCCGATTCTATCGCCCAGGGCTACAAGGCTTCCCGTGGCGATTGGTATAGCGGAGCCCTGAATGCTGCATCGTCGGCGAGCATTCTGTACGATTCCATTAACGTGCAGGTGCGCGACGAAAATGGCGCCATCGTGTACGACGACTCCACCGACAAGGCTTTGGGCGCGGCGGCCATGAAGGAATCGAGCGGCAATGTGGCTAAGGCGGCCATCAATGTCGACGGCAATCAGGTTGGCACCGTGTTCGTGCGGGTGCACGGCTCCGATACGCTGTTAACCCAGACCGATGCCGAATTCCGTGAAAAATCATACCAGGCCATGATCTTCGCTGCATTCATTGCGATGGCTATCTCGGTTGTGGTGGGAGTTCTGTTCTCCCGTGCGCTCGTCTCTCCCATTCGTCGCATTACGAATACGGCTAAGGCGCTGAAAGAAGGCGACTATTCGGCGCGTACCGGCATGAAGGGTACCGACGAAATTGCCCGCCTGGGTAATATGTTCGACGCTATGGCAGATTCTGTGGAGCAGAACCGCAAGCTGGAACGCAGGCTGGTAACCGACGTTGCCCATGAGCTACGCACGCCGCTTATGGCCATCCAATCTACCGTTGAGGCGATGATCGATGGCGTGTTCGAGCCCGATGCCGAGCGTCTGGAAACGCTGAATTCCGAGGTGCGTCGTCTTTCCCGTTTGGTTGATGCGCTGCTGAAGCTTTCGCGCCTGGAAAGCCGCACCAAGCCCATCGAGCGTCAGAAGGTCGATCTTACCGAAATGCTGTCAGCGGTTGTGGCAACGCATCAGGCATACATCAACGAAGAGGGGCTGAATCTGGAATTTGAGTACGATCCGCACGTGTACGTGTATGGCGATGCCGACCTGCTTCGCCAGGCTACGGCAAACCTGATTTCCAATGCTGTTCGCTATACCCCAGAAGGCGGCACCATTACCATCACGGCTCGCAAGGGCGAGCTAATGGGGCAGATCAGTGTTCGCGATACGGGCATCGGCCTTACCCCAGAAGAAGCGAAGATGGTCTTCCAACGCTTCTGGCGCGCCGATTCGGGTCGCGCTCGCGCAACGGGAGGTTTGGGCGTTGGCCTTTCTGTGGTCAAAGAAATCGTGGACCAGCACAATGGCTGGGTGCGCGTTGAGGGCCGCCCTAACGAAGGGGCATGCTTTACCGTCTACGTGCCCTTGTACACCAGTGAATCCGAAAAGAAGAAGGGCAACCGTCCTCGCTTTGGAACGAACTAGCTATGGAAGGCGCCTGCACGGGCGCCTTTCTTTCTGGCCTTGGACTTGGATCGTGGCCATCTTTTTTGAGCCGGCCTTGCCTGAGTGATTGTATGGATTGTTGCAACAATAAGGGATCAGGCTAAGTTGGGCGGGTCTTGGCTAGGCGATTGCGCTTCTGAGGCTGGGTATTTGCGGGGGCTTTTGTGCGTTCAGCACCCAGGCATTAATCGCAGTAGTTGTGAATCGGCGCAAGTACTGCTTCTTTTTCATGCGTTGCTGCGCAAGATGTTCCATAATAGAGTTCTGTCAACAAACTCAGACGGAAGGACGGTCATGTCTGTAATCGACATCAAACCCGATGCACAGGGAAAGGTGCGCGATCTGTACGATTTGGGCGACAAGCTGCTGTTGGTCGCATCCGATCGTATTTCTGCTTTCGACTATATTCTGGAAGACGAAATCCCCTATAAGGGCCAGGTGCTCACGCAGCTTTCTTGCTTCTGGTTCGACCTTCTGTCCGATGTGGTTGACAACCATCTTATCTCAGCCGATGTTGCCGACCTTCCCGAGCAGTTCAAGCCTTATGCCGATAAGCTTGCTGGCCGCTTTATGCTGGTAAAGAAGGCCAGCATGTTCCCCGTCGAGTGCATTGTACGCGGCTACCTTACCGGTTCGGGTTTGAAGGACTATCAGAAGACGGGCGCTGTATGTGGCATTCAGCTCCCCGAAGGCCTGGTAAATTCCTCCAAGCTGCCTGAAACCATCTTTACTCCTTCCACGAAGGCCGAGATTGGCGACCACGACGAGAACATCAGCTTCGAGCAGTGCGAAAAGCTTATTGGGGCCGAAGATGCTGCCGCCATCCGCGACCTGACCATCAAGGTGTACGAAACGGCTGCAAGCCACGCGAAGGAACGCGGCATTATCATCGCCGACACCAAGTTCGAGTTCGGTGTATACGACGGCAAGATCATCTTGGGCGACGAGGTTCTGACCCCCGACTCTTCTCGTTTCTGGGCAGCCGACACCTATAAGGTTGGCGAAGAACAGCCCAGCTTCGACAAGCAGTTTGTGCGCAATTGGCTCAATGACAACTGGGACCGCACTGGTAACCCGCCGCGCCTGCCCGAAGATATCATCAAGAAGACCAGCGAAAAGTACATTCAGGCTTACGAGAAAATCACGGGCAAGACGTTTGTAGCCCAGTAGGCCCCGACGAAAACACAACAAGGAGAATCAAGGGATGTCTCAGCGAAACCCCATGAACGAGCGATACACCAGCGACCAGAAACATGGCGCTACCCGTAAGAGCGCAGCTTCTGCCAAGCCGGTTTCGAAGGCTGCGTCTTCGGTGCGTACCACATCGTCCAAGCCCGAGAAGAAGGGGTTGTTCGGCGGCTCCAAGAAACAGGAGCCGGCTCCCGCGAAGGCTCCCAAGAAGACCAAGGCTGCTCAGTCTTCGGCTAAGGCTGAAGAAGCCCCCTCGCTTTCCAAGGAAGAGCAGAAGGAAATCGAGAAGCACAACAAGAAGGTTAAGCGCGCCGACCGTGAGGCCCGCCGCGAGCGCAACAAGGAAGTTAACCGCTTCGTTCCCGATACGGCCGAGTTCAAGCGCCTGAACCGAAAGCGCATGGTTTATTCGGGCGTTGGCTTCGTGGGCATGATCGTTGCCATCGTGCTTTCGCTGCTTATTCCTCAGCAGCCGTTCATTTCAATTGGCCTGATGATTGCTTCTTGGTTCTTCTTCTTCATGGGAATGCGCATCGACACCAATCAGTTGCGTCCTCTGCGCGAGCAGGGATACGACAAGGCTGTGCGCCAAGCCCAGAAGAAGGCAAACAGGAAGAAGAAATAGCTTTGACGGAAAAGGGGTTTTGCCCCTTTTCCTATTCAGATTCGCTAGGAGTGGCAAAAGGGGGCTAACCTCTTTTGCCACTTTGATTGAAAGGTGCATTTATGCGATTGGTTTCCTGGAACGTTAACGGTTTGCGCGCTGTTATGAAGAAGGGGTTCATGGACGCCTTCCATGAGCTTGATGCCGATGTGTTTGCGCTCCAGGAAACAAAGCTGCAAGAAGGCCAGATTGAGATGGACCTTCCTGGGTACCATCAGTGTTGGAGCTATGCCGAGCGCAAAGGCTATTCCGGTACGGCGGTGTTCTGCAAGGAAGAGCCGCTGCAGGTAATTCATGAGGTAGGCGTGCCGGAGCTGGACACCGAGGGCCGCGTGGTGATCTGTGAATTCGAACAGTACTGGCTCGTAAACGTGTACACGCCCAATGCTCAAAGCGAACTTGCGCGGCTTGACCACCGCATGGCCTGGGATGATAGGTTCCGCGATATCTGCAAAGGCCTGGAGGAAGGCGTGCTTCCCGATGGTCAGGCGGGAAACGCAAAGCCTGTGGTAATGTGCGGCGACTTCAATGTGGCTCATCAGGAAATCGACTTGAAGAACCCGCGCTCCAATCGCGGCAACCCTGGCTTTTCCGATGAAGAGCGTGCCAAGTTTACCTGCCTTTTGGATGCGGGCTTCATCGACACGTTCCGCTACTTAAACCCCGCAACCGAAGGCGCCTATTCCTGGTGGAGCTACCGTTTCCATGCCCGCGCCAATAACGCAGGGTGGCGCATCGACTATTTTCTGGTGAGCGAAGCGCTGCGTGAAAAGGTGCAGATGGCCAACATTTATTCCGAGATCATGGGGTCCGACCATTGCCCCGTTTCGGTGGAATTGGATCTGTAGGTTTGGCCTGTTGCGTTCGGCCCGTTACGGCGGTTCGGTCCGTTGCGGCGGCTTCGCCCGTCGCAAAAACAAAAATCTCGGCATTTTTGCAACTTTTTTGCGATTAGGGTCTCTTTTTCGTCGCCGCTGGGTGGTAATAGGCCGCAGTACGGCCAATTGCCTGCGCTTTTATGCCGCGATTCACGATTGGAGAGTTTGGAACAATTGCTAATCGCAAAAAAGTTGCAGTCTGGGCCGATTTTTTGTTTCTGGGCCCCAGGGGCAGCTTAAGGGCGGTGCTATAAGCGAGATGGGCCCGATGCGGCGTGCGGGGTGGGCCTGCGGCGGTGGCTCCAACGTGCGGGGTGGGCCTGCTGTGGCGCGATGGGGCGGGCCTGCTCCGGTGTGGCGATGTGGGTCCGAGCGATGCGGGCAGTTGAGTCGATTTCGAGCGGGGCCGCCATGCTCGTGCCAATATGAGGCATGACTCTTCGCTGTAGCGCATAATCGGGTAGACGCGCTACAATGGTTCGATACATTTTCTATTGGCTGGAAGGCAATGATGGCAAGTAACGATATGGATTTGGCAAAGATCGAGCAGGGCGTGCGCCTGATTTTGGAGGGCGTTGGCGAAGACCCGAATCGCGAGGGGCTGCTTGAAACCCCAGCTCGCGTGGCCCGTATGTACGAAGAATGCTTTGCTGGTCTGCATCAAGACCCAGCCGTTCATTTTGAAACGCTTTTCGACGAACACCACGATGAAATGGTGATCGTTCACGACATCCCGTTCTTCTCCATGTGCGAGCACCACCTGGTACCGTTCTTCGGCAAGGCCCATATCGCATATCTGCCTTCCGAATCGGGCAAGATCTGTGGTATTTCCAAGCTGGCTCGCCTGGTTGAGGTGTACGCCCGCCGTCCTCAGGTACAGGAGCGCCTTACCTCGCAGGTTGCCGATACTTTGGTAGAGCAGCTGAACCCCCGCGGCGTTGCTGTGGTTATGGAAGCGGAGCATCTGTGCATGAGCATGCGCGGCGTTAAGAAGCCCGGTGCGAAAACGGTCACCAATGCCATGCGTGGTATATTCAAGGAAGATGCTGCGACGCGCGCAGAGGCGCTGTCGCTTTTGATGGGACGCTAAGTTCCCGCAGGTAGGCCGAAGCTTTCGCAAGGAGCGGAAGCAAAGCGAAAGGAATCTTTCATGCGTTGTGTTATCTCGGTTTTGGGTAAAGACCGCGCCGGTATCGTAGCTGGCATTTCCGGTGTCCTGGCAGAAAAGGGCGCGAGCATCGACGACATCAACCAGACCATTCTGGATAACATCTTCAGCATGACCATGCTGGTTCGTCTCGATACCGACACCGCTGGCTTCAACGAGGTTCAGGAAGCACTCGCCAAGGAAGGTGAAGAGCTGGGCGTTCAGGTAATTGTTCAGCGCGAAGACGTATTCCAGTTCATGTACAAAATCTAAACAGGAGGCGAAGCTCAGTGAGCGAAAACTGCCAGACGAGCGCAGGGGAAACGCAGCAAGGCACCTCGTGTGCGCCATTGGCAGGTGAAACGTTCGCTGCTTTCGTTGATACCATAGCTGCTCTGCGCGCTCCGAACGGCTGCCCGTGGGACCGCGAGCAAACCCATGAATCCATCGCCCGCAACATGATCGAAGAGGCGTACGAGGCTGTCGATGCTATCGAACAGCACGACGCGACGCATCTTCGTGAAGAGCTGGGCGATGTTCTTTTGCAGGTGGTTCTGCAAAGCCAGATCGCCGCCGATGCGGGCGAATTTACCGTGGCGGATGTGTGCCGTGATGTGAATGCGAAGATGATTCGCCGCCATCCGCATGTGTTCGGTGAAGCAGCTGCGGGCTCTGCCGAAGACGTGCTTTCCATTTGGGACAACGTGAAGCTCGCCGAAAAGAGCGTCGCCGATGCCCAGGCCGAAGAGCCCGAGGGGTTGCTGGACAGTGTGCCTGCTAGCTTCCCAGCGCTGCTCCAAGCCTACAAGATTTCCCGTAAGGCGGTTGCAGCCGGGTTCGAGTGGGACACCGTCGAAGACGTGTGGGCCAAGGTGGAAGAAGAGATTACCGAATTCAAGCAGGCATGCCGCTCCGATGATGCTCAGGCGAAGGAGCTGGAGTTTGGCGATGTGTTGTTTTCCCTGGTGAACGTTGCGCGCAAAGAAGGCATCGATGCCGAAACGGCCCTGCGTGCCACGTGCCGCAAGTTCCGTGAGCGTTGGGCCTTTATGGAAGGCGCTGCATGGGGTCAGGGCAAGCGCATCGAAGAACTGGATATGGATGAAATGCAGCAACTGTGGGATCAGGCCAAGATGTTGCACGTAGGTGAAGCGTCCCATGACTAAGCTCTATTCGCGCACGGTGGCGCTGAACACCGATATCGTTGACGCCTTCTGCGTGCTGCAGAAGGGCTTTACCGATCAGTTTGTGTACTACGACAAAGAACGCCCCATACGCTATTTGGGCCTGGGTCGTTGCATCGCCTTGGCAACGCTGGGCGAAGCCGATGTGGTAAGCCAGGATGCAGGATTTGCGCCGGTGTTCTTTTCGTTCAACCGCTTTGATGCCGAAAACCCCAAGCCTGCCGACGACATGATGACGGCCTTCCCGCGTTTGCGCTTGATGCTGCCCGAATTGGTGCTTATCCAAAACGAGCAGGGGTCGTTCTTGCAGGTGAACAGCTTGGGGCCCGTGTATCAGGGCAGGGTCGATCGCTTCGTGCGCCATGCCGAGGAAGCAAAACCCCGCACCCATCGCACCATGGCATATTCGTTGCAGCGCGACTCGTTTGACGAGTGGCAACGCATCATGGACATGGGACTTGGCCGCATTAGGTCGAGAAAGATTGAGAAACTCGTGCCTTCGCGTCGCATCGAGCTTACGGCCGAACAGCCGTTTTCGTCGAAGGATGTACTGGTGAACCTGATCGACGGCAGCGCCCGCGGCACGGTGTTCCTGTATCGTTACGGCGATGTATTCTTCTGCGGCTGCACGCCCGAGCTGCTGTTGCGCAAGAAGGGGACACACGTGGAAAGCATGTGCCTTGCTGGCACGTGCCCGCACGGCGAAACGCCGGAAGAGCAGAAGGCCTTGGCGGACGAACTGCTTGGCAGCGAAAAGAACCGTCGCGAGCACGAATACGTAGTGAAATTCATGCGCGAAGTGTTCGCCCGCAACTGCTATAACGTTGATATCCCCACAACGCCGCAGATCAAGGTGCTGAAACATGTGCAGCATCTGCATACGCCCGCAGCGGCGCAGGTTATGGAGGGCACCACGCTTATGGGCCTTGCCAGCCAGCTGCATCCCACCCCGGCGCTTTCTGGTACCCCGGTGGGCGAAGCGCTGATGACGCTGCGTGAAGCCGAGGGCTACAATCGTGGCTTCTTCGGTGGCGCGGTGGGCTACGTGAACGCCGATGGCGATGGGGAATTTTCCGTGGCTATCCGATCGGGTGTGTTCGACGGTGAGCGCGGCTGGCTCTATGCTGGGTGCGGCATTGTGGAGGGCAGCGATGCTGCTGCGGAATTCAACGAGATCGATCTGAAGCTGAAAACCATCTTGAGTGCGTTTGAAGCACCCGAGGACGAAGGGGACGAATAGGCCATGGCGGAAAAGGAAGAGGATTTGCTGGTTGACGAAGAGGACCAGGCAACCGATGCGCCCGGGCTCGCCATTGCGCAAAAGAAGCGTGCGCTGGGCACCTATGTGGGTGCGTTCTTCGATGAGCTGATGCGCGCTGGCGTGCGCGATGTGGTGGTAAGCCCTGGCTCGCGTTCCACCCCGCTTTCGATGGTTGCCCACGAGGCTCATGCGCGATTCGGATCGGCGTTCAACTTGTATCTGGATATCGACGAGCGCGGTGCCGCCTTTTTTGCTTTGGGCATTGCCAAGGCAACGGGGCGTGCCGTGTGCGTTATCTGCACATCGGGTACGGCGCTGGCAAACTACTATCCTGCCGTGATGGAAGCGGAGATTTCCCGCGTGCCCCTTATTGTGCTTTCGGGGGATAGGCCGGCGCGTCTGCAGGGGCTTGGCGCTCCGCAAACGTGCGATCAGAACAAAGCGTTCTCCGACCATGTGCGCCGCTTCTTCGCCATGCCCGAGCCGAGCGATAGTCCTAAGTACGTTGCCCATGTGCGCCAGGTTGCACGTGAAACGGTTATCGCCGCAGCTCCAGGAACTCATGCCTCGGCTCCCGTGCACGTGAATTTCCCGTTCGACGAGCCGTTGGTGCCCGACACTGCTATGCCCGATCTGTTCGATGCGGGTCGCGTTGCCGCCGCCGACGACCTTCCCGCCCTGGTGCGCACGGAACACGAGCTTTCTTCCCGCGATGCGGCTTCCCTGGTGGATTTCCTTGATTCCCATACTGTGGTGGTTCTTGCCGGCGAAGGAACATTTTCCGCTGAAGCGGTTGCAGACAGCACGCGCAGGGACAGGGAAGCGCAGGCTCTCCTTGCTTTTGCCGAGCGTTTCGATGCCCCTTTGCTTGCCGACCCGCTTTCCCACTTGCGCACGTACGGCCACCCTGCCGTTATCTGCGGATACGATCGCATTATGGGGTCGGATGAAATGCCTGCCTTCGACGCGGTGGTTCGCTTTGGGCGCTATCCGGTGTCGAAGCGCGCAACGCAGGCAATCGAAGCCTGCCAGGCCGCACAGATCGTGGTGGATCCGCTGACCACACGCGACTTCAATTCGCAGACCACCACGTTTGTGGCGGCGAACCCGCTCGATTTCGTAGTGGCTTTGCTTGAAGCGGGGACCGTTCCCAATCCAGAAGAATCTATGGCCTACGCACCCCTGCCGCAGAATGTTCACGAGTGGGGGCTTATCGACCGTGCCCGAACCGAACGCATATTGGCAACCGATTTCGCTGCCGATAGCCAGTTTGAAGGTTCTTACCTGCGTGCGGTGCTGGAAGGAATTCCCGCAGAAAGCCTGCTGTTCACGGCAAACAGCATGTCGGTCCGCGCGCTCGATGCCTTCTACGTAAGCCAAGCGAAGCATCTTACCGTGCTGGCAAATCGCGGCCTTAACGGCATCGACGGAACCGTTTCCACGGCATTGGGCGCAGCGCAAAGCTTCAAGCAGACCGTTATGGTCACGGGCGATTTGACCTTGCTGCACGACCTGAATTCGCTGGCGCTGCAAGGGGAAATGCTTTTGCGTGAACGCCAAGGCTCGCCAAGGCCCAGCATCGTTATCGTGCTCTTGAACAATAATGGCGGTGCCATCTTCGACATGCTGCCGCAAAAATCTGACAAATCGTACTTCGAGAGGTTGTTCCTAACGCCTCAGAAGGTTGATTTTGCCGCCGCAGCGGGTGCCTTTGGGGTACCCACAGCTACGGTGCATACGGTGGCAGAATTCAAGCAGGCATTTAGCGGATTCTTGGGTGAACAGGGTATATCCTTAATAGAAGTTCCCTTGCCCCTGACGGGAGTGCGGGAGCGCTACGATCAGTATTGGTAATGCGCATGTGCGCACGTGCTTGAGGGGAGCAACCGATGCACAATCACACTTGTGGCTGCGGTCACCACGAAGGGGATGCTGGCTGCGGCTCCCACGAACATGATCACGGCGAAGTATGCGCGTGCGGCGCTCATCACGTCTCGCCTGAAGTTGAGCCTCTGGCGTCAGCATGGAGCATGCTGGGCAAAACTTCCAAGGAACAAACGGTGCCGCCTACGCGCGAATTCGACTTTGACTGGGAAGGCCAGAAGATCCACGTATATCAGTGGGGCAAGGCCGATAACATCCCTGTTGTTTTGCTCCACGGCTTTATGCAGACGGGCTTAAGTTGGAGCATCATCGCCGCCGCCCTTTCAGGCAATCACTGCGCATACGCGCTTGATTTCCTGGGGCATGGCAGAAGCAGTAAGCCAAGCAACGTTGAGCTTTATCGCTACGACGCCATGGTGCGTATGGTGGAATCGTTCTTGGAGCAGGTTGCGTGTGTGGGGCATGAAGGCGCCAAGCGCCGCGCCCACGTTATGGGCTATTCCATGGGTGGACGCATTGCCCTGGGGTTGGCCTCTTCTGAAAAAGACCTGCTGTATTCGCTGATTCTGGAAAGCTGCAATTTTGGGCCTGAGGGCAATGAGCAGCGCGCTGCCGCAGAAGAGCGCAACGTTGGCTGGGCGCAACGGTTGCGCAATAACGGCATCGAAGAATTCGTAGAGTACTGGGAGACGCTGCCGCTTTTCGAATCGCAGCGTGAAATGGGACTCGATGAAGAGCTTCGCCCCGAGCGTTTGGCCAACGACGCTGAATCGATGGCGTTGTGTCTGGAAGGCGCGGGAAAGCACGCCATGCCCGATGCTTCTCAGGCGTTCGCCGTGGTGGCAAGCACCTGGGTACCCGTCAAGTACCTGTGGGGCTACGACGACTGCGGCAGCGAAGCGGTAGCGCATCAGTTGGAACACGACGGCATTGATGTGACCTCGTTTGGAACGGGGCACAACGTACACTTAGAGGCGCCCGTTCTTTACGGTACAGTAGTGCAGGAATTTTTGTCCGGCATAGAACCCAGGGGTGCAGCCCCAGAAGGTTCCGGGCATCAACAATAAGGAAGGACATCCATGAGCGATTTTCCTTGGGAAAAAGTTAAAGATTACGACGAGATCATCTACGAAAAGTACGATGGCATCGCCAAAATCACCATCAATCGCCCCGAGCGTCGCAACGCTTTCACTCCGAAGACGAACGTCGAGTTGTTTGACGCGTTTTCCCTTGCGCGCGACGACCAGGAAGTGGGCGTTATCATCCTTACCGGCGCTAACCACGACGGCAAGGACGAAGACCAGGCGTTCTGCTCCGGCGGCGACCAGAAGGTGCGCGGCAACGGTGGCTATGTAGGAGAGGACAACATTCCGCGCCTGAACGTGCTTGACCTGCAGCGTCTTATCCGCGTAGTGCCCAAGCCTGTTATCGCTATGGTGAACGGCTACGCTGTGGGCGGCGGCCATGTTCTTCATATTCTGTGCGACCTTTCCATTGCGGCGGAAACTGCTAAGTTCGGTCAGACCGGCCCGCGCGTTGGCAGTTTCGACGGTGGCTACGGTGCTTCGTATTTGGCTGCTATCGTCGGCCAGAAGAAGGCTCGCGAGATTTGGTACCTTTGCCGCCTGTACACGGCAGCGGAGGCTCTGGATATGGGCCTGGTGAACAAGGTCGTTCCCTTCGACGAGCTGGAAGCCGAGTGCGTTTCCTGGGCTAGGGAAATGCTTCAGCTTTCGCCTACGGCTCTGCGTTTCCTGAAGGCATCGTTCAACGCTGCTACCGACGGCTATGCCGGTTTGCAGCAGCTTGCAGGCGATGCCACGCTTCTGTACTACACGTCTGACGAAGCGAAAGAAGGCCGTGACGCCTTCAAGGAAAAGCGCAAGCCCGACTTCGACAAGTTCCCGAAATTCCCCTGATCTGAAATTCCCTGATAAAGGATGTGACGGCAATGATTGCCCAATTGGCGGAAATGGCCCACCGCAAGGCCGGTCAGATGTTTTTCTGCGTGCAGAAGGATGCGCGCTCGGTAACGTTTAGCTATCGCCGCGCCCGCTTTGCTGCTGCGGCTCTGGCTCAGCAGCTCGCCAAGCGCGGTTACGGTCGTGGCACCACGCTTGCGTGCAATCTGTACAACGGTGCCGAAATCGTGATTCTTTCCTTGGCGGCGGCGTACGGCGGCTTCACGTTGGCGCTGCTGAATCCGCGTCTTTCCTACGAAGAGCGCAAGCTGCGTATCGTAGAGCTGGAAAACGCCACGGGCGAAGCCGGCATCGACGTATTGGAGCAGTCTGCGGTTGAGCGCCTGATGATCGATGCGACGGGCTACGGCCTTGCCGATTTCGCCGCTTTGCCGGAAGGCTCTGTGCCTCATGCCACGCAGTTCGAAGCGTTCGCTCGCGAATGCGAACAGGCGTGGGATGGCCAAGAGGCGGGCATTGTCATGTTCACATCGGGCTCTTCGGGAACCCCGAAGGCCACGCTTTTGCCGTGGGATTGCATCATCGGTGCCGCCACCGCGGCAAACCGCGCTTTGGCGTTGGAAAGCCGTGGTGTGTGGCAGATGGTGCTGCCCATGTGCCACATTGGCGGCTTCCAAATCATGGTGCGCTCTCTTCTGAGCGGTGGCTCGTTCATCGTGTACGAGCGCTACAACCCCGTGCGTGTGCTGAACGACGTGCTGAGTTTCCGCGTTACGCATATTTCTGTAGTGGATAAGATTCTGGCCGATTTGCTGGAAAACGATCGCGACAAGGTTATCGGGCAGTACGCATGCATTCTTTTGGGCGGTGCGGCGCTGAACGAAAAGACGCTGCGCATGGCTTTGCGCGCAAAAGCAAACTTGTACTCCAGCTACGGCATGACGGAAACTTCCAGCTTCATTGCCACGGCTCCGGTGATCCGCGGTTTCGATGGCGGGCTGGAGCTTCTGCCCGGCTACGATGCTCGCATCGTAAGCCCCGATGCCGATGGCATTGGCCAGCTGCACGTTGCGGGCCCCGGCATCTTCGAGGGTTACCTGAATGCCCGCAAGGCCATGAGCGCCGATGGTTATTTCGTTACCGGCGACAGAGCATCTATCGACCGTAACGGTCTTTTGCGTGTGTACGCGCGCACCGAAGACCTCATTATTTCGGGCGGCGAAAACATCTACCCGGCCGAAGTTCAGGATGTTCTGATGGGCATTCCCGGCGTGAAGGATGCCTATGTGTTCGGCACCGCCGATGAAACCTGGGGGTATCGCCCTGTGGCGTTCATCGAGGCCGACTATTCTGCCGAAGCCATCGCCCGCGACCAAGAAGAGTTTGGTATCGACCCTGCTCAGAGCTGCATTCGTCCGGCAACGTGTCCGCAGGAATACGCCCATATGGTGCACGATTACCTGAATGGTTGCATGTCGAAGCTTCATCACCCCAAACATATTTTGGTGATGGACGAATTCCCGCGCACCATCGCCGGCAAGGTGGATCGACGTGCGCTGAAGCAGCGCTACGACAAGCGCATCGACATCAAGTCGCTTACCCTGTATCGCGTGAAGCAGCCCTTTTCCCATCCCGTGAAGACAGCCAAGGGCAACGTCGATTTCCGCGAATCGTTCTTCGTGGAAGTGGAAGACTGGGCTGGGCGCACGGGTATTTCCGAGTGCGTTTCGTTTGCCACCAATTGGTATCTGCCCGAAACCATCGGGGAAGATTACGCCGTAGTGCGCGACTCCATTGCCCCTGTGGTGTTAGGTGAGCGCTATCTGCATCCCAGCGAAGTGTCCGCTTCGCTTGCCACGTTCCCCGGTTTGGCGAAGTATCCCATGGCGAAAGCTGCGGTGGAGCCTGCCATCTGGGACTTGTACGGCAAGATCATCGGCCAGCCGCTTTCGAAGATGATTGGCGGCTCGAATGCCGAGAAGATTTTGGGCGGTGCCGTGGTGGGCATTGCCCCTGTTGAAGAAGTGCGTGCGGCGGTAGACAGCCTGGTAGACCAGGGGTACACCCGTGTGAAGATGAAGATCGAGCCGGAAACCGCACTCGAATGCGTGGCTGCTGTGCGCGCCGACCATCCCGACTTGACGCTGATGCTTGACGCCAACCAGTCGTTCGACGAATCGTATCTGAACGTGCTGTATAAGCTCGACGCATTGAACCCTGCATGCATCGAGGAACCTTACAATCCGAACTACGTTCCCAACAGTGGCGAGGGCAACCTATTCGTGCGCCTTTCGCTGCTGCAGGATGAATTGAAAACCATGGTATGTCTGGACGAATCGGTGGTAACCGCAAGCGATATGGAAGCAGCCATGGGGTTGGACAACCTTCGTTGCTATGCCTTGAAGATTGCGAAGTTCGGCGGCATTCAGCCCACGCTCGACTTCTACCACTGGATGCGCAGCCTTGGCAAAACGGTTTGGATGGGCGGCATGTTCGACACGGGCGTTTCGAAGCGCATGCACGCGGCTTTCGCAACCTTGCCAGGCATGGATTTGCCGCCCGATGTTTCGGATTATTCGGCATATTTTGCCCACGATACCGCCCTTCCCCCGTTGGAGCTTGAGCACGGCGAATTGGTGCTGAATGCGCCCAAGAACCCCGTCGGCCTCGGCTGCATCCTGGACAAGGAGTACCTGAAGTCCATTGCGATCGACGAAGTAACGGTTACCACCGAAGGATAGTGTTTTTTGCCATGCGAAAAAAGCTGCTGGTTGTTGTTGCCGCGTTTGCCTTAGTGCTTTGCATGCCCGCCATGGCATTTGCAGCCAATTCGGCGTTCGACAAGGGAACGGCGGAAAGCACGAGCTACGTTGACTCCTATACGGGCAATGCTTTCCTTATGGAGCGCGATGCGCTGAACCTTACTGTTGGGCGCGACCTATATTGGGTGGGGGACACGCTTAACGCTCGGGGCCTTGAAGTAGGTGGCGGAACCGGTGGCAGCGCTTTGCTGGCTGGCGGTACGCTCAATGTGACTTCTTCTACTATTCACGGTAGCTTGCGTGCGGCAGGCCAGACCGTCAACGTTTCTTCGACGACGGTGGGGAACAACATCACCATTGCGGGCCAGAATGTGTCTATCGCATCCGACGTTTCTGCGTGCGGTGTGTATGCTGCTGGTTCGAATGTGAGTGTATCGGGAACCTACCAGGGTGCGGCTTTTGCTGCGGGAACGGTGAACCTGGCTGGCTCTTATGCGGGTGATGTGAATGTGTCTGCAAGCACGATTAATGTTTCGCGAGGCACCACGGTGGGCGGCACGCTGAGGGTGCCGAACAATGCGCAGGTTACCATCGAAGAAGGCGCCAACGTTCCCAACGTAAGCTATGTTGACGACGCCCTGGTTTCTACCGTTTCCGAAGGATCGGAACAGAGCTCGTTTTCCGTGATTGGGCCGCTGCTGTTTTCGTGCATGGCACATGCTTTGCTGGTGCTGCTGTTCTTCTTCTTGATTAAGGGAGCAATGGAAAGTGCCGTCAAGCTTACGGAAACGAAGCTTTCGCGCATGTTCATGTTGGGCTTTGTGGTGTTTTTCGTACTGCCTCTGTTGGGATTCTTCCTGCTGTTCCCGCTTGTTACGGCCCCCATTTCTGCGCTGATATTCATCTTCATTGCGGTGCTGTGGATGTTTTCCATCCCGTTTGCCGGTTACGTGTTGGGGCGCCGCTTGTTCGAGGGCATGGCACCTTTGGGCGCGGGCGTGATAGGAACGCTTGTCCTTACCGCTGTTTGCTATATCCCGTATCTGTTCTTCGTGGTGCCAACCGTATGCTCCATTTTCATTGCGGGCTACCTTACGCAAAGGTTCTTGGACAAGCGAGTGGGGAAATAGGGCCAGGTACCAGATTCCCATTTTCGGCTTCAGGCCACTTCTAATAATGAATGCTTTAGGGCTGTCGGGCTTCCGGCGGCCCTTTTTAGTGGGATCCGGCACCTTTCTTTATTTTCCCTGTTATAAAGAGAGAGGGGTTCGTATATACGAACGTTACGAACATACCTATTATCTGCGACGATTCAGTTGAAGCGCCTTTCTTCGCACGGCAAAAGTGGGTTGGACGGTACGCAGATATCCCCTGGTGTTGAAAAACTCGGCAGCATCGGGAGAAGCATATGCTAGCAAACGAAAGCAAGATTGGGGATCGAAGATGAAGCGAATACGACCATTACTGGCAATGGCCTTTGCGCTTGCTCTTATATGCTTGGGCGGCAGCTTTGCCTTTGCAGACGACGAGGACGGCAACCGTTCTATGCGGGGGGGGCGGCTTCCGTGGCAGATCCGTCTTCCATGGACGATTGGGCGGTGATTCTTGGCGGCGAAACGCCTAACACCGCGAACATCGGTCGAATATGGACGGACAAAACCGTATCAACCGACACAATTACCACGAGCAGCGGAAGCGTCATTAATCGCGGGGATTCAGCGTTCATAACGGCTCTTTCGGCGCTCTCGTCCACTTCAAATGTGAAATCCTCTTCAACCACGCCGCTCGACATTGTGCTGGTGCTTGATGCTTCGGGCTCGATGGACGACTCCATGGATGACGGTACGAAGCGCATCGACGCGTTGAAGAGCGCGGCAAATAACTTCGTGAACCATATTGCCGAGCAGAACCAGGGCATCTCCGATTCATCAAAGCAGCATCAGGTTTCCATCGTGAAGTTTTCGGGCGATAAATCTGCTGCTGTAGGCAACGACACGTACTATAGAGGCGGATACAAATATAACTACAGCCAGGTTATGAAGGCCATGTCCCCTTGCACGGATGCGGCCGCATTCAGGAACACCATTAACTCCATCAACCCCGCTGGTTCCACGCGTGCCGACTACGGCTTGCAGCTTGCCGATAGCCAAACTTCTAACCGCGAAGATGCCAAGAAGATCGTTATCTTCTTCACCGACGGTTCGCCTACTTCTTCTAGCGGATTCGAGTCGGAGGTTGCCAGCAGCGCGGTATCCGCAGCGAAAGCCATGAAGGATAAAAAAGCCACCGTGTATACCGTTGGCATCTTCAGCGGTGCAGATCCCTCTGCTGATCCTTCGGGGGCAAGCAACGAAAACAAATTCATGCATGCGGTTTCCAGCAACTACCCTGAAGCCGCCTATACCCAGAACAGCGGATTCTGGGGAGGCTGGGATTGGAACCTGGGTACGCGTCCCGATGGTTCCGACTTCTACAAGTCTGCCACGAACGCTGATGAGCTGAAAAAGGTATTCGATGACATTTCTTCCGAGATAGTTAAGGGGTCGGGCTACCCGACGAACGCCACTGAGGGCGCTGAGCATACGAGCGGCTACATTACCTTCGATGACGCGTTGGGCGCCTATATGCAGGTTGATAGCTTCAAGGCCATTGCGCTGAACGGGCAGACTTTCGAAAATCCCACGAAAACCACTGCAGGTAATGTGGATACGTACACCTTCGACGGCACGGTAGCCATGGGCGACAAGAGCGTAAGCTTGGGCAACGTGGTGATCACGGTAACCAAGTCTACTGACCTTGCCGTCGGCGACAAGGTTCAGGTGAAGGTGCCGGCAGCGCTGATCCCCCTGCGTAGCTACAACGTGGACCAAAAGTCTATGACCATGACAGTTTCGGACACCAAGCCGATTAATGTTGTGTACACGTCGAGCCTGAAGCCTGGGGTGGAAAGCCTGTTGGCAAACCCCGATGACGCCATGTCGGAGTACCTGCAGGCGAACTCCCAGGAAGGCAAGGCTTCGTTCTACAGCAACGACTGGAAACAGGGCTACCTGGGCAACACCATTGCGAACTTCGAGCCCTCAAGCGACAACATCTACTATTACTTCACCAGCGACACGCCTATCTATACTGATGAAGCGTGCACTCAGCGCGCCCACCAGGTGGTTGCGGGTAATACCTATTGGTACAAGTACTCGTGCTACGAAATGACGGATGCGGGTAGCGGCACCGTGGAGGAGAAGGAAAAGGTCATAAGCTTTGACGGCGCTGATGCCGAGGCTATCGAGGGCTCCATCGGGGTGAACAACCAAGGTGCCTACTTCAAGGCCGGCACTGCTCGACTGACCTACCTCAACAACCTGTACAAAGCGAAAGACAACAACGCCACGGGAACCGCCAATGACGTGCTGAACCCGAAATGGGTTGGTGCAGGCCAGGTTGGGGCCTACTTGGGCAACAACGGCAAGCTGAGCGTCGACCTCCCTGGTACGCTGGCGGTAACGAAGCAGCTGAAGGTGCCTGAAGGCTACGAGCTGAGCGATTTTGATAACGACTCGTTTGAGTTCACTATTGATATTGCCAAAGCCGCGAACAAGGGCTTCAGCGCCGTGGTGAAGAATGCGAGCGGTGAGCAGCAGGGCAATGCATTTACCTTGCAGTTCAACAATGAAGGCAAGGCAACGCACAGCTTGAAGGCCGGCGAAACGCTGTACGTATACGGTCTTGGTGGCGGCTGGAACTATAAGGTTTCGGAGGCTGTTCGTGATGGATTCGCCCAGGAAGGGACAGACCTTGAGGGCGTAATCGTTGCTGGTCAGACAGTAAATGCGAAGGTAGTGAATACCTATAGCGCATCAGGTACGCTCACAGGCAAGGATAAACTTAACGGTGAGAAGATTCTCACTGGGCGTGCTTGGTTGAGCACCGACAAGTTCACGTTTGTCCTGAAACCCGCCGAAGGCTCTGTTGGCATCCCCATGCCAGCGGACGCAGACCAGGGCATGGCTCGTGTGGAGGTAGTGCAGTCTGAAGGGACGCCGGATGGTACTAAAGTTCCGTTTAACTTCGGCGACATCACCTACACCAAGCCGGGCGTGTATGCCTACCAGATTCATGAATCCGCAGAGTTGAGCACGCTTAACCCAGGCGTAAGCGAATCGGAGGCATTGTATGAGGTTACCGTAACGGTGACCGACGAAGGCCATACTGGCAGATTGACGGTAGCTTCTGAAATGAAGAAGCTGCTTTCCGACGACGGCAAGAAGGTAGAGCCACCAACGACGGCGACCGAGGCAGCATTCGTGAACAAATACGACACCTCTGAGGTTATGTGGGCGCCTGTTGGAGAGAAGAAGTATACCGATTCGACCGATGCACGTCCTCTTGAGCAGGGTATGTTCCATGTGATTGCTTGCACGAACGACCCCGATGCGCCTTTGCCCAAGCTTGATAACGACCAGGAAATCACAGGCGTACATAACGGTGTAACCTACCGCGGCGCGGTAGTTTCCGTGGACGCGAACGGTACCATTACATTCCCGCAGGCAACATATACTTACAGCAACCTGGGCCAGGGGCAGACTGAAAAGACGTTCACCTACAAGATCATGGAAGTGGTCTGGGATGGCAGCAATTGGCGCTCCGTGGAGGATGCCCTTAAAGACCCGAACTTTAATTCTGCAGGCGTTAGGTACGACCCGACGATTTGGACCGTCAACGTAACCCTCAAGAACGACAATAAGGTGTTGGTGCTGAGTGCTCAGTACCTGAAAAATGGCGTTCCCGTTCAGGGAGCTTCCTTCCAATTCGCAAACAGCTATGACCCCAAGCCTGCAACGGCAACAATTGACGGCACCAAGACTTTGACGGGCCGCGACATGGCGGACGGCGAAACCTTCGGATTTGAGCTTTCCGCTGCAGACGAAACTACGCAGAATGCGGTAACGGCGGGCACTGTGACGCTGCCCGGTGCGGCTACTGTATCGGGTGCCAAGGCTGATGAAGTGAAGGGCTTCCAGTTTGGCGAGATCACCTTCAAAAAGCCGGGCGAATACACCTTTAACGTGAACGAGACGAAGTGGAATGGCGAAGCGGTTCCTGCTGCCGACGGAAACGGCATGCAGTTCGATCGCAGCACCAAGACGGTGAAGGTAACGGTGACCGACGACCATACCGGCTCGCTCAAGGCCGAGGTAACCTACCCCAATGGTGAAGTGGCGTTTGCCAACAAGTACGCTACGAGCAGCACCTATAACGGCATTCAGGTTGAAAAGACCTTGACCGGTCGCGACATGAAGGCTGGAGATTTCCACTTCGTTATTGAAGGCAAAAACGATGCCTCTAAGGAACTTCTTGCTGACACTGACAGCGACAAGGAGTTCACCAACCCGAATAATTGTGCCGAAGGCATTGCCGATGTGATGACGAAGATCGCGGGACACACCTTTACCCAGGCCGATAGCGGCAAGCGCTTCGAGTTCACGGTTAAGGAAGTAGCAATCCCCAAGGGAGCAGTTCAGGACCAGGTAACAGGGATTTGGTACGATGAGGAAAGCGGCTTGTATTATGATGGCAAAACTCACACGGTTGTTGTTGCTGTTTCCGACGATGGCGCAGGTCAGCTGACGGTAGCAACCGAGGTCGATGGCCAGCCTGGTAACGTGGTTTCCTTCGAGAACAAGTACCGCGCTCAGAATGTTTCGTTCGATACGGCAACTGCTCAGCTGAACAAGATTCTGCAGGGCCGCGACTGGATCGAAAACGATTCCTTCGACTTCACCATCACCGCGCAAAACGGCGCGCCGATGCCTAAGCGTAATGGTGAAGAAGTATCTTCCACAACGGTGAAGTCGCCCAATTCGAAGGATGGCGATTCGGTATCGTTCGACTTTGGCCAGATTGACTTTACGTCCGATATGGTGAAGGATGCTCCTGGCCATAAGCGCACCTTTACCTACGAGGTAACCGAAAACGCCGGTGATCTGCCTGGTATTCAGTACAGCGACAATAAAGCCGTTATCGAGGTAACGGTAAGCGACAATGGCCAGGGCAAGCTGGTTGCGTCTGCCACCACGCAGAATGGCACGTTTGTGAACCGCTATTCCGCTGAGTTGAACTACACGGCAGCGGGTGGCTTGAACCTTGCCAAGACGCTGACTGGTCGCGATATGACTGATGGTCAGTTCACCATTAAGATCACGACCGATGACGAGGCGTCGGCAGGCCTGCTCGGTTTGCCAGAGGGCGGCCGTGAGGTTCCGATGCCTGCGGCTGAAGATGGGGCGCAGGTTATGAAGTCTGCGTTGACTGGCGATGTAGTGCTAACGCAGCGAGACGCGGGTAAAACCTACAGCTATAAGGTGGTTGAGCAAGGCACGGCGCCTAGTGGCTACACCTACGACACGGCAGAACGCACGGTAACGATTACCGTTGAGGGCGATCCTGCGAATGGCACGCTGAAGGCAACCACGGTTGTGTCTGTACCTGGTGACCCTGAGCACAGCAAGACGTATGTGTACAGCAGCAACGCCGCCACCCCCCAGGAAACGGCAGTTGTACCGTTCAACAACAGCTATGCAGCTTCGGGCGAAGTAGGCATTACTGCTACCAAGAGCCTGACTGGCCGTAGCCTGACTGACGGCGAGTTCGATTTTGCGCTGAAATACTTTAGCGGCATTGAAGATGTGGCTGCGGCAACCAACGACGCCAGTGGCAACGTTGATTTTGGCAGCATCAAATACACCACCGAAGGCCTTGCCAAGCTGGTAACGGATCACAATGCCGTAAAGACGGTGAAGGACGGTAAGCCTGCGTGGAAGATTGATTACGTAGCTTACGAAAAAACCGATGTCTTGCCTGGTGGCGTTTCCGCTCAGACGCAGCCGATTGTGTTCACGGTGATGGTTGTGGATAACGGTGACGGAACACTTGCCGCAACGGCTAATACGGGCAACGGCCTGGTGTTCGAGAACGTGTACTCCACAGGCGGTCCGATTGAGATGGGCCTTTCCGGCATCAAGAACCTGAAGGCCGGCGAGGGCTTGACCCCCGCAAGCATTGAGGGCAAGTTCACCTTCACGGTAACGTCCGATGATGCTGCGGCTCCTATGCCTCAGAGCACTACAGCAACCAACGATGCCAACGGCAACGTTGATTTCGGCAGTATCAAATTTACGCTCGATGACCTGAACAAGGCGTTGGGTTCGAACGGCACGCGCGCAGCTGATGCCGACGATGAAACGAAGGGAGCTTCCAGCGAGGAGGCTGCCACCGGTGCTGCTGGCAAGAGTACGTCCGATCAGGGAAGTGCTGCAGGTGCCGATAGCGAAGAGCAGGGCAACGCGGCAGCTTCTGATGCCACCGAGCAAGGCCAGGGCGCTGCAGTAGTGACGGGTGAAGGCACAGGCGCAGCTTCCGTTTCGACGGCTGCAAATAAGGTTGCTGGCGCCGAAGGTGCCGACCAGGCATCTGCGCAAAGCGATGAGCCTGCCACCAGGGCTGGCGTTGCCCGTTCGCATACCTTCACCTACAAGGTGACGGAAAGCGGCTCTGCCGATGGCGTAACCAACGACACCGAAACGAAGACCGTGAGCTTCAAGGTGACCGACGACGGCAACGGCAAGCTGACGGTGGAGCGCTTGGGTGCTGCCTCCGACCCGGCGTTTGCCTTCACCAACACGTATTCCGTGCAGCCGACCGATTCTAGCGTGACTGACCAGGTTAAGGTAACGAAGAGCCTTACGGGTCGCGATATGGCTGCTGGTGAGTTTGCGTTCGAGTTGCTTGAAGGCGACAAGGTAGTGGCCACGGGCACCAACAGTGCAGACGGCAGTGTGGCGCTGAGCCCGATCACTTACACCAAGCCCGGCACCCACAGCTACATGCTGCGCGAGGTGGGCGGCGGCACCCATAAGGCTGGCGTTGAGTACGACGGAAGCGTGTTCGCCGTGACCACGACTGTAACCGATAACGGCAACGGCACGTTGTCGGTGACCCACAAGGTTGACAACGATGCGAATGCGGTTGGGTTCACTAATTCGTACGCGCCGGCAGCCACCTCGGTGACGCTGGGTGCCTCGAAGGTGCTCAACGGTAAGAGCCTCGAGGACGGCGAGTTCAGCTTCGCGCTTGAGGGCGAAGACGGCACGCAGCTTACTGCCGGAAATGATGCGAACGGCATGGTAGTGTTCCCCGCCATCCAGTACAGCGAGGCGGGTACGTACCAGTACGCCATTGCGGAAGTGAAGGGCGGCGAATCTGATGTGACGTACGACGAATCGGAGTACGCGGTTACCGTTACCGTTGAAGATAACGGCGAAGGCAGCCTGGTTGCCACGGTGGCTTACGAGGGTGGAAATGCCCCCGTGTTCACCAATACGTACAACGCACCTGAAGCCCCGGCATCTCCTGGCGATGGTCCTGCCTCCGTCGTTGAGGCGCTGGTTTCCGGTTCTGCTAAGACTGGCGATTACTTGCTGGTAATTGCTGGCGTGGCCGCTGCGGTGGCCGCTGCGGCTGCTGCTGTGGCCGTGGTTTCCCATCGCAAGAAGGGCAAGCACGCTAAGAGGTAGTGGGGATATAGGGACAGGTCCCGCTTCCCTGCTTAGCCATAGCGCACAATGATAGAGCCTCGCTTGCGTGATTGATCGCAAGCGAGGCTTTTTGTTGGACGGGAAAAGGTGCTGGGGTCATAACTCGGAAGTTATTTGTTTGGGTTTAATATCCACGAATAAGATTCTCCGTCCAAAGTGGACGCCCCTTTGGATGCCTAGAAATCCTTTGGTCCCTTATGGTCCAGGGGATTTCTTTTTTTGCGGTGTGCGCTGACGCCACTCCCTCCCGCGCTTCTTCTGTTTGCAGCTCGAAATTGGTCTTTAATCCAAAAACAACGGGTTTCAACCCAATACTTTGGCACTTATGCCATTTCATGGGATAATGAATAAAGCATTGTTTCGCCTATCGGGCTAGACCATCGCATAAAAGCCTTGTCTACTAGGCCGTACGAAAGATTGGAATGCGGAAAATGAAGCGGATGCAGTTGATACTGGCAATGGTTTTTGCTCTTTTGTGCGTGTGTTTTAGCGGAAGCTTTGCATTTGCGGATAGCGAAAATGCTTCTGCCGCCAATGCAAACGAAGCATCGTGTGAAACCGATGCAATTGTGGGTACCGTGAAAATCGATGGGCGTCCACTCCATGCTGGCGAGTTCGACTTTGGCGTGAAGTACGCAAATGGCCGCGATGATTTGCTCTCGGCGAAAAATGAAGCCGATGGAACAATTGATTTCGGCAAGTTGAGTTTTACTGTTACTTCGCTCGATGAATTGGCTCAAAACGGTATTGCCGAGAAAACAACGATAGATGGCGTTCCGGCCTGGATTGTGTACTACCTGGTGCATGAGAAGACCAACGGATTGAGCGATGTGGGCGTAACGCCGCATACCGCCCCTGTTTCTTTGGTTGTAACGGTTAAAGATGAGGGGAACGGGGCGCTTTCGGCAAGCTTCCGGACGGCGAACGAACTGCGCTTTGATAATACGTATTCCACGGGAGAGCCCGTCACTATGTTTTTGGCGGGAACGAAGGATTTGCAGGTGGAAGAAGGAGCCTCGCTTATTGATATCGAGGGAAAGTTTCGATTTTCTATATCGACAAAGGATATAGCAGCACCTATGCCCGAATCGACGGATGCCGGAAACGGGCAATGGGGCCGAATCGAGTTTGGGTTTATAACGTTTTCCCTCCAAGATCTGAATAAAGCCCTGGATGTTGATTCTGATTCTGTGGAAAAAGCAGGATGGTCCCGCTCCCATGTGTTCAAATACAAAGTCGCCGAAAGAGGATCGGTGCCGGGTGTGGTGAATGACCCAGAAACGAAAACAGTGAGGTTCAAGGTCACCGATGATGGGAAAGGGAATCTCACCGTTGTATGCTTGGAATCTCCCTTCACTGCATCTACCGCCTTCACGTTCACCAATAGGTGCGTAGTTGTGCCCGATAATTCAGCTAACGATGAGATAGGTCCGGGTGCGGGCGATAAGCCGTTGAACTCTAATGGCGACGCCGATCCTAATGCCGGGGACGTTGTTTCGCCGAGTGCGGGGAATGCTCCAAGTGGTACTTCGGGTGGCGTATCGGTTTCCACGACAGCGAAGACGGGCGATGCTACGTTGACGTTGGCGGTGGTGCTTGCCGCGGTTGCCGGCTTGGCAATGGCCATTGTGGGGCCTGCTTGCGGGAGGGGACGCAACCACAAGAAGTAGCACGCGCAAAAGGAGCAATGCAGGCAAATGAAGCTGCAAGCAGCGGGCCGCCGGAGTAATCCAGCGGCCTGTTTTGTGCTGTTGGCACATGTGCGAAAACTGCGCTGTGCCATTCGCTTGGAGAGGTTGCCGACCTACCGAAACGTAAAATGTGACGAAAATTTGAAGGCAGAACATTTCAATTGCGTTAAGCGGGGCGCCTCCCTATACTTAATCAAGTCGCATAGAGCGATTGATCGTGCGGGGTGGAGCAGTCTGGTAGCTCGCCGGGCTCATAACCCGGAGGTCGTTGGTTCAAATCCAGCCCCCGCGACCAAGTATTTTCGCAGGCCAGAAGCCTAAAAGCTTCTGGCCTGCTTTTTTGTTCCCGAAATGCATGAGCAGAATTTGAGCAGATTATCCTGCTAGGTGCTGCGAATAAATGCAACAGAATTATGGCAAAGGGCCCAACTTTTGATGTATGTCGACGGCATGTAACTCATCTTCAAAGACGAATCGTTTCTCTATGCAAAGCAATCTCTCTACTAAAGATGCGTTAACGGTTCAAACAGGCCGTTCGCTCACAACTGAGACTAGATATGCCCAAAAACCAGCTGAAAGTGAAATACTAGTTTGATCATGAATAAATGGAAGGTAGGAGTTTTCTAATGAGAATCTGCGAATCGAAAGCTATTGCTTGTGCTCTGTCGCTCGCGATGGCAATATCGATGACGCTTCCCGTTGGTGCCTTCGCTGCTGTTGATGATTCCGATCAGATGCAGCACGAGCAAAAAGCCGTTGACATCGACAACGGCGTCGACGTCAACGCCGACAGAGCCGAAGGCGCAGACAAGGACGCCAGCCAAGATATCGACTCTGGTTTCGCTGGCGATGCTAACGAAGGGGGGCAGCCGGAGGGTCCTTCCGAGGAGGGCGGCGAGCCTGGCGAGCAGCAGCCTGGAGAGAATGTCGGTGGCGAAGAATCCGGCGAGGGCAAAGCAGATAGCATCTATAAGGTGTCCACAAGCGAGGAGCTCGTGTCTGCTCAGGAGGCTATTGCCGCTGCTGAGAGCACGGAAGCCACTATTGTCCTGAAGGCTGACGTAACCGTGTCAGGGGGGGTCCTCTCTAAGCAGCTTTGGCGTTAACGGAAAGCGCATCACAATCAAGAGCGACGAGGGCAAGCTTCATAAGCTGTCCTTCGATGGCCGTGCCGTCTTGAATGGCGATTGCACGTTTGACGACGTTGATGTCCGAGGCTCCTGGATGTACTGCAACGGCCACGACACTGAGTTCACAGAAAACGGCCAGATTCATCTAAGCTATACACTTTATGGCGGCGGATACATGACCACGGTCAGCAGCACTCACGTGGTAATTGCCGCATCCGGCTACATCAATCCAAGCAGTAGCAGCGGCCTGCACGATGTGATTGGCGGCTCCTACAAGGGCTCCGTCGAGGGCGACACGTACCTCGAGATCACTGGTGACATAAAGATGCAGGGCGGCAACCACATCAACCCTGGATGCATGAAGGGCGACGGCACCAGCGGCGACGGATCAGGCGTTCCTAATGTTTACGTTGGCGGCAACGCCACGCTTGTCTACGACAATAAGAACGCAGATACCTATCCCGCTATCGAAGGCACTTACGGCTGCGAGATGAGAGGCAACGTCACGCTCGATGTCCGCGCTGGTGGGGTATCGGGTATCGTCGGTGCCGAAGAACCGGTAGAGGATTCGGTCATCCGCGGCGACCTGCACATCATCGCAGGCTCGCAGGCTTACGAGAACACGGACCGCATCCTGCGCCTTGGCGGGAACTGGCCCATTGTCGGCGCAGGCAACAGCTTCGCAACCATGCCTGGTGTCTCAGGTAACTACGTCATCGGCGGCAATATCACCATCGATTCTTACGAGAACGTTTGGGGCTGGGATAAGGGAACCACCCCCGACTCATATGACCTCCCCGAGATTTACGGCGCGATTCGAGGCACAGTCGGCGGTAACATCGCCATCAACGCCCATGGCTCTCATGTGCAAAACATCTTTGGCGCGAGCGATTCTAATGTGAGCGGCGCAGTCGCCGTCACCGCAACTAATGTCGAGCTCAGGAACAGCGAATACGGGACCGACTATGACGAGGGCTACGTATTCGGCTTGTGGGAAAAAGGCACCCCCGCAACCGCAAACGGCCCCGTAACCATCA
>ERZ827108.118-NODE-118-length-130931-cov-38.746653_pt1 | contig 130931 bp, 101 predicted proteins | sample MGYA00519921_ERZ827108 | MGnify/ENA primary metagenome ERZ827108 (study PRJEB31778, sample SAMEA3449258) | human gut metagenome | biome: human gut; feature: human-associated habitat; material: faeces | place: United Kingdom | collected 2010/2012 ... | reverse complement strand
TGTCTCTTGGCATGCTGACTCCCGAGCAGGTTCACAGCGGAGAAATGCCCGGAAGAAAGCTCTGGAAGAAATATTATCTCAAAGAAGGTGCATGATTCAAGAAAATTCAGTACATTTGCAAACCCCAACCCCGATGGGACCGAAGGTGATTGCACTGCAAGTCTCATAGCAGCCACCGGGGGCATCGAGTCCCCGGCGACTGCACCCCAACCCCTCCGGGAACCTCAGGCTCATACCTGCATGTCTCAAATCCGATCCGGACTTTGAACATATATTAACAAATATCAATACAAATCCCAGTCAACATCTTTCAGGACGGGACATATTTCTTTAATCTCTTGAGATTTCCTTTATTTATTTTCTCTATCTTATCGCCTTTTCTACAACCGCCGACAAAGGTTGATAAGGTTTTGCTTATATCAGAAGTCAGGTATAGTCCCCGATATGGCAACTGAGGAATAATGCTGTCGATTCTATATTCATTGTCTTTCAATTTTGAGTAATGATAGGGGAATTCGAAGCGGGGACTAAAAAGAGTTGTGTCAACATTCAGATAATATCTTTCAACGTCGATGTATTGCGGCACCACATGATATTTCGGTGGTGCATTTTTACCGGTCCGATAAGTTCCCCCTTCAAGTTGCATGGACAGATAATTATAAGCCACCACCATATCTATCAGACTGTCATTTTTTGTCCACCTTGATGCTATACTGTCCGAGTACAATTTCCAGTCCGAGAAAAACTCACTAAGGTTCTTCTTGGTCAGTTTCGGATACTTTGACAGAAATGACTGCCCACTACATACGATAGCTGACAGCGTGAGCATTATTGTTATAATAAATATCTTGTTTTTCATCGCTTGCCTCCTTTCGGGCAGAACAAGAGCGATAGGCTTTGCGCCCATAGGTTAGTGGAGAGAGCAAAGCCAACACACAGAATCAGCATCTTATAGAGTGTTGCCATACGCAAAGTTACAACAAATTTCTGTAACTCTGTGATAATTGGGCAAGAAAAATCCGTATCTCCACGGCTTCCACCATGAAAATGCGGCTAATGCAGTTTCTTTTCCCCAGCCATCATGACCGTTGCCCCCTTACTACGCCACGGCGGTAAATAAGTTTGGTTTGGTTCGGGCTTTATATATACCCGACTAAACCTAAACCAATATATAGACGAGGCTGGGCAAAAGAAAAAGTTTGCTTGGGTGCAGAGTTGGGTGTAATGAGAGCCGGGACGCCGCCACGCGGCGTTAATAATATATAAAAACACCCAATTTCGCACTTTTGGGTGTAAAATTGGGTGTAGATGTTGCAATTTGCTGATTATCAGCGTTGTTTGCGGAGAGAGAGGGATTCGAACCCCCGGAACAGTTACCCGTTCACCGCATTTCGAGTGCGGCCCGTTCGACCACTCCGGCATCTCTCCTTAAGCGTCTGCAAAGTTACGAAGTTTTTCGGAATGTGCAAGCGCATGCCTGTTTTATTTTTTCTTGTAGCGTTTGTTCAGACCGGCCACCACTTCTGCGGTGATGTCGTAGCTCTTGTCGGCGTGAAGCATCACGGCCTTGTTCAGGATGATGTTGATTTTCTTTGTCTTGTTGTATTCAGCCAAGAAATGGTCGAGGCTGTCCTGCAAAGCCTGGCCGAAATCCTCTTGTTCTTTGGCGAGCGCCTCCTCGTTGGATTTACGGAATTGCGCGTATGCGTTTTGTTGCTGGGTAAACTTGTTTACTTCAGCCTTATATTGGGCCTCGGAGGTTATTTTTCCCTCCTGCATGCGCTTTTGTATGCTTTCCTGAACCTGTTGCAGGGCTTTTTCCTTTTGTTCCACGCTTGCCTGATAGGCTTGCACTTTCTTTTCGAGTGCGGCCTTTCCTTCTATGTAAAAGTCATATTTGCTTTGCAGTGTGTCCATGTCCACATAGGCAATGGTCATGGCGTTGGCGACAGCGGGGGCAGGCGCTGTTTGCTGTTCTGCCTTGTTGTCGTTGCCGCAGGCTGTTAAGGAAAGGGCGATTACCCCCAGTGTGAGATGTTTGAGTTTCATTTTGTTATTGTTTTGATTTGGATTTTTCGTTGATGCGATACTTGTTTTCGCGCCGTTCCGCGGCATCCATAGACTGTACGCAGTGTATGCCTTTGCGGTTGAGAGCCTTATTGCCGTCGATATGTGTATGTACAAAACGCTTGCCGGCCAGTACCTTGACAGATATAAGTAGCAGTCCGATTGCAATAATTAACAATGAAAGTAGGAATACCTTGACCATTTTGTTTAATTTTGCTCTGTCTAAGTAGGGTGTCTGTATGGAGCAGACTGTACTTTGCGGAATCTTTTGTGTTCCTTATGTCTGCAAGACTTCCCTCTTTGATGCCGCAAAGATAGTTCCAATTTTGCGAACGGACCTGTTATCTGCGGGGTATAATATGATTTTTAACTTATTATCGCATTTGAGAAAGAAATATTTATTGATATGAGCGAAAAAGAAAGGTTGCAGCCGGGTATTGTCTTTGACTGCTTTGCTGAAGTGAATAAGATTCCCCGCCCTTCCAAGCGCGAGGAGCGTATGATTGCTTTTCTGGAGAAATTCGGAAAAGACCTGGGTCTTGAAACGTTGGTAGACGAGACGGGGAATGTCATCATACGCAAGCCGGCGACGAAAGGGCATGAACATTGTAAGACAGTCGTGCTGCAAAGCCACATGGATATGGTTTGCGAGCCCAGTGACGGCAGTTTCGATTTTGAGCACAATCCCATAGAGACGTATGTCGATGGCAAGTGGATGAAGGCCCGTGGCACGACACTCGGTGCCGATGACGGTATCGGTGTGGCCATGCAGATGGCCATTCTCAAGAGCGATGATGTCGAGCACGGTCCTTTGGAATGCGTCTTCACGCGCGACGAGGAAACCGGACTGACCGGTGCCGAGGGCATGAAGCCCGGATTCATGACCGGCGACTATCTGATAAACCTGGATTCTGAGGACGAAGGACAGATCTTTGTCAGTTGTGCCGGCGGCGCCCGCACCGTGGCCGAGTATGACTATACCGAGGAGGAAATTCCTGCCGGCTATTATTTCTTCCGTGTCGATGTGAAAGGACTGACCGGCGGACATTCCGGCGATGACATCAACAAGAAACGCGCCAATGCCAATAAGCTGCTCGTCCGTTTCCTGTGTGACGAGATGGAAAAGTACGATTTGCGTTTGGTCGATATACAGAGCGGCGGCCTGCACAATGCCATTCCGCGCGAGGGATATGCCGTTTGTGCCGTTCCCATGCAGTATAAGGAGAATGTACGTGTAGACCTGAATGTCTATATCGCCGTTGTCGAGGAAGAGTATTCCGCTACCGAACCCAATTTCCAGATGACACTGGAGAGCGTTCCGGCCGCCAATACCGCCATTGAACGCGCGACGGTGCGCCGCATGTTGCTTTCGTTGCGTGCGGTCCACAACGGCGTGTTCGCCATGTGCCAGGATTTGGACTGGTTGGTGGAGACATCCTCCAATCTGGCGAGCATCCGCCGCGAGCCCGGCAAGGTTGTGGTGAATACCAGCCAGCGCAGCAGTGTGTCGAGCGCCCGTGAGAACATGAGTGCCACGGTACGTGCCGCTTTCGAGTTGGGCGGAGCGCGTGCCGAAACCAATGAGGGCTATCCCGGTTGGAAGATGAATCCGAACAGCGAAATCCTGAGGATTGCGCGTGAGAGCTATGTGCGCCTGTTTGGCAAGGAGCCGAAGGTGCTGGCCATCCATGCCGGACTGGAGTGCGGTCTTTTCAGCGAGAAGTATCCGCATCTCGATATGATCAGTGTAGGCCCGACCCTGCGTGGAGTGCATTCGCCCGACGAGCGTCTGCTGATTCCTACGGTCCGGATGGTCTGGGACCACTTGTTGGATATTCTGAAAAACATTCCTTCGATTTGAAACATCTGATATTTATATATGACAGGGTGCTGCTCCTTATTCTATGGGGCGGTATCCTGTCATGCGGTTTGTTCTCGTCCTGCATGAGCGACGAGGATTACACCTTGTCGCCCTCTGCGCGTCTGACTTTCTCTGTCGATACGGTGAACCTGGATACCATCATCAACGGGCAAATGACGAATACCTATACCTTCCAGGTATTCAACCATAACGAAGACGCCATCCGCATATCGCGTCTTTACCTGGAACGTGGGGCATCGTCTCCTTTCCGCGTGATTGCCGACGGTACAAGTCTGGAGGGCGGCGAAGCGAGAGACCTTGAGATTGGCGGAAAGGACTTCATGTATGTTTTCCTGTCGGCCAAGACGGAAGAGGCCGATTCGGACAAACCGGTAAAGAACGAAGACAAACTCATGTTTGTGACAGAAGGATGCATGAGCCAGGAAGTCGTCTTGCGCACCTACGGACAGGATGTCATCCCTTTGCACCGCAAGGTGCTGAAGAGGGACACACTGCTGGATGCCCGCCGTCCCTATCAGATTTTCGACAGTCTGGTCGTTGCCGCAGGCTGCACGCTGACACTGAAGCCCGGCGTCCGGTTATACTTTCATCCCGACGCCCGTCTGGTCGTACATGGGACGCTGATAGCCGAGGGCGATACCGGCAATCCCGTGCAGTTGCGTGGCGACCGTCTGGGCACGATGTTTTCCCAGCAACCCTATGACCGCATTCCCGGGCAATGGGGCGGGGTGGTGTTTACCGGGGAAAGCTATGGCAACAAGTTGAATCATTGCGACATACATAGCGCCACGTTCGGCATCCGCTGCGACTCTTCGGATGTGGACAAGGAAAAGCTGCTGTTGGAGAACAGTATGGTGCACAACATGAGCGGTGATGTGCTCACGGTCCGTTCCGCACGTGTTTTTGTCGGCAACAGCCAGCTGACGAATGCCGGAGGCAACTGCGTGACGTTGCGCGGAGGACACAGTACGTTCGTCCAGTGCACGATTGGCAATTTCTACGCCTTCTCGGGCGGGCGCGGAGTTGCGCTCGATTATAGCAACATGGACGGCGAAGTGCGCTTGCCGCTTTATCAGGCCGCCTTCCGGAACTGTTTGATTTCGGGCTATTCTTCCGATGAAATCATGGGAAGCCGTTCCGAGCGTTATACTGACGACGCTTTCGAGTACCTGTTCCAGAACTGTCTGCTGGACACGCCCGAGTTTGAGGATGAAGGGAAAATCGTAAATTGTCTTTGGGACAATGATGACAACGAAGTGTACCGTGAAAAGAACTTCTCGCCGGAATTCGACCTGAAAAAATTGGTTTTCACTTTCGGACTGGACAGGCGGTCGCAGGCGGTGGACCATGCTGACCCTGCAGTGGCGGCCGGGTATCCGTACGACCTCAACGGTACGGACCGTTTTGCCGACGGCCGTCCCGACATCGGCTGCTACGAATGTACCGAAAGCGGAGACACACAATAATAATATATATACGATAAACCGATTCTGAATATGCCGGATACGCCAGCCCCGCGCAGGGGAAACAATTATAATAAGAGAGGAAAACGCGCGCAAGTGCCCGAGACCGATGATTACGGTCATCTGCAGCCGCAGGAGCCCGAACTGGAGAAGGTCGTGCTTGGTGCGCTGATGATAGAAAAGGACGCCTATTCCATTGTCAGCGAGATTTTGCGCCCCGAGAGTTTCTACGAACCCCGTCACCAACTGATTTACGACGCCATCCGCCGGCTCAACATCGAGCAGAAGCCTGTGGACATCCTTACGGTCACCGAGCAACTCAAGTCAATGGGGCATCTCGAAGAGGTCGGCGGTCCGTTCTACATCACCCAGCTCAGCGGAATGGTGGCCTCGTCGGCCCACGTCGAGTACCATGCCCGCATCATCGCTCAGAAGTTTCTGGCGCGCGAGCTGATTACCTATACCAGCAACATACAGACCAAGGCGTTTGACGCCACGCAGGATGTGGACGAGCTCATGCAGGAGGCCGAAGGCAAGCTCTTCGAACTGTCGCAGCGCAACCTCAAGAAGGACTATACCCAGATAGACCCTGTCATCAACGAGGCTTACAACATGTTGCAGAAGGCCGCGGCGCGCAGTGACGGACTTAGCGGTATCGCCAGCGGTTTCGACCGTCTCGACAAGCTGACAAGCGGCTGGCAGAACTCCGACCTCGTGATTCTTGCCGCACGTCCGGCCATGGGTAAGACGGCGTTCGCGCTGAGTATGGCCAAGAACATTGCCGTGGACCAGCAGATACCGGTGGCCTTCTTTTCGCTCGAAATGTCGAACGTCCAGCTGGTCAATCGTCTCATTGTGAATGTCTGCGAGATTACCGGTGAAAAAATCAAGAGCGGCCAGCTCGCTCCCTACGAGTGGGGGCAGCTTGACCACCGCATCAAGGAACTTTACGGTGCGCCGCTCTTTGTGGACGACACGCCGTCGCTCTCGGTGTTCGAACTTCGTACCAAGGCGCGCCGCCTGGTGCGCGAACATGGCGTGAAACTGATTATGATAGACTACCTGCAGCTGATGAACGCTTCGGGCATGAGTTTCGGCAGCCGTCAGGAAGAGGTCTCCACCGTCAGCCGCTCGCTGAAGGGGCTGGCCAAGGAGTTGAACATTCCCATACTCGCCCTTTCGCAGCTGAACCGTGGCGTGGAAAGCCGCGAGGGCAACGAAGGCAAGCGTCCCCAGCTGTCCGACCTGCGCGAGTCCGGCGCCATCGAGCAGGACGCGGACATGGTCGTCTTCATCCACCGTCCCGAGTATTACCGCATCTATGCCGACCAGAACGGCCGCGACCTGCGCGGAAAGGCCGAAATCATCATAGCCAAGCACCGTAACGGTGCGGTGGACGACGTGCTGCTCACGTTCAAGGGGCAGTATGCCCGTTTCCAGAATCCCGACGACGATGTCGTCGTGCCCCGTCCCGGGGAGGAGGGAACGATGATAAGCGGCGGCATCTCGGCCGGCGATTTGCCCCCGGTTTCCGATAATGGCCCTGTTCCGCCGCTTGATGACGTCCCGTTCGCCCCGCCGTCGGGCGATGTCCCGTTCTGATAGTCTCCGGAAGGCCTTTGCTTTGATTGAGGTCTTGCAAATACGGATGACAGGGATTGTGCCTGATTTTTACACAAGTCCGGTCCTGCGCAGTGTCCGAAGGGGCGTATCCCGTCCGGACATTGTCGTCCGACAGACAGTATATTAATCCGATAGATTGGACAGGTATGATATTTAATGCGGAGAACATTTTACTTTTAGGTTCTATTCTGTTGTTTGTGAGTCTTGTGGTGAGCAAGGCCGGTTACCGTTTCGGCATACCGACGCTGCTGGTTTTCCTGCTGGTCGGCATGTTGTTTGGCAGTGACGGGCTGGGACTTCAGTTTCACGAGGCCGGAGAGGCGCAGTTCATAGGAATGATGGCGCTCAGCATTATCCTGTTTTCGGGCGGAATGGACACCAAGTACTCGGACATCCGTCCGGTCCTGCCCCAGGGCATTCTGCTCTCCACTGTCGGCGTCCTGCTGACCACAGTCTTTACGGGGCTTTTCATTTATTGGATTTCCGGCTTCCGTAACGTCAGCATCACCATGTCTGTCACCACGGCGATGTTGCTCGCTGCCACGATGTCTTCCACCGACTCGGCGTCGGTATTCAACATACTCCGTTCCCAAAGCATCAACCTCAAACATAATTTGCGCCCCACGCTGGAACTGGAGAGCGGAAGCAATGACCCTATGGCCTATATGCTGACGGTTGTGCTGATTCAGTTCATTACTTCCGCAGGGATGAGCGCGGGGGATGTCCTGGTCTCATTTCTGGGCCAGTTTGCCGTAGGTGGAGCGGCGGGCTTCCTGTTGGGAAAGGCGGCCGTGCTCATCATCAACCGCATAGACCTGAAGAACAAGTCGCTTTATCCCATCCTGTTGTTGAGTTTTGTGTTCTTCATATTCACCATGACCGACCTTTGCCGTGGCAACGGCTATCTGGCGGTATATGTGGCGGGCATCATGGTGGGTAACGCCCGCATTGTGAACCGTAAGGAAATCTCTACTTTCATGAACGGGCTGACCTGGCTCTTCCAGATTATCATGTTCCTGAGCCTCGGTCTGCTGGTGAACCCTCATGAGATGCTTTCCATAGCCATTCCCGCGACGCTGATCGGTATTTTCATGATTGTAGTCGCGCGGCCGCTCAGCGTATTGGCCTGCCTGTTGCCTTTTAAGAAGATAAATATGCGCTCCCGCCTGTTTGTCTCGTGGGTGGGGCTGCGCGGTGCTGTCCCCATTATTTTCGCTACCTATCCGGTCGTGGCCGGGATACCCGACTCCACGCAGATTTTCAATATCGTGTTTTTCATTACCATCCTGTCTCTGCTTGTCCAGGGTACTACCATATCTTGGATGGCGGGTCGGCTGCGGCTGGACATGCCGTTGGAGACGTCCGGAAGCGAGTTCGGTGTCGAGATACCCGAAGAGACACACGCGGACCTGCGGGATATGGTTGTCGTCGAGGATATGCTGGCGAACGGGGACAGGCTGAAAGACATGAACCTGCCTAAGGGTACGCTGGTGATGCTGGTGAAGCGCGACAATGACTTTATGATTCCCGACGGCAGCCTGCGTTTGCGCGTCGGAGACAAACTGCTGCTCATATCGGAGAGCAAGTCCGGACATGCGGCACGTGTGCGGAACTGTCTCACCGGACAGCAGCGAGCGGCTGGGCGACCGGATGGGACGCACTGACATTAACATTTTTAACTTTTGCGCACCGTAAAAGGGCACATTCCCTTTTCCCTTTTTTCTCTACATATAGGGGTAGACGGCACTACATGGCATGTAGGAAAAACTACATGGCTTCCGGAAAATCCTGTCATAGGGATAGTTTCCCGCGTGAAAGGGACTTTTTGCACAAAAAAAGGGCGGTTTCACACCGTCCCCGCACTTCCGTATTGCAAAGATAATACATTTTTCGTCCGAAAGCAAGAACTGTTAAATTGCCGGACGACAAATGTTAAATGAGCATCGGCCGATGAAACCGGTCTGTCGGCTGATGGCTGCAAGGACACTTTATTGTATCGTTTGGCCGGATTTAGTGGGACAAGAGAGGATTGACATAAAGATTTTTATCGTACCTTTGTCCGCAATATGCAATGTTACGACCTCATCACAGTACTCGGCCCTACGGCAAGCGGCAAGACACGTTTTGCCGCGCGGCTGGCGCGGTTGCTTGACGCCGAAATCATCAGTGCGGACAGCCGGCAGGTATATCGCCGCATGGATGTGGGTACGGGCAAGGACCTGGCGGATTATGTCGTGGACGGCCGGACTGTTCCCTATCACCTGATAGACATTGCGGAACCGGGCACAAAATATAACGTGTTCGAGTATCAGCGCGATTTCCTGCAGGCTTACGAGGACATACGCCGGCGCGGCCGGCGCGTGATTGTCTGCGGCGGGACAGGGCTGTACCTGGAAAGCGTGCTGAAAGGTTATCGTCTCAGTCCGGTCCCGCAGAACCCGGAACTGCGTGCGCGGCTGGCGGGAAAGACGCTGGCGGAACTGACGGATTTGCTGAAGACCTATAAAACGTTGCACAACACCACGGACGTGGATACGGCACAGCGGGCCATCCGGGCCATCGAGATAGAAGATTATTACCGGCACACGCCGATGGAAGACCGCCCCTTTCCCGAACTGCATTCGCTGACATTGGGAATGGACGTGGACCGCGAAACGCGCCGCCGCCGCATCAGCGAGCGCTTGCGGACGCGACTGTCTGAGGGAATGGTGGACGAGGTGCGCGGCCTGCTGGCCGAAGGCATTGCTCCCGACGATTTGATTTATTACGGACTGGAATACAAGTTCCTGACCCTGTATGTCACGGAACAGATGACGTATGAAGAGATGTGCGGCCGTCTTGAAATTGCCATCCACCAGTTTGCCAAACGGCAGATGACGTGGTTTCGCGGCATGGAACGGCGGGGAACGGCCATCAAGTGGTTGCCGCAGTGGCATGAACAGGAGAAGAGCCTGTGTGAATACCTGGCGGAGAACGGTTTGTCGGAACTGGCAGGCAACATAACGGATAAGAACGAGAGATGAATTTAACTAAGAAACAACAGGAACTCATAGCCAAAGGGCTAAAAGCTGAAGATTATCAGAATGAGGCACTTTCGTCTGCGGCAGACGGAACGAAAGAGCGTGACCCCCGGTTGGGCATTATTTATTGTGCGAGACCGGGCCGCAGGAAAAAGTGGAAGAATATTCTGGCCTATCTGAATGCACGCGGAGTACGGTTTGACTATGTGCAAAGCGAAGGTACGGCCGATGTGGAACGCGTGGCGGCGATGATGACCCGAAGCGGTTATCGCACGTTGGTCGTGGTAGGAGGTGATGCCGCCCTGAATTTTGCCGTGAACGGTATATTCAGCGTCCCGGCATCCGACGGTAGGCGACCTGCCCTTGGCGTTATCCCTCTTGGCTATGGCAATGATTTTGCGCGCTACTGGGGGCTGGATGCTTCGGACTATCGTCGTACCATCGACCTGCTGGTTGCCGGATGCAAGCGGCGGGTGGATGTCGGACGCGTGAGACTGACGTCGGCGCGGAAGGATGGGGGAGAACAGAAATGTTACTTCCTGAATTGCGTGAATGTGGGGGTGGCGGCCTCTATCGTCAATCTGCAGCACATGATGCGCAGTTATCTGGGCTTGCGCACCCTGTCTTACATTGTTTCGGCCTTCTTGCTGCTGTTTCAGCGTATGAGTTTTCTGCTCGACTTCTCCATCAACGGTGAACGTTTCGGACGGCGCGCCATGACACTGTGCGTAGGGTCGGCATGGGGATACGGACAGACGCCGAGCGCAGTGCCCTATAACGGACAACTGGATGTCAGTCTGGTGACGACACCCCGTCTGACACAACTCTTTCACGGGCTGTTGCTGCTGATTGCCGGACGTTTCCTAGGACATAAGGGGGTTGAGGTCTGGCGCACCCGCCGTGTCTCTTTCCATTCCGTCGGCCGTGCGTCGGTCAGCGTGGACGGACGTTTCCTTTCGTCGGATGTCGGTCAGCTTGACGTGGACATACTTTCGGAAGAAATAGAGTTCCTGATTCCTTAACCAATGATTTTATCTATGAAACGTATATCGCTGTTATTCTGTTTGCTATTAAGCGCGATGCAGATGCGTGCTCAGACGATGGATTCCCTGTTCGTGACGGTGCCGGAACCGGAATTGCCCTTGCTTGACCGCAATGCGCGTTTGGATATGCTCGACCTGTATAATTATAAGATGACAGCCAAGGGCGAGAATATCTTCGGTGGCACTTCACTGATGGAGGTGAAGGAAAAAGACTTTGTCCGGCTGAAACTGACAGAAGTGAGCCATTGGGAGATGATGCGCTTGGCAGGCGATTCGACGCACTATGTCTGTATTCATACGATAGAACAGCCGATAAGGGTGAGCCGCATACGTTGTTATGACAGCGACTGGAAACCTTGTGCGGCGTTACTTCCGGCTACTGACAGCCTGACATTGGACGATTTTTTGACGGATAGTATTTCGGTGGATACGGTTGAGGATGTGTACCGGCGTCTTGGTCCTCTCCATGTCGAGGCCGTGTGGAAAGAGACGTCCGGTGCCGCACCGCAGCTCGTGTTTTCGGCGTCTGTGGCCCATCTGTCGGAAGAGCATCGCAAGGTTGCAGAGAAATGCCTGAAACCTGTGATTTATTTGTGGAAGGATGGATGCTTCCAACGTCTGTGAATGGTGCAAAAGGTTTAATATAAGCTAACTGTATCGGTTTGTTGATTCTTCGGTGTAATTAAAGATTTTCTTTTGTGAGGGAGACTGCTGTTGCTTTTGCATCGGAAATTCCGATGGGGCGCAGGTTTCGTGTACATCTTCCGTAATGTCTGTTCGTACTATTCTCCGGAGGTTTTCTTCCGGCCTTGACCTGTGATGGAGAAAAACGCCGTTAGCAATTATTACGACAAAAAACAGGGGAAGCATTTGCCCGCCTCGTGGAAAAAAAGTAAATTTGCACGCAATAAAAAATATCCTTATCATTATGACTGCTGATTTTATTGCCGACAAAATCGTGATGGACGGTCTGACGTTCGACGATGTTCTTTTAGTTCCCGCTTATTCGGAAGTGTTGCCCCGCACGGTGAGCCTGAATACGAAGTTTTCCCGCAACATTGAATTGCAGATACCTTTCGTTACGGCTGCCATGGATACCGTTACCGAGGCCCCGATGGCCATAGCCATAGCGCGTGAAGGCGGTATCGGAGTGATTCACAAGAATATGAGCATCGAAGAGCAGGCCCGTCAGGTGGCTATTGTCAAGCGTGCCGAGAACGGTATGATTTACGATCCCGTAACCATTGAGCGTGGGCGTACCGTGCGTGACGCGCTGTCGCTCATGAGAGAATATCACATCGGAGGCATTCCTGTGGTGGACGAGCACATGCACCTGGTTGGTATTGTCACGAATCGCGATTTGCGTTTTGAACAGGATTTGGACAAAGAGATTGATAAAGTAATGACGAGAGAGAACCTCGTTACGACCAATCAACAGACCGACCTGACGGCGGCGAGCCGTATTCTTCAGGAAAATAAGATTGAGAAACTGCCTGTTGTGGATAAGGATGGCAGACTGGTCGGACTGATTACCTATAAGGATATTACAAAGGCCAAAGACAAACCGATGGCCTGCAAGGACGAAAAAGGCCGTCTGCGGGTGGCTGCAGGCGTAGGTGTCACGGCCGACACGATGCAGCGCATGGAGGCTCTGATACATGCGGGCGCGGATGCCATTGTCATAGATACGGCGCACGGCCACTCCAAATTCGTCATAGAGAAACTGCGTGAGGCCAAAGCTTCCTTCAGTAATGTAGATATAGTCGTGGGCAACGTGGCTACGGGCGACGCGGCGCGTATGTTGGCCGAGGCAGGTGCCGACTCTGTCAAGGTGGGTATCGGACCGGGTTCTATATGTACGACCCGTGTTGTTGCCGGTGTGGGCGTTCCGCAGCTTTCAGCCGTGTATGACGTGGCTTGTGCATTGAAAGGTACGGGCGTTCCCCTTATCGCGGATGGCGGTCTGCGCTATTCGGGCGATATTGTCAAGGCGCTTGCCGCCGGCGGATACTGCGTGATGATAGGTTCGCTGGTTGCCGGAACGGAAGAAAGCCCGGGCGAGACCATTATCTTCAACGGCCGTAAGTTCAAGACTTACCGCGGTATGGGTAGTCTGGAGGCTATGGAAAACGGATCGAAAGACCGTTACTTCCAGTCGGGCGTCGTAGAAGTGAAAAAACTCGTTCCCGAAGGCATTGCCGGCCGTGTGCCTTACAAGGGCTCTGTCCAGGAAGTGATTTACCAGATGGTAGGTGGCTTGCGCTCGGGCATGGGATACTGCGGGGCTGGAACGATAGAGGCCTTGCATAATGCCAAGTTCACCCGAATCACAGGTGCAGGCGTCATGGAGAGCCATCCGCATGACATTACCATCACCAGCGAAGCTCCTAATTACAGCCGCTCCGAGTAATCTCATGGTGCGACTGACATAATTAATCAATAAAAATAGAACGATTAGTCAAGAAACAATGAAATCGTTACTCTCATCCCTCTTCTTTGCTTTCGGGCTGTCGGTGTGTGCACAGACTGCCGACCCCGTGCTGATGAACATTAACGGAAAGCCCATTACGCGTGGGGAGTTTGAATATTCCTATAATAAAAATGGAAATATCGAAGGTGCCGTAGAAAAGAAAACGGTGGAAGAATATGTCGATATGTTCATTAATTATAAGTTGAAAGTGGCTGCGGCCGAGGAAGCCCGTTTCGATACGCTCGCTTCCTTCAGAAAGGAATTCCGGCAATACCGGGACATGCAGCTTACTCCCTATATGGTGGATACGGTCTTTATAGACTCTGTGGCCCGCAGCATGTACCAGCGTACAGCCGACCAGCTCAAGGGACAGGACATGCTTCGTCTGGCGCACATCCTGCTGTTTGTCAGACAGGATGCTACGGATGAACAGAAGCAGGCGGTACGCTCGAAGATAGACTCCTTGTACACTGTGTTGCAGGGCGGAGCCGATTTTTCCGAACTGGCGAAGCGCTATTCCCAGGACCCCGGTTCTGCTTCACGGGGAGGAGAGTTGCCGTGGATTGGTCCGGACATGACATTGAAAGAATTCGAGACCGCGGCCTATTTGTTGAAGAAAGATGAGATTTCACAACCGGTTGAGACTTCTGTCGGCTATCATATCATCAAGATGCTGGAACGCAAACAGCTGGAATCGTATGATGAAATCCGGAAGGACATCGTCACCAGTCTGAAACGTCAGGGGATTGAGGAAGAATCTGCCGAGAAACATATTCGGAAAATAGTGGAAACTTCCGGCGGACGCCTGACACGTGAGAATGTCATGGACAGCCTGCTGAATGCCCACTTGGCGGATGCTCCGGACCTTAAGCACTTGGTGACGGAGTATCATGACGGCCTGTTGTTGTACGAGATGAGTAAGAACAAGGTCTGGGATGTGGCGGCCAATGATTCTGTTACCTTGGAGAAGATGTTCAAGGCAGACAAGAAGAAGTATGCCTGGAAAGAGCCGCGCTTCAAAGGTTTTGTATTTCATTGCAAGAGCCCCAAGCAGGTGAAGGCCGTGGCTTCGTTGCTGAAGAAAAAGCAGAACGGAGACTGGCGGAAGGCCGTACGTGAGGCCTTCAACAAGGACTCCGTGACGGTACGGGTTTCCGGTCCTTATCTGTCGAAGAAGGGCGAGAACCCTTATATAGACCAGTACGTATTTAAGAGCGGGGAGGCAAAGGCAAAGGCCAACTTCCCTTATTCCGGTGTGGCGGGAAAGAAATTGTCCAAGCCGCAGACCTATCTGGACGTGAAGTCTATGGTGCAGAACGACTATCAGGAACAGCTTGAGAAGGCCTGGATAGAGGAACTTCGTGCAAAATATCCCGTAGAGGTCAATCGGGAAGTATTGAAAACCGTGAATAATCATTGATACGCTGTCATGAAAGTCGGAAAAATAGCGTTATTAATTTGCTTCTTTCTCCAGCTCCCGGCCTGGGCGCAACAGAATGTCGTGGACGAAGTCATCTGGCTGGTCGGCGACGATCCCATCCTGTTGAGCGATGTCGAGGAAGTGCGCATCAGTTCGGAATTGAACGGTCAGCGCATAGATAATCCTTATTGCGTGATACCCGAACAGTTGGCTGTTCAGAAATTGTTTCTGCATCAGGCCGATTTGGACAGTATAGAAGTGGACGAGGCGGATATTATCAATTCGGTGAATGAGACGATAAACGGTTATATCCGGGAGTTCGGCTCGCGTGAGAATGTGGAGACTATGGCTAAAAAGTCGATCAGCCAGTTTCGCGAGCAACTGAAAGTTCATGCCCGTAACGGACAGCGGATTTCCATGATGCAACAGAAATTGACATCCAATATACGTGTGACTCCGGCTGAGGTGCGCGAGTACTTCAAGCACCTGCCGGAGGACAGCCTGCCTTTCATTCCGACTCAGGTAGAGGTACAAATTATAACATCCGTGCCACAGGTGTCTCGTGCAGAGGTGGAGCGTATTGAGGGGCGGTTGCGTGAATTTGCCCGTCGTGTCAATGCCGGCGAGGCGGAATTCTCTACATTGGCAAAGTTTTATTCGCAGGACGGTTCGGCACGTAACGGCGGCGAGATGGATTATGCCGGCCGTAACGAATGGGTGCCGGAATTTGCCAACGTGGCTTTTAGTCTGAACGACCCCAAGAAGGTTTCAAAAATAGTACGTTCGGAATACGGTTTCCATATTATACAGTTGGTGGATAAGCGCGGAGACAAAATAAAAGTGCGCCATATTCTGCTGAAGCCGGAAATAGAGGAAAGCGAATATGAGAGAGGACTGGCGCGCCTTGACTCTATCGCCGATGATATAAGGGCGGATAAATTTACGTTCGATGCTGCCGCAAAACTCCTTTCGGATGACAAGGATACCCGTAACAATCATGGTCTGATGGCCAATATGGACATGGGGAGTCGTAATTATACTTCCCGCTTTCAGATGAAAGATTTGCCGTCGGATGTGGCCAAGGTGGTCGAGAACATGCAGCCCGGCGAAATTTCAAAGGCTTTCCGTATGACCAATGAGAAGGGACAGACCGTTTGTGCCATTGTTCGTCTGAAAAACCGTATAGAAGGTCACCGGGCAACGGTGACGGAAGACTTTCAGCGTTTGAAAGATGTGGTCTTCGACAAGAGAAGTGAAGAATTATTGGATAAATGGATTCGCGAAAAGCAAAAAACAACTTATGTGCGCATAAACCCGAACTGGCGCAACTGCGATTTCAAATATCCGAATTGGATTAAATAAGAATGAACAGTTTCTACCGTTCGCGCATGAGCCGGACGTTTGTTTGGACGATTGGATTATTATGCCTTTCGATGCTGTTGCGGGCGGCCTCGTTGCCTGAAACGGACGACAGACGCGCCCGTTCGCAACAGGATGAACGGGTGGAACTCCTTCATGCCGACAATTGGCGGTACGATCAATACGAATATCCGGACGCACAACGCTTGAGCGGTAACGTAAGGTTCAGACACGGTGGCATGTATCTGTATTGCGACAGTGCGGTCTTCTTTCAAATCAGCAATTCGTTTGAGGCTTACGGCCATGTCCGTATGTTACAGGGAGATACCCTCTCACTCACAAGTGACAGACTCTATTATAGAGGAGACGACCAGATGGCAGAAGCACGTGAGAACGTGGTGATGAAGCATCGTGCCCAGACACTCTATACCGATTCCCTCAACTATGACCGATTGTATGGACTGGCTTATTTCTTTGAAGGAGGAAAGTTGAAGGAAGGTGATAATGTATTGATTTCCGATTGGGGAGAATATCATACAGATACCCGACTTTCGACCTTTAACTATAAGGTTGAGCTGAACAATCCGAAGTTCCGCCTGATAACGGATACTTTGCATTATGACACCAATACGAAATGGGCGGAAGTCATCGGACCTTCTAATATTTACAGTGGGGATAACCGTATTTATACCGAACATGGATTTTATAATACCCTGTCCGAACAGGTGAAACTGTTCGAACGTTCAAAATTGTTCGGTGATGAAAGTGAGTTGGAGGGAGACAGCATCTTCTACGACAAGAAAACCGGGGACATGCACGCTTTCCGGAATGTGCATTATGACGATAAGAAAAGCAAATACATGCTTTCGGGGGATTACTGCACCTATAATGAACTTACCGGTACTGCTTTGTCTTACGGAAAAGCATTGGCGAAGGATTATAGTAACCAATTGGATACGCTTTTCGTACATGCCGATACGTTGCGCCTATACACCTATAATATAAGAACGGACTCCATCCGTCGTGTCCTGCATGGATATTTTCATGTTCGTGCATTCAGAACAGACGTTCAGGCTGTTGCCGACTCTTTGGTGTTCGATTCACGTGAGCGGAAGTTGTCTCTTTATCGTGATCCTATTGTCTGGAGCGAAAACCGGCAGATTCTTGGAGAGGAAATCAATGTTTACAGCAACGACTCTACGATAGACAGTATTTATGTCAGACGTCAGGCCTTGCTCGCAGAACAAATGGACTCCGTTCATTACAACCAAGTGGCCGCCCAACTCATGCGCTCTTATTTTGAGAAGGGAGAAATGTTTCTGAATTGCGCCGACGGAAACGTATATGTAATTAATTTCCCGCTGGAAAAGGACAGCCTGATATTGTATCAGAATTATACGGAAACAAGTAAGTTGAGAATGTATATGGAGCATAGGAAACTGCGCCGCCTGTGGGCTCCGGCGGCCGAAGGATGCTTCTATGCAGTCGGGACCGCACCGCGTGAACGTACTTATCTGAGTAACTTCGCTTGGTTTGACTACATCCGGCCACGGGATAAGTATGATTTGTTTGAATGGCGTGGTAAAAAAGCAGGAACGGAATTGAAACCGAGCATACGCCGCGAGCCGCCTTTGCAGAAATTGGACAAAGAAGATAAGGCTGGTCATAAAGCGGTTGTAGAACCGATGCGTTCCCCGGAAAGAGTGAAGTAAACAGATACGTCCGAGTGAACGGAGCGACGTGATGGCATGTAGCACGGCGTAGAACTCATGTGTGGATGCGGACTTTTGTCATACGTGTAAGTCCTCTGAAAGAATCAAAAATTAAAAGGTATGAGCGATATTATTCGATTATTGCCCGATTCCGTGGCCAATCAGATCGCTGCCGGAGAAGTTATCCAGCGACCGGCATCGGTTATAAAAGAGTTGGTGGAAAACGCTATTGATGCCGGTGCTTCGCGCATACAGGTGATTGTGTCGGATGCCGGAAAATCTTTGATACAGGTCATTGACAATGGAAAGGGAATGAGCGATACGGATGCCCGATTGGCATTCGAACGACATGCCACATCCAAAATTTGTGAAGCCGCCGATCTGTTTGCTTTGCGTACAATGGGATTTCGCGGTGAGGCTTTGGCATCCATTGCAGCTGTGGCACAGGTGGAACTCCGTACACGTCAGGACGGCGAAGAACTGGGCACATGCATCCATATAGAGGGAGGAAAAGTCAAAGAACAAACGACTGTCACTTGTCCTGTCGGTGCAAATTTTTCTGTCCGCAATCTATTTTTTAATATTCCGGCACGCCGTAAATTCTTGAAGTCCAATCAGACGGAAATGAATAATATCCTGTCGGAATTCGAACGCATGGCATTGGCTCACCCTGACGTTTCTTTTTCGTTGTATTCCGGAGAAAATCGTCTGATGGAACTGCATGCGGGGAATTTCAAGCAACGTATAGTAGGAGTATTTGGCAAGAAAATTGACGCGCAACTGATTCCAGTGGAGGTGGAGACCACGTTAGCCCGTGTCAGCGGCTTTGTAGGTAGTCCGCAAGCATCCAAAAAGAAAGGTGCAAATCAGTTCTTTTTCACCAATGGCCGCTATATGCGTCATCCTTATTTCGCTAAAGCTGTGATGTCAGCCTATGAACGTTTGATTCCCGAGGGGGAACAGGTTCCTTATTTCCTATGTTTTGAGGTTGAACCTTCACATATTGATGTGAATATCCATCCGGCAAAGACGGAAATCAAGTTTCAGGACGAACAGGCCCTTTGGCCCATCCTCTTGGCTGCCGTACGTGAAGCATTAGGTAAGTTCAATGCCGTACCTACCATAGATTTCGATACCGACAACCGGCCCGAAATACCGTCGTTCGAACCGGAAAATACCTTTGTCGCTCCACCCAAGGTTCACGTGAATACGGCGTTTAATCCTTTTGACAATCAAAATACGCTCACCAAGTCACATTCGGATTACGGGAATGCACCCCGTTCACGTAAGCCGATGGAAAATTGGCAGGATTTGTATGAGTCTGCGCTATCTCATGCAGTTCCCGAGGCAGAACAGGACCAATCGTCTCTTTATGATGTCTTGCCCGAAGAGGAACGTGGCGGCTGGGAGAAGACGGCGGCAACCTGTTTCCAGTTTCGAGGGCGTTTTGTGGTTACAGCTATGCCTGAGGGGCTGCTGTTCGTGGATCAGCATCGTGCACATGTCCGGATATTATATGATATGTATCGCCAGCAGCAGGCCGGACGCAAAGGAATCACTCAAGGACTGCTATTCCCTGAAATATTACAATTATCTCCGTCTGAAGCAAGTATGCTTGAGATGATGTCGGATAGCCTGTCTTTTGTCGGTTTCGACATATCTTCGCTTGGGGGTGGCAGTTATTCCATATTAGGAATACCTTCGGGTTCCGAAGGCCTGGCTCCGGTATCCTTGTTACAGTCCATTGTGGACGATGCCCTGTCCGGACAGCCCCAGCCCGGTGAACAAATTGAACATATCGTGGCATTATCGTTGGCCCGTAAGGCTGCAATTCCGGCAGGGCAGTGTCTGGATAATACGGAAATGGTTGATTTGCTTGACAAGCTTTTTCATTCATCCAATCCGAACTATTCTCCTGAAGGGAATGTCATTCAAATAGTGGTCTGTAACGAGAAAATAGAAAAATTATTTGAAGGAAAACGTTAAGATTATGTGCAAAAAGAAGAAAAACAGCCTTTTTTAGCTTATTTTTTTGATAAATCTTTCGTGCCTGTTCCCTTTTTTATATCTTTGCACCGTATAACGTCTGTTTTTATGCCCTCGGCGTGTTGTTCCGGCAAAGAGGAAGATTCATTCCGCAGGTATTTAAGGACCGAAGAAGTACTGTTAAATAAATAATAATTATTATGAAAAAGTTAATGATTGCACTCGCCCTTGTAGGTTTCTCTACAACGGCAATGGCTCAGGAGACGGAAGTTCCCAGCCATAAGTACAGTGTTGCAACGAACTCTTTTTGGGCAAACTGGTTTGTGTCGGTTGGTGCTGACTACAATGCTGCTTATACTTCCCAAGAAGTAAACGTGCACAAGTCTCCCTTCAGCAAGAAGCGCGGAACTTTTGGTTTCGACGTAGCTGTAGGTAAGTGGTTTACTCCGGGCATCGGTCTTCGTACGAAGTTCCAGGGTCTTTGGAGCAAGCGTGTTATTTCCAACAGCAGCCACAAGTCTTATGAATATTGGAATCTGCACGAGGACGTGATGTTCAACCTTTCCAATATCTTCTTTGGTTACAACGAGAAGCGCGTTTGGAACTTCATTCCTTACGTAGGTATCGGTGTAAATCGTAACATGAGCGATAATGTTTACGATATCACTTACAATGCCGGTTTGTTGAACAATTTCCGCATCTCCAACAAGGTATCTGTCTTCTTGGATCTCTATGTAATGGCTACCGAAGGCTCTTTCGACATGGCTAAGGACGACATGTGGATGTGCTATAATAAGGATGAACAGCGTCATTGGGACAAGATGACAGGTGCATCTGTAGGTATAACTTACAATCTGGGTAAGAGCACTTGGGAGAAAGCTCCGGACGTAAACGCCTTGATGGCTATGAACAAGGAGCAGATGGACGCTGTAAACGCTTCTTTGAAGGAACAGCAGGAAGAGAATGCACGTCTGCGCGATATGATTGCCAACCAGAAGCCTGCTGAGGTAGTTCAGGCCAAGACTGTTAAGGAGATTGTTGCTACTTCTCAGTCTGTATTCTTCAACATCGGTTCTTCCAAGATTGCAAGCCGCAAGGATTTGGTTAATGTCAAGGAAGTTGCAGAATACGCAAAGGCTAACAATAGCAAGATTCTCGTAACGGGTTATGCTGACAGCAAGACCGGTAGCGCTGCATTCAACAAGCAGTTGTCTGAAAAGCGTGCCAAGGCTGTTGCTGACGAGCTCGTTAAGATGGGTGTTAATCGTGATAACATCATTGTCGAAGGTAAGGGTGGTGTAGATGTAATCTCTCCGTTCTCTTACAACCGTCGTGCTACTGTTAAGCTTCAGTAAATAAAACATAACAGCAATATATAAAACGTTCGGCCGTTCTTTGAGCGGCCGAACGTTTTATATATGAGTGTTTGTAACGCATGTGGCATCTCATGTTTCTGATTTTCGAGATGCTTCTTCGGTTCTATGTAATGCGGAATGTTTTTTGAGTCGTATTCTGATTGTTTTATTGGAAGGTGTTAGAAGTGAAAAAATGGACGGGATGCAGTTGTATAAACCGGATAATTCGTATATTTGCTGTAATAAAACGCATTGTTATGAACAATATGTCAAGAATACTTTTTCTTATGGTTTGTTCGTTGCTGACGGCAGGGGGCATGATTTCGCACGCCAAGACTGTGGCTGTACATGATGAGGCAGACGAACCCCGGGATTCCACTTTGGATGTTATCGGCTGGTTCTGCAAGAATGATACACTTGAATATTGGATTAATGAAAGCAGTTGGAAGTTCAATGGTGCCGATACCATCAAGACATCCGGCGTTTCCACGTTGGTCAGACTGGTTGTTACGGATTCCACAGCCTCCGGTTATCAGATGGATTATACCTTTCTGAAATTTGAGAGTGACTCCATAGCGGATACACCTATCGGCAATTATCAGAACAGGATAGTGGAACGGCTCAGTAATAAGATTGTCGGTACGACTATCAAGTTTGAGACCGATGAATGCGGTGCAATTACCCGGTTCAACAACCTCGGTCAGATTAAGAAGCAGGCCAAGGGACTTTTCAAGGAGGCAAAAAGAGAGTTGGATGATATGCCTGAAATCAAGAAACTCAAGGAAATGGGAATAAACCTCATGGATTTGGTTGGCAAGGTAGATACCGACCAGTTGGTAGAAGGCTATACCAAAGAATTGAACCTCTTGTTTATGTGGCATGGAAAGACTTTTAATATCGGAAAAAAGACTTCCCATGAAGACGCTACCGATACCGATTTCGAAAATGACAGTCAAGTAACAGTCTCAACGGATACGGTGGCCGGAACATACTCTATTTCGGCCGATGTCGTCAGCACCATCCCGCAGTCGTTGGTGAAATCGTTGGTCGGCGGATTTGTAAGTTCGCTGAAGGATGATAAAATGTCGGAAAGTTTTCAGAAAGAATTTGATTCGCAAGTGAATGTCGATGCCACATCGGATACATATTATAGAATTGACTATATGTACAACGGTTGGCCCTGTCAGTTGGTATCCCAGTCCTCGACGATGATAGGCAACAGGGGAAAAGCCAAGCAGACCTATATTGATTTGCATTACTATTCCTTGCGTAATTATTAGCCTGTTGAGGCTTCTTGGCAACTCCGTCTGTTTCTCCTCTTTATGTGTCAGACATGGCGCGTGATGTCTGTACAGTCCGTGGAAGGACATAGTTCGGAAAAGACAATAACAGGTACAAAAATCCAGCGACGCTTTGGAACAGAGAAAATCAGTGTGTCGCAGCCAATATTATCTCTTGTTGCCCGTAATGTTTTCCGGGATTAATTCTTTCGGTCCTGTCCTTTCCAGAGCCGTTGCATACGTTCGGCAGCCTTGGCTTCGGCCGGATTGTCCGCCGCTGTCCATAAAGTGTGTCCTTGCAGTTCGTCAGGCATATATTGCTGGCGGGCGAAATGTTCGGGATGGTTGTGCGGATAGATGTAACCGTCGGCATACCCCAGCTGAGACATGAGTTCTGTCGGTGCATTGCGCAGATGGAGCGGTACAGGGCAATTCCCTGTTTTCCGTACCAGGTCGATTGCCGCATTTATTCCCATATAAGCGGAATTGCTCTTGGGGCTTGTTGCCAGATATACGGTAGCTTCGGCCAAGGGAATCCGTCCTTCGGGCCAGCCAATCTTCTGTACGGCGTCGAAAGCCGCATTGGCTAGCAACAGGGCATTAGGGTTGGCCAGCCCGATGTCTTCGGCCGCCGAGATAACCAGCCGGCGTGCAATGAATTTCGGGTCTTCACCGCCCTCAATCATACGTGCCAGCCAGTAGAGCGCGGCGTCAGGGTCGCTGCCACGTATGCTCTTGATGAAAGCGGATATGATGTCGTAATGCACTTCCCCGTCTTTATCGTAGGCCAAAGGGTTCTGTTGCAAGCGAAGTGTGACCGTGTCATTGTCGATGACTATTTTCCCTTCGCCGCACGCATTGACGATGAGGTCCAGAATATTGAGCAGTTTGCGGGCATCGCCGCCGCTATATCTCAGCAAGGCATCCGTTTCTTTCAGTTCGATGTCCAACTCTTTCAGGACCGTATCCTTGTGAATGGCATGTTCCAGCAATTGCAGCAGGCAATCCCGGTCAAGGCTTTTGAGTACATAGACCTGACATCTTGAGAGCAACGGACGTATGACTTCAAAGGACGGATTTTCCGTTGTTGCGCCGATGAGCGTGATTGTGCCGGTTTCGACGGCCGCCAGCAGCGAATCTTGTTGCGATTTGGAGAACCTGTGGATTTCATCGATAAAGAGAATCGGGCTTTGCTGGCCGAAGAAGCGGTTGCGTCCGGCACGTTCTATGACTTCGCGTACATCCTTCACTCCGCAATTGACTGCCGACAAGGTGTAGAACGGTGTTTTCAGCCGGTTGGAGATGATTTTGGCCAATGTCGTCTTGCCCACTCCCGGCGGTCCCCAAAGTATGAACGACGAGATATGTCCCGAGTCAATCATGTTGCGCAACACCGCGCCCTTTCCGACCAGATGGGTCTGGCCGATGTAGTCATCGAAAGTAACGGGGCGTAATCTTTCCGCAAGTGGTGTCATGAAATTTGGCTTTATATGTGTAGGTGTACTTCTGTAAAGGTCAGTTGCTCTCGATTTCGGACAGTTCCAGCCATCGTGTGGACTTCTCGTCCAATTCTTTTCCCAGGACAGGGAGACGTTTACTCTTTTCGGTCAGTTCGTCCACGCCCAGTTCGCCGGAGCACAATGCGGTTTCAATCTCGCTTTTCTCGTTTTCCAGTTTTTCTATGTCCTGTTCCAGCTGTTCCAGTTCCTTGCGCTCTTTGAATGTCAGCCGTCTTTTGTGTTCGCCGCTCCATTTTTCCTTTTCTTTCCGTTCGGGCTTTCCGGCGGCAGGCCGGTTTTCTTCTTCTTTCTCCTTCAGACCGCACCAGTCACGATACTGTGTGTGGTTTCCGGGAAAGTCATCAATTTCTCCTTCTCCCTTGAAAACAAGCAGATGGTCCACCACTTTGTCCATGAAATAGCGATCGTGACTGACTACAATCACGCAACCGCGGAAATCAATCAGGTATTCCTCCAATACCTGGAGGGTGGCGATGTCAAGGTCGTTGGTCGGTTCGTCGAGAATCAGGAAATTGGGATTTTGCATCAGTACGGTGCAAAGGTGCAGTCTTCTTTGTTCTCCTCCCGAAAGCTTGTAAATGTAGTCCTGCTGGCGTTGTGGCGGGAACAGGAAATGTGTGAGAAACTGCATGGCGGTCAGTTTTCTGCCGCCTCCCAGGTCAATGGTCTCGGCAATGCGTCTGACAGCGTCGATGACCTTCATCTGCTGATCGAACTTCATGCCCTCTTGTGCAAAATAGCCGAAGCGGACGGTCTCTCCCACGACAAAGCGTCCTTCGTCCGGCTTGATTTCTCCCAGAAGCATCTTGATGAAAGTACTCTTGCCGGTTCCGTTAGATCCGATAATGCCCATTTTTTCGAAGCGGGAGAAATTGTAATAGAAGTCCTTCAGGATGGTTTTCTTGCTCCCGTCAGGGCGGACGAAGGCCTTGCTGACATACTCCGCCTCGAATATCTTGCTTCCGATGTATCCGCTTTTCACTTCCAGCCGTGCGGCCCGTTCCTCCTTGCGCTGCCTGGCCCGTTGTTCCAGTTCGTAAAAGGCCTCCTTGCGGTATCTTGCTTTGGTGCCCCGTGCACAAGGCATGCGGCGCATCCAGTCCAGTTCCTTGCGGTACAGGTTTGCCGCACGCGCTATGTTGGCGTTGGTGGCGGCAATGCGCTCCTCGCGTTTCTCAAGATAATAGGCGTAGTTGCCGCGATAGGAGTAAAGTCTGCGGTCATCCATTTCCAGAATGACGGAGCAGACCCGCTCCAGAAAATAACGGTCGTGTGTCACCATGAGCAACGCCTTGTTGTGGCGGCTCAGGTAGTTTTCGAGCCATTCAATCATCTCCATGTCCAGATGATTGGTCGGTTCGTCGAGTATAAGCAGGTCGGGATTGGAGAGCAGCACGTTGGCAAGCGCCACGCGCTTGAGTTGTCCGCCCGACAACAGGCCTATCGGCTTGTCGAACTCGGTGATGGACAGTTTCGTGAGGATTTGTTTGGCCCGCAACTCGAAATCCCAGGCCTCCCTGCGTTCCATTTCCTCTATCAACTGTTCCAGTCCCGGATTGCCGGGCTGTGCGAGGCAATGCTCGTAGCGGCTGATGAGGTCGGAAAGTTCGCCCGCCTTACTGAAACAGGCATCGATAACCGTCATGTGCGGGTCGTATTGCGGTGACTGCGTGAGATACCCCACTGTCAGGTCGCGCCGGAACACCATCTCGCCGCTATCGTAGTCATCGATACCGGAAAGAATGTTCAGCAGGGTGGATTTTCCGGTTCCGTTGCGGGCTATCAGGCCCACATGCTGTCCTTCGGCAACAGAGAACGAGATGTCTTCGAACAGAATCAGGTCGCCGATGCTTTTGGTAAGATGTTGTACGTCTAAGGCCGGTGTCACGATGTCGGATATTTTTGTTTGTAAAGAGAAAATGTCGGATTGTTTCGGTAAGGACGGATTACATGCTTCCTTCCATGCCGCTCTGTCCGGAGTTGCCCGATGACTGTTGTTTCACATCGGAGTTGTCGATGGTGCGGGATGCCTTCTTGACAATCGCTTTCAGGCTGCCCAGGCGGTAGCGGATGCCCATTCCGAAGCGCAGCATATCCACCCGGGTCATGCTTTCGAAACGGAAATCGTCCGTAACCGTCGTGTTGGTGAATTTGCGTTTGGGATGGATGAAGTTGCCGGCCATCACACTGAGCGTCAGCCGGTCTTCTTTCAGGAAGGAGCGGCTCAGACTGAGTGCATAAAAGTAGAAACTGTTTCCTTCACCTTGCAGATTGATATCCTTCGTGCTTCCGCCGCCGTGCAGGTTCAGCTTCAGTTTCCACGGCAGGTCCTGACGGATGCCGCCCCAGCATCCGCCGGAAAATCCGTGGTTGCGTGCGCCGCCTTTGTCGCCGAAGTGCAGTGCCTTGTAGTCGGTGTAGTTTCCGTTGGCATTGATGTTCAGCACCGTACCGTTGAAGATGGTCCAGTTGAGATAGAGGTTCAGGCCCAGGTCCTTGGTGTGGAGGAAATTATCGAACGTGGTGGTTTGAATACCGTTCTCGTCGAGGAAAGAATACGACGTGAGCCCGTTCGTCTGCAGCATATAGGACAGCGAGGCATTGATGTTCAGTTTGGGCGTGAACTTGTTGAAGCTCAGGTTGAAGTTGTGTGCTTTCTCGCTTTCCAGTCCCGGGTTTCCGTAGCTTTGGGTTTCGGGGGTGGGGTGGGAGACGTAGGGCGAGAGATAAGATATGTCCGGTCGCCCGATGCGCATGTTGTATCCGGCTTTCAGCATTGAACCTTCCGAGAGGCTGTAGCCGAAGCTGACGGACGGTACAAGGTCGTCGAAATTGCTGCCGAAGGACTCGCGGCTGCCGTCGGGGTAGTTCACCTTGACCCGTGAATGCTCGTACCGGAGTCCGGTACGTGCGGTGAATTTCTTCAGTTTCAGTGTATATTCCGCATATCCCGCAATGATGTCGTTGCGATGCCGGTAGCGCAGGCTCGCGTCCTCCGATATTTCGAAGGCGTCATCGCTTCCCGAGGGGCGTGTGAATTCCGTGTTGTCGCTCCGGTTGATGCGGTAAATGTATTTCGCTCCGGTGGAAAGCGTATGCAGTTTGCCGATGGGGGTGGTAAAATCCACCTGTCCCGTATGTTCGTAGGAATGGTTCTGCGGGTCGGAGTACATGTCTTCCATTCCGAAAGGAACAGCGTCCATACCGCTGTAAATGCGTGTGGAGCGGTCGTGGTTGGGTGACGTGTTGAAGCGGTAGGAGAACGTGACGGATTGGCCTTCCTTGTCGAATGTGTGCTGATAGTCCGCGCTGGCGTTGATTCCGCGGTAGGTCGATTTCGATTTGGACCATTGTTCGTATCCGTAGACGGGGCTGTTGTCGGCCGATAACATGTCGTAGCGTGTGAAACCACTCTGTTCGCCCTTGTGCTGGTGTAGTCCCGCGGTCACGCTCAGCAGGTTGTGTGCGTCAAACTCGTAGCTGGCGTCAAGGCTCCCGAACTGGAATGTCCCCGAATAGTCATTTGCGCCGACCGAACGCAGCAGGTGGTAAGTATCGTCTGCGAATGTCTCGCGTTCGGAGCGGCTGTCTTGCGTAGGCGATGTCATGTGTCCGATGCCGTAGTTGCCCGATACGGTCAGTTTGCCGATTTGCGCCATGCCGAACAGGCTGCCGAATACGCCCCTGTTCGAGGGATTGATGTGCGGGGTGAGCGTGTAGCCGGTCGTTTTCGTTTCGGCTTCGGTCACGATGTTCAGGACACCGGCCACTCCTTCCGCGTCATATTTCGCTCCCGGGTCGGTGACTACCTCCACCTTCTTGACAGCCGATGCGGGGTAGTTCTTGAGTATCAGTGACGGGTTGGAACTCATCATGGTGTTGAGTTTGCCGTTTACGTAGACCTTGAAACTTCCGCTTCCGTTCACTTGTATGTTGTCCTCTCCGTCCACGGTGACCATCGGGACCTTGCGCAACATGTCCAGCAACGAGTTGGTCTCGGCGTCGGGGTCCTCGCTGATGGAGTAGCTCAGCTTGTCTATTTCCGCTTTCACTATGGGGCGCTGGGCTGTCACGGTGGCCGTCCCCAGGGTCGAGGAGTACTCCTGCATCAGCAGCGTCCCGAGGTCCAGCTGTCTGGTGTCTTTCAGTTCTATGTCGCGTTCCAGCGGAGCCATGCCTAAGTTCACGACCTGCAGGCGGTAGGCTCCGGGGCGCGTGACTTTCAGGTTGAACTTTCCGTTGGTATCGGTAGTGCCCACTGCCACGGCCTTGGCCTTTCCCTTGCCCGGTGTCATGATGCGCAAAGTGGCGTAAGGAACGCCGTTCCCGCTGATGGAGTCTTTCACTTCGCCTTTCAGAAGAAAGGTGGAAGTGTTTTGTGCGTGTGCGCAAAGCACCATGAAAATGCTTGCTATCCAGAATAGTATGAATTTATGTTTCATTCTGATTGATTTCTGACTGTAAAAAACGTTGCAAAGTTACTAATAAATCCCTGTCCCGATAGGAATGTCTGTCAAAAAGTAGGCGTTATGCACGGCATACGTTTACATTTTTACACATCACCATGGGAATGGAAACGAAATTGTCATCTTTCGGACATATACATTGTCGTATGTGAAGCTGTATATCTGACGGTGCGTGGTCTGCATGACATGAGAGATAAAACAACGTGGACTTGTCCGAGCCGTCCCTATCCGGCAAACCGTGGATGAGGTCCGGTGCGGACGAAAGACCGTAACGACCGGATGCAGATGCCCGACGGCGGCCGCAAGCAGGGTGGATTTTCTTGATTTTTACCATTTCTTTATACTTTAATAGTGTTATAGTTTAATAGTACACCGCAAAAGTATATCTTTAGATGCTTCCGACAAAATTTTTCGTCTTTATTTTTTGATTTTTCTCAAAAAAACTTTTCGAAGGCAAGCATGACGGCTGCCGGAGATGGCCGGAACAAACATTTGTTCGGGTAGAAATGTGCGCCGACAAGGGCAGCCGGCATCGGCCGACATTAACATATTTAACTTCTGTTAGGTGAATAAGTGTGAAAATGCTGCCTTATAGAGGTTGCCGGCCGGTACATACGGCTACCTACATGGCATGTACGCGCGACTACATGCCATGTAGGAGAAACTGTCACGGGCATAGTTTTTCGTTTTTGAAGTCAATTTTGATGAGAAACCGGGCCTGTACAGATGAAAACAGGGCGACCGAAGCCGCCCTGCACATATCCGTGATGCAAAGATAATACATTTTTGTCCGAAAAGCAAATTGTGTTAAAATGGGAAATATTTCCGGAGCGGGGGGAAGGCTGCGGCGTTACCGCACGTGCGGCTACCGCTCTGCCGGCTGCTGTTCTTCCTCGCGCGGTTTGAGGGCCGAGGGTATCAGGTTGCCTTTGCCGTCGAAAAGCCCGTAGGTGGTCCGCAATACGCGGAACTCCGTCCGTCGGTTGAGCGCGTTGCAGATTTCCTGCTGCTCGGGAGACAGCTTCAGTATGTAGGGAACGGTGAGCGTGTCGTTCTCATGCAGGAACGTATACGTCTCGGTCAGTTTCCGGTTCACCACCTTGGGCATGTTTTCCCCATAGCCTTTTGCAGTCAGCCGGTCGGCCTGTATGCCGTGTTCGGTCAGGTAGCGCACCACACTCTCGGCCCTGCGCTGCGAAAGCCTTTCGTTGTAGGCGTCGTTTCCGCGGTAGTCGCAGTGGGCGCTCAGCTCGATGGTCACATTCGGATTCTCCTTCAGCATATTGGCCAGACGGTCGAGGGCTTCGCGCGAGTCTTCCGTCAGGTCCGCCTTGTCGAACTCATAGAATACGTTCCGCACCAGTACAGGTACGCTGACAGAGGGCAGGGGGAACTGCAGTACGTGCTGGTGTTCGGTCTCCAAGGAGTCCGCATGTAGTGCGTTGCGATAGTTCAGATAGCCTTTGCAGGTCGCCAGGAACAGATAGTCCACGCCGGGAGTCACAGGTTGTTCGAACGAACCGTCGCTCAGGACGCCGAACTTGAGGTTCGTGCCGTCGTTTCCTATCATGTAGACCACCGCTTCGGGCAGTTCGTAGCCGTCTTGTTCGTAGACCCATCCCTTGACCGTCTGCAACACTTCCGGATAAGAGAAAGAGTATATCTTGTCCCATCCCCGGCCGCCCGTGGAACGGCTGGAGGAGAAGAAACCGCGGTTGTGCAGTCCCTCGAACGTGATGCCGAAATCGTCTCCGTTGGAGTTCATGGGCGCGGGCAGGTGGACGACGTTCCATTTGTGGGTGACGGTGTCTTCCGTCGCCCGGTACAGGTCGAGCCCGCCCATGTTGGGCTGCCGGCCGTCGGATGAGAAGTACAGTTCGCCCCCGGGACGCACCGTCGGGAAGGACTCGTTGCCTGCCGTGTTGATGTCCGGTCCCAGGTTCTCCACAGGCCCGATGCCGTGTCCGCCGGATATGGAGGCCCGCCATAGGTCAAGTCCGCCGTATCCGCCGGGCATGTCGGACACAAAGTACAGCCAATGCCCGTCGGGCGAGGGGGCGGGATGCGCATAAGAGGACAGGGTGTCCGCCGAAATCTTCAACTGTTGAGGCTTCGCCCATTTGGCATCCGTGCGCTGCGAGGTCCAGATTTCCGCCATCCGGGGATATTGCGGGTCGGTGCGGCAAACCGTCAAGTACATGGTCTGTCCGTCGGCCGAGAAGGCACATGCGCCCTCGTCGAACTCCGTATTGACGCCTTCCACCGCTTCGGGAATTTTCCATTTGCCCTTTTCGTCTTTCTTGGCAAAGAAGATGTCCCCGTTTTTCATGCCGGTGATGCCGCTCAGGTCGCTTCCCGTGGCCTGTTGGCGCGTGGTTGTGAAGTAAAGCTGGCCGGCCTCCGTTCCCATATACGCCGGAGCATAGTCCGAACGGCTTCCGTTGAACAGCCGCTCGAGCTTGACGGTGTATGCCGAGCCTTTTTCCTTGATTTCCGGTGCGGTCCGGCATGAAGCGATGCCGGCTTTTGCCTCCTTGCTGTCCGGATGGGTCTTCAGATATTCCGCATAGCAGTTTTCGGCATTGCGGTAGTCGCCCATCAGCCGCAGCATATCACCCTCGCGCAGGTAGGTGAGTGTGTCGGTAAACTTATATCGTTCGGCATTGCGGTAGGCACCGATGGCGCGGGCCACGTTTCCGTGCAGGCGGTAAGCGTCGGCCATCCGGTAAGCTATCTCGCCGCGTTTCAGACGTTCCGTGGAAGGTGTTCTCTGATAAGCTCTCTTGTAAAGATTGGCCGCTTCGCAATATTCGCCCAAGGCCAAGGCCGCATCGCCGCGCTTCAGGGTGCGCTCCACGCTGCCGCAAGAGGCCAGCGAAATCGTTATGGCCGCGCAGACAACGAACGGCAACCGGCGTTGGAGCGGACGATATAGGGATAAATAGGTTCTCATTAAATATGTAAACTGCTTTTTACCTTATTTATTGCATTATAGCGCATACAAAGGTAAGCAAACCTGCGGGATTCAGCAACGTTACGGTGCCCTATTTGCGGGACAGCGCCTTGCGGATGCGTGTTGCGTCACATCTTCCTTGTGTCGGAAACCGGTTCCCCGGATGTACGCCCGTCTTGCGGAAGTCTGCTGAAAAACATATCTGATAAATTTTGCCGCTTGAATATTTATCCGTAATTTGCCAAGCGTTAAAGTTAAAAGCAATCGGCTACTACTTAAATCTTTTGATATGAAAGTCTACAATTCACACGAAATTAAGAACATCGCTCTGCTCGGCAACGATGGCTCAGGTAAGACCACCCTCACGGAAGCGCTCCTCTTTGAGAGTGGTCTCATTAATAGACGAGGCCGTATCACGGCAAAGAATACCGTGTCCGACTATTTTCCTGTAGAGCAGGACTATGGATACTCCGTGTTTTCCACGGTCTTCCATGTGGAATGGAATAACAAAAAACTGAATATCATAGACTGTCCGGGCTCTGACGACTTTGTGGGAGCGGCCATGACCGCGCTCAACGTGACGGACACGGCGTTGCTGCTCATTAACGGCCGTTTCGGTCCGGAAGTCGGTACGCAAAACCACTTCAGATATACGGAAAAACTGGGCAAGCCCGTCATTTTCCTTGTCAATCAGCTGGATGACGAAAAGTGCGACTATGATGCCATTCTCGAAGAACTGCAAAGCATTTACGGCCCGAAGGTCGTTCCCGTGCAATACCCTGTCAAGACCGGCCCGGACTTCAATTCGCTGATTGATGTCATTCTTATGAAGAAGCTGACCTGGGGTGCTGACGGCGGTGCGCCGCAAATAGAGGACATTCCCGCCGAAGAGCAGGAAAAGGCCCAGGAAATGCACAAGGCTCTCGTGGAGGCTGCCGCCGAAAACGATGAAGGACTGATGGAGAAGTTCTTCGAGACGGAGCAGTTGTCCGAGGACGAAATGCGCGAAGGCATCCGCAAGGGTATGGTGACGCGCGGAATTTTCCCTGTGTTCTGTGTATGTGCCACCAAGAACATGGGCGTGGGCCGTTTGATGGAGTTCCTTGGAAACGTCGTGCCGTTTGTCGATGAAATGCCCGCGGTCCACAACACACGTGGCATGGAAGTGAAACTCGACCCGGCCGGACCGACGTCCATTTATTTCTTCAAGACAGGCGTGGAACCCCACATCGGCGAAGTACAATACTTCAAGGTGATGAGCGGAACCGTGAAAGAGGGCGATGACCTCGCCAATGCGGACAGGGGCTCTAAGGAACGCATGGCGCAGATATTCGTTTGTGCCGGCGCCAACCGTGATAAGGTGGAGCAGCTGGCGGCCGGTGACATCGGATGTACGGTTAAGCTGAAGGATGTCCGTACCGGCAATACCTTGAACGGAAAAGATTGCGACAACCGCTTCAATTTCATCAAGTATCCCAATCCTAAGTTCACGCGCGCCATTCGTGCCGTCAATGAGGCCGATACCGAGAAGATGATGGCGGCACTTAACCGCATGAGACAGGAAGACCCGACATGGGAAGTGGAACAAAGCAAGGAGTTGCGCCAGATTCTCGTACACGGACAAGGCGAGTTCCATCTGCGAACCCTGAAGTGGAGACTGGAGAACATAGACAAGATTGCCATAGAATTCTATGAGCAGCGCATACCTTACCGCGAGACCATCACGAAAGCCGCCCGCGCCGACTACCGTCACAAGAAACAGAGCGGAGGTGCCGGACAGTTCGGCGAGGTTCACCTCATCGTCGAGCCTTACAGCGATGGTATGGAAGACCCGACCGTTTATAAGTTCGGTAACCAGGAAATCCGTATTTCCGTGAAGGGCAAGGAAGAAATCCCATTGGAGTGGGGCGGAAAACTTGTCTTCATCAACTCTATCGTGGGTGGTGCGATTGATACCCGCTTCATGCCGGCTATTCTCAAGGGTGTCATGAGTCGTATGGAGCAAGGTCCGCTTACGGGAAGCTATGCCCGCGACGTGCGTGTCATTGTCTATGATGGAAAGATGCACCCCGTGGACAGCAACGAATTGTCCTTCATGTTGGCCGGCCGGAATGCTTTCAGTCAGGCGTTCAAGGAGGCCGGTCCGAAAATCCTGGAGCCTATCTACGACGTGGAAGTATTTGTCCCGGGCGAGAAACTGGGTGACGTCATGAGCGACCTGCAGGGCCGTCGCGGTCTTATCATAGGTATGAGCAGCGAGAACGGTTATGAGAAACTGCAAGCCAAGGTTCCTCTCAAGGAAATGAGCAATTATGCCACCAACCTCAGCTCTCTGACGGGCGGACGTGCCAGCTTCATCATGAAGTTCGCCAGCTACGAACTTGTACCCGGCGACTTGCAGAACAAACTTATCGAGAATTTCGAACAGGAACAGGCCGAGTAAATCCTGTCCCGGATGGTCCGGCCGGCAGATGCCATCCTGTTTGCGGCATCGCGGAAGGACGTATCGCGAAGTACGTGATAAAAAATCCAATCCCACCGACATATCATTCATGTCGGTGGGATTGTTTTTATAGGATGCAGCCCCGGTTGGTCTATCCCCGGTCCGCCGCGTCGTCCTTGCGTTTCCGGTAAAGTTGCCAGGAGTTGAAAATGTTATGCCATATGCTGTAAAATCCGCCGGCAATAGAGCTGACGGGCGTCAGGAACGTGTAACCCATCCATATCGCGAATACCGTATTCTTCTGTCCCAGGCTCTGTCCCGCACTGATGGGACATCCGTACTTGCGTCCTATTTTCTTGCCCGCGTAGAACTGCAGGGCGCAAGCCATAAGACTGGCGGCCGCGATGCCTGCCTGGTAGATGACGGCACTGTCGCTATGGACAATGGAGCGTACCGTTACGGCTATGGCGATGGACAGGCTGACTGCCCAGATGTAAAAGGCCAGGTCCTTGCAACCGAGTACCATTCGGTGGATTTTAGGGAAGAGCCAGCGCACCAGCAATGCCGCGAAGAAAGGACAAATCAGCATGGGGAAGACTTTTCCCATGATTAAGAAGAAAGAACTGACGAAGTCCAGTCCCGGATGCGGGTGGATGAGGGGGACGAACATAGGGACAACCACCGCCACCACGAGGTTGATGAGTATGGTGTAGGTGGTCAGTCCCGCGGCATCGCCGCCCAGTTTGTTCACCACGACGGCCCCGGCGGTCGCGGTAGGGCAGATGAGGCACAGCATCGCGCCCTCGATGACCACTCCGCCCGGCATATCCGGGAATGCCACAAGGGTGAGCGACAGCATCGCGAACAGACCCGCCTGCATCAGCAATAACCAGCCGTGCCACCTGCGCAGACGCAGGTCATGAGGGTCCACCTTGCAGAAAGTAATGAACAACATGCTGAAGATAAGTATCGGTTGCAAGACCGATACCAGGCCCATCAGAAAAGATTTGTAGGGTGTAAGCAACGGTATCCTTACACCAATAAGATAGGACATGGCGCCGGCCAGCATGGCTATGGGCAGTGTCCAGTTCTTGATAAAGGCAATCGGTGAAGTCATGCTCAGTTTTCTTTTTCCAAAGCTATCAGTTCGTCGCGCAGTTGTGCGGCCAGAATGAAATCGAAGCGTGCGGCAGCCTCCTTCATCTGTTTCCTGAGCCGTTCCATGCGTTGTTCCTTGTTCTCTCCCTTGCCATATTCAACCTGGGTCTCGGCCACCTGACGGATTTCGGGCATTTCGGTGTCGTAAGCCGGCCGGCCGTCGTTCTCTTTCTTCAGCTGCGCCAGTTCGTTGATGCCGGTAGCCTTGCGTATCTGTCGGGGAACGATGCCGTGTGCCTCGTTGTACTGTATCTGTTTGATGCGTCTCCGTTCCGTTTCCTCGATGGTCTGCCGCATGGACGGCGTGATGCGGTTGGCATACATGATGACACGTCCGTTTACGTTGCGTGCCGCGCGTCCGGCCGTCTGGGTCAGCGAGCGGTGCGACCGCAGGAATCCCTCCTTGTCGGCATCGAGTATGGCCACAAGCGCCACTTCGGGCAAATCAAGTCCCTCGCGCAACAGGTTTACGCCGACCAGTACGGAATACAATCCCTTGCGCAGGTCCTCCATGATGCGCACCCGTTCCAGCGTGTCCACGTCACTGTGGATGTAAGCCGTCCGCACACCGTTCTTTATCAGGAAGTCCGACAATTCTTCGGCCATCCTTTTCGTCAGTGTCGTGACAAGTACGCGCTCGTCCCTCTTCAGACAGAGCCTGATTTCCTCCATCAAGTCGTCTACGGGATAGTCCGCAGGCCGCACTTCGATAGGCGGGTCGAGCAGTCCCGTGGGGCGAATCACCTGTTCCACGACAACACCTTCGCTCTCCGCCAGCTCATACTCGGCCGGGGTTGCACTGATATAAATCACTTGCTTGGCCAATTCGTGAAATTCCTCGAATTTCAGAGGGCGGTTGTCCAGGGCGGCGGGCAGTCTGAAGCCGTAATTCACCAGCGCCTCCTTGCGGGAACGGTCTCCGCCGTACATGGCGCTGATTTGCGGCACGCTGACGTGGCTTTCGTCTATGACAATCAGAAAATCATCGGGGAAGAAGTCAAGCAGGCAGTAGGGCCGCGTCCCCGGTTCCCGCCCGTCAAAGTAGCGTGAATAGTTCTCAATGCCCGAGCAGTGCCCGAGTTCGCGAATCATCTCGATGTCATAGTTCACACGCTCACTGAGCCGCTTGGCCTCAAGCTCCTTGTGCTCTTCCTTGAACAGGGCAACCTGTTCCGTCAGGTCGTCCTGTATTTTCCGTATGGCCAGTTCCTGCGTTTCCTTTGACGTCAGGAACAGGTTGGCCGGATAGATTTTGTACTCGTCGAAGGTAGCCATACGCATTCCGCTCACGGCGTCCACCTCCTCTATGCCGTCGATTTCGTCGTCCCAGAACGTGATGCGCAGCAGTTCGTCCGCGTAGGCCAGATATACGTCCACGGTGTCGCCCTTCACCCTGAAGTTTCCCGCCTTGGGCGCGACGTCATTTCTGGTGTAGAGGCTGTCCACCAGTTTCCGGAGCAGTGCATTTTGCGCCAGCTTCCGGCCAACTTTCAGGCTGATGACGTTCTCGTAGAAGGCGGCGGGATTTCCCATGCCGTAGATGCACGATACCGACGAGACGACAATGACATCGTTGCGCCCCGACAGCAATGAGGACGTTGCGGCCAGCCTCAGTTTGTCGATTTCCTCGTTGATGGCCATGTCCTTCTCTATGTAAGTGTCCGTGGAGGCTATGTATGCTTCGGGCTGGTAGTAGTCGTAGTAAGACACATAATACTCCACCGCGTTTTCGGGAAAGAATCCCTTGAACTCGGCATAGAGCTGCGCCGCCAGCGTCTTGTTGTGGCTCAGGACGAGTGTGGGCCTGTTCAGCCGGGCAATGACGTTGGCGATGGTAAATGTCTTTCCCGAACCGGTAACGCCCAGCAATGTCTGCGCAGGCAGCCCGTTGAGCACACCTTCGGTAAGCTGCCTGATGGCTTCGGGCTGGTCGCCGGTCGGCTGATAGTCGGAATGTATCTTGAACTTCTTCATGCTTATTTCGGGAAGGGGGCAAACGTTCCTGTTTCGCGGCCTCGTTGTGGAATCTGCAAAATTACGATAGTTATTCCGTATTCACAAGTCCGTCTTTCTTTATTTTCGGCCGACCGGTCTACGGCTTGTGCCGTGGCGGAGCGCGGTACGGCTTTTCCGGGCAGGCGGATCTCTGTTTTATGTCGCATTTGCGATTTTAACACTATTTGCTTTTGGCCCGAAAAAGTATTATATTTGTATCGGAAAAGCGGGAAAGGCGGCAGAAACCGCCTTTTTTCGTGTCCGTAAGCCTGTTTCGGGGAGAAACTGTCCCTATGAAAAGTGAAATTACAAGCCATGTAGGAAAAAATACATGGCTTGTAGTTTTTCCTGCCCCGGCATGTAGGCAAAAACACAAGGCATGTAAGCGCCGTCAAAAGTGAGTGAAAGTTAAAAATGTTAATGTCGGGTCGAAGCGTTTGCCCGTATCGGCGGCCGTTCATCCGCGAAACGCGGGCTTTGCCCTTACGGCCGGTTTTTGGGAAAGTATCGTCATTTTCATTAAAAACAACCTCCATTGTATCTTTTCTCTTGTTCAAAAGGCAATAATAGTGTAATTTTGTCGTTTGATTTTGAGAATTAGTATGTAAATAGGTAAAACAGATATAAAAAATGATTGAATATATCAGAGGAACGGTGACCGAACTTACTCCGACGCAGGCTGTGATTGAAGCCGGCGGGGTAGGGTACGGACTGTCCGTTTCGCTCAACACATATTCCGCCATACAAGGGAAGAAAGAGGCCAAATTATATGTCTATGAGGCCATTCGCGAGGATGCGCACCTGTTGTTCGGCTTCGCTCAAAAGGCCGAGCGCGACCTGTTCCTGCTGCTCATCGGCGTGTCCGGCATCGGCGGACAGATGGCGCGTATGATTCTGTCCGCCTTCACCCCGGCCGAGCTTGCCGCCATCATCAGCGAGGAAAACGTGCGTCTGCTGAAGAGCGTGAAAGGTATCGGGCCGAAAGTGGCACAACGCATCATCGTAGACCTGAAAGACAAGAAATTCGGCGAGTTGGGCATTACCGGTGCTGCCGGTGCGGATGCGGGCGGTGCGGCCGCCTTTGCGTCGGGCGAAGTCGTGGACGAGGCCGTGGCAGCCCTCACCATGCTGGGATTTTCGCCTGCGCCGGCACAAAAGGTGGTGCGGGAAATCGTAAAGACCGAGCCGGACATTCCCGTGGAAAAGATTATCAAACAAGCGTTGAAGATGTTGTGACAACGTTGCCGCGGAATATGATTTTCTATCCATACTGTATTGAAACAAAAGACTAAAGCCGGTATTTGTGAAACCGAACCTGCGTAAAATATTATTGGTCGTTGCGGTGCTGATGCTGATTGTGTCGGCGGCGGCATCCGCACTCTCTTCGCAAATCCGGACTTCAGCCGCTGCCGTGCCGTCCGTTGCAGGCAGGGAACAGGTACAGGCGGTGCGTGAGGACAGCGTGCAGCCCCGTTTCCGCGTGCGCCGGACGACGGTGCAGGACGAAAAGGACGCGGACAAGTCGCCGGCCGACCTGAAAGACCCCGAAAACCTGAAGACGGATGTCTATTACGACGAAAAGACAGGCACGTACAGGTTGGGAACCAAGTTGGGCGATGATTTTCTGGAGGCTCCGTTCTACATGACTGAAGAGGAATATCGGAAATGGAGCGCAGAACGTTCGGTCAGAGCCTATTACAGGGCCAAGAACGCCGAGGAGTTCGAGACGAAAGGCAAGGAAAAGTTCGACTTCACGGATATGAAGTTCGATTTGGGACCGGCCAGCAAAATCTTCGGTCCCGGCGGAGTCCGCATCAAGACGCAAGGTTCGGCCGAATTGAAGATAGGCGCGAACACGCGCTTCGTGGATAATCCCTCTTTGTCCGAACGCAGTCGGAAAACCTTCGGCTTTGATTTCGACGAGAAGATAAACCTGAGCGCGAACGGTAAGGTCGGCGACAAGGTGAACTTGGATTTCAATTACAACTCCGAGGCCACGTTCAACTTTGACACGCAGAACTTCAAGTTGCGCTATGAGGGCAAGGAGGACGAAATCATCAAACTCATCGAAGCCGGTAACGTGTCGATGCCGTCCAACTCTTCGTTGGTGCGGGGCGCCACGTCGTTGTTCGGAGTCCGTGCCGACATGCAGTTCGGCAAGCTCAAACTGCAGACCGTCGTGTCGCAAAAGAAGTCGAGCAGCCAGTCTGTCTCGTCTTCGGGCGGCATACAGATGACCAATTATGAGTTTTCGGCCGACAGCTACGACGAAAACCGGCACTTCTTCCTGGCCCATTATTTCCGCGACCGTTATGATGACAACATGGCGCAGTTGCCGAATGTAATGTCCGGCATTAACATCAACCGTATAGAGGTGTGGGTGACGAACAAGACGGGCGTGACGACGAATACCCGTAACATAGTGGCCTTTACGGATATGGGTGAGCACGACAGCATCAGCAATCCCTTGTGGGCAGCCGGGCGTGACGTCGTTCCGAGCAACGCCTCGAATACGCTTTACGAGCGTCTGACGAGCGACCTTGTGGCGGCCCGCGACATTTCGCAAACCACTCCGCTGCTCGATGGTGCGGGATTGTCGGGAGGAGAAGACTATGAGAAACTGGAGACCGCACGTCTGCTCACCTCGTCGGAGTACACGCTGAACGCATCGCTGGGCTACCTGTCCCTGAAGTCCACGTTGCAGCCCGACCAAGTGCTGGCGGTGGCTTTCGAATACACTTATCGCGGACAGAGCTATCAGGTCGGAGAATTTTCCACCGACATGAAAGACAATCAGACGGCACTTTTCGTCAAGACGCTCAAGAATACCGCCAATACACCGCGGATGGGAAACTGGGACCTGATGATGAAAAACGTCTATTCGCTGGGCGCGACCTCCGTACAACGCGAGAAATTCCGTCTGGACATCAAGATATTGAGCGATACGACGGGCGTATTCCTTTCTTACATCCCCGAACCCGGGCTGAAAGACAGGAAAATCCTTTCGTTGCTGGGGATGGACCGACTGGACAATAATAATAAAAGAAATCCCAACGGCTATTTCGACTACGTGGAAGGCTATACCATCGACCCGTCAAGCGGCCGCGTGTTCTTTCCCGTTGTCGAACCGTTCGGTTCTTACCTGGCCAAGGTGATAGGCAACAAGGAAATCGCCTCGCGCTACGTCTTCCAGGAATTATATGACTCGACCAAAACCGTGGCCCGGCAGATAGCCGAGAAAGACAAGTATCTGATAACCGGACAATACAAGGCTTCGAAACGCGATGAGATACAATTGGGCGCGATAAATGTGCCTCGTGGTTCGGTTGTGGTGACGGCAGGGGGCATGACCCTTATGGAAGGCACCGATTATAAGGTGGATTACAGCTCGGGAATCGTCACCATCCTGAACAAGAGCCTGCTCGATGCCGGTACTCCGATTAATGTCAGTCTGGAAAGCGACACCAACTATGGTATGCAGCGGAAAACCATGATTGGATTGAACTGGCAGTATGATTTCTCCAAGAATTTTCAGCTGGGAGGTACTTTCATGCATCTCGGAGAGAAGCCTCTGACAACGAAGGTGGCTATGGGAAGCGAGCCGCTCAATAATACAATCTGGGGACTCAATCTTGCGTGGAAGCAGCAGAGCCAGTGGCTGACGAACATGCTGGACAAACTGCCGCTCCTGCATTGCACCGCTCCCTCTTCCATCAATCTGACGGCCGAGTTCGCACAGCTGATTGCCGGGAAGAATAAGGGCGCGCAAGGGAATGCCTCATATATAGACGACTTCGAGAACGCCAAGAACTCCATAGACATATCCAACCCCGTCGAATGGACGTTGAGCTCCGTCCCGTCACTATTTCCCGAGTCGCGTTATACCAATGACGTGCGCTATGGATATAACCGCGCGCTGCTGGCATGGTATTATATAGATCCTTTGTTCACACGTCGTTCCTCCTCGAATACGCCCGGACATATCAAAGCTGACCTCAAGCAATTGTCCGATCCGGATGTACGGGAAGTTTACAAGAACGAACTGTTTCCTAACAAGCAGATTAATTTCAAGGAGTCCTCCACACTCAACGTGCTGAACCTGGCTTACTATCCCGATGAACGCGGCCCGTACAATCTGGATCCGAACCTGAACGAACGCGGCCGGCTGCTCTCGCCCGAGAAACGCTGGGGTGGCATGATGCGTAAGTTGGAAACCTCAGACTTCGAGGCGGCCAATATCGAGTACATCGAGTTCTGGATGATGGATCCCTTCATCAAGTCGCGCGAAAACGGGAAGGAAATAGCCGGAGACCTTTATTTCAACCTCGGGGAAATCAGCGAGGATATCCTGAAAGACGGCAAGAAGTTTTATGAAAGCGGCCTGCCGGTTGATGACAACCCTTCACAATACACGGAAACGGTTTGGGGACGCGTTCCGACGCAGAACAGCATCACCTATGCTTTCAATACCAGCAGCGGAGCCCGGCAGAAACAAGACGTAGGCTATAACGGTCTGACGAGTGAGCAGGAGGCGTCTTTCCCGGCGTATAGAAATTTCCTGGAACAGATACGTGGCATCGTCCGACCCGAGGTTTATGATTCCATCATGGCTTCTCCTTCGGCCGACCGCTATCATTACTTCCGCGGAACGGATTTCGATAACGCCCATACGTCCATTCTGGACCGCTATAAGCGTATCAACAACCCGAACGGCAATTCCGTGGATTCCGATCACTCGCCCGAGAGCTACAGCACGGCTTATAAGACCACGCCCGACGTGGAAGACATCAACCAGGACTATACGCTCAACGAATATGAGAAGTATTATCAGTACCGGGTGCGTATCTCTCCCGAGGCGATGGTGGTTGGACAGAATTATATCGTGGACAAGCGTGTGGCCAATGTGCCGACACGTGATAACAACAAGTCGGATGTGACGTGGTATCTCTTCCGTATTCCTATCGACCAGTACGAAAAGAGGGAAGGAGGCATCAGTGATTTTTCGAGTATCCGCTTTATCCGTCTGTTCATGACCGGCTTCCGCGAGCCTGTCGTGCTGCGTCTGGGCACATTCAACCTGGTCCGTGGCGAGTGGCGCGAATATACGCAGGCTCTCTACGCAGGAAAGGCGCCCGATGTGAGCGGCCGCATGAGCGTATCAGCGGTGAACTTTGAAGAAAATAACGAGAAGCAGCCTGTAAACTATGTGCTGCCGCCGGGTATCAGCCGCGTAGTGGACCCCGGACAGGAGCAAGTGCTGCAAGAGAACGAGCAAGCGTTGTCCATGACCATCGAAGGACTTGCCTCGGGGGATGCCCGTGCCGTCTATAAGAATACATCGCTCGACCTACGCCGATACAGACACATGCAGATGTTTGCACATGCCAACGGGTTGCCCGGTGGCAATGCGCCGGAGAACGGACAAGTCAGCCTGTTCATCCGTCTTGGTTCCGACTATCGCAGCAATTTTTATGAGTATGAGATACCCCTGAGCATCACTCCCGAGGGACAGTACCTCGACAATGATGCGGGACGGCGTGCGGTATGGCCGGAGCAGAACATGCTTGATATTGATTTGTCCGTGTTCACGGCGGCCAAGAAGAACCGTAACAGGCAAAAGGCACTCGGAACTGCCGGATATTCGACACTGTATAGTGAGTACGATTCGTCCAAGCCGAGTAATAAAATCAGCGTGATGGGCAATCCCTCGCTCGGAGAAGTGCGTACCGTGATGATAGGTGTGCGCAACAACTCACGGGCTACCCAGAGTGTGGAAGTTTGGGCGAACGAACTGCGGCTTCAGAACTTCACAAATAAGGGCGGATGGGCGGCCCAGGGCTCGCTGAACCTGCAATTGTCCGACGTTGCCACCGTAAACCTGAGCGGACATATCGAAACCGACGGCTTTGGCGGTCTGGAGGAAAGCGTGTCCCAGCGGAGAGATGACAATCTCTACCAGTATAGCGTTACTACCAATGTGGAAGCCGGTCGTTTCTTGCCGGAAAAGGTCAAGTTGAAGGCACCTTTGTATTATTCTTACAGCAAGGAGCGGACTGTTCCGCGCTACAATCCGTTAGACTCGGACATGGAGCTTGACGATGCCCTCGATGCCCTTGCCAATGACCGCGAGCGCGATTCGCTCAGGAATATTGCGGAGAAAGTTGTCATCAATAAAAATTTCAGTCTCTCGGGCGTACGCTTTAATATTGCGACCAAACGCCATCCCATGCCTTATGACCCGGCCAACTTCTCCTTCAGTTATGCCTACAGCAGCCGTCATACGTCGGGCGAGACCACGGCCTGGGAGAAAGATGAGAACTGGAAGTGGAACTTTAACTATAACTATTCGCCCAGTTACAAGCCCTTCGAGCCTTTCAAGAAGATGAAGGGAAAGAGCAAGTGGCTGAAATTCGTGAAAGAACTGAACTTCAACTACCTTCCCCAGAATGTAACGTTCAATTCCGATATTCTCCGGAATTACTATGAGTTGCAAGAGCGTGACATGGAGAATCTCAGCGGTTCGGACATCCCGCTTACGTGGTCGAGCGACTTCCTTTGGAACAGAAGTTTCACGCTTAGGTGGGATTTGACGAAGAGTTTGCACATGAACTTCAGTTCCGGAACGAACGCAGAGATAGAACAGCCGTACACAGCCGTGAACAAGGACCTCTATCCCGACCGTTATGCAGCGTGGAAGGATTCCGTGTGGAACAGCATCAAGCATATGGGCACGCCCCTCAGCTATCAGCAGAACTTTGAAGCCTCCTGGCAGTTGCCACTCAATAAGTTGCCGGTTCTGGACTGGTTCACATCGGACGTCAAGTACTCGTCCACGTATAACTGGGCCCGTGGCGCGGAACTCGACAACGGGAGTTCGCTGGGCAATACCATAGCCAACTCGCGTACAATCGGCGCAAACGCGCGTCTGAGAATGGAGACACTTTACAACCATGTGCCTTTCCTGAAGAAGGTGAACCGTAAATTCTCATCCTCGGCGCCGGCCAAGAAAGAGCAGCCCCGCAATTATGTCAAGGAGGTGCAGTTGAAGGCGGATACCACCGTGACCGTACAACACAATCAGAAAAGCAAAAAAATACGTGTGACCGCCTTGCGCGCCGATGGCAGCCGTTATCCTGTCCGTTACAAGGTCATAGACGCCAATAGCATTGAGCTGCTCACCCAGGACACCGCGAAAGTGAAACTTACCGTGACACCCCGCAAGCGCACAGAGGAACAAGGATGGTACAAGGCCCTGCAGTATACGGCACGGGCTGCCATGATGGTGCGGAACGTCAGCATCTCATACACCAATCGCCAGAACATGTCGATACCCGGGTTCCTGCCCAATATCGGCGATATGTTCGGACAGAGAAATGACGGTGGCCTGCAGCCCGGACTGGACTTCGCGTTCGGCCTTACGGACGAGAGCTACTTGCGCAAGGCCGCCCGCAACGGATGGCTTCTGCAAAGCGACAGCGTCGTTACGCCGGCCACGACCAATGCCACCGAGGACCTGCAGGTGCGTGCCACGGTCGAACCGTTCCGCGACTTCAAGATAGACCTTTCGGCAAGCCGTTCGGTGAACAAGGCAAGCAGCATACAGTATATGTTCGAAGGTATGCCGACAACACGTTCCGGCAGTTTCACGATGACAACCATATCCATCGGTTCGGCTTTCGAGGGTCCCGGTAATGCCGATAACGGTTATCGCAGCAAGACTTTCGACAAGTTCGTGGCCTCGCTTGAGGGATACCGCCGGCGGATAGAGCAGATGTATGCAGGAGCCACCTATCCGCAGGGAACCACCCTGGCAGGCCAGCCCTTCGACGCGGCCAACGGGACTGTGGACAAGTATTCCGCCGAGGTCATGATACCGGCCTTCCTGAATGCGTATGGCACCGGCACGTCCTCGCTCGACATCTTCCCGGCGCTGACGCGGATGTTGCCCAACTGGACCGTCAAGTACGGCGGTCTGGCCAAGTTGAAACGGATGAAGAAAGTATTCAAAAGTTTCAACATCAACCACGGTTACAAGAGCATATACTCGGTAGGTTCATACAACACCTTTACCTCGTTCCGCGAATACATGGATGGGTTCGGTTTTGTTCAGGATGTGGCGACGGGAAATCCCGTTCCCTCCTGTATGTACGACATTTCGACCGTCAGCATCAATGAAAGTTTTTCTCCTCTGGTAGGTGTGGACATGACTTTCCACAACAACCTGACGGCTAAACTCGAGTTCCGCAAGACCCGTGTGCTGACACTGAGCATGACCTCCCAGCAAATCACCGAAAGCCGTTCGGACGACATCGTTGTCGGGCTGGGATATAAAGTTGTCGGACTTAATCTTTTTGCTCCCAAGCGGACCGTGCGGGCCAAGAAGCGCGGCAGTAAGAACGAGCAGGAGCGTGAGCGGCAGAATGCCTCGGCCAACCGCGGTTTCTCCAACGATTTGAATCTGCGCCTCGATTTCTCGTTGCGCAACCAGAGTGCCCTCAACCGCGACATCATCACTTCTTTCAGCCAGGCTACGAGCGGAAACAAGGCCGTGCAGGTTTCCTTCTCGGCAGACTATGCCCTGAGCCGCTTGCTGACGCTTACCGCATATTATGACCGGCAAATGAACAAACCCTTGCTGACTTCGTCCTCCTATCCCACGGTTACGCAGGATTTCGGCATCAGTATCAAGTTCATTCTCAATAGATGATGTGTTCCGGCACGTATAAAGAATTTACCAATCAAGTAATAAAAAACATGAAACTAAAGATGATTTTACCGATGATGGCGATGGTCGCTTCGGGCACGATGGCCCAGACGTCGCAGAACTCGGGTATCGACAGGGCCAATATGGACCTGTCCGTCCGTCCCGGCACGGACTTCTTCCAATATGCCGCCGGCGGCTGGATGAAGTCCCATCCCTTGACCCCTGAGTACTCACGTTATACCCAGTTCGACGTATTACAGGAAAACAACCGCAAACAGTTGCGCTCTTTGATTGAGGAACTGGCCGACGGGAAGCACGCCCGGGGCTCCCTGCAACAGAAGATCGGAAGCCTTTACCGCTCTGCGATGGACTCTGTTGCCCGCAACGAAATGGGCAGGAAGCCGATAGAGGAGACACTCGGCCGGATAGCCGCCATCGGCAATAAGACAGACTATCAGATGCTGGCCGCACGTCTGGGCCGCCGCGGCATTCCGAGCATGTTCGTGGTCTATTGTGATGCCGACCTCAAGGACTCCAGGAACAACCTGTTGCAGATTAACCAGGGAGGCCTTTCAATGGGCGAGCGCGACTATTATCTGGCCGACGACGAGCCGACCCGGAAAATCCGTGACGCTTACCGGCAATACGTGAAAAGGATGTTCGTCCTGGCAGGTTATGAGGAAGCCGAAGCCGAAAAGGGGATGCAGGCTGTACTGGCCATCGAAACGCGGATTGCCCGCGCGTCGCGTTCGGCCACCGAGCTGCGTGATGTGGAGGGAAACTATCATAAGATGACGTATTCCCAACTGCTGGCCGATTATCCGGGCATAGATTGGAGCCTGTTGCTGTTGTACTATGGAGTACCTGCCGTTCCGGAAGTCAGTGTAAATCAGCCCGAAGCCATTCATGAGGTGGAAAATATTTTCCGGGAAGAGTCTGTCGATAACCTGAAGCATTATATGGTCTTCAAGGTGGTGGACGATGCCGCCGGTTACCTGAGTGACGAATTCCGTGCCGCCTCGTTCGATTTCTATAGCCATACGATGGGCGGAGCCGAGCAGGACCGTCCCCGCTGGAAGCGTGCGATAGGTGCCGTCGAGGGCGCGCTGGGCATGGCTGTCGGCCGCATGTATGTGGAGAAGTACTTCCCCGAAACGTCCAAGCAGCGCATGGTACAGTTGGTCAAGAACCTGCAGACGGCTCTCGGGCAGCGAATCGACCGTCAAGAGTGGATGAGCGAGGAGACCAAGCAGCGTGCGCACGAAAAGCTCGATGCCTTCTACGTCAAGATTGGGTATCCCGACAAGTGGATGGACTATACGGACCTGGACATCAGCGATGAGGTTTCTTTCTACGAGAACATGGCCCGCGCATCCGAGTTCATGCACGACTATCATATACGGACACGTGTGAACAAGCCGGTAGACCGTGACGAGTGGCTCATGACTCCGCAGACCATAAATGCCTATTACAATCCGACTACCAATGAGATATGTTTCCCGGCCGGTATCCTGCAGCCTCCTTTCTTCAATGTCGAGGCTGACGATGCCTGCAATTATGGAGCCATCGGCGTGGTCATCGGCCACGAGATGACGCATGGCTTCGACGACCAGGGCAGCCAGTTCGACAAGGAAGGCAATCTGCGCAACTGGTGGACCGAGACCGATGTGCGCAACTTCCGCAACCGTACGAAGGTCATGGAGGATTTCTTCGACAAGATAGAGGTACTTCCCGGAATGTTTGCCAATGGAAAACTTACGTTGGGCGAAAACATTGCCGACCACGGCGGACTGAGCGTTTCGTTCCTGGCCTTGCAGAATGCCATGAAGGACTCGCCCCTTCCTGTCAAGGACGGTTTCACCCCCGAGCAGCGTTTCTTCCTTTCTTACGGCATTGTGTGGGGAAACAATACGCGCGAGGAGATGCTCCGGCAGCTCAATAAGATAGATTCGCATAGTCCCGGCCGCTGGCGCGTGAACGGTGCGCTCCCGCACATCGATGCCTGGTACGACGCATTCAAGATTACGAAGAAAGACCCGCTTTTTGTGCCCAAGAAGCACAGGGTGGATGTCTGGTAAAAGCCGCTTGCGCTTGCGCAATCCGTGTATTCAAACCATCAGGACCGGACAAAGGGTTACAGCACTCTTGTCCGGTCTTTTTATTCGGGCATTTAGTAACCTCTGCATCAGACTGGTATTTGCATAAAGTCGGGGTAGGGGCTTTTTAATGCTTCGTTTTAACATTTTAAGTCCCCGAAACAGAACATAGCAGGCATGAAGGCGGACGATTCCGACCGTTAGTTATGTTTTTGTGAATTACCGGCAAGAGAAACGGCCTGCCGGATTTAACATTATTTGCTTTTGGCCGAAAGATGTCGTATCTTTGCAAAAGGCAAAACAGGGGACGGGACAAACCGTCCTTTTTTAGTGCTTGTATGCGGGCTTTTTCGTGATATTATCCCGCGGAACGGTTTTTCCTACAAGCCATGTAGTTTTTTCCGAAAGCCATGTAGTGATTTTTATCCCTGTTTCGGGAAGAAGCAGGTCGCATCTGCGCGCCCGTTTCCGCCGGCTGAAAGTTAAAAATGTTAATGTAGACGGATGGCAGTCCGGTCTCGTGGTCCGCACCATCGGAATTCTGCTGCCGGTTTGTCGTGACAGGGATTGTTGTCCGTGCCTTTCTTGCGGCTTCGTCCTTTTTTTCGTATTTTTGTGGCATTCTAAGAGCTGATGATATGTTGATTCTTCCACCGGATTTCCCTTCTCTGTCCGTTTTGCAGGCTGAGGGCAGGCAGGTAGCCGACGAATGTCCTGACGATGTGCGGCCGTTGCGCGTTTTGTTCCTGAACCTGATGCCGAACAAGACGGCGACGGAACTTGATATTGCGCGTGCCCTTTCGGCATCGGGCATTGACGTACGGCTGCTTCCCATGAAAATTTCCGGACAAACCTATAAAACGACTCCGATGTCGCACATGCTGCGGTTTTATACGGATTTTGAATGCTTTGAAAAGGATTTTTTTGACGGACTCATTATAACCGGTGCTCCGGTAGAGCATCTTCCTTTCGAGGAGGTGCGCTATTGGCCGCAATTGTGTCACATCATGGACTGGTCGAGAGAACATGTGCGTTCCACGCTTTATATATGCTGGGGAGCGCAGGCGGGACTTTATCATCATTTCGGGATACAGAAACATGCCTTGCCCGCCAAGTGCTTCGGCATTTTTCCGCAGTCCGTGAGCCGGACCGGCATATCCTTGTTGGCGGATATGGAGCCGCTGTTCCCGATGCCGAACAGTCGTCACACCGAAGTGCGGCGTGAGGATTTTCCCCTTGCCGGACCGTTGGAAATAGTGGCCGGAAGCGAGGAGTCGGGTATGGGCATAGCCATGACCCGCGACGGGAGCGAGGTCTATATCGCGGGCCATCTGGAATATGCCCCGCAGACGCTTCACGACGAGTACGAGCGGGATGTGAGGAAAGGCCTGCCTATAGCTCCCCCCTGCAATTACTATGTGGACGATGACCCGCATTCCGGTATTGACTTCTCCTGGTCTGCGGCGGCAGTCCGTTTCTATCGCAACTGGCTGCGCTTGTGCGGCACACGTCGGTAGTCTGCGGAAGGTTTATATTCGAGTAAAAAGAACAAACTGTAATTTATTGTTTTATGCGGAAACTTCTGGTTCTCTTTTTCACGCTTTCCGGTCTTTCGGCCTACGCTGACGGTTTGCGTGATGAGTTGCTGGCGTTCACGAAAAACTACCGGGCACAAATCGGCGTGGCGGTCATTATCGACCACATGGATACCGTTTGCATCAACAACAGTGCCGATTATCCTTTGATGAGTGTGTTCAAGTTCTATCAGGCATTGTCTGTTGCCGATGTGCTGCACCGCAGGGGATTGTCGCTTGATGCGCCTGTCTATGTCCGCAAAAAGGATTTGCGTCCTGACACCTACAGTCCGCTGCGCGACCGCTTCCCCGGCGGGAATGTATGGCTGACCGTCCGGGAACTGCTGCGCTATACCCTGCAACTGAGCGATAATAATGCTTGCGACATCCTGTTCAAGCATTTTGGCGGTCCGAAAACCGTGAAGCGGTATGTGCGCCGTTGCGGTCTGCATGATTTTGATATTCGTCACGACGAGGCGGCCATGCACCGCCGTCTGGAGCGTTGCTATGAGAACAGGACGTCTCCCCTTGATGCCGCGCGGTTGATAGAATATGTGCGTACCCGCGAGCATCCCGGACAGGAAAATTTCGATTACATTTACCAACTGATGGAGACATGCGGTACTGGCAGGGACAGGCTTGTGGCACCGTTGCTGTCCACGAATGCCATTGTCGGGCACAAGACGGGAACGGGTGACCGAAATAAGGATGGGAAAATCATAGCCATTAACGACATCGGTTATGTCTGGCTGCCCAACCACCACGGTTATGTCATTGCCGTCTTCGTGAAGGATTCGGAAGAGACACCCGAAACAAATGCCGCGATAATAGTCGGAATTTCCGCCCGTGTATGGCAGTATGTCTGCGGCCTGCCGCCTATACCGCGTTGAGCTGCCGTTCATTCCGCGCTGAGTGACACCTATACTGCGCTAAACTTCCGTCCATATCGCACTGAGTTGCCGTTCATTTCGTGTTGAATAACACCTATACTGCGCTAAATTGCCGTCCATACCTCACTAAGAGGCTACCTATATCGCGTTGAACTGCAATCCATGCCGTGCTGAGTGGCGACCGTTTCCTCTTTTGTCTCATTCAGCCTTGATTTCCTTCCTGATATATTTATCTGACAGGCATGTCCGGAAACTGAAACAAGGCAGCATCCTAATGGGATGCTGCCTTGTTTCGATTGAATATAGTGTCTTTATTCTAATCCTTAGTTCTTGAAGAAGTCCTTTACGGCATCGTTGGGGACCATCTGTTCATCAAACGTATAAGCTCCGGTTTTGGGACTCTTTACCATTTTGATGACTTTGGTGTAGGAACGTCCGTCGGTCTTACCTTCTTGAAGTGTTGCGACTGTTTTCTTTGCCATGGCTTAATTATTTGATTTCTTTGTGGATTGTCATTCTTTTGAGGATGGGGTTGTACTTCTTCAACTCCAAACGTTCGGGGGTGTTCTTACGGTTCTTGGTTGTGATGTATCTGGAAGTACCGGGCAGACCACTCTCCTTCATCTCGGTACATTCCAAGATAACTTGAACGCGATTACCTTTAGCTTTTTTTCCTGCCATAGTTCGAATTATTAATCGATTACTTTAATCTCTTTCCAATCGCAATATCCTTTGGCTACTGCATTTACCAACGCAGCGTCAAGTCCGACCTTGTTGATCATACGCAAGCCGGCGGCGCTTATTTTCAAGCTAATCCAACAATCTTGCTCAACATAGTAGAATTTCTTTGTAAACAAGTTTACGTCAAACGTACGCTTGGTGCGGCGCTTGGAGTGCGACACGTTGTTGCCAACCATGGCCTTTTTTCCTGTAATCTGACAAATCTTAGACATTGCTATCGCTTGTGTTTTGTTCTATTTGTGATTGCTGCGGAGTTTGCTTCCAAGACTTCCCGGCTGTTGTTGTTGCGTAATCTTGGGGTGGTTGCCGAGAAAGTTTTGTGCATAATCCGCTTACGGGGTGCAAATTTAGTGTTTAATTTCCACCCGTGCAAGATTTTACGAAAAAATATACGCTTTTATTCGTTGTCCGTGCTTTCGCAATTTTCTTTCAGGTAGTCACGCAGCATGTGCATGGCGGTTTTTGTGGCCGAAGCCAGGTTCTTGTCGCGGCCGTTGTCTTCTTCTATCATGCAGGTGACGGTTTTTTCGGCGTTGCCCACGGCTATCCATATCGTACCTACTATTACACCGCTTTTTCCGCCGTCGGGGCCGCCGGGGCCGGCATATCCGCTGATGGCTACCGCGTAGTCCGTATGGAAGAGCTTATTGGCACCGATGACCATCTGGCGTACTACTTCTTCGCAGACGGCCGTTTTTTCTTCGATGACGGAGGCTTCCACGCCCAGCAGTTCTTCTTTCATTTCGTCTGCATAGCAGATAAGCCCGCCCGTGAAGTAGTTGGAGCTTCCGGGCACGGCCGTAATGATGCTGGCAATGCGTCCGGCGGTGCAGCTTTCGGCTGTCGAGAGCGTTTTATGGTCACGCCACAGCATTTCATTGATTTCTTTGCTGACGAATTTGAGATCTAATTCCATTTGTGTTTATGTTTGTATGGTTATTTGATGTTATAGTCTTACGTATATATTATATAATGGTGCGCGAGAACGCCGGCCGGTCAATGGGGCAGAAGTCTTTGTCCAGGAACTTGTAGTATCCCGTGATGGCAATCATGGCAGCGTTGTCGGTTGTATAGCTGAATTTCGGGATATAAGTATGCCATTGTCCGGCCGACTGCCGGGCAGTGAAGGCTTCGCGCAGGCCGGTGTTTGCCGAGACGCCACCCGAAAGTGCCACGTGGTTGATGCCGGTGTCTTTGACGGCTTTCGACAATTTTTTCATCAGGATGTCGATGATGGTCTTTTCGAGCGAGGCCGCCAGGTCCTCCTTGTTTTTTTCTATGAAGTCGGGGTCTTGTTTCAGTTCGTCGCGCAACAGATAGAGGAAAGACGTCTTGAGTCCGCTGAAGCTATAGTCATATCCCGGAATGTTGGGCTTGCTGAACTGGAAAGCCTTGGGGTTGCCTTGGCGTGCCAGACGGTCGATGACGGGTCCGCCCGGATAGCCCAGTCCCATTACCTTGGAGCATTTGTCGATGGCCTCTCCGGCCGCATCGTCTATGGTCTGTCCGATGATTTCCAAGTCGTTGTAGGCTTTTACCTTCACGATTTGTGAATTACCACCGCTGACCAGCAGGCACAGATAGGGGAAAGGCGGGACTGTATGTTCTTCTCCAGCCGCCTGTATGAAGTGTGCCAGGATGTGTCCCTGCAGGTGGTTGGCTGCGATGAGGGGGATGCCCAATGCCAATGCCATACCTTTGGCGAACGAGACGCCCACATGGAGCGAGCCCATCAGGCCCGGTCCCAAGGTGACGGCGATGGCCGAAAGTTCCTCGCGCCTGACGCCGGCCTGTTTCAGCGCGGTATCGACGACGGGAAGTATGTTTTGCTGATGCGCGCGCGACGCCAGTTCCGGCACCACGCCGCCATAGGCTTCGTGGACGGCCTGTCCGGCTGTCACGTTGCTCAGCAGCAGGCCGTCGCGCAGCACTGCGGCTGAAGTGTCGTCGCAACTCGACTCGATGGCCAGTATCGTTATGCCGGTTGTTTGTGTCCCGGTCTGTCCGGGTGTTGATGTTTTTGTATCAGTATTCATGTTCGGTGGCATCGTTCTATGGCGTTGTACGCCGTCAGTCCTTTTGCGTGCCGGCGGTCCGTCCGGATGGGACGTGCCGTGTCAGTGGGTGAGTATCTCAAGGCCCGTTTCAGTGACCAGGAACGTGTGTTCCCATTGTGCGGAAGGCAGTTCGTCCTCCGTTACCACGGTCCATTCGTCTTCTTCGTCGATGAATACGCGCCAGTCGCCCATGTTGATCATAGGTTCTATGGTAAAGACCATGCCGGGCACGAGCAACATGCCCCTGTGGTGCGTGTCGTAGTGGTCCACCTCAGGCTCTTCGTGAAATTCCAGCCCTACGCCGTGTCCGCACAGGTCGCGTACCACGCTGAATCCGTTTTTATGTGCATGGCGGCCTATGGCTTTTCCTATGTCTCCCACGAATCCCCACGGGCGTGCCGCGGCCGCGCCGATGTCGAGGCATTCCTTGGCCACGCGCACCAGTTTTTCCTTTTCGGGGCTGGTCTGTCCGATGATGAACATGCGCGAGGCGTCGCTGAAGTAACCGTCGAGTATGGTCGATACGTCTACATTTATGATGTCGCCCTCTTCAAGGATTTCTTCTTCCGAGGGGATGCCGTGACACACCACCTCATTGATGCTCGTGCATACGCTTTTTGGGTAACCTTCGTAGTTGAGAGGTGCGGGTATGGCGCCGTGGGCGGTGGTGTAGTCGTACACGAGCCGGTCTATCTCGGCGGTACTCATTCCGGCGTGTATCTCGCGCTCAATCAGGTCGAGCACTCCGGTGTTTACGACACCCGACCGGCGGATGCCTTCTATTTGTTCCGCCGTCTTTATCAGACTGCGTGTGGGGACCAACTCTCCCCGGTTCTGGTAGCTGAGGACTTTCTTGTCCAAATCGGTCATTTCCCGGCCTTGGGGTACGAACCAATTTTTCTTTTTTCTTTTCAGCATGGTGTGATGTTCTTTCGGCGCAAAATTACAATATTTTTTTCTAAACGCAAAAGGCATTTTCGCATCAAAACGCATAAAATACGGCCGACGTGTCCGCCGGTGCGAATCGCCCGGACCGTGTGACGGACGTGCGGGCGGAAGATATGCGCCGCCGGCCTTGGGATAGTTGCTGATATGACAAGTAAATGCCCCCGGACCGCCGTTCCGGTTTTAACACTATTTGCTTTTGGCGAAAAAATGTAGTAAATTTGTGGTATCAAATCATGGAGGACGGCCGATGCCGTCTTTTTTTGTGCATGGGAAGCCCGTTTTTCGATGAATTTTCCCGCGGGGAACGATTTTTTAGGCGGCATGTAGCTTTTCTTACATGGCATGTAGGATTTTTTATCTTGGTGCAAGGGCGGAAAAGTCCGGACTTGTGTCTCTTTTTGCCGGCGGGAAAAGTTAAAAATGTTAATGTCTGCGGCTGCCGGCCCGCCCGTCCGCTTTCCGGCGACGGATGGATGCCGGATTTCCGGCGCGTTGCATTTCGGCAGGTCGGGTGTGCCTTTGGCGTTCGGCATTTCCGGCAGCCATTGCTGCTTTTGGATTGCGCTTAGATAAATAGGCCTAAAATTTGGCTCTTCGGTTGTCTTGCGCTATCTTTGCAGAAGAAATTTTAACCTACTCCCTATGGAGAATAAAAACAATAGTCTGTTCAGACAAACCAACGCCTTTGCCATGCTCTATGGCTTGTGGTTGGGTCTGTGGGGGTTCCTGAGCCTCGTGTTGATGGTTGCGGCCATGGCACATCCTTTCCTTTCGTTCGTCAATGTGCTGACCTTCTACGGTTCCCCGTTCTTTGCCGCTTATCTGACGGTACGTTTCCGGCGCAACGTCATGGTGCCCGAGACCGGGTTTACGTTTGGCCGCGGTTTCCTGTTTACGTTCATGATGGGCATCTATGCTTCCATCTGGATTGCCGTGGGCGTATATGTCTATCTGGCCTGGTTCGACCACGGATATGTGTTCGACGTCTACGAACAAGTGCTTTCGCAGCCCGAAAATGCGGCACAGCTGACGCAAAGCGGAATGCTCGACGCACTGACGCAGGGCAAGGGCATATCGGGCGTGGTGGATGCGATGCGGGCCGTGTCGCCGGGCAACTATGCGGGCATGGTGATTTATCTGACCTTCTTCTCTGCGCCGTTCTTCTCGGCCCTGATTGCACTGGCCTGCCGCCGCGCCCCGAAAATTTTCTCCTGATTCTTTCTACCTGTTGTTCTAAAGTACTTTAATACTAAAAAGATGGAAACAAAAACAGATATATCGGTTGTCGTGCCTCTTTTCAACGAGGCCGAAAGCCTGCCGGAACTTCATGCGTGGATAACCCGTGTGATGTCGGAGAACGGTTTTTCGTACGAGGTGATATTCGTGAACGACGGCAGTACCGACGATTCATGGAAGGTCATCGGCGAACTGGCGGAAAAGGACGAGCATGTTCACGGCATCAAGTTCCGGCGCAACTATGGCAAGTCGCCGGCCCTGTTCTGCGGCTTCCGTGCGGCCTGCGGCCGGGTGGTGATAACGATGGATGCCGACCTGCAGGACTCGCCCGACGAGATTCCCGAACTTTACCGCATGATTGTGGAAGACGGATATGACCTGGTGTCGGGATACAAGCAGAAACGCTACGATCCGCTGTCGAAAACCATCCCCACCAAGCTGTTCAACGCCACCGCGCGCAAGGTGAGCGGCATTCACAACCTGCACGACTTCAATTGCGGGCTGAAAGCCTATCGTCTTGAAGTGGTAAAGAACATTGAGGTCTACGGAGAAATGCACCGCTATATTCCCTATCTGGCGAAAAGCGCGGGATTTGACAAAATCGGTGAGAAAGTGGTGCACCACCGGGCACGTAAGTTCGGCAAGACCAAGTTTGGCGGACTGAACCGCTTCGTAAACGGTTATCTCGACCTACTCTCGTTGTGGTTCCTCAACAGTTTCGGGCTGAAGCCCATGCACGTATTCGGTTTCCTCGGTACGTTGATGTTCTTCTTCGGCTTTGTGGCCTGCATCGTGGTGGGTGCCATCAAGTTGGTGGCCATCTGCAAAGGGGTGCCTGCCCCGCTGGTGACGTCTTCCCCGTATTTCTACATCGCCCTGACCATGATGATTCTCGGCACACAGCTCTTTGTGGCCGGCTTCCTGGGCGAGCTGATAAGCCGGAATGCGCAGGAACGCAACAATTACCAGATAGAAGTGGAAATCTGATGGGGATGAGGAAACGGTTAGCTCCTTTCGCGGCTTTGTTGTCCTTGATTGCGGGAGTATTGTCCTGTACGAACATCGACTGTCCCCTTGACAACGTCGTGGCAATGACTTGCGGGCTCTACAACGCCGAGGACGGCCGGCCCGCGTCGCTGGATGACACGCTGACGGTCAGGGCCGGCGGCGTCAAGGATACGATTCTGCTGAACAAGGCGCAGTACCTTTCGTCGTTCCAGCTGCCTGTGCGTCACGGTGTGGACGAGGACACGCTGCTGTTCCGCTTTTCCGACGAACAAGGCCGGTTTGCCGTCGATTCGGTGCTGGTGAAACATAGTGACCGCCCGCACTTCGAGTCAGTGGATTGCCCTGCCGCTCTGTTCCATACCCTGCTGGCCGTGCGGTGGACGTCGCATCGGCTGGCGGAAATGCCTTTGACCATCGACAGCGTAGCCATCGTGAGGAGAGATGTAAACTATGAAGACATTGAAAATATACAGGTATATATCCGTTCTACTGCTAAGTAGCCTGTCCGCAGCACTCCCGGCACAGACGGCCGCCGACTCGACCGCCGCCCCCCGGCCGGTGAGAGGCATCCAGTACGGCTCGGCCGAGGACATGGCCAACCGCCTTTTGCAAAAAGACATTCCGCTGTTTGCCGGAATATCGGTTTCGGGCGACTTGGCCGGGCTTGTGATGGCGGGTGTCTCGTCTTACGGCCAGTTTGAGGCGGCCTGTCGTACCAATCTGAAAGGCCGCTATTTCCCGATTGTCGAGATAGGGTGGGGGCTCAGCGACCATACGGAGGAAACCACCGGCATACATTACAAGACTAACGCGCCCTACTTCCGTTTGGGCTGTGATTATAACTTTGCGAACGACCTTCGTTCGGGCAACCGCGTATTCGGCGGCCTCCGGTATGCCTTTACCTCCTTCGATTTCGACGTGGACGGGCCTCCGGTGACCGACCCGGTTTGGGGCACGCAGTCTCCTTTTATATATAAAGGTATGCACGGTGCCGCCCGATGGGCTGAAATCGTATTCGGTCTTGAGGCCAAAATCTGGAAGTTCTTCCATTTGGGCTGGAGCGTGCGTTATCGCGTCCGCCTCAGCGAGAAACAATCGCCCGTAGGCGGCGCATGGTACATCCCGGGATACGGCCGCAACGACTCACATGCGCTGGGAGGAACGTTTAACATTATCTTTGACATCTGAAAATCATGACTGTGCCGGAAATTCTTCTGTTATCGGTCGCGCTTGCCATGGACTGCATGTCGGTGAGCGTGACGTGCGGTATCATACAAAAGCGGATGGGCGGCCAGGTATGGGTGATGGCGTTCCTGTTCGGCTTTTTCCAGGCCATGATGCCGCTGATAGGCTGGCTTGCCGGCAGTGCGTTCAGCCGGCAGATAGAGACATACGACCATTGGGTGGTCTTCGGACTGTTGCTCTTCGTCGGCGGCAAGATGATATGGGATGGTATATTCGGTGACAAGGCGTTGCCGAAATTCAATCCCTCGTCTGCGGGCGTCCTGCTCATGTTGTCTGTGGCGACAAGCCTTGATGCCATGGCGGTAGGCTTCACCTTTGTCGGCATGGGTATACGGACATTTTCTTCTTTGCTCTTCCCTTTGCTTTCGATAGGCCTTGGCTCTTTTGCCTTGAGCCTTTTCGGAAAATATATCGGCGTAAAACTCGGCCGTGCCTTCGACTGGCCTGCCGAACAGCTCGGGGGAGTCATTCTTATATTTATAGGACTGAAAGTTCTGTTACAACATCTTTCCGCATGAAAGCCAAACACATCATCAATGCTCTGTTTTTAGTGTTCCTCGTCGTAGGGTCGTATTTCATTCTCACGAACCATAACCGTGGACAGCGCCTTTGGATTAGTTCCGGTCCCGTGTTCGGTACGGCGTATCACATCGAGTACGAGTACACGGAACGCCTGGACTCCCTCATTCTCGCCGAACTGAAAAAAGTAGATGCGTCCTTGTCCATGTTCAACAGCAACAGTACGGTGTCGAGAATCAATCGCGGGGAAACGCAGGAGGCCGATGAGATGTTGCAGGAAGTGTTCGCGCTCTCGCAAAAGGTTTCCGAAGAGACCGGCGGGGCTTTCGATGTGACGGTTGCGCCGCTGGTGAACGCCTGGGGCTTCGGTACGGACAGACGGCAGGACATATCGGCGGGACAAGTGGACAGCCTCAAGGCCTTTGTCGGGTATGAGAAAGTGAAGTTACAGGCCGGTAAACTGGTGAAGTCCGACGACCGTGTGATGCTTGACTTCAGTTCCATCGCCAAAGGCTACGGTGTGGACCGCGTGGCCCGCTTGTTCGACAGTTTGGATATAGATGACTACATGATAGAGATAGGAGGCGAGGTTGTCGTGAAGGGCAAGCATCCGGAAGGAAGACCGTGGAAAATCGGCGTGAACAAGCCTTCGGACAAAGCCGCTGACGGGATAGGCGAAATCCAGACCGTCCTGGACCTGACGGACATGGCCATGGCGACCAGCGGAAACTATCGTCGTTTCTACGAACGTGACGGCAAACGGTTCGCACATACCATTGACCCGAAAAGCGGATACCCGGTCCGGCATACGTTGCTCTCGGCAACGGTGCTGGCTGCGGATTGTGCGACGGCCGATGCCTATGCGACGGCTTTTATGGTGATGGGAGCGGAAAAGGCGAAAGCCGTCTTGAAGCGTCATCCCGAGCTGGCCGCTTATTTTATCTGCTCCGACAATGCCGGCGGGTATACTGTCTGGTACTCGCAGAATATGGCCCGCTATCTTCAACCCTGACAAAACGGTTGTCCCATGTCCGCACAGGTGGATTTTTTTGAACGTTTGTTACTCCTTCCGTTGTTCCAGGGTATTGGCCGCGGTGAGTTTTTTGAGATAGCCGAGCGCATCCGCATCGGTTTCCAGAAGGTCGCGGCGGGTGATGTGCTTGTACATCAGGATAGCCTGTGCGACCGATTGCTTTTCATTCTGAGAGGAGAACTTTGTGCCCGCCATTTGAGCGGGAACAAGCACTTCGTCCTGTCTGAATGGATGGACATGCCGATGGTGGTGCAGCCTGAACATCTTTTCGGGCTGCGTACTCGTTTCACGCACTCGTTCCACGCCGTCACAGACCTTCAGGTCTTGAAGATAGACAAGGCGGCCGTTCGCGACATCCTGTTTTACTATCCTACTTTCCGTATCAATTATCTGAATATGGTCAGTTCCCAAGTGCAGCAGACCACGAGAAATCTATGGAAACAATGGCCTGTGGATTTGGAAGCCCGTTTTGTGTATTTCCTCATGCAGCGTTGTTCCCGTCCGGCTGGCCGGAAGGAATTGAAAATAAAGATGTCACGATTGGCGGAAGAGTTGCTCTCGACCCGACTTAGGGTTTCGGATATGCTCAATGCACTTGAAGAAAGGAAACTTGTCGTGTTACATCGCGAACGCATTGAAATACCGTCATTCGAAACATTGCTAATGGGCGGCAAGCGTTAGCCGGAATGATGGAGGTATTTCTAAAGCGACCCGGGAAGAAATGAAATACTTCCCGGGTCGCTTTTATATCTTTCTTTTCCGCACTTTCTTTGTTTCTTGAAGCGGTCTCGCGGACTTTTCCCTTTCAGAAGAAGGGGAGGAATGGTTATTTGTTCTTGTACATCTCCTCGTAGTATTTTTCATAATCCCCCGAGGTGATATTGTCTATCCAGTCTTGATGACTCAGGTACCAAAGGACGGTTTTCTCAATGCCTTCTTCGAATTGCAGGCTCGGTTCCCAGCCCAGTTCCTTCTGCAGTTTGGTTGAGTCGATGGCATATCGGAGGTCGTGCCCCATACGGTCGGTTACGTAAGTGATGAGGTCGAGCGAATGACCTTCCGGGTTACCCAGAATTCTGTCCACGGTTTTGATTACCACCTTGATGATATCAATGTTCTTCCATTCGTTAAAGCCGCCGATGTTGTACGTTTCGGCTGTCTTCCCTTTGTGGAAAATCAAGTCGATAGCCCGGGCATGGTCTTCGACAAAGAGCCAGTCGCGCACGTTCTCGCCTTTGCCGTATACGGGGAGCGGCCTGCGATGACGGATGTTGTTGATGAAAAGCGGTATGAGCTTCTCCGGAAATTGGTAAGGGCCGTAATTGTTGCTACAATTGGTCACGATGGTCGGCATTCCATAGGTATCGTGGAATGCACGTACGAAGTGGTCGCTGGAAGCCTTGCTGGCCGAGTAGGGACTGTGCGGGTTGTATTTCGTTTCCTCGTAAAAGAAGTCCTTCCCATAGGCCAAGTGATGTTCGGATGAGGAAGCCGTGGTCGTGAAAGGCGGTTCGATTCCTTCCGGATGCGTCAGGCCCAAGGCACCATAGACCTCGTCGGTCGAGATGTGATAGAAACGTTTTTCTTCATAGCCTTCCGGTTGTGCTTCCCAGTATTGTTTGGCGGCCTGCAACAGGGAAAGCGTTCCCAACACGTTGGTACGGGCAAAGGTAAAAGGGTCTTTGATGGAACGGTCCACGTGGCTCTCGGCCGCCAGATGGATGATGCCGTCGATATGATACTTCTGCATCAGCTCCTGCATCTTCTCGAAGTCACAAATATCGGCTTTGACGAACGTATAATTGGGGCGGTCCTCTATATCCTTCAGGTTGGCAAGATTACCCGCATAGGTCAGCTTGTCAAGATTGACAATGTGATAGTCGGGATACTTGTTCACGAACAGACGTACCACGTGGCTGCCGATAAAACCGGCTCCGCCTGTAATAAGAATATTCCGCTTGAAATCAGTCATTGTTTTGTTGTTTTATGTTTGCAATACATTTCTTCAGTGAGTCGGTCCAATAGGGGACTTTTATGCCGAAAGTCTCTTTGAACTTGGTCTTGTCAAGGACGCTGTAAGCAGGTCGTTTCACCTTTGAGGGAAATTCGTCGCTGTGGCACGGTTGGATTTCACAGGAGGTGTGTCCCGCATACTCCGCTATCATTCTTGCGAAATCGAACCACGAGCAGACGCCTTCGTTGGAGTAATGGTATATGCCGGAATGACCTTCATATTTTCTGTTTTCCATAATGTGGAATATGGCGGCTGCGAGGTCGTAAGCATAGGTAGGCGTTCCGCATTGGTCAAACACGACATTCAATTGCGGCTTGGTGCTTGTCAGGTTGAGCATCGTCTTGGCGAAGTTTTTCCCGAATTCGCTGTAAAGCCATGCCGTACGTATAATAAGGTGCTGGCATCCGGATTTCAGTATGTTCTGTTCGCCTTGCAGTTTTGTCCGGCCATAGACGCCGGTCGGCGTTCCCTGCTGGTCTTCGCCGCAGGGGGTATTGTATGGCTCTTTGCCAAATACGTAGTCGGTCGAGATGTGTATGAGAATACCGCCGACCTTGCTCATGGCCTCTGCCAGGATGCCCGGCGCTTCCGCATTGAGCCGGCTGCACAAATCCATATCGTCTTCCGCCTTTTCTACATTGGTGTAAGCGGCACAATTGATGATACATCCGATATCGTGTCTGCCGACCATCTCTTTAACGGCATCGGCATCGGTGATATCAAGGTGTATGCAGTCGCCGGCCACATCGGTGAAGATGTAATTGTCGTTGCTTTTGCCGGTTACCGACTGCATTTCGTTGCCAAGTTGTCCGTTGGCTCCTGTTACGAGGATATTCATTGTTCGTATAAGTTTACGTTGATGTCGAAAGGACTGTCGAAGTCACACAGCGCAGGATGCTTCAAGTCTTTCTCGCTGAGCAAGGCCCGTTCGGCGGGGATGCGCCAATCTATGCCCAAGGATTGGTCTTGAATGCTGATACCGCCGTCTGCCTGCGGCGCATAGAAGTTATCACATTTGTATTGGAAGACCGCTTCTTCGCTCAATACGGAAAAACCGTGCGCAAAGCCTCTCGGAATGAAGAACTGCCGGTGATTGTCTTCGGTCAGTTCGACTGCGACCGACTTTCCATAAGTGGGAGACCCTTTGCGGATATCCACGGCGACATCCAGTACCGCTCCCCTTACGCAGCGCACCAGCTTGCTCTGTGTAAAAGGCGGGCGCTGGAAGTGAAGTCCGCGCATGACGCCGTAACTTGACCGGCTCTCATTGTCCTGTACGAAACAAATGGGACGTACTTTCTCTTCAAATTCTTTTTGGGAGAAGGATTCGAAAAAATAGCCTCTGGCATCCGTAAAGATGCGCGGCTCTATGATGACGACTCCCTCTAATTCTGTTTTGATTACCTCCATCGGTCAGTCCAGATTTTCTTTTCCTGTGTATTCCACTTCGTTGATAACTTTCAGCAGGTACTGTCCATATTGGTTTTTCAGCATGGGCCGGGCCAGCTCTTCCAGTTTTTCTTTTTCAATCCATCCCTTACGGTAGGCGATGCCCTCAAGGCAGGCTATCTTGAGCCCTTGCCGCTTCTCGATGACCTCCACGAATATCGAGGCTTCGGCCAATGAGTCGTGCGTACCCGTGTCGAGCCATGCGAAGCCGCGGCCCAAAGTCTGCACTTTCAGGGTCTTGTTTTGCAGGAAGTCCTGATTGACGGTCGTGATTTCCAGTTCTCCGCGTGCCGAAGGCTTGATGCTCTTCGCCACTTCCACCACCCTGTTGGGGTAGAAATACAGACCGACGACCGCATAATGGGATTTGGGCTTTTCAGGCTTCTCTTCTATGGAGAGGCAATTGCCGTCTGCGTCAAATTCCGCCACGCCGTAGCGTTCCGGGTCGTCCACCCAGTAGCCGAATACCGTGGCCGAATTTTTCTCTTCCGCATTGATGACGGCTTCTTTCAGTATTTTGGAAAAGCCTACACCGTGGAAGATGTTGTCGCCCAATACCAGACAGACGGAATCGTTGCCGATGAACTGTTCGCCTATGATGAAGGCCTGCGCCAGTCCGTCGGGCGAAGGCTGTTCGGCATATTCGAAACGCACGCCGTAGTCGGAGCCGTCGCCGAGCAGGCGCTTGAATCCGGGCAGGTCATAAGGGGTGGAGATGATTAGGATTTCCCTGATACCGGCTAACATCAGCGCGGAAATGGGATAATAAATCATAGGCTTGTCGTAGATAGGCAACAATTGCTTGCTCACCCCCTTGGTGATGGGATACAGGCGTGTTCCCGAGCCGCCGGCCAATACTATACCTTTCATTTGTCTGTAATGATTGAGTTCTTTCCTTTTCGTTTTCTTGCGGTTCCTGTCCGGAGGCAGGATGACTTATATCTTACAAAGGTATTAAGATTTGCGGGGATGGCCAAATATTCTTTGCTTATTTTCTGCGGACGTAAAAAGGCGGCCCGGAACGATAATAGCTCCGGGCCGCCTTGTAGAGGTACCCAGCAGATTCGAACTGCTGTACACGGTTTTGCAGACCGCTACCTAGCCACTCGGTCAGGGTACCTTGTTCTTAACGAGTGCAAATGTACGATTATCTTTGATACCGGCCAAATATTTGATGGATTTTTTTAGTTGCGCGGTCAAATCTTGCATGTATGAGGATAGGATGCCCGCCTTGCTGCTTTACAGGTCGCGATAGGGTGGCATACTGTCGGCAATCCATTGCATGACGTCGCTTGCGGGGTGTCCGTGGGTGAGCCGGTATTTCATGAAGTCCATATAAGGTGCGACGTGGGCGAAGAACTTGCGGTAGCCCGCACAGAGATAATTGTGTCCTGTCTCTCCCCGCGTGGAAACGGCAAAACGGTTGCGGGGACATTCGCCGTGGCAGGCAAACAGGTATTCACAGTCGCGGCATTCGCCGGTGAGCAAGTCCTTCTTGTTTTGTCCGAACTGCAATTGCTCGCGGCTGTTCATCATCTCCATGAGCGTACGTGTGCGGATGTTGCCCAGTCTGAACTCGGGAAAGACAAAATGGTCGCAGGTGTAAACGTCGCCGTTGAATTCCATGACGCCGGCATGGCCGCAATATTCCGCCATGCTGCACACCGAAGGTGCTACCCCCATCCAGCCGGCAAGCGTGGAGTCGAAAATCTGAACGAAGTATTCGCCTACGTCGTTGCGAACCCATTCGTCGAACAGCTTGCACAGGAAGTCGCCCCACTGTTCCGGCGAGACGGAAAAATCGGTCACTTCGGCCGTCGCGCCGTCAATGGGGGAGGCCAGCATACGGCCGTCGGGATGGCGGTAGGCACGCTCCACCACGGGGGTGAACTGAAGGTAGCGGCAACCGATTTCCTTGAAGAAACGATAAAATTCCAGCGGGTAATCGCCGTTGAAGTCATTGACGACCGCCATCGCATTCCATTCCACGCCGTGCCGGTTCAGCGTTGCGATGCCCTGCATCACCTGATGCCACGTCGGCCGCCGGGTCCGGCTTTTCCGGTATTCGTCATGGAATTCCTGAGGTCCGTCTATCGAGACCCCTGTCAGGAATCCGTTCTCTTTCAGGAAGCGTGCCCATTCGTCGGTGATGAGTGTCCCGTTGGTCTGGATGGCATTGTCGATGGTGCGTCCGCCGGCATACTTCTTCTGCAAGGCCAATGCCTTTTTATAGAAACTGATGGGACGCATCAGCGGCTCGCCGCCGTGCCAGGTGAACAGCACGGAGGGCGAAGTCTGCATCTCGATATATTGTTTGGTGAACAGTTCGAGCAATTCGTCGCTCATGACGTGTTGCGGAGTGTCGGTATAGAGTTTCGACTTTTCCGTATAGTAGCAATACCGGCAGGCAAGGTTGCAGAGCGAACCGGCCGGTTTGCCCATCACATACAGGGGGCGGGCAAAAGGAGTAAGGACAGACATGTCGTTTCGGGCGTGGTTGTGGAAAACATAAATACGAAAACGGGACGGGAAATGGGTTGTCGCGCCCATTTTCCGTCCCTTGATGTTTACAGGCCGGAACCTGTTTTAGAGCTGGTCCTTTTCAATGTCCTTGAAGTACTTGTAAGTGCCGTGTTTGATTTCCTCGCAGGCAGCCTCGTCGCAGACGATGATGCCGTGCTGGTGCATCTGGAGTACGGAGATGGTCCACATTTGCGTGACAGGGCCTTCTACTGCAGCCTGCAAGGCGCGTGCCTTGTTGTGGCCATTGCAGAGAATCAGCACTTCCTTGGCGGACATCACGGTGCCCACGCCTACGGTCAGAGCGGTTGCCGGTACATTTTCGGGTTTGCCGCCGAAGAAGCGTGAGTTGGCCACGCGGGTGTCGGTGGTAAGTGTCTTCTGGCGGGTGCGGCTGGTGAGCGAGCTGCCCGGTTCGTTGAAGGCGATGTGTCCGTCAGGGCCGATACCTCCGATGAAGAGGTCGATGCCGCCGGCTTCAAGTATCATCTGTTCGTAGTGGGCGCATTCCGCTTCAAGGTCGGCGGCGTTGCCGTTGAGCAGATGTATGTTCTCTTTCGGGCAGTCAATGTGGTTGAAAAGGTTTTCGGCCATGAAAGAGTGATAGCTTTCGGGGTGTTCTTCGGGCAGGTTCACGTATTCGTCCATGTTGAACGTCACTACGTGTTTGAAACTTACGCGGCCTTCCTTGTTGGCCTTTACAAGTGCCTTGTACATGCCGATGGGCGAGGAGCCGGTGGGCAGTCCGAGCACAAAAGGTTTCTCGGCTGTCGGATTGGCGGCGTTGATTTTGTTTACCACATAGTCGGCAGCCCATTGGGACAGCTTCTCGTAATCGGGTTCGATAATGACTCTCATGATTTATTTAGATTGATGGTTGATAAGTTTCTCGCAAATATAGCGAATCTTTGTCATGCAGCAAAATTCTACTTATATTTTCTTAAAATGTGATGTTCCGGAAGTACATGGACAGACAATAATATGTGCGCACGTGCACAAGCCGGCTGCACGTTCCTGGCTCATGAGGCGTACGTTTCCGGCAGAACGGGGTGGGGAATGCCGGTGCGGTTTTCTTTCGACATTAACATTTTTAACTTTCGTGCACTTTTGGCGCGGCGTACATGCCTTGTAGTTTCTCCTACATGCAGGGACGGAAATTCCTATAAGCCATGTATTTTCCCCTACAAGCCATCTGCGAAATCCTGTCATAGGGATGGTTCGTGCCGGAAAAGGGCTTTTTTATACAAGAAAAGGACAGCTTTCGCCGTCCTCCGCACTTCCGTACTGCAAATATACAACATTTTTCGCCCGAAAGCAAGAAATGTTAATTCGTCGCAAGGCAAATGTTAAAAAAGGCCGGTTGCCCGTGGAAATGTTCCCCGAGCTGATGAAAACGGGACCTTGTCTTCCGCTTCTTTTCTGATGTCGTAGTACTGCGTAAAGCGGTTTCCGACAATCGGAGAACAGCGTGGGGCGCGTTGGGAATAGCTGCCGCGGACGGTAGGACTGCTATTGCTTTTTGTGAAAAAACAATATGAAAATGTAAAATAATTAGTCGGTTGCTTAACCTAATATTATTTTCTTAGTATTTTTGCATCAAAATATTATAATCAATCTATTTACTATGAAGAAAATATACTTGTGTATGTCACTTCTTGCGGGCATGGCGCAGCTTCCTGCGGATGCGAAAATCGTACATCTGCTGCCCCGTCCGCATGTCATTAATGCCGTGGCGGACGCACCGGCGTTTGCGTTAGGCCGTGCCGTCAGCATCGACGACCCGACGGCTTGCAAATACCTGGAACGTGTGTTTGTGGAGAACGGATGTACCATAGAGGCCGGTGCGGCAGCGAAGGTGAAGGTCGAACTTGTGACAAGCATCGACGGAGCTTTCAACCACGCGCTCGAAAGTTTCCCCGACGAAGCCTATACGCTGAATATCTCGGCGGCGGAAGTAAGTATCAAGGCACTGACGCCCACCGGCGTCATACGCGCCGCACAGACGTTGGCCCAACTGGCCGAGGGATATGAGGGCACGCCGGCACTCGAGGCGCTGAGCATGACCGATTGGCCGGCGTTCAAGTTGCGCGGTTTCATGCACGACGTGGGACGCTCGTTTGTTTCTTTCGAGGAACTGAAGAAAGAAATCGACTTGCTGGCACGCTTCAAGGTGAATACATTCCACTGGCACCTGACCGAAAACCAGGCCTGGCGCTTCGAGGTGAAAGCCTATCCGCAACTGACAAGCGAGGCCTCGATGACGCGTTTCGCAGGCAAGTTCTACACGCAGGAACAATGCCGTGAACTGGAAGCCTATGCGGCGGAGCGCGGCGTCACCGTCATCCCCGAAATAGACATGCCGGGACATAGCGCCGCATTCAAACGCGCCATGGGACACGGTATGCAGACCGACGAGGGCGTAGCCGAATTGCAGGAAATACTGGAAGAGGTGGCAACCACTTTCCCCCTCGCGCCTTATCTCCATATCGGTGCGGACGAGGAAGCCATCACCTATCCGAATTTCCTGAAAATCATGACCGACAAGGTTCATGCGCTGGGTAAGAAAGTCGTGGTGTGGAATCCTATCCGCGGTGTCAGCATATCGAAGGATGCAGGTTTCGACATGACGCAAATGTGGAGCACCAGCGGACGAAAAGTGGAAGGCTTGGCCAACATAGACTGCCGTTACAACTATACGAATCACTTCGACGTGTTCGCTGACCTTGTGGGTATTTACAAGAGCAACATCTACTATCAGGAACAAGGCGATGCAAACGTTGCCGGAACGATTTCCGCACCGTGGAACGACCGCAAGACCCCGACCGAGACCGACATTATCCGGCAGAATAATATTTATGCCAACATCCTGGCCTCGGCCGAGCGCGCATGGATAGGCGGCGGAAAGCAATACATCGAGGTCGGCGGAACGACATTGCCCAACTCCGGTGAAGAGTATGAGGAATTTGCCGACTGGGAGCGCCGTTTCCTTTTCCACAAGGCCAATTCACTGCGCAACGAGTCCATTCCTTATGTGAAACAGACCAATGTACGCTGGCGCATTACGGACGCATTCCCCAACAACAACGACGTTTCGGCCGTCTTCCCGCCCGAAACGGACAACTCGGAACTGCTTCCGGACGCTTTCGACTATGAAGGCACGACCTACGGCACGGGTACGGCGACGGGAGCGGGCATTTACCTGCGCCACACCTGGGGAGGCACCATCCCGACCTACTTCTCGAACCCGCAGACAGGTACGACGGCTTACGCATGGACCTATGTATATTCGCCGGTAGAGCAGACAGCGGGCGCCTTGATAGAGTTCCAGAATTACGGACGCTCCGAAAACGACGCCGCTCCCGCGGCCGGACAGTGGGACCGCAAGGGCTCGCGCATCTGGCTCAACGGAGAGGAAATCATTGCCCCGAACTGGAAAAACGCAGGCAAGGGAGTCGGTGCTGAAGTAGACCTTCAGGACGAGAACTTCACGGCACGCAAACCGACACAGGTGCAGTTGCGACAGGGCTGGAACAAGGTGTTCCTTAAACTTCCGTATGCCAACTCGGGCTGCCGTCTGAACAAATGGATGTTTACCTTCGTGCTGACCGACACGGAAGGCGACAACGCGCTCGAAGGCCTTGTCTATTCGCCCAATAAGTGCATGGATGCGACCGCCGAGGCCGTAGCCACCGAAATCAGTGACATCAAGAAATTCTGCCGAGGTGTCATCGGCGAAGAGCCGGGTTACTATCCCGCCGAACTGGCCGCCGGCCTGCAAGGCAAAATCGATGAGGTGGAAGCTACGCTCTCGCAGGAATTGTCGGCCGAGGAGCGTGCTGCGCAGTCCGAGGCGCTGAAGAGTGCTTTCGAGGCCTTCAAGAAGAGCCTTGAGACGGCCGAAATCAACCAGCCCAAAGCCAGCACTGCCGAAAAGGCCTATTATTATACGTTGCGCTCCATGCGTAACTCGCGCTATGCCACTTCCGGTGGTGCGGGAAACAATATGACCGGTGCGGCATCCGCCACCGACGCGGCCACTTGGAAGTTCGTACGTCGCACGGACGGTACGTTCGACATCATCAACTACGCGGACGGTACGTATGTGTCGCCCAACAGCGGAAATGACACCGCGCTGAAGACGCAGACCACGGTGCCGGCAAAGGGCTGGACCGTTTCGGCCGCGGCCACCACAGGCTTCGTCATCATCACAAGCGGAAATGTGCAGTTCAACCAGACCAATAAGAACAACGCACCCGTGTACAACTGGGGAGATGGTTCCAACAGAACGGACGAGGGTTGCCAGTACGCCATCACTTCCATAACTCCATTCGTTGTCGAGGTGCCCGATGCGCTGCTGACCCTTACGGACATTTCTTTCGATGGCACACGTCCGTATCGCGTTCCCGACGAACTGGCCGCTCCGGTCCTCACTTCCGCCAGCTCAACCGTGGCTCTCGATTTCACGCTTGCGGACAACAACAGCGAAATGGCGCTGGCAGGAAGTTGTGACCCGACGGTTGCCGAAAGTTTTGTCTGTGTCGGTGTTCCCCAGGCCAATCAGCTGCTGGTGCGTTACAACAATTCGGGAAACAGATTCACACGTACCGCCGCGATTGGTACGAACCGGCATCAGTTGGTCGTATCCATGCAACCCAACAATCCTTGTTATGTCTTCTATCTGGACGGACAGATTATCAACGAGGGTACAATCAGCGCCTCGGCTCCCACCTTCGGAAGCATACCTAACGTGAAAGACCTTTATCTCGGCGGACTTGTTTGCTCGGACAACGACAACAAGTATCCCATGAGAGGCACTATCCACTCGGCACGCTTCTTTCCCGGCGTCCTGTCTGCCGAGCAAGTGGCTGCCATCAGCTATGATAATCTCGTTCCCACGGGCCTGCAAGCCGTCGAAAGCAACAAAGGTTTCCGCATCGTGGACGGCCGCGTGATTTCCGACGTCCCGTTCGAGATTTATTCCGTGGACGGCCGTCGCATTCCGGCATCCCGCCGCATGTCACCGGGTATCTACATGATACGGACCGCCGGAAAGACCCTGAAAGTCATCATCCGGTAAACCATTGCTTTGTGGCAGGGTAGCCGGAAATACGGAATCGCCATTTCCAAAAAGGACAATACCATATATATACATAGGATAGCACCTATTATATATATGGTATGTTCTACAGAAAGCCGGCTATGCGAAAATAATATACTATAACCTCAAATAACTTATATGAAAAGAACACTTACAACTCTTCTTTCTTGTCTGTTGCTGCTTACAACGGCGTGGGCGGACGGGCCTTTCCGAAACCATCGCTATGATGCGTTCAAGGCCCTGAAGGTAAATTCCGACAACATCGTATTTGTCGGAAACAGTATCACCAACATGCACGAATGGTGTGAGGCTTTCGGAAATCCGAAAGTATTGAACCGCGGAAATTCCGGCGGTCTGTCCGGAGAAATCTTCGACAATGTGGAATCGTACATAGCAGGCAAGCCTGCCAAGATGTTCCTAATGATTGGTACCAACGACATTGGTACGTCCGGCTTCAGCAATTCTGCCTACATAGCCGGGAAAATACGTTCCATAGTCAAGCGTGTCAAAGCCGAGTCGCCCAATACCGAGTTGTACATACAGAGTATTCTGCCGAGTCGCCTACGTAATCTGAATTTGCAGAAAGAAACGAACGACAGCATCAAGAAAATCTGCGAGGAGAACAATCTTACGTATATCGACCTGTGGGATGACCTCATGGGCATTACTTCCGGTGAAGCGCTTTCGCTGGACGGCTTGCACCTGAAAGCCACCGGCTATAAAATCTGGTGCGACAAGATTGCCCAATATGTAGGCAGCGACTGCGTATATCTCGATGACGTTGCCACCAACAGCCAGACCGGCGGTCTCGGCGGCAGCTTCGGTATGCGTGTGAGCTATTTCGGCGGTCTTCCCGTCAATGACGGTGACGTGCTCATGATAGGTGACGAGATGATACATGGCGGTGAATGGCACGAACTGCTGCATTGCGACAACGTAAAAAGCCGTGGCAACGGCTGGGGATACCCCGGCGTGAACATTTCAGCCATATCGTCGTCGATGAATGCCATTCTGAAAGGTCGTTCCACCAATGGAGAACCGGGCAAGATATTCCTGTATGCCGGTGTCGCCGATGTAAATGGAGAGGTCTCCCTCGCAGGCATCAAGACGAACTACGAAGCACTCGTCAATCAGACACGTACGCTTGCGCCCAACGCCAAGATTTATCTGCTTTCCCTGCTTCCGAGAAACGATGCTGCGGCGAACACGAACAGGGTTGCCCCGTTCAACGAACTTATCAAGGAAGTTGCGGCGTCCAAGGACAATGTAGAGTTTGTAGACATCTACACACCGCTGCTCGGAAGCAACAATGCCGCCAATACTGACTATATTACCCAGAACTATGTCTATGCCAAGGGTTACGCCAAGATATCCGAGATTATCGCTCCCTTGCTTGCAGAGGAAGGTGCTACGGCAACTACCGTCGAAGAGGTGGAAGCCAATATCGAACTGCTGGCCGCGCGTACCCGTCTGGGCAACATCCTGACCACGATACAGGGCATAAAGGTCGGTAACCATGTAGGACAATACCCTGAAAGTGCGTTTGCGGACCTGAACAGCAAGAAAGACGAGATTATCGCCGTTCTGAGTAAGGATAATCCCACGGTTGAGGAAATCACTGCCCTGGGAGCAACTTGCGGGCCGGTTTTTGAATCGCTTCTCGCCCACATCAATATGCCTAAGCCCAGTGTGGACGGTGACGAGCACTGGTATACGTTCTGTACCTCGCTGCGTGGTAACAAGTACATGACCGGAGCGAAAGGTTCGGATCAGCTCAAGGGCGGTGATAAAACCAATTTCGCCACCACTTGGTGGAAGCTGGTGGAACGTACCGACGGCTCTTTCGACATTATCAATAAGGAAACGGGAAAATACATCAGCCCTGACGCCGCTTTCAACACCCAAATCAAATTAGTCTCCGCACAACCTGCTGCCGGATGGACACTCAGTTATTCTTCGACGCTGAGCATGTTCATTGTGTCCAGCGGAAAGGTTCAGTTGAATCAGACGAACAAAGACAATGCCATATACAACTGGAGCGCAGGAGAGAGCGGACAAGACCGTTCCGATACAGGATGTCAGTTTACGATTACCGAAGTGACGGGCGAGCCTGCGATTAATAACGAGTTGCTGACGGGTTGGTACAGGATAAAGGTGGCTACCGGTTCGGATGCCACCATGCAAGGCTACATTGCCAATGATCTGAATCAAATTCTCAATGCCGATTATGAGTACCGTCAGGTTCAGAACGGCAATATCTATTATTATCCCCTCAGCATAGGCGCTGTGGATGAGGCCAAACCCGCCAAAGCGTTCATTCATCTGACGAAAGACAATAATGTTTACTATGTCAAAGGTCTTAACGGGCATTTCGTACAGGAAAACTGCACCGCTCTGCGCTTGCAGCCCACGAACAACGCCGTCATTCAGACGAGTGCGGCAAATCCCGCCAATTTTACTATCGGCAAGTGGTCGTGGTATACTCCGTCGGGGGTAGAGACTGTTTACTTAGGCAAGAGTAGCAGTTCGAACAATACTTTCAGCATACAGCCTGTGGATGCGGAGGAATTGGCAACCTACCGTCAGTACACTGTAAGCATAAGCGGCGCGGAAAGTGCTGCCGAGATCGGAAACGATCCCAGCGTGGTCTGCACCAGCAGTGCCAATGCCGGTCTGAACAAGGTGTTCAATAACGGTGTCTTTTTCTTCCCGTCCTCCTACCGCCCCGTAGCTTCCGACTTCATGCCCACGGGCATCGACGGTCTTGTCAGCACGGTCGAGGTTGGCGAGAATACCATTACGGTTGAGTACTTCCCTGCCGAGATGGATGATTATATCGAAGCAGCCGAGGCTACGCTGGACCTGAAGGGAGTAGGTTATCCGGTAGAAGGCAGCGCGGGCCGTTCCACGTTGAGCCAAGCCATCGAAACGGCCAGGTCGGTCGAGGTGAATGCCGCCAACATCGCCGCATTGCTGGATGCCGTCGCCGTCTACGAGTCACAGTCCACCGACATCCAGATGCCGGAAGACGGAAAAGCCTACGCATTCCTCAATGTCCAGTACTCGTCCCCCAACCGCTACATCACTTATGCGGGCGAAGCGACCGGACTTGGCACATCGGTGGCCGGAGAAAGCGTTCCCGCGAATGCCATCTTCGTCTGCCACAAGTTGGAGTCGGGCAAGTACATTCTGGTAAACCCCGAAGGCAAATTCATGCTTTTCCGCGGTTCCAATGACGGCCCGGAAGGAAACAAAGGTTATGCAGACAGTTACCTTGAAGCCACGGCCGACTTCACATTCATCCGTCCTACGCTTGCCAATAAGCAGGATATAACGGCCGGAGTGACGGATGCCGACTTCTTCGGCTGTGTTTCGTTCTCCGCATCGCGTGCCAACGGCAACCAGTCCAACATGATTATTGACAAGTCCGGCGCATTCAGCCAGGCCGGAACCACGATATTCTTCAATGCCAACTTCTCCAATGTATTCAAGGTCGTTGAAGTGCCTTACTACAATGCGCCTGAGTTCGTTTCAGTGCAGGGTGAAGGATGGGAAACCCTCTGTCTGCCGTTCGCTACGATTATCCCCGAAGGCGTAACCGCCAGTACGGGCCGGATTGAAGACGGAAAACTGAAACTCACCGCCATCGAGGACGGCGTGCTTCCCGCCAACACCGCCGTATTGCTCCAGGGAACGGAAGGCAAGCATGTGTTTGCTCCCTCCACCACCGCAGGAACACCTGTCGAAGACAATGCCTTCTGGGGCACGATGGACGCATCGACCGAAGCACCAGCCAACCTTTATGCCTTTGGCGAAAAGAACGGATGGGCAGCCTTCAAACCAATCGGAACGGAAGCCGTGCAGCCCGCGAAGGCTTACCTCGCAGGTGCTTCCGACGAGGTGGAAGCCTACTTCATCAGCCTTCCCACTTCCATTGAAGGCGCGGCTGTCATCAGCGGTGAGGCCGCTCCCACCTACGACCTGAGCGGTCGTCGCGTGAACAAGCCCTCGCGCGGCATCTACCTGCAGAACGGCAAGAAAGTCATTCTCCGATAAGTCGCCATTTACGTCGGCACATCTTCAAACCAAGTGCTGACGGAACAGACCGGGACCGGGACAGTCGAAACTGTCTCGGTCTTTTTTTCGTCCGGAATCATCCTGCCGTTATCGCGCCCTGTGTCGGACAAGCCGATGACCGGCATACATGGCGGAAAAACGGCATGTACGGCGACTCGACATTAACATATTTAACCTCTGTTACCTTAATAAGTGTAAATAAGACGGGGCTGCGACCACTTGAAAGGCATCTTTTTGCGCGCGGACTGCTTCCGGTTCAAACCGGAAGGCATGTATTTTTGCGCGGGCTGCTTCTAAATTTTTCTACATGTGCATGTAAATCGTCCGATAACAGGCTTATTTACACGAAAAAAGGCGGTCCGAAACCGCCTCTACCTTTATCGCTGATGCAAAGATACAACATTTTCCGCCCGAAAGCAAATTATGTTAAAATCCAAAGCGGCATCGGATTCCTGCCCGTATTGTTCCTTTTTTTTCCTGTGCCGCATCCGTTTGTAAGCCTCTCGCAATGGAGGGGAAAGCAAGTTTTCCACACCCGAAACCTGCATGAAACGAAAAAAACACGTAACTTTGTGCACATGACAGACGAAGTGAAAGACTTCATCAATGCGTTAGACCGTTACGTCCGTTCGGAAGTGGCGGCAAGCGGTATGCCTGCCGACTACAACACCGAGGCCCTGCGCGTGGCGGATGCCCGCAACCATCTGTTTCATCCGGCCGGCCGTCGGCCGACCGACGAGTCGGAGGATATATATGCCCTGCGCGACTTATGCCGTGTGGACGAGGACACGATGGAAGTCGTTCCCGACCGCGCACGCATGGCCGCCGTGGCGCGTAACTACTTTTGAACACATTCACATGCACGACAACGACCATCGCAATGAGAACAAAGTGCAGCGTTTCCACCACCGGCTGCCCATACAGATACGGTTCAACGACGTGGACCGCTACGGACACGTGAACAACAACGCCTACTTTGCCTATTACGACTTGGGCAAGGAGCATTATCTCAGCCAGGTGTTGAGGCCCGATTACAGGAACAGCGAAGTGGTTCCCGTCATCGCCAACATCAACGCAGACTTCATCACGCCCATCTTCTATGGGGACAAAATCGTGGTGGAGACCTGCGTTTCGCACCTCGGGCAGAAAAGTTTCACGCTCAGCCAGCGCGCCGTGAATGAGAGTACGGGCGAAACCGTTTGCCGCTGTACCACCGTCATGGTGTGCTTCTCCCTGCACGACCAAACCTCGGCCGACATTCCCGAAGCGTACAGGCGGGCCATCGAGACCTATGAGAACCGCTGACCGAGACGCCGCAACGAACATCTGCCTCACCGATAACGAAAAAACAGAAGGATATGTCCCAACAAATCATACCGTCGAAGAATTTACATGAAGAACTGTCCGCGCTCTGCACGTCGCAATACGACCGCATATTCGTGCTGACCGACGTGACTACCGCCGAACTGTGCCGCCCGTTGTTGGCGGATTGTCCCGCATTGCAGGGTTCCAAGGACATCGTCATTGCACCCACCGACACGCACAAGACGGTCGAGACGCTCTCCCATGTCTGGCAGGCATTGGGAGATGGCGGAGCGTCGCGTCATTCGTTGCTGATCAATCTCGGCGGCGGCATGGTGACCGACCTGGGCGGCTTTGCCGCCGCCACTTTCAAGCGGGGCATCGATTTTATCAATATTCCGACCACGCTGCTCGCCATGGTCGATGCGGCGGTCGGCGGCAAGACCGGCATCAACTTCAACGGTCTGAAAAACGAGGTGGGCGTCTTCCGCGAGGCGGTGGCCGTGCTGATTGACACACGTTTCCTCAAAACACTCGACGAAGGCAACCTGCGTTCAGGATATGCCGAGATGCTGAAACATTCGTTGCTTGAAAGTGCGGACATGTGGGCGGACCATCTCACCTTCGACCTTGACCGGCCGGACTACGCGCGCTTGCAGGAACTGGTGGCCGCCAACATCGAAGTGAAAAAGCGCATCGTGACCGAAGACCCCTGCGAGAAAGGTATTCGCAAAGCCCTGAACCTCGGTCACACCATGGGACATGCGTTCGAGAGCATGGCGCTGGAGGACGGCCGGCCCGTGTTCCACGGCTACGCGGTTGCATGGGGACTGGCCTGCGAGTTGTATCTCAGTGCGACGCTGAAGGGGTTCCCCGTCGAATGTATGCGGCAGACCGTGCGCTTCATCCGTGAGAACTATGGCGACCTGCCTTTCACGTGCGACCGCTACGAGCAACTGTACGCCTACATGAAGCACGACAAGAAGAATGTGGGCGGCCAAATCAATTTCACCTTTTTGGGAGAAATCGGCGACATACGGATAGACTGCCACGCCACGAAGGAACAAGTGTTCGAAGCCTTTGATTTCCTGCGCGAGGCCTGACGTCGCAACCGTTACAACGGATTGATGTTGCCAAAGCCGGATTTTCTTCATTTCCCAATTCCATAAAAAAAGATTTCTCACCTTGATAAAAAGAATTATCCCTTTGCTCGAAAGACTGATGTCGATACTCGTCGTCTTTCTGATGCTGACCGCCACCGCTGCATGGTCGGGCCGGATTTTCGGCTTGCATATAGCCGGTACGGAGTCACGGCCGGAAGCGACGGCGACCGCCGGGCCCACGCTGCCCACGTCGCAGGAACTGACGGAACTCGGGCTGGCCGGTTATGAACTGCTGCCGCTCGATTCCGTTTCGTGGCAGGTGCGCCGCGAAAAGGCGGATGCCGATGCCGGAGTGCTGCTGACCAGTGCGCCCCTGGCCGGAAACGTGACCGGATATGCCGGTGCCACACCGTTATATATATATGTGGACGATAGCGGGACGATATGTGCCGTCGTCGCTTCCGCGAACGAGGAGACACCCGGATACTTTGACAGCGCAAGGGAAGGCATGTTCGCGCAATGGGTAGGCAGGAAGGTTGCGGATGTACAGGGCCGGAAAGCCGATATCGTGAGCGGCGCCACTTATTCCTCGAACTCACTTGCCGCCAACATGCAGGCCGCGCTGGCCGCCTATACGGCCCGCAATGCCGGCGCGGACGACACTGCCGCGCCCGATGCCTTGACGGTGGGCCTAGTGGCCGGTATGTTGTTGCTGGGTCTCGTGGCGGCTTTGCGCTTCAGGGGAAACAGCCGTGTGCGTGTCGTCATATTGGCGCTCAATGTAGGGATGCTCGGTTTCTGGTGCGGACAGTTCCTCTCGTTCAACCTGCTTCACAGCTGGGCCATCGGCGGGGTGAAGTGGCAGGTAGGGCTTCCGGCCTTGCTCATATTGGGGGTAGTCGTTGCCATGTCCCTGTTCGGTCACAAGAAATACTATTGCACGTGGGTCTGCCCCTATGGCAGTCTGCAGGAACTGGCGTGGCGCCTGCCCTTGCCCAAGGTACATGTCTCGCCGTCCGCCTACCGATGGATGTCTCGCCTGCGCTTCGGCGTGCTGATGCTGCTGTTGCTGTTGCTCTGGAGCGGTTTCGGCTTCGGTTTGCTGGCTTATGAACCGTTTTCGGCCTTCTTGCTGTCGAACGCAGCCCCCGCGGTCATTGTGCTGGCCGCCGTTTTCGTCGTTGCCGGCATATTCATTCCCCGTCCTTGGTGCCGCATGGCCTGCCCTTTAGGTACTTTGCTGGACCTCATGGAACAGGATAAATAAGAAACAACATATATTCTCTCATTATGAACAAGTATAAAATAGTTTGCCTCGTACTGACCATTGCGCTGCTGGCGGTTCTCGTCCGGCTGGTCTATACCACAAACATCATGCCCCCCGCGCCGGTGCAGGGTAACGCCGTGTTTGAAAATATATTGTCCCGCAAAAGCGTGCGCAGTTATACATCCGAACCCGTCTCCCGCGAACAGACGGACACCTTGTTGCGGGCTGCCATGGCTGCTCCCACGGGGCGTGACATGCGGCCGTGGAAGTTCGTCGTCGTAAACGACACGGCCGTCATCAACAGACTGTCCCGGCAGTTGCCATACGCCAAGATGCTTGCCGAAGCGCAAGTGGCCGTCGTCGTATGCGGTGACCTCAGTGTGACGGACAGGGAGGGAAAGCCTTCGACCAACTGGACGTTCGACTGTTCCGCCGCGACCGAAAACCTTTTGCTGGCCGCCGAGTCCATGCACCTCGGGGCCGTGTGGACCGGTGTCTATCCTTACGAGGAGCGCATGGCGGCCGTGACTTCGGCCCTCGGACTGCCCGAACACATCGTGCCTTTCAGCCTTGTGCCCGTGGGACATCCGAAGGGCGACCCGCAGCCCAAGGACAAGTATGACCCGGCAAACATCCGTTACAACGGCTGGTAGACTGAATTTCTCCGGAACAAATAAATTCTATATATACACGACCATCATGAAAGAATTGGCATTAAAGTACGGTTGCAACCCCAACCAAAAGCCTTCGCGCATCTACATGAACGAAGGAGAACTTCCCGTCGAAGTACTTAACGGCCGGCCCGGCTATATCAACTTTCTCGATGCCTTCAACGGCTGGCAGCTGGTGCGCGAACTGCACGCGGCCACCGGTCTGCCCGCAGCCGCATCGTTCAAGCACGTATCTCCGGCAGGCGCCGCGGTGGGACTGCCCATGAGTGATACGCTCCGTAAGATTTATTTCGTGGATGACATCAAAGAACCCCTCACTCCGATTGCCACGGCCTATGCACGTGCGCGCGGCGCGGACCGCATGTCGAGCTACGGTGACTTCATTGCGTTGTCCGATACCTGCGATTTGGCTACCGCTTTGCTCATCAAGCGGGAAGTTTCCGACGGAGTCATCGCCCCGGACTACACTCCCGAGGCGCTGGACATACTCCGCGAAAAGCGGAAAGGTACTTACGTCGTCCTGAAAATGGATGAGGAATACCGTCCTGCCCCCGTCGAGAGCAAACAAGTGTTCGGCATCACCTTTGAACAGGGCCGTAACGAAATAGACCTGACGGGTGACAGTCTGTTCCAAAACATACCGACTGCCAACAAGGACTTTCCCGAGGCTGCCCGCCGTGACCTCATGATTGCCCTTATCACACTGAAATATACACAGAGCAACTCCGTCTGCTATGCCAAGGACGGACAGGCCATAGGCATAGGCGCGGGACAGCAAAGCCGCATCCACTGCACGCGGTTGGCCGGAAACAAGGCCGACATCTGGTGGCTGCGCCAACATCCCCGCGTGATGAGCCTGCCGTGGAAGGAAGGAATACGCCGGGCAGACCGCGACAATACCATCGACATCTACATATCGGAAGATCATGACGACGTGCTGGCTGACGGTGCATGGCAGCAATTCTTCACCGAATGCCCGCAACCGCTCACGGCTGAGGAGAAAAAGGCGTGGATTGCGCAGAATACGGGCGTCAGCCTTGGGTCGGATGCGTTCTTCCCCTTTGGCGACAACATCGAACGGGCACACAAGAGCGGCGTGGAGTATGTGGCGCAGGCCGGAGGCTCGGTGCGTGACGACCATGTCATCGCTACGTGCGACAAATACGGCATTGCCATGACTTTCACCGGCATCCGCCTTTTCCATCATTGATATTATCGTGCGAGACAATGGGAGTGAGTGGCGGAGAAGCCTTTTCACCGCCACTCACCGTCCACTTATAAACCCGCTGCGGGCATCCGTGGCAGACGTACAGCGTCTTCATCACCATGAGAAAAGCGAATAAGGAAGAAATCACGCAGGCCATGACGAGCGGAATCGTGTTCAAGAAATCGGGCACGAATCCTGCGCCGGCTACCGACAAGGTAAAAACGAAAGCCCGCAAGAAAGGATACACCACCGGGGCGCATGGTTCCGGTTCGGCCAAGAAAAAAGCCGACATTCGCGCACGTCGGGCTAACCGCCACAAGAACAAATAAGCGCAGATACGTGTTCGGGATTACCCGAAGGGAATAACGAAAGCGCAGGCCGCATACTGTATACAGTGCATGCGGCCTGCGCTTCCGTTTGTAGCAGGTTGGTTGGATGGGACCGGCTTTACGATTGTCCTTTTCGCCTGCCGCTCAATTTGGGCACGATGAAACATCCTACGGGTACGGCAAGAAGCACGCCCAATGTGTTGGCTGCCATGTCCCACCAGTCACCGCTGCGCGTTGATGTGGCATATTCCTGTACCAGTTCTATGGCGCCGCTCATCAGTATGGGCAGGAAAAAAGTGATAAGCGCCGTTCTCCATTTCCCGGATGCCGGTTGGCGATGATGCTCCCACCAAATGACGGAGCAAGTGCCGAGATACATCACCGTATGCACCAGTTTGTCGAAACCAAGCGGCGGTTTGACATCGGTTTCAGGTACGGGAATGAGGCATAACACCCATATCAACAGGACACAAAAGAGTGACAGCGGATAGTATCTGCTCATGTACTTACCAAAATTTATTATGTTCTGCATCGTAAACGAAGCCGGATTCGGCCAAACGGCATTCTATGTCTTTGCGGTCGGCCTGCAAATCCTCACACAAGGCGTCCAGCGATGCGTATTTGTCGCGCAATTGCATGTTTATCACGCTGAAAAGCATAAAAGGGTCTTGGGGAAGTTCCATAAAGATAGCTTTTGGGCAGCAAAGATAAGTGATTTCGCCGGAAAAGTGTACCTTTGTGTGATTTAATTCTTCATTAAAAGCGTGAAAAACCGATGATTTGCGATGAGATTGTGCTGCGTATGGCCAACGGATTCCCACATACGTTTACCGAAGACCAATGTCGTGCCGCCGAGGCCTTGGCACGTTTCGTGACGGATGGGGACGGGGAGCGCGCATTCATATTGCGCGGCTATGCAGGTACGGGCAAGACATCATTGGTCGGCACTCTGGTGCGTGTCATGCACGACATGGGGCGTAAGACAGTGCTGCTGGCGCCGACCGGCCGCGCGGCAAAGGTCTTTTCCAACCATTCGGGGGCGCGGGCGGCGACGATACACCGCACCATCTACCGGCAGCAGACATTCAATGGCGAGGGTACGCGCTTCTCCCTCGGTTTCAATAAGCTCTGTCATGCGCTTTTCATTGTGGACGAGGCTTCCATGATAGCCGATTCGTCGGCTGACAGCCTTTTCGGTACGGGACATCTGCTCGACGACCTTATCCGTTATGTCTATGAGGGGGAAGGATGTCGCTTGCTGCTTGTCGGCGACGTCGCACAGCTACCTCCTGTCGGGCGTGAGGAGAGTCCCGCGCTGCAAGTCGATGCCTTGCGCGGCTATGGTATCGGGGTGGATGATGCGACACTGACGGAGGTCGTGCGACAAAGCGCAAATTCGGGCATACTGGCCAATGCCACCTGTCTGCGCTACGCATTGTATGACGATGTTCCCGGTTTGCCGCGCGTATGTGGCTCCCGGGAGGGAGAAGTGCGCTTCCTGCCCGGCGGAGAACTTATCGAGGCGCTCGTTTCGGCTTATTCCGATTGCGGGACAGACGACACCATCGTCATAACCCGCTCGAACAAACGCGCCAATATATATAATAATGGTATCCGGACCCGTATTTTTGACCGCGAGGATACTTTGGCACGCGGCGACATGGTCATGGCGGTGAAGAATAACTATTATTGGAGCGAGCAACTGGCACGTTCGCTGCCGCGCGAGGAGCGTTTGCCTTTCGACTTCATAGCCAACGGGGACGTGGCCGAGGTGTTGCGTGTGCGCAATGTGCATGAACTTTATGGTTTCCGTTTCGCGGACGTTACGCTCCGCCTTCCCGATTATGATGATTACGAGATAGAATGTCGTGTGCTGCTGGATACGCTTTCGTCGGAAGCACCTACGCTTACCCCGGACGAGAGCCGTCGGCTCTATGAGCAGGTGTTGCAAGACTATGCCGACATTCCGGGGAAACCGGAACGCATGAAGAAGTTGCGGCAAGACCCTTATTACAACGCACTCCAGATTAAATACGCTTATGCCGTAACCTGCCACAAGGCACAAGGCGGGCAATGGAGCCGGGTGTTCGTGGACCAGGGATATATGACGGACGAAATGGCCGGCCGTTCCTATCTCCGTTGGCTGTACACGGCTTTTACGCGTGCCACGGAGCGGCTCTACCTTGTCAATTGGCCCGAAACGCAGCGCGAGGTCTGACGTGAAGAAGTCTGTCATCCTTTCCATAGAAAGTAAGTGCCGGCAGACAAATACGTTTTAGGGCAGACGGACGTATTTTTTATGCAACTTGTCGGTCTTATAGCCTTTCGGGGTGAAAATAAATGAGTAACTTTGTCCCCGAACTATAATATAACGATTATGGAGAAACGTAAAATTCAATTCAGCCTTGTATATCGTGATATGTTCCAGTCGTCCGGAAAATTCCAGCCGCGTAAAGACCAATTGGAACGTATCGCTCCGGTGATTATAAAAATGGGATGCTTCAGCCGTGTCGAGACAAACGGTGGAGCATTTGAGCAGGTAAACCTTCTTTATGGGGAGAACCCGAATAAGGCAGTGCGTGCTTTCACAAAGCCATTCCATGAGGCAGGAATCAAAACCCATATGTTGGACCGCGGTCTCAACGCGTTGCGCATGTTTCCCGTGCCGGCCGATGTGCGCCGGCTGATGTATAAGGTGAAACATGCCCAAGGTACGGACATCACCCGCATATTCTGTGGCCTCAATGATGTGCGTAACATCATCCCTTCCATCAAGTACGCCCTCGAGGCAGGCATGACGCCGCAGGCAACCCTTTGTATCACCAACTCTCCTATACACACCGCAGAGTATTATGCGGGCATAGCCGAGCAACTCATTGCGGCAGGCGCACCCGAGATATGCCTGAAGGATATGGCCGGTATCGGACAGCCTGCTATGCTGGGTAAACTGACCAGGATGATTAAGGAGAAACATCCCGAAGTCATCATCCAGTATCACGGACATAGCGGACCGGGTCTCTCTATGGCCTCTATTCTCGAAGTATGCCGCAACGGAGCCGATGTTATCGACACGGCAATCGAGCCTTTGTCTTGGGGTAAGGTGCATCCGGACGTGATTTCGGTGCAGTCCATGCTCAAGAACGCCGGCTTTGATGTGCCCGAAATCAACATGGAAGCCTACATGGAGGCACGGAAACTGACTCAGGAGTTCATAGATGACTTCCTGGGCTATTTCATGAACCCCGGAAACAAATTGATGAGTTCGCTACTCTTGGGCTGCGGCCTTCCCGGCGGCATGATGGGCTCGATGATGGCAGATTTGACCGGTGTAATGACGGCTATCAACAATAACCGCGCTGCCAAGGGCGAGGAACCGCTGAGCGAGGACGCTTTGCTCGTCCGCTTGTTCGATGAAGTAGCTTATGTATGGCCGCGTGTGGGCTATCCTCCTCTTGTTACGCCGTTTTCCCAGTATGTCAAGAATATCGCTCTCATGAATCTCCTGACCGAATCCATGGGCAAGCCCCGTTATTCCATGATGGACAATTCCATTTGGGGTATGATACTCGGAAAGAGCGGTAAGCTGCCCGGCGAGGTTGCGCCTGAAATTGTCGAGTTGGCCAAGGAAAAAGGTTTCGAATTCACCGATGCCGACCCGCAGAGCTACTATCCCGACGAACTTGACCGCTTTATCAAGGAAATGGAAGAGAACAATTGGGACCGGGGCGAGGACGACGAAGAACTGTTCGAGTTCGCCATGCACGAAACCCAGTACCGTGACTACAAGAGCGGCGCGGCGAAGAAACGCTTCCTTGCCGATTTGCAGGCAGCCAAGGACAAGTCTGCCGCAAACGGCATGTCGCTTGAAGAAGCTGCGGCCCTCAAACATGCGAAAGCCGATGCCATTGTCGCACCTGAGGCCGGAACCATCCTTTGGGAGATTGGTGGAGACGGTGAGTGCGTGAAGAGCATAGAACCCTACATAGGAAAGGAATACAAAGAAGGAGATTTCTTCTGCTATGTGGAGAATGCTTACGGACAAATCCATGAATTGCCGGCTGCACTCGGTGGCAAGTTGGTGGAGATTAACGCCAAGCAAGGCAGTCACGTCAGCAAGGGCGACGTAATCGCCTATATCGAGCGTCAGGCATAAGTCCGGCTTCGCCCATGACGGGCCAAGGCTTTCATGGGATTGAAGTCTATAAAATTGAGTCAGGGGAGCATTCTCGCTCCTTACGGATATAATTTCCCCCCCGTCTCTTCATCCGTTTGGCGGATGGCGGGCCGGGGGAATTTCTTATATAATATAGGTATGGGGAAGTATAAAAGAAAGGCAGACTACGCTTCACTAACCTGCGTAGTCTGCCTTTGTCATGTATGGATGCTGTTGTCGGATGCCGTTATACCGTTCAAGCAGTTGCTTGCAAGGAGATACGGCATCAAGGACCTTATATGGAACGTCCGAACTTGCGTCCGCTGTTGCGTGAGCCGTTGTTACTGCCGTTTGTGTTTGCGGGAGCCTGGCTGCGCCGGCTTCTGCTTGTGCTTGTCCCGGTTCCACGTCCGGACGAAGGGCGTGTGCCGTTGCCTATGCCGCCGCTTCTGCCGGATGACGGTCGTGCGCCGCTACCGATGTCGCTGTTTCTTCCGGACGACGGGCGTGTGTTCCTTCCTCCGTGGGAGTTATGTCCCCAGTCGCCGGGCTTGCCCGGCCGGTTCGGCCTGGCATTGTCTCCCGGCCTGTTGTTTCCGGGGACTCCCGGGCGATTATGGTTAGAGTTCCCGGGGCGTCCGTATTCCGGATGGTGGGGTGGGCGGTTGCCTCCGCCGTGGTAGTGGTTGCGCATCCCGTTTCCCGGACGGAAGTGCATACCATAATAAGGACTGCGGTCGTTGGGGCGACGCTTATGCCACGTCGTACCGTGATAACTCACGTACACCGTCGGGCGTCCGAAGTAGTAATAGCCGCGGCGGTAGTGGTTGAATACGGGATAGTACCACGAAGAGCGTACCCACCGTATGGGGCGGAAGAAGTAGTCCAGCGTGGAATAAAGCGAGTATTGCCAGTCGAAAAGCACATGTCTCAGGTCGGCGTTGCGGTATGTCCAGTAATGTCCGTAACAGTCGGATGCCGTGCGCACGCTCATCAGGTAATCAAGATTTATCTGATAAGCCCTGTCATATTGTTCGGGGGTCAAATCCAATTCGTATGCCATCTTGTCGGTCAGAAACCAAGCCTGGTCCCTTGCCTCTGCATAACTCATCGCTTTAGCCCCTAAGCCTGCGCTCAGGACCATGATGGTCATCAGTAATAAACGTTTCATGATTTTCATTTTAAGGGGTTGTACATGTCCTTTTGTCAGCAAATATCGTAAAAACATGGAAACCGGAAAATGTTTTCCCGTTTTTTCTGCATTTAGAAAGCCTTTTTGCATACATAAAAACCCTTTTTAACGTAAAAAACAGCGTTTGCGCACTGTGGAGGGTGGTTCTTGCAGGTGCTTCGGCCTTGCGATTGTTCTCGTTTCCGTATGTTTTTTATATCCAATGGCACCTGTTTTGTGATAAAAAAGCCATTTCTACTCCCATATAGGTGACAAATGTCGCTTTTTTTGTACCTTTGTCGCGTATCCTAAATCTGATACCATGAATAAGATTGTAAGCAAACAGCAGTTCTCTGAAAAAGTTTTCAAACTCGAGGTGGAAGCGCCTCTTATTGCACGTTCGCGCAAGGCCGGCCATTTCGTAATAGTGCGTGTCGGCAAGAATGGCGAGCGTATCCCCCTTACCATTGCGGAGGCCGACCGTGAGCGCGGCACCATAACCCTTGTCGTGCAGACTATCGGTCTGTCGTCGTCAAAGCTTTGCGCGCTTAACGTGGGCGATGAACTGACCGATGTGGTCGGTCCGCTGGGCAAGGCGACGCACATAGAGCGTTTCGGTACGGTCGTCTGTGCCGGCGGCGGCGTGGGCGTAGCTCCGATGCTCCCGATAGTGCAGGCGCTCAAGGCTGCCGGCAACCGCGTTATCACGGTGCTGGCGGGACGTTCGAAAGAACTTATCATTCTCGAGGACGAGATGCGGGCTTCTTCCGACGAAGTGGTCATCATGACCGACGACGGCTCGTATGGTCGCAAGGGACTGGTGACCGAAGGCATCGAGGACATTATCCGTCGTGAGAAGGTGGACAAATGTTTTGCCATCGGTCCTGCCATAATGATGAAGTTCGTATGTTTGCTCACCAAGAAGTATGACATTCCGACCGACGTGTCGCTCAATACCATCATGGTGGACGGTACGGGCATGTGCGGTGCCTGCCGCATCACCGTTGGCGGCGTGACCAAGTTCGTATGTGTGGATGGTCCCGAGTTTGACGGCCATCAGGTAGATTTCGACGAGATGCTCAAGCGCATGGGAGCGTTCAGGGAAATGGAACAGGCCGACGTGAAGCGTCATCTGGATGCCGAAGGACATCTGCTCGTTTCGCCGGAGGCGCATAGTCATGAGGCAGGTGCCGGAGTGCAGCCGTCAGGTGCGTCCGCAGCTCCCGCCGTCGCGCAGGGCGAAGACTCTTCGCGCGATGCCGAATGGCGTAAGAATCTGCGCCTGACCATGAAGCCGAAAGAGCGCATGGCGATTGAGCGTTGCCAAATGGAAGAACTGGAACCCGGATACCGTGCCCGCCATCTCCACGAGGAGGTGAACCGCGGACTGAGTGCCGAGGCGGCGCAACGTGAGGCGCACCGTTGTCTGGATTGTGCCAATCCCGGTTGTGTGCAGGGCTGTCCCGTGGGCATCGACATTCCCCGTTTCATCAAGCACATAGAGCGTGCCGAATATCTGGAGGCGGCCCGTACCATCAAGGAGACCAGTGCATTGCCCGCCGTGTGCGGCCGCGTCTGTCCGCAAGAGAAGCAATGCGAGAGCAAGTGCATCCACCTGAAGACCGGCGGCCAGGCCGTGGCCATCGGCTACCTGGAACGTTTTGCCGCCGACTATGAACGTGAGAACGCCGTGCCGAGCCCGATTGTGCCCGAACGGCGTCGTGGCGTCAAGGTGGCGGTGGTCGGCAGCGGCCCTGCCGGATTGTCGTTCGCCGGCGAGATGACTAAGCGCGGATACGACGTTACCGTGTTCGAGGCACTGCACGAAATCGGCGGTGTCCTGAAGTACGGCATCCCCGAGTTCCGTCTGCCCAATGCCATCGTGGACTTTGAAATCCATAACTTGGAGAAAAGCGGCGTCCGTTTCGTGAAGGACTGCATCATAGGCAAGACCGTGACCGTCGAGGAACTGGAAGCCGACGGCTTCAAAGGCATTTTTGTAGCTTCGGGTGCAGGTCTGCCCAACTTTATGGGCATTCCCGGCGAAAATTCCATCAACATCATGTCGTCCAACGAGTATCTTACCCGTGTGAACCTTATGGACGCGTCGAGCGAGGATAGCGACACACCGGTTACGAAGGGCAAGCGGGTAATCGTTGTCGGCGGCGGAAACACCGCTATGGACTCTGTGCGTACCGCCTTGCGCCTTGGCGCTGAGAGCGCCACCATCGTCTACCGGCGTTCCGAGGAGGAAATGCCGGCGCGCCTTGAGGAAGTGCACCATGCCAAGGAGGAAGGCGTGAAGTTCCTTACGCTGCACAACCCGTTGGAGTATATTGCCGACGAACAGGGTAGGGTGAAGCAGGTTGTCCTGCAGAAGATGGAACTCGGAGAACCCGATGCCAGCGGCCGTCGCCGCCCGGTAGCCATCAAGGGCGCGGTGGAGCGCATGGACGTGGACCTTGTGGTGGTCAGCATCGGCGTTTCGCCCAATCCTATCGTGCCCAATTCGGTTCCCGGTCTCGAACTCGGCCGCAAGGGCACCATTGCCGTGAACGATGACATGCAGTCCAACATCCCGACCATCTATGCCGGCGGCGACATCGTGCGCGGCGGAGCCACCGTCATCCTGGCCATGGGCGACGGAAAGCACGCAGCCGGGGCGATGGATGCCAGGTTGCAGGCTGATGGTGCGGTGAAGAACTGAGCAAGGCATATCCAATCATGACCAGAAGGCATGACGAGATAAAGAATGTCGCCTCGGATACCGTCGGAACCGTTTCCGGCTGCATCCGGGGCGACGTCCGTGTGCGCAGTGTCCTGCAATATGCCGAGGACAGGGAGGAAATCCGGACCTGTGGCCGCGGAACGTATTGCCGTTCGGCGGGTGGCGGCACGTTGTCCTATGTGGAGTGTACCGAGGACGGCGGCCGTATCGGGAACGAACTGTCTTTGCTGGATGGTTCGGCAGTTCTCCGCCGTTCGGGGGCGGTCTGCGCGCGCATGAGCTTTGTCGAAGGAGAAACGACCGCCTTCAGCTACGGCACACCCTACGGGGAGTTGCGCTTTCAGGTACAGACCCGCAGCCTGCGTATGCGTGCCACCTCTGCCGGTGTGCTGGTCCGCATCGTCTATACCGTGCTTCAGGCAGGCGTTCCCGTGTCCGATAACCGGCTGACCATAGCCTTTACGGCCGAATAAACGTGACGGCTGTCCGTGTCCTTCATGGTTTTAACATTTGTCCTTTGCCATTTTAACAATACTTGCTTTTGCCGGAAAAAAGTAGTATATTTGTATCAGCGAAAGGCAGGGGCGGTCTCGAACCGCCCCTTTTTCGTACAAAAAGCCCTGCATCCGGGCAAAAATACCCTTAGGGAAAAATTTTTTACATGTGCATGTAGAAAAAAATAGCCTAAGGATAGAATTTTTTATCCCTATTCCAATTGTTTTTTCCCTTATTCCGTGAAAAAATAGTTCCCTTTTACGCATCTCTGAATGCCCCGGAAAGTTAAAAGTGTTAAAGTCGTGCCATGAAACCGGCCGCTTTTGTTGTCCTTCCTTCCTTTTCGGGGCGGATGAAAGGGATTGGCAAATGCCGGGAAGGTACATACGTGTTTATACGCCGGGCTTCGGTGTGTGCATGTCTGCCATAAAAGAACCGCGACGGTGTGAAACTTCCGGTTTCATCCCGTCGCGGTCAAATGTGAAAGCATGGCAGCCTTGTGTATCAGAACACAAAGCGCAACAAATCGTTGAAGATGGCGTAGGCCATGAGGGCAAAAAGCAGCCACATGCCGATGGTCTGGGCAATTTCGAGGAACCTGTCAGACGGTTTCCGGCGCGTAATCACCTCGTAAAGCAGGAACAGGACGTGTCCGCCGTCGAGCGCGGGAATGGGCAGTATGTTTACGAACGCCAGCATCAGGGATATGAATGCCGTGAGTTCCCAGAAGCGCAGCCAGTCCCATTGTGCGGGAAATAGGCTGCCGATGGTTCCGAACGAGCCGAGGCTCTGTGCTCCGTCGGCCGTGAAGAGGTATTTCAGGTCGTCCACGTAGCCGCAGAGAACATCCCATCCGTGTGCGCATCCTGCGGGGAAAGACTCGAAGAAGCCGTATGTGCGCGTCTCTTTCGGGTAGTCGGCAAAGGGCAGGTGCTTGAAAAATCCGGCCTTACCCTGTTCGTCGAGCACGAGACTCAGCGTGTCGGGGACTGCAGGTCCGGCGGCGTGTCGTACGACCATGGTGACACGGCTGAGGCTGTCGGTCATGGTTTTGTTGTTGTCCTCGCGATAAGTTTTCAGCGAACTGTTGATGTCGCCCATCTGCACGTCAAACTCATTCCATGTCTCCAGTTTCGTCCCGTTGAGTGCCAGCAGGCGGTCGCCGGCCTTGATGCCGGCGCGTGCGGCCGGACTTCCGGCGGCTACGCTGTCTATGACGGCCGGTGCCAGCGGCGCGATGAACGGCGGTTGTGCCTTGAGCATTTTCAGCATGTCGAGGTCGCCGGGCAGGGCGAACGTTATTTCTTTGCCTTGGCGCAGCACCGTGACGCTGTGCGCCTCGGACAGGTCGCGGTAGATGTCCACGCTGTAACGCTCGAACGTCTTCCCGTCGGTGCGGAGCGGGATGTCCCCGTCGCGGAACCCGAGTTTGTGCGCCTGTTCGTTGTACTTGAATCCGTCGTTCATCTTTTCGATGGGTACGTAAGTGTCGCCCCAGGCGAAAAGAATCATGGCATAGATGAACAGGGCCAGCAGGAAATTGACGAGGACGCCGCCCACCATAATCAGCAGGCGCTGCCATGCCGGTTTGGCGCGGAACTCCCACGGTTGGACGGGCTGCTTCATCTGCTCCACGTCCATGGACTCGTCAATCATGCCCGATATTTTCACGTATCCCCCCAGGGGCAGCCATCCGATGTGGTAGTCTGTTCCGCGGAAGCTGAAGAGTTTCCAGCTTTTCCACGGGTCGAAGAAAAGGCAGAACTTTTCCACGCGCACTTTGAACAGTTTGGCAAAAAAGAAGTGTCCGCCCTCGTGAAGCAGGATGAGGAGGGCGAAGCACAGAATCAGTTGTAAGGTCTTTATGAGAAATGCTTCCATCGTTTATGTTTATGTAAGATGTTCCTGAATGAATTTCCGTGCTCTCGCCCTCGCCTCGCGGTCGGTCTCGAAGTAGGTGTCGAGGGTCGGAGTGGCGTCGAACCCGGCGCTGTCCATGGTCCGTTCGATGATTTCGGGTATTTGCATGAAGCCGATGCGGCGTTCACGGAAAGCCAGGTTGGCCACCTCGTTGGCGGCATTGAGGATGCAAGGCATGTTCCCGCCCTTTCCGATGGCGTCGTAAGCCAGCCGCAGGCAAGGGAAACGCTCCATGTCGGGGCGTTCAAAGTGCATCGAGCCGAGTGCGAATAGGTCAAGACGGCCGTTGCCCAGGTGAAGGCGTTGCGGATAGCTGAAAGCGTATTGTATGGGCAGTTTCATGTCGGGTACGCCCAGTTGCGCCTTTACCGCGCCGTCGGAGAACTGTACGGCCGAGTGGATGATGCTTTCCGGATGCACGACCACTTCCACATCGGACGGAGCTACACCGAAAAGCCAGCGCGCTTCTATCATCTCGAAGCCTTTGTTCATCAGCGTGGCCGAGTCGATGGTGATTTTTGCCCCCATCTTCCAGTTGGGATGTTGCAGGGCCGCGTCACAGGTTACCTTCTGAAGCCGGTCAGGCGCATAGTTGCGGAACGGTCCTCCCGATGCCGTCAGCAGTATCTTCTTGACATCGTTTCCGACTTCGCCGGCCAGGCACTGGAAGATGGCGGAGTGTTCGCTGTCTACGGGCAGGATGGGGACACGCTGCTCCAGTGCGAGTTGCATGACCAGTTCGCCCGCAACGACAAGTGTCTCCTTGTTGGCAAGGGCAATGGGCTTGCGTGCTTTCAATGCGTGGATAGTGGGGCGCAGGCCCGCGAAACCGACCATTGCCGTGAGCACCATGTCGATGGGACCGGCTTCCACCACTTCGCAAAGGGCATCCGCTCCTGCATAGACCTTGATGGGAAGGTCGGCCAAGGCCTCGCAGACGTATGGGTACAGGCTCTCGTCGGCAATGGCTACCGCATCGGGCTGGAATTCACGGGCCTGTCGGATGAGCAGGTCGGCGTTTCTGCCGGCGGTCAGCACGTATGCTTCGAACCGGTCGGCATGTTCGCGTATGACATCAAGGGCTTGCGTGCCGATAGAGCCGGTCGAGCCCAATATAGCTATTTTCTTTTTCATAATATATGTGGTCCGGAATGGTGGATGCCACCGGAAGGGATTTCCGTGCGGCGCGTCGTTGCGCCGGTGTTCCGGTCGTTAGGTTTTAGGTGCGGCTTGTGCTTCATTCGTTCAAATCCGTCAGTCCGTCGGGTAGTTCCAGACAAATCTGTCTGTCCTTGACGCTGTACCCGATAAGGAAATCATCGTGAAAGGGAATAATCAAATCTTTTCCGTTATCCCGCTTCAGAAAGAAAAGAATGTTGGAAGACGAGTCGTCCACGGTCTCGATGGTTCCGAGCTGTGTTCCGTCTGCGTCTTTCACGGTAAAACCTGTGAGTGCCTGCCAGGAACGGATTTCATTGTCGTCTTCTTCGGGCATGAAGCGGAAAGGATAGAACACGCGCTTGCCCACAAGGCGCTTGGCTGCTGCCTCATCGTCGATATCTTCGAACTTGAAAATGGCGGTTTTGTCGTTCTTGAATTTGTATTCCTCCCAAAAAAACGGGACCAGAATGCCGTCCGCTTCGAGTACAAGGTATTCCGATGTCCCTCTGTCGAAAGCATCGTCCGTGAAAGACAGTTCCACTTCGCCCGCTATGCCCCGGAACTTGCTGATATGACCGATGTAGAAAACTTCTTCTTCCCGTATCATGCTTCGCGGCGTATTTGTGCGCCGAGGGCGCTCAGGCGTTCTTCGATGTGTTCGTAGCCCCGGTCAATCTGTTCGACGTTTTCGATACGGCTTGTTCCTTCCGCGCTCAGTGCGGCGATGAGCATGGCGATGCCGGCACGGATGTCGGGACTGGTCATGCGCCGTCCGCGAAGCCGTATGCCGTTGTCGTGTCCGATGACAACGGCGCGGTGCGGGTCGCAGAGTATGATTTGTGCGCCCATGTCGATGAGTTTGTCTACAAAGAACAGGCGGCTTTCGAACATCTTCTGATGGAAAAGCACCGACCCTTTGGCCTGCGTGGCGACAACGATGAGCACGCTCAGCAAGTCGGGCGTCAGGCCCGGCCAGGGTGCGTCTGCCAGCGTCATGAATGAGCCGTCGATGAAACTTTCTATCTCGTAGTGGTCCTGCCGGGGGATGTAGAGGTCATCGCCCCGCAGTTCCATTCTGACACCCAGGTGGCTGAAGACATCGGGGATGATACCTAATTGCGGGTAAGCCACGTCCTTGATGGTCAGACCGTCGCCTGTCATTGCGGCCATGCCTATGAAACTTCCGATTTCAATCATGTCGGGCAGGATGCGGTGGCTTGCACCGTGCAGTTTGTCCACGCCGGTGATGGTCAGCAGGTTGGAAGCGATGCCTTCGATGCGTGCCCCCATTGCGTTGAGCAGGTGGCAGAGCTGCTGGATGTAGGGTTCGCATGCCGCATTATAGATGGTGGTTGTTCCTTCAGCCATTACGGCGGCCATGATGATGTTTGCCGTTCCCGTAATCGAGGCTTCGTCCAGCAGCATATAGGCCCCGGTAAGTTTATCGGCGCGCACTTCAAACGTACCCCGGTCTTCGTCGTAACTGAAAGCGGCTCCGAGTTTCCGAAGTCCCGAGAAATGGGTGTCGAGCCGGCGGCGGCCGATTTTGTCACCGCCGGGTTTGGCTATCAAGGCTTGTCCGAAACGTGTCGTCAATGGGCCCATGAGCAAAACACTGCCGCGCAATTGCGAGCAGCGGGCCAGAAAGTCCTCGCTGTGCAGATAATCTAGGTTCACATTGGCGGCGCGGAAAGTGAAATCCCCGTCTCCGTTCTTGCGGACTTCCACTCCCATGTCGGCAAGCAGCCGGATGAGGTTGTTTACGTCGAGTATGTCCGGAATATTCGTTATGCGGACATCCTCTTCGGTAAGGAGTGTGGCGCATACAACCTGCAAAGCTTCGTTTTTTGCGCCCTGCGGAGTGATTTCTCCGTGAAGTCGGTGTCCGCCTTCTATAATGAAAGATGCCATGTCGCGGGGAATGCTTATTTTCTGTTACGTCGGTAGGAGCGGTAACCTTGTATCTGTCCTTGAACGCCTCTTTGTTGGGTCGCGTTCCTTTCCATGGCCCGTAAGGTCTCTTCTTCTGTTACTTTTCCTTCCGTATAAAGTGCTAGGTCGCGGCCTACTTTCTCGTTTTCCACGTTGTCGCCTCTCCATTCGTTCAGGTTGCGTTTCATGCGTGCCGCTGTCATGGAGATAAACTTGTCCCGGCCGGGACTGTCTGCCGGCATCGTGCTGAGTTTCTTTACCGTCTTCTCGAGCAGAAGGCCATAGTGTCGGAACCGTATCTTGTTGTTGGGATAAGGAAGCTTGTTGATGTGTTTCTTTTCGCCTTCCCTGTCAATCTCACACGGGTAGTCCACGTCAAGTTGGTAGTCGGACATGAATGCCAGATGGTTCCAACAGATGTTTTTGTAGTTCGGTGTGCTGCGCATTTGCGGGTTCAGCAATACCATGACCGAGAAAATTTTTTCTGCGTATGCTTGCCGCTGTTTGCGGTCGGTGATGGTCATGGCCCGGTCTATCATGGACTGGACAAGACGTCCGTAATTGGGGAGCTTCAGTTGCTTCTCAGCTGTATTGTAAGTTATGTTCATCAGTGAATCTATGTCTTTGTTGGTGAAAACCGGCCATTTGTTTCCGATTTCATGTGTGTGTGGCAATCGTTGTCTTACGGTGAGGTTCGTCACTGCCGGACGTTGTGGTCAGGACTTCCCGCCTGCGTGCAGGCATTCGGCGATTTTCTTCGACGTTCCCGCCACGAAATCTTTCAGATAGAAGGGCTCGAAATAAGCAACATCTTCAAATTGTTTGCGTCCCAAGGCCCGTTCGGCCAAAGGGAACATGTAGCGTGCGGCCGGATAGATGTTGTCAATGAAATGAGCGTTCGGATGGGCGATTACCTCGCGGCATTTCTCGGCACCGTTGCCGAAAAAATATACGGGCTGCCGGTCCAGGTATTCGTGATAGGTGTCTGCCGTCACGATGTCGGCCTGCGTCGCGCGTGTTTCACGCAGTGAGCGGTCGTAAAGTGCGGCATAGACTTCCATCCGCCTTGCGTCAATCATGGGACAAAGCAGGGCGTCGTCGGGAAGTTCCTCCTGATAGAGCAATACCGGCGTGCAGAGCAGTTGCAGTGTAGGTATGGCTATCAGCGGAAGCCGGCGGCCGTAGCATAAGCCCTTGGCCGTGGATGCCCCTATGCGCAGGCCAGTGTACGAACCCGGGCCCCGGCTGACGGCAACAGCGTCAAGCGGTATCGCATGACTGTCGGCAAACGAAAGGACCTCTTCGACAAAAGGCGCGAGCAGCGTGGCGTGTGACGGCCCCTCGTGGCTTTCTTTATGCGTCAGGCATGTTCCGTCCTGACTAAGGGCGACGGAGCATACGTTTGTGGAGGTTTCGATGTGGAGAATGCAAGACATGTGAAAATTATAATTTCGTATGCAAAGTTAGTATATGGCGGGCGAAAGGCAAAATAAAACACTCTTTTTTTCAGCCTTTGGCCCGTGGAACGGGTTAAGGTTACGAGGGCTTCCGGCCATATCCGCGCACGTTCTGTCTGAGCGGTCCGGCGGTGTTACCCGCGCATCAGGTCGCTCATCACCATGTCCGATACGAGTATGCCTTCTTTGGTTAGACTCATCCTGTGTCCCGTAAGTTGCAGCCGGCGGGCTGCTATGTGGGGGGCTGCCGTTGCGGTCAGTTCGGCTTTGGCCTCGGCGCCGAAACGGCTTTCCAGTGCCTGCAGGGACAGGCCCTCTTTAGTCCGCAGGGCGGTAAAGACCATTTCGTCATAGCGTTCTGCCTCGGACAGGTGTTCTGTGGAGTGGGGAGCTTGTCCCGGGGTGGAGCAATAGGCGGACAGGTTGGCGTCATTGCTGCGTCGGGTGGCATACCCGTCGAAAGAGTGCGCGCCCGGTCCGCATCCGATGTAAGGCGTACCGTTCCAATAGGAAGAATTATGGCGGGAGCGGTAGCCGGATTGGGCGAAGTTTGAGATTTCATAGTGCTCGAAGCCGGCATCTTCGGTCCGGTGTACCAAATCGTCGAACATTCCGGCAATTACCTCGTCGTCGGCTTCGTCAAACTCGTGCCGGTCGCGCATACGGGTAATCCGTGTGCCCGGTTCGTACATCAAGGTATAGGCGGAAAGGTGGCGGACGGGCAGACGTAAGGCTTCGCGCAGATCATTGCTCCATTGCGCCGCCGTCTGGTTGGGCAGTCCGTAAATCAGGTCTATGCTGATGTTTCCTATACCGCCGTCGTGCAGTCGTCTGACCGCAGACCGTGCCTGTTCGGCCGTGTGCCGGCGATGCAGAAAGCGCAGCATCGTGTCATCGAAAGTCTGTAAACCGAGACTGACACGATTGACACCTGCGTCGCGCAGGATGCCGACATACGCATCGGTCACGTCGTCCGGATTGGCCTCGAAAGTGATTTCCGCATCGTCCGTTACGGCGTAATTGCCTCGGATGCAATCGAAAATGCGTCTGATTTCGTCGCCCGTGAGCTGCGAGGGGGTTCCGCCTCCGAGGTATATCGTGGCGATTTCCCCGCCGGAACATTCGTCCTGACGTGCGGTCAGTTCGGCCAAAAGCGCATCCACGTATTTCCGGCGTACATCTTCGCCGCAGGTGGTGGAGTAAAAATCACAATAGATGCAGCGGCACTTGCAAAAAGGTACGTGTATGTATAGGCCTGTCTTCATTTCTGCAAAAGTAGTGAACTTTTTGCAAATACGCCCCGCGTGCCGCTGTCAAAATAAGGCCGTTCCGGCCCGCGCATACCTGTTTTTCTTTCTTGAAATCTAAAGCTTTGAAAAACAGTTTGTAATGACAGAAAAAACTACAAGCCATGTAGGACGAACTACATGGCTTGTAGGAAAAACTAAGTGCCTTGTAGTTTTTCCTACAAGGCACTTAGGAAATACCGTCCCGGCAAATAGGGGTCAGATGCTGTATTTCGGTCTGAAAAAGGATAGGTACAATTCGTACGAATTGAAAGCCGTGCTACAGGATACGGCGGCTATACATCCCCATGCTATGAGCCGGTAATTGTTGCAAAGTATTTGTGCAATGAGATTCTCGTGCGGGGAAACGCTGACGCCGGATATGAAATGACCGAGATAGGGGAGCGCCAGCGTAAAGACCATGCCGACAACGAAACCCACGCAGGCGGCAATGGCTACGGCTGTCCTGCTGTATTTTTTCAAGGCGGCATTATGCCTTTTTATCAATTCGACGGCATCGAGATGCTGCTGCAATTTGTTCAGGAACAAACTGTCGGAAGAAAGTTCCGGCTGAAAGTCTTCGAAAAGTTTTCTTAAATCATCGTCCTGCATGATTGTTCAATTTTTGTCGGTTAAAAGGTTGCGCAGGTGCTTGCGTCCCCTTGACAGATGTTGTTTGACGGCATCGGAAGAAGTTTCTGTCATTCCGGCAATCTCCTTTATAGAGTAGTTTTCCATATAGAAAAGTACGATGGATACGCGTTCCTTGGCGGGAAGCCGGTCCAAAGCATCGTAGAGCGACTGGTAGTTGAATGCGGCATCGGTGCGTTCTTCGGCTGCAATGCTTTCAGCCTCTTCGTAGTTTACCGTGATTTTCTCGTCGCGCCGGCAATTGAGAAACGTGTTGTAGCCTATTTTGTAAATCCATGCGCGGAATTTCCCGGAATTGTCGAAACTGTCGCTTGTCATATAGGCTTTGATGTATGCTTCCTGGGCAATGTCGTCGGCAAGTTGGGCATTTCCGCAGCAAAGAGCCACGAGAAAGCGCCGGAACGCCTGCTGTGTGCTCTTCACATGGGATATGAACTGTTCGCGGGTCATTGTTGTTGCCCGTTGTCGGCTTTTATTTGTTTGCGGGTAACGAAGTAGGTAATCAGAAAGCCTGCGCCGATGGCGGAAGATGAGCCGCCAAGGAGTAATATCGTGGTGAGAAAATCCGGATTGTCGGGGGTATCGCCTGCTATATTTACGACATAGTAGCCGATGAAGAACATACCGAGCAGCAGCAGTACGCATCCGCGCAGCAAACGCCGGTTGAGCAGCTCGACAGGTGTCTTCTTCGGCTTGTTCAATGCCGAGGCAAGTTTGTCTGCATCGATGCTGTTGTTGGCTTCAATGGCTTTGATGAGTACTTTGGCGCGGTTGTTCTCTTTGTTCACGATGGTAAGGTGGGTAATCAGCACGATGCAGATGGGGAGAATCGCACAAATCATAATAGGGACGAGCTCTTTCATGTTTTTTGTTTTTTTTATGGATTGATAAATGTGAATTGTTCTTTTCTGTTTACATAGAAAGAACACATTCCACGGGCTAAAGGTAACACGGATGCCTGAAAAAATAAGGAAAAAGTGAAAAAAACGGGTGTTATCCGTTCAAAAGAACCGTTTCAGGGCATAAAAGTCTCCGTCAGACTGCTGTGGAATATAGAATTGCGGACAGAGCGGTTTGAAGTCAGGGCTTGCGCTTTGTCAGGACCATTTCGGGGACAATCTTCACGAGTTTGCGACCGATGGCCTTGCGGATGTTGTTGCCTTCGACGGTACGGAAGCTCATCGTGCTGTCCGAAAGCTGCTTCAATACGATGCTTTGTGCGTCCGATCCCGTGTCATTGCTCATCCTGACGGTGGCGGTCTTTCCCTTGACGCTGTGTCGTGTGATCATCCATGTGCCGTAAATTCCTTTTCCCTCCATGTAGCCGTGGAGCGGTCCTAAGAAACTTAATCCCGGAGCTTCGAGTGTGGGCTCGTATAAGTCGATATGCAATGAGACACCGTGTTCCCGGTTGGAGAAAACACCCTTGAAGAATGTGCTGTCTGCCTGTCCGTGGGCGGTGAGAGGCAGCAGGAGTAACAAAAGAAGGTGCAGAAAAAAGCGCATGGGTGTGTCGTTTGGAGCGGGTGGGAGGTCGCGGCTTATTCTTCTGTGTCGCCGGTGCGTAGAATCATGGTTGTCGCACCGATGGTAATGATGGCGCCGTCTTCGATAATGGCTTTCTCACGGTCGCCGAGCATCGTGTTCATCAGGAACGTTCCCGTGTTCGAGGGCGCGTCCTGAAGGGTGAACCGCGCCGTTCCCGATTTTCCGGGCTGTACGGTGACGATACAGTGCGTCGTGTCTATGCTCGGGTCGGTGGTTTTGATGGCTGCGTTCGCCTTTGTTCCTTTTACGTACCTGCCGACAATGTTCTTTCCGGCGTAGAGGGGGATGTCCTGCTTGTAATGAAAAATGTTTTCTACCACGATGAGATGACCGAAGACCGGGGCTTCGGCTTCTTTTTCTTCCTCATCGTTGTGTCCGGAAGGTATGCGGATTTTGAATTGCTTGTGGCATACAGGACAATCGAATACCAGAATGCGTCCCGGTTCGTATTTTGTTTCGTCGAACGTGACACATTCGTCACATTTGGGGCATCGTATGCGCTTCATCGGTATCCTGTTTTTATGCTAAGGTCGTGTGAGGTCGTTGGGTATCCGCGTATTTTATTTGATTTCCATCACCCAGGCTTCGGAAAAATACTTGCCGGTTTTGCGAAGCCTATTTAATTCGGCGTATGCTTCGGCTTCCTTGACATAGTTTCCGTAGAGAACGCGTACCATCTTTCCTTTTATATTGACGGAAGCCAAAGGCAGATTTTCTTCGTGCAGCTTTTCTACAAATTGTTCCGCGTTTTTTTGCGGTACGCAACTTAATAAAACAATGCTATAACCGTGTTCAGGTTTCGTATTGGCTTTTTCGGCCGGACCGTCTTCGGGCTTCTGCATTTGTTGCGGTGCGGTTTGTTCCTGTTGTGGTACGGTTGGCTGTACGGTTCTTGTTGTGTTGTCCGCCTTAGTCTTAGACTGGGGGGCGGGGATGGCGGCCGGTGTGATGGCGGCTACGGTCGGAACCGACGAGGCCGGGCTCATGCCGGAGTCGGCTATGGGTGTGGCCCATGCAAAATAGAATAAGACGGCGATAACGGCCGCTGCGGCGTAATTGACCAGTTCCTTGTTGAGACGGAATGTGTAGTTACGGCCTTCTTTTGCTGTATTGTCTGTTGTGGAAAGTGCTTTTGTATTGCCTTTCTTAAGGGTCGGAGCGGCAATGGGGGCAATGGTGAAAGCGTCCAGGCCATATAATTCGGGCGACAATATGCCTGCCTCGTTCGCTATGAAGTCATAGCCGCCGTCAATGTTCATGATTAGCGTTCCGATACCGTTGAGCCTGAACTCGCCGTTGGCTTGAAGTTCCTGCTTTAATTGCGATATGGCATCCTCGATGATGCGCAACGTTTCGGGATAGCTGGTATCGTACGCCTGCATGTACGATTGAACAAGCAGTCCGTCGTTTATGGTCAGCTGAGGATTGAACCCGACACTTCTATGCGGCGGAAGATAGAGATTCTCCGAAGATGAATGCTGCGCCGGAACATAATGTGCAACAAATCCGCCTAAGTGCGGAACAATGACGCAATTATGTTTCAGTAATAAAGCTTCGATATGTCGGGATAGCTCAATCATGATGCAAAGATAAGACTTTTTTACAAATGGAATGAGGAGTGAAAGGTTTTCTTTTGTAATATTTTTAGATTTTGTGTGGCTGAGAATTTTTAGATTCTATATATGTACTAATTCATAGATGATTAAGTTGATAAACATAAAGTTATACTTTTATTTTTGTTGTGTAAGTTGTTTGTCTTTTGACGCTATTGCTGAAGATTTTCTTTCGTTAAATAAACTTCCGGTGGCATATAATTCTGCCGACAAATATGAAATGCTCATTTCACGCTTGCGGCTTTCGGAAAAAGAATGTACCTTTGCGTATACAAAAATATATAATGCGCATTTAGCTGTATTTCTGCGGTGCGTTTACTTGAAAAAAGAAGCCTTTTCGTATATGAAAACTCCTTATCGCGTATCTCTACGGAGTGTCACTGAGGATGTGCGTTATCTGACATTGCTCTCTCGTGATTTTCCGACTGTTTCGAAAGTTACGACTGAAATCATCAATCTTGAGGCCATCCTTCATCTTCCGAAGCCTACAGAACATTTTCTGGCCGACCTGCATGGCGAGAATGAAGCGTTCCATCATGTGTTGCGCAATGCTTCGGGTAATATCAAGCGGAAGGTAAACGAACTTTTCGGAACGACGTTGCGTGACATAGAGAAGAAGGATTTGTGTACGCTCATCTACTATCCTGAGCGCAAATTGGAACTGGTCAAACAGAATGACGTGGACCTGTCGGATTACTATCAGACGACATTGAACCGCTTGATAACGGTCTGCCGCAGCGTCTCGTCGAAGTATACGCGCTCGAAGGTACGCAAGAACCTGCCGGAAGAGTTTGCCTATATTATAGAGGAGTTGCTGCACGAATCTACCGAAGACCACAACAAGCAGGCTTATTGCAATGTCATTATACAGACTATCATCGGAACGCGGCGGGCGGACCACTTTATCATAGCGTTGTGTTATCTCATTCAGCGTCTGGCCATCGACCGCCTGCACATACTGGGCGACATCTATGACCGCGGGCCTGGAGCTCACCTCATTATGGATACGCTGTGCGATTATCATAATCTGGACATTCAATGGGGCAATCATGATATTTTGTGGATGGGAGCTGCGGCCGGCAATGCCTGTTGCATTGCAAGCGTGTTGCGCCTGTCTCTGCGCTATGCCAATACGCGTACACTCGAAGAAGGTTATGGTATTAATATGGTGCCGCTGGCTACTTTTGCCATGGAGACGTATGCGGATGACCCCTGTACTCTCTTCCAGCCGCGTATAGAACAGCCCGAAGAGGACTTGAACGACAAGACTGTACGTCTCATCACGCAAATGCACAAGGCTATGGCTGTCATTCAGTTCAAACTTGAAGGTGAACTTTACGGGCGGCATCCGGAATGGGGAATGGGAGACAGACGCTTGTTGGACTTTATAAATTTTGAGCAGGGTACGATATGCCTTGACGGAAAGGTTTATGAGTTGCTCGACAATCATTTTCCGACCATAGACCCGGCCGCGCCTTACCGTTTGACGGCCGAGGAGAAAGAGCTTGTCGAGCGTTTGCGCCATTCTTTCCTTATTTGTGAACGTCTGCAACGCCATGTGTCCTGCTTGTTGCTGCATGGCGGAATGTACGGAGTTTATAATTCGAATCTGCTTTTTCATGCCTCTGTGCCTCTGAATGCCGACGGAACGCTTCGGGATGTGCCGGTTGGCGATGCTTCTTTTAAGGGACACGAACTGATGCAGCGTGTGGAGCAAATGGTGCGCATGGCTTTTGACAATGAAGTGGAGGCTGAGGAACAGCAGGCTGCGCAAGACTATTTCTGGTATCTGTGGTGCGGACCTGATTCGCCGCTGTTCGATAAATCCAAGATGTCTACATTCGAGCGTTACTTTATTGCTGATACGTCCACGCACCATGAAGAAAAAGGCTGGTACTATAAGTTGCGTGATAATGCGGCCGTGTGCGATGCGTTGCTTGAGGAATTCGGAGTGCACGGCCCGCACTGCCATATTATTAATGGCCATGTGCCGGTGCGTGTAGGTAACGGAGAGAATCCGATAAAGGCGGGTGGTCGTCTGATGGTCATCGACGGCGGATTTGCCAAGGCCTATCATAATACGACCGGTATAGCCGGATATACGCTTGTCTATCATAGCCGCGGCTTTCAGTTGGTACAGCATGAGCCTTTCTCCTCGGCAGAAGAGGCTATCCTTACGGGAGCTGACATCCGCAGTACGACACAGATTGTCGAGCTTACAGGACAGCGGGCCATGGTGAGCGATACGGATATCGGTCAGAAACTACGGGCGCGGATTGGCGATCTTGAGAAACTGTTGGTTGCTTATCGCCGTGGCATCATCAAGGAGAGAAATTGAAAGGATTAAAGAAAGAGAAAACGGAATATGAAGAGTCTTAAGGAATTGTATCGTATCGGACAAGGACCGTCGAGTAGTCACACGATGGGACCTCGTCGCGCTGCGGAATTATATAAGGTCCGCCACCCGGAAGCCATGCGCTTCAAAGTTACTTTATACGGAAGCCTGGCTGCCACGGGCAAAGGACACTTGACCGACTGGGCCATCAATCAGGTATTGGGCGAAGATAAGACTACGATAGCGTGGTGTGCCGACATCGTTCTGCCTTTTCATCCCAATGGCATGAAATTCGAGGTTTTGGATGCGGAAGGCTCGCTCTATGACCCTTGGGTGGTTTACAGTGTGGGCGGTGGTGCATTGGCTGAAGAAGGAAAGCAGGGGCCGGATACTCCGGATATTTATCCGCTGGACAGTCTGCTGGACATAAAAGCCTGGTGCGAAAAAGAGGGCCGTTCTTATTGGGAATATGTGGAGCATTGCGAAGGACCGGAGATATGGGACTACTTGGCTGAGGTCTGGCGTGTCATGCGCGAAGCCGTTGAGCGTGGGCTGGAGCATGAAGGTGTTCTTCCCGGAGAACTGCATTTGCGTCGTAAGGCTCCTAATTATTACATCAAGGCCATGGGATACGGCTCCAATCTACAGACGCGCGGTCTCGTGTTTTCCTATGCGTTGGCGGTGAGTGAAGAGAATGCTTCGGGAGGGCTTATTGTAACAGCCCCTACCTGTGGGGCTTCCGGTGTTTTGCCGGCCGTGCTGTATCACATTGCCAAATCCCGCAGATTCGGAGAGAAGCGTGTGTTGAATGCTTTGGCGACAGCAGGACTTGTAGGTAATATAGCCAAAAGCCGGGCCAGCATATCGGGAGCCGAAGCCGGGTGTCAGGCCGAGGTCGGTGTGGCCTGTGCCATGGCGGCCGCCGCTGCCAATTACATTTTCGGCGGAAGTCTTGCTACTACCGAGTATGCAGCGGAGATGGGCTTGGAGCATCATTTCGGTATGACTTGTGACCCGATTTGCGGATTGGTGCAGATTCCCTGCATTGAGCGGAATGCTCATGCCGCGGCCCGTGCTCTTGATGCCAACATCTATGCCACGTATGCCGAAGGAGTGCATAGAATTTCTTATGACAAGGCTGTGGATGTGATGAAGCAGACCGGGCACGATTTGCCGTCCTTGTATCGCGAAACAAGTGAGGGCGGCTTAGCGAAAGAATATGCTGAAGATGCACAATAAGGATACTTTTACTGAGTGAGACTCATCTTGTGCTTTTCAGAAAAGAGACATAGAATATTTACATTATTATATAAGGTAGAGCCATAAAGAAATTTAGGAACATAGTACGTTTTATAACGGTCTTCCTGTTGGGAGGCTATTTCCTGTTGGTGGCTTTGGTTAATGCTTATCCGGTCAAGAAATGGCTGGGAAGTATTGTGGAAAAAAGTTTGTCGGAGAAACTTCATACCGAGGTAAGTATCGGGCAAATGGAGATAGGTCTTTTTAATCGTATCATACTGCGTGACGTCCGTGTCGAGGACCAATCCGGTCGTACCCTGTTGGATGCGGATTTGTTGTCGGCGAAGATAGCATTGGCTCCTTTGGCGGATGGCGTCGTATCTCTGCGCTCGGTTTCGCTTCTTGACGCTTCTGTTCGTCTGTATAAGGACAGATCTCAGGGACCAAGTAATTTTAGTTTCATTATAGATGCTTTCAAAACAGACTCCGGTGAGGACAGTGCGCCGTTGAACCTGCGTATCAATTCGTTGATACTTCGTAGATGCCAGGTCAGCTATGATGAGATGTATCAACCAAGAAAACAAGATGTATTGGATGCGTCTCATCTGTATGTACAAGACATCAATGCCAATTTGAGTCTCAAGAAACTTACTTCTGAAAACTTGGTGTTGCGTGTCCGCGACTTGTGTTTCCGCGAGCAAAGCGGGCTTGATGTGCGTTCGCTGATTTTTCGCCTTTCTGCCGACAGGTATCAGTGCTCCGTTTCCCGGTTTGACTTAGTCCTGCCCCACAGCCGTGTGTCCAATGAATTACTGACAGCAACTTATGAAGCAACAACTTTTGACCGCTTCATGCAGACCTTGAAAGTTTCGGGGGCTGTCCGGAATGCCGTAGTGTCTATGCAGGACATTGCAAGTCTGATTCCCGCAGTGCGTTCAATGGATTACAAATTGTTCTTGTCGTCTTCGTTTTCGCTGAATCCGTCGGAGATTGCCGTACATGACTTTTCACTGGATGAACAATATGGCAGAGTCGGTATACAAGGCAAAGCTAGATTCAGAAAACGGAATGGGGAAATCGTGAGTGCCCATGTAGAGGTAGACAATATACATTTCCGGACCAACGAAATATTAGGTCTGTACAGCCGTCTGAGCAAGAAGGAATATCCATCCTTCCTGGATAACTTAGGCGAACTGGACTTGAACGGAAAAATCCGCTATTTGCGTGACGGAATGTGTCGTGTAGATGCGAATATCGGTACGGAAACAGGCAATTTGCAGACTGCTTTACACTGGCAGAACCGTACTTATGTGTTGGAATGCCGGTCGGAAAGATTTTCAGTATCCCGGCTGTTGGGAAATGAAAGCCTGCCTGATAATCTCGCATTCCGTTTGGAAACGACAGCCGATATGAATGCGGGGGCGCATCCCGATATAAAGGCTGATATAAAGGTGGATAAAGTCGATTATCGAGGATATTCGTACAGCAATTTGGCTTTTAATGGTTCTTGGATAAAACGGAATTTATTGGTTGCGTTCTCTTCTTCTGATGAGAATCTGTCTGCCGACGGACAGATTTCGGCTACTTTTGACGGCCACAATCTTAGTGCCCCGCAACTGACTGCTGTTATCCGTAAGTTGTCGCCTGCGCGTTTGAATGTGTATGACGGTTGGGGTGATACCGATATATCAGCATCCGTTGCGGCCGATTTCAAGACACTGGACTTAAATGCCCCGGACGGAAATATAGAGGTAAAAGACTTCTGTATGCGGGGAAATTCCGTTTCAGACGATTATAGATGCGAACATCTGCGTGCCGCTTTCTTGCCCTCACGACGTGGTACGCGCTTCAAGTTATCCGGTGATTTCGCTATTGTCGATATTGATGGGAAATTGTCAGCTTCGGCCCTTCGACAATACTTGAGTGTTGTTCAGTCACGAATGTTCCCGGAACTATACCAGGGGAATCATCCCGTACAGGCCTCTGATAATGATGAATGGCGCTTTTTTGTGCAATTGAGGAAGGATGATTTCTTTAATAAAGTGCTGAAAGTTCCCCTTTCGCTCTCCGGTCCGCTTACGGTGGAAGGACTTATCTCGGAAAAAGGAAAGGATGTGTCGGTTGTGGCCTCTTCTTCGGGATTGTCTTATGGTACATTCTCGTTGCGTGATTTACGCCTTTATCTGGATGGAAATAATGACAGCTACTCCTGTCTGGCACAAGGTTTGAAGCGGGTCGGAAGTTCCGACATCCGTTTCGTTCTTGATGCCGTGACCCGCGACGGAGTGTTGCGTTCTGACTTGGGTTGGAAGGACGGAGATAATCATCGCTACTTCGGGCAGCTGAGCACGCTAACACGTTTTGAGCAGACAGTAGGCCGTTCCCGGGCAGTTGTTGAAATTGTGCCTACAGAGATTGTCATGGGGGATACGGTATGGACGGTTTCTTCCGGCGTTCTTGATTGGGAAGATAAGATTATGCGGGTGAAAGATTTCCGTTTGGAACACGCTGGTCAGTCATTGTCGCTCACAGGTGCATTGTCGTCCAATCCTGAAGACTATATGATGGCCGATCTGCAGGGGATAGATGTCAGCTACATATTGAATCTGATAGACCTGCAGCCGGTTGCTTTTTCCGGTCTCGCATCCGGAAAAATCTTTGCCCGCAAGGACACGGGAGGAGATTTGAACATTTCAGCCGCTCTGAACGTTCCCGGTTTTCATTTTAATGGAGGACTGATGGGCGATGCGGATATAAAAGGGCGTTGGAGTACGGACGACAAGCGCCTATGGCTGGATGCCGATATGCGCGAAGACGGAGTGGGCAGCACACACGTGAAAGGTTTTGTCGGAATAGGTGAAAAGGCTCTTGACCTTCATGTTACGAGCCAGAACACTAATGTTCATTTCCTTCGCCGTTACATTTCCGATATATTTGGAGGCATCAAAGGTCGCACAACGGGTACATGTCGTATTTTCGGTCCTTTCAAAGCATTGGACTTTGAAGGAGAGGAACAGCCCGACTTGAGCGCAGATATTTTGGCTACGGGTGTGAACTATCGTATTAACGATGGAGTGCTTCGTATGTCACCGGGCAGTTTCGAGTTTTCCGGATTCCGTGTCACCGACAAGGACGGCGGAGGCGGAACCCTTGACGGCCGGCTCGGACATAAGCACCTGAAACAAATCAATTATGATGTGTCCGTAAAGGGTGAGCGTATGTTGGTCTATGACCAGCCGGCAACCCCCAACGCTTCTTTCTATGCAACGGTTTACGGTACGGGGACAATTCATTTGCGAGGCCGCTCCGGTTTGGTCACGGCCGATGTGAATATACAGCCGGATGCCAGGACACTATTTACCTATGTGGTAGATTCGCCCGAAACATTCGGGGATACACAATTGCTGAGTTTCAGAAAGCGTGATGAAAGTCGGGTGAGTCTGCTACCGGATAGCTTACGCGCGTCGCAGGGCGCATCATCATCGGCGGAAAAAGGCTTGCCTGACGGGGCTGACGCGAAGAATGATGCCGCAGGAAAGGCATTGGAAGTCAAAGACGCTTCTTCCGATATCGTTATCAACTTTTTAGTGGATATGACTCCGGGGGCAACGTTGAAAGTCATTACCAATGAAAAAGTGGGTGACCATATATTGATGGGTGGCAGAGGGGCTATCCGTGCCACATATTATAATAAAGGCAATTTTCAGATGTTCGGAACGTTGGGGGTAGAGCGTGGAGTGTACAAGATGAGTATACAGGATGTCATACGAAAGGATTTTCAGCTGCAACCGGGCGGACGTATTGTCTTTTCCGGTAATCCTTATGATGCGGACCTCGGTCTTAGCGCGGTTTATAGCGTTCCGTCCGCTTCGTTGTCCGACTTGAATCTTGGAACAAACCTGAGTGACAATTCCGTTCGCGTGAATTGTATCTTGAATTTTACCGGCAAGGCACACGCTCCGCAGGTCTCTTTCGGTTTGGACCTGCCTACCGTCAGCGATGACATCAAGCAAATGGTACGACAACTCATCGCCACCGAAGAGGATATGAATATGCAAATCCTTTACCTGCTCGGAGTGGGACGTTTCTATACATATAACTATGCTGATACGCAGTCGGCCATCGACGGACAGTCACAGAGTTCGTTGGCCATGAAGTCTTTCCTGTCGAATACGCTGAGCAATCAATTGAATAATATTATCTCCAACGCAATGGGAACGTCAAACTGGACGTTCGGAACCAATCTTGCTACCGGCCAGACGGGATGGAGTGATATGGAGGTGGCCGGATTGCTGAGCGGGCGCATGTTCAACAACCGTCTTATCCTTAACGGAAACTTCGGTTATCGCGACCGTGCGACCTCTACAACCAACTTCGTCGGCGACTTTGATATCAGTTACTTGCTCACGCCTTCCGGTTCGGTCAGTCTGAAAGCATACAGTGAGACCAATGACCGTTATTTCTCGAAATCCTCGCTGACTACTCAAGGCATCGGTATCAAGCTGAAACGCGATTTTTCCAACCTGAGGGATTTGTTCACACCGAGGAAAAGGCGCAATACGAAAGGGCAATGAATGTCAAGGTGCATTCTGTGACAGGCTTTCTCTTTTTCTTTGCTGATAAAAGGTAAAAAATGTTTGTTTTATTTTTGTATATCAAGGTCCTTGTGCTAACTTTGCCCCATTATTTTTAAGGACAAGAAAGGTGAAAAAGGTTATTATTGGTCTGTATGCCGTATTATTGTTGATTGGTTGTACCGGCAACAAGACGGATGAAGCTCAAAATCAGGATTCTGTTGCGGCTCCTTCTGTTGCTGATACAGATTCTCTCTCTGCTAAGGCCGAGATGCCGCCGACAGCCGCCGACGGACTTTTCGATGACTTCATGTACAGTTTCATGCGTAACCGTTCGTTTCAGATAGAGCGCATCAAGTTTCCCCTTGCCGTACGGACCGACGGAAAAACAGCGACCCTTTCTAAAGAGCAATGGAAGTTCGACCGTTTCTACTCCCGTAACGATGTTTATACAATGCTCTTCGATGATGAGAAATCCGTCGGTCGCGAAAAAGACAGTAATGTTGTTCATGTGATTGTGGAGTGGATTTATCTTGACAAGGGCAGGGTGAAACAATATATATTTGACAAATATAACGGACGTTGGATGATGACGGGCGTGGACGCTCATTCGCTCGCCGAAAGTACGAATAAGGATTTCTATGATTTTTATCGTCGTTTCTCCACTGACGAAAGTTTTCAGCAAAAGCATATAGAGAATCCTTTTGCTTTCAAAACGTATGATTTCGATACCTATCAGGAACTCGAAGGTGTACTGGATGTTGCGCAGTGGGCCGACTATCGGCCGGAACTTCCGCAGAAAGTCATTACCAACATCAATTATGAACAAGCCTATGCCGACAACGGCAACCGCGTGTTCGTCATTACCAGTCCTTCGGCAGGTATGAGCTGCACACTGCATTTCAAGAAGAAACAGTCCCAATGGATGCTGGTCGGTCTGGAAAACATCTGACGCACCGAATTCTTCTGCTGATGTTTTGCATCATCCCCCATCGTAAAGTCACTTCCTTATGAAAAGATACAAAGACTATTCTCTGCTTGCCCACAATACTTTCGGCATCGCTGCACGCTGCAAGGAATTTGTGGAATATGAAACCGTTGAGGAACTGAATGAGGTCCTGTCACAGCTTCGCCTCACTCCCGGCAAGCGTTTCCTGCACATAGGTGCCGGCAGCAACCTGTTGTTTACGAAAGACTATGACGGTGTCATCCTTCACTCGGGCATACTCGGTAGCGAGGTGACGGATGAAGACAACGATACGGTGTGGGTGCGTGTCGGAGCCGGCGAGAACTGGGACGAGTTTGTGGGACATTGTGTTGCGGCGGGGCATTACGGACTGGAAAATCTATCACTTATTCCGGGCGAGGTCGGAGCTTCGGCCGTTCAGAACATAGGAGCCTATGGCTCGGAAGCCGGCCGGTTCATCCATAGTGTCGAGACCGTTGAGGTTGAAAGCGGAAAGCGTTGCATTTTCGGACATGATGAATGCCATTATGCGTATAGAAACAGCATTTTCAAAGGAAAAAATCATGGCCGCTATGTGGTTACACACGTGACATACAGACTCTCCAAACACTTCACGCCCGACTTGAGTTATGCCGGTCTGCGTCGCGAACTGGAGAACCTCGGATTGTCATCTGCAACACTGTCCGCCGGACAATTGCGTGACATTGTCATCAATGTACGTCGGGCCAAGCTGCCTGACCCTGCCGATACAGGAAGTGCCGGGTCTTTCTTTATGAACCCTGTCGTCCCTGCCGCCAAGCACATCGAACTGCAACGTGAGTATCCGACGATGCCTGCGTATCCGCTTCCCGATGGGAACGTAAAGATTCCTGCCGGTTGGCTTATCGAACAATGCGGTTGGAAGGGCAGGTCTATGGGGCGCGCCGGTGTTTACGACAGGCAGGCCCTTGTCCTTGTCAATCTTGGCGGGGCTACCGGAGGGGAAATAGCCGCTTTGAGCGATGCCGTTCGTCGCGATGTGCGTGACAGGTTCGGCATAGAGATACATCCTGAAGTCAATTTCTTCTGATGAAGCTGCATTTCTTGGGGACAGGAACAAGTACAGGCGTTCCGCAACTGGGCTGTACTTGCGAAGTTTGCCGTTCGTCCGATGTGCGTGACAAGCGGCTGAGGGCTTCCGTTCTCGTCGAGAGTGACAGCGGTACGCGCATACTCATAGATTGCGGTCCGGATTTCAGGCAGCAGATGCTGGACCGCCCGTTCCGGGAACTGGATGGTGTTCTGCTCACGCACGAGCACTATGACCATGTAGGCGGAATCGATGATTTGCGCCCTTTCTCCCGCTTTGGCGATGTATGTATTTGTGCGGAGAAGAATTGCCTGGACCATCTGATACAGCGTATGCCGTATTGTTTCGCCGAGCACAAGTATCCCGGTGTTCCGCAGTTACAACTTCACGAAATATCGGCAGGCAATTCTTTCCGTGTGAAGGATATTGAAGTCCTGCCTTTGCGTGTGATGCATGGCCGGCTACCTATTCTGGGCTTCCGGATGGGTGGGCTGGTTTACATTACCGATATGACAGAACTGACTGACGAAACTTTCGCGCAGGCAGGCGGAGCGCAGATACTTGTACTCAACGGGCTGCGGTTCGAGAAACATCCCACGCACCAGACCATAGATGAGGCGATAACATTATCACGTAAACTGAATGCGCGGCATGCTTATATCACGCACATGAGTCATCATGCCGGATTACATGCGGCAGTTTCCGGCCGGCTGCCTCTCGGTGTGTCATTGGCCTATGACGGTCTTGTCGTCGATTGTCCCGAGTGACTTCTGCCCGTATTCCGTATGATAATAAAGGCAACTCTCATGAGTTGCCTTTATTATGGTGTAACGTAAAATACTTATGCGGAGTCGCGGATACCTGCCGGTATCCGGTGCAACACCTTAGCGGACGAAAATCTTCCGGCAATCGTTGCCGCCTTTCAGCAGATAGATACCCGGACGCAGGCTTTCGCGCACATTTTCCGGTCGGGTCGTTTTGACGATACGTCCGTCAAGGGTATAGACGGTTACATTTCCTTTTTCCCGGATGGTTGCAGGCAGTTCCTCTATACCGGTGAGCGAGGCGTCAAGATAGGCAAACTGTATGACTCCGTCCTTCTCGGTGATGTCGAAAACAGGTTTGTTGAGAGTCGTTCCGGTATATACCGCGCTCGAAGGCTGTGAAAGGTCTGTCAGTTCTGACGCACCGGTCGTTCCGGGAAAGAGGTCGCCTTTGTAGTCAGCCCATCCTTGGGCCTTTTTCACGTTGTCGGCCGGAACTATCTGGAAACGTTGGTGGTCGGGATTGTTATTCAAGTTGTTGTTTCTCCACGCAGAAGCATCATAGTCCACGTGTGTTATCAGCATTCCGTGCCCCATGACGGCGGGATACCATGTGTCGGGCTGGCGGTTCTCGAGCAGGAAATACTCCTTGGTGTTGGCATCGTTCTTGATGCAATAGGCCGTGTTCCCCTGTTCTTCGCTTCCGAACGGATATAACGTCGCTACCTGTGCGTCTGTCAGTTCGCTGACCTTGAGCCAGCCCATCATGCTGCGTTCCAACGCATTATAACCAATCGGTGCGTAGCCGTCGCGGTAGTACTGTCCGTAGTCCATGATAGACCAGAAGTTGGGCGTTTCCAGGCTGTTGTAGATATCGTTGTTGCTGCCCGTATAATAAAAGTCCGGTAGTCCGAGAGCGTGTCCGAACTCATGCACGAAGACACCGATGCCGTCGAAGGCGGCGCCTTGCGGAACGGGATTGTTCTGGTCGTCAAGTATGTTGCGGTCGTAGTTTTGCAGCAATTCGTTTCCGATGAAGTAGGAATTGATTTTTACATTGTTTACCGTGAATGACGTCCGGCTGAAATGCGCCCAAAGGTAGTTCTCGCAGCCGGTCTCATAGGCGGAATGTTCACCGGGGCCCGCGTAATAGATGCTGACCAGCGGGACATTGCCTTCGTTTTCCCTGAAAGTGCTGAAATCTACACCTTGCTGTGCGGCCTTATTCAGCGCTTCCTGAATCAGTGCTTTGCAGTAAATGTCCTTGCGTGAGCCGGAGTTCTGGCCGTAATAGGCATAGTCCTTGTCGGCAGTGACGGTGGCGACAACCTGGAATGTGGGTACGAAAAGCGAATTGCTCTGTGCGGTGAAATAATCCTTCACACTGCCCACACAGCCCTGTTCGTCGGCGTATTTGTTCTCGTTGAGCGCGCGGGAAAGCTTCTCGGCCGTGGTGCCTTCCGCGAACTTCCGGTCCGGGAACTCTACCATCACAACCGGAATCGTGGGTGTTCCGATGCTGCTGACCACGCCTCCGGCTGTCTGGCCGTATGTGCCTAAACCGTCACCGTCGCCTACGGAGCGACCGGCTACGGGGGAGTCGGATTGGGAAAGGTCTTCGGCGAAACGGGCAAGGAGTTGTCGGGTGCCCGCACTGCTTGCGGTGACAAATGTTTGCTCTGACACGGAACGCGATGCCGGCTCATGCGCAATTCTGTCCGAAGCCAGCAGGTCGTTGCCGCCGAGGCGTGCGTAACAGAAATCGCCTTTCCCATTCCTTACGAGGGGGACGCCGTCGGTGGTCGTGAGACAGGTGAAGCGGTGGTTGCTTCTGTCAATGACCTGCAGCGTCGTGCCGTCGCTCTGCCTGGCACTGAACATGCGGCGGAACGGGCGTGTGGCTTCGCCCGGCATGGCGAGAACCACTAAGAGCAGATAAAGTAATGTTCTTTTCATGGTATGATAGATGATTTGTTTCTTATTCGGATTCACCGGTTGGTTTAATATAATTCGGTAATAGGCTGTATATCTGTTTTCTGTCGGATAATGGAAAGGAACGCCTATTCCAGTTCGGCTATCGTTATTCCGGCCCCGCCGAACTGTACATGCTCGTCGTGGTAGGCGCGTACGCCGGGGACGGTGGCCAGGTAGTTGCGGATGAGTTCGCGCAGCACGCCTGTTCCTGTTCCGTGGAGTATGCGCACGCGGCTTTGTTCCAGTTGTATGGCGTCGTCGATGAAATAGGACGTAGCCGTCAGGGCCTCTTCCGCACGCATACCCCGCAGGTCTATTTCGGGCTTGAAGTGCAGTTTCTTCTCGTACATGGCATCCCTTGTCTCCCTGCTGATGAATGTGGCGGCTTTGGAAATGTTGTCCGCCGGCGGCGGGGTCGCCCTTTCAAGCCTGTCGGTCGCGATGTTGGTGTACATCATGCCGAAGAGGACGCGGGCCGTTTTTCCGTTGATGCTGTCTACCTTTCCGATGGTGTCCTGTCCCTTGATGCGGACATGACATCCGGGAGTGATGGGGGACATCTTTCCGCCGTTTTCCTGCCGGGGGGTAATTCCGTTTCCCGGTGTTTGCAGGTTTCCGCCGGTTGTTCCGCCAACCGGGCCTTTCCCCTTGTTGTTTTTCTTGCGTTCCTGTCTGCGTTTTATCTTGGCGATTTTCCGTGCAATCTCGTCTTCCGCCTCGGGTTGGCTGCCTAATTGTTCCTTGAAGGCGGACAGTTCGTTCCGGACGGCGCGTGTCCGTTCTTTGTCGGCTTGTGCTTCCCGGATGGTGCGGATGGTATTCTCGATGATGGCGTTCGATTCCTTCAGGAGCGCTTCGGCGTCGGTTTTGGCTTTGGCCATGATGCCTTTCTTCTCCTGTTGGAACTGTTCCATCTCCGTTTCGTAACGGGTGACGGTCTCTTCCAGTTGTTTTTCGCGGTGATGGATGTTGCGCCGCTTGTTCTCCCAGTACATCTTGTCGCGGACAATGTCCTGCAGATACTTGTCGGACATCACGTAATCCTTTCCAACGAGGTCCGAAGCATGGGCGATGACATCTTCAGGGATTCCGATTTTTCGTGCAATCTCGATTGCGAAAGAACTTCCCGGGTTTCCGGTCTGCAGTATGAACAGCGGTTGCATCTGTCCCCGGTCGTAGAGCATTGCGCCGTTCACAATCGAAGGACATGACTGGCCGTACAGTTTGAGGTTCTGATAGTGGGTGGTGATGATGCCGTAAGTTTCTTTCTCCACGAACTTGTGCAGGATGGCCTCGGCCATGGCGCCGCCAATCTGCGGCTCGGTACCGCCGCCGAACTCGTCTATGAGCAGGAGGCTGCGGCGGTCGCAGCTTTTCATCATCTGCTTCATGTTCGTCAGGTGGCTGGAATAGGTGCTGAGGTCGTCTTCGATGCTCTGTTCGTCGCCGATGTCAATGAATATATGGTTGAATATTCCGGCAGTGGAGTTTTCGCGCATGGGTACCGGCATTCCGCATTGCAGCATGTACTGCAACAGGCCGACGGTCTTCAGACAAACCGATTTTCCGCCTGCGTTCGGACCCGATATGAGCAGTATGCGTTCCCCTTTCCGCAGGGTGATGTCGAGCGGGACCATTTTCCGGCCGTGACGTTCGAGCGACTGTTGCAGCAAGGGATGACGTGCCTGCGACCAGTCCAGATGCGGCGCATCGACCAACCGCGGTGCGATGGCGTCGAACGTGACGGAGAAAGTGGCCAGTGCGCGCAGGTAGTCGATATGTGCGAGGAATTGCAGCGACGACAATATTTCGGGCACGTGCGGCCTTATCTGCTGCGTGAGTTCCTGCAGGATGCGGATGACTTCCCGCTTTTCGGCGGCTTTCAGTTCGCGGATGCGGTTGTTGGCGTCCACGACGGCCGACGGTTCTATGAAGATGGTTTTTCCGGTCGCCGATTCATCGTGTATGATGCCCTTTATCTTACGTTTCAGGGCCGGGGCTACGGGGATGACCAGGCGGCCGTCGCGCAACGTAGGGCTGACATCCCGTTCTATGTATCCTTCGTTTTGTGCCTCGGTGATGATGTTGCGCAGCGTATGCGATATGCCGCGCGTTGTCACCTCTATCGAGTGGCGGACTGACAGCAGTTCGCTGGAGGCTGTGTCCTTGACTTTGCCGTATTTGTTGAGGATGGCGTCTATTTTCTTGACGATTTCGGGAAAGGCGGTGACGCTTTCGGCCATCCGGCGCAGGGCCGGGTAGGGTGTGGCTTCGGCATTGTCACGTCCGTTGCCGTTTTTCCGGGTGGAAGCATCGTTGCCGTCTTCATCCGCAGCCGTTGTCGTGTCACGCCCGTCTTCGTCAGCCGGCCGTGTGAAGAAGCCGACCAGGTCGGAAATGGTCTTGAGCGACCGTTTCAGGTCGAACAGGTCGAGTTCTTCCATGTAAGTCCGTTCGGGCCGTATGCGGAGCAGCGGTTGCCGGACATCAAAGAAGTTGTTTTCGTATATGTCGTCCTCCTCTTCCATGAAGCGGGCGAACTCGCCTGCCCGTTCCTGCGCTTCCAGAATGTCTTCGTAGTCGGTCATGAACGTCAGACGGTTGTCCACCCATTCGGTGCCGAGGGTGGACATGCATCTGCCTTTCAGCTGGGTGCGTATGTCGTTGAAGCCGATTTTGCGTTCGAAATTCTCAGGATAAATCATTATTTTTCTGTTTGAAGTGCAAATATAACGAAAAACGCGCGCTTGAGGACCATGTAGGCGGCTTAAACCCCGAAAAACCATGATATTCTGCTGTACGCCTGTGCTGGACAGTTTCAATATTAACATTTTTAACCTTTGTGCACAATTTCGGGCGCGTATGTGCCATGTGTTTTCCTTTACATGCAGGGCCGGGGAAAACTACATGGCATGTAGGAACGACTGAAAGGCACTTGCGAAATCGGGTCATAGGGATAGTTCCTGCCGGAAACAGGCCTTTTCCAACGAAAAAAGGGCGGCTTCAGCCGTCCCCTGCACTTCCGTAATGCAAAGATAATACATTTTCGGGCCAAAAGCAAATAGTGTTAAAATTGTCGCGCCGTAAACGGATGCGTATAAGGAAGGGGTGGCGACCGGGCGACGGATGCGTATCTTTGGCGAGCTTGTCGCGTCTGTCTGCCCTGTTCTCGTTTTTTATATGTATCTTTGCAGGGAAAAACCGTCTGATGAAAATGAAGAAAACATACATACTGACCGTCGTTCTTTTAGTGTTGTCTTTACAGGCATCGGCACAGTACTCCGTACGTCATGAATCCGGACATTCCGCGCGTCGTGGGCATGTGGTCCGGAAGTCGCATCCGGCTGAGACCTATGACGCCTATGCCGACTCTTTGCAGTCTTTGCGCTCCCGCTTTGCGCAGTGGCGCAATACGAAGCCGGACACACTGAGCAATCCTTATTATTTCCCGTTGTTCGCCTCCCCTACGTTTTATGATCGGGCGGTATCTTTCCGTCTGCAATCGGCCGATTCCGCAGGCAGAAGGCTCGGAGTGGATTCGCTGGCCGGCGAAATCGGACGTCTGCTGACGGATGTGTACGTCACCCGGCCGTGGTTGATTAGGCATCTGGCCGAGGCCGGAGGCGGGGACAGCGGACTGCGCGACGATATAGTGCGGGAAGTGAAACCGGAAATCAAGCTTTCGGAGAAAGCACCCGTAGAGTCCGTACGGCACGACATGGACGATGCTTTGGCCAAAGACTGGGATATTGTCGTGCGGCGGCCTAACTTCTGGAAATTCAAGACGAACTTTTCTTTCCACTTCATGCAGAACCACGTCTCGGACAATTGGTACAAGGGCGGGGAGAGTTATAATTCGATGTTGGCGGCCACATCCATTGAGGCCACCTATAACAACAAGCAGAAAGTGGTTTTCTCGAATACGTTGGAAATGAAACTGGGCTTCCAGACCTCACGCAAGGACGAAGAGCACAAGTATAAGACGAACACAGACCTGTTGCGACTGACCAACAAACTGGGATTGCGGGCGACAAAGCATTGGTACTACACAGTAATGCTGCAAAGCAACACGCAGTTCTGTCGTGGCTATAAGGCTAACGACGCAAAGGTCTATTCGGACTTCATGTCACCGTTCGAGAGTGTGTTTTCCATCGGTATGGACTATAAACTGAACGTGAAGAAGTTCAATGTGAATGCGACCATCTCGCCTTTTGCCTGCAATTTCAAGTATGTGGACCGCAAGTCGCTGGCGACTTCGTTCGGTCTGACCGAGGGAAGGCACACGAAGTATGAGTTCGGTTCCACCGTTACGGTGAATTACGATTGGGATGTCATTAAAAATGTACACTGGAAAGGGCGTATCTTCTACTTCACCGACTATGACAGGGCGCAGATAGAGTGGGAAAACACCTTTACGATGATAATCAACAAGGCATTGACCGCCAAGTTGTTCCTGTACCCGCGCTTCGATGACAATGTGAACCGCAAGGAGGGGGACTCCTACTTCCAGTTCAACGAGACCTTGTCCCTGGGTCTGGAACTTTCTTTCTGACAATAAAAAAGAACGTAAGTGAAAATTATTGTATTGACCGACCGTAAACGTTACGGCCTGCAAAATAAAAAACAGGATACTCCGTTAATACTGCAAGGGGTGTCGTTGCCGGCGGATAGAATCCCGGTGGTACATACGTTGCCGGATACGACGCTCTTGCGGGACAGCCGGCCGTTTTTCGTGCCCGATTACGCCCGACCCTGTGTCTATGAAATGTCGCTGGTGCTCCGTGTCTGCCGTCTCGGAAAGTGTATTTCATCGAAATATGCGGGCAGATATTATGACGCTGTTACCATGGGAGTTGCGTTTACTGCGCTGAACCTTTTCACTAAGTGCAGGGAAGAGGGACTTCCGTGGGAAATCAGCACCGGTTTTGACGGTTCCGCGGCTATGGGAAAGTTTGTCCCTCTGCCGGAATGCGGTCCGGCGGACGGGCATCCGCGGCTTCGGCTCTGCTGCAACGGAGAGGAAGTGGACAGTGCGCCGGCCGGTCACGTGATGGTGGATGTCGATGAATACCTGGCCTATGTCAGCAATTTCTATACGTTGCGGCAGGGCGACCTGCTCTGCCTGATGTGTGGCAGTGTGCAGCCTGAAGCTGTGATGGATACCCGGCTAACGGGATTCATCGGCGAGGAGGAAGTGCTGTCGTTCAATATAAAATGAAACAGAATAGTGGAATGCGGATAAAAGATACAATACTGAGATACTGCCTGCTGTTGTCGCTCGCGATGGTATGGGGCGGCGCTCTGCAGGCCCGGACTCCGGCAAACGATTCGTTGCCGGTATTTACGGATATTCCCGCAGTGGATTATCCTGTCACGGAGCAGGGACTGCCCGAGTTCGTGACCCGTCTGGAACTGGAGCATGAGGGTTCCGCCGGAATGCGTGTCAGACTGACGTATCCGGAATATAAGCCCTTGTCTGCCACCGAAAGCCGTATCGTGGACCGGCGCTTTGCACGGCTGGTGGCCGATACGGTCGTGACGAGAACGGAGTTCGGCATCAGCAGGAAGCGGGGAATGCTCGATGTGAGCATCTGTCCTGTAATCAGGCGGAATGGAAAATATTTCAGATTGGTATCCTGTAAACTGGATGTCGTTTATCCCGAATCTTATACGCGGAAGAACGCGAAACCGCGTGCCGGCACCGAAAGGTGGAAGTCAGGCTCTGTGCTCGCCTCCGGGCGTTGGATGAGAATCCGGGTGGAGGATGAAGGTATCTATCAGCTGACTGCCGCCCGGTTGTCCGAGATGGGTTTCAGGGACATCAGTCGTGTGAAACTGTATGGTTATGGCGGGCGGGTGCAGGAGGAGAACTGGACGTTCACGGGCCGCGACCGGGTGCCCGATGACCTGAACGAAGTGCCGCTTTTCAGAAGGAACGGCTCGGTTCTGTTCTTTGCCGAAGGTACGGTAAGGTGGACCTGGAATTCCTCTACCTCGTCCTGGACACACCGGAAACAGCTGTATTCGAATTATTCCTATTACTTCCTGACCGAAGGTGACGCTCCGGCCGTGCCGGAAACGATTGAGGTGCCGGTGGATGGCCTGACGGCTACGGCAGATGAAGTCTGCCATCACGCACTGATGGATAAGGACGCCGTCAGCTTTTATGCAGGCGGCCGAGAACTGTATGACGATTATGATTTCAAGCAGGGAACGTCGCACACATTCCGTCTGGCCGCCCCGGGACTCGTCAGCGGGCAGCAAACCACCGTGGATGTCGGGCTGGCCGCTGCGAACAGTGTGGCTACACCGGTTCAGGTGGAACTGAACGGTGCGTCTCTGGGACGCATGTCCATAGAAAAGCTGGGCAGTGAGCAGAGTGCGCGCGAGGCCCGCTATTCTTTTAAGACGGAACACCTGGCCGGTGAGAATCAGGTTGCTTTCTCTCTTCCCTCGGGGACGGATGCGCGTTTGAATTACATCCGTTTCTCATACCCTAAGCGACTGGATGCCGCTGACGGGGGATATGCCTTTTCCCTGAACAGGGACGGGAAAGCGGCCTTGAGCATTTCCAATGCATCTGCCTCTACACATGTGTGGCGGATAGCTACGGCCGGAAGCCCGATGGCCGACATGGTCGGAACACTGGAAGGCGGTACATTGCTGGTAGGTATACCCGACGCACGGGACAGATATGTCATAGTGGATGTAAACAAGGAGTATCCTTCACCACAGGTGGCGGGAGAGGTTCCGAACCAGGATTTGCATGCGTCCGCTCCGCTGGATATGGTCATCATTGTGCCTTCCGGCGGAAAGCTGACCGCTCAAGCCGAACGGCTCGCCGAGGCTCACCGGCAAAAGGACGGACTTCGTGTGGCGGTGGTTACCGCACAGCAATTGTATAACGAGTTCTCTTCCGGCACGCCCGATGCTTCGGCTTACAGACGCTTCATGAAGATGTTGTATGACAGGGCCGAAACCGACGAAGACCTGCCCAAGTATCTGTTGCTCTTCGGTGATTGTGCGTGGGACAACCGTATGATTACTTCGGACTGGCGTTCCTGCTCGCCGGACGATTTCCTGTTGTCTTTTGGATTGAATACCGAATCGAGAAGCTATGTGAAGACGGAAGTCCTGCATGGAAAACTCGACAGTTATGTCACGGACGATTTTTATGGTTGGCTGGACGATGGCGAAGGCTTGTCGTACGCAAGGAATAAATTGGATCTGGGCATCGGGCGTTTCCCCTGTACCGACGAGAGTACCGCTACCGTCTATGTGGACAAGGTCATAGCTTATATGGACAACAGGGAAGTGGGAAACTGGAAGAACAAAATTTATTTTCTGGCGGATGACATCAATAATAACCTGCACATGGAAGATGCCGAAGAGGTGGTGAAAAAGACGGAAGCGAGACAGGGGAACGACATATACCTGCGTAAGGTGTATTGGGATGCCTATAAACGCACTTCCTCCGCCACCGGCTTTTCTTATCCTCAGGTAACGTCTTTGCTCCGGAATTATATGACGCAGGGTGCCCTGATGTTTAACTACACAGGACATGGAAGTCCGTTGCAGATATCCAATTCCAACCTGCTTACAGATAAGGATTTTAGCATTTCTTCGTCGGGACGTTTCCCGCTGTGGGTATTGGCTTCGTGCGAGATTTGTCCGTACGACACGCAGACGCAGGATATCGGTCGCGTTGCCCTTGGTAATCCTGACGGAGGGGCCATTGCGATGATGTGTGCCTCACGTTCGGTCTATTCCAATTATAATAGAAGCATCAATGTCAGGTTTACCAACAACGTGCTGAGTACATCGGAAAACGGAAAAGCGTATCCGATGGGCGAGGCCCTGCGCTTAACCAAAGTCGGGCTTATTGAAGGTAGTGACGATGTGGACGGAACGTCCAACAAACTGAAGTATGTGCTTCTGGGAGACCCTGCGTTACCACTTGCCGTGCCTACACACCGCATGGTGATAGACAGTATCAATGGTCATAAACTGGCTGATGGAGAACGTTTCCAGTTGAAGGCCGGTTCGGTAGCCCGCTTCAGCGGATACGTGGCGCAGGGTACGGGCATTGCAACAGGGTTTGACGGGCTCGTGTCAGTCACCGTGATGGACCGTATGGAGAAGATAGTGTGCAAGAAGAATGATTATTTAACCTCCAAACCGATGGAATATAATGACAGGACCAAGGTCATCTTTGAGGGACAGGATTCGGTGATGGCCGGAAGGTTCTCTGTCGAGGTTTCTATTCCTCGTGACATCAGCTACACCGAAGATGCCGGCCGCATCATGCTGTATGCGGTGAACAAAGACCATTCGATGGAGGCGCACGGGCATAACGATCAGTTCTATCTTGACGGAACGGACTCGACTGTCGAGCCGGACAAGACCGCTCCTACGGTTTTTCTGTATCTGAATACGCCTGATTTCCCGAATGGCGGAATTGTGGGGCCGGATGCCGTTTTTGTGGCGGAGGTAAGTGATGATTGTGGCATCAATGTCTCGGGTATCAGTGTGGGGCACGATGTGGAACTGACCTTGGATAATGATGTTCGGAACACTCACGTGCTGAATGAGTATTTCTCCTATGATTTCGGCAGTTACCGGACGGGAACGGTCACGTATCCGCTGACCGGGCTTTCGGCAGGGAAGCATAGTCTGTCTTTCAAGGTGTGGGATGTGAACAATAATCCAGCTACGTCGGTGCTGGACTTTTATGTGGGCAGCCGTGATATGGCCGGTTTCGAGGTAAGTGCGACCCGTAATCCCGCTTATACGACAACCAGTTTCGTTACCCTGTTGCCGGAGCACGATTCCGATGTCAGCGTCACCATTGAAGTATATGACATGATGGGCAAGCTCGTGTGGATTTCCTCTGCGGAAAGTGTTACGGGCACGTCAGGCTATCATACGAAGAACTGGAACCTTACAAACGCAGCCGGTGTGCCGCTTCCGGCCGGCGTATATCTGTATCGCGCAAAAGTGACCGGCGCGAACGGAGAAATGGAAACCGATGCGAAAAAAATGGTGATTATTAAGCAATAAATTTCCTAATATAGAGTTTACTCTTGTAGGGTCATTCAAAAGTTGTAAAAGGTATGAAACAGAAAAAAAAGATATGTTTGTGGGCTGCGTTGCTGGTGATGTGTCAGACGACATGGGCAGATGACGGAGACCTGAAGGATAAGTTTAATCCTGTCATGACGGCCGTGACGTCGCAGACCATTGCGGGAGATGCTCGTTCGGCCGGTATGGGTGATATTGGTGCTGCCACTGACCCGGATGTCAATTCCCAGAGTTGGAACCCCGCCAAATACCCGTTTACCATCAGCCGGGCCGGACTGGCTATCAACTATACGCCGTGGTTGCGCCAGCTGGTTAATGACATCGCCCTGCTCAATGCGACCGGCTATGTCCGTCTGGGAGATTATCAGGCGGTCAGTGCCTCGCTGCGATACTTTACTTTGGGAGATGTAGCCACCAATGATGCAGCCATGTCTGTCAAACCTTACGAAATGGCTGTGGACGTAGCTTATTCCCGGATGTTGAGTGAGAAGTTCTCGGCGGCTGTTGCGCTCCGGTATATGTATTCCAACTTGTCCGATCCCCGTGATGACAACATGACACCCGGTTCTGCGTTTGCGGCCGACATAGCTTGTTATTATAATAATTATGTGATGATGGGCAGTCGCGAGTGTCAGTTGGGCATAGGTCTGAACATCAGTAATATTGGTACCAAGATAAATTTCGGAGATGACTATTCTTATTTTATTCCAACCAATCTTCGCTTGGGATTCAGCTATATGATACCGATTAACGAGTACAACCGTTTTTCCATCAGTGCGGACTTCAACAAGTTGCTGGTTCCTTCCAAACCTTTGCAGCTGGATGATGAGACCAACCAGGAGTATGAGGAAAGAATTCGTAAGGATTATTATGACATGTCTTCCATCTCCGGCATCTTCAAGAGTTTCGGAGATTCGGAGAGAGGCTTCAAGGGCGAGTTGGAAGAAATACAGTGGAGCATAGGTGCCGAATATGTTTATAATGATAAGTTCTCGTTGCGCGGAGGCTATCATCACGAAAGCGAAATGCAGGGTAACCGTAAATATTTTACGGCCGGCGCAGGATTTCGTATGAATGTCTTGTCGGTAGATGCGGCTTATACGATTGCAACCACCCCGAGCAATCCACTGGACCAGACCTTGCGTGTTTCCCTTGCCTTCGATATGGATGGTATCAGGGACTTCTTCGGTCGCAGATAAATCATAGTTTGTCATGAAAGTAAGAGTAGGAATGGGATATGACGTCCATAAACTGGTTCCGGACCGGGATTTATGGTTGGGCGGCATAAAGATTGAACATACCGCAGGATTGTTGGGACATAGCGACGCCGATGTGTTGATACATGCCATCTGTGACGCGCTGCTGGGGGCTGCCGCATTGCGGGATATCGGTTACCATTTTCCGGATACGGCCGATGAATATTCAGGCATAGACAGCAAGATACTGTTGCGTAAGACCACAGCGCTTTTGTCTGAGCACGGATGGAGCATCGGCAACATAGATGCCACGGTGTGTGCGGAGCGTCCCAAGTTGTCCGTACATATTGATGCCATGAAGGCCTGTTTGGCTCCTTTGATGAACATAACGCCGGACGATGTCAGCATCAAGGCAACCACAACCGAGAAGTTAGGCTTTACCGGCCGGCAGGAAGGTATTTCGGCTTATGCGGTGGCTTTGATTGAAAAAGCCGGCTGAGCCGCGCATCTCCCGGATTCTTTTGATTCCCTTTGGTCTGATTTGTTAAATCCACGTTAATCGGGTGGGCTTGTTCCTCAGACCAAAGGGAATGTCGTATCTTTATCCTCGAATTATTTGTGTAATATAAAATTGAGACTACAATGAAGAATTATCGTATCGAATCCGTTATTCTTGCCGTAGGCTTGGCCCTGTTGGGCTTGTGTGTGTATTGGGGCTTGTGCGGGCTGGCCCAACGTGACAGGGAGGTATCTGTTCGTGGCCTGGCGGAACGCGAAGTGATGGCCGACCATGTAATCTGGCCTATAGTATATAAAACTACGGGAAACGATTTACAGGCGCTTTATGACGATATAAATACGGCCAATAATAAGATTGTTTCTTTCTTGAAAAGGAATGGAGTGAAGGCAGACGAGATTAATGTGGGTGCTCCCCAGATTATAGATTTGCGTGCCGACCGTTATAACGAACGGCAGTCAGAGCGTGACCGCTACAATGTGACTTCTACGCTTACGGTTTCCACCAGTCAGGTAGAGACCGTCCGTGGCTTGATTCCGCGTATGGGCGAGTTGCTTCGCGAGGGCGTGGCTATTTCGGCACAGGAATACGGCATGACGCCGCAGTATGAGTTTCAGAGTTTGAACAAGATTAAGCCTGAGATGATAGAGGAAGCCACCAAGAATGCGCGTGAGGCTGCCGAGAAGTTCGCAAAAGATTCGGAAAGCAGCTTGGGAAAGATAAAGAATGCCACGCAAGGCTTGTTCTCCATCGAGGACCGCGATCAATTTACTCCTTATATAAAGAAAATTCGTGTTGTCACATCGGTGGATTATTACCTGAAGTCATAAAGAAATTCTTTCAAAGGAATAAATAAACAAAATGAGAGCAGTGAGGAGGCATAAGCCTGTTTTACTGCTCTTTTTGTTTCGTCGGATGTCTATAAAGTTTGATGTCCTGACATTTCAGTGCCCGATTGAGTGCTTGTTGTTGCCCGGGATGAATAAGAAAAACAGCGGAAAGCTGCTGCCTTCCGCTGTTTCATTGTATTTAGCTGATGATGGTTTTGTGCATTATAGGCACTTGGCCATCTTCATGCCTTTACTGATTTATTCGCCTTTTTCCATTTTTGCCTTCAAGGCAGCGAGAGCGTCGTTATCGCCCAAGCTGGTGGAAGCGGCCTGGTTCTGGATAGTGGCAGTGCTGTCTTCCTTCTTGGCAGACTTGCGTGTAGCTTTCTTTTCTGCACGGGCCTCAGCGCGCTGAACGTCCTCGAACGTACGGCTGTGGGAGAGAATGATGCGCTTGCTGTCCTTGTTGAATTCAATTACCTTGAAAGGCAATTTCTCATTGAGCTGGGCGTGACTACCGTCTTCCTTGACGAGGTGCTTGGGAGTGGCAAAGCCTTCCACACCATACTCAAGCTGTACTACGGCACCCTTGTCGAGCATCTCGATGATGGTTCCCTCGTGAATGCTTCCGTCCGTAAATACGGTTTCAAATACATCCCAAGGATTTTCCTCAAGCTGCTTGTGGCCGAGGCTGAGACGACGGTTGTCCTTGTCTATTTCGAGAACCACTACCTCAATGGCAGCACCGATCTGGGTGAATTCAGAAGGATGTTTCACCTTCTTCGTCCAAGAGAGGTCGGAGATGTGGATGAGGCCGTCTACACCTTCTTCAAGTTCAACGAATACACCGAAGTTGGTGAAGTTACGAACTTTGGCCTGGTGCTTGGAGTTTACGGGATATTTTACTTCAATGTCTTTCCAGGGGTCTTCCTTGAGCTGCTTGATGCCGAGAGACATCTTGCGTTCCGTGCGGTCGAGCGTCAGGATAACGGCTTCAACCTCATCGCCAACCTTCAGGAAATCCTGAGCAGAGCGCAAGTGCTGGCTCCAGCTCATTTCGCTGACGTGAATCAGGCCTTCGACACCCGGTGCGATTTCGACAAAAGCACCGTAGTCGGCCATAACGACCACGCGGCCTTTGACTTTGTCACCTACCTTGAGCTCTGCATCGAGGGCATCCCAAGGATGGGGAGTGAGCTGCTTCAGACCGAGGGCGATGCGCTTCTTTTCCTCGTCGAAGTCGAGGATAACGACGTTGAGCTTCTGGTCGAGGTCTACAATCTCGTGCGGATCGTTTACGCGGCCCCAGCTGAGGTCAGTGATGTGGATGAGACCGTCTACGCCGCCAAGGTCGATGAATACACCGTAAGGTGTGATATTCTTGACAGAACCTTCGAGCACCTGTCCTTTTTCGAGTTTGGAAATGATTTCCTGCTTCTGGGCTTCCAACTCAGCCTCGATAAGCGCCTTGTGGGATACGACAACGTTCTTGTATTCCTGATTGATTTTCACAATCTGGAATTCCATGGTTTTGCCTACGAATACATCGTAGTCGCGGATGGGCTTAACGTCAATCTGAGAACCGGGAAGGAAAGCCTCGATGCCGAATACATCGACAATCATACCGCCCTTCGTACGGCACTTGATGTAACCTTTGACCACTTCCTTGTTGTCGAGAGCCTCGTTTACGCGCTCCCAAGACTTGCTTGCGCGAGCCTTCTTGTGAGAAAGAACCAACTGTCCTTTTTTGTCCTCCTGGTTCTCAACGTAAACCTCGACGGTATCGCCGATTTTGAGGTCAGGATTGTAACGGAACTCATTGACAGGGATGATGCCGTCGCTCTTGTAGCCGATGTTCACAACGACTTCGCGCTTGTTGATAGAGATAACCGTTCCTTCAACCACCTCGTTTTCGTTTACACGACCGAGGGTGCTGTCGTAAGCCTTCTCCAGCTCGTCTTTGCTTTGAGTGCTGTCGGCAACTCCGTTTTCGAATGCATTCCAGTCAAAGTCAGACAGGGGTGCAATGTTCTTTAGATTCTCCATTAATAGTTGTTAGTAAATAAGTTAATTAAAAATGTTGGACTTTATGTTGTCTAAAACGCCGCAAATATACGCTATTTTTTTGAGACGGCAATCTTTTACAGCCTTTTTTGTGCATATAAGTAGAAATAAATGTGTAACTTAGCCGCCAAAATCAAAGCTTTGTCAATATGAAAGGTTTATTTGTTGTATGTACGGTCGCGACACTTGTGCTTTTTACGGCATGTGGAGGCAATAACAAGGCCGACCGGCAGGTAGCGGACGACAGTCTGAAAGTTGTTAATACTGTTCCCGAATGGACGGAGGCGGACTCCACTATTTATGGTCAGGCCGATGGTTTCGGACAGGGTGGTTTTACGTTTGTGACCGACGATGGCAGTGAATGGGAACTTGCTTTGACTTCCGAGAATGACAAGGGAAACGAATATGGGGTGATATACGGTGAGCGCAATGATACGGCCCGTTACGCTATTACCACACGTGACAACAACGAGGCCTTGGGAGTCATGATCAACCTTTCGCAACTGAACAAGTTCGTCAAGGACTATGACATATATAATTGTCATCTTATCCTGAAAGACGGAGAAAACCGTGACTGGGTGGAAATCGAGGAACTGAACGATACGGTTTTCCGGGCAAAGGGCAAGAGTGGAAAATCCTACGTGCTCAGATAAGTTCCGATGTCTTCGGATTAATATAAAAACAAGGTGGATATCCCTCTGATGATATCCACCTTGTTTTTTATAGTCACAGGGAAATGTGCCTCTGTCGTGCGGGCTGTCAGATTCTTTCAGGCCCAATGTTGCAGTCTGCTGATGTATTTTCCCAGTATATCGAATTCAATGTTTACGCAAGTGCCTACCTTGATGGCATGGAAGTTGGTGTGCTCGTAAGTAAAAGGTATGATGCACACCTGGAACGTGTCATCGGTCGGATTGCATACGGTCAGACTTACGCCATTGACCGTCACACTGCCCTTGTCCACGGTGAAATATCCGCGTCGGGCCATTTCGCGGTTGAACTGATATCTGAAAGTGTAAATGTAACTGCCTTCCGCTGTCTCGAGGGCTATACATTCCGCTGTCTGGTCCACGTGCCCCTGTACGATGTGTCCGTCCAGCCGGCCGTTCATCTGCATGGAACGTTCCACATTCACCTCATCCCCCGGTTGCAGTCCGCCCAGGTTGGAGCGTCGTAGCGTTTCTTCGATGGCCGTTACCGTGTAGGTGTTCCCCTCCTGTCGCACGACGGTCAGGCAAACCCCGTTATGCGCCACACTCTGGTCTATCTTCAATTCGTTCGCGAAAGGACATTCCAGCGTGATGTGCAGGTTTTCCTTGTCTTTCTCAATGCCTGTGACACGTGCCGTGGCTTCTACGATTCCCGAAAACATACTTTATTCTTCTTTTGATGTGTTGTCTGTCTTTTTCACTTCTTCCGAACCTTCGCTCATCAGGTCCGTGCCCCAGTGGCGTGAGGCCAGCCGCTGTTCCCTCTCGATGACCTCCTTGGCCTTCTTGGCGTAGATAATCATACGCAGGGACTGGCTGTAAGAGAAATAGTTCCACATCCAGTTGAACAGGACTATCATCTTGTTGCGTACGCCGAGAATGGAGCGCAGGTGTACGACCAGCCACATGAACCAAGCGAGGAAGCCGGCCATTTTCACCTTCTTGAATTCGGCTACCGCCCGGTTGCGGCCTACGGTCGCCATCGTACCGAGATTGCGGTAGCGGAAAGGTTTCATTTCCTTCCCTTTCTCCATGCGTTTCAGGTTTTTGGCCAACAGCGTTCCCTGCTGGATGGCTACCTGTGCCAGTTGCGGATGTCCGCCCGCCCATGCAGGGTCGCCTTCCTCCATGATGCACTGGTCTCCGATGCAGAATACGCCGTCCAGTCCCTCCACGCGGTTGAAAGCGTCCACCTTGATGCGGCGGCCGCGTCCGAGGTGTTCCTCTCCTAAGTTGCCGACCGGCTGTGCCGCGACGCCGCTCACCCAGATGAAAGTACGTGTGGCGATGCTGCTGCCGTCTTTCAGCATGACCCTGTGGTCCTTGTAGTCGGTCACCATCTTGTTGAGCAACACGTTTACGCCCATTCCGCGCAGATATTTCTCGACATGTGCCGAAGACTCCTCACTCATGGCCGCCAGCAGACGCGGGCCCGCTTCTATCAGATAGATGTGCATCAGGCTGGAAGGCAGGTCGGGATAGTCCTTGGGCAATACGAAATTCTTCATTTCGGACAAAGCTCCGGCTATCTCCACACCCGTGGCGCCTCCGCCCACGATGACGACGTTCAGCAATTCCTGCCGTTCCTGCTCTCCGGCGCAGGTCAGCGCACGTTCAAAGTTGTCGAGCAACGCATTCCGCAGTCCCATGGCCTCGCTCACGTTCTTCATGGGCATGGCCTCCTCTTCCACGTGCCGGTTGCCGAAGAAGTTGGTGGTGGTTCCTGCGGCCAGGACCAGATAGTCGTAGCTCACTTTACCGATAGATGTCTGTATGATTTTGTGTTCAGGGAAGATGGAACGTACTTGCGCCATCCTGAAGAAGAAATTCTTCCGTTTCTGGAAGATCTTTCTGAAGGGGAAGGAAATGGAACTCGGTTCAATTCCCGCCGAGGCAATCTGATAAATCAGCGGAGGAAACTGATGGTAATTGTTACTGTCCACCAAAACGACCTGGAAATCCGAACCGCTCAGCTTGTTGGCCAGTTTCAGACCGCCAAATCCGCCGCCGACGATGACGACCCGTTTCTTGTTTGTTTTTGGAAGATTGAAACTCATAAACTTTCTGTCTTTGGAATGAATATCCCGGCATCCGGCCGGTTTCTCCTTGCAAAGGTAGTACTCTTTATAGAAACATGGTCATCCCGGCCGGCGTTTTTTTACGTATTTTTTACCCCGGCCGGTCATCGGACTTCCGGACCGTCCGGTCTGTATTGCGTCTTAGCCGTCGTACTCCGTTTGCCGGATGAAACATGGAGGGTGGGGCGGTGGCATTGGCCGGTCATCGGCAACGCCGACATTAACATTTTTAACTTTCAACAACACGAAGAGAGGCGCAATCCCGCGTTGCCGGTTCACGAAAATAGGGATGGGACTTCCTACAAGGCATGTAGGAAAAACTACAAGCCGCCTGGAAAAAACTTTCCCGAAGGAATTTTTTCGGGGAAGCAGGCCGTATGATACTAAAAAAGGACGGTTTTAGCCGTCCTCCGCACTTCTGCTCCACAAAGATACTACATTTTTCTTCCAAAAGCAAATAGTGTCTAGTCCTGAAAGATCTTGACTAAAGGGTTAAAGATTTTAACGGACAATGAGTGAAGAAAACAAAAGAAACTGGGACAATGGCGAAATAGCCGCAGTCCGGGCCTGGTATGAAAGCGAGAAAGGCTTCGATCAGGTCGAGAAGGAAATAAATCTTCCTTCCGGGACGTTATTCAGATTAATCAATGAAATTCCGGACTATCGCGGCACACGCCGCAGTCTCGGCAAGTGGCTTCGCCGTATGGGAACCATAGCAGCGACTCCGGAAAAACCAAATAAGAAGAAGAAACATCCCATGTCAAAGAAACCCTCTCTCCACAAAAGCGACAGCGACAAGACAGAAAAGCAGCTGAGATGTGAGCTGGATGCGGCTCTCAAAAAGGTGGCTCTTCTGGAGAGTCTCCAGAAGAAGGACGCCATAAGACGAGAGTTCCTTGAAGAGCAGCTTGTCGAGTATCGCAAACTGGTAAAACCGTCACAGTCAAAAAAATCGAATACCAAGTAGCTGACCGCTTGCGTATGCGTCATGGCATGGGAGTACCCGACGCATGCGAGCTGCTTGGGGTGACGAAACAAGCGTGGTACTCTTACCATCAGAGATCATTCGAGGAGGCTATGGACAAAGACCGCATTGTGGAATGTATTCTACAAAT
>ERZ827108.109-NODE-109-length-134356-cov-12.078659_pt1 | contig 134356 bp, 129 predicted proteins | sample MGYA00519921_ERZ827108 | MGnify/ENA primary metagenome ERZ827108 (study PRJEB31778, sample SAMEA3449258) | human gut metagenome | biome: human gut; feature: human-associated habitat; material: faeces | place: United Kingdom | collected 2010/2012 ... | reverse complement strand
GAGCCGACGTAAAGAGTTATGCTATCTAACATACATCAAAAAGAGGTAAGATAACACCCTCTGCAAAAAAGGTATCGTTATCTTACCTCAACAAATGCCCGCCCTGCCAACTGAACAGACGTGATAACAGGGGCTGCCTCGGAATGACCGGAAGCGATCATTTCGGGGCAGCCTCCTGCTGCGCCCAAAATTTTGTGTATGACGGTACTCGAAACGTTGGCTTGAACGATGACGGCCAGTGCGATGTTTCGGATTGGACTGATATCCTTGCGGTGAGCGCCGACAGCCAGAATACCGTCGGCCTCAAATCGGACGGCACGGTGGTCGCCGCCGGCAGCAGCGAAAACAACCGCAGCAACGTCACCGGCTGGAGAGACATCAGACTGCCCGTAACCGACAGTGACACAGATAATGACATAATCGAGGCAGGTACCCTTTAAAGGTACCTGCCCCGTTTAATTTATATCCTATTGAGCCTTACCCGAGGACTCCGTTTACGAAGCCCACAAGCCCGGCCTCGACCTCGTCGCGCAGCTCAAGCTCGTTGTGTATCTCGTGGCGGTAGCCGCTGTAAGCCTTGACGCTGACCTTGTTCCCACTCTCAGCCAGCAGGTTTGCCACATGGTACAGCCCCTCGCCGTAGTTGCCGCAGGGGTCGCAGTCGCCGGAGATGAGATACACCGGCAGCGAGGAGGGCACCATCTCCGCCCACTCGCGGCGCTCGATGAAGCCGTACAGCTCCACCAGATCCCACACCAGCTCCAGCGTTACATCGAAGCCGTTGAACATATCGCCCGCGTGGTCGGCGACGATATCGGGATTGCAGGCGATCCAGTCGGACGGGCCGTTGGGGTTTTCGATCCTCGCGGTCATATCGAGGAAGACCTTGCCGAACCAGTCGCCGACCGGCTGATACGGGTCGGCAGCAACGGCGGCCTTTATCTCCGGGTCATGCAGCTCGATCTCGCAGCCCTTGAACTGCGATACAACGCCGCAGAGCATGAGCCCATTGAGGTCGTCGCCGTAGAGCGCGGCATAGGCGCGGCCGAGCATCGAGCCCCAGCTGTGGCCGAACACGAAGTACGGAAGCCCGGGGTGGTCCTTGACGGCAATGTCGTGCAGCGCCTTCTCATCCTTGAGGTAGGTCATGTAGCCGCCGGAGTGCGGGTCGCCCATGGTGCCGCTGTCGTAGGCGGTCTTGCCGTGGCCGATGTGGTCGTCCGCGTAGACGACGAAGCCCGCGGCCTGGAATTTGCTTATCATGTGCAGATAGCGGCGGGAGTGCTCGCCGAAGCCGTGGATGAGCTGAATGACGGCTCTGGGCTTGCCGAGCGGGGTATATGCCCATGCCTTGATGGTGTCGCGCCCGTTGGCGGATGGGAAGCTGATCTCTCTTATGGACATGCTGGTTCCTCCTGTAAAAATATTTTTCGTATTGGATGATTTTATAATATCATAGATTACCATTGATTGACAAGGACACACACGGTTTTGACGGGCAGAAATATGCCCATGCTGTCAGGCGTATGTGCTCTTGTCAACCAATGGTACAGTGAAAGAAAACAAAAAATCCGCAGAACGTCCCTCTTGACAAACAAATTTTCATGCGGTACAATCCACTCAAGCTGAATATATATGCTTCTTTCACCACCGGGTGGAGGGTCAAAGGCATCCGTGACTGAACCGTAGGTATTCCGGCGCAAGCTGGATAAGGTTCGGTCGCGGATGCCTTTTCCTTGAGTAAGCACTGAGCAAATGACGGCATTCATTCAGCGCTTACTGTAAATATCTATCAAGTCAATACTAATTTTTAAGGAGGAAATCCCCAATGAAGATCAAGCCCTTTGCGGTAGAGGAATGGATGAACGAGTACGAGGTCGGCGCAAAGTATAACATCGCCGAGACCTGCGTTGACTCGGTGTCGCTCGACGAGCTGTTCGAGCTGACCGGGGAGGATAAGGAAGCCTTCCTGCGCGAGTTCTGCGCGCGGCGCCTGACCTACGGCGATATATACAGCCGTCCGGATTTCCTCGACGGCATCTGCGGCCTGTATAAGACCGTGAAGCCCGAGAACATCATCACCACTCACGGCGCGGCGGGCGCGAACCACCATGTGTTCTGCTCCCTCGTCTCGGAGGGCGACCGCGTCATCAGCATCATGCCGACCTATCAGCAGCTCTATTCTATCCCCGAGTCCATCGGCGCTGACCTTGCCGTCATGCACCTTAAGCAGGAGAACGGCTACCTTGTCGACCTTGACGAGCTGCGCGCCCTTGTCACCCCGGACACGAAGATGATCTGCATCAACAACCCCAATAACCCCACCGGCGCGCTCATGGGCAGGGAGCTTTTGGAGGAGATCGTCAGGATCGCCCGCAGCGTGGACGCATACCTCCTGTGCGACGAGGTCTACCGCCACCTCACGCAGGAGGATGTCTGGAGCGAATCCGTTGCCGACCTGTACGAAAAGGGCATCTCCGTCAGCAGTATGTCCAAGGTGTTCTCGCTCGCCGGACTGCGTCTCGGCTGGATCGCCACGCATGACGAGGCCGCGCTTGCCGCCTTCCGCTCTCACAGGGACTATGACCTCATAAGCTGCGGCATGTTCGATGAAGCCGTCGCCGCTATTGCGCTCGGGCACAAGGACAAGCTCATTGCGCGCAACACCGGCATCGTGCGCACGAACCTCGCCATCCTCGACGACTGGGTCAATTCCTCCGAGCACTTCTTCTATACCAGGCCTCAGGCGGGCACTACCGCGCTTGTCTATTACGATTTCGATATCCCGTCCTACGATTTCTGCACCCGTATGTACCATGAGACCGGCGCATTCGTCACGCCCGGCGACTGCTTCGAGCAGCCCCGCAGCATGCGCATCGGCTACGCCAGCGACACCGAAACTCTCAAGGCCGGCCTTGCCGCGATCACGGAGTTCGCGGCGAAGCTCGAAGCAAAATAATTTGCCGGAAACGCAGTAAAAACTTGACACCTGCGCGCGCAGATGTTATTATACACCAGTATGCGCCCGTGCTCTCAGCACCGGGGTCATGCCGCTATTGCGGTAACCTTTCCGCCCGCTGCCGGGACACCGGGTATAGTAACATTTTGAAAGGGGTATAACACCTATGATCACCAAAGAAGTCAAGACCCAGGTCATCGCTGACAACGCCACCCATGAGGGCGACACCGGTTCTCCCGAAGTCCAGATCGCTATCCTTTCCCAGCGCATCCGTGAGCTGACCGAGCACCTCAAGAATCATCCCAATGACGACCACAGCCGTCTTGGTATGTACAAGATGGTCGGTAAGCGCCGCCGTCTGCTGGACTACCTTGCCAAGAAGGATATCGAGCGTTACCGCGCAATCATTGCAAAGCTGGGCATCCGCAAGTAATTTTCAGCTCTGCGCACCGAGGTTTATGAAGTTTTTTGCAGAGAGACAAGTTAATATTGTCTCTCTGCTTTTTATTCAAAAAGAAAGCTAACGCTTTCTTTTTGAGAAAAGCTTGCACTCCGCTCGCTGCCTCGCTTCGCTCGACACTCCCTCCGTGAGAAGTATTTTTTGCGAGGTACACGCCCCCGCAAAAAATATATCAGAATTATTTTTCGCCCTGCGGGGCGAAAAACTCTGCGAGGCTTGGGCGCAAGTTGCACCAACAATGTAAACTATGTGCTTTCCGGTAGCTTAGTATTTGAAGAAGCGCCGCCGTGCGCGGTCTTTCTTCAAGTGCTAAGTGTCGGAAAGTGCAGGAAATATAAGGAGATAGCATATGATAATCACCCATAAGGAATTTCCGAACTACAAGAAGTACGAGATCATGTACGAAGGCCGCCCCCTGTCCATGGAGGTCGGCAAGCTCGCAGAGCTCTGCAACTCCGCGGTCCTCGTAAAGTACGGCGAGACCACCGTTCTCGTCACCTGCACCGCCTCCGCCCGCCCGAAGGACGGCATCGATTACTTCCCACTCTCCGTGGACTTCAATGAGAAGCTCTACGCCGTCGGCCGCATCCCCGGCAGCTTCATGCGCCGCGAGGGTAAGCCCAGCCTGCCCGCAGTTCTGGCTTCCCGCCTGATCGACCGCCCCATGCGTCCGCTCTTCCCGACCGACCTGCGCAATGACGTTGTCATCGCCTGCGAAGTCCTGAGCGTTGACCGCGACTGCTCCCCCGAGATCACCGCAATGATCGGCGCTTCCGCCGCAGTTTCCATCTCCGATGTTCCCTTCAACGGCCCCATCGCCGGTATCGTCCTCGGCTGGGACGGTGAGAAGTACCTCTTCAACCCCACCAAGGAACAGCGCGACAATGGCAACCGTATGATAACCACCATCGCCGCCACCCATAAGAAGATCGTTATGATCGAGTCCGAGGCCGATCAGGTTCCCGAGGATGTCATGTACGAGGGCATCGTTCAGGCGCATGAGCACCTCCAGCCCGTTCTCGACCTCATCGACAAGATGGTCGAGGAGATCGGCAAGCCCAAGTTCGAGTATGAGCACGCCTCCTTTGACGATGTTCTCTTCGAGAAGCTCGTTAATAACGAGTTCGAGTCCATGGAATACTGCATGGACACCCCGGACAAGAACGTCCGCGAAGCCCGCGTCAACGACTGGATCACCATGGTCGAGGAGAAGTACGGCGAAGAGCATCCCGACATGATGAACTACATGGACGAGATCCTCTACAAGCTCCAGAAGAAGGTCGTCAAGAAGTGGCTGCTCGCCGGCAAGCGCGTTGACGGACGCAAGATGAACGAGATCCGTCCTCTCGCCGCCGAAGTCGGCGTCCTGCCCGTTGTCCACGGCTCCGGCCTCTTCACCCGCGGCCAGACTCAGGTTCTCTCCATCGCCACTCTCTCCACGCTTACCGACGCCCAGAAGCTCGACACCATCTGGGAAGAGGACACCAAGCGCTTCATGCACCACTATAATATGCCCTCCTACTCCACCGGCGAAGCCCGTGCCAGCCGCTCCACCAACAGACGTGAGTACGGCCACGGCGCACTGGTCGAGAAGGCTCTCGAAGCTGTCATCCCCGATGTTGAGGATTTCCCCTACGCTATCCGCGTAGTCTCCGAGGTTCTCTCCTCCAACGGCTCCACCTCTCAGGGCTCCATCTGCGGCACCACCCTCGCCCTCATGGACGCAGGCGTGCCCCTCAAGGCTCCCGTTGCCGGTATCTCCTGCGGCCTGATCCAGGACGGCGATGATTTCACCACCTTCATCGACATTCAGGGCGTTGAGGACTTCCACGGCGAGATGGACTTCAAGGTTGCCGGTACCAAGGCCGGTATCACCGCCATCCAGATGGACCTCAAGAACGACGGACTCAAGCACGAGATCGTCAAGAACGCCTTTGAGATCACCAAGGAAGCCCGTTACCAGATCCTTGACGAGGTCATGCTCAAGGCCATCCCCGCACCGCGCAAGGAGCTTGCCAAGTCCGCTCCCAAGATGATCCAGATGAAGATCAACCCCGACAAGATCCGTGAGGTCATCGGCTCCGGCGGCAAGGTCATCCAGAAGATCACCGCTGACACCGGCTGCAAGATCGACATCAACGATGACGGCACCATCTTCATCGCCAGCACCGATATCGACGCCTGCCGCGTTGCCCGCAAGACCATTGAGGACATCGTCTTTGAGCCCATCGTCGGCGCTCTGTACTTCGGCGAGGTCAAGCGCATCATCTCGAACCTCGGCGCATTCATCGAGCTTGCCCCCGGCAAGGACGCGATGTGCCACATCAAGGATCTCGAGTTCAAGCGCACCGAGAAGGTCGAGGACGTTCTCAACATCGGCGATAAGACTTGGGTCAAGTTCACCGGCATCGATGAGAAGGGCCGCTGGAACATCTCCCGCAAGGAAGCCATTAAGGAGCTTGGCGAGGACAAGGTCAACACCAAGTGATCTGAGCTATAGAAACAACACACCCGGCTGTTCAGCTGAACAGCCGGGTGTGTTTTGTATCGTACCTCACATCTTCTCCATCATGCATCCGCCCTCGCGCCGTATCGAGAGCACGTGGCAGCTGCCCGCGCCGAGCACGGAGTCGATCCCCGCGCGGAAGCCTGCAAGCATATCCTCCGGAACAAAGGCCTGCACCGTCCCGGCAAAGCCCCCGCCGTGGACGCGGAACGCCCCGCGCCCGCCGAGAAGCTTCCCGCACAGCAGCAGCGCGAAAGCCAGCTCCTGCCGCGCCGTGCTGCCCGTGGGTATCACGTTCTGGAGGTACATCCACGACGACCGCCCGGACTCGGACACAAGCTGCAGAAAGCGTTCAAAATCTCCATTGCCGAGCGCTGCCGTCTCCTCAGCGCAGCGCTTATTCTCATTGAACACATGCGCCGCCCGCAGTGCCGCCCGGTCGCCCGCCGCGCGGCGCACCTCGGCAATGCGCGCATAGAACTCGTGCTCATCCACCTCGCGCAGGTGTTCCTTGCCGAATACACGGCACACGGCCTTGAGCTCGTTCGTTATCGCGGCATATTCCTCGGTCAGCTCCGCGTGATCCGCTCCGCTGTCGATGATGCACAGCGCGTACCCGCACCCGGCAAAATCAAACTCCACCGGCGTGATCACCGGCGCGCCGGGATCGGCAAAGTCGATGGCCACTATCCCGCCAACGGCGGAAGCGGTCTGATCCATAAGCCCGCTGGGCTTGCCGAAGTACTCGTTCTCAGCGTACTGCCCTATGCGCGCGATCTCTGCCGGGCTCAGCGCGCCGCCGGACAGGGTATTTATCACCGTCCCGATGAGCACCTCAAAGGCTGCGGATGAAGAAAGCCCGCTGCCCGGCAATACGTCCGAGACGATATATGCGTCAAAGCCGCGAACGCCGTACCCGCGCCGCAAAAAGCCCGCGGCGACTCCGCGCACCAGCGCGGCGGTGGTGTTCCGCTCCTCGGGCTGCATTTCAAGCTCGTTGAGCCTCACCGTGACCGGCGCGTAGCCCTCGGATATGACGCGGATGCAGCCGTCATTATTTTCAGCGGCGGCAGCCTTTGTGTCGAGCGTTACCGCCGCGGCGAGGACAAGCCCGTGCTGGTGATCCGTGTGGTTGCCGCCAAGCTCCGTGCGCCCCGGCGCGGAGAAAATGTACTCTGCTGCCCTCCCGTACTGCCGCTCAAATTTTGCCTTCAGTTCCCCGTACATAAGTGCTCCTCTGAAAAAGCCCCGGAATACTCCGAGGCTTTTTGCTTTTTGGCTGTCTTGTTTTATTTCGCGCCGGGCTTGCCGAGCATGCGGAACATGTTCTTCTTGTATTCCTCAACGCCGGGCTGGTTGAAGGGGTTGACGCGGGACATGTACCCCGATATCGCGCAGGCCATCTCGAAGAAGCAGACGAGCGCTGCAAAGCCCTCCTCGTCGCGGCGCTGCACCTCGATGACGATGTTCGGTACGCCGCCGGTGATGTGAGCTTCCTTGACCGCGTCCGCCGCGACAAGGCTTATCTCGCTGAGCTTGCGTCCTGCGAGGTAGTTGAGAGAGTCGGCGTTGTCCTCCTCAAACGGGAACACGAGGCTGCTGCGGCTCTCGGTAAAGCGCACGACGGATTCCATCAGCGTGCGCGGGCCGTCCTGAATGAACTGCCCCATGGAGTGCAGGTCGGCGTTGAACTCGACGGAGGCGGGGAAGATGCCCTTGCCGTCCTTGCCCTCGCTCTCGCCGTAGAGCTGCTTCCACCACTCCGCCATGAAGCGGAAGCTCGGCTCATAGCAGGCCAGCAGCTCAATGCTGTAGCCCTTGCCGTAGAGCAGCTGCCGCGCCGCGGCGTACTGCCATGCGGGGTTCTCGGGAGAGCGCAGGTCGAGCGCCTCCATCTCCGCGATAGCCGCGTCTATCACGCGTCGCACGTCGATACCCGCGACGGCCATCGGCAGCAGGCCTACCGCGGACAGGACGCTGAAGCGCCCGCCGACGTCGTCGGGAACAACGAAGCTCTCCCAGCCGTGCTGCTCTGCAAGGCCGTGGAGCACGCCCTTGTGCTCGTCAGTGGTGGCGAATATATGCTCGTCCGCCTTGTCGCCGTACTTCTTCGCGAGTATCTCGCGGAAGATGCGGAAGGAGACTGCGGGCTCAAGCGTCGTGCCGGACTTGGAAATGACGTTCACGTCAAAGTCCATGTCGCCGAGCGCGGCAATCGTGTCGCATATCGTGTCGGTGGAAAGGGTGTTGCCCATGAAGAAGACCTTCGGGTCGTCCTTGCCGGGCATGGGCTTGAGCAGCTCTATCGCGCCGCGCGCGCCGAGGTAGGAGCCGCCTATGCCGATGACGACCAGCGCCTTTGAGCGGCTGCGTATCTTCTCCGCGGCGGCGACGATACGGTCAAGCTCAGTTTCCTTTATGCGGCGGGGCAGCTCCACCCAGCCGGTGAAGTCATTGCCGAGACCGCTTTTGTCGGCAAGCGTCTTGTGCGCGAGCGCGGCAAGCTCATAATCGGGGCCTGCTGCGGTAAAGAATCCGGCAGCGCCGGTGAGATCAACTTTAACCATAATAGCCTCCTGACGGTATATGTATCATAGTGGTGTGCTTTGAAAAACCAACACTATTATATACTATCTTCCGCGGATTTCAACTGTATATTTCTCCTGCACACCCCGCGGAATATCAGCCGCGTCAGCGGCCCCGCAGCGAAGAGGTTCCACAGCAGCGCCATCGGGAAGTTTTTCAGCACCGTCCCGACCCATATTGCCGGCAACTGCGTGAGCGGCGCGCCGCCGAGGCAGATGTTGAACAATATGCTGGCGGCAAGGCTCATCGTCGGGCACATTATGAGCACCGTGCATCCGGATATCATCAGCGTTATAAAGAACGGATTATCTTTCCCCGGGCGGATAATGCGCGATGCGAGCGCGTGCCCGATGCGGTTGCCCCAGAGGTTAGAGAAGATGAAAACGAATATCCACATAAATGCCGCTTCCTTGAGCGCGTCGGGGAAGACGGCGTTTGTCATATTGCTCAGCCCACCGGGCATGGCGTTATAGCCCATCTTGAAGGCCACATTGTATACCTCCATGCCGAGCGCCATCAGCACCGACATGAGTATTCCGAAGAATATCTTTTCTACCTTTGTGTTCGGCATCTCACTTCACCTCATTCTTCTGTGCCTGCCTTAGGGCATACGACAGGGACGACGGGTCGTGCCGACCCCAGAAAACGTACATCAGCACCGATATAATGTTCGCTGCCGAGAGCACGAGGAACATATTCTCATAGCCCGCCGCCGTGATGAGCCACCCGGCAATGCCGCCGCCGAGACCTATGCCGATGTCGTATGCGCAGAGGAAAGTGGAGTTAGCCGAGCCGCGCTCCGCGGGCGAGGAAGAGTGTACCGCCATCGACTGCAAGGCCGGCTCAAGCCCGGCCAGCGCTTCGCTGCCGCCAAGGCTCTCGATGTAAAACGGGAAGGTCGACAGCAGCATGATGTGGTTCATAAACACAAGAAAGTTGATAACAATGATGAGCACGAAATTCCGGCTCCAGAGCTTTTCCGATTTTTCCATTTCAAATATCTCCCTGAAAAAATAAAAAAACAACGGGCAGCTGACAACCGGAATTACGCTGTCAGCTACTCGTTGTGTTGTATTTATTGTATCAGATCATGCCGTCAAAAGTCAAAGGACAAATTGACAAAATCGCCGCGGAATGGGGGGTGCCCATAATACAGGAAACAACAAACTTTCAATGATTATGGCATCTGGCAGTCGAGGTTAGCAAAAAACATACGCAAATAGCAGTGGTTGCTCCTGAACTGAGTTACAACTAAACCCATGAATTGCAATGAAGGCTGGCCTATTTGGTCAGCCTTTTCTCTGTGGATTCACAATTCAAGAACCGTGAAAATCACAATGTAATAATACTGATTATAGTGATACTTATTCTTTCCGATCTGATTTTGGGAAAAGAGTATAGTATCACTTTTTTATTTCTGATTGTTGCTTATAATCCGTTGATTTATAGACCGTTTACTTTATAGAATTACTGTGTAGGAGGTGCTGGTTTATGATTACGGAACAATTGGGACAAAGAATTAAAGAATTACGTAATGCTACTGGATTAAGCCAAGAACGATTTGCACTTCAGATTGAAATGGATAGAACATATTTTGCATCTGTTGAAGCTGGGCGCAGAAATATTTCTATATGCAATATCAAGAAGATAGCTGATGGCCTTGGCGTATCTTTAAGCGACTTATTTAGGGATCTGTAGGAGGGGATAAAATGATATATGATATTACACAAGAACTAAGAGATTTTACCTACATTACCAGCGTCTATAAATGCATTGCCACCTACAATCTGAAGGGGCATCAAATTGGTAGAAAAATTGGTGATATGCTTGAAATTCTCACCATGGGTGGTGTTTATCAGAATCCAGCGTTACTTTCAAGATTAGATACTGAGGGCAAACTGGAAGGTTACACCACTGCCGGTCATAAAGTAGAGTTTGGCTTTTACAAGAACGTACGTGAAAAACAAGGCTTATTTGGTGCCGTAGAATGTAAATGTGTAGGTGTCGAGGAAACAACAGCTGGGAAAGGTCAAAACTGTTTGCGAAAGATAAAGGTTGGTGAGAGTTTTTCGATTGATTTTAACGGTCGCTGGATGAACACTCAAATCTCTCAGACAATCAAGCTACTCAATCAAACTGCAGACGGAATAACTGTTGAATTAACAAATTCAAAAAATGCTTCAGTATATCAGATTCCGATGAAAATCGGAGATAATATAAAGCTGATTATTGATGAAAATCAGAATGTGCTCCATACAACACCGCATGGCAACATGCTTGAAGAAATCCCAGGACTTATTAGGGTATGCAAAACGATTAAATTCGATAAGGTTGATGGCGATGTTTATCAATTTTCGCTCTACAACTGTCTAACTGGCCCTCAGACGATAGAAAAGGCCAAGCAGGCATCTTTAGTTGCAATGGATCTTAGAAAGAAAATTGATGGCCATTGGGGCAAAGAAGAGCTTATAGCAGAACAAAAACATATGAACTTCTTGCATGTGGTATGTGAATTTTCGCATTGGGAAGAAAAATCAAGAAATGTCATCACCACATGCATCGACCATAATATTATTGTTGCAGACGCTGTGCTAATCAAAGCATTTGAAGTTTTCGAAGCAAGATTTGGTATAGACCATATGTTAAATAAAATCAGCAAAAATCAATATGTTGCCAATGCAGACATAAGAGAAGCAATCAGCACTGTTTTTGAGCATTATGAAAATCACATTTTCTATGATATTGCACTTAAATCTTATGTGAAATTTGATTATCAAGATGAGAAGCTGGTTGTGACACCTATTTAATACTATTTTAAAACTTTGCTTCTATTAGTTGTTGATGCAATAAACGAACATGCAGCAGATCGCAGATCTGCTGCATGTTCGTTGTTTTTAGGCTTTTTTGAAAAAAATGATAGCATCCTGCTTGCCATCTTCCTTATCAGTATAATCAGCTCTGTGACGATATGCGTATCGTCCCATCCCGTAAGCAGTACTTCTATATGTAACTTTATCAACGACAAAACCCATATTTTCCATCCCGTGAATAAGCATTTTGTGAACGGAAAACAATTCTTTGTTTATGGTGCAATCGCCAATTACAACGCAGCAGTATCCACCCGGTCTAAGAGAATCAAAGATTACCTTATATGCATCCAGATTATGCTTGAAATAATTGTTCACAAAAGAATCTTTCGTGGCAGGGTAAGATCGGATCTCATCTGATTTTATCTCTTGATATGATAACTTTCCGAAAATTTCATCAAAACCAAATGCCCATAAGAATTTCAGCTTATATACAGGTATGTAATCAAAGCAATTCAAATACGGTGGATGGGATACAACCAATCCCAACTCCTTTGAGTACTGACAGCTCAGTTCGGAAATAAAGTTACTTACATTTGAGTAATCACTGTTATCACAGATTATTGTTTGTGATAAAATCTTGGAACTGGTTACAGCATTCCAAGATGTCATCGTTGAAATCATTTCAGTGATCTTTTTTTCAAATGATTCTATTGCATCTCGCTTTCTCTTCTTAGGGTTCACATGAGGACGTACCTCTGCATCATGCGCTCTGGATACTCTTCTTATAATTGCGAAGAATCCGAGAGCAAAAAATGCTCTATATTCATCTTGCGGCATAGTGAGCAAAAAGTATTTAATTACAGAAAGTTGATGAATGGTTTCTTCATCAAACCACTTGTCTATATCGGGAAAATCAAAATAAACCTGTTTGTTAATTTCAGAAATTCCTTTCAAATCTGCATCATCTAAACCGTTTGGTAATAAGAAGTTGATTTGATTATCTGTTGATGAGGAACTCTTGATTTTTAACAGCAATATAGAGAATATATCTTTGAGTTTGGCGACATCGTAATTATATGTCTTTACATTGGCAGCCAAAACACCGAAAGGATTTATATCTATTCCGCCAGAATGAAAACCTGCTATTTTGGATTCTACCATGGTAGTTCCTGAACCATTGTAATTGTCGAAAATGAAATCTTTCTCAGTGCTGATCTTTTGTTCGGTCACTAAGGTTTCGATTATGTATTTGGCAATTTTAGAAGGGAATTTCCCGTAGTACCTAAAATAATCATGTGTCAAATAAGATAATTCGGATATTGTTTCACTTACGTCTAAGAAATCCGTATGATAAAAATTAGATACCTTAAATTGGGCATCTGCAATATAATCTGCAATAGTATTGGTTTGTATGCTTTGCCAGTTCATTGTATGATCCTCCGTCAAGAATGTTCCTGATTGTTCATGATTATTATACAGAAAGGCATCTCGAAAATCAATAATTTGCCTGTAGAGCTTCAGAAGAATATCGAAGAACAGGAGCGTCAGAATGAGCGATTGGAGAAATTTATTCAGAAAGCAAAACACTATCAAGATCTGAATTCTCTGACTCCTGATGCGCTGCGAGATATGGTCAGTGCCATCTATGTAGGTGCGCCAGACAAGTCTTCCGGCAAACGTCGGCAGAAAATCGAAATTTATTACGATGGTGCAGGATTTATTCCGCTAAACTTATTGATGCAAAGAGTACGGCGTGACCGAAGTCACGCCGTACTCTCCCCGAAAATCGGGACTTTTAATTTTTTCCTGTTTTACGGGCACCGCGGAAACGGAATCATTTTATATACCGTTTTATGAACCCGTCTAACTTCTCCGCATAGCCCTCGGGGTCGACATGCATGCTCTCGACGTGCCGCGCGCCGGGGACGAACAGGCAGTCCTTCTCCGTCGGGCAGAGCTCGTACAGCTCCTCGCCCATGTGAAACGGCACCGTCCTGTCCTCCGTCCCGTGGAAGAACAGCACCGGCTTGTCCGTGCGCCTGAGATTCTCACGCACATCGGTGTCGTCCATGTCGTAACCGGATATCACGCGGTTCATCAGGCGGAACAGGGGATATGCCGCGCCGATCCTGCCGCGCAGTATATCCGCGCCGCTCGTGAAGCCGCTGTCGGAGACGATGAACTTCACCTGCTCCGGGCAGCTGTCGCTGACCTTCAGCACCGTCGCCCCGCCCATCGAAAAGCCGTGGAGTATTATCTGTATATCCCCGCCGAAGCGTTTCAGCAGCACGTCGAGCCAGAGCTTCACATCCCGGCTCTCGAAGATATCATAGCCGTAGCGCCGCCCGCCGCTCTCACCGGCAGCCGTGAGGTCGCAGGTGAACAGGTCAAAGCCGCGGCTCTTATAGTAGTCATAGTACATACCCGCCGTCTCAAGATGCTCCGAGCGGTAGCCGTGGACGATGAAGGCGATGCGCCCGCAGGGCGCGCCGGAGCAGGGGTAGTAATAGCCCTCAAGCGTGTCGCCGCGGTCGTTCGTCAGCTCAAGGCGGATGCACCTGCACCGGCGCAGCCGCTCAGCGTCCCCGTCGCGGTGGAGGTAATAATCCTCCTTGTGCCCGCGCGGCTCATGCAGCCGCCCGATTATCCCGGAATTGCGGCAGAAGATATAACGGTAAACCTCGCCCGCCGCGAATGCGGCAGCGGCGGCGCCTGTGAGCGCCGCGATCCTTCCCGCGCGCCTCATGTTACAGGGAGCACGGCGCCGACCGTCGCAAGCAGCGAGCAGCAGGCAATGAGTATCTGGAACGGCAGCGCGCCGAAGCGCCCGAGCAGTGCCGAGGAGCCGGTGCGCTTGCGCGAGAGATTATAGGCAAGGATGATGCCCAGCCCCGTCACTACTTGGATTATGCTCGCAAAGCGCGTGAAGCCGACGAAGCTCGAAAGCCCCATGAATGCGAGAATCAGGCAGGGAGCGGAGGCCGCAAGCCAGCTCAGCCGGGTCGACCAACCCGTCTGCTCGCTGACGATGTCGCGCAGGTTCAGGGTGTTTGCCCAGAACGAGGTCGCGAGCGCGAGCAGCGTGAACACGTAGCCCACGACGCTGGCCCAGCCGCCGAGGCTTGCCGCGAGGTCGACGAGCGCGCCGTCCTCGGATATATTCGTCCCCGCGCCGAGGAGCGTTGTTATCGTGATGAAAAGAATGAGCCCGGCATTCACGGCAAGGCCGGTCATTATCGCGGCGCGTATGCGCTTCGCGTCGCCGTTCAGCCCCTTGACGACCTGCGGCGTTGACATGACCGCCGACAGCGAAAAGGACACCATCCCGAACATCGCAAGCGCGTTGTTGAAGCCGCGCCAGCCCGATGGCAGCGGGCAGGTATCGCGCATGATCGTCGCGACGAACAGCACCCCGACGACCGCGACCATCGCACCGACGGAGAACTTCTCGCAGATGCCCACAAGCTTCATCCCCACGAACACGACGTCCGCGCCGAGGACGTAGAAGATGAGTATCCCCGCCCAGTCCGGCAGGCCGAACCATGAGCGGAACACCGCCGCCGCGCCGGTCAGAAAGGCGCTCACGTTCACGATGACGGACACGCCGAGCAGCGCGAATGCCGTCCATGTCAGCACTGTCTTGAGCTTGCCCGCGAAGAGCTCGGACTCAAAGCAGCTCACGAACTGCGCCCCGCCGTTGTTGAGCGAAAGCTCCGCTATCAGCAGGTGCAGCAGAATGTTGAAAAGGTAGCAGAATGCGATTATCAGCAGTATCTCGCGCAGGCTGTTGTGCGCTGCGAGGTACGGCACGGAGAGTATGCCCGCGCCGACGCCGTGGCCGACAATGATGCTGGTCGCTTCAAGGAAGCTCAGCGAGGATTCGGATTTGAGCTTGTTCATCATGCGCCTACTTTCTGTGTTTTAGTTTTGTGAAAAAGCGGGGAGCCGCCTGACCCGCCCACGCGACGAAGCGGAAGACCGCATAGTTGAGCGTAACGCTGCCGCTGCGCATCACCGCGCTGAGCAGCTTCACCGCCGCGCCGCCGAAGGGCTTGCGGCTGCGCTCACGCAGCTGCTCATTGGTAATGATGCCGCGGATAACGTCTCTCTTTTCATTGCGGTTGAGCCTGCATCCGGGGGAAAACAGCGTCGTCAGGCAGGAAAACACACTTTTTGCGAACATATATCGGAAGTCCTCGTCGTCCTCCGCGCCGAATCTGCGGCAGAGCTGCTGCGCGCGGGTGTCGGCCGCAAGGCAGACCTCGAACTTCTTGTCATAGTAGCTGCTTATAAGGCTCTGTCCTGGGTGCATGATGTAGCTGTACTTGCATTCGGGCAGCACGGCGACGCTCCCTGCGCGCTCAAGGCAGTCAAAGATGAACAGCCTGTCCTCGCCCCAGCGATAGTCGGGGAACCTGATTTGACCGCTTTTGACCATCTCGGCGCTGAAGAGCTTAGCCCAGACCTGATTGAGCAGGTTCGCCTTGTATAGTCGGCCAAGCTGCGCGCCCAGCGTCGAGGGATCGAGGTGCTGCTCCGCTTCGTAATAGGCCGCGGTGCTGCCGTCGGTGTTCTTTATCGAGAAGCCCATCAGCACAAGGTCGGCTCCCCGTCCTTCGGTGAGGGCGTATTCCAGTGCGTCACTCTCCAGCAGATCGTCAGAGTCAGCGAACATTATATATTCCGCATCCTCCGGTACAGCGTCAAGGGCGAGGTTTCGCGCCTTGGCAGGGCCGCCGTTCGGAACGGTCATCGGTATAAGTCGCTCATCCTCCGCCCGGAGCCGCTCCAGCACCGCCGCGGTGTTGTCCGTCGACCCGTCGTCCACGACGATGAGGACAAGGTTCGATACCGTCTGGTTCAGGATGCTGCGCACCGACGCCTCGATCGTCGCACCGGAATTGTAGGCCGGCATGATGACGGCGGTTTTCGGCGTTTTGTTATTCTGCTGCATTGCCTGTCCCCCTCGGCGCGGGCCGTCCTGTCTCCGGGCAGGCCCTGTATATCTCCATGAAGTATTCGTACATCGGCATAAGCTCCGCATAGGCGGAGACGAGTATCTCCGGCAGCTTCTGACTGAAAGCGTCCCCGCCGAGGTCAAAGCTCTTTTCAAGGCCTATGCGCTTGCGGTTGTACCAGCCGTCTATGAGCGCGTCGCCGCGCAGCTTCTTCGGCCGCTTGTATTCCTCGCCGTCGAGCTTATATCCGCGGCGCTTCACGCCCTCCGCGATGCGGCGGAAGCGCTCAGGGTTCGCGTCTATGCTGCGGCGGAAGGCCTCCATCTGCGCGGGCGTTGCACTGTAAAAGCCCATGCCGTAGCTGTAATCCGCCGCGCCGACCTCGAACCAGAACATCGGCCCCTCGAGCAGCACCTGGCTTGCCTTTATCGAGAACCAGAGATGATCCTTATACGGCCCGCGGCCGAAGAGCCGCCGCGCGTCCCGGTAGATGCGCGAGACGTGCACCCGGCAGTCAAGCGCCGGATAGCGCTGCTCCATGAGCGCGAAGCACTCCTCGGCAAGCGCCTTGAACGGAGCGTTCACGTGCTCCTCAAACTCATCCTTGTGCGCCAGAAACCACGGGCGCTCATTATTAAAGGCAAGCTCCCAGAGAAACTCGCCGGTCTTTTTGCTGAAGCCCTGAAACATGCTGTAATTCCGTCTTTCTAAGATTAATATACAATCTATTTTAGCACACTTTTTCGGCCATATCAACAGCGCTGATGTCTGTACAAGAGCCATAAAAGATGGTATAATCCAATTAATTATTGGCATTTTACGGCGGAGGTATAAGAAATGAAAATTATAATTGCCGGGGCGGGCAAGATCGGCTACTCTGTTGCGAGCATCCTTTCCGACGAGGGGCATGACATCATCGTTATTGACAACAACCCCACCGTGATAAATAACCTTTCAAATAACCTTGACGTTATATGCGTCGAGGGCAGCGCCGCGAACCCCGAGACGCTGACCGAAGCCGGCGCTGCGGACGCCGACCTCATCATGGCCGCCATGCGCAGCGATGAGATGAACATGGTCTGCGGCATCTCCGCGCGCAAGCTCGGCACGAAGCATGTCATCGCCCGTATCCGCGACACCGGGTACATGAAGCAGACGGAGTTCCTGCGCGAGGCGCTGGGGCTTTCCGTCATCGTGAACCCCGAGCTTGAGTGCGCAAAGGAGATATCCCGCATCCTCCGCTTCCCGAGCGCGATAAGGGTCGACGCCTTTTCCAAGGGCAGCGCCGAGATAATCGAGCACCGCATACTGCCGGACAGCAAGCTTGACGGGATGCAGCTCAAGGACATGGTCGGCAGCTTCAGCGCGAAGGTGCTCGTCGGCGTCGTCGAGCGCGGCGGTGAAGCCATCATACCGAACGGCAATTTTACCCTCAAAGCGGGCGACCTTATCAGCGTCACCGGAGCGTCGCAGGAGCTGAGGAAGTTCTTCGTCGCGGCGGGGCAGTACCGCAAGAGGGTCAAGAACACGATGATAATGGGCGGCGGCAGGATCGCCGTTCACCTGACGCGGCTCCTGATGGAGTCGGGAATATCCGTCACGATAGTCGAGGCTGACAGGACGCGCTGCGAGGAACTGTGCGACCTTGTCCCCGGCGCGCGCATTATATGCGGGGACGCCACCCGCGGCGATATCCTGCTTGAGGAGGGCATCAAATCCTCCGATGCGTTCGTCGCACTCACCGGCGACGACGGCGATAATATCATCACCTCCATCTACGCGAAGCAGAGCGGCGTCGGCAAGATCGTCGTAAAGGTGAACCGCGAGTATTATTCCGATATACTCGAAAGCTCCGGCATCGACTGCGTCGTGACGCCCAAGACCCTGATAAGCCAGCAGCTCGCCCGGTACGTGCGCGCAATGAGCAATTCCGTCGGCAGCAGCATGGAGACGCTCTACCGTCTTGCCGACGGCAAGGTCGAAGCGCTCGAGTTCAAGGTGGCGGAAGGCTCGGCCTGCGTCGGCATCCCGCTGAAAACGCTGCGTCTCAAGCCGAACATAATCATAAGCGCGCTCGTGCGCGGCAGCAATACGATCATCCCCGACGGCGAAACTGTTATAAAGCCCGGCGACCATGCGGTCATCGTGACGCGCGCCGGCCGCCTCAAAGAGCTTGACTCTATCGTTGAGGGACGCTGATGAATACAAGGATGATAGCCCGTTCGCTGGGGCTTATTCTGCTGTGCCTTGCCGCACTGCTGCTTCTGCCGCTGATCGCGGGGCTGTACTATGGCGAGAGCGTCCTCGGCTTCATCGTCACGATAGCGATTTCCGCCGCGGCGGCCTTCGTGCTCACGCGCTTTAAGCCCGGGAGCACGGATATTTCTGCGCGCGAGGGCTTTGTCATCGTCGGCATGGGCTGGATACTGCTGAGCGCTATCGGCGCGCTGCCATTTGTGATAAGCGGGGATATTCCGAATTATATAGACGCGCTGTTCGAGACGGCCTCCGGCCTTACTACGACCGGCGCGACGATAATGACAGACATCGAGGCCATGTCGCGCGGAGGCATGTTCTGGCGCATGTTCACGCACTGGATAGGCGGTATGGGAGTGCTGGTGTTCATCATGGCAGTGATGCCGATGAACGGCGCGCACTCGATGCACCTGATGCGCGCGGAGGTTCCGGGGCCGACGGTCGGCAAGCTCGTCCCGCGTGTGCGGCAGACGGCGAGGATACTCTATCTCATATATTTCGCGCTGACTATCATCGAGGCGGTGCTGCTCCGCTTCGGCGGCATGAGCAATTATGACGCGCTGCTCCACGCCTTCGCGAACGCCGGCACCGGCGGCTTCTCAACTCGCGCGGCGAGCATCGCGGCCTTTGACAGCGTCTATATCGAAATGGTCATAGCCGTGTTCATGCTGATCTTCAGCGTGAACTTTAACCTCTATTATCTCATCCTGCTGGGCAGGATACGCGACGTGCTGCACGATGAGGAGCTGCGCTGCTATCTCGTCATCGTCGCCTTCGCGACGGTGACGATGGGCATCAATATCGCCGATCAGTACGGCGGCTTTATAAAGGCGCTGCGGTACTCGTTCTTCAATGTCCTGACTATATCCAGCTCCACCGGCTTCGGCACGGCGGACTTCACGCGCTGGCCGCAATATTCGCAGAGCCTTATCGTTATCCTCATGCTGATAGGCGCGATGGCCGGCAGCACGGGCGGCGGCATAAAGCTATCGCGCGCGCTGATATTTATAAAGACCACGGCCTGCGACTTTATGAAGATCGTAAGCCCCCGCATGGTGAAGCGCGTGGCCATAAACGGGCAGCGCATAGACCGCGATACTGTCCGCGCCGTCTATGTTTTCTGCGCGCTCTACGCGCTCATACTCGTAACGGGGACGCTTCTCGTCTCCTTTGACGGCTATGACATGACGACGAACTTCACAGCGGTCATCTCGTGCCTGTCGAACATCGGCCCCGGCCTTGGCCTTGTGGGTCCCGCGGGCAGCTTTGCGATATTCTCGCCGGTGTCGAAGCTCATTTTCACGTTTATCATGCTTGCGGGCAGGCTTGAGTTTTACCCGCTGCTGGCGCTTTTTGTCCCCTCGTTCTGGAAGAAATAAAAACATTTCGGAGATAGAGAATGAACTACAAGATGGTTGGCCGTGTGCTGGGTATGGTGCTGCTGTGCCTGACCGGGCTGATGCTGGTGCCGCTGCTGGCCGGTATAATATACGGGGAGAACGTGCGCCCGTTCGTGCTGTGCATCGCGCTGAGCCTCGCGCTCGGGCTGGGGCTGGCCTCCATAAAGCCCGATTCGACCGACCTGTTCGCGCGCGACGGCTTCCTTGCGGTCGGCCTTGCGTGGATGCTCATGTCGCTCCTCGGCGCGCTGCCCTATATCCTGAGCGGGGATATACCGGATTTTGTCGACGCTCTGTTTGAGTCCGTCTCCGGCTTCTCGACCACCGGCGCAACGGTGCTGACCGATGTTGAAGCGCTCAGCCGCAGCTGCATGCTGTGGAGGCTCCTGTCCCAGTGGATAGGCGGCATGGGCGTGCTGGTGTTCATGCTGGCGGTAATGCCGATGAGCGGTGAGCACTCGATGCACATCGTGCGTGCGGAGTTCCCGGGGCCGACGGTCGGCAAGCTTGTCCCGCGCGTGCGCGAGACGGCGAAGATACTCTACCTTATCTACGTCGGCATGACGCTTCTGGAGTTCGTGCTGCTGGCCTGCGGAGGCATGAGCATCTATGAAGCGCTCGGCCACGCCTTTGCTTCTGCCGGCACCGGCGGCTTCTCGACGCGCAATGCGAGCCTCGGCGAGTTCAACAGCCTGTATATCGAGGTCGTCGCCACGGTGTTTGAGCTGCTCTTCAGCGTGAACTTTTATATTTATTACTGCATCCTCACCGGCAGAGCCAAGTCTGCGCTCAAAAATGAGGAGCTGCACTGCTTTATAGGTATCGTCCTCTTCGCGGTCGTGTCGATCGCGATAAACCTCTATTCGCGCGGCTATTACGGCAGCATCGCAACTGCGCTGCATCAGGCTTTCTTCAACGTCTCCATGAGCATAAGCACCTCGAGCTTTGCGACCGTCGACTATACTCTCTGGCCGCAGTACTCCAAGTGGATGCTGCTCATGCTGATGCTGATAGGCGGCTGCGCCGGCAGCACCTGCGGCGGCCTCAAGCTCTCGCGGGCAATGATCCTTGTGAAAACGGCGCTCTCCGACCTGCGGCGTATGGCGCATCCGCGCAGCGTGAACCCCGTGCAGATAGACGGCAAGCGCGTCGCGCCCGAGACGGTCAAGGCCGTGCACACCTATTTTGTCCTGTACATATTCATCATCCTCAGCTGCACGCTGCTTATCTCGCTCGACGGCTTTGACACCGCGACGAACTTTTCCGCGTCGCTTGCCTGCCTTTCAAATATCGGCCCCGGCCTCGGCGTCAACGGCCCATACGGGAACTACAGTATGTTTTCCGACCTGTCAAAGCTCCTGCTGTCCTTCGTGATGCTGCTGGGCAGACTTGAGCTCTATCCGATACTCGTTATGCTCATGCCCTCTACATGGAGAAGATAACGCAAATACGAAAAAAATTCCTCGTACCAGGTCGGTACGAGGAATTTTTATAGGTTCAGGTCAGCTTCGATTACTGGAGCTTTTCCAGATATTCAACGATGCGGCGCACGGTGTCGAGCTGGCTTGCGTCGTCGTCGGAAATGGATATGCCGAACATATCCTCAAGGGACATGATGAGCTCGACGACGTCGAGGGAGTCAGCTCCCAGATCGTCTACAATGCTGGTGTCCATGGTGATGGTCTCGGGGTCGATCTCAAACTGCTTTGCGAGGGCATCTCTTACATTTTCAAATATCATTTACAATTACCTCCGATGTGCCGGGCACATAAAGTTACTAAATGAATCAGGCCCACTCTCTGCTCTGGGGCTTGTTGTCAGATTTGTCGGGCTTAACGTAGGACACGACCACGCGGCGGTTGGGCTCAACTCCGGTGGAGCTTGTGGTGACGCCCTCGTAATTCTGCAGTGCGGTGTGGATGACATGGCGCTCGTAGGAGTTCATCGGCTCAAGAGCCATGCTGCGCTTGTACTTGATCGCCTTCTCGGCCATCTTCTCGGCAAGACGCGTGAGGGATTCCTCGCGCTTGCTGCGGTAGCACTCGGCGTCGACGCTGATGTGCAGGCGCTTCTCGCTCCCGCGGTTGACGACGTAGTTGGTCAGGTGCTGGATGGCGTCGAGCGTTTCGCCGCGGCGGCCGATTATCGCGCCCATGCCGCTGCCGCTGAGATTCACGTTCACGCCGCCGTTCTCGCGGGGGCTGATCTCGATATCGGCAGTGACGCCCATGCGCTCAAGCAGACCCGTGAGGAACCTGCGGATCTCAGCGTAGTCCTCGTTCTCGTCGACGACGGCTGCGGCCTTTGCAGGCGCGGCAGGAGCCTCAGCCTTAGGCGCGGCAGCGGGGGCTGCGGGCTCATCCTCGGCCTCATAGCTGACGCGGATGACGGCGGGGGAAGCGCCTATGCCCAGAAAACCGGACTTGGCTCTCTCCACGATCTCCACGGAAACATCGTCCCTGTCCAGACCCAGCTCAGCAAGGGCGGCGGCAATGGCCTCGTCCTCGGTGCGGGCGGACTTTTCCAAAGTTTTGATCATATTGTTAAATTCTCCTGTAAGTCATTCCTCGGTCTTGGCGGAGTCGTCCTCCGCTGCGCCCTCGGATACCTCTTCACCGGCGGCTTCGGCGCTTGCTTCCTCGACTGCTGCAGTCTCCTCAGCGGCGGTCTCTTCAACTGCTGCGGGGATATCGTCGGGGATGGTCTCGTCTATCGCCGGGGCGAATTCGGACTCGGCAGCGGCGGCGAGCGTCTGCTCCTCGGCTGCCTCGGGATTGGAATAACGATCGGGCACGTAGGCACGGCCGCGTGCGTAGCGGCGGTTGCCGACCTGCGATGCGGGTATCTCGGCCTCCTGGATGCCGAGGCGCTCACGCCTTGCGGCGCGCTCGGCTCTCTCAAGAGCGGCCTTGCGCTCCTCGTTCTTCTGCTTCTCGCTTGCGCGAAGATTCTTCTTGCTGGTGTTGGCGTTGACCTCGGTCTTGCCCTCGGCTCTGAGGCGTTCGGTCTCAAGGCGCTTTGCCTCAAGCTCCTTCTCGCGCTCGGCGCGGATGGCGGCCTTCTCAGCGTCCTCGATGTCAAGCTGCTTCTTGTACTTCATGGTGAGCACATAGTCGCGGATCATGCCGAAGACGGAGTTCGCGATCCAGTAAATGCCCATTGCTGCGGGCATGATGAAGCAGATCCAGATGGACATGAGGGGCATCATGATGTTCATGCTCTTCATGGAGGCTGCGGCCTGCGCATTGTCCACGGGGTTTGCCATGTTGCTGATCTTCATCGACAGCCAGGACAGGCCAGCCGAAATGAACGGGATCAGGAACAGACCCAGCGCCGGACCCCAGACGGAGGGATCGCTCCAGTCGGTGTGGGAGAAGAAGTTCCACTCCGGCTGCTGGCCGAGATTGACGCCGAGAAAGGTAAAGTCGATATTCATCAGGCCGTCGATCTTCCCTGCGAGTGCGGACTGCACCTCGTCCCAATGGGTGTGGGCGATCTCGGCGAGCTTTATCTCGACGTAGCCGTCTGCCTTCTCAGGGATGATATACCAGCCCTGCTCGACGAAGAAGCTCTGCAGGGTGTCAACGACCTCCTGCGTGACGAACATCATCCTCGTCAGCGGACGGCGGATGACGCTGTAGAGTGCGATAAGGATGGGGAACGGGATCAGGGACCAGAGGCAGCCGGACATGGGGTTGACGCCCTCTTCGCTGTACAGCTTCTGCATTTCGGCATTGAGCTTCTGGGGGTTGCCCTCGTGCCGCTTCTGAAGCTCCTGGATCCTGGGCTGCAGGCGTGTGGAACGCATCATGCTCTTCTTGCTCTTCGCCATGAAAGGCGTCATGAGGAGGTTTACAAGAAGCGCGAAGAACACGACGGCGAGGCCGTAGCTGCCGGTAAGCTCATAGAATTTGACCAGCGGCCAGGCAAAGATCTTGCAAATAAATTCGCCCATGGGAATCTCCTTGTTGTTTCTTTAAGTGTGGCGGATATTGCGGTGCTATGGTACGGGGTCATAGATGCCGCGCCGCCCGTGATAAAACGGATGGCAGCAGCAGATACGCCGGAGCGCGAGCACGCCGCCCTTGAGGGCGCCGTACTTCTCAATGGCCTCCATGGCGTATTGGGAGCAGGTCGGAATAAAGCGGCAGCAGGGGGGACGGTTCGGAGATATCCTCTTCCTGTAGAAGCGGATGGCGGCAAGCATAAGCTTTTTCATTCCGCCGTCTCCTTCATCAGGCCGAGCTTTTCGCACGCTGAGAGAAAGGCCCTGTCCATCTTGGCATACTCCGCGCCGACGCATCTTGTGCGTGCGACAATGATGATGTCGTAGCCCGCTTTCAGTGCAGGGGCATTGAGCCGGTATATCTCCCGTAGCCTGCGGCGCACCCTGTTGCGGACGACTGCGTGTCCAAGCTTTGTGGACACGGTGTAGCCCGTGCGGTTGTGCGCCTCGCGGCTGCGGCGGCAGTACACCACCATATACGGCGTGACCGCGCTTTTGCCTTTGGAGTAGAGCCGGCGGAAATCACTGTTCTTTTTTAGCGTGCATCTGGCGTCCAAAAGTCGCTCTCCTGCCTGTCTGCCCGGTTATCCGGACAAACACCTAAAGGGCGGATCACTCCGCCCTAAAAATTATTCTCGATAAACCTGCTTCACCGGGGGTGTCTCAGTAGCTGAGCTTTGCTCTGCCCTTTGCTCTGCGGCGGGCAAGAACCTTACGGCCGTTAGCGGTCTTCATTCTCTTGCGGAAGCCGTGCTCCTTCTTGCGCTGGATCTTCTTGGGCTGGTAGGTACGAAGCATGATGTGCACTCCTTTCAGGTTGATACTCAACATCGGGCAAAGCCCGAAGTAGTTGACAAAAGTAACCACTCGGCGGACAGTGCCGCCGAGTGGTTATTATATACTAAATTATCTCAGCCTGTCAACAGAAAGTTTTCGCCGCGGTATCGCTCCCCGGCATGCGGCACAGCAGTGCCGCCATTATGCCGCTCTCAAGGCTTATGTGTGCCTCGCCGCGCCACTCGTTGCTCGTGCCGATAGGGAAGCGGTTTGTTATCGTCGCGTGCTCGACCGGGTACTTGACACCTGTGATGCTCACGCCCGTGCATCGGTCGGAGAGCGACAGCACCGACAGCGAGCAGCCCGCGCGCGCCGGGATGCGGACGCTCCCGCCGGAGAAGATATACGCCTCGCAGCCGCGGCTGAACAGCTGCACTGGCACTCCGCGCTCCGCTGCATAGGATGCGGCCTGGAGGTTTGCAAGCATATGGTCGAGCCGCCCGCCGAGCGCGCAGTAAAGGCTGATGCGCGTAAAGCCCAGCTCGAGCGCGCGGCGTACCGCGTGCATCGTGTCCGTGTCGTCCTTTTCCCGCGGCAGGCGTTCGACTGCCGCGCCCTCGGGGAGCTTGCCCGTGTAGGAGTCAAAGTCGCCGAGCAGCAGGTCGGGGACAATGCCGCTGCGCTTAGCGTAGCTGTACCCGCGGTCGCAGGCGATGATGTACTCCGCCGCCTTTATATCGTCCATCGGCGAATATTCTCCGCCGGAAATTATCGCGCACAGACCTTTCATGCAGTCTCCTTTCTTGGCCAAGACATAAAAATTTACCGGCCGTATAATACCTGTTGAGGGTATTATAGCACATCACGGCCGGTAAATGTAGAGATAAGCGGTATTTATTTGCTCAGCGCTTCGATATCCTCGCCGCGGATGTATTTGCCGATCAGCGTGTAGGCGAGCCAGCCGAGGAGCAGGCAGAAGATCATGTCGATGAGCATGTAGCTGCCGTTATAGAGCGCGGAGTAGAACCAGGGCGTTGTCATCGTCATGCCGAAGAAGGTGTCCGGCATATATTCGCCCCACACCGTCGCGCCGACGATGTAGTGCACGAGGAAGCGCGCCGCGCAGCCGACTGCAGTGCCGATGAGCAGGCCGTACTTGTTCTTGTGGAAAAACCCTGCGAGGCCGAGCACGGAGTAGGCGATGATATAGTCGCCGAGGACGGACTGCCAGCCGATGGCAAAGCCGCCGTCGAACATCAGCTGCAGGAAGCTGTATACGACGCTTGCGAGCATACCGGGTCCGAAGCCCCAGCGTGCGCAGTAGATGAATATCGGCAGCATGCCTATGCCGACCGAGCCGCCCTGCGGCAGCTCAAAGAGCTTGACATAGCTGAGCACCTGCGCCAGCGCTACCATGACAGCGCCCTCGCACAGGGCGCGGAGCTTGAGATGACTTTTGCTTTTCATTTTTTCTTTCCTCCAATTCTTCCATCGGAAGCAGGGACGTAAAAAAGCCGCGGGATATCGATCCTGCGGCTTTGGAGAGCATCTCTGTTTCCTACGCCGGCATTACCCGGATCAGGTTCATGGGTTTTGAGATTCATGTTTATCTCATCTCAGCCGGGCCTACCCAGCTCCCCGTGTTCAATTGCACGCTTAGAATACTACTCCGCATGCCCCGTGTCAATAGTCAGTTTCACAGTGCCCAATTGCCAGTCATTCCGCAGGCATCCCTTGCCTCTCCATTTTGGCGTACCGTGCGAGCCCCCTTGCCTCTCCCTCTGGGAGAGGTGGCCGAGCGCAGCGAGGTCGGAGAGGGCAAGCAAAAAATCCAACTCAGAACACCATTCCCCGCGTTTTATGAATATATTCCCCGCACTGGGAAAAACTGTTTCGTATAAGGCTTTGCCGCACCGTGCGGCCTTGCCCCGACTGTTTTTCACGGGAGAATATCATGGACAGTATGAACCTCGCACCCTATATAGATAATGAAAGGCTCGCCGATTACGCCGTATCCTGCGCGCGGCTTCTCAAAAGCACCGGCACGCAGTCCGGTGCCGAGGCCGCGCTGCGTCTGCATGAGAGCATCCGCGAGCTGCGCCGCTGCCGGGATGCGCTCCACCGCCGATATACAGGTGCTCCCGCTGTCCCCTCGGGCTGCGAGTGGCTTCTTGATAACTGGTATATGGTCCAGCGCGAAGGCCCCGCCGCCGAGGATGAGCTGCGCCGTGCGCGCTCCCTGCGCCGCTGTCGCGATGGGCTCATCATCACCGAGCTTTGCCGCACCCTGCTGCAAGCGGGGCATGGGAGACTCACCGAGCAGCGCTGCCGTGTCTTTCTCGAAGCTTTCCAGAGTGTCACGGTGCTGCGCCGGGGCGAACTGTATCTTTTCCCTGCTGCCATGCGCGCCGCGGTGATACAGGCTCTTGCTGCCGTCTGCCGCGACATGCTCAATTCCCCGGACGCCGAAGCCTACGCGCAGGAGCTTGAGGCGCTGTTTTCCTCCCTGCGCCTGCTCTCCTCCATGGACATGGAGTGCCTGCTTGATTCTGTCGATGTGTGCAGCGCTATTCTTTCCCGCGACCCCACCGGGGATTATTCCAGAATGGATCGCGAGACAAAGGCTGAGTATCTCCGCCGCCTTGAAATAATGGCCGCGCAGCGCGATGTTGAGGAGCATACCCTCGCTTCCGGGCTCATCGAAAAGGCGCAGGCAGAGAACCGCCATGTCGGCTTCCTGCTGCTGCGTGAGCCCGGCAGATGGGGCGCGGCGCTGTATATCGCCGCGAATGTCCTGCTCACTCTTTTTATAAGTCTCTGCATTTCCTTTTCCCTCGGCAGCCTTTGGCTCGCGGCGCTGCTGCTTCTGCCTGTGTCGGAGCTCGTGAAGGCCGCGGTGGACTTTCTCCTCATGCGCGTGGTGCGCCCACGGCCCATGCCGCGTCTCGACCTGAGCGAGGGCGTGCCCGAGGAGGGAAAGAGCATCTGCGTCATCTCTGTCATCCTCGGCAGCTGCGACGCGCAGCGTCTTGAAGCCCTGCGCCTTGCCAGCCGCCGCGAGGGGAAGAATCTCAGCTTCGGTCTGCTCGCCGACCTGCCCGGAGCGGCGACCGCCGAAACGCCGCGCGATGCGGAGCTGCTGCGCGATGCGCAGAGCGCTATTGACGCGCTGAATGAAAAATACGGCGGCGGCTTCTATCTCTTCACCCGAGAAAGAAGCTATAACGGCGAGAGCTACAGCGGGCGTGAGCGAAAGCGCGGCGCGCTCATCGAGCTTGCAAGGCTCCTCTGCGGGGAGGACAGCGAGCTCTCCGTCACCGGGGATGAAGCCGCCCTGCGCGGTACGCGCTACATCATCACCCTCGATGCCGATACCCGCATATACCCCGGCTCACTTTCACTGCTGATCGGTGCGGCGATGCACCCGCTCTGTACACCGGTGATCGACGAGGGGTCAAATGTGGTCGTTTCGGGTCACGCGATCATCCACCCGCGGATAGAGACGGAGCTTGAGAGCGCAAACTCCACGGACTTTTCCCTGATCTTTGCCGGGGCCGGCGGTTGCGATCCGTATTGCAGCCTCTGCGGTGAGCTTTATATGGACGCTTTCGGCAGCGGCGGCTTTGCCGGCAAGGGGCTCATCGATCCCAAGGCGCTGCTGCGCTGCACGGCAGGGCGCTTCCCGGATGGGCGCATCCTCTCCCATGACGCACTTGAAGGAGCCTGCCTGCGCGGCGCTTACATGAGCGACGCCGAGTTTTCCGACGCCTTTCCCGATAAGCCTCTTGCCTATTTCAAGCGCCAGAACCGCTGGATCCGCGGCGATTGGCAGAACGCCCGCTGGATATTTGCCCGCGAGCTTTCGGATATCGACCGCTTCCGCCTGTTCGATTCGCTGCGCCGCTCGCTCGTCGCGCCGCTGACCTTTATCGCGATCCTCTGCGGCTTTTTCATGTCCGCGCAGGGGCTTGCCCTCGCAGCATGGGCGGCGCTGCTGGCACTGCTGAGCAGCCTGTTTCTCTCGCTTATCGACCGCAGCCTTTCCCGGCGCGAGCATGTCCGCCTGAAGCGGCACACAAGGCTCCTGACCGGCGCGGGCGGCGCTATCGTGCGCACCTTCATGCGCCTGTGGCTGCTGCCGTTCGAGGCGTGGGTATCCGCCGCGGCGATACTCACGGCGCTCTGGAGAATGCTCATAAGCCACCGGAAGCTTCTCCAGTGGCAGACCTTTGCGCAGACCTCGGGCGGGGAGCAGCTCGGTGAAAACGTCCGTGCAATGTGGGTGTCCGTTGTGACGGGCGTACTGCTCATGGCCTTTTCCCCGGTGATAATCGGCAAGAGCGCGGGCTTCATGTGGCTGCTCTCCCCGGCGGCCGCGGCAGCACTGGCGCTTCCTGCCTATAAGGGCACGGCCATTGCCGCGCGTGACCGCGAGCTGCTGCGCTCTGCGATGGCCGCCTGCTGGCGCTATCTCAAGGACTTTTCCACGGCGGAGGAAAACTTCCTGCCGCCCGATAACTTTCAGGAGCAGCCGCCGACAGGCGCCGCGCACAGGACATCGCCGACAAATATCGGCCTTGCACTTGCCGCGGCGGCGGTCTCGGCCGAGTGCGGGATAGTCCCGCGCAAGGAAGCGGCGGGCTATATCTCCCGCGCCGCGGCGACGCTTGAAAAAATGCCACGCTGCATGGGGCACTATTATAACTGGTACGATACGCGCACTCTCGCACCGCTCTCCCCGCCGTATATCTCCACGGTCGACAGCGGCAACATGTACGCGGGGCTCCTCTGCGCGGCAAACGCGCTCGACAGCTGGGGCAATGCGGAACTGTCCTCAAGGCTGCGCGCGATAATGGCCGGGATGGATTTCGCACCTCTCTATGACAGGGTGCGCGGCCTGTTCTATATTTGCTATGACACCGTGAACAATGCCGGGAGCGGCGGCTGGTACGACCTCATGGCGAGCGAAGCCGTGCTGACAAGCTACATCGCCGTCGCAAAAGGCGATGTGCCGATGCGGCACTGGCGCGCCCTGAGCCGCGCGCAGCTGCAGAAGGACGGCTACCGCGGCCTTGCGAGCTGGACGGGGACGATGTTTGAATACCTCATGCCCGCGCTGTTCCTGCCGCTCTACCGGGCGAGCCTGCTCTTCGAGAGCAGCCGCTTCTGCCTGTATGTGCAGAAGCGCCGCCACTTTGCGGGTAAGCCCTGGGGCATATCCGAAAGCGCGTTCTATTCGCTCGACGCCTCCCTGTGCTACCGCTATAAGGCGCACGGCTGCCCCGACCTTGCCCTCAAGCGCGGGCAGGAGAGCGACATGGTCGTCTCCCCATACAGCAGCTTTCTCGCCCTCGCGGTCGACCCTGTCGCCGCGGTGCGCAATCTGCGCCGCCTGCGCGATATCGGGGCCTACGGGCGCTGGGGATATATAGAGGCGCTGGACTTCACGCCCGGGCGCTGCCGCCGCGCGGACGGAGAACAGGTGCGCTGCTACATGGCGCACCATGTCAGCATGAGCCTGCTCGCCGCAGCGAACGCGGCGGACGGCAGCTGCGTGCAGAAGCTGTTCATGGCCGATCCGTCAATGGCGGCGTACACCCTGCTGCTACAGGAGAAGCTGCCGGATTCGAGTGTCGTGATGCGGCGGGACAGCTCCCCCGTACCGGAGCGCCCGCGGCAGCATGATAAGAGCCGCTGGGAGCTTCGCGGGAGCGAAGCGAACGCCGGGGCTCATGCCTGCCTGCTCTCAAACGGGGCGTACAGCATCCGCGTCACGGACGATGGAAACAGCGCAGCTTTCTTGGGCGGCTGCTGCGTATATGACTGCAGGCGCCCTGATGACACGCTCTGCCTCAGGCTCAACGGCAAGAAGCTATTGCCTTCCAGTGGAGAATACGCATGGACGCTGAGCGAGGATCACGCCGCGTGGAGCTTTGAACAGGACGGCGCGCAGTGCGCCGTGACGCTTGCGGCCATCGACGGCGAGCTTGGAGAGCTTACAGAGGTGCAGCTTCGCGGGGCGGGGCGTGCGGAGCTTGAGCTTAGCTTTCGCCCAGTGCTCGCCGCGCCGCGCGATGTAGAGAGCCACAGCGCGTACTGGAAGCTCGGCATGACGGCGCAGGAGGGTGAAAACTCCATCCTGCTGCACCGGCTGCCGAAGGGCGATAAGCCGGGGATATGGCTGTGCCTTGCCTGCAATCACCCGGCCAACTTCACGGCCGACGAGCAGGGCGGCGCAAAAGCGCTCGTCTCCCCGTATCTGCGCGCGGCGGTGACAGTGCCGCAGACCCGCGCGGGTCAGGCGGCCACGCTGCGTTTTGCCATCTGCATCGGGACGGACGAACAGTCTGCCCATGACGGCGCGGCGCGCATATTAGCTTCCGGAGCCTGCGGCGGGAGCATGCCGGATGCGGCGGCGATACACCTCGGCATGAACGCGGCGGAGCTTGGCGCGGCGATGGAGCTGGTGCTTCCGCTGTGGAGAAACGTGCTTTCAAATGCCGCGCCGCAGAGCGAGCTTTGGCGCTACGGCATATCCGGTGATTTGCCGGTGATATGCTGCGACGGCGGCGCGGTGGAGACGGAAAAGCTGCTTCGGCGCTTCTGCCTGCTCAAAAGCTGCGGGCTCGACGCGGAGCTTGTTTACCTCACGCGCGAGCAGGGCGAATACCTACAGCCGCTGCTGCGGCACATCGGGCAGGTGCTTGCGCCGGTCGGGCTGGAAGCGCTCATAGGCAGCCCCGGCGGCGTGTTCACAGCGCCGCTTGAGGCTGCGGAAACGGTGAAGAGCCGCGCCGCTGTTGTCATCGGGGAAGCGCAGAAGCAGTATCACCCACTGCGTGAAGCGGAGCTGAGCGCCCGCCGCAATGCGGATTCTGTTCCGAAATACAGCTGGGACAACACGGAATTCACATTTGAAGTAAACAACACTCTCCCTGCGCGGATATGGCAGCACATCATAACAAACGGCAGCCTCGGCGCGATAGCCGCGGACATCGGCCCGGCGGGGCTGTGGTACAAGAACGCGCGGGAAATGCCGCTCATCGCACCGCCGGGGGATATATACGATGCAGGCAGTCCGGAGCGGCTGTACGTCATGCATGGCGGCAAGCCCGTCAGTCTCTTTGCCGCAAACGATGGCTTTGCCTGCCGCGTAAGCTATATCCCGGGATGCGCGGAGTGGGAAAAGGAGATCGGCAAAAATAAAATCAGGACGCGCCTGTTCATCCCGCAGGGGCTGGACGCGCGCGTGCTGCTCATCGACGGGGCTGACAGGTTGCCGCTCATCTGGGAGCTTGAGCCCGCACTTGGCGGGAAGAGCAGAGCCTGCCTGCGCATTGAGGAAGAGCCGGGGCTTATCCGCCTCTCAAGCCCGGATTCGTACTATCCCGGAGTGCAGATGCTCATCGGGAGCAGCGCGGAGCTTGACGCGGAGACTGATTTTATTCCTGCCGCACTGCGCATAAAGCTAAGCGCCGGTGCGGAGACTGTGCTCTGCTGCGGCTGCTGCACGGAAACGGAGCTTCGGGAGCTGTGCGTACCGGACACCGCGCGCTCGCTTCTGAACGCGGTAGCCGCGCGCTGGGCAAGGCTCCTCGGAACGTTTTCTCTGCGCTGCGGAGACAGTGCGATGGAGCACTATATGAACGGCTGGGCGGTCTATCAGACCGTCGCCTGCCGCCTCGAGGGGCGCAGCAGCATATACCAGAGCGGCGGCGCGCTCGGCTTCCGCGACCAGCTTCAGGACAGCATAAACCTGCTGCTCATAAACCGCGGTTACGCGAGGGAGCGCATACTCGACTGCTGCCGCCATCAGTACGCCGAGGGCGATGTGCTGCACTGGTGGCACCCGCACCCGGACGGCGACCGCGGCGTGCGCACGCGCTGCTCGGACGACCTGCTGTGGCTCGTATGGGCGCTGTGCGAATACGTCGAGGCCACGGGAGAGGCGGAGCTGTGCTCCATCGAGGAGCCGTATCTCTCCTCCCCGCCGCTGAAGGACGAGGAGCGCGACCGTTATGAGCGCCCGGAAAAGTCCGCAAAGAGCGCGGCGGTGCTTGAGCACGCCCGCGCGGCATTGGAGTGTTGTATACACCGCGGCTTCGGAAGGCACGGGCTGCCATACACCGGCAGCGGCGACTGGAACGACGCGCTTGACAGAGTCGGCGGGGAGAGCGTGTGGCTGGGCTGGTTCTTTGCCCACTGCGCCGCGCGCTTTGCGGAGCTGTTAGAGCGGCTCGGTGCCGATGGCGCGGCGCACTACAGGCAGTACGCCGCCGAGGCCGGGAGCGCGGCGGACGCGGCCTTCAACGGGAAATGGTACCTGCGCGCCCTCTATGCCGACGGGGAAGCGCTCGGCGGCGGGGAGCGCATAGACTCTGTGGCGCAGAGCTGGGCGGTGCTCTCGGGCTTCGGCTCAGAGACGCGCGCTGCCTCGGCGATGGATTCGGCGCTGTTCCGCCTCTGGGACAGGGAGCACAGGCTCATAAGGCTGCTCGACCCGCCGTACTCCCACCGGGAGAGCAGCCCCGGCTATATCACCGGCTACGGCGAGGGCTTCCGCGAAAACGGCGGGCAGTACACCCACGGGGCGATATGGCTCGCCATTGCGGCACTGCGCCTTGGGAGAAGCGCCGAGGGCACGGCGATGCTCGAGACGCTGCTGCCGGAGACGCACGAGGAGCGTATCTATCAGGCGGAACCCTTTGTACTCCCGGCGGATATCTGCACGGCGAGGGGGCACGAGGGGCTTGCGGGCTGGACATGGTACACGGGCTCCGCGGGCTGGTACTTCCGCGCGGTGACGCGGGAGCTGCTGGGTCTGCGCATGAGAGACGGGAGACTTTATATAGAATCCCCCGTGCTGCCGGAATTTTCCGTATGCTGGACAGACGACGCAGGGCGCACTCACACGATAGAGCGCAGCCCAGACGGGATCACCGTGGACGGTAAAAGCTACGACGGCGGTGGGCTGCCTTAAATTTCCTGTAATTAACAAATAGTTCTACCATTTCAGGGCTGCGGGTGGTATAATTATAAGAAAGAAAAATCGCGGAGGTGCCACATGGAATTTAACAGAACCGAGCTTATGCCCGGCGTGTTTCTGAGTCATCTGCGTTCCGACAAATTCAAGACCGCCTGCATGAGCGTCACGCTGCTCACGCAGCTGCGGCGCGAGACCGCGGCGATGAACGCGGTCATACCCTTTGTGCTGCGCCGCGGCACTACGCGCTACAGCGATATGGAGCAGCTGTCGCGCAGGATGGATGAGCTTTACGGCGCGGCGGTGGAGCCGGTCGTGCGGCGCATCGGCGAAATTCAGTGCATCGGCTTTTACGGCAGCTTCCCGGAGCCGGACTATCTGCCCGGGGGCGAGGCGCTTCTGGGCGACACCTGCGCGCTCATGGCGCAGCTGCTGCTCGACCCCGTCACGCGCGGCGGCCTGCTGCTGCCGCAGTATGTGGACAGCGAGCGCGAAAAGCTCCTTGACATCATCCGCAGCCGCATGAACGACAAGCGCAGCTACGCCCTCACGCGCTGCATCGAGGAGATGTGCTGCTATGAGGACTTCGCCGTCAGCCGCTTCGGCAGCGAGAGCGAGGCCGAGAACATCCATTATAAGAAGCTGACCCGGCACTACCGCGAGCTTATCCAGACCTGCCCGGTCGAGATATTCTACTGCGGCAAGACGGACTTCAAGGCAGTCTCCGCCGCGATGCGCGATGCGTTCTCAGCGATGCCGCGCGGCGAGATAGATTACGACATCGGCACCGACCTGCGCATGAATGCGGTGGAGGATCACGTCCGCTTCGTGGAAGAGGAGATGGACGTGACGCAGGGCAAGCTCGTCCTCGGCTTCCGCCTGGGCGAGTGCATGGAGGAGCCGGACATCCCGGCGCTCTATGTCTTCAACGCCGTCTACGGCAGCGGCGCGACGAGCAAGCTATTTATGAATGTGCGCGAAAAGCTGTCGCTGTGCTACTATGCAAGCTCGGCAGTGTACCTGCACAAGGGGATAATGCTCGTTTCCTCGGGCATCGAGTTTGACAAGCTGGACGCGGCGCGAGATGAGATACTTGCGCAGCTCGACAGCGTCCGCCGGGGCGAGATCACCGACGATGAGCTGCGCTCGGCGAAAAAAAGCGTCGCTTCCGACCTGCGTGCGGTTCAGGACAGCATAGGCGAGCTTGAGGGCTTCTACCTTTCGCAGGCGCTCGACGGGCTTGACTACGGCCCGGCAGAGCTTGCGGCGCTGGCAGAGGACGTCACAAAGGAGGACGTTCAGGCTATTGCAGAATCGATAGAGTGCGACCTTATATACTTCCTCAAGGGAAGCGGAGAGGAGGATGGCAGCGATGATGAAACTGCATGAATACCCTGAGATCGGCGAGAAGCTTTACAGCACGGTGCTCCCGAACGGGCTTGAGATAAGGGTGATACCGAAGAAGGATTTCTCCACCTGCTATGCCGCGTTTATGACAAATTACGGCGGGGCGCACCGCCGCTTTACGGTAGACGGGCGCACCGTTGACACGCCCGCGGGCGTCGCGCACTATCTTGAGCACAAGATGTTCGACCTGCCGAACGGTGATAACGCGCTGAGCATACTCTCGGCAAACGGCGCCGACCCCAACGCCTTCACCTCAAGCGGCGTGACCTGCTATTACTTCCAGTGCACCGAGGGCTTTGAAGAGAACCTGCGGATGCTGCTGCACTTTGTATCGACCCCGTACTTCACGGATGAGACGGTCGCAAAGGAGCAGGGGATAATCGCGCAGGAGATACGCATGGGTGAGGATAACCCCGGCATGGTCGTCTACTATAACCTGCTTGGGCTGCTCTATGACCACCACCCGATACGCGACCGCGTCGCCGGGACGGTGGAGAGCATCTCCCATATCACCGCGCAGACGCTTTACGACTGCCACCGTGTTTTCTATGCTCCGTCGAACATGGTCCTCTGCGTGGAGGGCTGCGTCGACCCGGAGACCGTCGCACGCATCGCGGAGGAGGAGCTGCCGAAGGAGCGTGCCGAGATCCCCACGGCGGACTTCGGCGAGAAAGAGTCCATGCTGCCGCGCGAAAGGCTCTGCCGTGTGCAGGGGGAGGTCTCCGCACCGCAGTTTTTCATCGGCGCAAAGCTCGACTGTGCCGGGCACGGCGAGGCCGCGCTGCGGCAGCACCTTGTCGCCGCGCTGTGCCTGAGGATGCTCTGCGGTTCGTCCTCCCCGTTCTACACGAGGCTCTACGCCGACGGGCTTCTCAGCGTGGACTTTGACTATGAGACGGACTTCTCCGCCGGGACAGGGACGGTCATCATCGGCGGCGAGAGCCGCGAACCGGAAAAGATACTCGAAGAGTTCTCACGTGAGGTCGAGCGCATCGCAGCCGAGGGCTTTGACACCGGGAGCTTCGAGCGCGCAAAGCGCGCGTCCCTCGGCGCGAGATTGCGCGGGCTTGAGGATTTCGACAATGTCTGCGTCTCGATGGCGATGGGGCTTCTCGACGGCTACTGCGCGCTTGACGCGTTCCGCCTGCTCGAATCGGTCACGGCGGAGGAGTGCCGCCGCTTTGCCGTGGAAAACCTCTGCCGCGAGACACTGGCGATGTCCATTATCGAGCCCAAGAGCGCTCCTACAGGAACAGAAGAAACAGAATAAGAAGGTAAAAAAGCTATGCAGCCCCTTGTGCAAACCATACAGCGTGATTCCGCGATAACCTTCCCGATGTTCGGGAACCTCACGATCAACCCGCCGTCCTACTTCACGGTGTTCGGCATGGACATTTATTTCTACGGCGTCATCATCGGCCTCGGCTTCATCCTCGGCATACTCTACTGCTCGCACAACAGCCGCCGCTTCGGCATAGATCAGGACAGCGTATACGACGTGATGATCTGGCTCATCCCGACGGCGATCATCGGCGCGCGGCTCTACTACGTGCTCTTCCGGCTGGATTACTACGTCCAGCACCCGAACGAGATATTCGCCATCCACAACGGCGGGCTCGCCATTTACGGCGGCGTCATCGCCGGGGTGCTGGTGATATGGCTCGTGTGCCGCAAAAAGAAGATACCGCTCGGCGCGATGCTCGACCTGCTGTGCTACGGGCTGCTGATCGGGCAGATACTCGGCCGCTGGGGCAACTTTATGAACCGCGAGGCCTTCGGCGCGCAGACGGATATCTTCTGCCGCATGGGGCTTATCGCGCCCGATGGCAGCACGATATACGTCCACCCGACCTTTCTTTATGAGAGCCTGTGGAACCTGTGCATTCTGATCTTCCTCATCATCTTTGAGAGAAAGGGCAAGCGCAGGTACGACGGGCAGTGCATCACGCTCTATTTCCTGCTCTACGGCATCGGCCGCACATGGATAGAGGGGCTGCGCACCGACAGCCTTTATATCGGTGCAACCAACATACGTGTTTCGCAGGGGCTTTCAATAGCGCTTGTGATAATAGCTCTGGCGTACCTCATCATTCAGGGACGCCGCGAGCACCCGCCGGAGAAGCTCTATGTCAATATGCGCGCGGCGCAGGAGACAACGGAACCGAATGGCGGCGAGGAACAGACAGAAGCAGACAACGAAACGGAGGAAAAATAACATGGCAGATTATAAGGACATCATCACCGGCACTCTCAATAACATCGTCGGCAAGGTCAAGGAAGTCGCAGACAGCGGCGCTATCAAGGACATATATGAGCACGGCGCAAACCGCGCAAAGTCCTATGGCCAGATGGCAAAGCTCTCTCTCGAGATAAACGGCGACTCCGAGGAGCTCAAGCGCGTCTACGCCGAGATCGGCCGCCTGTACTACGATCAGGCGAAGGACGCTCCCGAGGGCTTCTTCGCGCCCCTGTTCGAGCAGGCCGCCGCGCTCATTGAGAGCATCAACGACAAGCAGGCGCAGATTCAGGCGATGAAGGACGAATTCGCCGCCGAGACCGCTCCCGCCGAGGACGCGGACTTTGAGTCCGTCGTCGACGCCACCGAAGACGACGGCACCGCAGCCGACGACGAGGACGGCATCGAGATAGAGATCACCGTCGAGAAAGACGACGACAAGGAAGAATAAGCGATAACTCATGCAAAGGGCACGCTGCGGCGTGCCCTTCATTTTTGCATATACTGAATGCAGCATTCATATTTTGCATGATTCATACTTGAAATCAGGCTGGGAATGTGCTTTAATATATAAGCAGAGATAAGCAAAATATATATCGTAAGGAGTAATAGCAATGGTAATAGACACGTTAGCTCAGCTTGAAAGCTATGCGGCGCTTGACGCGCGCTTTGGCGAAACGGCAAAGTTCATTGAAAAATGCCGCACCGAAAATCTTCCCGCCGGGAGATACGAACTGGATGGAGACAGGCTTTATGCAATGGTCATGGACTATGTTCCCGAAGAAAAGGCCGAACCGCTCTACGAAACGCACGATAAGTACGTGGACATTCAGTGCATGCTTGAGGGCAGCGAATACCAGTGGTATGCTCCGCGCGGAGAGCTTAAAGAGAAGAGCGCCTACAATACCGAAAAGGACATCAGCTTCTATGAATTCAGCGGCAGCGGCAGCAGGCTGCATCTCACAGAGGGGAGCTTTGCGGTCTACTTCCCGCAGGACGGGCATCTTCCCGGTATGGCCGACGGCAGCTGCGGGAAATGCAGAAGGATCGTGGTGAAATTGAAATGGTAAGCTCTGCCGCAAAGGAAACGACCGGCCTTACCCTGAGCCTGTGCAAGGCTTTTGATATACTGAGCTGCTTTACGCCGGAAACGCCCGCGCTGCGCGTGACCGACATTACCAAAAGGGTCGATATGACGCAGAGCAATGTCTCCAGGCTCGTCGCAACGATGACGGCCTACGGCTATCTGGAGAAGGATGAGGATTCGGGCTACTATCAGCTCGGCAAGCAGATCATAACGCTCTCGTCGATCGCGCTGAACCACAGCGAGCTGCGCAAGCAGGCGCTGCCGGAGCTGTTCCTGCTCGAACAGCAGTTCGGCGTCGGGGCAAACCTCGCCGTGCTGTATGATGACAGCATGTACTATCTTGCCCATGTTGACAGCCGGACCTCACCGAGAATGTACACAATGGTCGGATATTCAAATCCGCTGCACTGCACGGCGATAGGCAAGGTGCTCCTTGCTGCGATGACCAATGATGAGATCATGGACATCATCGGCAGAAAGGGAATGAAAGCCTATACATACAACACAATCACGTCCCCGGAAGTTCTGATGGAGCAGATCGACAGGTGCCGCCGCCTCGGCTACAGCACGGAGTACGGCGAACACGCCTTGGGCAGCGCCTGTGTCGCCGCGCCGATACGCGACCGCACCGGCAAAGTGATCGCCGGGCTGAGCCTTTCAGGAAAGTTCCGCGGCAGCAGCATCCAGGAACACGAGGAGGAAGTCTCATCGATCGCGATGGAATCCGCTGCGCTCATTTCCAACAAGCTGGGCTGCCTTTGATTTTAATATGTACAGGGAGCTGCCGGACAGGCAGCTCCCTGTTTCTTTGCATGAAATTTGCGGTGTGACGATCAAGTTGCACAAAATTCCACGTCCGTCTTTTATACTCCATCTAATTATTTCGGGTTTCTTATCTATTTTCTAAATGAGTATTGCAAAATATGAATCATAGGCCTATAATGCAGATGCTGAATTCACTTCAGATAAAATCCATAGGAGGATCCAAATGAAAAAAACATTAGCAGTAATTCTTTGTGTATGCATGATGCTGGCGCTCTTCGCCGGATGCGGCGAGTCGGCAAGCACCCAGCAGCCGGCCGCAGCTCAGACCGAAGCTCCCGCGGAGCCGGCCGATGAGAATGCACTTCCCGAACAGTACGACCTGATAATGACCTTCGGCGCCGAGACCGGCTCCGTCTATGCAATGGGCATTCAGATCGGCGAGTACATCAACTCCATCGCTCCCGACATCACCTGCACTGTCAAGGTCGGCGCGGCGGCATCGAACCTCGCACTGCTCAGCACCGGTGAGACCGTCATTGCCCACTCTCAGTCCGATACCATCCATGAAGCCATCGTCGGCGAAGGCAACTTTACTGAGCCCGTCACCGGCATTTACGGCGTCGCTTCCGTTATGGAATCTGTTCTCCACGTCGCAGTCCCCGCGGATGCTCCCATAAACTCCTTCAAGGATATCGTTGACCAGAAGTACCCCATCAAGGTCTCTGTCGGCGCTCAGGGCAGCGGCATTGAGTCCCTGTTCCGCAAGGTTCTCGCATACTACGGCGCAAGCTATAATGATATCGCTGCATGGGGCGGCAAGGTAGAGTACCTCAACATCGGCGATGCGTCCACGCTCTTCACCGACGGCCAGCTCAACGCGGTTTCCGTTCTTGCCGGTATGCCTTATTCCACCATCTCCGAGATCGCGGCCTCTAAGGACATCAAGCTCCTCACCCTTGAGCAGGAGGCAGTCGACGCTCTCTCGAGCCAGGGATATCTCGCAAAGACCATTCCCGCCGGTACCTACACCGGTCAGGATTCTGACGTGAGCACGGTCGGCGTTGTGATCACCGTCTGCGCAAGCGCGGATGCAAACGAGGCTGTTGTGTATGAGATCACCAAGTTCCTCAATTCCGAGGAGGGCATCTCCATTCTCGGCAATGTCAACTCCGGTTTTGCAAACTACATGACCGGCCCCGAGAGCGGCATTGCGGGCATCGAACTTGAGCTCCACCCCGGCGCGGCACGCTACTACAAGGAAGCCGGCGTCGCCTGATAGCAAGAGCAGACTAACGGCGCGGAGCTGCATATTATTTATGCAGCTCCGCACATGCTTATGAAAGGAATTGCCAATGTCAGAGTCTACAAAGCTCGATAATAAGAAGTCGCTGGCCGATATCACCGCAAAGATAATATTCGTTATCGGCCTTGCCGCTTCCTGCTTCCATCTCTATGTTTCTGCGACCGGTATTCTGGAAGCCTATAAAATGCGAACCACGCATCTGATGTTCCTGCTCCCGCTGGCTTTCCTCATATACCCGATGCGCAAAAAGGGACGTTTTTCAAAGATAGGCGTTATCGATTATATCTGGTTCGTCCTCACGCTGGCTGCAATGACATACATCAGCCAGATATCCTACTCGCGCCTTATCGCGCGCATACCCTTTGTGTCACCGCTCACCACGCTTGACTATGTTGTCGCGGTGTTTATAGTTATCGCCGTTCTGGAGGCGACGCGGCGTGTCGCCGGTATGGGCATGGTCATCGTCTGCCTTGTCGCCATTGCGTATGCGTTCTTCGGCAAATACCTGCACGGCAAGATCCGCCACACCGGAACGACCGTAAAGCGCATGGCCGAGCAGATGAGCCTGAGCACCAACGGCATTTTCGGCTCAACCGTTGCGGCGTCCGCGACATTCATTTTCATGTTCACGCTCTTCGGAGAATTCCTTGAGTATTCCGGCGCGGGACAGTTCTTCATCGATCTTGCCTTTTCGCTCACCGGCAAGGCAAGGGGCGGCCCGGCAAAGATGGCGGTCATCGCCAGCGGCCTTATGGGCATGATCTCCGGCAGCTCGACCGCGAACGTCACCTCCACCGGCGTGTACACCATCCCGCTTATGAAAAAGACCGGCTACCGTTCCGAGTTTGCCGGTGCGGTCGAGGCCTCCGCATCCACCGGCGGGCAGATAATGCCGCCTGTCATGGGAGCCGCCTCGTTTCTGCTTGCGGAATACGTCGGCATTCCGTACATAAAGCTCTGCGCTGCAGCTGCGATACCCGCGATCCTCTACTATGTCGCGATCTTTACTGCGGTGCATTTTGAAGCGGTGCGCACAGGGCTCAAGGGCGCGGCTCCGGATGAGAACGCAAAGTCCTGGCAGTGGCTCCTGCTGCATAAGGGCTATCTTTCCGCGCCTATATTCGTGATACTCATCACGATGATCCTCGGCTTCTCGGCATACAAAGCGGCGCTCTACGGCATCCTCTCGATCGTCATCATCATGTTTGCGGAAAAGCGCGGGAGGATCGACTGGCGCGCGCTCGTCAGAACGCTCGCCCGCGGCGGCCGGAATGCTGTTCTTATCGCAGTCACCTGCGCGGCGGCCGGTATCGTCATAGGCGTTTCCAACGAGACGGGCATAGGCGTCAAGTTTGCCAGCATCATAATAAGCCTCGGTCACAACAATCTGTACCTTATACTCCCGATGGTAATGCTGGCCTCCATCGTGCTCGGCATGGGGCTTCCGACAAGCGCATGCTATATCATGGTTGCGGCGATCGCCGTACCGGCGCTTATAAAAATGGGCTGCAACACGATGGCAAGCCACATGTTCGCGCTGTATTTCGGCGTGTTCTCCGGAATCACGCCGCCTGTCGCGATCTCCGCATATGCGGCGGCAGGACTTGCAAAGTCCCCTCCGATGAAGACCGGATGGCTCGCGGTCGGACTTTCACTGCCCGCGTTTATCATCCCGTATTCGTTTATCTTCAACCCCTCGCTGATCCTTGAGGGAACCATCGCCGGCACGGTATGGGTGATTTTCCAGTGCATAGTGGGTATCTTCGGCATGGCTTCCGGCGTTATCGGCTGCGCGTTCAGACCGGTCGCCGTATGGGAGCGCATAGTGCTCGTTGTGCTCTCCGCGTTCATGGTGGTGTCCCCGAACGTCATCGCCTCCGTGGTCTGCATGGTCATTGTCGGCGGCCTGCTCATCACGAACAGGATCCGCGCCAAGGACTGGACGGCGCCTGAGAAAGGAGCGATAGTCTGATGCAGATAGAGAAAATAGAAGTATTCCCGATAAAGATAAAGAAGGATCATGTATACCTCGGCAGCAGCTCCGGTCTGGATACGGACTATGATTATTACCTGCGCCCGGAGTACAGGTGCCCGTATTCCAAAAATATGGAGACGCTGCTTGTCAAGGTGACGTGCAGCGGCGGCATAAGCGGCTGGGGCGAAGCCCTCGCACCGGTACTGCCGGATGTGGCCGGGCGCATAATCAGCGAGCTGTTCACGCCCGTACTGCTCGGGCGCGACCCGCTCGACCGCGGCGTCATATGGAACATGCTCTACGGGCTCATGCGCGACCGCGGCTATTACAGCGGCTTCATGGTGGACGCTATATCGGCGGTGGACTGTGCCCTGTGGGACATCGCGGGAAAGCATTTCGGCGTGCCGGTGTATAAGCTCCTGGGCGGAGCATACCGCACGGAGATACCGGCCTATATATCCGGCCTTCCGGTAGCGGGGCTTGATGAAAAGGTCGCGCTTGCGCTGAGCTGGAAAGAGAAGGGCTTCAAGGCCATAAAGCTCCAGATAGGCTACGGAATGGACGAGGACATCAGGATAATGCGCGCGCTGCGCGAGGCGCTGGGCGCGGACTTCAAGCTGATGATAGATGCGCACTGGAACTACACGGTGGCTCAGGCCGTCAAGCTTGCGCACAGGCTCGAAGAGCTGGACGTGGAATTTCTCGAATGCCCGCTCAATCCGGAAAACCTTGCCGGTTACAGCGAGCTTGCTGCAACTGTCAGCATCCCCGTCACCCTCGGCGAGGCGGACAGAACGCACTGGCGCTACAAGGATATTCTCGACCGGAACAGCTGCGACATTGTCCAGCCCGATGTGGGGCGCTGCGGCATAAGCGAGCTTATGCGCATATCGGAGCTTGCCGAGCTTTACGGCAAGCCTGTCGCTCCGCATCTGAGCGTCGGTCAGGCAGGATGCATTGCGGCTACTCTGCACTGTGACGCGGCTATATACAACTTCTATGGGATGCAGGAATACCAGCCCAGCATCCTCCCAGTAGCAAACGAATTCCTTATCGATCCGATAAAGTGCGAAAACGGCGCGTTCTCTATCCCGGAGGGCGCGGGCCTCGGCATAGAATTCGACGAAGACAAAGTCAGGTATTATTCATCTGAGAACAAGTGAAAGGCAAAAAAATGCAGAATATAAATGAGCGGCTGTCCGGCGTATGCCCGATCCTCCCTACCCCGTTTTGCGAGGACGACACCATCGACTGCGGCAGCCTGGAGCGTGAAGTAAACTTTCTCCTCGATTCCGGGGTCAGCGGCATTGCTCTCTTCGGCAACGCAAGCGAGGCTTTTGCCCTCACCGCGGCTGAAAAGCAGCAGATCGCAGAGCTTGTCGTGCGCGTAAACAACGGACGCGTACCGCTGGTTTTCGGCGCGGGCGGCACGGGCATAGAGCCTGCGATCGACAGCGCACAGTGGGCTTACAAAAACGGCGCGGATGTGCTTATGATGATGCCGCCGTACATGATAAAGCCCGACGCACAGCGCATATATGATTATTACGCCGCTGTCGCAAAGGCTGTGCCGCTGCCGATAATGATCCAGGATGCGCCCGGCGCCTGCGGAGTCAATATCCCGATAGACACCATCGTGCGTCTTGTGAACGACTATGACAATATCCGCTTCGTGAAGGCCGAAGCCCCTCCCACTTTCCAGAAAGCAAAGAAAATAATCGAGGCGACGGGCGGAAAGGTCACCGTATTCGGCGGACTGAACGCGACCTTCTTCTACGAGGAGCTGTGCTCCGGCGTTGTCGGTACGATGCCGGCCGGTGAGTTCCCGGATGTGCTTGTCAGGGTATATGAGCTGTATACCTCCGGCCGGCACGAGCAGGCGCGCGAGGAGTTCTACCGGTATCTGCCGTTCATACGTCTGGGCTCTGTGCCGGGCGGAATGGCGATGGCCGTGCACAAGGAGGTCCTGGTAAAGGGCGGCATATTCCGCACCGCCAAGGTGCGCAACCCCTATGTCCCCGCATCTCCGGAGCTTCTGGAGCTGGTCTGGCAGGCGCTCGAAACGCGCCCGCTCAAGGCACTTGAATACGCAAAAGCATAAATGAACACATTAAAAGGGCACGCTGCGGCGTGCCCTTTAGTTTTCTTCATATTGAACCAAAACTGTTGCGAAACGGCGGGAAATGGATTATACTGTTAATCTGTATTATAATGCTATCCTTATCGGAGATATAAAATGAAAGAAAAATTCCGCCGCTGTTGGGCGCTGGTGCTTGTTTTTGTGATCGTCACGGGAGTGTGCTTCCTGTTTGCCGGGCGCAAATCCGGAATGTTCATTGACGAGATATATGCCTACGGCCTGTCGAACAGCCACTATGCCCCGTTCCTGACCGACATAAAGGACGGGGAAATGGTCGGCAAGACCTTCACCCGGCAGGAGCTTTTCGATTACGTCGCCGTGACGGACGGGGAGCGCTTCGACGCAGGCTCCGTCTATTATAATCAGGTGCATGACGTTCACCCGCCGCTGCACTACTGGCTGCTGAACGCCGTCTGCTCCCTGTTCCCGGACACTTTCAGCAAGTGGACGGGGCTTGCGCTCAACTACGTGCTGTATATGCTCACGATGTTCGTGCTCTATAAGACCGTGCGCAGGCTCGGCTGGAGCCGCGGCTGCGGCACCGCTGCGGCTGTGCTCTACGGGCTGAGCGTGATAGGCCTGTCGACCTTCGTGATGATACGCATGTACATGCTCCTGACGTTCCTCGCGGTAGTGCTGATGTACCTGATCGTCTGCCTGATGCGGGAGTTCAAGCCGAAATACTGCATCCTGACCGGCCTTGTGCTGCTGGCGGGGCTCATAACGCAGTATTACTTCGTGTTCTATGCGTTCTTCCTCTGCGCGGCGTATGTGATATACGCGCTTGTGAAGAGGGAATACAAGGCGCTGGCGTGGTTCATCCCCTGTGCGCTCGTCGGGGCGCTGAGCCTGCTGCTCGTGTTCCCGGCTTGCCTTGACCATCTCTTCGCTGACAACATCGTCTCCGGCGGGAACGCGATGGAGAACCTGCGCAACTTCGCGCAGTACCCGGTCAGGCTCAGGACCTTTATAAGCTTTATAACGCACGGGCTCAAGGCGGCGATTATCATTGCGCTGCTGGCCATCATTGCGCTCGGAGTGTATTTCAGGAAGTTCAAAGCGGCGGCAAAGGACAAAAGGCTCGACCTGCGCGCGCTGGTGCTCATAGTCCCGGCGTTTGTCGTGCTCGTAATCGTTGCGCTCATCTCCCCGGTGGACGAGCCGCGGTATATCTATAACCTCGTCCCGGCCTTCGTGCTGGCGGCGTGCCTGCTGCTGTACCTGCTGGAGGAGAGCCTCGGCAGCTTCGAGCGGGAGGGGCTTATAAAGACGGCGGCGCTGCTTTGCATCATGGCTCTGGCGCTCTGGCAGGCGCGCTGCGCCCCGCCGGATTATCTTTACCCGGAGTACGCAGAGTATGACGCGATCGTCGCGGAACATTCGGACGATAAATGCGTCTACTTCTCCGACAACAGGTTTGAGGCCATTACACAGGATCTGCTTCAGCTTATGGCCTTTGACGATTTCTATGTGAGCGACGATACCGATCTCACCGGCGCGCTCGACTATGTCGGCGGCGCGGACGAGTTCGTCGCCTACGTGGACATAAGCGTGTTCTGGTCGAGCGGCTACGACCCCGATAAAATTATCTCCGCGCTCGCAGACGCCTCCGATTATGACAAGGCGGAGCTGCTGTACCAGAACGGCCTGAGCGCGACATATCTGATTTCCAAGTGAGGTGCAAAAAATGCTTTCCGTGATCCTGCCTTCCTATAATGAAGAAAAAATGATTGCCAAGGCGACAGCGCGCATGGCGGAGATACTCCAGCCGGAGAAGATCGACTATGAGCTGCTGTTCATTGACGACGGCTCCCGTGACGGCACATGGGCGCAGATAAACGAGGCCGCCGAAAAGGACAGCCACGTCGTCGGTGTACACTTCAGCCGCAACTTCGGCAAAGAGGCCGCGATGTTCGCGGGGCTGGAGCAGGCGAAGGGCGACTGCTGCGTCGTCATCGACTGTGATCTGCAGCACCCGCCGGAGAAAATAGTCGAGATGTACCGGCTCTGGGAGCAGGGCTACGAGGTCGTCGAGGGCATCAAGGAAGACCGCGGCGAGGAGAGCGGGCTGCACAAGTTTGCTGCCAACAGCTTCTATGGGCTCATCAGCAAGGCCACGGGGATGGACATGTCCTCCTCGTCGGACTTCAAGCTCCTTGACCGCAAGGTCGTCGACACGCTCAACAGCCTGTCCGAGCGCAATGTGTTCTTCCGCGCGCTCTCGTTCTGGGTCGGCTATAAGAAGACCAGCGTCAGCTACTGTGTGCAGGAGCGCACCGAGGGCGTGAGCAAGTGGTCGACAAAGTCGCTCATCAAATACGCGCTGACGAACATCAGCTCTTTCTCCTCCGCACCGCTGCATATTGTCACCGTGCTCGGATTCATCATGCTGGCGGTGGCGTTCGTGCTCGGCATAATCGCGCTGGTGCAGAAGATATCCGGCGTCGCCCTCGGCGGGTTCACGACGGTCATACTTCTCCTGCTGTTCTCGGCAAGCGTAATTATGATAAGCCTCGGCATAATCGGCTACTATATCGCCCGCATCTATGACGAGATAAAGGGCAGGCCGAGATACATCATTTCCCGTATCTGCGGCAGAGAGGACAAATAAGGATGATAGAGAAGATAAAGGCGCTGTGCGTCAAGTACCGCGAGTTTCTGGTATATTTCATCGTCGGCTGCCTTACGACGCTTGTCGCCGCCGCCGCGCGCTTCGGCTTCAACTTCCTGTTTTTCGGCGGGACGCTGCACCCGACCTTCGCGCAGAACACGGCGCTTGCAATAGTCGACTGGGTCGCGGGCGTCGCCTTTGCGTACCCCACGAACCGCAAATGGGTCTTCCAGAGCAAGAACCCGAACATCCTCGCCGAGGCGGGCGGATTTGTCGCTTCGCGTCTCGCAACGCTTGGGATGGACTGGGCGGTAACGCAGCTGCTCGGCACGGTGCTGGGCATAAACGTATATGTGACGTGGTTCATAAAGTCCGTGCTCGTGTTCCTCGGCAACTATATTCTCAGCAAGCTCTTTGTTTTCAAGAAGAAAAAAGAAGAATAAAATCGAAGAATAAAAAAGGTTTCCCCCGCGCGGGGGAAACCTTTTTTATTCTTCGGGCGCTTGACCCAACCACTCTTTGAGCATGCTGCACCGCTCTAACTTATAACCGATGGGATACACGCTGTCAGGTATCGGCCCTTTTTTGGGCTTCCACCATCTGCGCGCCAAGGAAGCTAACCAAATATCGCCGATGCCCATTTCATCGATCAGCGCTTTATCATACTGCCCGGTAACGGCGTATACGCCATATTGGGTGAAGCCCTGGGCGATGCCGTCCTTGCCGTAGATCGACGCGATACCTATCCCGGTTATGTCTGCTTTGGCGCATCTGCGCTTGAAGATAAACCCCTGCACCATTTCGTTTTCAGTCAGCACGATAGGCCGGCACCAGAGCGCAAACAATATCACCGTACTCAAGATGATGAGTATTAAAACAGGCACCATTATAAGCGCTCCGACTATGGATGCGAAATAGTCGAGCACTATCGGCTCCTCCGGCAGCGGGATAAATCCCGTAACTATGTACAGTGCATAAATCCAGAACGGAAAGAAAGCGCAGGTAGGGAGTATCCAGCCGGCCGCCGGGATAAAAACGGTTTTTCTCTTTTTATTTGCAGCTTTCATTGTTACCTCCTTTGGGGTGAGCCGTCTCTGTGCGTCAGCATCCCGCGTCTATGTATACGTTCGCCGCGGCTGAGCAGACGGCTATTTTACCTGACAGTGATTCCGGGATTATCAGCAGGCACGGCCTGTCTGCAATCAGTTCATCGAGCATGGCCTGATCGCACACAAAACCGTAGACATACCGACAGCCCTCAAAAACAGCCGGCACCCAGCTGCTCGTGTACTTCTTCATGCCGTTCCGGTGCAGCCCATCCAAGGCTGCATCCAGCGGAGTTTCACGCAGGATAGAGACGGCGTACTTGTCTTTGAGTATGTGGGTCCGGTTCCCGACTGGCGTGCGCACGGTCAGCGGAGGGCAGATATCCGCATACCGTCTGCCCCATTATATATCCGTCATTCGGTTCCTGCTTTCGGTTCGTCTTTGTGATAGATGCTGAGTTCTCTAAGATTGTGTTCGCAGTAACGTTTGATCATTTTCGATTCAAAGGTTTCATCGAAGTGTTTCCAGGAAACAGGTATGATGTTTACTTTCACATGAGGAATGAACTCCTTTCTCGGACGAACCGCATTCGGGAAATTACCCACATAGATCAGCTTCTTGGGAATGACTCTTTTTGAGGTGTTGAGCAATCTTGCCCTGTACTGTGGCAAAAAACCATATTCATCCACTTCGTAAGTAAGCTTGGATTTTTCTTCAAAATCTTCCTTAGGCCGGCTCATATCGAGCGGAAGAAAACGCCACTCCCACTTTGTGAACCATGTCTGGACGTATTCTGCTTCATTATATTCTTCCACGGTTGACGGAAGCTTGGTATCTCTGGTTAGTTTTACATATATGATTGGGACTATATGCCCGGGATACCATGTGCCCTCGTCAACTTTCTGGATCAGGAAATACCGTCCGTAAAGCCCTCTTTCCTTGGCAAGCTCGCTTTCCAATTGGTAGGCGAAGACGTCGCCGATTTTCCACTCGCACTTATAAATTCTCTTCTTTTTCGGCTTTTTCACCGGCGGCAGAGGTGAAAGCAGCTTTGCCTGCAAGTTCTCAAGCGCTTTCCTCTGCTTGGCTTCGTCCGGAGTATCCGCGGCTTGACTCTTCAGTTCATCGATCCAGCGCAGAGCGTTCTCTTTGACGTCCGGCAAAAGCACGCCGAACTTCCACTGCGTATCCGCCAGCGCGAGCCAGAACAGCGGCGCTTCATCGGCGCAGTCCATTATGCTTTCAAACTCTGCCGTCAGCCCGTCGGTAATCTCCTGAACGCCCTTGCCGTCGTTAAACAGCTTCTCAAATTCATCTTTTACATCCAGCGCTGTATCATTCTCATATAAGCCTGCTCCCCATGCTCCCATTTTTCCACCTCCGTAATTATTTTTATCTGTTGACAATTTTGACCATGTTGTATATGAACAATCAGCGTTCGTCCGCCGCGATGCGGATGTCGTAAAGGATAGCAGCGTGTATCTCTGCGCAGAAGCTAATGAAGCGCCGGTCGAGATAGACCGTGGGCATCTCGCCGCGGTGTACGCACCCCGCGAAGCGGACTGTCCATCTCCCGCCGCACCCGGCGGCGCGCTCTGCCATGCGCTCCTTTTCGGGCAGCGCCATGGAAATCAGCTTCTCAATCAGCGTTTCGGCGTCGTCAGCCTCTGCTTCGCCGGTCGAAATGCTCCACACGCTTTCTTCACCCGCGGTGAGTGTCAGGTCGATCCTCAGCCGTGCCACGGGCAGCCCCTCCTTTTGATGTGTAGTCATAGGATATATCAATAACGTATTGGAAGATCGCGCCTATCGCGGCGCAGAACTCGACAAAGTCCGGCGGCAGCAGTACAGTCGGCGCGTCGCCGCTGTGTACGTACCCGTCGAGCACTATTGCCCATTTGCCGCCGTACTCGTCGGCAAGCTCCCGCATGACCGTTGCCCGGCTCTGGAACATGTCCGCCGCCTGCGCGATAAGCTCCCCTGCGTCATCGGCGGATATATGCCCGGTGTCCCATTCCCATGAGCTGTATTTATATAGCGCGTCATGCCCCGGATGCATCGGCGTGCCGAGCTTTCTGATTTGCGTCGGTTCGACACCCAGCCGCCGTGTCACAGCGTCCGTGTCAAAATCATGCTTCGCTTCGAGCGAAACGCTCAGATACATATCTGTCATTCGGTTCCCGCTTTCATTTCAGCTTTTCATCAAAACAGCTTGCAGCAGCTTATGCTCAGGCTGTTTTCCTGTACCTTGAGCGTATAGTCTATCCCTGTTGCACCGAAGCTCAAGGAGAATGACCGACTGTAAGAACCGTCGTCCTTGTGCTGGACTTCGCCGGCTGTGAAACAGGGCTGCTCTGCGTATAAGTGCCGCGGCTTGAGTGAACAGCTCGTCAGCCTGCGCAGCGCTTTCCGCCGTGATATAAATATCCGCTTCGGTAAGATACCGGCCATATATAAAATAACACGTTATTTCTGCGTCGCTGCCCAGCGTGGCGGCGTTATAGCTGATGTAAGTTTCGGGTGCATACGGCAGCCTTTCTTTTGCCGCTGCCTTAGTGCCGAGCTTTCTTGATACCTCCGCCGGGGTATCGCCATAGAATATGCCGTGATCGGAAAGCACGGGAATTTCATACTGCGACCTCTGGACAATGTATCTCTCGAATACCATCACCGCCAGCGTCGCCGCAATAATTGCTGCCAAAATTATTATTCCGAATATTTTTGCAATTTTCTTTGTTGACATGCTGTTGCTCCTATTAAGCATTAAGCAAAAAGATCTGTTCATTGACGCTGTTTGAAACGAGCCGCCGCTGTTCATCCATTGCCCCCCGGAAGGAATCAAAGGGAAACCGCGCACGGTTTCTCTTTGCCGGTTCAAGGGTGGAGGTTTTTAGGAGGCGGGGAAAGCGGAATCCCTGCCTCTTAAACGATTCTTTGGTAACTTTCTGTTCGTACAGAAAGTTACCCCGCGGAGCGACCGGCAGCCGGTCACCGCAGGAGAGCCGCATATAAACCGGCATGGAGCGCCGGGGCTTGCTGCAAAGTAAAATTCCGCACCTGCGCCAACACCTCATCCGGTTCGCTGCGCGAACCACCTTCCCCTCAAGGGGAAGGCTTTTAAGCCTGCCCTTATCCCGCGGTTATCAATCGTAAACCGGCTCAAAGCTTATGAGTATTTTTGACGATTTATAGTATGTAACTTTCAGCTTCTGATCCCGTCTCTGATTTTTCATTTCTTCAAGAAGTCCGCTGTTTTTGATATCGGGTACACAGAGCCTGAGTATGCCGCTGCTCCCATAGTAAAATTTCCATTCGCTATAATGGCCGCGGCTAAAGAAATCGTATCCCCGATAGATAATTCTACCGGAAAGATATACTTCTTTAGTTACACTGCCTTTGCATACATCGATCAGCAAAGCAAAAAGCGGACTGCACTGGCTTGCGAGACACGTTATAAGGATGGTCTCAAAAATGACTGTTAATACTATATATCTTTCGAATACATATAGCCCTATTCCAGCAGCAATCCCATATAACAAATATAGAACTTTATCAATAACGAACTTTCTCATTTGACTCTCTATATTTTCCTCAGCTTGCTTTTTGCGACATAGTACATCGGGTCAAGTCCGTCGGGTCTTGGCTCCAGTGACTTATACGCATACATGAAGCCATCCTCGTTATGGAAGAGCCTGTACGGACTTTCCCGCGTGTAGCCCGCAAGCTTGAACTTGCCGGACCTGGTTTTTTCTTTGAATGAGAGCTGTTCGCCCCATACGTATCTGCACATCAGCCCGAACTCATCATACTCATAATCTTCTGCCTGAAATAAGAAAGAGTCCTTGTCAGTATAGAAGCTCCCGTCATCTCTGCAATATGTGTCCATGATCAAACGCTTGTATGTGCGGAGCTTTCCCGCATCATAATCGCACAGCGATGCAGAGTACATATGGATATAGCCTAAAAACCAATCCAGTTTATACTCCACGGATGTTTCAACATTCTCCCCGTGAAAGACAAACTCTCTTGTGTACAGAGTTTTCCTGCCGTTCTCCCATGTGGCGAAAGCATCGACCATGATGATCTGCCGCGCTTCGTTCAGATAATAGATATAGTCATAGTTGACCGCCGGGCGCCGCTTCAGGAGTCTGCCGCGGTTCACATTGCCTACGAGCAGATCATATACGGGACTGGGGCAGTAGTAGCCTCTGTGCATACTCTCCCCGCCTTTGGAGTATTCCCTATAGCAGGTCTCCGCCAGCGCCTTTTTCCGGAGCTCATCATAGCTGTAAAGATACTTGTCATACAGGTCGAATAATCTTTGTTCCATATAGTCCATGTTCACGCGAAGCTCCTTTCTGTTTGTTCTGATATCCATTATAATATATTTCCGAAACTCTTTCAAATCATTTATTCTGTCTGCGGCTTTTTTCTTGTACTCGCGGCGCAGTTGTGGTATCTTATTGGAGATATCTATTTCTCTTTGAAAGGAAGAATCATCCTTGAAGATCGTTGTTTTAGGCGGCGGGATAAGCACCGAGCGCGAGGTCGCGCTCGTCACGAGCACCTCCGTGTGCAAAGCCCTGCGCAGCCTCGGCCATAAGGCTATATTCGTTGATCTGTTCATGGGGCTTGAAAATTATGACGGCGCGCTTGAGGACGCTTTCGACGTCCCCGACGGCTTCTGCGGCAGCGTCGCGGTCGAAAGAAAAGCGCCAGACCTTGAAGCGGTCAAAGCATCGCGCAAGCTCAAGAGCCCGAGCCGCCTCGGCAGGAACGTGCTTGAGATATGCGCGCTTGCTGACTGCGTCTTTCTCGGTCTGCACGGCGCTGACGGCGAGGACGGCAAAATTCAGGCCGCGCTCGATCTGCTCGGCGTTCCCTATACCGGCTCCGGCCCCCTCAGCAGCGCGATGGCAATGGATAAGGCCGTTGCCAAGCGCGTCATGGACAGCTACGGCATCCGTACCGCACCGTGGCGCGAGGTCGTCTACGGTGAGGACGATATACCCGGCCTCCTCGATACGCTGCCGCTGCCCTGCGCGGTAAAGGTCGTGAACGGCGGCTCGTCCATCGGTGTGGAGCTGCCTGACACGCGCGAGGAGCTGGAAGCCGCCCTGCGCAATATTCTTAAGTATGGCGACCGCATCGTCGTCGAGGAGAAGATACACGGCACCGAGGTCACAGTCCCCGTTCTCGGCGACCGCTGCCTGAGCCCTATTGAGATCGTCCCGCCCGAAGGCTCGACCTTTGACTATGTCGCCAAGTACCAGAGCGGCGACGAGGGCGCGCGCGAAATTTGCCCCGCCCGCATCAGCGAGAGGGACAGACAGACCGTCTGCGAAGCGGCGCTGAAGTTCCACAACGCACTCGGGCTCTCGGTCTATTCCCGCAGCGATTTCATCATCGACAGCGAAGGGTGCGCATGGTGCCTTGAGGTCAACACCCTGCCCGGAATGACGCCGAACAGCCTCATCCCCAAGGCTGCAAAGCTCGAGGGAATTGAATATCCGCAGCTGTGCGAGGAGATAATACGCCTGTCGCTTGAGTGCAAAAGCAAAAAATAATCCGAAAGATCAGATTCTTAACCGAAGTTAACACTTTCTTGATGTTTTGCATACGCATTGTGGTAAAATGCTCTCTTAGAAAAAAGACAGACAATGCCTATGAAATCAGCGAAGGTGGATTATGAGAGAAAAAATTGCGCGCTTCATGGCCGGGCGCAACGGCAACGACCAGTTAAATCGTTTTCTGCTGCTCGTCGATATCGTGCTGCTGTTAATCGCGGCGATATTCAAGGACGGGGTAGGCAGATATGTATATCCGCTTGTATTCGTGCTGCTGGCGTACGCATACTTCCGTATGCTCTCCCGCAACGTTTACAAGCGCCGCGAGGAAAACGGGAAGTATATCCGCGCAAGGTACAAGGTCTCCGCCGCGCTCAGGGTGCGGCACGAGCGCTGGGTGCAGCGCAAGGACTATAAGTTCTTCACCTGCCCCAACTGCAAGACGGCGCTGCGCGTACCGAGAGGGCACGGCAAGGTCAATATAGTCTGCCGCAAGTGCGGCACGTCCTTTACGGGGAAGACCTGATATGTTCGGGTATCTTGTCGCAGCATCGGAGCTGCTTGAAGAGGAACAGCAGCAGCGCTATAAGGAGTGCTACTGCGGGCTGTGCCGCAGCCTTGACCGCTGCTTCGGCTCCGCCGCAAGGCTCACGCTCAATTATGACCTGACCTTTCTTGTGCTGCTGCTCTCCTCGCTCTATGAACCGGAGGAGGAGCACGGGGAGAGCGTCTGCCCGCGCCACCCGACCAAGCGGCAGCAGTGGATGACGAACGAGATAAGCGATTATGCCGCGAACATGAACGTCGCATTGGCATATCTCAAATGTCTGGACGACTGGCATGACGACCACAGCCTCACGGCCTACGCCGAGGCGAGGACGCTCAAGCGCTGGTACGAGGAGATCTCCGAGCGCTATCCGCGGCAGTGCGGCGTGATGCGCCGTTCAATCGAAAAGCTCGGAGAGATAGAAAAATCAGGGCTCTGCGAGCCTGATGCCGCCGCCGATACCTTCGGTGAGCTTATGGAGCAGCTCTTTATCTATAAGGACGACCGCTGGTCAGATACGCTTGGCCGGATGGCTCGCGCGCTGGGGCGCTTTATATACCTCTGCGACGCGATCATCGACCTTGAGGACGACATCTCCTCCGGCAGCTATAACCCGTTCAGGGAATATGCCGGGCGGGAGGATAACGAGCAGCGCTTCAGGGATATACTGAAGATGCAGCTCGGCGAGTGCGCGTTCTATTTCGATAAGCTCCCGCTGGTGCAGGACGCGGGACTGATGCAAAATATACTGTGTGTAGGGCTGTGGGCACAATTCAACAAGAAATACAGCAGAAAGGACCTGTAAATGTATCAGGATCCATACAAGGTTCTGGGCGTCTCTCCCGACGCATCAGACGAAGAAATAAAAAAAGCGTACCGCGAGCTTACGAAGAAATACCACCCCGACCTTAACCCCGGTGACGAAGAGGCCGCGCGGAAGATGAACGACATCAACACCGCATACGACCAGATAAAGAACGGCACCGCCAAGGCAGGCGTTTATGGCCAGCAGGCCAATAACGGCTACGGCGGGGCTCAGTACGGCCAGTATGAGCAGTACGGCTGGAACCCGTGGACGAGCTGGGGCGACTTCACCGGCTGGTCGAACGCGCAGCAGAACCGTCAGACCGAACGCAGCGAATACACCGCCGCGAAAAATTACATTCGCAACGGCATGTACCGCGAAGCGCTCAATGCACTGTCCGGAGTTCCGATGTCGGAGCGCGACGGCAAGTGGTACTACCTCTCCGCCGGGGCGAACATGTACATGGGCAACAAGGTCACGGCGCTGGAGCATGCCAAGCGCGCGGTAGAAATAGAGCCGGGCAACGAGGAATACCGCCGCCTGCTCGAACAGCTGCAAAGCGGACGCGATTTCTATGACAGCTACTCCACCGGCTACGGCCACCGCGTGAATCTCAGCCCGCTGTGGCTGGCGCTCTGCGGCTCTCAGCTGCTTTGCGGTCAGACCTGCGGCTGCCCTATGATCTACTGCTTCTGAATATTATAAAATTACATCGCCGCTCATTTGAGCGGCGATTTTTTGCAGTCGAAAAAATTAAGATTTAGGCGTATTGACAGAGGAACGGGGGAGTGGTATATATTAACTGTATTAATTAAATTAGTACAGTTGGCACAGGGGGAATATGAATGATACAGCTGAACTACCGCGATTCGCGGCCGATATATGAGCAGGTCAAGGACGGCCTGCGTCAGCTTATCATAAACGGCGTGCTCACCGAGGGCAGCAGGCTGCCGTCGGTAAGGGAGCTTGCCGTCAGCCTGACGATAAACCCGAACACGATCCAGCGCGCCTACCGGGAGCTTGAGGCGGAGGGCTACACCGTCTCTGTGCCCGGCAAGGGCAGCTATGTCAGCCGCGAGAACGCCGCCGCCAAGGCACGTAAGGCGGAGCTTATGGAAAAGCTCTCGGCGCTGACGGCGGAGCTGCACAGCCTCGGCGTGAGCGAGGAGGAAATGCGCGCCATGATACAAGGAGGAGAGACAGATGATAGAAGTCAGATCCCTGCGGAAGAGCTTTGACGGCTTCACCGCGCTCGACGGGCTGGATATATCCGTGCCGGACGGCGCGGTCTACGGGCTTGTCGGGCCGAACGGCGCGGGCAAGTCGACGCTGATACGCCATCTGGCCGGTATACTCCGGCAGGATGCGGGCGAGGTGCTCTATGACGGCGAGGCGGTGTTTGAAAACCCCGCGGTCAAGGCGCAGATAGCGTATATACCGGACGCGGTGTTCTACTACCCCGGCGCGTCGATAAAGGACATGATGCTGCTCTACCGGCGCATGTACCCAAGCTTCAGCGAGGAGCGCTACAATAAGCTTGCTCCGGCCTTCGGGATAGCACCGGAGCGCTCGTTCAAGCGGCTTTCAAAGGGCATGCAGAAGCAGGCGGCATTCTGGCTGGCGCTGTCGCTCTGCCCGAAGTACATGCTGCTCGATGAGCCACTTGACGGGCTTGACCCGGTGATGCGCAGGCAGGTAATGAAGCTGCTGCTCGCGGATGTCGCTGAGCGCGGGACGACGGTGCTCGTCTCCTCGCACAACCTGCGCGAGCTTGAGGACGTGTGCGATCACGTCGGCATAATGAACGGGGGCAGGATGCTTCTCCAGCGCCCGCTGAGCGAGCTTCAGGACAGCACCGTCAAGGTGCAGCTCGCGCTGCCGGAGGACAGGGAGCTGCCGGAGGGGCTTGAGATACTGCACAAGAGCGTCACGGGGCGGCTGTATCAGCTGATAGTGCGCGGGACGGCGGAGGAAGTGACGAACGTTCTGGCCGCGGTGCAGCCGTTTTTCATAGATGTGCTGCCGCTGACGCTGGAGGAGATATTTATTTATGAGCTGGGAGGCGCTGACAGTGAGATCAAAGATATCATTCTTTAACAGGCACGTTGCGCTGAATCTGCTAAAGCGCTTCTGGCCGCTGTGGACGGCGTATTTCGCGGCGATGATATTCGTGTTCCCGGTGAACCTGCTCAGTAAGCTGCGCTTTAACCTCCGCGGCAGCCTGCTCGAAATATACGGCGTGAACCGTCACGTTCTCGAGACGTGCAGGTTTGAGTTCCCGGTCACGTTCGTTTTCGCCGTGCTCATCGCGATGGCGGTGTTCAGCTATCTGTACGATACGCGCAGATGCGGCCTTGCAAACTCCCTGCCGCTGCGCCGGGAGGCAATGTACTGCACGGCCTTTATCACGGGGCTTGCGCCGATGCTCATTGCCGACCTGCTCGTCTGGGCGGCGGCGTGGATCATCCTTGCGGGAACGCCGAACGTCATTGCAAAATATATGCTGATACGGCTGGCGGCATCGCTCATGTGCAGCACGGCTTTCTTCGGCCTTGCAGCTTTCTGCGCCGCACTGACGGGGAATCTCTTAGTGCTCCCGGCGCTCTACGGCGTTATAAACATTGCGGCGGTGCTTCTGGAGCACACGGTGGAGGCGCTGCTGTCCGTGTTGGTCTACGGCTATGCCTACGACGGCTCGGTGCTCGATTTCCTCTCGCCGGTCAAGATGCTTTTCATCAACGGCGACGTCATATCCACGCTGGTACCCGGTGCAGAGGACGGCGTCTATACCTACTCCGTCACATGGTCCGGCTACCTCATAGGCTTCTGCATCGTGGGGCTTGTGCTTGCCGTACTCGGGCTTACCATAGTCCGCAAGAGACGCATGGAGCTTGCCGGGGACGTTGTGGCCGTGAGCTGGCTCAGACCCGCGTTCAAATACTGTATGGCCATAGGCGGGGCGCTGACCTTTGCGTGTGCGGTATATTATTGGTTCTTTGACTATGTGCTCTACGGCGTACCGGCGGCGGTACTCGTGATCGCAATGCTGCCGGTGGGAGCGTTCATCGGCTGGTTCGGCTCGGAGATGCTGATACAGAAAACGCTGAGGGTGTTCTCAAAGGGCTGGAAGCAGTACGCCGCGGTGTGCTGCGCGCTCATGGCGCTTGCGCTGTGCGCGGAGCTTGACGTCACGGGCTACGAAAAGTACATCCCACCGCTTGACGAGATAGACTACATAAACTTCTCCGAGGGCAGCACCGGGCACGAAAACCAGCCTGAGACGCTGGAGCTTTACCGCGAGTTTCACCAGAAGCTCATAGAGTCGAAGAGCCTGCCGGATCGAACCGACGGCGACTACTACATCGAGCCGCTCAATTACTACCTCAAGGACGGCAGGCACGTCTGCCGCCTGTACCGGCTGCCATACAGCGACGGTATAGAGAGCGACCCGGATTCCGCGATAGGCGCGCTCGACAGGCTGCTAAACTGCCCGGAGCTTATCGCGCAGCGCGTCGGCTCAAGCATTCCGGTCACGGAGGAGAGCATAAGCACGGCCTATCTGTCGGTCGAGAATATCGGGGATGACGGCAGCTACCTTAACGATACCGTCCGCCTGACACCGGCGCAGGCTTATGAGCTGTACACCGAATGCATCCTGCCCGACGCGGAGGACGGGACGATCGGCCTGCGCTTTGCTTCCGACACCGAGGAGATACGCCTGCGCACGACGAACGTGTGGATATACATGGAGATGTCAGAGTTTGTCGGCCGCAGCGCGAATGCCTACAGCGACTACATCTATGACTACATAAGCATCAATCTGCTCACGGACTCGGCGCGCACATACAAGTGGATAACCGAGAACACCTCCGTCGAGCCGATAGACGGGTACCTCAACATAAACTACGGAAAATACTGATACCGGAACGGGTTCATACATTGTATTCATCTTGTTTATAAATTCTTGGGACTTTGTTCATTACAACGTCATAAATGCCCTGTATAGTAAGGCACGTAAACAAGAGAAGTACACAGCATGTACCTTTCCAAAAGAAGACAAGAAGGTTCCGATTATGTATTATCCGTATGATGATGAACATCCGGAGCAGGCAGCCCCGGAAAGCGCAAATTCAACCACACAGGCCGACACGACTGACAGAGTCAACGGCGAATATCATTACAAAAACGGATATACCCAGAAGATTTATTCCGATGCGCACTATGTCCGCGAGGATGAAAGCACCGTTCCTCCGAAATACTACACTCCCCCAGAAAAGCCCGTCAAGGAAGCCAAGGAGCCGAAGGCTCAAAGCTCCGGCAGCGGCTGGGTAAAGATAGTATGCGTCGCGCTCATATGCGCGCTGCTCGGCGGCTTCGCCGGCGGCGCGATAATGAGCGGCAAGTACTCCAGCAGGATGGATCAGCTTGAAAGCCAGATAGCAGAGCTTAACAAGGAAGAAGAACAGCTGGTCATCAACACCGGCAGCGCACCCGCGGTGAGCAGCACCGCAAGCGGCAAAATGGCCGCATCGAGCATATATGACCTTGCCTGCCAGCAGGTCGTCGGCATCTCGAGCGAGATCACCTACAGCAACTTCTTCGGCATGACAAGCTCCGCCGCTGTCAGCGGCTCCGGCTTCATCGCCTCCTCCGACGGCTACATCATCACGAACTACCACGTGATACAGAACGCCTACGAAGGCAATTTCGACATCAACGTCATGACCCATGACGGCACCAAATACATCGCGACCGTCGTCGGCACCGAACAGGACAACGACATCGCGGTTTTGAAGATAGATGCTGAAGGACTCAATCCTGTCACCTTCGGTGACAGCGACGAGCTTGCCGTGGGCGACACAGTGTACGCCGTTGGCAATCCCCTCGGCGAGCTTGAGTTCTCCATGAGCACCGGCCATGTCAGCGCTAAGGACAGAGCCATCACCACCGAGGAAAGCACCACCCCGATAAACGTGTTCCAGATCGACGCGGCGGTCAACTCCGGCAACTCCGGCGGCCCCGTGTATAACGATCAGGGTCAGGTAGTCGGCGTTGTCAACGCCAAGTACAGCGCCACCGGCGTTGAGGGCATAGGCTTCGCGATACCCGCGAACGACGCGGTCTCCATCGCGAACGACCTTATCACCAAGGGCTATGTCACCGGCAAGGCCTATATGGGCGTCGAGATAGACACCCGCTACAGCTCCATGTACAGCCAGTACTATGATATGCCTGTCGGCGCATACGTCGGAGGCGTCACGAGCGGAAGCTGCGCGGATAAGGCCGGCATCGAAAAGGGTGATATAATCACCAAAATTGACGGCGAAGAGATCACGAGCTACACAGATCTCAAGAACGCCGTCAGCAACCACTCCGCAGGCGACACCGTTGAGGTCGAGCTTTACAGAGCCGGCGAGAGCCGTACCGTGAGCCTCACCTTCGATGAGAAGGGACCTGACGACGGCGCGCAGACAAGCGGATCGAGCCAGCAGAGCACTCTGCCGGGACTCGGAAAATAATTTGCTACTACTCTACTCCTATAAATCCTCTCTTTTCTCCCAAAACGGAGAGCCCTGCACGAAAGTGCAGGGCTCTTTGTTTTTCGGGATTTTTCTGTATTGGGCTATTCATTCGCCACTCTCCACGTTACCGGCGTTTTGCTCCGGTTCCGCGGCGATGCCTGCGCCGTGCTTTTTGAACGCGGGCTCGGTGAAGAGCGACCACAAGAGCATCAGCACCGCCGGCATGAACGCAAGCGGGAAGAGCCACCGCACACTCAGGCGCGCAAGCTCCGCCGTCATCAGCACGAGGATCACCGTCGAGGGCAGGTGCCCCACGGCGAGGGTCAACGCCGTTTTGTTCAGCGCGCCGAAGCCAAGCTCACAGCGAGAGAGGATCGGGAACACCCAGCATGCCGCGCCGAGCGGAAGCACCAGCGCAACATAGTACGCCGCGCCCGCCGCACCGGCGGAGGGCAACACGGCGCTGTACTGCCGCAGCAGCGTCAGCATCCAGAGCCCGAGCGCTGCGGCGGCGCCCCACATGAGCGTCAGCAGTATGCCGGGGATGAGCTCATTTTTAAAAGTACGGAAGAAGCGGGCGTAGGGCTTCGGCTGCTTATAGCGTATGCAGCGCACGACGCTGTCATAGAGCGCGGTCGTCGCCGCGCCGAGAGTCAGCACAGGGAGAGAGCACAGGAGCCACAGCACACTGAGCGCCATGATATCCGTCAGCGTATTGAGCACCCGCCAGAGCCCGCCCTGATAGCGGAAGACGCGCCCCAGCATTATGTCAGCTCACGCACCAGCGGCGCGAGCGCTTCGGCAAGCTGGCTGTGCCCGCGGCGGCTGAGGTGCATATAGTCCACGGTGTTGAACTCCGCGACGCCCTCGGCGTCGAGAAACGCCCAGCCGTGCGCGGCGCATTTCTGGCGGTACTGCTCCGCAACGCCCATCGAGGTCGCGTGGCAGGATGCGCCCATGGCGGGGTCGTTGTGCCCGGCGCCGATATGCGGCGGGGCAACGATGAGAATGTTCGGCCTGCCGCCGCGCCATGCGCCGACAGTCTCGGCTTTCATCGCGAGGCGCTCCATGCCGATGCCGATGCAGGCGGGGCTTGCGTTGAAGCGCTCTTTTGTATCGTTTGTGCCGAGCATGATGATGAGCAGATCGACCGGCTCATGCGACATTAGCGTGGAGTATATCACGTCGAGCCCGGACATGCACTCATGCAGCGGGTCGCGGAAAACAGTAGTGCGCCCGGAAAGCCCCTCCTCGAGCACAAGGTAATCCTCGCCAAGCGCCTTTTGCAGGAGGCAGGTCCAGCGCTCGTCCTCGGTGAAGCGGTCGGTGTGGTCGGCGGTATCGTTGGGGTCTGCGCAGTAGCCATGGGTGTTGGAATCGCCAAAGCAGACAATGTGTTTTTTCATGTGCGCGATCTCCTTACTTCTTAATTTCCGGCAGGGATGCGGCGGCGGCGGACTGGCCGACGCGGCGGAACTTCTCATCCGGCAGGGCGAGGTGTATCTTCTCCGCAAGCTCGCTGTACTCATCGCGCAGGACGCGCTCACACTCACTGATGATGAGCTCGCCCCCGCGCCCGGACATCACGCGCCCGAGCAGCAGCACATGGCGGAAGTGATACATATCGTGGTAGAGCGCGAGCGAGTGCGCAAGGTACACGCCGATGCTGCGGTATATCGCGGCGGCGCGCCCGTCGCCGTCGTTCATCAGCGCCTGCACGGCCTTGAGCTTTTCCGCCGGGGAGAGAACTTCGTCAAGCTCGATGCCCGCCGCCGGGGCGAGCTTTATGACGCCGTCCTGCGAGAAGTATTTCACGCCGCAGCCGATATCGAGCGACCACTCGTCACGCATCGCGCCGGGGTTTGCGTCCACGGGGATGAAAGCAAGCTCGTTGAGCCAGCCGGTGATGTATCCGTTTTCATCGACATAACCGCCGGCCTCGCTCGTACCCATAGCGATGCCGAGGATGTTCGTATCCTCAAGGCTGATCGCCCCGGCAAGCGCGGTGACGTCCCCGTCGTTAAAGACGCAGAAGGGTACGTCGCCGAAGGTATCGGTAATGGCACGGATGTAGATGTCCTTGACCTTCGCGTCGAAAAGCTCCTGCGGGACTTTAAGGAAGAGCGAGGCGTTCATGGTGCGGTCGTTTATGTACACGCCGGCGCTCGACACGCCCACTGCGTCCACGCGCGGCATGTGTGCCGCCGCCGACTTGAGCGCGGCGACGATGCCGTCATAGTGGTAATCCGGGTCGGAGTTCGTCTTGGGAAACCACACGACCTCCTCGGAATACACGGTCTCACCGTCGATGACGGCGGAGACCTTGCGGTCGCTGCCGCCCGCGTCAAAGCCTATGCGGCAGCCGTCAAAGTGCCCGCCCGCAGGCTTGGGCGAATCCTTCGCCTCGGGCAGAGTGTCGGTATAGACGACCTCAAAGGGGCGTTCATATATCTTGGAGAAATAGTCCCAGTCAAACTCCTGGCAGCCGCCGGCGCTGAAGCAGCCGCGGATGTATTCATACATATCGCCATCGCCGCTGATATACACGCGCCAGCCGCCCTTCATCCAGAGCAGCGTCTTGACAAGGCGGCGGATGTAATACCGGTCGGCGTCAAGCATATCGGCAGTGCCGTGGATGAACGTGTGAACGGCGGCCATCTCGCCGCCGCTGCGCTCCACGGCGACGCCGAGGGGCTTCTTTGCCGAGGCGAGAAAGGCGTGGTTGAACTTATAGAGCGGGAAAAAATCACGGTCAAGCTCCGGAAGGTTCCTGACGCTTGCCTCAATGCCGAGATAGTTCATGCTCTGCGTCCTCCATTTATACAGAAATTTTTACGGTATGACTTGGATATAGTGTATTATATCACGCCTTGGAGCGGCTGTCACCAAGAAAATAAAAAAATATTTCAAGCAAAAATACTCTTGAAAATTATTTTCTTTAATGCTACTATATGAAATATGGAACCCGGATGAATGAACAAGCCTGAAAGGGGAGAACATCATGGACAAACAAAAACTGCGCGGCGCGAGGGAATGGATACAGTCCGAGCTGAAAAAGAGCATAGACTTCTGGCTCAAGAACGGCATGGACGAGGTAAACGGCGGCGTCTACACCTGCCTTGACCGCAGGGGCGAGATATACTCAACGGATAAGAGCGTGTGGATGCAGGGGCGCTGCGGCTGGATATTCGCGTACCTCTGCCATGTGTACGGCGCGCGCGAGGAATGGCTGCGCGCATCGAAGAGCTGCCTTGACTTTATGGAGGCGCACTGCATAAACCGCGCGGCGGGGGACAGAATGTACTTCACCGTCACCGCCGAGGGCGCGCCGCTGCGCCAGCGCCGGTACTGCTTTTCCGAGGCATTCTATGCCATGGCGAACGCCGAGTATTACGGCGTGACCGGCGAGCGGGAGCACCTTGAACGCGCCCGCCGCGCATACGATCTCTATTGGAATCTCAACCACGGCATGCCCGACCCCACGGGGCTCGGCCCGAAGACGGAGCCAGAGACGCGCACGGGGCGTGCCTTCGGCATCCCGATGATATACCTCAACGTCACGGCCGTGATGCAGCGCGCAGACCCAGAGAACGCGGCGCTTTATGCCGAGCGCGCCGGGATATGCGTGGATGAGATATTCCGCTACCATGTCCACCCGGAGCTCAAGTGCGTGCTGGAAAACGTCGCGGTTGACGGCAGCGCGAGATTGTATTACACTGAAGGGCGCGTCGTAAATCCCGGTCACGATATAGAGGGCGTGTGGTTCCTGCTGGAGCATGCGCGCCGTACCGGCGATAAGGAGCTTGTAGGCCGCGCGGAGGAGATATTCAATTGGGCGATAAACGCCGGCTGGGACAAGGAATACGGGGGACTATTGTACTTCGTCGACGCCCTCGGCAGACCGCCCGAGGCCTATGAGCACGACATGAAGCTCTGGTGGCCGCATGACGAGGTACTCATATCCTCGCTCATGCTGTATAAGGACACCGGCAAGGAGGAGTACCTCGACTGGTTCTACACCACGCTGGATTACTGCAAGGCGCATTTTGCCGACAGCGAGTACGGCGAGTGGTACGGCTACCTCCGCCGCGACGGCAAGCCCACCGAGCCGCCGTGCAAGGGTTCGACCTTTAAAGGGCCGTTCCACCTGCCGCGCATGCTCATCATGACTGACCTCATGGCAGGGGAATTGCTCGCGGAATAAAAGTTTTACAGGAGAAGTGTATGGGGCAGAGCAGCACAAATGTATTTGAGCGGATAAGCGCGGAGTATTATAACCTCACCCCCGCGGAGAAAAAGGCGGCGGACTATGTGCTTTCGCATCAGAGAAAAACGCAGGACATGAGCATAACCGAGCTCGCCGCGGCAAGCGGCGTGGCGGAGGCGACTGTGTCGCGCTTCTGCCGCAGGCTCGGCTGCAAGGGCTATAACGCTTTCCGCCTCGCTATCGCCAATTCTATCGCCCAGCGCCCGGAGCAGTCAAACCCGCTCTCGGGCGAGGTGCTCGATGACGACAGCTTTTCCGACGTCTGCAAAAAGCTCTATACCGCAAACATCAGCGCTATGACGCAGACGCTCGAGCTCGTCCGCCCGGAGGACTATATCCGCGCGGCGGATCTTCTTGAGCAGGCGGACAAGGTGCTGTGCATGGGGCAGGGCGGCTCGATGATAATCGCGATGGAGGCGGCGCACCTGTTTTCCACCGCGAGCGGGAAGTATTTCGCCGTGACCGATTCGCATATGCAGATGATCGCCGTCACCACCGCGGGTGAAAACGATGTTATCCTCTTCTTCTCCTATTCCGGCGCGACGAAGGACCTTGTCGAGACACTGTCCTACGCACGGGAGCGCGGGCTGCGCACTATCCTTGTCACGCACTTTGCCAACTCTCCCGGCGCGGAGCTTGCGGATGTGACGCTGCTGTGCGGCGCGGATGAAAGCCCGCTTCAGCTCGGCTCCATCGGCGCGAGGATAGCGCAGATGTACCTTATGGACGTGCTCTTTTCGGAGCTGTGCCGACGCAATCTTGACCAGTGCCGCCAGAGCCGCGCACGCATCGCCGACGCGCTCGCTGAAAAGCACATGTGAAAATTATTTTCTTATTTCTCTTTTCTCTGATATCCCCCGGACAGCCTGCCGCTGCCGGGGGATAGGTTTATTAAGACTCTGCAAAAAATCTTCTTAATGATAAATTGAAGAAAATTTTTTTCAAAAATCTCTTGACATCTGCGGCGGCTTTGGTTAATATGATGGTGGAAAGAGTGAAATCATCGGTGAGAACCGTTGAAATATTAAAACCGGAACAAAAATTTTTAAGGAGGCACAACATGAAGAAACTGCTTGCAATGCTGCTTGCGCTGTGCATGGTGTTCGCACTGTGCGCCTGCGGCCAGACCGCCGCTCCCGCTGTCGACCCCGCACCCGCTCAGACCGACGCCGCACCCGCTCAGACCGACGCCGCACCCGCGGCAGAGCCTGTGAATATCACGCTCTGGACCTACCCGATAGGCGGCTGGGGCAATGCCGACACCGTCGACGCGCTCATCGCAGCGTTCGAGGATGCAAACCCCGGCATCACTGTCACCGTTGAATACCTCGACTACACTAACGGCGACGATCAGGTCAACACCGCTCTCGAAGGCGGCTCCGCTCCCGACCTCATCATGGAAGGACCTGAGCGTCTCGTCGCAAACTGGGGCGCAAAGGGCTACATGGTCGACCTCTCCGATATGTGGGACGCCACCGATAAGGCCGAAGTCAACGCTGCCTGCGTCGCTGCCTGCTTCACCGCTGACGGCGCCTGCTATGAGTACCCCCTCGTCATGACCGCGCACTGCATGGCCATCAACTATGACGCGTTCGTCGCGGCCGGCGCCGACAAGTATGTCGATATCGACAGCCACACCTGGACGACTGAGGACTTCATCGCCGCGGTCGATGCACTGTATGCCTACTACAAGGAGCCTGTCGGTGACGTTTACTGCTCCGGCCAGGGCGGCGACCAGGGCACCCGCGCCCTCGTCAACAACCTCTACGGCGGCACCTTCACCAATGCCGAGCACACCGCCTATACCGCTGACTCCCCCGAGAACATAAAGGCCCTCGAGCTTCTCCAGAGCATGGACGGCATCTACTTCAACGCAGCCGAGAACGGCGGCGAGGAGATCACCGCTTTCCGTCAGGGCATACTCAAGATGGCGTTCTGCTGGAACATCGCCCAGCAGCTCAACTCCGACAACAATGACGCCGAACTCACCAACGACGGCGAGAAGATCGTCTTCATGAGCTTCCCCTCCGAGACCGGCGAGAGCAAGCTTCAGGGCGGTATCTGGGGCTTCGGTGTGTTCGATAACGGCGACGCTGCCAAGATTGATGCTGCAAAGACCTTCATCAAGTACTTCGCCGACGGCGAGGGCACGCCTGACGCAGTCAAGGCCGCCAACTACTTTGCCGTGCGCGACACCGCTGAGGGCATCGACCTCACCGGCATCTGGGCTGACAACGCCATCATGAACGAGTACACCAAGCTTATGCCTTACCTTGGCGACTACTATCAGGTCACCTCCGGCTGGGCGACCGCCCGCACCGAGTGGTGGAATATGCTCCAGCGCATTGGCGGCGGCGGTGACGTTGCCACCGAGGTCGCAGAGTTCTGCACCAACGCGAACGCCGCTGCGGCAGGCTGATGTGATAATCTGAAATACACAAGTATCTCCTTTGAATCAAAGCGCGCACCCTCTCTGCGCCCCAGCGCAGAGAGGGTGTGATGATAACTACATGATCCGCAAGGGGGGATCGACCCTATGTTCAAGTCCAACAACGGCATGAGCCGCGCGCTCGTGCGGCGGGAGACGATAGCGGGCTATCTGTTTTTGCTGCCAAGCCTGTTCTTCTTCGTCACCTTCGTGCTGTATCCCATGTTCATGTGCATATACACCAGCTTGTTTGACTCCAATATGGGCAAGAATGCCGTGGACGTCTTTGTCGGGCTGGATAATTATAAGGAGCTTTTCCATGATGAGCTCTTCCTCGGCGCGCTGAAGAACACCGTCGTCATCGTCATTGTCGCCGTGCCTACGGTGTGCGCGTTCTCGCTCTGGGTCGCCACCGCGATATATGATATGAAGCCCGCGCTGACCTCGGCTTTCCGCTGCATCTTCTATCTGCCCGTCGTCACCGGCTCCGTCGCGGTAACGGTCGTGTGGAAGTGGATGTACAACAACCGCTACGGCGTTTTCAACTATCTTCTCAAGAGCACCGGCATCATTGACCAGAACATAAACTGGCTGGGCGACGCGCGCTTTGCGCTCTGGTGCATCATCCTCATCCTCTTCACCACCTCTGTTGGCCAGCCGATCGTGCTTTACGTCTCGGCGCTCGGCAATGTCGACCATACGCTCGTCGAGGCAGCCCAAGTCGACGGTGCGAACCGCCGTCAGGTATTCTGGAAGATCAAGTGGGCGCAGATCATGCCCACCACGCTCTACATACTCATCATTACTACCATCAATTCTTTCCAGTGCTTTGCGCTTATCCAGCTGCTCACCTCCGGCGGGCCGACGCACAGCACGGATACGATAATGTACTATATCTATTACACCGCGTTCAAGCTCTACCGCTACGGCTACGGCAACGCAATGGGCGTTGTGCTCATGGTTATCATCGCGGTACTCTCTGCCATCCAGTTCAAGCTGGGGCAGTCGGATTAGGGGGGCAGGACACATGCAGGGTAAATCAAAAGCGAACCGCATCATCACCCTTGTGATAATCATCATCCTTGCGCTGCTCTTCACCTTCCCGCTCTATTGGATAATCACGGGCTCATTCAAGACGGCCAAGGAGGTAAACTCCGTCACGCCCGTCTGGTGGCCGAGCGAGTGGACACTGAAGAATTACCAGACGCTTATGAGTAAGCTCAAGGCTCCGCTGTGGGAGTTCTATGTCCCGTTCAGCCAATATTTCTCGGCAGACGGGAATCCCGTGGCGTTCTCCGTCGGGCCGACCGTGCCCGGCGCGATCCGCTGGATGCTCAACACCGTGTGGATGGCTGTGGCGGCGATGCTCCTCACCTGCGTGACCTCGGCGCTTGCGGGGTACGCGCTGGCGAAGAAGCGCTTCGTCGGGCGGACGCTCATCTTCACGCTCATCGTCTGCGCGATGGCGCTGCCAAAGCAGGTCATCCTCATCCCACTCATCCGCGAGATGTCCTCACTCAAGCTCTATAACACGCTCAGCGCGGTCATCTACCCGATCGTCGGCTGGCCGTTCGGCGTGTTCCTCATAAAGCAGTTCGCCGAGAGCATACCCGGCGAGATACTTGAGGCGGCGAGGATAGACGGCGCGGGCGAACTCAAGACCTTCAACCAGATAGTTTTCCCCATGATAAAGCCCGGTGTCGGCGCGCTTGCGATCTTCACGTTTATTAATTCCTGGAACGACTATTTCATGCAGCTCATCATGCTCTCGAGCACGAAGAACCTGACCATTTCCCTGGGCATCGCGAAGATGCAGGCGGAAAACTCGACGGACTTCGGACTCATCATGGCGGGCGCAGCCTTTGCCGCCGTGCCGATCATCATCGTGTTCCTCATCTTCCAGAAATATTTCACGAGGGGCATCACGATGGGTGCAGTCAAGGGCTGAGACAGGGGCAAATACAAGGAGTGTACAATGAAAGCAATAGACCTTACGAAATATCAGGGCATTATCCCGGCGTTCTACGCCTGCTATGACGACGCGGGCGAGGTGTCGCCCGAGCGCGTGCGCGCGTTTACGGAGTATCTGATAGGCAAAAAGGTGACGGGCGTGTACGTCGGCGGTTCCTCCGGCGAGTGCATCTATCAGTCCGCAGCCGAGCGCAAGGCCGTGCTTGAGGCGGTCATTGAACAGGCCGCAGGACGCATCACGGTCATCGCGCACGTTGCCTGCAACAACACGCGCGACAGCATGGAGCTTGCCGCCCATGCCGAGAGCGTGGGCGCGGACTGCATCGCCGCCATCCCGCCAATATACTTCCATCTGCCGGACCGCGCGGTGGCAAAGTATTGGAGCGACATCGCCTCCGCCGCGCCGAATACGGATTTCATCATCTATAATATCCCGCAGCTTGCCGGCACGGGGCTGAACAGCTCCCTGCTGCGCACGATGCTCTCCGTGCCGAACGTGATCGGCGTGAAGAACTCCTCCATGCCGATACAGGACATTGAGATGTGGCGCGACGAGGGCGCAATAGTCTTCAACGGCCCGGATGAACAGCTCCTCTCGGGGCTTGCGGCGGGCGCGGTCGGCGGCATCGGCGGTACCTACGCCGTCATGCCGGAGCTGTACGAGCGTATATACGCTCTTGTCCGCGCCGGGGACATCATCCCTGCGCGCGCTATACAGGACGCCTGCTGCCACATCATCTACAAGATGTGCTCAGGGCAGGGGAACATGTACGCAATGATAAAAGAGATCCTCCGCCTGCGCGGAGCACCGGATATCGGCAGTGTACGTGCGCCGCTCTATCCCCTCCAGCCGGGCGACGAGGTCATCGCCGCGGCCTGCGCCGCGGATATCGACGCCGCGATAGCGAAGTTCTGCGAATGAGGGAACGATACGGTATGGTATAGAAAGAGCGCTCCGTCCGGAGCGCTCTTGGCTTGCACATTTTTAAAGAATAAAAGAAGCCGCCGCAAGCAGATACGCTTGCGGCGGCTTGGCGCAGAAGGAGGGATTTGAACCCTCGCGTGCTTTTTAGACACCTACTCCCTTAGCAGGGGAGCCCCTTCGGCCTCTTGGGTACTTCTGCATGCCGATGTTGCTGGATAATGATAGCACACACGGGGGCTAATGTCAATAGCAAATCGGTCAAAATGCGCGGTTGAACTCAGCCCATATCTCCGAGCCGGTTTGTCAGCTCCGCAAGCTCGCGGTCGAGCGCGGAATAGAACCGGGAGATATGCAGCCCGTCAACAAGCGCGTGATTGCACAGCACCGCGAGCGGGAGCAGCACCTTGCCGTCCTGACGGAAATACTTTCCCCAGTTTATGCGCGGGTTTGAGTCGGCGGGGGAAGGGGTCGGCTGGATGACGGAGGTGAAGCTCATCCAAGGGATGCTCGAAAAGAACAGCAGCGAATCCGCGTCCTCGCCGTCCTCAATCGAGGAGGCTGCTTTCGCGCGCTCCCATGCTTCCGCTGCGAGCGGCAGATACTCTTCAAACGGCATGCGGCAGTCGAGCGTGCAGTAGCAGTAGGTCTCATCCGGCAGGGCGACGGTATGCGAGCCGTGGCACCAGTCGTATTCTATGATGCCGTCCCCGTGGATGCGCCGCCGGAACTCCGGGACGCTGTTCGCAGCGCGGGTCACGCAGTAGGACAGCGCCAGATAAAACGGCAGCCCGAGCCGCTTCTGCTGGGCGAGGAATCCCGTTATATCGACATTGACCGTGAAGCCGACATACGGATAGGCAAGGCCCTTGAAATATTCAAAGTGCGCGCGGCGGGGGAAACTATCCATGTCTATCGTTTTATAATTCATGCTGCATCACTTTCCTACGCAGAAGCGTTCAAATATCCTGTTTGTCACATCCTCGCGGACACTGCGGCCGGTGAGCTCGCCTATGGCGGACATCGCTTCCTCCGTCTCAGTCAGGACAATGTCGGGTGTGCAGCCATCGCTCATGGCGGCAAAGGCGGCATCCATGCTCTCAAGCGCCCGGGATATCGCCTCGGCCTGACGCACATTCGTGAGTATCTCGCCAGCTGGCACCTGCGGCAGCGGGAAGAGCGCCTTTATGGCGGCTTCAAGCTCATCGAGCCCCTGACCGGTGACGGAGCTCACCGTGACGCAGGGGAGCTTAGTCTCGGGCGGCGGGCAGACGTGGCCGAGGTCGGCCTTCGAGAGCACGACCAGACCTTTCCTCGCGCGCTCCGCGGCGCGGATGATCTCCATATCCTCATCTGTAACATCCCCGCCGCCGTCCACGACGGCTATCACAAGCTCCGCGCGCTCCATGGCCTCGCGGCTGCGGTGCACGCCGAGCTGCTCGACGGCGTCGTCACTGTCGCGGATGCCGGCGGTGTCGCACAGGCGCAGCGTCAGCGAGCCGAGCCGCAGCTTTTCTTCAATAGTGTCGCGCGTCGTGCCGGGAATGTCGGTGACAATGGCGCGCTCATAGCCCAGCAGGGCGTTGAGCAGTGAGCTTTTGCCCGCGTTCGGCCGCCCGACTATGGCTGCCGGGATGCCCGAGACCATGAGCTTGCCGCGCTCAAAGCTCCTGAGCAGTGCACGCAGCGAGTCCGCCGCGGAGCTGAGCTGCTGCTTATAGTTTTCAAGAAGGAAGTCCTCAATGTCCTCGTCCGGGTAATCCAGCACCGCGTGATAGTGAGAGCTTATATCGGTGAGTGTGGAGTATATATTATCGGCCTTCACAGCGACCGCGCCCGAAAGCTGCGCGGCGGCGTTCTTCGCACACTCGATGCTCTCAGCATCGATGATGTCTGCAACGGCCTCGGCGGAGCTGAGCTCCATGCGGCCGTTGAGGAAGGCACGCTTTGTGAACTCGCCCGGCAGAGCCTGACGCGCCCCGGCGTGGAACAGCTCCTCCAGCGCGGCGCGCAGCACCGTGGGCGAGCCGTGGCACTGGAGCTCTGCCGTGTCCTCACCTGTGTAGCTGTGCGGGGCGTGGCTGACGGTACACAGGCAGAGGTCGAGCAGGTCTCCGCTGAGGTCGGTCAGTCTGCCGTAGACGAGTTTTCTGTCCTCGTATTCAGACATAAGCTTGCCGGAAGCCGGGCGGAAGAGCCGGTCAACGATCGGCAGGGCCTCTGGACCGGATATGCGTATTATGCCTATGGCCGCGACCTGTGCGCCGGTCGCGATCGCAGCGATAGTGTCAGCCATTCTGATCCTCCTTATCCATTGCGTCAACGACCGCGAGCAGCTCGAGAGGCGCGCCGATCACGGCGGCGGGGTTCTTTGCTGTGCCGAAGCCGTAGGCCGCATGCACGAACGGGCAGCCGGCAAGCGCGGCGCTCTCCTCATCGGAGGCAGTATCGCCGATATATATGTACCGCTTCAGGCTATTGCGCTGCGCGATAAGGGCGATGTTGTCCGCCTTTTTCATGCCGGTCACGCCCTCGCACTCGAAGTCCTTTATATATCCGCCAAGGCCGGTGCAGCCGAGAAAGCACTGGATGTAGCCGTCGAGACAGTTGCTGACGATGTACAGACCGCAGCGCCCGGAGAGCCTGCCGAACAGCTCCTCAAGACCAGGATAGGGCGTGCCGCCGCCGTGCGCGGCAATGTAGGCGTTCTCCTCATGGATGCAGTCGGTACATATTTCGAGGGCGCGTTCACCGTATCCGGAGAAGAGCCGTTCGGCTATCTGCGCGACGGTGAGCCCCATAATGGAGCGCGTCTCCGCCGCAGTCGGGACGCTCTGCGCGCCGTACTTTGTGCGCAGGGTATGACCCCAGCTCTCGGCAACGATGCGGCAGGAGTCCCACAGAGTGCCGTCAAGGTCAAAAATTATTCCGTCTATATTCATGGCTGTTCCTCTCTCCCGGCGCAGCCCGGGGAGTTATCGGTTCAAAAAAGGCATTGACTCCGTCAATGCCTTTTTTGTCCATAATGTTATAATGCTTACTGCTTCTCGGCTCTGGCGGCCTTGGCGGCGTTCTCGTCTCTGCGCTCGGAGACAAAATAGCTCAGGGACAGCAGACTGTCGGAGAAGTGGATGTTCTCAACGATGGTGCTGCTGTTCGGCTCGGTGAGCTCGAGATTGGTGAAGTTCCAGATAGCGTCGATACCGTTGTCGGTAAGGCGCTTGGTGACGGCAATGGCGGCCTCCTTGGGAACGGTGAGAACGGCAACGTCAACATGGTTCGCGGCGAGGTAGTCCTCAAGCTCGTCCATCGCGTGGATGGGGACGCCGTTAAAAGTGGTGCCGATTATTTCGGGCTTGATATCGAAAGCGGCGGCCAGATTGAAGCCCCATTCCGCAAAGCAGAAGTTATCCATCAAAGCATGGCCGATGTTGCCGACACCGACGAGGATGGCAGTGAAGCCTCTGTCCATACCGAGGATAGATGCGATCTGCGCACGCAGCGCGGGGACATTATATCCATAACCTTGCTGGCCGAACTCGCCGAAGCAGCTGAAATCCTGACGGATCTGCGACGGGGTCAGCCCAAGCTGATGACCCAGCTCGAAGGACGAGATACGGCTGATGCCGATTTCGGTAAGCTCATCCAGCTTGCGGAGGTAGCGGGGCAGACGCCGAATAACATTATTTGAAACCTTGAGTCTCTTCACGTGATTATCTCCTTACTGATGCCGAAGAATTTACGAATTCCCTGCTCATTATATATGTCTTAATTCTAACACACAAAAAGAGCAATATCAAGTGAAAAACTATCCAAAAAGTCTACTTTGTTGCAAAGAGAAGACGAACACGGTGCACTGTTTACGCGCACCGTGTTCGTATTTATCAATATATTGCGTCACTGCACGGGACGCGGGGGCTCCTGCGCTGCGGGAGAGACCTCCGGCGACGGGGACGCTTCGGGGAGAATGAAGGGCTTTATAAAGTCCTCAAACTCCTTGACGCTGCACTCGGCACGGAAGACCAGCTCGTCGCCGTCATCGGAGAAGACTATCCAATAGATGTCCTCGCCGAAGATACAGACAGACATGAAGTCCTCTTCCTCTTCCTCTTCTTTCTCCTCATCCCTGCACTGCGGGAACAGGATCTCATATACATAATCGGGATCCTGCGCAGGGAGCGCTTCTTCCGCTACGGCAGCGGAGGGAGCGGGGCTGGGCAGAGCGGATTCTGCCGGCTTCTCGGGCTTTATGGATTCCGCTGGCTTTTCGGGCTTTGCGGATTCACTTGGGGCAGGGCTTGAGTCAGCCCCCTCAAGGACACGCATAAGCTCGCCGCGCTTGGCGGCGGTCTTTATCTCGGCAAAGATGACCTTGCCGCTGTCAGCCGCGGCTGACGCTTCGGGTTCATCCATCGACTGAACAGCGACACCGTTATCCTCCGCGGGAGCGGAGCTGCCGGATGCGTCCTCAGCCGGAGTGTCGGCCGTAAGAACGGGGGCGTTCTTCAGGAAGAACGATCTGAATCTGCCGACGGGCTCTTCAGACTCCTCGGGCTCGGAGGCCACTGCTGCGGGAGCGGAGCTCTCATCCGGGACGGACTGAGACGATGCTTTCGGTGCTGCCGTCGGAACCGGCGTGGGAGCCGGAGTCGGCACGGCGCGGGGCTTCTCCGTCTCCACTACGGGCGGAGCCTGAGTGGGGACGGGGGTGGAAACCGGAGCTGCGGCGGGAGCGTTGCTCGGCGCGGTACGGTTTTCAGAATTGTCAACGGCGGAACCGCCGCTGTATTTGTCCTCATCAGTACCGGCGCTCTGAACCTCGGGAGAGGCAGCGGGCGCGGCGGTAACATCGGGAGCCTGAGCCTTAGGCGCAGAACCGGCGGCACTCGGCGGTATCGCCGGGGTGGGCTGCGGCGTCACGGCGGCGGTGGCCGCGGGTGCCGCCGCGGCAGCGGCTTCGCTCGCGCTCATGGCGGAGGTGTCGTTCATCTTTTCAGGCAGCATGCCCTTTGCCGCGAAGATCACAACGGCGGCGCAGGCCGCGGCGGCGACAACGTTCCTGAAAGGCTTCGGTATCACAAAACGCCGTCTCTCTTTAATGTTCTGCTGCTTTATGGCGCTGCGGCGGATATCCGCCATAATATTTTCATGCAGACCCTCGGGGAGAGGCTCTGTGTCCTGCCCGATGATCTCGGACAGATTTGAGAAAACTGCGTACATGGCGTTGCACTGAGAGCAATGCTCCATGTGCGCGGAAAGGGCAGCGCGTTCTGATTTTGTCAGCTCCTCATCAGCCATCCTGCTGATGAGCTCCTGATATCGTTCGCACTCTGTCATTGACTCTCACCGCCTTTCATTTTCCCAGACGATGAAAAATCAGAAATGTTCCCGTCGTCGATCAAAAAAGTGCAAAGTCTTTTTCTGGCTCTGAATATTCTGGATTTGACTGTGCCGACCTCAAGGCTGAGCGCCTGAGCTATCTCGTCATAGCTCAGCCCCTGTATCTCCCGCAGCAGCAGTATCTGCCGGTAATCCGGCGGGAGCGAATCGAGCCCGCGGCGCACACTGTCACGCGTGAGCTTCCGGTCGAGCAGCAGCTCGGGCGACTGGCTCTCGTCGGCCACGTCGAGCTGCGCATCCTCGCCGTCGTCATCCTCGACGGACAGCGAGACGGTCGGCCTGCGGTTTTTGCTGCGCAGGAAATCAAGGCAGACGTTTGAAACGATCCTGTACAGCCAGACGGAGAACTTACTGTCGCCGCGGAAGGACTGCAGGGAATTGTAGGCCTTGATGAAGGCCTCCTGGGTCATGTCGGCCGCGTCCTCACTGTTGCCCGTCATGCGCAGGGCTATGTTGTATACGTTTTTTTCATATTCAAGTACGAGCGTTTCAAAGGCGTTGGCGTCCCCGCCGAGCACCTTGCGTACTATGGCCGCTTCCTGTTCCCGTGTCAAGCTGTCACCTCCCCGGTGTCAGGTCAGATCATGTTTTATCCCTATCGCGATCTTTCTTATATCTTCCAGAGTATCGACATGTACGAGCTGCTGCTTATAGTAGCCCGAATGTGCCACGCCGTGCAGGTACCACGGCAGCTGGTGGCGCGCCTCCATGCAGGCGTTGCGCTCACCGGCGACGGCGGCAAGCTCCTCGATCTGCGCGACCGCCATGCCTATCCGCTCGCTGAGGGGCGGCAGCGGCGGGATGTCCTCACCGTCTATCGCAGCCTGCCCCTGCCGGAACAGCCATGGATTGCCGAAGCTGCCGCGGCCTATCATCGCAAGCTCACAGCCGGTGTAGCGCAGGATATGCGCCGCGTCCTCGGGCGCGAAGATATCGCCGTTTGCGATGACCGGGATGCTCACGGCCTTGCGCACCTCGCGGATAATGTCCCAGTCCGCGCGCCCGGCGTACATCTGCGCGCGCGTCCTGCCGTGTACGGCGACAGCGGCTGCGCCGCTGCCCTCGCACATGCGCGCAAAGTCCACGGCGTTGACGCTGCCGTTGTCCCAGCCCTTGCGGAACTTCACCGTGACGGGGCAGCCCGCGCTCTTTACGACGCTCCTGATTATTTCCTCTGCAAGCTCCGGTGTGCGCATGAGCGCGGAGCCGTCGCCTGATTTGACGACCTTGCCGACCGGGCAGCCCATATTGATATCGATGATATCCGCCCCGGATATCTCGCGCGCCATGACCGCGGCCTCGGCCATCACGTCCGGTTCATGGCCGAATATCTGCGCGGCGCAGGGGTGCTCGTCCTCCGGGATATAGAGCAGAGATTTTGTCTTTTCGTCCTTATATACCAGCGCTTTGGCGCTTACCATCTCGGTAGTTGTGAGCGCCGCGCCGAGACCGCGGCAGACGCGGCGGAAGGCAAAGTCCGTCACTCCCGCCATCGGCGCGAGAGTCAGGTTCCCGCACAGCTCGATATCGCCTATCTTCACCATGACATGTCAAGCCCAACCGGGCAGTGATCCGAGCCGGTGATCTCAGGCAGAATATACGCGTCCTTTATGTTATCGCGCAGCCGGTCGGACACGACAAAGTAGTCGATGCGCCAGCCGACATTGCGCTCCCTTGCCGCGGCACGGTAGCTCCACCATGAGTACGCGTCGCGCCGGTCGGGGTAGAGGTAGCGGAAGCTGTCGGTAAAGCCCGCGGATAAAAGCTCGGTGAACTTCGCGCGCTCCTCATCCGAGAAGCCGGGGTTGCCGACGTTTGCCTTGGCGTTCTTGAGGTCTATCTCCTCATGCGCGACGTTCATGTCCCCGCAGACGATGATGGGTTTCAGTTTGTCAAGAGAGCAGAGATATTCTCTGAAAGCATCCTCCCAGCTCATGCGGTAATCAAGGCGCTTGAGCCCGTCCTGCGCGTTCGGCGTGTAGACGCAGACAAGGTAAAAGTCCTCATATTCAAGCGTTATCGTGCGCCCCTCGGTGCCGTGCTCCTCAATGCCGATGTTATAGGAGACGGAGAGGGGAGTGTGCTTTGTGAATATTGCGGTGCCGGAGTAGCCCTTTTTCTCGGCGTAGCACCAGTAGCTCTCATAACCGGGAAAGTCGATATCTATCTGGCCTTCCTGAAGCTTCGTCTCCTGAATGCAGAAGAAGTCCGCGTTCAGGCTCAGAAAGATATCGTCAAAGCCCTTTTTCCGGACTGCGCGCAGTCCGTTAACGTTCCATGAAATAAATCTCATTCATGCTTCTCCCCGGCGTTTGAGTTCATGCTGTCCTCATAGCCGTGCGCGTCGGTCAGCGCCGCCTTGTACATGCGCGGCGCGGGGCCTGCGGCCATGCCCTTGGTCGATTCCGTCTTCACCGCGACGACGCGGTTTATCGGGAATCCCTGCGCATGGAACTTCGCCTCATAATCCGTCATGACGCCGACGGGGCCGTTCGCGTGCAGGTCATTGGTCTTTTCCGAGAGCGCCCAGCCCTCGTTTTCAAACTGCTCGAGCGACCAGCTGAAGAGCGGGGTATTGTCGGTCTTGAAATGTATCTCGCCGCCAAGCGGGAGCACGTCCGCGTAGAGACGCAGGAAGCCCGGGAAGGTCAGGCGGTGCTTTGCATCGCGGCTCTTCGGCCACGGGTCGCAGAAGTTTATGTATATGCGCGCGGCCTCACCCGGGGCGAACATCTCGGCGAGCTTGATAGCGTCGCCGTCGATGAAGCGGACGTTCTTTATGCCGCGTTCGCGTACGCGCTCCATCGCGAGGATCATCGCGTCGGGCACCTTTTCCATTGCTATATATAATGTATCGGGCATCAGCTCCGCAGTGTCCGCCGTGAAGCGGCCCTTGCCGCAGCCGAGCTCAAGATAGAGCCTATCATAGCCGGGGAAGCTCTCCAGCCATTTCCCACGCAGCGCGGCGGGATCGTCTATAAGATATTCTGCGCACTTTTCCATACGCGGGCCGAGATTCGACCGCTTTCTCATCCTCAAAAGAATCACACTCCTGTTCAAAAGAATACCACAACGGAAATAAAACATCAATCTATAAAAGCTGAAGTTGACTTAAGATTTTTTGAATAAAGCAAAACCGCCGCCACTCTGCCAAGTGACGACGGTCATTCCAATGACTTGAATCTACAACAGAGCTAACCGCTTGTCGCAGCGCTCTTTCTAAATATATTATAACTCCCGCCTGACGTTGTGTCAAGGCGGGAGTTCCATTTTTAATTACAGCATCACGAGTGCCGAGACGCCCGCGGCGATCAGCAGGCACACCGAGCCGAGGATGAACTCCTTCGGCGTGTGGCGCTTCGTCTCGACCGAGGCCCAGAATATCAGCGCGTAGGCAGCCGCGCAGCCGGGGATCCACTTCGCGCCGAAGAAGATGCACAGCAGCAGACCCGGGCCGGAGACGCTGCACGAATGCCCGCTGGAGCGGATGTGCAGCAGGCGGTTAAACACGATGAGCATGATGACCGACATGAAATAGGTCATGCACACAAAGCGGAACTCATTGCCGTTAGGGCAGATAAGGCTCCACACGAGAAGGATCCCGTAGGACAGCAGCGAAATGTACATCGCAATGACGCGTTGCTTCTCGCGCCCGGTATGCAGCGCGGCGGATATGGGGTAGGCCAGCACCGGGCCGACACTCAAACCGAGCAGACAGGCGACGAGCTGATCGCGCCGGACTATTGCCCCGGCAGGGTTAAAGTAAAGTATGAGCGCAAAGGCTGCCGCGGCGAAGGGCGGCGCTGAGATAACACGTATTGCCTTTGCGAGCTTCTGACGAAATTGCATGTCCTCACCTCGGGGAAGATTATAATCCGTAGGGCAGGTAGAGGCAAGCTATGCCGTCTATTCTCCGACTATACTTATAGCACTATACTCACGCTAGAGCAGTAGAGCCGACTCTACACTGACAAACTCCGCACCGGTGTCTAATGTTTTTTTGAAAATTTCAAAAAGGCTATTGACAAAACTGTATTAACGTGTTATTGTACTAATCGCTTAATACAGCGACACAAGGAGGCAAGACATGGAATGGCATTTTGACGACAATATGCCGATATACACACAGCTTGTGTATCAGATAAAGTTCGCGATCGTTTCCGGGGAGCTGTCCCCGGGCGAGAGGATGGCGGGTGTGAGGGATCTGGCCGCGGACGCCGGGGTCAACCCGAACACGATGCAGCGCGCCCTGCAGCAGCTTGAGCGCGAGGGGCTCGTGTTTACCCAGCGCAGCAGCGGCCGCTTCATCACAGAGGACACCGCCGCCATAGGCGAGGCTAAACGCACGCTTGCGCGGCAGCATATCGAACAGTTCATGGCGTCAATGAAAAAGCTGGGATATACCAGGGAAGAGATCATAGCGCTGCTTGAAGGCGGCGAAGAGGAGGACAAAAATGGAAGCATGCTTTGAATGCAGAGGACTGAGCAAGCGCTTCGGCAATGTTCAGGCGCTTGACGAGGTCAACATTTCTATCATGCCGGGGCGCGTTGTGGGTCTGCTCGGCCCGAACGGCAGCGGCAAAACAACGCTTATTAAGCTGGCAAACGGCCTGCTGACGCCGGACTCGGGCGAGATCGACGTCTGCGGGTATAAGCCCGGCAAGGAGAGCAAGGCGCTCGTGAGCTATCTGCCCGACCGCCCCTGCCTGCCGGAGTGGATGAATACCAGGCAGCTCATGGATCTCTATGCCGACTTCTACGCGGACTTTGACCGTGAGCGCGCCGGGAAAATGCTCGAGCATCTGAACATACCCGAGAAGCGGACGATAAAGCAGATGTCCAAGGGCACGCGAGAGAAGGTGCAGCTCATCATGGTGATGAGCCGCCGCGCAAGACTCTATCTGCTCGATGAGCCGATAGGCGGCGTCGACCCCGCGACGAGGGACTATATCCTCGACACCATCATCAGAAACTATGACGAGAACGCAAGCGTCATCATTTCCACCCATCTCATAAGCGACGTTGAAAACGCGCTTGACGAGGTCATCTTCCTCAAGGACGGCAAGGTGAACATGCAGTCGAGCGTTGACGATATAAGAGAGCAGTACGGCAAGAGCGTCGACGCTCTGTTCAGGGAGGTATTCAAATGCTGAGTAAGCTTATAAAACATGAGCTGCGCGCGAGCAGGCGCATTATGCTGCCGTTTCTCGGCGCGGTGCTGGCACTGTCGGTGCTGGCAGGTATCTCGACCACGGCGATGGAACATCAGGTCGATTACAGTTGGCTGAACGTTGTATACGGGCTCATCATTTTTGCGTTCGTCATGGGCGTGATGGCGGTGTGTGTCGTTGCCGTTGTCATGATGATCCAGCGCTTTTACAAGAACCTCCTCGGTGATGAGGGCTATGTGTCCTTTACCCTGCCCGCGACAGTCGATGAGCACATCTTCGCAAAGCTCATTTCATCATTTATCTGGTTCTTTGCCACCGCTGTCGTGGTCGTGTTCTCGACCTTCATCATGACCGCCACGAGCCTGAGCGCCGCCTTCACCGAAGAGGGCGTCGTCAGCATTAACGGTATGCTCAACGAGGTGCACTTCTGGGAGATGTTCACCGGCTGGGACATCGCGGGCTACGTGCTTGAGGGCATCGTACTGCTGTTTGTGTATTCCTGCTCCGTGTGCCTGCACTTCTACGCCGCCATGGCCATCGGCCACAGCTTCAATGACCATAAAGGGCTGCTGTCGGTAGTGTCCTTCTTTGTGCTCAGCGCCGCGATGACCATGCTTGCAGTCGTCAGCGCAAGCATCACCGGCAACTCCGGGCTGTTCGACCTCGTCGGGAACATCGACACTCTCGATATAAGCGCGGCCACGCACGTGATGATGCTTATTTTCATCGCCGTTGAGCTGGTGAAGGCCGCGCTGTACTACATCCCGACCACGCTTTGCCTGAAAAAGTGGCTGAATCTCGCGTGAGGCAGGAGACGGTAATTTGAAATTTATCCGGGCGCGTAAACCGCGCCCGGATATTTGACTTTTCGCAGGTGACACACCGTGTCCCATGCGGACATTGCTCGCTTTGTGTCCTGTTGCCGCGGGGACAGCCGTGCTATTATCGAGCCGTAGACGAGGGAGGCAGAAATATGAATCAGATCAAAATAGGAAATTTCATTAAAACCCTGCGCCGGGAAAAAGTAAAATAAGCAAGCTGATGCGGCGGGAGAACATCCCGCCGCTGTTTTTACATTGCCTTTGTTGAAAACTTTTTCGGCGCATGGTACAATATCACATCAAAAATTTTTGAGGGCGGGCGGCATGAGCGAAGAGAAGAAAAACAGCTTCTTTGAGGAAGTGTATAAGGTCGTCGCGCGCATACCGGCGGGCAAGGTCATGTCCTATGGGCAGATCGCCCGCGTGCTCGGCGCGCCGAGAGCGGCGCGGCAGGTCGGCTGGGCGATGCGCTGCTGCCCGGATGATATACCGTGGCAGCGCGTCGTGAAGGACAGCGGCGAAATCGCCGGCGGCGGGCACGCGGACTTCCGACGTATTCTGCTTGAGGAGGAGCGGGTGAGCTTCCTGCCTGACGGCAGAGTCGACATGGAGAAATGCCGGTATGTCCCTACTATAGAATTATTGCTCATGGAGGACGAAGAATGAACATCACAGTGTATCTCGGCGCGAACGAAGGAAACGACCCCACGCTCAAAAGTGCGGTGCGTGAGCTCGGTACATGGATAGGCGAGAGCGGCAACGCCCTTGTGTACGGCGGCTCTAAGGCCGGGCTCATGGGCGAGCTTGCCGAGAGCGTGCTCATGGCGGGCGGCGAGGTGACAGGCGTCGAGCCGCAGTTCTTCATCGATGCGGGCTTTGAGTATGACGCGATAACCCGCCTTATCGTGACAAAGGATATGCCGGAGCGCAAGACGAAAATGATGGAGCTGGGCGATGCGTTCATCGCCTTCCCCGGCGGGACGGGTACGCTCGAGGAAATTTCCGAGGTGATGTCCTGCTCCGCACTGGAAATGCTCAAGGCGCCGTGCATACTATACAATTTAAACGGATACTATGACGGGCTCAAGGCACTGCTGGGGCACATGATAGATATGGGGCTTTCGACCACCGAGAAGCAGCGTGGGATATATTTTGCCTCCGACCTCGCGGAGATCAGGGCGATACTGGAAAAGGCATGACAGAGACGGAAACCAGCCCTGTGCTGTACAGCGCGGAGCGCCCGGAGTGGCTCGATGAGTTCTGCGCCCTGCCAGAGATGCAGCGGCTAAAGCACGTCGGCATGAACTGCGGCTGTGAATATACCTCCTTCCCTCGCTTTCGAGGTCTGCCGAAATATTCGCGGTACCGGCACAGCGTGGGCGCGGCGCTCATCATCTGGCACTTCACCGGAAGCATGGCGCAGACGCTCGCGGGGATGTTCCACGATATCGCGACACCGGTGTTCGCGCACACGGTGGACTTCCTGTACGGCGACTATATGGCGCAGGAGCACACCGAGTGGCGCACCGGGGAGCTGATACGCGGCTCTGAGGGCATAACGCGCCTGCTCGATAAATATAATATAGACCCGGACGCTGTGACGGATTATCACATCTACCCCGTCGCGGATAACGACAGCCCGCGCCTTTCGGCGGACAGGCTCGAATACACGCTCGGGAACCTTGCGGCATATACCGGGAGGACTGCAGCGGAGCTTCAGGCGTATTATGACGATCTATGCGCCGCGGTAAACGAGCACGGCGCGACGGAGCTTTCATTTACCGATGCCGACACGGCGTACCGCTTCGCGCATGACGCGCTCGAAATGTCACGCATATACGTTTCCGACGAGGACAGATACGCGATGCAGATGCTCTCGGAGCTTCTGGGGCAGGCAATAAAAAAGGGCGTGCTGAGCGCGGAGGAGCTTTATCTGACGGAGGAGACCGTTATAGAAAAGCTCATGTCCGACGCGGAGACAGCCAAACTGTGGCGCGGCTACTGTGCGCTGCATGAAATAGTCACCGACAGGGAAGCGTTCCCTGATGGCGCGTGGCGCGTGATCGGCGCAAAGAAACGGCGCATCGATCCGTTCGTGCGCGGCGCGGGGCGGCTGTCTGAAATAAACGCACAGTTTGCCGGAGAGATAAAGGACTTCATGGACACGCCGCTTGACAGGGCGATATGCTCGCGAACACGACCTACGACCGGGCGAAGGCTGTGGCCGATGAGATAGCGGAGCTGCCGCATGTGACCGGCGTCACCTTTGACGATTCCACGGCGCACTTCGTAAGCTCTGCGGCGCTGCTGACGGTGTCCTTCGACGGGGACGAGACCGAGCGATTCCCGACCGAGTATGACGCGCTCATCGAGGCGCTTGCAAAGTCCATCGTAGAGATATCCTCCTCCAGCCTCACGACCATCGCGGGGCTTGTCGCGCTGATGCTGATGCAGTTCCGCCTCGGCTACGACCTCGGCCTTGTGCTGTCGAAGAGCATAGTGTGCAGCCTTATCACGGTGTTCTTGCTGATGCCGGGGCTTATCGCATATTGCCGCAAGCCGCTGCGCAAGACGGCGCACCGCTCGCATATACCGCAGCTCTACGGCTGGGGCAGGTTCCTGATGAAAACGAAGCTCGGCTTCCTTGTGATACTCCCGATGGCGGTGTACTGCTCATCGAGGACGGAGTACGCTTTCTCGGACAGCAGCATTGATGAGCTTGTCCATTCCGAGAGCCGCGACGCCGCGCTCAACGAGCTGAGCTATACCCGCGACGGCAGCCGCATTGTGTTCACGCTCGAAAACGGCGGCTCGGTCGTACTGCTGCAAGCACAGCGCGGAGCCGCGCTCCTGCTGCCGGTGGCTGCGGCCGCGGTCGTTGTGATCGGTGCCGCTGCGTTCTTCGTGGTAAGAAAAAAGAAAGCTGCGAAGAATAAAGCAGAATAATATCAAAAAAGGCATACTGCCCGCGCAGTATGCCTTTTAATGATGAAACTTTTCCCCATCGGAACACGTCATTATTATAGAATAACATGATCGGGGTGACTGCCATGAAAAAGCTGTTAACGCTCATGCTTGTGCTGTCCATGCTCCTGACGCTGTGCGCCTGCGGAGAAGAAGGCGCGGAACAGGAAAGCCCGGAGGAGACATATTACTGGCGTACCGAGGCGGTGAGCCGCTATCCCTTCGGCCTTGACGGAACGATAAGCGCCGCCGCGGCGGACGGTGAGCACATATTCTTATGCGGCGTCATGGACGGCGCGCCCTGCCTTGCGCGCATGGACTATACGCTTGACGGCGGACTGAAGCTCGGCGAAGCCGCAGTGACGGCGCTGCCGGAAGCGGGCAGCCCGATCTCCCTTGACTGCGCCGCGGGGCGCTTTCTCCTGCTGTGCAGCGAGGAAGCGGACGGCACAGTACAGTACACGGTGAGCACATATTTGCCTGACGGCACTTTAGCGGAGACTTACCCCGTTAGCATCGACGCGGGGGACGAGGCGCGCAGCATCCTTGCCCTGCCCGACGGCGGCTTCTGGCTGCGCGGGGTGCACAATATCCGGCGCTATTCCGCTTCTGGCGAGGAGCTTGAGAGCTTCACGCGTGAGCGCATCGAGTTCTGCCCGCCGCTGCTGATAGGCGGCGAGGCGGTCTTTCAGACTATCGATACCGACAGCCACAGGTCAAAGCTCAATAGATACGACGCGGCGGGGAAACTCATCCCCATCGACTGCGATATAGACCTGCGCGCGCCGAGTGCGGTGTGCCGCAGCGCTGCCGGGGAAGCGCTCATGTGCATGGGCGGAACACTGGTTAGCATCGGCAGTGACTTCACCGCGGCGCGCACTGTGGAGCTGGACGAACTTTACAGCGTGCGGGCGCAGTATAGGGAAGTCCTCAGCCTTGATGAGAATACGTATCTTTTAGTTCCCGGGAAGGCTGAAACCATCCCGCCGGAGAACTCCGGGGAGCTCATTTGCCTGACGCGGGAGTGGACGATAGACAACAGGCGCACGGTGAACATCGCCTTTTACGGCCGGGCGTCCGAAATGCTGGCAGCGTTGAAGACACAGTACATGCAGCTATCGCCCGACCACCGCGTCGAATGCCTTGACTACGGCGCGGATGAGGAGGGGCTTGCGCGCCTGCTGCGCGACATATCGACCGGGGAGGGGATAGACCTCATCGTTGCCGACGGGTACTCGATCGATACCGCCGCCGGTTTCACCGACCTCTACCCGTTCTTTGATGCCGACCCGGAGCTTTCGCGCGAAAGCTTCGTGCCGGGGCTGCTGCCGGGGATCGAGCGCAATGGGCGGCTCAGCGAGATATGGAGCGGCTTTTCGATATATACCTTCGCATCAGACGGCGCGCTGCGCGATAAGCCGGGCGCGCTCAGGCTCGCGGAATGTCAGGCGTATCTGGATACTATTGGCTGCACCGAACCGCTGTTTAACGGCTGGATGACGAAGACGGAGCTGCTGCGCTGCATGACGCCCGGAATATTCGCGCGTGGGACGGCTGCGCTTGAGTCGGACGGTGTCCGCGCGCTGCTTGAAATATGCGCGGCAAGACCGGCGGAGGTCGACACCGAAGAGACGGGAAGCCCGGAGCTGATGTACACGGACCTTCAGCCGGACTATCTGAATCGCGCCATGGAGTCCGGGCGCGCGCTGCGCCTGCTTGACGGGAGCGACGGCGGGGATGACTTCACAAGCCTTGTCTGCGATCCGCGCGGCTGCTATATGATCCCCGAGACCTGCCCGGATAAGGAGAATGCGTGGAGCTTCCTGCGCCTGCTGCTCATGGAGGGACAGCAGATGAAGGACTTCGACCGGCGGCGCATATGCTATCCGAGCAATGCCGCGGCGCTCAATGCGGTATTGGATTCCTATGAGCTCCCGGAGCTGGGCGGGACGGTCATGGGTCTTATTGACGGCGCGCCGGTGTACACTCAGGAGAGCGCCGGGATGGAGCGGATATTCATCGAGAGCATGCAGCCCTATCTGTACGGGGACTCCGACATGGACACGGCGCTCGATATCGCGCGGGGCAAGCTTGAGATATTCGCTGCCGAACACAGTGCTTGACATATTTCTGTCGGCGCGCTATATTGTATCTGATAGTTAAAAAATTTTAACTATCAGGTCAGACTGTCAAAAAATTTCGCTTTGAAGCTATAGAACTGAGCAGCGGGGGAGCTTGAGGGGGCAAGGCCCGCCTCAAATCGGATAAACCGCCGTCGAAAGCCTTGATATATCAAGGCTTTCGGTAACAGCATTTTGAATGCTTTCAAAATGCTCGGCGGAAAGCGCGGTCAAAAAAGTCCTGTAAGGACTTTTTTGACAAGCTGAATTTTAGTTTACGGAAACGGAGATGCAGATAAACATGAACAAGATCGCTGTAGTCACAGGCGGCAGCGGCGGCATAGGCCGCTGCACGGCGGCTTCGCTCAAGGCGGCGGGCTGCACCGTTTATGAGATATCCCGGCGCGATATCCCGTCCGACGGCATCATACATATGAGCGCGGACGTCACGGATGAGGCGCAGGTGCGCCGTGTCATAGATGAGATCGCCGCGCGCGAGGGGAGAATCGATATCCTCGTCAACAACGCCGGTTTCGGCATATCCGGTGCGGCGGAGCTGACGGAGAGCCGGGACTCTCACGCGCAGCTCGAGCTGAACGTCTTCGGCACGGATAACGTCACGCGCGCGGTGCTGCCGCATATGCGCGCTCAGGGCGGCGGCAGGATAGTGTGCATGAGCTCCATCGCCGGCATAGTGCCGATCCCGTTCCAGCTCTGGTACTCGGTCAGCAAGGCGGCGATAATTGCCTATGTCCTCGCGCTCCAGAACGAGGTGCGGCCTTTCGGGATAAGCGTCTGCGCGATAATGCCGGGCGATATCGCCTCGGGCTTTACCGACGCACGGCACAAATCCGCCGCCGGGGACGATGTCTACGCCGGGCGCATTGAGCGCTCCGTCGCCGTCATGGAGCATGACGAGCGCACCGGCATGACGCCAGAATACGCCGGGAGCTTCGTCGCAAAGTATGCGCTGAAGAAGAACTCGCGTCCGCTCGTCGCAATGGGCATTGCCTATAAGGGCGCGGCCGCGATCGCAAAGCTGTTCCCGCGCCGTCTGTCCAACTGGATAGTCGGGCAGATATACGCGAAGTAAGGGAACAGAAAACGCTTCGACATGATATGTTTGCATTGCCGGGTGATTTGTGGGATAATACGAAGCATACCTTACGTATTTGGAGCGCGTCCGGAATGAAGACAAAACACAGATGGTATATCATCGCCGCCGCAGTGCTGCTTGCAGCCGCGGCGGCTGTCGGAATATTGGGGTATTTCCGCTATGGCTCGCTCGTGCCCGGCGCGGGGAGCGGCAATAATGCCGGCAGGGAGCTTGTCCTTGAGCAGAACTATGCCTATGCGCGCCGTGCCCAGCAGGCGGGGGACTATGAGACCGCGCGGAGGATGTTCACGGAGCTTGGCGATTATAAGGATGCGCGCAACCTTGAGCTTGCCTGCCGAAGCCTTGAGGCGCGGCAGCTGATGGACGACGGGGAGCTGCTCGCCGCGCTGGAGCTGTTCGAATCCCTTGGCGATTATCCCGGCACTGACGCTGGGCTTGATACAGTCAAGGAGAAGCTATACCAGCGTGCGCTCGACTGTGCCTGCGCAGGGGACTATGAGCAGGCCTGCGGGATATGGCAGCGGCTCGAGGACTATGGCGACAGCCGTGTGCTCGAATGGCGCTGCGAAAGGGTGCTCGGATGGAGCCGGGATGAGTCTGCCGCGCCGATGTTCAGCGAGGAGAACCGCTTTACGAACTCGTACTGGAAAGAGGTCTATGCCTGCGAGGCGGGCTATGTGGTGCTGCCAGAGGAGTGCAATGCGGACACGCGCTTTTTCATATACTTCCCCGGCGGGCGCGACACGCAGATATACGAGGACTTTCTCTACTATTATATAATGAACCCTGCGCCGAATACGATAGCGCTGTTTCTCTACACGAACGGCCTTGATTATGTGGAGGAGAAAACGAAGCTCGCAGTGGATGAGCTCGACCGCACGGCGGCGGAGTGCGGAGTGTTCGCGCATGACGTTATGATCTGCGGCTCGAGCCTCGGCGCGTATCCCGCGATGCACGCGGCCATATACTGCAAGGAGGACTTCGGCATCACCGTGCCCTGCGTTCTCTCCCTTGACGCGGGGAGCGACTGGCAGGAGACGGAATACACGCTCAGCAGGGAAGAATGCTTGAAGACCGCGCAGCTCGGCACGCAGTTCTATCTGTTTGAAAGCCCCTTTGTCGGCATGGACCGTGCGCCGATAAGGGAAATGGTGCTGACCGGAAACGACGTCACGATAGTCGGCTGCGTATATGACCAGCATGAGCGCATATCCTTTGACGCGCTCGGCATGGGCGTTATAGACTGGGCGCTCGGCGACCGCAGCGAACCATATATGTCGGATATATACAGTTTTAACCGCCTCGCGCCGTGATTTTTTTGCCGGAAACTTTAGCCAATTGCCAAATTGCTGTATTGACACGAATACAGAAAAAATGTATAATGTGTTAAAATTATACTCATGGCGGCAAATGAACGACAAAAGACTCGCGCGAAAAACAGGGCCCTGTTTTTTACACTTTGTTTCAAAGTGTAATGGGGCTTGGCTTTTATGCGCAGCCGGACGGAGGCATTCGGCGTCGGGTATAAAAATTTTAAGGAGGACAAACATGAAGAAATTTATCGCACTGCTCATGGCTCTCTGCATGGTATTCGCTCTGTGCGCATGCGGCGAGTCTGCTTCCAACAATGCGACCACTGCTCCCGCAGCCGATACTGCAAAGGCTGATGACACCGCAGCTGACGACACTGCTTCCACCGGCAATGTCCACATCGGCATAGTCACCGGTTCCGTCTCTCAGTCCGAGGACGACCGCCGCGGCGCCGAGGCTTTCCAGGCGATGTACGGCGAGGATATGGTCAAGCTGGCCATCTACCCCGACAACTTCACTGAAGAGCTCGAGACCACCATCCAGACCATCGTTAACCTCTCCGATGACCCCGACATGAAGGCCATCATCGTTAACCAGGCTGTTCCCGGCACCACCGAAGCTTTCCGCCGCATCAAGGAAAGCCGTCCTGACATCCTCTGCATCGCAGGTGAGTCTCACGAGGATCTGCCCGAAATCGGCTCCGCTGCTGACCTCGTCTGCAATAACGACTTCGTCGCCCGCGGCTACCTCATCATCCGCACCGCTCACGAGCTGGGCTGCGACACCTTCGTACATATCTCCTTCCCGCGCCACATGTCTTACGAGACCATGAGCCGCCGTGTTGCCATCATGCAGGCTGCATGCGAGGAGTTCGGCATGAAGTTCGTCCTTGAGACCGCTCCCGACCCCACCTCTGACGTCGGCGTTGCAGGCGCACAGGCCTACATCCTTGAGAAGGTTCCTGAGTGGGTCGAGAAGTACGGCCAGAAGGCTGCTTACTTCTGCACCAATGACGCTCACACCGAGCCTCTGCTCAAGCAGCTGCTCGAGTACGGCGGCTACTTCATCGAGGCTGACCTGCCCTCTCCCACCATGGGCTACCCCGGCGCTCTGGGCATCGACCTGACCGCTGAGGCAGGCGACTACGCAAAGATCCTCGCAAAGGTCGAAGAGGCTATCTGCGAGAAGGGCGGCGCTGACCGCTTCGGCACCTGGGCATTCTCCTACGGCTACACTGTTTCCGCCGGTCTTGCTCAGCATGCTCTGAACGTCATCAACGGCGAGAGCGAGCTCTGCGACATCGACGATATCGCAAAGGCCTACGAGGTCTTCTCACCCGGTGCTGCTTGGAACGGCTCCAACTACACCAATGCCGAGACCGGCGTCAAGGCTGAGAACACCTTCCTTGTCTACCAGGATACCTACATAATGGGCAATCCCGGCCACTACATGGGCTCCACCTCTGTTGAGGTCCCCGAGAAGTACTTCACCATCAAGTAATAAAGCATAAGCCTATAACAAAGGGGGAGGAAAAATCCTCCCCCGACGTTTCGTTTTTTTGTTCCGACAGCGGATCGGCAGTCCCTCTGCGTAAAATGACGGGAGCGCTCAGCGGAAGCGGCGCTGCTTCTGTGATCTCCCGGTTAAGTTAGGATTTGAAAGATATGATAAATGCCAATGCTCCATTGCTGGAGATGAAGAATATCAAGAAGGACTTCTTCGGCAACCAGGTTCTGACGGATATCAACCTCACGCTCATGCCCGGCGAGGTGCTCGGCCTCTGCGGTGAAAACGGCGCCGGTAAGAGCACGCTGATGAAGATACTCTTCGGTATGGACGTCATCAGAGAAACAGGCGGATACGGCGGAGACATTCTCATTAACGGCGAGAAGGTCACCTTCAACACGCCCTTTGACGCGCTTGCCGCCGGTATCGGCATGGTGCATCAGGAGTTCTCGCTGATCCCCGGCTTTACCGCGACCGAGAATATCCTTCTCAACAGAGAACCCAAGAAAACAAATGTGCTTTCTCAGGTGTTCGGCGAACGTCTGGACACCCTTGATTATAATGAGATGAACGGCCGCGCCGCGGCCGCGATCGACAAGATGGGCTTTTCCATTGACCGCAGCATGGTCATAAACGATATGCCCGTCGGCCACAAGCAGTTTACCGAGATCGCCCGCGAGCTTTCAAAGGACAATCTCAAGCTCCTCATCCTTGATGAGCCTACCGCCGTCCTCACCGAAAAGGAAGCGGAAGCTCTGCTCGATTCCATAAGAAGCATGTCCGAAAAGGGCATCGCCGTTATCTTCATCACGCACAGACTGCATGAGATCCTGTCCGTGTGCGATACTGTTGTTGTCATGCGCGACGGCTACGTTGTCAAGAACGTCCCCGCGAAGGACACCAACGTCTCCGATATCACGAAATGGATGGTCGGCCGCAATGTAAGCAGCGCCGCCAATAATGATATAAGGACCCTGCCGGATGCAAAGACCATTATGAGCATACGCAAGCTCTGGGTCGATATGCCCGGTGAAATAGTCCGCAACGTCGACCTTGACATCAAGGAGGGCGAGATCCTCGGCATCGGCGGCCTTGCCGGTCAGGGCAAGCTCGGCATCCCCAACGGCGTCATGGGTCTGTATGAAGCCGGCGGCACCGTCGAGTTCGAGGGCAAGCCCATTCCCCTCAACAGCCCGCGCAGCTGCCTTGATGCGAACATCGCTTTCGTATCTGAGGACAGGCGCGGCGTCGGCCTGCTGCTCGATGAAACGCTTGAATGGAACGTCGCCTTCCCCGCAATGCAGGTGCAGGATAAGTTCCTCAAAAAGCTCCTCGGCGGGCTTATCAAGTGGAGAGACGAAAAGGCCATCAGCGAAGTCACCGATAAATATATAGAAGAGCTTATGATCAAGTGCACCGGCTCCAAGCAGAAGGCGCGCGAGCTCTCCGGCGGCAACCAGCAGAAGATCTGCCTTGCCAAGGCTTTCGCTCTTGAACCGAAGTTCCTCTTCGTTTCCGAGCCTACGCGCGGTATCGACGTCGGCGCAAAGTCGCTGGTGCTCGAAGCGCTCAAGAAATTCAACCGTGAGTCCGGCGTCACCGTCGTTATGATCTCCTCCGAGCTTGAGGAGCTGCGTCAGGTGTGCGACCGTATCGCCATCGTGTCCGGCGGCCGCATCGCGGGCATACTCCCCGCGTCGGATTCCTCCGAGGACTTCGGTATGCTCATGGTCAGTCAGGTAAAGTGAGGTGGAAGGATGAACAGACAATTATCCGGCGAGAACGCCACATTCATGGACAGGCTCAAAGCTGCTGTCAACTCCTTCGGCCTGCCGAGACTCATCATCGCATGCTTCCTCCTGCTCCTGTTTATTGCCGCTCCCTTTGTCGGCGCGGACTTTGCGACCCAGATCACCAACACCGTTAACCGCTTCAGCTGGAACGCGATCCTCGTGCTCGCGATGGTGCCGATGATCCACTCCGGATGCGGCCTCAACTTCGGCCTGCCCCTCGGCATTATCTCCGGTCTTCTCGGCGCGACGCTCTCTATAGAGTTCGGCTTCACCGGAGCCATGAGCTTTGTCATGGCCATTGTCATTGCCACTCCCTTTGCCCTGATCCTCGGCGCGGGCTACGGCTGGCTGCTCAATAAGATCAAGGGCGGCGAGATGATGATCGCGACCTACGTCGGCTTCTCGTCCGTCTCATTCATGTGCATGATGTGGCTGCTGCTGCCGTATAAAAGCCCGACGATGGTCTGGGGCTTTGCCGGCAAGGGCCTGAGGACCACGATCTCCCTCGAGGGCTTCTATGACAAGGTGCTTGCAAACTTCCTGCAGATCAACATCGGCAACCTCTCCATCCCGACCGGCACTCTGCTGTTCTTCGCGCTGCTGGCTTTCCTGATGTGGGCTTTCCTCCACACCAAGACCGGCACCGCAATGACCGCCGTCGGCTCGAACCCGACCTTCGCTAAGGCCGCAGGCGTCAATGTCGACAAGATGCGTATGCTCTCTGTTATTATGAGCACATGGCTTGCCGCCGTCGGCATCCTCGTCTATGAGCAGGGCTTCGGCTTCATCCAGATCTACACCGCGCCTTTCTACATGGCGCTGCCCGCCGTCTCCGCCATCCTTATCGGCGGCGCATCGGTCAACAAGGCGTCCATCGCGAATGTCATCATCGGTACTTTTCTGTTCCAGGGCATCGTCACCATGACGCCGACCGTAATGAACTCCATGATCCACATGGACATGAGCGAGGTCATCCGTATCATCATCTCCAACGGTATGATCCTCTACGCTCTTACCAGAAAAACGGAGGGCTCGAAATGAAAAATAAAAACGTAAGCAAAGAGGCCGTCCCTTTCGGTAAGAGAGCTCTGGGCTTTGTGCAGAACAACTCCGTGCCGCTCATGTTCGTGCTCATCTGCATCATCTGCATCCCGATATCCGGCTTCTCCGTAGGCTACCTTATAAACGAGATCGTCACCCGTATGGGCAGAAACATCTTCCTCATCCTCTGCCTGCTCTTCCCGATAATGGCCGGTATGGGTCTGAACTTCGGCATGACCCTCGGCGCAATGGCCGGTGAGATCGCGCTGATTTTCGTGGCTGACTGGCAGGTGTGGGGCATCCCCGGCGTTGTACTGGCGATGATCCTCTCCGTGCCGTTCTCGGTCCTCCTCGGCATGCTCTGCGGCAAGCTCCTCAACATGTCCAAGGGCAGAGAAATGATAACCAGCTATATCATCAGCTTCTTTATAAACGGCGTGTATCAGCTTATCGTGCTGTACATGATGGGCTCCATCATCCCCATCAAGCACTTCTCGCTCAAGCTGCCCCGCGGCTACGGCATCAGAAACACCGTCAGCCTCCTCAATATGCGCCAGTGCGTGGATAACCTGCTTGCCGTGAACATCGGCGGCGTCAAGATCCCCGTGCTCACCTTTATCATCATTGCGCTGTTCTGCCTGTTCATCGTCTGGTTCAGAAAGACCAAGCTCGGTCAGGACATGCGCGCCGTCGGTCAGGACATGGAGGTCGCGCGTGACGCCGGCATCAAGGTCGAGCGCACCAGAATCATCTCCATCGTCATGTCCACCGTGTTCTCCGGCTTCGGCATGATAATCTACCTGCAGAACATGGGCAACATCGCCACCTACTCCTCGCATTCGCAGATCGGCATGTTCTGCATCGCGGCTCTGCTCGTCGGCGGCGCGTCCGTTGACAAGGCCTCGATCGGCAACGTGTTCCTTGGCGTCATCCTGTTCCATACGATGTTCATCGTCGCGCCCTCTGCCGGTGCGAAGATAACGGGTGACTCGATGATCGGCGAATACTTCCGCGTGTTCGTGTCCTACGCGGTCATCACCGTCGCGCTCATCATGTATGAGACGAAGAAGCGCAAGCAGAAGAGCCAGCTCGGCCAGCAGTTAGCTCGGGAACAGCTTGAGGAGGAGAAGAAATGAACAAGACAAAAACCCTCCTTATAAGGATCATTACCGTTGTTTTCTTCGTGGCGCTGGCAGTGCTGATGTACTTCCTCGGCCGCGGCCACACCGTGTATATCGACAACAAGAAGCTCGAATATAACGGCACGACCTATGACACGCCGTATAAGGTCGAGGTCTATGTCGGCGGCGAGCGCATCGCGAAGCTCTATGACAAGGAGCGCGGCGCATCCACCTGCATCGGCGCAAACTTCTCCATGGACCTTGTCGTCACCCAGGAAAAGGGCGGCAGCGAGGAGAGCTATACATACTCCATCAAGCTCCCCTATGACAAGGACGGGCTTATCATCAACATCCCCGCCCTGATGGCAGGGCTCGGTGAGGACGCATACATGACCGAGTTCATCTCCACCGCTCCGGAAGAGACGGTCGATGAAGAGGTCGTCACCGACGAGTTCGGCATCACTATGGACGAACCCTCTGCGGAAGAGACCGCCGCGGGCTGAAAAGAATAAGCATAAAAATAAGACGGAGCATGGCTCTGTCTTATTTTTATAGTTGCAAAGACAACAGACAGTCGCTATAATGCTTTTATAAACGGTGAAAGGGGAAGCATCATGAGAAAAAGATCAAAGCATACCGCGCTGCTGCCGCATCGGTCAAAGCAGGAGAAGACCAATGCCCTGAGCCTTGCCGCCCCGAAGGGGATAGCAGGCCGCGCCGCGATGCAGGCGATAAAGAACATCGACGCGAAGAAGGCCGCGACCGTCGCGGGCGGCGTGGTGCTTGCGACGAGCGTTATCAGCCTTGCCGGAAAGTACAGATTCTATAAGGGCATCGTCGCCGGTGAGCTTAAAAAGCAGCTTAACGCAGTGAACAAGAAGCTCGACGCTCTCCAGCAGCAGAATGAGGAGCTTCAGGAGGAAATAGCCGAACTGAAGGCCGAGCAGAAAAAGCAGAACAGCTGATAAAATGAGCGCCGAAATTTTTCGGCGCTCATTAAATTTAGGTAATTGACACCGTAAATGCGGAATGCTAAAATGACACGCATAAAAAGGAAGTGTTGCTCTATGCTCAGCGGAAACATCAGCAGAAACTCCGGCGGCGCGCTTTGCTTCGCCGGTCATGATACGGCAAAATTAGCGGAAAAATACGGCACCCCGCTGTATCTCATGGACGAGGGGCGCATCAGGGACAATTGCCGCATGTACCTCCATGCGTTTAAGGACGCTTTTGGGGAGCGCGGCAAGGTGCTCTACGCGAGCAAGGCGGCGTCCTTCAAGCGCATGTATGAGATAGTCGCCGAGGAAGGGCTGAGTGCCGATGTTGTGTCCGCGGGTGAAATACGCACGGCGCTGAAGGCCGGCTTCCCCATGGATAGACTGTATTTCCACGGCAGCAGCAAGACCGACAGTGAAATAAGCTATGCCGTCGCATCGGGTGTGGGCTGCTTCGTCGTAGATAACGTGGAGGAGCTGCACGCTCTGAACCGCGAAGCGGGCAGCGCAGGCATCCGTCAGAGGGTGCTGCTGCGCGTCACCCCCGGCATAGACCCGCACACCTATGACGCCGTGAGCACCGGTAAGGTTGACTCCAAGTTCGGCGTCGCGATCGAGACCGGGCAGGCCAAGGAATTTGTGAGCGAAGCCCTGCGGCAGGAAAATCTCGAACTGTGCGGGCTGCACTGCCATGTCGGCTCACAGGTTTTTGATGAGGACGTCTATGAGCGCACGGTGGATATAATGCTCGCCTTTATGGCGGAGGTGCGGGACAGCCTCGGCGTGACGCTGGATGAGCTGAACCTCGGCGGCGGCTACGGCGTGCGCTATCTCGAAAGCGACAAGCACATCGATATCCCCGCAAGGATCAGGGCTCTCGGGGAGCATATCAAGGCGCTTGCCCGGAAGCTCTCATACCCAATGCCGGTCATCCTCATGGAGCCGGGGCGCAGCATCGTCGCCGACGCCGGCATGACGCTCTATACCGTCAGCTCCGTCAAGTGGATACCGGGCTATAAGAGCTATGTTGCGGTCGACGGCGGCATGACCGATAACCCGCGCTACGCTCTCTACGGCTCGAACTACACCGTGCTCGACGCTGCGGCTCCGCAGAAAACGGAGACCTTTGACCTCGCCGGCCGCTGCTGCGAAAGCGGCGATATCATCCAGCCCAATGTCAGCTTAAACGCGGAGATAAAGCGCGGCGACCTTGTCGCCGTGTGCACGACCGGTGCGTATAACTATTCCATGGCTTCAAATTATAACCGCGTGCCGCGCCCGCCGATCGTAATGCTCGGCGAGGGGGGCGATTACCTTGCCGTCCGCCGCGAGACGCTCGACGATATCGTGAGCATGGATGTATAAATATATAATAAGTATATAAATATAATGCAAGAACTCAGGAGCAGCCCGCCGGGCTGCTCCTGAGTTTTTTCGGCTCTGTGTTAAAATCAGGATAGTAGGATTTTAACAAATTTTGCTGCTTTGTTATGACTTTTTTAAAACCTGTATCGAATGTAATTTTCTCTATTGCATTTGAGATGATTTAATGTTATAATCTGGTACACGTATTATATGGCACGTGGCCTGTAGAACAAGTAATAGGAAAAGAAAAACGCATCATGAAAAGATCTCTCCAAAAGGTTTGGAACGTAATCAGCACTATCATCGTCGCGATCGTTGTGATCCTGGCGCTGCTTCTGGTCGGGGCGCGGGTTGTCGGCCTGCAGGTGTTCACCGTGCTCTCCGGTTCTATGGAGCCTACATATCACACCGGTTCGCTTATCTATGTCAAAAAGGTCGACCCGTACACTATCGAGCCCGGCCAGCCCATCACCTTCATGCTGGATGAAAACACCATCGCGACCCACAGGGTCGTGGGCATCGTTCCCGATGAGGAGGATCCCACGGTCATCCGCTTCCGCACGAAAGGCGACGCGAACGACGCCGAGGACGGCTCGCTCGTACATTATAAAAATGTGATCGGCACGCCTGTCTTCTCCATCCCGTATCTTGGCTACGTTGCCGATTATATCCAGCACCCGCCCGGGATGTACATTGCCATCTCTGCCGGCGCTGTCCTGCTCCTGCTCGTGTTCCTGCCTGATATCTTCGCCGAGGAGGACGATAAGGAGAAAGACAAGACCAGGGAGAAGCGCGCGAAGAAATCTGCCAAGCGCGGCAAGGCCGCGCTGGATACGGCAGTCAAGGCTGCCGAACCCGCAGCGGTCGAGGCCGCCGAGCCCGCAGCCCCAGAGGAACCCGCGGACGCCGGCCTGACGGACGCGCCCACCGAGGAAAACGATGACCTGCTCATGGTCGATGATGTAGACGCCATCTGCCGGGAATTTGAAGCAGGCCGCTTCGGCAAGGACTGACGAAAGCGGTGCGCAGCGCGTTCCGCATTGATGCAAAGGGCAATGCCGCAAGGCTCCCTATATAACATTTTTAGGAGGTTTTCGTAATGAAAACAAAAAGCAAGGCTCTGCTCCTGACTCTGTGTGCGGTATTGCTTGTCGCCGCCTCAGTAATGGGAACAATGGCGTACCTGACTTCCACCGACAAGGTTGAAAACACTTTCACCGTCGGCAACGTGAAGATCACTTTGGACGAAGCCAAGGTCGACACTGACGGCACTCCGGTAAATCCCGCAGAGCGCGTCAAGGCCAATGAGTACAAGCTGCTGCCGGGTCACACCTACACCAAAGATCCTACCGTCACGGTCAAAGCAGTCAGCGAGAGCTCCTACGTCCGCATGAAGGTCACTTTGGGCCAACATTATCGGCTCGAGCGACAATGCGCTGACCCTGCGCTATGCCAGTCAAGTATGAAGCGCCGCTGAGCGGCTATAACTTCAAGCCGGATTATCCTGCCGGCCTTGAGCCAAACGCCTATGTGTTCGGTGGCTGGTACACTACAGCCGGCTGCTATGCTGGCTCCAAGGCTGACCTGAACACCATGACCATGCCTGCCTCCGACGTGATCCTCTATGCCAAGTGGGTTCCGAATACTCATACGGTCAAGTTCTCTCTTGACAAAACAGCCTATGAGAAAAATGAGCGTCTGTCCACCCATCCCGCTGAGACCGTCTCCCACGGCAGCAAGCTGAGCAATGTTGCAGAGCCTGAAAACGGCGGCTACACCTTTGTCGGCTGGTTCTACGAGGAGAACGGCGTGGAGAAGGCTTTCGACTTTGCCAACATGGAGATACGCAAGGACCTCCACGTATACGGCAAGTGGTCTTCCAACACTCTGAAGCAGTACACCGTTCAGTTCGTGCTGCAGAACGATCATAATGTCAAGGTGGCGGATGACATCACCGGCGCGGGTCTTGCCGGTACTACCAAGACCTTTGATGCTAAGGGCGGCACCGAGCTGTATGCTGATTATCAGGAGGGCTATTTCCCCACAGTCAAGTCCCAGTCCCTGTTGCTGGACATCGACGCGACCGAGTTGGTCATCACCTTTGAGTACGTCCAGAAAGAAGCAGTTCCCTACACGGTCAAGTACATCAACAGAGAAACCGGAGACTCTGTGTTCGACAGTAAGACCGTCGAAGATAAGGTCGTTTCTGACAACAAAAAGGCTGTTGTTACCGAGAGATTCGAGGTAATACCCGGCTATATGCCCGATGCATTCCAGAAGCGTCTGGTGGTAACGGCAGACGGCGAAAATATCCTGATCTTCTACTACACCAAGGATAACGAGCACGCCTACTACAAGATCACTCACTACACGCAGAACACCGACGGCACGACCTGGACAGAATACGCATCCAGCCAGGCGGTGGGCGATATCGGCACGACCTACACGGCAGAGTCCATGACCATCCCCGGGTTTACTTATGATTCCAATGTGGAAGGTACTTTGACGAGCGGTGTACTGACGAAAAACGGTCTTGAGCTGAAGCTCTACTACGTCCGCAACTCTTACCCCTATCAGGTGCGTTATCTTGAGAAAGACACCGGCAATGTGCTTGCACCTGCCAAGGACGGCAATGGCCTGTACGGAAAGGTGATCTCCGAGTCCGCGATCGAAATCGACGGCTACGACAAGGTCGACCCCACCAGCGCAGCCATCTCCATCCGCATCGAGACGCCGGACAACGTGGCCAGACTTAATGTGATCACTTTCTACTACACCGAGAAGACCGTGGAGATCAAGTATGTGCCGGTCGGACCGGCGGGCGCGCAGAACTTCGGTTCCGTTGAGCCCACCAGTGAGACGGTAAAGATCAAGACCGGCACTGCCGCCGGTTCCACGCCCACCGCCGGTGACGGCTTCAAGTTCGTCGGATGGTATAAGGATGAGGCCTGCACTGAACCCGTGACGGGCGCTAACTGGATAGTCGGCAATGTCATCAAGCCGCAGGAAGAGAACGGCATGAATATCGCCACAACCTACTATGCCAAGTTCGAGTACGATGTGGCAGACCTGACGATCACAAAGGAGGGCTGCTCCGCAGCGGATCAGGATCAGGCATTCATCTTCACCATCGCCGGACCTGAGGGCTACAGCAATCAGATCGTCATCAAGGGCAACGGCTCCGTGACTATCAAGGGGCTGAAGATCGGTGAGTATACCATCCATGAGGAATCCAGCTGGAGCTGGCGCTACAGATGCGAAAACCAGACCGTAACGCTCCAGCCCGGTGTGACCAACAATGTCACGATGACGAACAGCCGTGGCACCGACAAGTGGCTGGATGACAACGCAAGCGTAGACAACCGCTTTAACTAAGAAAGGGGGCAGCCATTATGTATCAAGGTAAACATTATCAGAAGAATGAGCATGTGGAAAAGCGCAGCCGCGCTAAAAAGCCCCTTGCAGCACTGGTCGCGCTGGTGCTGATCATCGGCGCAGTGGTGGGCGGCACGCTGGCATACCTCGCTGCCCGCACCGACGCCATCGTCAATACCTTTAACCCGGCCAAGGTAGACATCACGGTCGATGAGAATTTTAACGGCAAAACAAAGGAAAACGTGAAGATCACGAACACCGGTGATACCGAGGTCTACATCCGTGCCACCTACGTGGTGACGTGGAAAGACGCCGCAGGAAACGTTTATCCCGAGCAGCCTCAGCCGGGAGTTGATTACACCATAAGCCTCGACCCCAAGCAAGACTGGTTCTATTATAATGATGGGTATTACTACTACACAGCTCCGGTCGCACCTCTTGCATCTACCGGCGTGCTGATCGATTTGTGTACGCCCGTTACGGGAAGAGCTCCCGAGGGATATACCCTGAGCGTGGACGTTCTGGCTTCAGCGATCCAGAGCGTTCCCGCTGAGGCAGTCGGCGAGGCATGGGGCGTGAGCATTGCACCGGGCAGTGTAACTGCCTACGGTGCAGGTAACTAAGGGGGTGGAGACATGAAAAAGTCATTCAAAGCGATCACATCCCTCGTGCTCATGGTACTCGTGCTTATGAGCCTGTCGGTCAGCGCGTTTGCGGCGGCTCCGTCTCCCACCGCTTCCATCACGTTCCGCGGTGAGAAGCAGGGCTTCGGGTTCCAGTCCGGCGACATGAACTATACCGCGACCGACCTGTTTGACAGCTTCAAGAACGTCATGCCCGGCGATAACCTGACCGAGAGCATCAGCTTCACCTATGCTCCGCAGGACGCCGCGGACTGCGACTTTGTGAATCTCTACATGAAGGCAGTTCCCCATGACGAGACCGCAACCCCCCTCACCTACAGCGAGACCTTTGAGAACACCGACGGCAAGGATCAGGCCAATGTCGACGGTCAGCGCGATGAGACCGTCGCGACGATGTCCGACTTCCTCTCTCAGCTCACCATGACGGTGAAGGCCGGCGGCACGGAGATCTATAACAGCACTCCCGACCAGACCGGGGCTCTGACCGATTACGTCTTCATCGGCAAGTTCTATAAGGGCGAGGGCACCACATTCACCGTTGATCTGAACGTGCCCATCACGCTTGACAACAGGTATGCCAACCGCGTCGGTGAGGTCGACTGGGTGTTCCGTGTGGACGGCTTCAACGAGACCCAGCTCACCGTCACCAAGAACTGGAGCGACGGCAACGCCAGCCACGCCAATGACAGTGTCACCGTCAAGCTGCTCAAGGACGGCAAGGAGACCGGGACCACTCAGGTGTTCAACGCCGCGAACAACTGGACCTACACCTTCGATAAGCTCGATGCGGACAGCACTTGGACGGTCGAGGAGGAGCCGGTCGACGGCTACACCCCCAGCTACAAGACCGAGGGCACGACTGTCACCATCACCAACACCGCGAATGATCCCGGCCCCGATCCAAAGGTTCCGCTGGACATCACAGTGATAAAGAAATGGAGCAATGACACGCTCAAGAACCGTCCCAGCTCTGTTATCGTAACGCTTTATGACGGCGATGTCGCTTATGACACGGTGCGCCTGAGCGCTGCGAACAAGTGGACCTACCATTGGAAAGACCTCAACGCTTACGGCAACTGGCGCGTCCTTGAGACCAACATTCCCAGGGGCTATGTCCCGTCCTACAGCGTTTCTGCCGACGGCACTGTCGTGACCATCACGAACAGCAAGAGCCTGATCCAGACCGGTCAGCTCAATTGGCCTGTTTGGGTGCTTGGCGGCGCCGGTGTTGCCCTCGTTACTCTCGGCGGGGCAATGATGCTCAAGAAGAAGAGAGAGAACGATGCCTAAAAAAGCGGGCATCGCGATCATGGCAGCAGGAGCAGTGCTGATCATTTCAGCGCTGCTCCTCTTCGTCCATAACCGTCAGGAGGACGCACAAGCCGGGCAGGAGGCCGAGAGCCTGCTCGAGAGCGTCGAGGCGGTCATCGAGGCGCAGGCTGCCCGGAAGCCGTCGCCGAGTCCGGGCGTGTCGCCGTCGCCTGCGCCGGTAGACCCGACGATGCCGACCGTCACGATCGACGGCTATGATTATATCGGCTATGTCGAGGTTCCCGTGCTGGGGCTGAAGCTGCCGGTCATGGCCGAGTGGGACTACGACCGGCTGAAGATCGCGCCCTGCCGTCAGTTCGGCTCCACGCGCACGGACGATCTCGTGATCGCCGCGCACAATTTTGAGAGCCATTTCGGGCGACTGAAGGAGCTCACCGGCGGCGAGACGGTCATATTCACGGACATGGATGGCGTCGTCAGCACCTACTCCGTCACGAGGCTCGAGACGCTGAGCCCGAATTCCGTCGAAGCCGTGCAGAACAGTGGGCATGACCTTGTCCTCTACACCTGCACCAAGGGCGGCAAGACGCGCGTCACAGTCTTCTGCGACCGCGTTGACGATGCGGGAAGCGCCGCATTACCGGTACCGCAGGCATAATAAATAAAAATTGGGTGTACCCGCGCTGAACGGGTACACCCAATTTCATTATGGAGAAAGAGTTATGAACGCATATAGCAGCCGCCGTTGACGTCGATGCAGGCGCCGGTGACGTAACCGGCTTCCTCGGACGCGAGGTATACGACGGCGTAGGCGACGTCCTCGCAGGTGCCGATCTTGCCCATGGGCGTGCGCTCTATCGCGGCGTCCAGACGGTGCGGATCGGAATTGACGAGGATCTCGTGCAGTGTCTCGGTCATGTGCGTGCCGGGGGCGACGCAGTTGACGGTGATGCCGTCGAGCGCGACAGTGCGTGCGAGCGTCTTTGCAAAGGACTGCTGCGCGCCCTTGGTGGAGGCGTAATGCACCTGCCCGAACAGCGCACCCTGCTGGGCGGTGACGGAGGAGGTCATGATTATGCGCCCGTAGTGGTTGCGCTTCATAACGGGGATGGCGTACTTGCTGCATAGGAACGCGCCGGTGATGTTGGTGTTCTGCACGCGCTGCCAGTCCTCAAGGGTCATGTCGTAGATGTTGCGGTTGCTGTTGACGCCGGCGTTGTTGCAGAGGATGTCAAGGCGGCCGAATTCTTTATCGACAGTTTCAATCATGCGGATGACGTCCTCTTCCTTGCTGACGTCTGCGCGGATGATGATGGCGCGGCGGCCCTTGCCGCGGATGTATTCGGCGACCTTTTCGGCCTTTTCGAGAGAGTGCTCCGAGGTGTAGTTCACGGCGACGTCCGCCCCGGCTTCCGCCAGACAGCGCGCCATTGCCGCGCCGAGCCCCTGCGAGGAGCCGGTGACCAGAGCGACCTTACCTGTTAAATCAAACATAGTTCTGCCTCCATTCAGATTTTATATGTTACCAATCGGCTATGCTGCCGTCTTCAAATTCGAGATGGGGCGTGTCCCATGTGCCGTCAAAGCGCAGCGCATCAAGCTTGCTCTCGTCGACCTCGATGCCGAGACCGGGACCTTCGGGGATGCGGATATAGCCGTCCTCGATCTTGAACGGGGTCTTGAGAATGCCGACGCCGAGATCGGCATGGTCGGGCATACCGGGGTGCTCCTGCGCGAGCAGGTTCGGCACGCAGGCGTCGAGCTGCATGCAGGCGGCGAGGGAGATGGGGCCGAGGGGATTGTGCGGCGCGATCTGCATATAGTAGGTCTCGGCCATAGCCGCGATCTTGCGCGCCTCAAATATGCCGCCGCAGTGGCAGAGGTCGGGCTGGACGACGGAGACGGCCTGCTTCTCAATAAGCTCGCGGAAGCCGAACTTCGTGAAGAGACGTTCACCTGCGGCGATGGGTATCGTTGTGCTGCGCGACACACGCACCATTTCGTCCACATTTTCGGGCAGCACCGGCTCCTCGACGAAGAGCGGATAATACGGCTCGAGCGCCTTGAGCAGGCGGATGGACATTGCGGGACTCACGCGGCCGTGGAAGTCGATCGCGATATCGACCTTTTTGCCGACGCGCTCACGCACAGCGGCGAAGCGCTCAACGACCTTGTCGACCATTTCCATATTGTCGATGGGCCTGATCGGCGGGATGATGGAATATTTCATAACGGTGAAGCCGTCGGCGAGACGCTTGTCCGTTATCTTCAGCATGTCGGGTATCGGGAAGTCGCCGGGGTGGCCGGTCGGCTTGAGGTGGCCGTACATGCGCACCTTGTCGCGGTAAGCGCCGCCGAGCATTTCAAAGACCGGCATGTTATAGTACTTGCCCTTGATGTCCCAGAGCGCCATTTCGATGCCGGAGATGGCGGAGCAGAGGATGGGGCCGCCGCGGTAGAAGGTGCGGCGGTACATGCCCTGCCAGAGGTGCTCTATCTTCAGCGGGTCTGCGCCGATGAGCATGGGTCTGAACTCATTGACGGCGGTCTCGACAGTTCTTGCACGGCCTTCAACGACCGGTTCGCCCCAGCCGCATATCCCCTCGTCGGTTTCGATTTTGAGGAACATCCAGCGCGGACGGATATGTATCATCTTCAGGTCAGTTATTTTCATTGTAAATTACCTCTCAGAGTCCTTCAAAGTAGGTGCTCGTATGGTCAGCGGGGCGGATATTTGTAAGCGTGCCCTTGTAGTGGCGCAGATCAATGGGCTGGAAAGGATATTTCAGGCAGTTCTCCTCATTTATCTCAAGGCCGAGGCCAACGCCGGTCGGAATGAGGATATTGCCCTTGTCGAACACGACGCGCTCATTCGTAAGCTCCTTGCGCCATGAGACGTCAGTAAAGCTTATCTCCAGAATGCGGAAGCCCTGAGTGCTCGCGGCGATATGCAGCGTCGCGGCGTTCGCGACGGGGCCGCTGGGGTTGTGCGGCGCGAGGGCTACATAGTGTGCTTCGCACAGGGCGGCCATCTTTTTGACGGCAGAGATGCCGCCGCAGTGGCTGATGTCGGGCTGGACGAAGTCCGCGCAGCCGCGCTCCAAGAAGTCGCGCATCTGTGTGAGGGAATAGAGCCGCTCGCCCGCCGCGATGGGAACAGGGGAGCTCTTGTGCACCTGCGCGAGAGCGTCAAGGCAGTCGGGAGGCGTGGGCTCCTCGAAGAAATACGGGTCAAAGGGCTTGAGTGCGTTTGCGATCTTTATGCCGGTGGCAATATCGAAGCGGCCATGACCTTCGATGAGCAGGTCAACGTCATTTCCGACCGCGCCGCGCACAGCCTCAACGATCTCTATAGAGCGGCGGAAGTCCGAGTTCTCCATATACATATAGGCCTTGCCGAACGGGTCCCACTTGAGGGCGGTGACGCCCATGTTCTTGGCCTTGACGGCGGCAGCGGCGAACTCATCCGCGGTCTTTGCACCGGCAAACCAGGCATTCGCATACATGCGCACACCGTCGCGCACCTTGCCGCCGAGCATTTCATACACCGGCACCCCGGCGGCCTTGGCCTTGATGTCCCACATGGCCATGTTCACCGCGGAGACGGCGCTCTGGAGCACGGGGCCGACGCGCCAGTAGGAATCGCGGTAGAGCTCATGGGATATGCGCTCGACCTCGCGCGGGTCCTGCCCGATGAGCACGCGCTTTATATCCTCGATCGCGCCGAGCAGGGCGTTCTCCTTGTATTCCAGCGTGCCCTCGCCGATACCGGATATGCCCTCGTCGGTCTCAAGCTTGACAAAGACGAAATTCGTCCGGTAGGTAAAAACGTTGAATGTCTTGATATCTGTGATCTTCACGGATGTATCCTCCAGTTATACTTCAAATTCGGCATAGTGCTCCGGGACAAGGATGCGCTGGCCGCCGTCCCGGAACTCCTCTATAAACTCATTCACGTCGCAGCCATAGGCCTTGAACATATCCCAGTGCATCGGGAGCACGGCCTTCGGTGCGAGGATCGCTGTAAGGCGCGCGGCGTCGACGGCGTTCATGTTGTAGCCGCTGCCGTTTATCGGGAGCATCAGCAGGTCTGCGCCCTGCGGGTATTCTGCCGGGAGGCGCTTATGGAACATGGTGTCCCCGGTGTGGCAGATGACCTTGCCGTCGCCCTCGATGACAACGCCGATGGGGTGCTCATCGCTGTGCGCGGCGTAGGTCGAGCTGAAGCGTATGCCGCTCAGCGTAATTTCAATGCCGGGGTCAAAGAGCATATAGTTCTCTGCCCTTGCATAGCGCGCGCGGAGCGCGGCGAGCACATTCACCGGTGCCAGCACCGCAACAGGGCCGTTCGCTGCGAGCAGCCTGTCGAGCGTACCAAAATCGGTATGGTCGTCATGGATATGGGTGAGTATCACAACGTCGACGTGGGAGTCCAAAAGCTCATCCCTCATCGGGACCTCGCGGCGGTAGCTCTCACCTTTTTTATATCTGAGCGTATCGGAAAGATAGGGGTCGATCATAATGACCGTGCCGTTATCCGTGACCAGACGGAAGCCCGCCTGACCGAGCCAGCTTATCTTCATATACAGTTCCTCGCTTTATCTTATATCCTGAGCAATATGCTTTGCGTTAAATACAAAACACATTGCTTAGGATATAACGGGCATCCGTTGGGATGCCCGTTATAAAGTTCAGTCGGATCAGCCGTTGACGATGGCAAGAACCTGATCGAGCAGATCGGTGTAGCCGCCGGCCTCGGCGCTCTCGCTCCAGAACGGAGTGAAGAGGTCGATGAGAGCCTGCTGGTCGTCAAACTGGGTGATGGTGCAGCCGGCTTCTTCGAGCTTGGTCTGGTAGCCGGACTCGTTTGCGATAACGGTCTCGTTCAGCTCTTCCTGGCACTGCTTCCAGGTGGAGGTGAAGAGCTCCTGAGTGGCCTCGTCGAGGGAGTTCCACTTATCGGCGTTCATAACAGGGCCGATAACGGAGATCATGTGGCGGGACAGGCAGACGTACTTGCCGAGCTCATAGAAGCCCTGAGTGTAGAAGGCTTCGAGACCGGACTCAACGCCGTCAACAAGGCCGGACTGCATTGCGGTGTAGGCCTCGTTCCAGGGAACGACGGTGGGGCTCATGCCGAGGGTGTTGAAGGTGTTCAGGTAGAGGTCAGTGCCGGGGGAGCGGAGCTTGTAGCCCTTGCAGTCGTCAAGGCTGGTGATGGGGGTCTTGGTGATCATGTTGCGGAAGTTGTTCCAGGTCCAGCCGAAAGCGTGCATATTCAGGGTATCCTCGAGCTGCTGGTCGAGCTGTGCGCCGACTTCGCCGAAGATGACCTTGCCTGCGGTCTCATAGCTGTCATACAGGAAAGGCATTGCGGTCAGTGCGAAAGCGGGGACTGCGGAAGAGAGCTGGGAGCAGTCAGCAAGGCACATATCGAGGGTGCCCATCTGGACGGCATCCTGAGCGTCGGTCTGGTTGTAGAGGGAAGCTGCGGGGTAGATGTCGATGGTGATCTTGCCGCCGGACTGCTCGTTGATCATGGTCGCCCACTTGGTCAGTGCTTCGTGGATGGGCTGGTCAACAGCATTGTGGTGGGAGAGCTTCAGGGTCATCTCGGGGTACTCGACTGCTGCGGTGTCAGCTGCAGCGTCTGCTGCGGGTTCTGCTGCGGGTTCTGCTGCGGGAGCTTCCGTTGCTGCAGGGGCAGCGGACTGGCCGCAGGCGCACAGTGCAAAGCACATAACGAGTGCAAGCACCAGAGCGATGAGTTTCTTCATTTTGGGGTTCCTCCTAAATTTTTTTATGATCACAGAGCAGATGCTCCGGGATTCCGGATTTGTTTCCCTGTCACATCAGAGAGGGAAGCCAGGTGACAAGCGCGGGGATGAAGATGACGAGCAGGGTCACGCTGTAGTTGACGGTGATGAACTTGAAGATATTTCTGACGACCTTCTCGAGCGGGGTGTCGGTAATGCTTGCGGAGATGTACATGAGCAGGCCGACCGGGGGAGACATGCCGCCCATGTCGAGCGTCAGGATGCAGACCATTGCAAAGTAGATCGGGTCAAAGCCGTAGGCGGCGATGAGCGGGGTGAAGATAGGCACGAGCATGAGCATCGCAGCGTTGGAATCGATGAACATACCGGCTATGTAGAGGATGATGCTGATGAATATCAGGATCAGGTAGGGGTTGCCGTGGAAGACCTGAGACGCGGCGAGCACGACCTTGGAGAGGTTGTAGTTCGTAGCGAGGGTGCCGAAGATACCTGCGAAGACAACGACGATCATGCAGTTGGTCGTGCCGTGGACTGCATCCTTGAAGCACTCCCAGACATGCTTGGTGTTCATGGTCTTGCGGATGAAGCCGTATATGATGCTGTATACGCAGGCGACAACGCCGGCTTCGGTCGCGGTGGTGGCACCGGAGAGGATGCCGCCGATGATGATGACGGGCATGATGAGCGCGGGCAGCGCCTTAAGGGTATCCTGACCGAGAGCCTTCCAGCCGACGAACTTCGACTTGGGGATACCGGCCTTGCGGGCGTAGACGCCGTTGACGATCATGTAGCCGATGGCGATGACGAGACCGGGGATGATACCGGCCATGAACAGCTTGCCGATGGCGATGGAGGTAACACCGGAGTAGAGCACCATCATTATGCTCGGCGGGATGACCGGGCCGAGAGCGCCGCAGGAAGAGACGAGGGCGCAGGAGTAGCCGTCGTCATAGCCGTCCTTGCGCATGATGGGGACAAGGATGGAGGCGAGAGCGGAGGTGTCGGCATTCGCGGAACCGGAGACGCCCGCCATCACAACACCGGTGACGATGGTCGCGTGGCCGAGGCCGCCCTTGAAGTGGCCGACAAGGCTCTTTGCCCAGTTGACGAGGATATCGGTGATACCGGACTTCTCCATCAGGGTACCGGCCAGCATGAAGAAAGGCACTGCCATGAGGGAGAAAGAGTCCATACCGGTGAAGAGCTTCTGGGGGATGATTATACCGGTGAGCGAAGGGTCAAAGAAAAGAGTAACGACGGCGGAAATGACCATGCCGTAGGCGACGGGCATGCCGATGAACAGCAGCAGGAAGAACAGCCCGAAAAGAATACCAAGCATCATATCTCTTCACCATCCTTATTCTCGTGAATTATCTTGATAAACAGATTGATAACGACCTCGAGCGAGAAGAGCACGAGCAGCGCCGCGCCGACCGCCTGAGAGGAGTACATAAAGGAGGCAGGCAGATGTATACCGTCAAGGTACTTGTGCGCCGCATTGAACTTCTGGCACAGCTGGACGGTGTAGGCAAAGTAGAAACCGCCGAAAGCACAGATGAGCATATTGCAGATGAGCCAGGAGATGTCCTGAAACTTCTTCGGCAGGCGCTTCACAAGAACGTCAAAGCCGAGGTTCTGTTCATGGCGGACGATGATGGGGAAATAGAGCATCAGCATCCAGATGAACAGGTAGCGGCAGAGCTGCTCGCTCCACCAGATGGGAGAGTTGAGCACGTATCGGGCGATAACGGCGACGAGGGTGATGCCGGTAAAGCCTACGACAAGCGCGCCGCAGATGTTCTTGAGGATCTTCTCAAGGACATCAAAGATTTTACCAATTGCTTTCAAGTTTATTACCTCCACTTACGTTTATTTGTGTATGTGCAAAGCAATTTTAATGTTTGATATTTTAGGCAGCACAAGAATATGATATTTGATATTCTTCAGACAATAATCATGCCGGAGCAGAATTTTCTATCCCGGCATATGACCGGAGCCGGGGCGTCAGATCTGCCCGGCGTATACCTTCAGGAAGTTCTCCATCGCGTGGCCGACGTGCTTGTCGACCGCGGCCTTGATGGCATGTGCGTCTTTCTTTTCGAGCGCGGCGATAAGCTCCTCATGCTCGCCGTACACTGCCTGTACGCGCACGATGCTGGGCATATAGCTTTTGCGCAGGGCGCGGATAAGCATATGGTAATAGCGGTAAAGCTCGATAGCTTTAGAGTTGCCGCCGCGGGACATTATCAGCCCGTGGAATTTCGTGTTCAGGTCTATGTAGCCGGTGCTGAGCGTCTGACCGGCGGCGATAAGGCCAATCTCCTCATTTACGGCCTTGAGCTCGTCTATAAGCTCATCGTCTATATAGGGCAGGGCAGATTCATAGATAAGGCACTCCAGCGCTCGGAGCAGGCCGTATATCTCCCTGACAAAGGTCTCGTCGATGCACAGAACGGTCGCGCCCTTGTAGGCGTTGATCTCCAGCAGCTTCTCGCCCTCGAGCGTTCTGAAAGCCTCGCGCACGGGCATATTGCTCGTGCCGTAGCGCTCTGAGATCTCTTTTATCGTGATGCGGCTGCCGGCTTCTATCTTCTTGCTGATTATATCCTCGCGCAGACGCTCTGTGACCTTGGAGGCAACCGTGCCTTCAAAGACTATTTTCTCTGCCATAACAACCGCTCCGTGTTCTGTATTTCGCTGCGTAATTCATTCTTCGTTCACAATATTATCAAGCGCGCAGCGAATTGTCAATAGACTTTCTCACGGAAATGATATTTGATATTTGACATTTTAATCAATCTCTGCTACCATAAAGCCAGATAACACAAGGGGTCTTGTGCAGCGTGCATAAAAAATCTGCCGGAACTTTGGCAAAAGTGCCCGGTACTCAGGAGTGATAAGTGCAATGGAAAAATCGGTTATCATTGACAACGGAAGCATCAGAGCAAATATCCTGCTGCCCGGCTGGGGCTATGACCGTTCGCGCTATGACTGGGGCGGCATGGTCGAGCAGGTGTGGCACAAGGGGCACACGTTCCTTTCCAAGGAGCTCAACAGCAGCGGCGGAGTAGGCCTCGGCGGCGTGGGGCTCGTGAACGTGTTCGAGTGGCGCGATACTGCGCTTTATGACAGCGCATCAGTGGCGGATTATTTCCCGCTGCCCGGCGTGGGGCTGCTCAAGAAGACAGACACCTCGCCGTTTCTCTTTACAAAGGATTACCCGACCGTACCGTTTGAGCACGCAGTCGAGGCAGGGGAGGACTTCGTTAAGATCAGGACGCTCCCGCATCTCTGCTGCGGTGTTGCTATGGACATGGAGAAGCTCTACACCCTCGAGGGGAACACCCTGCACATGGACATCACGGTCAAGAACGTCGGCCCCAAGGCCATACACGCAACCGAGTTTTCCCACAACTTCTTTAATTTCGACGGCGGCGTGATAAACTCCGATTACCGCCTGTCTTTCCCCTATACCATCGAGCCGAAGCTGCGCCGCGGTGAGCTGATCATCGAGCGCGATGCTTACCGCCTCGGCGAATTTGACGGGCCGACAGAGTCCAGCGCGTTCTGGATCCGCGGCTGGGAGGGGCTCAAGAGCCATTGGATGAAGCTTGAGAACGCGGCAAAGGGCATGAGCGTCCTCATCGAGGACGGCGTTCCCATCTGCAATTTCTATAGCTGGAACAACTTCAACGCCTTCTGCCCTGAGGTATTCGCGCCCATCGACCTTGAAAGCGGAGAGAGCGTGAGCTACCGCCGCAGCTATACATTTGAAGCAAAGTAAGAAGTAATATAAACGATAGAAAACAATAGAAAGGAAACTTACATCATGGCAAAGATCGCATTGGTCACAGGCGCCGGTCACGGTATCGGCAAGGGCGAGGCCATTGAGCTTGCAAAGGCGGGGTACGACGTCTGCATCAGCTATTGCGGAAGCGAGGAGCAGGCGAAGGACACGGTGGAAAAAGTCCGCACGCTCGGCAGAAGATCAATGGCCATAAAGGCTGACCTCACAAGGCTTGACGATATCGACCCGATGTTCGATACGCTAGAGCGGGAGTTCGGGAACATTGACGTGCTGGTAAACAACGCGGGCATCACGAAGTTCATGCCCTTCCTCGAGGTCTCTCCCGAGATGTTCGACACCATCACAAACGTCGACCTGCGCGGCACGTTCTTCTGCGCACAGCGCGCGGCGAAGGACATGATCCGCCACGGCACGCGCGGCTGCATCATAAACACCAGCAGCGTCCACCGCAGCACGAACTACCCCAAGGCCAGCGTATACGGCCCGGCAAAGGCCGCGGTCTATAAGCTCACGCAGCACATGGCGCTCGAGCTCGCGCCCTACGGAATAAGGGTCAACAGCGTGTCCCCGGGATATATAAAGGTGACTGACCCGAATGTCGTCACCGACAGGGAGAAGATGCTCGTCTCCCGTATCCCGGCGCAGCGCACCGGTCAGCCTGAGGAGATCGCCGCGGCGGTGCTGTACCTCATCTCGGACGCTGCCAAGTATGTCACCGGCAGTGACATAACAGTCGACGGCGGACAGCTTCTGCCATCCGCCGTGGATAATACGTATTTTAAATGACCCTCAGCCGCCGAGGACGCCCGTGATCGCACCGGCGCTGCTGACGACCTGCGCGGCGATCTCCTTTATCCGCTCCGGCTCCATTCTGGACGCTGGGGCGGATACGCTTATTGCGGCGACGGGATGGGCGCTGTAATCGAAGATTGGCGCGGCGATGCAGAATACGCCGGGTTCGTGCTCCTCGTTATCGAGCGCGTAGCCCTGAGCCTTTATCTGTTTCAGCTCCGCGGTGAGCCGGTCAAAGTCCGTGATGGTGTTCGGCGTGAACGCGGTTATGACGGATCTGTCCCATATCACGCGCACGGCCTCCGGCGGGAGATTTGCCAGAATGCACTTGCCGACGCCTGTGCAGTACATCGGGTTCTTGAGCCCGACGAACGATGCCATGCGCGCGATGCTGCTGCTCGTGTCCTCCTTATAGAGGTACACGACTTCATCGCCCAGGCGCGCGACAAGGTGGACGGCCTCGCCGCTGAACTCCGCGAGCCGCTCAAGGTATGGCCGCGCGATCGACACGAGGTTCACCCCGCAGGCCGCGCGGCTGCCGACCTCGAACATTTTCAGCGTCAGGCGGTACTTCCCTGTCTCTATGTCTTTCTGCACATAGCCGCGTGAGGAGAGCGAGGCGAGCAGACGGTGCACGGTACTGACGTGCAGACCGACCGCAGCGGCAAGATCGGTCAGGCTCATCCCGTGCGGGCTGGAAGAGAGCGCCTCGACTATATCAAAAACACGGTCTATCGACTGTACAGGTGTTGAGTTTGCCATAGCATATCTCCGTTTTCACATTATGAAAAGCTTTTTCATACTCTAACACGCCCCGGCGCTTCGCGTCAATTGTAGTATTCTCACAAAAAGAGCCGCGTATTTTTGGCGGCATATACGGCGCAAAGTGGGGCATATCCGGTTGACAAGAGGGACGTAATTTTGTAATATAAAGGCGAATATCAGAATGTGATAACCATTTTCACATTATGAAAATCAAAGGAGAAATTCGTATGCGTGAACAGGTAATAGAAAGAATAGAAAAGGAAAAGCTGATCGCCATCGTGCGCGGTGTCAGCGCAGATCAGTGCAGCAAGGTCGCAAACGCGCTGTATGCCGGCGGCGTGCGCCTTATGGAGATCACCTATAATCAGAAGGACCCCGCATCATGGCAGAAGACCGCCGAAGCGATCGGTGCACTGACCGAGGAGTTCGGCGGTAAGATGCTCTTCGGCGCAGGCACTGTCACGAATGTTGAGCTGGTTGAACTGACCCATGCCCACGGCGGCAAGTATATCATCTCCCCGGATACGAATGTTGACGTCATCAAGCGCACTGTTGAGCTCGGCATGGTCTCTCTCCCCGGTGCTATGACCCCGACCGAGGTTATGACCGCGCACGACGCGGGTGCGGACTTCGTCAAGCTCTTCCCGGCGGGCGACCTCGGCGTCAGCTATCTCAAGGCTATCCGCGCGCCCATCAGCCATGTGAAGCTCATGGCCGTCGGCGGCGTGAATGAGTCTAACGCGGCGGACTTCCTCAAGGCAGGCGCGGTCGGGCTCGGCATCGGCGGCAACCTCGCAAAGAAAGCATGGATCGACGCCGGCGAGTTCGATAAGCTGACCGAGGCGGCAAAGACCATGGTAGAAATAATAAAGAGTGTGCAGTAAAGGAGAAAAATATAATGGCAAGAGTAATTACTTTCGGTGAGATAATGATGCGCCTGAACCCGGAGGGGTATCTCCGCTTTGTGCAGGCAGATAAATTCGAGGCAACCTACGCCGGCGGCGAAGCGAACGTCGCGGTGTCGCTCGCGAACTACGGCATGGACGCAGCCTACGTCACCAAGGTCCCCGCGCATGAGATAGGCCAGTGCGCCGTCAATGAGCTGCGCCGCTACGGCGTTGACACTTCGCTTATGCTCCGCGGCGGCCCGCGTCTCGGCGTGTACTACTGCGAGAAGGGCGCTTCCCAGCGCGCTTCCAAGGTCATCTATGACCGCGCCGGTTCCTCCATCGCTCTGGCCAAGGCCGATGAGTTCGATTGGGACAAGATATTCGACGGCGCTGACTGGTTCCACTGGACGGGCATCACCCCGGCTCTCGGCGGCGATATGCCCGAAGCCTGCCTTGAGGCCTGCAAGGCCGCAAAGGCGAAAGGCATCACCGTCTCCTGCGACCTCAACTACCGCAAGAAGCTCTGGACGCGCGAGCAGGCAGGCGAGTGCATGGCAAAGCTGCTGCCCTACGTCGACGTCTGCATCGCGAACGAAGAGGACGCAAAGGACGTGTTCGGCATCGAGGCCGAGAACACCGACATCAACAGCGGCAAGCTCGACCATGAGGGCTACATCAGTGTCGCGCGCCAGATCGCGCAGCGCTTCGGCTGCAAGAAGGTCGCCATCACTCTGCGCGGCTCCATCTCCGCAACCGATAACGACTGGGCGGGCATGCTCTATGACGCAGCAAGCGACAAGGCCGTGTTCTCTACAACCTACCATGTACATATCATCGACCGTGTCGGCGGCGGCGACAGCTTCGGCGGCGGCCTGATCTATGCGCTGCTCAGCGGCAAGAACGATCAGCAGGTCATCGACTTCGCAGTTGCGGCCTCTTGCCTCAAGCACAGTGTCGAGCATGACTTCAACCAGATGAGCGTTGCCGAGGTCGAGGCTCTCGCCGCGGGCAATGCCTCCGGCAGAGTCCAGAGATAAGCTTGGCCGGGCGACCGCCGTTTTAGAGATAAAAGTAGTCAGGCGGCCACCGTTTCAGAGACAAAAGTAGCCGGGTGACCACCGGTTCAGAGAGGTATAAAATGGTACATATTCCTTACGGGAAGACCCATATAGATTTTGAAGAGCAGGGAGCGGGCGTGCTCACCAGCCGCATCGGCGAGCTGAAAGCGGAGGGCAGCGGCAGCGATATCGTCCGCGCCGCGATGGAAAATCCCATCGACAGCCCGCGGCTCTGCGAGCTTGCCAAGGGCAAAAAGAGCTGCGTTATCATCATTTCCGACCATACGCGCCCGGTGCCGAGCAGGGACATCATCCCCAATATGCTGCGTGAGCTGAGAGCAGGCAGCCCAGATATAGAGGTCACGCTGCTTGTCGCCACGGGCTTTCACCGCCTGACATCGACGGCGGAGCTCGAAGCAAAGCTCGGCCGGGAGATAATGGACGAGTGCAGGATAGTCGTGCACGACTGCCGCGATAAGGACGCAAATGTTCAGATCGGCATCCTGCCCTCCGGTGCGCCGCTGGTCATTGACAGACTTGCGGTCGAGACGGAGCTGCTGATAGCGGAGGGCTTTATCGAGCCGCATTTCTTTGCTGGCTTCTCCGGTGGACGGAAAAGTGTGCTGCCCGGCGTGTCCGATCAGGTGACGGTGCTCGGCAACCACTGTTCCAAGTTCATCGACAGTCCGTATTCCCGCACCGGCATCCTCGACGGCAACCCCATTCACAAGGATATGATCGCGGCGGCGGAGATGGCGAAGCTTGCGTACATCGTCAATGTCGTGATCGACGAGGACAAGAAAACGGTCGCGGCCTTTGCGGGCAATTACCTGACAGCGCACCGCCGCGGCTGCGATTTCCTGCTGGGCTACTGTCAGGCAAAGCCCAAGTGGGCGGACATAGTCATTTCATCCAACGGCGGAGCGCCGCTGGATCAGAACCTTTACCAGTGCGTAAAGGGCATGACGGCGGCTGAGGCCACCTGTAACGAGGGCGGCGTTATAATAATGTGCGCCGAGTGCGCCGACGGCCACGGCGGCGAGGGCTTCTATGAATCGCTGAAAAACTGCGAAAGCGCCGTAGCGCTCTATGATGAGTTCATGACGACGCCGCAGGACAGGACCGTGCCTGACCAGTGGGAGAGCCAGATACTCGCGCGCATACTCATGCATCACACGGTCATTTTCGTCTCCCGCCCGGAGATGAAGGGCATGATCGAGGAGATGAAAATGACCTACGCGCCGTCGCTCGAGGCCGCGCTGGAGCTTGCGCATAGTATGGGCAAGCACAGCCTGACGGTCATCCCGAACGGCATCTCCGTCATCGTCCGAGATTGAGCGGAATTGAAGAGAAAATAGCATGGAGCGGCGAAGCGCCGTTCCATGCTATTTTGTTCTTGCACGGACGTGGAAGATGTTGTATAATATCTAAGTCGGCATTTGAATAAGGCATAACCGGGTGTAGCGCAGTTGTCAGCGCGGGTGGTTTGGGAGTGCCGTGCCTGCATCCGAGACGGGGCAGACCAAAACGCCGGAAAGCCTTGCAGCACCTGCTCTTGCGGAATTTGAGCAGCCGGTCAAAACGGGCGAAAAATCAGCAATGACCACATGACTGACCACAGTCGCAGAAAAACTTCAACTTAATAACCGGGTGTAGCGCAGTTGGTAGCGCGGGTGGTTTGGGACCATCAGGTCGGGGGTTCGAGCCCCTCCACTCGGACCAAATAAGCAATGCCCCCACCGGGGGCGTTGCTTATTTCTATGCCAGTTTGGGCTCGAACCCGAGGGCGCTTAGAAACGTGCCGGTGGCACGTTTCTACCCGAGGTGGCCTGCGCCGCGGCGCAGGTCGAGCCCCTCCACTCGGACCAAAAGCTCTCTGAAATCGCTGATTTCAGAGAGCTTTCTTATTCCTTGTCTATTGCGGCGCAAGGGGTGAGGGGATTTAAATCTCAAATTTGTTAAATAGTTGAATCCACCTTTCAACAAATTCATCAGGGATATCTTTTGCTTTGAGAATTTGTTGTTTTACATTGCGAGATAAGTCGACTTTCCATCCCTTGTTAAGCTCAATCCCATTCCTTTTTGCAAACTGTTCGATTTGAGGTATTACAGGCTGATCTTTAGTCAATACATCGACAATGTCCTCGTCCTCAACATCTCGAAATATGCGGCTAAGATGTCTGCTCATTAAACTGATTGGTATAATATCCTCAAATTCACAGTTTGGAATATCGGAAAAATCTGCAATTTCAATAACACGTTCAAGGCTGCCTTTATAAAGGCCGGAGAGCAGTTTTTTCTTTGCCTCTACGCCGCTTTGGTCTGAGTCAAGAACAACCAAGGGTAAGTCTTCATTCTTCCCGCTGACAATACTGACTACGCCAGGTACACCACGAACACCGCCAGAGGGAATAAATACAAGTTCCTTACTTGGCGCAATTTTCTGTTTATGAATCAAATATAACTTGATTGCATTTAGGTAGTTTTGATCGGAAGGCCCCTCGACAATAACTGGTTGGCATCCTTGAAGTAGAATGTCAGATACACTTAGACCAAGCGCTGCATGTACTGCATAGATAGATTTCTCATTAAGCTTATCATCTGATGCGCGGAGGTTACCGGAAACAACTGTAAGTCCTTTAGCATCAGAATACACGACTTTTGCACGGTCAATATTTGATGTGTCAACCAGAAAGGGAGAGTGGGTTGTGTAAATAATCTGATTGGTTTTTGCCAGATTATCAAAAAATGCAATCAAATCTTTTTGGGCTAATGGATGCAGAGAAAGTCCAGCCTCATCAAGTAGAAGGATAGCTCCCTTGTGTGCTTCTTGACTTTCCACCAAGAAGACCAAAAAGAAGCTAAGAAACCATTGAAGACCTGTGCTTCTACGTTCAAGTTCGATTTCTTCTGGTCGCTTATCATCAGATACCCAAATCTTAAAGAACTCTCCATCGGCCTGGAATCTAAAAATATAATTCCCCTGTTTCCACCAAGCTTTGAATTTACTGGTTAATTCAGAAGCTGCTGAGTTAAGCAGAATTGCTCGTGCTTCTTTTTGGTCAGTTGCAGCTGTAATTTCTTCTGCAGTAGGTGCTTTCTCTACATCATTTCCGTAACGATCCTCAATGATTCTTATTGGGTCTTTACCGAGTTCTAATACTTCTTCCGGATTGAGCTTAACAAAATCAAAAAGGACTCGTAAAGTCCGTACCTTTGAATCGTTACTTATTCCGTCGACCTGTTCGCCTCTTAGCCATTTTATCGCATGAGGTAAGTAAATTTGTGCATCAAGATTGCCGTAATTCGAATAATATACAAATGATGGAATTTCCGAAATTATCAACTTCTGAGCATCAGCATTATCGGTTGGGTCTATCGTATGTAGGACCAGAAAAGCTTGCTCAATTGCATTCTTTGTGGCCGTATAATGCGGGTAGATTTCAGATGTAGCTGACTTTACAAGATTTGAAGGATACAGCTCTACAATAGCCTCATAGTCTGATAATGACAAGAATTCTTTCCCGTTTAAAAGGGATAGAATATCAGCATAAAAACTATCAATTTTTGCTTTTATGCCAGCTTCGGCTTTGGTTTTTTCATTCAAACGCATTAACTGCTTGCGAGCATCCGAAACTATTCCGGTCACATAATGAGCCTCGATGTTGGTTACCACACGATAATTTGGGAATGATACAGTACGTTTACCATCATATGTCCTTCTGACGTTTACAATTGCGACTGCATCCTTATCGCAGTCGCATAGTGTTGCAACTTTATCAGTTAATGTTCCATCTAACTCAAAATCAGCAGAAATGAACGTAATCTTTTCGGGAGTTGCTCGCCAAGCTGCATAGTGCTTTGTTGGCATGTCATGCAAAGCATCTATTTCACCGTCTCTAACTGGGTTTAGTTTCCATAGAGCCAAAATAACGTTGGATTTTCCTGCTTCGTTAACACCGACCAAAGAAGTTACATCATCACACTCAATCCAACCACTATCCATGATGGAACGAAAATTCGTAACTCTAAACCGCTTTAGTGTCATCATAATCATTTATCCCCCCGCATTAAGCATTAAATATAGTTCTATTTTTTACATCTATATAGAGTAGGGGTTCGGAATATCTGGAATCTACCGAACCGCTGGTTCGCAAAATTAGTTAAAAAAAACCTGCACTAAGATGATCAAGTATTTTAGATAGCAAATCGCAACCTGTTATAATTCAGTAAAGCGTGTGCAGCTTGAATAAAATGGCATTTTTAAGAAAAACCAATTAGATTGATTACTATGACGAGTGTAAGTCGAAAAAACGACTTATTGCAACATCTTCATCTAATATTATATGTGATTTTTTCGTGTTTTACAATAGTTTATATAGCGAGCGGAGCTATTTTGAGAGTAGCGTAAATCCATTTATGCAGGTGGTCATTGATTTCGAGGACGCGGCCACTGCATAGCTTGCGCCTGAGTCCCGTGTATGGCTTAAAATCGTTCATTCTTGGCTTTCCTGCTGTGAATGGGGCAATTTTATGTCTCGGCTGTGAAATGCTCTTAAACGGCGCTGCTTGCCTATACTGCACCTACCGGGTCATCAGAGGCTCTCGGTACAAATCTCTTAATACGGGTATAATAGTAAGGGAATTATCGCGCAGCTTGTTGACTATTCCCTTATTATACACTACAATTTAAGGGAAACTAGGCGGAGGTGAGGGAATGAGACCATTTAATTATTCAGCAATTAAGGAGCAGAAGTGGGATTCGGACATTCTGGGATTGATTGCTGCCATATACAAGGAAGGGGGTAAGCAGGAATTCTATTTGAAACAGTGCTCAGAAGAGCTCGAAAAGCTCGTTGAAATCGCCAAGATACAGAGCACCGAAGCATCAAATGCCATTGAGGACATTGTTACCACAAGCACAAGGATTCGGCAGCTTATCGAGAAGAAAACCACGCCGCAGAACCGTGATGAACAGCAAATTGCAGGATATTGTGATGTGCTGAACATTATTAATGAGAGCTTTAATGCGATTCCAATTACGCGGAACTACATCCTGCAGCTCCACAAAATACTGTACAGCCACATGAACAACCCGCTTGCGGGCAGCGCAAAGAATGTACAGAACTATATTAGTGCCACCTATCCGGACGGCTATGTTGAGGTTCTGTTTACACCGCTTGCGCCTTATGAAACACCGGAGGCTTTAGACAGAATCTGCGAGGAATATAACCGCGTAATCGGAAACATGGAGCTTGAACCGCTGATTGCTATCCCAGTTTTTATTTACGATTTCCTGTGTATCCATCCTTTCAATGACGGCAACGGAAGAATGAGCCGATTGCTCACAACGCTGCTTTTATATCGAAGCGGATTCTTCGTAGGCAAGTATATTTCCCTTGAATCTAAAATAGCAAAAAACAAAGACTTGTATTACGATGCACTTGCACAGTCGCAGACTGGCTGGCATGAAGGCACGGAGGATGTGGTTCCGTTCATCAAGTATCTGCTCGGGACGATACTTTCCGCTTACAAGGACTTTGAGGATCGCGTGGTGCTTGTGGAAACCAAACTGCCTGCACTTGAAATGGTACGTCGAGCAAGCAAGAATAAAATCGGCCGGTTCAACAAACAGGCTATTCGAGAGCTATGCCCGACGCTCAGCGACAGCTCTATCGAAGGAGCCTTACGCAAACTGGTCGCTGCCGGTGAGCTGAAAAAAGAAGGGAAAGGGAAAAATACCTGTTACTTTAGATTGAATTAGTTCTCCATTCTGCAGCAAATACTTCTCATTCCTTGTCTATTGCGGCGCAGGAGATGAGGGTGACACATCGGATTTTTCTCAACGAATTTCCGATACACTGCTTCGGAATTTGTTCATTATATTTCCGGAAAGATTTTGCGTTTTCGATTTTACTCAAAGAGATAGTAAAACCTCTCTTATTGCGCTATAACGCCTACGGGCAGAGTAACATCCATAGTCAAGAAGCAAGCCGGGGCGATGCCTTGGCTTGCTTTTCTAAACCCGCTGTTTACTTTCTTGCTAATTTTAGATATGATATTAGCAAGAAAGTAGTGATTGCGTGACAGCCTATCCGCTTTGCGGATCGACACACTTCAAATCAGATTCCCTTAACAGTACGTACTTTCCGTTAATTTGCGCCCATATTTAAGGGAAAGCGAGTCGGAATACGGGAAAGCATCCGTTTGCAAACGGCTATATTCAAAACTCGGAGGAGACCATGAAAAAGATACTGGTGATACTGGGCGGAGGACGCCCGAGGGGGAATACACGGCAGTTGGTGGACGCTTTCGCGCGTGGGGCAACAGATGCCAGGCATGAGGTGGAGATAGTTTCGCTGAACAAAGTTCAAGTAAACGGCTGCCTTGGCTGCAACGCCTGTCGCTACGGCAAACCCTGCATTCAGAAGGATGGCTTCAACGAGCTTGTGCCTAAAATCAAGGCGGTGGACTGCGTCGTCTTTGCCTCGCCGCTGCTGTTCTGGACGATCTCGTCCAAGCTGAAAGCGTTCGTGGAGCGGTTTTACTGTATTGCGGAGGAGGACCCGAATCCGCCGCTGGGCAGGTATGAGAAATACCCGGTCAAGGACTCTGCGCTACTGATGACGTCGGCGGACAATTTCTTTTGGACTTTTGAGCAGGCGGCGTCCTACTACCAGTTCGCCATTGTGAACTATATCGGCTTCCATGACCGGGGGATGCTTCTGGCTGACGGCTGCGGAGATACCAATGGCAAGCCGCAGATCGATAAAACTAACCACTTGTCGGAGGCATACGAGTTCGGGAAGCGGATATATGAGTGAGGTAAATCAGAATTTGCGAGGATGGTCATATGAATGATATATGGGTTGAGTTTGCGATCCGCATTCAAAGTATTGCACAGGCGGGGCTTCAGTATAGCAAAGACAAATATGACAGAGCACGTTATGAAGAATTAAGACAGATCGCGGCGGAAATGCTGTCTCTGAAAACGGATATTCCGGTAAATAAAATCTTTGATTTGTTTTGCAATGAGTCCGGCTACCAGACACCGAAAGTGGATACACGGGCGGCGGTTTTTGTTGACGGTAAAATTCTGCTTGTACATGAGAATAACGGTACATGGTCGCTGCCGGGAGGCTGGTGCGATGTAGACCAGTCTGTTGCATCCAATACTGAAAAAGAAGTGTTGGAAGAAGCGGGACTTACCGTGACATCCGAGAAAATAATTGCAATCCAAGACTGGAGAAAGCACAATGTGGTAAATTACGCTTATGGGATATTGAAGGTTTTTGTGCTGTGCCGATACGAGGGTGGAAAGTTTGAAGAAAATATCGAGACTACTGAGATCGGATTTTTCGATAAAAAGGATCTTCCACCAGCACTTGCTGTAGAAAAATGTACAAAAGAACAGATTCTGATGTGCTTTGACTCATATGAAAATCCGGATGCAGCGACACTGTTCGATTGAGGCAAATCAAAACTTGCAAATGCGGGAGAGCATAGAATATGGTCGATAAAAGATATTATGAAAAGCTCGGTGGTTTCTCTTATCTGTTAGGTGAACTAAGAAAAAAGCTCGGCAAGGAGCAGACTGATGTTCTGGTCAATGACGCAGTGAAGCTTTGCAACGAATTGTGTGACCAATATAAAGGACTGTCCAAGAAAGAAAAGCTACATACCGAACAGATGATCTTCCCGCGGGCGGCTATTTATTTGCAGATGATCAAATACATCCCCTGCGAAGAGGCCATAGGCTTGATAGAAGGATCCGTAAGAATAGGCGTAGAGCCTGACCGGAAACGCCTGCATGCTGCAACTAAGCTCCCGTTCATCCGGCCACTGTTCTTTAAGATTTTCCACAAGATGATCGGCACTATGTTCAACGGAGACGCAGGCTTCAAATTCGAGGAAATTGAAGCCGACAGCAGGCATTACAGAGTCGATGTTCTGCAATGCCCTTATATGAAGTATTGCGAATTACTGGGCTGCAAAGAGCTGACGAGCACTTTCTGCCTGAGCGATGACCGCGTCTATGGAAATATGTGCGGCATCACCTTTGAGCGGCACGGCACGATAGGCCGGGGCAGCGATAAATGTGATTTCTATTTTTACATGGATTAGCGGCGGGTGAACGCTGTGGATCACTCTATTTTTTCAAACAGTCTCATTGCATAAGAGCTATAAATAGGTTATTCTTACGGCGGAGGTGAGCAAAATGGCAAACGAAGATAAAAAAGATTTTAATGCGATGCTGCATGACAATAAGGATATGCCGAAATTCCAGACTATTACAGACCCGGAAAGCATAGAGAAATACGGCGGCAGCAAGATGTATTTCGCTCCGCCCATTGAGTACGATAGAGTGATGAGAAAAATTCCATACGGCAAAGTGATCACCGTTGGGGAAATACGCGCTCATTTCGCGAAAATGAGCGGCGCTGATTTCACGGAACCGATCACGACAGGGATTTTCGTTTCTATTGCGGCGTGGGCGAGCTATCAGCGCGCGGAGGATGAGACGCCTTATTGGAGAACACTGAAAGCCAACGGAGAATTAAATGCCAAATACCCGAATGGTATCGAAGCGCAGAAAGAAAAATTAAAAGCAGAGGGACACACCATCATCGAAAAGGGACGCAAAAATAAGCGGTACTATGTGAAGGACTATGAAAAATATCTTTTCGATTTGAGATAAAGACGGTGGTCAAGCCGCGGAGGAAACATTATGAACATAAGATATGCGGGAAAAGAAGATATTGCGGCGATCGCTGCGGTCGAGGCGGAATGCTTTCCGCCCGCGGAGGCTGCGACGGAAAAGGACTTCATTGAACGGGTCCGGTATTACGGCAATCATTTCTGGCTGATGCACGATGACGAAAAGCTGATAGCGTTCGTGGACGGATTCGTAACGGACGAGCCTGACCTGACCGATGAAATGTATGAAAACGCGGCGATGCATAACGAAAATGGCGCATGGCAGATGATCTTCGGCGTCAACACGCTGCCCGAATACCGCAGGCACGGATATGCCGGGACGCTGCTTCGCCGCGCCATCGACGATGCAAAACAGCAGGGACGCAAGGGACTTGTACTGACCTGCAAGGAACAGCTTATTCCGTATTACGCGAAATTTGGATTCAAGGACGAGGGCGTGTCCGACAAATCCACGCACGGCAATGTTGTATGGCATCAGATGCGCCTGGTATTTTGACAAATCGGGATTTGGAAAGGTGAGAAAATGGAAATTCGATATATTATACCTACTGATGATAGAATGGAAATAAGCAGGATATATGAGGAAAGTTGGAAGTGCGCATATAAAGGCATAATACCTCAAGACTATCTGGATTCAATTTCTAATGGACGCTGGTCGTCAACCTTAGATAACCCAAACTGGAAAACATTGATTTGTATTGACAATGGCAGAATCGTGGGAACAAGCAGTTTTTGTAAATCCCGTTTTGAGCAGTTTCACGACTGGGGTGAAGTTATTTCGATATATCTGCTACCGAATTATATGGGTAAAGGCTATGGAAAAACTCTTATGAAATCTACCATTTCAGAATTAAAAATACAAGGATATGAAAATATCTTTTTGTGGGTTCTTGAAGAAAACAGCAGAGCAAGGCATTTTTATGAACAATTTGGTTTTTCACCGACAGATGATTTTTTAGATGATAATATCGGAGGGAAAGAATTGCGAGAAGTCCGATATATCTACAAATAGCGATAAATTCTAGTTTGCGCAACTGTTATTTGCTTACACTTCCGCAATACGGACAGGAGGGAATTTCTGAATGAAAACTTATGAGCTCCGCAGCCCAGAGGACATAGCCGCGCTCACGGAGGAATGGGGCTTTCTGCCCTTTTTCGCAGGGGAAATTCCCGGCTTTTCCGTCGAGGAGTGCTGCCCACCGGAGCTGTGGTTTTCAGAAGAAGAGGATGGCCCATGGGAATGGAAAGGGCCTGTTGCCCGAAGCGGACGCTGCGTATATGGGAAATTCTTCGGCGGCAGGGCAGGCTTTATCAGCAGGGAATGGCTTCCCGACTTTGCCAATTTTCGCAGAGACGGATATGACTTTGACGCCCGTTACGATGACGGGCTTGCGTCCCGCAAGGATAAGGCGGTCTATGACACGGTAACGGGACACGGCGCACTGCTCTCAAAAGAGCTCAAGCGCCTTTGCAATTACGGAAAGGGCGGGAACACCGGCTTTGACACGGTGACAACGCGGCTTCAGATGCAGGCATATCTGACCGTAGGCGATTTTGTTTATATGCAGGACAAATACGGAAAGCCCTACGGTTGGGGCGTCGCAAAATACACCACTCCGGAGGCGCTGTTCGGATATGACTTCGTGACTTCGGCGTATGGCAGCGAGCCAGAGGAGCCGAGGGCGCGCATCATTGCGCATCTGGGAAGCATCCTGCCGGGAGTCAATGAGAAGCAAATTTTGAAACTGATCGGGTGAGGGATAGAATGACATTCCGGAGGCGACCGGCACGACGGGGTTTGAATAAGCCAAGTAAATCAAAATTAGAACGCATCTGTTCATACGAGCAGATGCGTTCTAATTCATTGTCTATCGCGGTGCAGTGGGTGATGTTTTCTTACATCACTTTTGCGGGCTGCCCGTTGCCTTTACCCATTTCCATCATCCGCTTCGCCTCTGCAATCTCAGCTTTCATCTCCGCGATGAGCACCTTGAGCTTTTCCTCGCACTCCTCACGCGTATGAGCGTAGACATTGCGGGAGTGCTTTTTGCCGTCAGGCCACTTGGGGGAGTAGCGCCCTTCAAACAGATGATCGTTGAGCTCGGAGACACAGCCGGTGCCGGGCTTGCGCCGGAGCCCCATGTAGGGCTTGAAATCGGTCATACTCGGCTTCCCCGCCGCGGGTTGGGCAGTCTCTTGTCCAGCTGCCGAAGCGTCCCCCTGCGGCGCTGCTTTGCCGATACCGCGGTCGATGTTCGCGGCAGCCGCGCGCTGCATGTCGTCGGTGATGTGGGTGTATATATCCAGCGTTGTCGCCGCCGACACATGACCCAGCATGGCGGAGAGCGTTTTCACGTCCATGCCGTTTTCCAGCGCCAAGGTCGCGAACGTATGACGAATATCATGGAAGCGAATGTGCTTGCAGCCCGCGTGCTCTAAGATGAGCTGAAGCCTACGGCGCACCACGCCGGGAGTGATGGGGCAGTCCTCCTTCACCGGCGATGGGAACATCCAGCGAGAGTTCACCGTTTCTTTGTACTCACGCAGTACCTCCACCACGGCGGGCGGCAGGACGATTTTTCGTATCGAACTTTTCGTCTTGGGTGTGCTGAGCTGAAGCTCGCCGCGCACATCGTAGACCTGCTTGTTCACGTTCAGCACGCCAGTCTTGAAGTTCAGGTCGTCCCACTGCAAAGCCATGAGCTCGCCACGGCGCAGCCCGGTAGCCAAGTCCAGAAGGAAGAGTTCATAGTAGCCCTCGGCCTTCGCCTGAATGAGAAACCTTTGCAGTTCCTCCCTCGTGAGCACCTGCATTTCCCGCGCCTTCTTAGGCGGTATCTTGCAGCCGATGGCCGGGTTCACACGGATGAGCCCCTCCTGCACCGCCTTCTCCAATGCGGAGCGGCAGGTGGCGTGACACATACGCACCGTCCGGTCGGACAGCCCCTCGCCGTATTTTTCGGTGAGGCGCTTCCGACCGCCTTTTTTGATCCGCCCATAAAACTGCTGGAGGTCATTCTGCGTCAGCTTGTTTAGCGGGATGCCGCCGATTTCCGGGATGATGTGCAGACGGATACGATCCTCGTATGTTTTCTGAGTGGTGGGGCGTATCTTTGGCTTGGAGTGATTTTCGTACCAGTATCTTAGCCAGTCCCCGAAGGGCATATCGGGACGAACCCTCGCGGGCGTCTGCCCGCCGCACTCCTCCTTGAGCTTTTGGAGCTTTTCCAAACACTCCTTCTTCGTTTTGGAAAGGACATTTTTCGTCTTGGGATAACCGTTGTCGTCATAGCCGATGACGACACGCCCCTCCCAGCGCCCGTCCTTGCGCTGCCTTACCGTTCCGTCCCCGGCTTTGCGTTTTCTTGCCACGGTTTTAGCTCCTTCCCGAATAAATTTTCCATGAATCCGCCAACGATGCTGCTGGCCTGCTTCTGCATATCCGATGTGACGTGGGTGTAGGTGTCCAGCGTGAAGGACGCATTGGTGTGACCCAAGATACCGGAGAGCGTTTTCGCGTCCACGCCGCTCGTGAGAGCGTGTGTCGCGAACGTATGTCTCATATCATGAAAGCGTATGCTCGGCAGCCTCGCCCGCTGAAGCAGCGTCTTCATGTGGTGATACGCCGTGTCGGGATTCACTGGGTCTTCCGGTTTGACCGGGTCGGGGAATATCCACTGACTGAGCGCCTCCGCCTTGCGCCGACGCAGAATGTCGGCGACGCTTTTCGGCAGGATGATGGTGCGCATGCCCTTATCTGTCTTTGTCTCGCCGAGAGTGTATTCGCCCTTTTTCTTGCTGTGCAGTGTGCGGCACACCTTCAGCGTCCCGGCGTCCCCGTCGAAGTCACACCATTGCAGACCGCAAATTTCACCGCGGCGCAGACCGGTCATCAGCTCCGTCTGGAAGAAGTCCCGCCAGACTTCATCCTGCTCTACCACTTTGAGGAAAGCATCCAGCTCCGCGCGGGTGAGGATGCGCTTCGGCTTGTAGTTGGGCTTCGGCGTTGTCGTGCCCTCGGTCGGGTTCTTCGGAATGACATGCGCCTGCACCGCGTCCTTCATCGCGGCGTGGAGCATTGAATGTATGTGGCGGATCATGGCGTCGGAGAGCTGATGGTCAAGCTCCGGATGCTCGCGGATGCGCCCGTCTGTTTTGAGCCTCCGGTACATCCGCTGGATGTCCTGCTGTGAGACGAGGGAGACCTGCTTGCCGCCGAGCTGCGGCTTGATGTAGAGGTCTATGTAGCGGCGGTAGCTCTCAAGCGTACCGGGGCGCACAGTGCCCGCCTTGTACTCTGCGAGCCAGCGGTCGAGCCATTCGCCGAGCGTCATGCGGCTGTCCTCGGTCAACTCCACATCGCGGTAACTCTCGATGTTCTGATGGAGCTTGTCCAGCAGCGCTTTCTGTGTCTTGGCGTAGACGTGGCGGAACAGCGGCTCGCCGTTTTCCTTATGCCCAATGACAATGCGGCCTTCCCAGCGCCCATCGTCACGCTTGCGTACCATGCCGTCACCTGACGGCCTTCGTTTTGCCATGTGCTTCACTTCCTTTGACTGAGATTTTTTCAACACAAACAACTACCACACTTTGCGGAAAATAGCTATCGGAAATTTTAGAATGATTGCACTCACATCCGCATATTGAAACCGTGGTACTGTTCGTACTCGTCGTCCTCATCATCGACGACGTACTTCACCGTCCGGTCGACCTTCCCGCCGCGCTCAAGGATACGCTGTATCTCCTCCTTGCTGTGATGCAGAGTTTCAAGATGGAAGCGGTCGTTGTCGCCGGTGTTCATCGCGTCCATGATGGAGAGCAGACCGCATACGGCGTCGTCGACCGTGGGCAGGAGCTCGCCGTACTCGGTGGCGTCGATGCGGCTTTCGAGATATTCGCAGCCGCCCATGTCGAAGTAGGCTTCCATGCTGCTGCGCAGAAGCGTTTGGTCGAAGAGCTTGCTGTCACGGCAGCGGATATTTTCCGGTGTGGTGTAGGTGATGTATTTCTGATTCGGCTCCCAGCGCACCTTGTAGCCGAACTGCTCCATGAAGTCTATGAACTCCTCGCGCGTGGCGCAGTTCTCCATGGCCTCCTTGATGGTATAGCATAGCTGCTCTTTCCACACGGGAATATGGAACGGGTCTGCCTTGGTCTCGGTGAAGGACAGACCGTACTCCCGGCAGAGCTGATTGTTATACTCCTTGGCCTGCTGCATCTCACGCGCAGTCTGATGGAACTTCCGCCCGGTCTCGAAGTTTACCGAGTTCATGACGATGTGGTTGTGTATGTGCGCCGTGTTCATGTGCGTGACGACCACGCACTGATAGCCCTTGAAGTATTCCGCAAACTTCAGACCGATCTCATGCGCGGTTTTGAAGTCCAACGGATCGTCGGGGGAGAAGGCTTGGACGATGTGATAGTAACTGCGTCCGTCCGTTTTGCGGAACTGTTTCTTCACCGCTTCAAACTCGGCCTGCGCAGTCTCGGCAACGCAGTTGACGCCGGAGATGAGACTGTCCACGGTTTTCTCCCGGTTGGTGACGTAGTCCAGTATGCCGCTCAGACTGCGTGAGACAGCAATGAATTTAACGTTTGCCATATTCCGCGGTACACCTCCATGAAGGGTTCGTAGTTCACCTGCGAGATGCGTCCCTGCCGCGCCATGACCGTGAGCTGGTTAAGGTTGTTGCCCTGATAGCGCAGCTCCCGCAGAATTTCATCCATGCCTTCAATGACAACGACTTCACGCTCCATGGCGGCGCGGCGCACGAACTCGCTCTCTGACATGTGGGCGGTTTTCGCCTTGCGGCGGATACGCTCCTTTTCCCACCCGGCAACACGGGCGCGGATGAATTGATTTTTTGCCATAAACCATGCCTCCTTAAATGCAGATAGGGGTGTGGGCTTAGCCCGCTTGTCTGCCGAAGTGGGCGGGGAACGGGGCAGATGCCCCGTCCCGTACCACAAAGGCGAAACTTGTCATTCTCGAGGCGAGAATTTTCGGCGCTGCCGCGCGCCTCGAGGGGAAACGCCCTCATACCGCCCGGTTCTGCAGCCATGGCGCGTCGCCTTCCTCCGGGAAAAATATGCTTCGGCAGGTTCTGAAATCTGCCGCCATACCGCGGTTCAGCATCTCCTCGCACAGCATCAGCCGGAACATTGCCGCGCCGTAGGCCGTGCGCATCTCGCCGCGGCAGCGGCGGGCGAGAGACTTTTGCTCTTCGTTAAGATCGCCGTGGTGCTCATCGCAGAGAAAGAGAAGAAGCTCGTCCTCGTCGATGGGGTCATTGTGGCTCTTGATCCACTCCGCTTGTATGTAATGCACCGTGTCGCGTGTGCGCCAGATGGTCGCCATTGGGTCATAATCTACAATGTGATTTGCGATGTACTCTATCATGCGCGGTCACACTCCCTTCGCTGATTTAGTTCCGCGAGATGTTTTTCAACTCGCAGCCGCTCAGTGTCGAGCTCCGCTTGCAGGAGCTGCCGCTCGTAGTTGAGCTCCAGCGCCTCTTGTATCGGACGGATGGTGTAGATGAGACTGCCGTTGCGCACACGGCCGTCCTTAGTGATGATCGTGCTCGGCTCGGTACGGATGAGCCCCTTGTCCTCAAGGCTGGCTATGTACTTCCGCACTGTGTTTTCGCTCAGCCGCACCGCCTTGCCGATGGTGCGGTAGCTCGGATGACATTGATAGGTCACGCGATCTTCACAGCGCAGGAGAAAATTATAGACCGAGATCTCGTATGAGCTGAGGCCGAGACTGAAAACCTCGTTGGGCACAAGGTAGTAGTGCTTGACCGGGTCGCGTTTAGGCCAGCGCTGGAACATCAGGCACCACCTCCCGTCTGCTCCTCCACCCACTGACAAAATTTTTCCTTGGGAACTATGATGCGGTTCCCGACCCGCAGAGCGGGGAAGCCTTCCTCGTGCATCAGCTCGTATGCGCTGGAGATCGACACTCCCAGCACCTGCGCCACCGTGTTCGCATTGAGGAACAACGGAAGCTGATCGTAGTTAGTGAATATTGATTCCTGCATTCGATCCCTCCTTTAAGTTGATTTTGTTCAAGAAAAATTTTCTTGCGTTTCGGAGGTCTCTCTGTTAGACTGTTTGCAGATGGAGTCTGCGTTTTCCGAAACGCGGCATGCCGCTGAACTGTTGCAGCAGTTTGGCGGCTTCATTTTTTCTTTCATCACTCCCTTCGGTTACATCTCTGCCATTCGCCATACCCGTTCCTGCCCTGCGGTCTTGCTTGACCAACACAGCGTTTGCATCATCCTTGGTACGCTCAGCGTTGCTTCATTGCGTTACTTCCCCGGTGAGTATCATCTCTGGCGATGGGTGTTCAATTTTCAAGGTTCTGTGCGGCGTGTCATAATTTTCTGTTGACAATCGACCGCTCTGATGATAGACTTATCTCAAATTTATTTTGACAGTCTATTTTGGGATTTGCATAGTAACATGTATTTCGAGATTTGTCAAGACTTATATTATGAAAATTTTGCGATTGTCTATTTGGAGGGCGCTATGTCTTGGTATGCAAAGATGTATTTCTCAGGCGACAGAGAAATTTTTCAATACGATTCTATGGGGACTCAAGGTGCTCCCTCTGTGCAGCAGGAGCTTCCTTTCTTGGAGAGCCTGCTCTCGTTTCAGGAACTTGACATTGCGGAACAGACGCCGCTGCTCAAGGACATTGCCGACTGCTGGGGCAAGTATATTGCGGAGGATGACAAGGATGCGCTCGTCTCTGCGATGATGAAGCTCGGTGAGCTTGGCGCGAGGCACATATATTTTCATCTTCTGTATGTGCGCTTCTATGAGCGGATTTCAAGACTGGACTTTTCCGAAGACCGGGGCAGCGCCGAGGACGAGCGGATGCTCGATGAGCTGCGGCGCTTGCCGGAGATGCTTCCGACGTATCAGAAGCAGGTGCAGCGATTCTTTGACTTAGTGCTGGACGTTGACACTGCCGGACGCGAGCCGCAAGTTCAGGCATCGAAGAACTATTATTACGATATCCCGAATGATTCGGACTTGTTTAAGTTCCATCCCATTCCGCTCAGCTTTGAGCCGGTGGAATACCAGAAGTGCTCTCCGGTTTTGTACTCAGGAAGCATTGCCGACATGATCGACTACTCATTGCGGAGCTGCGTCGAGCGCGGCATCACCGTCCGCCGGTGCAAGAACTGCGGGCGCTATTTCCCGCAGACAGGCCGCGTGAGCGCGGAGTACTGTGAGCGCCCTGTTCCGTCCGGGCAGACTCGCTGCCGGGAGATCGGCGCGCTGAAGCAGTGGACGATACGCCAGTCGGAGGATCCGGTATTCAAGGCGTACCGCAAGGAATACAAACGGCGCTTTGCGTGGATCAAGGCTGGGCGCATCACAGACAAGCAGTTTTATGACTGGAGCGAGCGCGCAAGAGAACAGAAAAAGAAATGCGACCGGGATGTTATTTCAGCCGAGGAGTTTTACGCTTGGCTGAAGACTTCGGAATAATAAAAAGAGACATGACGTCGACCGTGTAATGGTCAGCGTCATGTCTTTCATTGTCTATGGCGGAGTATCTGGCGAGGGGGTAATGAGGGGATTGTTCCGGAAAAGGAGCTATCGATGTGCTTATGACCAGTTTGCAATGGTCAGGGCTTGATTGGTGACGGAAGATACTGAGGAGTGAATCAGTGTCAGCTACATCGGCCAGAGGTTTTGATGCCAGGAGCTGTCATTTTGAAGTGTCCGATTTTTTCGTACGCTTCAACGGTACTCTTGGAATTGAGCTTTCTCCTTAGATTGTTCCAATATTTTGCTACATGACGCAAATTTGACTGACCAGTCAGCACCGCCACCGCAACGACAACAGAGAAAAATCATTCTTCTTTCTCCGTTCCATGCTGTGTGTTACCGGAGTGCCGACTTCCATTACAAGGCGTGCATGATAGCAATTTACATTATGTATTGTCTACCCACATTTCACACTGGCTCATAACTGTCTGGACTGCGTCATCCATACCATCCGGTGGATACTTATGTTTTTTTAGCAGACGTTTCACTAATCGGCGCATTCCAGCTCGTGAGCTCTCCTTCTTTTGCCAATCGATAGTCCGATTTTTTCGGAGCATATCGGTAAGTTCCTTTGTAATTGCTATCAATTCATCGTGCTGATAAAAATCTTTGATTGCTTGAGGTTTCGTGAGGGCGTCGTAAAAAGCAAGTTCGTCTGCCGTAAGCCCAAGCTTTTCACCTTCCGCAGCAGCGGCAGCAATGTCCTTAGCCAATTTAAGTAATTCCTGAATGACTTCCTCATTGGTCAGCATACCGTTTAGGTAGCGGTTCATTGCGCTTTGAATGATTTCAGAGAACTTCTCAGACTTGACGATGTTTGTCCGGCGATAAACAGAGACCTGCTCGGCAATCAATTTTTTTAGAAGTTCGACAGCAAGGTTTTTCTCCTTCATGTTTGCCACTTCTTCAAGGAACTTCGGATCGAACAGCGAAAACTCCGTCTGAACATCAGAGAAGAGATTAATGACACCTTCGCTCTTGATGCTATGTTTCAAAAGCTCGTTGATGCGCTCATTTACTTCTGGGAGTGTAAACTTTTTTCCAGTACCGCCAGAGACCAAGCGCACGGTCATTGTTCTGACGGACTCAAAGAAAGCCGCTTCCATACGGGTTTGCTCATCTACTAAGCTGCTACATAGCGAAAGTGCCTGTTTGAGAAGCAGAGCCTCTTTGATAAACACGTTCTGCGTTTTCTCGTTGTCGGGAAGCTCATATTCGGCAACGCTCTTGCCGAGAATGAAGTTTACACCGCCGCTGATGAGCTTTGCACGGTCTAGGTCGCTTCCGGTCATGAATTTCGCATAACTGAATCCGTGGAACAAATCCCTACAAATAGAGAGCTTTTCAAGGAACTTGGGATATGCAGCTTTGCTTACGTCAGTATCACCATAGTTCTTCTTATCTCTGGCAGTATAGTCGTTCATTGCCTGTTTCAGTGCAGCCGCAATGCCGACGTAATCAACAACCAAACCGCCTTCTTTATCTTTGAAGACACGGTTGACGCGGGCGATAGCTTGCATCAGGTTGTGTCCAGCCATCGGCTTATAGACATACATCGTAGCAAGGGAGGGAACATCAAAGCCAGTCAGCCACATATCCACGACGATAGCGATTTTCAGCGGAGAGTTGTTGTCTTTGAATTTCCGCGCCATATCGTCCTTAT